>Ga0070748_1000005_pt1 | contig 213319 bp, 173 predicted proteins | sample VirMetDEL_Nov_12_FD_77015 | JGI IMG/M metagenome (GOLD analysis project Ga0070748, IMG submission 77015) | Aqueous microbial communities from the Delaware River and Bay under freshwater to marine salinity gradient to study organic matter... | ecosystem: Environmental > Aquatic > Marine >... | reverse complement strand
TAGTCGATAACGCCATTGTGGTATTAGAGAACATCGACCGCTGTCGCAGCGAAGGCATGAGTAAGTTAGACGCTGCAGTCACAGGAACTAAAGAAGTAGCGGGCGCGATTTTCGCCTCCACACTGACGACCCTTGCGGTATTTGTACCCTTAGTGTTTGTAGATGGGATTGCCGGTGCCCTGTTCTCCGACCAAGCGCTGACGGTCACCTTTGCTTTATTAGCCTCGCTGTTAGTCGCCTTAACTTCTATCCCTATGCTGGCATCACGCGAAGGCTTTAAAACCTTACCCGCGCTGATAAAAACCACGCCAAAGGATAAACCCACCACTAAAATGGGTAAACTTAAGCACTACAGCGCGACGGTATTTTCATTCCCTATTCTGTTGATATTTAGTTACTTACCTAGTGCGTTACTGACCTTAGTGTTGATCTTAGGCCGCTTCTTCTCCTGGCTAATCGGTCTTATCATGCGTCCTTTGAGTTCAGGGTTTAACTTTGTCTACCACAGTATCGAGCAGGTTTATCACAAGCTGCTAGCCTCGGCGCTACGTCAACAAATGACCACACTGCTGCTCACCATTGCGATAACAGGTGCGTGTATTAGCCTATTACCTCGCCTAGGTATGGAGCTTATTCCACCCATGAATCAGGGCGAATTCTATGTAGAAATCCTACTGCCACCGGGTACTGCAGTGAGCGAAACCGATAAGGTATTGCAACAACTCGCGTTGTCTATCAAGGACAGAGCCGAAGTCAAACATGCCTATAGCCAAGCTGGTAGCGGTGGTTTGATGACCTCGGATACTGCTCGCGGGGGTGAAAATTGGGGCCGCTTACAAGTGGTGCTGACAGATCACAGTGCCTATAACGCAATCACTCAAGTGCTGCGTGATACCGCACGCCGCATTCCTGAACTTGAAGCGAAAATCGAGCAACCTGAGTTGTTCAGCTTTAAAACGCCACTGGAGATTGAGCTCACGGGCTACGATTTGAACTTGCTCAAGCGCAGTGCCGATAGTCTAGTCAAAGCGTTATCGGCATCAGATCGTTTTGCTGATGTGAATACCAGTCTGCGTGATGGTCAACCTGAGCTGAGTATCCGTTTCGATCATGCAAGGTTAGCAGCGCTCGGAATGGACGCACCAACGGTGGCGAATCGCATTGCCCAGCGGGTTGGCGGCACTATTGCCAGTCAATACACAGTACGTGATCGTAAGATTGATATTCTGGTGCGCAGTGAACTCGCCGAGCGCGATCATATCAGCGATATCGATGCCTTAATCATCAACCCGAACAGCAGCCAACCCATTGCCTTAAGCGCGGTTGCCGAAGTGTCATTACAATTAGGCCCCTCGGCGATTAACCGTATCAGCCAGCAACGTGTGGCATTGGTGTCTGCGAACCTCGCCTACGGTGACTTAAGCGATGCAGTGGCACAGGCGCAGCAAATACTGTCGCAACAAGTGCTGCCCGCATCGGTGCAAGCCCGCTTTGGTGGTCAAAATGAGGAAATGGAGCACTCGTTCCAGTCACTCAAAATTGCCCTTATCTTAGCGATTTTCTTAGTGTATTTAGTGATGGCGAGTCAGTTTGAGTCACTACTGCACCCCTTGCTTATCCTGTTTGCTGTACCTATGGCATTGGCGGGTAGCGTGCTGGGGCTTTACATCACCCAAACCCATTTGAGTGTGGTGGTGTTTATCGGCCTTATTATGTTGGCGGGTATTGTAGTGAACAACGCTATTGTTTTGGTGGATCGCATCAACCAACTGCGCAGTGAAGGTGTTGAAAAACTCGATGCCATTCGCGCCGCTGCTAAATCGCGCCTACGTCCCATTATGATGACCACGCTCACCACCACCTTAGGCTTATTGCCGATGGCACTGGGGTTGGGCGATGGTTCTGAGGTACGTGCACCTATGGCGATTACGGTGATTTTTGGTCTGAGTTTATCGACTTTATTGACTCTAATTGTGCTCCCAGTACTCTATGCCCTGTTCGACCGTAAAGTGTATGACGTTGCAGCCACTGATATAGCGCATGACATTGAGGAGGCTCGCCCATGAACCTCACCCGTTTAGCCATTAAGCGTCCCGTGACCACCAGCATGTTCTTCTTTGCTATCTTGCTATTTGGTCTCGCCTCGAGTCGTTTGTTACCGCTGGAAATGTTCCCCGGTATCGATATTCCGCAAATTGTGGTGCAAGTGCCCTACAAGGGCTCGACCCCCGCTGAAGTGGAGCGCGATATCACTAAAGTGCTGGAGGAATCCCTCGCCACTATGGGTGGGATTGATGAGCTCGAATCTGAATCTTCTCAAGAAGGTTCTGAAATCGAAATCAACATGAAGTGGGGTGAAAACGTTGCCACTAAGAGCCTAGAAGCGCGGGAAAAAATCGATGCGGTGCGGCATTTACTGCCAAAGGACGTTGAGCGGGTCTTTATCCGCCAATTCTCCACCGCCGACATGCCTGTGCTCACGATACGTATATCGAGCGACCGCGAGCTTTCGGGGGCATTCGATTTACTCGATAAACAGCTCAAGCGTCCACTTGAACGTGTTGAAGGTGTCTCTAAAGTCAGCCTGTACGGCGTTGAACAAAAGCAAATTGAAGTGCGCATCAATGCCGACCGTCTTGCCGCCAGTGGATTTTCCGCCACCGACTTGCAAGCACGCCTTGGCAGAGAAAACTTTGTCATTAGCGCAGGCACACTCAGGGCCAGTAACATAGTTTATCAAGTGTCGCCGAAGGGCGAGTTTAGAAACCTTGAAGATATCAAAGCACTGGTGCTAATCCCAGGATTGACCTTAGGCGATGTTGCAGATGTACAGTTTGCTTTGCCCGAGCGTATCGAAGGGCGCCATTTAGATCAGCACTATGCTGTCGGTTTAGATGTGTTTAAGGAATCAGGCGCTAACTTAGTCGAAGTGTCTGAACGCGTACTAAAAGTCATTGAACTAGCGAAACAAGATCAGCAATTCCAAGGTATTCGTCTGTTTATCATGGAAGATCAAGCCTCTGGGGTTAAATCGTCACTGATGGACCTTTTACTTTCGGGCTTAATCGGTGCCCTGCTGTCCTTTGTGGTGCTGTACTTGTTCCTACGTAATTTGAAAATGACCTTAGTGGTCGTGTCGTCTGTGCCGATTTCCATCGGGATGACGCTCGCCGCCATGTATTTACTCGGTTACAGCTTGAATATCCTGTCTATGATGGGACTCTTGCTCGCCATTGGTATGTTAATTGATAACGCTGTGGTGGTGACCGAGAGCGTGTTGCAGGAAAAACAGGGCAAATCACCCAAGGATAATGAAGAGTCAGTGATGACTGGGGTCGATAAAGTGTCCCTCGCCGTATTGGCGGGTACTATGACCACTGCCATCGTATTTTTACCCAATATTTTTGGTGTGAAAGTGGAACTGACGATTTTCCTCGAGCATGTTGCCATCGCGATTTGTATCTCACTTGCGGCATCACTACTGGTTGCTAAAACCTTGATCCCTTTGATGTTGACTAAGTTCCACTTCGATATCGCGCCCGAAAAGGATGCCGGTAAGTTACAGCGCTTCTACAACAATACGCTTAACTGGGTATTGCTGAGGCCTTGGCGTTCAGGCTTGATTGCGGTGGCCATTCTCGCCTCTACCGCCCTGCCGCTGTCGATGGTCAAACAGGATCAAGAAGACAGCCAGAGCAAGGAGCGGATTTACATCAACTACCAAGTGGAAGGTCGGCATAATCTCAATGTGACTGAAGCTATGGTCAATCAAATGGAAGAGTATCTTTATAAAAATAAAGAGGAATTTCATATTGATTCTGTCTACAGCTACTATTCATCCGACGACGGTTCATCGGTGATATTGCTAAAGAAAGACTTACCTATGCCATTGGATGAGTTGAAAAAGAAAATCCGCAGCGGCTTTCCTAAGTATTCCATCGCTAAACCGCAATTTGGTTGGGGCAATGACAGCTCTGGTGTGCGCGTGACGCTCACAGGGCGCTCAACCTCTGAGCTGATTAACTTAAGCGAACAAGTGATCCCTTTACTGCAAAATATCAAAGGAATGCAAGACGTTCGCTCCGAGCTTAACGGTGCGCAACAGGAAGTGGTTATCCGCATCGACAGGCAAATGGCGGCGCGGTTAGATTTAAAACTCAATGAAATCGCTTCGAGTATCTCTATGGCACTGCGCGGTTCACCGCTGCGCTCGTTCCGCCACGATCCCAATGGCGAACTGCGCATCGAAATGGCCTATGAGAAAGAGTGGCAAAAATCGCTCGAAAAACTCAAGCAGTTACCAATAGTGCGCATCGACCAAAGGGTGTACACCTTAGATAACTTAGCGAAGATTGAGATCCAACCTCGCTTCGATACCATTAAGCACTTTAATCGCCAAACCTCTTTGTCGATTGGCGCAAACTTAGAAAACCTCACCACAGAAGAGGCGCAAACTAAGATCAAGCAAGTAATGGAAAATATCCATTTCCCTAATGGCTACGACTATTCACTGCGCGGTGGATTCGAGCGTCAAGATGAAGATCAGAATGTGATGGCAACCAATATGCTATTGGCTGTTGCGATGATTTACATCGTTATGGCGGCGCTATTTGAGTCGCTGTTATTGCCGACGGCGATTATCACTTCAATCCTATTTTCGATCACAGGGGTATTCTGGGCGCTGTTTATCACGGGCACGCCTATTTCTGTGATGGCTATGATAGGCATATTGATTTTAATGGGAATTGTAGTGAATAACGGCATAGTTCTGGTGGATCAAATTAACCAGATGACGCCGGATCTCGACAAATTGTCCGCCACCATTCGAGACGTGTGTATCACGCGCTTACGGCCAGTATTGATGACAGTGGGCACCACAGTGTTGGGCTTAGTTCCACTGGCGATGGGTGATACCCAAATTGGTGGCGGCGGCCCGCCATATTACCCCATGGCAATCGCCATTATTGGTGGCTTGTCGTTCTCGACATTGACTAGCTTGTACTTAGTGCCTTTGTGCTACCAAGCCTTGTATCGAATGCGCCATCGTGCCGCGATTCGTTTAGGCCAAGCCGACCGCGTAGCTCAAAAACTGCTACCTTGGACAGTGTAGTCAGCCGGCACAACTGAATTTGCTTTTGAAGCAAATGACATTGAAACAATGAACCAAAAGGCTGCAGCGCAGCCTTTTCTATGTATGAATCGAACCAGAACATCTTACAACACTCATTGCTGCGACATACTACGGCGACAAATTACTGCGGCAAAATCCTAAAGCGGATCATAAACAATTGCTCAAGACCGGGGTAAATCTCGGCAATCACATCGCGTAACTGTGGCAGAGTCATATTCTCTTGTTTGGCATGCACTTCGGTGAGCTCAGTTAACTTTACTGGCGTGACATCGATAATCTGGATATCACAAAACCAGCGGTCCGTTTCGAAGGTGGACACAGGTAGAATTTGCCCCGCTATCACATGGGACTCGGCTGCATCGCGCAGGGTAATGGTTTTCGAACCACTTAGGATATCGTGTTCAAAACGCTCGAAAAAAGTGATTTTAGTGAGTAACACAGCTTTTCCTCAGATTGTACATAAGCAATAAAAAATGACATTGGCGTAAGTTTATCGAACGAAGCATGCGGGGCAATATAATGGCTTTTAACGCCTACTGACAGCATATAGCGGCAAATACTCGGCATCGATTGCACTCATCCCTGTACTGACCATTGAGTCAAACTCCCGTACAAACGCGCTATTGCCGAATTGACTACCAATTATTAGACGCCCAAAAGTTGCAGTTCTTTTCGACAGCTTTCAGTAAAACAATTCAGCAAAACATGGTCAGTTCGCTCAGATTGAGTTAGAATCCGCCCTCAATTGAGCCCTTGGCCTCATATTCCTGCGCATAGCGGGTGCGAAACGAAATTAGAGACGTCATGAACAAGAAACAAAAGATCATCAAGAAAATTGCTAAACGCGCTAAGGCCAGACTGAATAAAGTCGACCCAGTGACTATCGGCTCACCAGCGAAATCAGGTTACATCTCTAAGGCCGATCGCGCAAAAATGGCGGCATTAGAAGCCACGACTGAACAAGTCGAAGGCCAACAAGACGCGCCAAGCATTGAAGAATAAGCAGTACTGAAGAATAAGCGTACCGCAGAATAACGCTTTCTAGCGGCGTATTGTTGTGCATTGTTAACCCGACTAGATTAACTGCAAACGCCGCTTTAAACAAAAATGCCACAAGCAATCTTGTGGCATTTTGTTTTTCTGTATTCCTAACGGCGCGCCATGAACCAGCTTGAGTGTTTATGTTTGATTCAATATCGTTATTTGACAGTTTGTATCAGCACTAAAACAGATGAACCATTAACCGCTAAAGTCAGTTCGGCTTTTTGCCTTCTTCTAAATACGTTATTGGCAATACCGACTCACTCTCTTGCTCCTCGGTTAATTGCGCCATCTGCACGCAAGAAGATGAAAGTGGATTGGTCGCACTCGGCAGGTTCTCCGCCACACAGTTCGCGATTTCCTCCTCTTCACTCAGCGCAACATTACGGGGAGCAGCATTGATGCCGCCAACATTCGCCATCGCAGACAACTGGGCCTGCGCCGCCACTTTATCCACTAAACGGTAGGCCACCCACACACCTAAAGTACCAAACAAAATAGCCCCTAAAACTTGCCCAATCAACACGCCATAAACCCCGCCCCAAAGTGCACCCAAATACACAAAGGGCACTGTGCCTAAGGTGGCTTTACCAACATTAAACAAGGTGGAATATTTAGCCTTACCGAGGTTATTAAAGGACGCATTAGCCACGAATAAAATCCCCGAAAAGATAAAGAAAACCGCAATATAACTACAGAAAAAGTGGATAAGGTCGGCGCTATCGCCCTTCATATCAAACACATTGACCAAATGTGACTTAAGCGCAAACAGCAACAGAGACATTACCAGCACATACACAGCACAAAACTGAATCGCCCGCGTTAAACTCTCGCGCACTCGGTCAAACTGTCCCGCACCAAAATTTTGCCCAACAATAGGGCCAATCGCACCCGAAAGCGCAAAGATCATCCCAAAGGTCACAGGGATTAAACGCCCTAATACCGCCCAGCCCGCCACGTAAGCGTCACCGAAATCGGCAATGGCTCGGGTCACAAAGGCATTACCGATAGGCGTCGCCACGTTGGTTAACATCGCGGGTCCCGCTATGGCAAAGATGGGTTTTAGATCGGCGATAAAATGCGCCTTATCGAAATGACCTAACAACTTATGCTTAACTACAACGCCGCGGCCAGCAATAAAAAATACCGCCACCCGCGCTAAAACGGATGCCAATGCCGCGCCTTCAATCCCCATGGCGAACAGGAAGATAAAAATCGGGTCGAGTACAGCATTAACGCCGCCGCCCGCTAAGGTCGACATCATGGATAACTTTGCATCACCCACGGCGCGCAAAGCCCCGCCGAGCGCCATCGCAAGACAAATAAAGGGCAAGGAAGGCACTAAGATATACAAGTAGCTGGCAGCGAGCTCAGCCGTATGGCCACTTGCGCCCACTAAGGCAACCAACTCAGGGATGAAAGTGGTGACCACGCCGGCCACCAGCACGCTAATCAGCGTTGTCACAACAGCGCTATTGAGCAATAGCCGCTTTGCTAACACCACATCTTTTGCGCCAATCGAGCGAGACACTAAAGCGCCTAAAGCAATTGATAAGCCTATCCCAATGGATGTCGTGAAAAAGGAGATGCTGCCAGCATAACCCACAGCCGCCGCCAGCTCATGCTCCCCCAATAAACTCAGGAAAAAGATATCCAGTAAATCCACCACAAATAAGGCAGAAATTCCCACAGCGGCAGTCGAACTCATCACTAAGATGTGACGTAATATGGGGCCTTCAACAAACTTGGCTTGCGTCATACGTGTGTGTTACCTGCAAAAATAATAAGTGTTAGCTAAAACAATGACTAAGCGTCATTTTCAACGGGGGCATCTAAGCTATCTAACTCGCATCCGCAGCGGCTACAGTACATGGCATCAAGATCGTGGCCGGTTTTATGGCATTGATTGCACGAGCGTAAATCTCGATGGCGCCCCACTTCTTGGGATATCTCCGCGGTTAAAATCCCCGTTGGGATCGCGATAATCGAGTAACCAATCAACATAGTAAAAGCGGCAATCGCCTGACCTAATCCCGTTTTAGGTGTGATATCACCGTAACCGACAGTAGTAATAGTCACAATTGTCCAGTAGACAGATTTAGGTATTGAACTAAAACCATTATCAGGCCCTTCAACCACATACATTACCGCACTGAGCACCATAACGATCAAACTGACCGAGAAGAAAAATATAAAGACCTTACGACTCGACTGCATCATGGCTCTAAGCAACACATTCCCTTCACTCAAATAACGCAGTAATTTGAGTACGCGGAATATCCTGAATAACCTGAGAATCCGGATGACTAAGGTAAAGTTAGCACCAGGGATCAGTAAGGCGAGGTAACTTGGCAATACAGATAACAAATCGACTATGCCATAAAAGCTGCGGGCATATAACACGGGATGAGTCGCACAATACAAACGTAGGCCATATTCAAGGGTGAATATAATCGTAAAGACCCACTCCAAGACGCGAATAATCTGCCCGTATTCACGATGAAACACTTCTACCGTATCGAGAAACACTAGAGCGACACTCAGCACAATGCACACCATTAAGGCAATATCAAAATAGCGGCCAGCGGGGGTATCAGTGCCAAAAATAATGGTGCGTAATTGACGTTTTAGTGGGCTTTCGGATTCAATGTTTTCAGACATAAAAGCTTTTACTTCCTTGCAACAAACTAAGTAACTCTGGGATTACATCATAAATATCCCACGAGTCTGCCATGCAATTGCATTCAGCTCAAAATTATCTACTCACAGCAGGATAAAATTGCGGTATGATGCCGAAAAAAGCTAACAACTAGTGTTAATTTTCGAGGAATTCATGCGCGCCACCCTACTTTCCACATTGACCACCCTCACTGTGACTATCGCGGCACTCGTTTCACCCGGATTACATGCCTCAGGCATGGGTAAAGTGGATCTTGTGGTGATCACAAAATCCGAATCCAGTATGGCTTTATTGCGCGATGGCAAAATACTCAAACAATATCGAATTGCCATGGGTGACTTACCCGCAGGACACAAATTAAAGGAAGGCGATCAACGCACACCACAGGGACGTTATACCTTAGATTATAAAAAGCCCGACAGTGCCTATTATAAATCGATCCATATTTCCTATCCCAATGAAGAAGATAAACTCAGAGCCAAAGCCTTAGGCATTAGACCCGGAGGCATGATCATGATCCACGGTCAGAACCCTAAGTCGCCGTTGCCGCCAGAACAAGCCCAGCAATACAACTGGACCGACGGTTGTATTGCGATAACCAACGCCGAAATGGATGAAGTGTGGAAAGTGGTCGATGAAGGAACGCCAATTGAAATTTGGCCGTAACCTTAGCCTACTTAGTCATGGCAACACGCCGAATAGATAATGTCACAACATCAAACACGCCCAGCTTAATGGGCGTTTTTATTTAGCCATTTACATCATATCGTTAGCTGTATTATCCCCGTGATTTTGTGTAAGGGATAAAAACTAACGCTAATACACATGCCTTGGAGCCTATATGTCATCATCCAATGAAGCTGCCACGCCGCAGAGCACAATCATCAACTATGAGCAATTAACCCAAAGCTGGCCCGCCTTCGAAGCACAAATTTTAGCCTTGCTTGAAACCTTAGACTTAGCGGATAAAGCACTGGTTTGCGATCATGTCGCGCTGCGCGTCAATTCCATCGCCAGTGCCGATGCGCTGCGCTATGCGTTTAGCCGCGTCGGTAAGATCATTTCAGACAATATCATCAATGGTCGAACGATTCTGATTATCGAACTGGATATCCCACTTACGCTGGGTCAATTTAGCATTGCCTGTGTCGAACTTCCCTACCCCAGCGACAAAGTCTATCCGCAGGAAGGCTGGGAACACATAGAGCTAGTCATTGATTCAAAAGCGACAGAGTGCGATACCCTGAGCCAAGATTTGCTCGCACTATGTCCCAAACTCAGCACCTTACTGCCATCGGAGCACACTGCAGAGCCCGTTCAGTCAAGCTCACAAGGCTTAAGTTCACAAGGCTTGAACTCACAAAGCTTAGCATCCCTTGCTGGGATAAAAATTAAGATGAGCTCGCCCAAAGGGGATAAAGAGCGTTTAGCCAATCCGACGATTGCCTTTAAGCGCGATGATGTATGCATTAAAGTGCATCCCCATGGCATAAAAGCAGTGATCGCCAGCGAGCAAACGTAGACAACCTATTTTAGTCGGGCTTAATATCTGCAAGAAGATAGCATTGAGCTTAGATTTCCATTGGCACTTACCGCACTTGCCTTAACGAACAAATCTGTTGATGACTATATCAATCAGGTTCAGTGTTCAGACTCAGTATCCAGATCATCTTTAGGCGTTTTTTTGGGTAGTTTTGTCAAAAATTGCCAAAATTAAATCTAGAAACCAGCATATTTAGCGTAACTTAGGACGTATAACTCGCAGATGCCATCAGGCATACATTATCGAGTCCACTTGATGGATTCGATGTGCAAATAGAGGATCGCCAATGAAACCACACAAGAACGAAGCGCAAATATTGAAGTTCGCCATGGAAATCGGTATTGGCTATGCCAAAAAACGCGGATATGCGGACTTCAACAAAGGCATCTCGCCCAAAGATAAAGTGGAATGTATTTACCGTTTATTGGTCACAGACAACTTAATCCAGCCACTGGCCAAAGATAAAGAAGATGGGCCAAACATGAAACACAAACTGATTTTATGGATCACCCGCCAGCTACCTGCCGATCATCCATTATTGAAGTAATCTTTTTGAGCTAAGCGGTTGAAACTCATTACCTGCAAGCGGGCAGTGAAAGCAAATATAAAGAATCCAACTTGTTGAATGCTAAAGATAAGAATCATAAAAAATGGCGCATCATAGCGCCATTTAATTGAGCCAGAGCTGGATATCGAACCTAGCCTTTTTTAGCCGCTTTACTGGCTTTCTCATTCGCTAGCACTGTTGCCATGGGTGGCACTATGGTTGTGGGATCGAGGCGCATTTGATACCAGTTCACTCGCCAATCTAAATGCGGGCCATTAGCACGACCTGTTGCGCCCACCTCTGCCACAGCTTGACCTTGCTTAACCGCTTCACCCGCGTTGACGTACAACTTACTCAAGTGCAAAAAGCTCGAACTTACGCCATAGCCATGGTCGATCACCATAGTCCCACCCGAATAAAACATGTCGGGAACAGACAGGCTTATCACACCATCGGCGGGCGCTACCACGACAGTGCCGGTTTTCGCCGCCACATCCACACCAAAGTGTGGATTACCGGGTACGTCGTTATAAATACGTTGGCTACCATAAACCCCGGAAATACGCCCCGTCAGCGGCCAAATAAACGCCTGTAAAAAGGCCGTTTGCTCGCTAAATGTTGCCCGCGCTGCTTTTACCTGCGCCGTGTCTTTCGCCGCTCTTTCCTGCGCGACGGGATCGGGCTTCATAATCTTAGAACTAATGCCCTTCACACTTTGAATATCGTACTCACGCTTGGCCAAAGTTAAAGGCTTAACCTCAGTCAAACCATCGGGATAAACCAAGGTTAGCTGCTGGCTCAATTCACCGTCACGATCAAAACCAAAGGCAAAATGACCGTCAGGCGTGACCTTAATGGCTTCACCATTTAAGCTAATCTGAGTGCCCGCTGGCGCTTGACCCCGCATTAATGCGCCTTGCTCTAACTTGCCTTGCAAAGCCACCGCTGCTTGCACCTGAGGCGCAATGAGCACTAGGCCCAAGGTTAACCATGCCGTTAAACGATTTCCCAACATCTTATTTCTTCCCGAAACGTTTCCCAAACCAATAGTTTCCAAAATCTGAGTTCCTAATATTCTACTCTTGGACATCTTCACAAAAATCCTTATCGATGGTCAACTCAGGGCAATGCCCATTGAATGCGTTCTGCACGACACTAACGCATCACCAGCACACCACTAACTTATCGCTAACACTGAATCACTAAACTCTGACCGATTAAATCCATGCGTCACGTTAACCTAACCCGCCCTAAAAATCGATCCACAGCGGCGCAAATACCTAATGATGTATTGCATACAATAATAATCGCGCTTTATCTAAGGTTATGAAGACACAAAAAAGCCCCGACAATCAGCCGAGGCTCATTCAGCAAGTAATTTATATTTACTCGGCTCTATTTACCTAAACTTAGCTACCCAAACTTAGCGCTTATCCCTTAGACACAATAGCGCCCTTGCCAACACCTTCAAACGCCACCACTTTAAACTGACTTCCAGGCACTTTAGCGACTAATGTCGTGGCAATATAATCGGCTAACAACTCAACCGTGGTGTCGTGGGGAATTAAATCACAGCATTCCTTTGGCATTGCCAATTGGAAATCCCCTTGGGGCGCTTGATAGTGAAAACCATAGTGGCTGCTATCGGTGATCCGCGTTTGCGACGAAAGATTGAGAGTGTCAACTGAAACTAAATCCTCTTCACTGCCCAAATAAATATCGTGCCATCGCTTGGCCCAATACTCATCCCACTTTGGTGCTGGGCTGCCATTTTCATAAACGTGAATAGGGCTACGATGTCCATGGGCGATACGCTGACAATTACCATCGTGTTTACGTAAACCATGGCTGTAATGGTAGTAAGGCGTATCGAGGATTTCATGTCTCAAGGTGAGCGTGATCCCTTCGACATTCTTAGGTAAAGCTTCACGTAACGCTTTCTGTAAAAAGGCATTCACGCTGGGAATATCAATCTCTTCGGTCGGCACTAAGGCAAAGGCTTGGGAAGGACAGGCCAAATGAATTTCACCTAACTGACTATCAAAATCCATCCACACTCTATCGCCCTGCTGTTGCCATCGCACACTGCTGCAGGCCGTAGGCACTAATAAACGATGATCGGCCACCGCATCTATGGTCTGCTTGATCGTACGTTTGACTTTAGCAAAATCGAGCACCATGTTTTGCTCGTCTAATCCGCCCTCAAGCAGAACATCGACAATCCAACTCTCCCCCACCATGCCGCGCTTTGGGCACAAATAGGAAAAATCGATCACAGTTAAATCTTTGACAAACAATTGCATTAACGCTCCTCGGCAGAAAAACAGTCCACCTATGTAATTTTATAGCACCGCTTGGCGATGGCCGAGCGTGCTAACTTGAGGCACTCAACACGAGTCAACTCAACATGAACAGAGATTCTAATCAATTCCGTCTGTTGTCGCGACAAATGAATCCACTCGGTTCAATATTTTGTCTCAGATGTTTGTATCAGATGTGTATATCAGGTAGTCGAAAATCCAGCAATGTAACTCATTGCAACCATCAAATGTCGTTAGACAGAAAGCAACAATGCATCGACCTTGTCGATTAACAGATAAAGCCTTAACAGGAACACAGTTCAACCTAGCAAAATAACAGAATAAAAACAGAGAATTAGATCGCAAAAGCTTAATCCGCAACAGCGATAGACCCAATCGAAACAAAGCATTATCACTCAGCCTTATTAACCGCTAGCATCCCAATTAAACCATACAAATACCAAGGTTATATAGGGAGAAATAAGATGACCAAACTTACATCTATCGCCATTTTCATCGCAGGTATGTTAGCCAGTGCCCATGCTATCAGTGCAGAACCCATCGAAGTGATCACAACAGCCAAGATCACTGAACCTGAAAAAGTTGAATTAGGTAAAATGCTGTTCTTCGAACCCAGACTGTCTAAATCTGGCTTTATCTCTTGTAACTCTTGCCATAATTTATCCACTGGTGGTGTCGATGCTCTACCCACATCCATTGGTCACCATTGGCAGGAAGGCCCAATTAACTCGCCCACAGTGCTAAATGCCGACTTTATGCTGGCTCAATTTTGGGATGGTCGTGCCAGTGATTTGAAAGAACAAGCCGCGGGCCCTATTGCCAACCCGAAAGAGATGGGCTTTACCCATGAACTCGCAACTGAAACTATCGCCTCTATGCCAGCCTACAGAGCGCACTTCGCCAAGGTCTATGGCGATGACAAAGTCACAATTGACCGTTTAACCGATGCAATTGCCACCTTTGAAAAAACCTTAGTCACCCCTAATAGCCCCTTCGATCAATTTCTTCTGGGCAAACAAGATGCCATCAGCGCGAATGCTAAAGCGGGTTACCAACTCTTCAAGGATAAAGGTTGCGTAAGTTGCCATAATGGCCCCGCCGTCGGTGGCACTATGTATATGAAAATGGGCCTCATCAAACCGTTCCACACCAGTAATCCTGCGGAAGGTCGCAAGGGCCTCACAGGTAAAGAAGCTGATAAATTTGTGTTTAAAGTGCCGACACTACGCAATATTGAGCTCACCTATCCCTACTTCCATGATGGCAGCGTATGGACCTTGGAAGAAGCGGTGAATACCATGGCAGACATTCAATTAGGGCAAAAACTCTCTGACCAAGAAGTGAAAGAAATGGTCGCCTTCCTTGAAGCCTTAACAGGCGAACAGCCACAAATCACGCTGCCGATTTTGCCACCATCGAATAAAGATACGCCACGTCCTGTGCCATTTAGCTCCAATAATTAACATAGGCAACGAGTCACTGACTAAGAAGTTCTCACTTAGAAACTGAGTCAGCGCGACACTTAGTGATTTGGTGATTGGGTTAGCAAAAAGGCCGAGAGTCAACACGCTCGGCCTTGGGTTATTCGTTCGCTTAAAAACGATGGATTAATTAAGTACTACTCGCCCTTAAGACGACGGTCGAGCTGATCTTTCAAGTTTGCTGGCACGCCTTTGATTAAAATCGTGTCCGAAATGGGATCGTAAATCACCCGTTGGCCTAAGTGGCCGCCATCAAAACTTAAAGTTACGCCGCCACCCGTACCAGAAAACTTCTTCAATTGGCGCAGAGTCGATTTGTCGGCCGGAAACTCTTCATCGAGATCATAGCTGCCGCCACGGGCAAAATCGTAGAAAGAATCCATACCTTGATCGGCTAACTCATCGGCCAAGTCTTTGATCTCAATGTCAGCGCCTTCATCGAAGCGCTCACTGCAATATTCAAACACTTTATTACGGCACTGCTGACGCTCGTCTTTCGTCAACTCACTGCTGGCAACAAAATCTTCAACCGCATTCATTAAGGTTTTGTTTTGCGCCTTAGTGTTGACACCTTCGACGCAGCCCATAAAGTCGAGGAAAAAGTCGGCCACTTTACGTCCCGCGCGGCCACGGATAAAGGAAATGTATTTACGCGAGTCTTTATCAGCTTGCCACTCGGTTAAATCGATACGCGCCGCCAGTTGGATATTGTTTAAATCCAAATGATTATTTTGCGACAGTTCCATATCGTCTAACACAGTCATCGACGACTTAGCACTTAATAAGGCGACAAACAGATAATCACTGGTGATGCTGGTGTAGCAAGACATCAGCAAAAAACCGCCTTGGCTGAAATCGTACTTCGACAACTCTTCTTGCAGCAATTTACTGGCTTGACCGGAAAACTCCACAAATCCTAAGTCGCCGCCACGGTATTGGGTTAGTGCGTTAGCAAAGGCAGGATTGGCCTCGCCGTCGTCGCCATGGATCCCAAAATAGCCAAAACCTTTACCGGCCTTTCCCGTATAAGTCTGATGCAGCTCGTCGAGCATCATCTCGACCGCCTGACCGTTCAGCAGAGGTTGAGGACGCAAACGGCAGCGCAATTGCCCCTGACTGTCCTGAGAAATCTCGTGAATAATTGCGTGTTCGATGTTAATACTCATAAGCCCTGATAGTGATACTGGGATAAATCCGCTATTATATGCCGCTAATCCATTCCAAAGTGAAACATTTTTTGATTATGGCAATCCAATCGAAATACTCAAACACCCAAGTTGAATCATTAATCGCCGAAATATTGGCTGTGTTAGAAAAGCATAAAGCACCGACTGACCTGAGCCTGATGGCATTGGGTAACTGCGTGACAAACCTGCTAGAACGTAAAGTGCCCAGCGAATCGCGCCAAGCCGTGGCCGAACAATTTGCAAAAGCACTCGCACAATCGGTTAAATCCCAGTAAGTTAACTGGGTAATAATCGTCAAAAGAATATAAGATACAAGGTCTTTTAGGAATAAGCGGATCACTATGGTCGAGCGAAAAAAGCAAATGAGCCGCGATCGGGTTTCCCGGCTCATCAACTGGGGACATTGGTTCGCCTTCTTCAATGGCATATTAGCCATGATAGTCGGCAGCCGATATCTTGGCAGCGTGGGTTATCCAGAAACTTGGTATGGCTGGGTTTATCTAAGCGTCAGCACTATTGGTCAGTTTAGCTTTCTCGCCTTTATCGCCTATTTGATCTGTCTGTTCCCACTGACCTTGATATTGCCTTATTCGAAGATATTAAGAGGCGTCGCGGCGGTGATCGCGACTCTAAGTCTCTGTATCTTATTGTACGATACGATTGTTTACGCCGATTACGGCATGCACTTGAGCCCCTTCGCCTTCGATTTGGCCTGGGCGGATCTCAATGCCCTGCTCCACGGCACTTCCTATATCGTCACGCCACTCGCCATTATCGCAATCGAACTCACGGCAGCGAACTTTTTGTGGAAGCGAATAGAGAAGATCCAGAAGCTGAATTTAGGCAATAAAGTCATCACCTTAGTGGGTATCTGTTTTGTCAGTAGCCACTTGATCCACATTTGGGCCGATGCCGCCGACATCACTGAAATTACCCGTTTCGATGATACTTATCCTTTATCTTACCCTGCTACTGCGCGCTCCTTTATGGAAAGTCACGGTATTGATGGCTCGTCACAAGCTGACGATGTCAATCACAATACCAGTGTACTCAATTATCCAGAGCAGCCACTGACCTGCCAAGCAGACACTAAAATCAATGTGTTGATGATCACCATCGATAGTTTGCGTGCCGATATGGTCGATGGCAAAAGCATGCCATTCTTGCAGCAATACACTGAAAGTAATCAGTCTTTTACCCAGCATTTCAGCGGCGGCAACCAATTTAGAACCGGCATGTTTTCGCTACTCTACGGCCTGCAAGGCAGTTATGGCGATGCGCGAATTTTTAATAGCACCAGTCCGCTAATGACCAGAAGCTTCCAGCAAGCGGGTTATGAACTGGGGCTGTTCCTGCCTGAAACCAATCTTAATTTGCGTTCGTCACAGGCGATGTTTAATGATTTCAATCCTGTGATTGCTAAAGAAACCAATGGCAGCGCCGATGCCGACTTGCACACAGTGGCCAGTTTTAACGAGTGGCACAGCATCCAAAATAAACCTTGGTTTGCGCTCGTTAACTTAAAAGCGCCAGAGAATTTCGATACTCCCGTGGGTTTCCTTGGCATTGAAACAGTAAAAGCCGATCCCGCCCTAATGCCAGCGCAAAAGGTACTGTTTAATCAATATCGCCAATCACTGTATTTTGTCGATCAACAACTTAAGGCAATGCTGGCCAATGTCCCCAAGGATACCTTAGTGATTATCACAGGGGTAAATGGCAAGATGTTCACCAGTAATAGTGACGAAGCGAATCGCAACCTGTCACCACAGAGTGTCAAAGTGCCCTTAGTGATCCACTGGCCTAATACGGGCGCGTCTAAGGTCAAATACCGCACCAGCCATTACGGCATAGCGCCGACTTTGATGACCCACGTGCTCGGCTGCACCAATAACACCACAGATTACAGCGCTGGCCGCAGCTTATTGCAACCGAGTAAAGAAACGTGGATCTACATAGGTGATAGCCGTATTTTTGCTATCTATCAAGAAGCGGAAGTGACAGTGATTGACCGCCACGGCAAATACCGTATTTACGATGAAAACTATGAACATAGGCTCAATAAGAAAATGAGTGCGCCTGAGTTGATTGAAGTGATGCGCGAAGGTCGACGTTTCTATAATCACTAGTCTCAATCCTTTTCTCGAACAAGCCCCATTCCCTGCGGATTGGGGCTTTTTTATTCCCTACACGGCAGGATGAGTGCCTAAAAGTCAGAGTCCAGTTCTCAATACCGCACTAATCCCAGCTCAAAGCTCACTATAAGCTACAGCCGCGCGGAGCCTGCAACCTAAGCTTTATCCCCAAAGCAAAAAGCCGCTATCCATAGATAGCGGCTTTTAAGACTTGTGCTGAATCTTGAGGCCTGCTTTACCTTGTACACAATCAAGCCAGTACGATAACTAACTCAGCTCACTCTCAAGCTAACTCGCAATGCAGCCAGTTTACAATCATGTCAGCTCGCAATCACGTCAGCTCAAAATCAATCGGCTTTAACCGTGGCGTAACGCTCTAACCAATGGGCGTAAGATGCGGGTAATACCCAAGATGGGCGCGCTATCTTTAAGGTTTGCGCCGCTTGATATGGCCAATGTGGATTCGCTAAAAAGGCTTTACCTATCATCACTAAATCCATTTGTTCATCTTCAATAGCCGCATTGGCATGGTGTGGATTATCCATGCCCCAAGACGTCGCAACAGGGAAACCTACTTCTTGGCGAACCCGCGCAGCAATAGGCGCCAAGAACGCAGGACTCCATGGAATATTTGCCGTTGGGGTCGAGAAACAAATGCTGACGTTTAACATATCGAGCCCAGCTTGTTTAAATTGCTTCACCAAGGCGATTGATTCAGTTAACGTTTCTTCATCTTTATGGTCGAATTCAATCACGCCAAATCGCGCCGTTAAGGGTAAATGCTGTGGCCAAACATCTCTGACTGCGGCAATGGTTTCTAACAAAAAACGTCCACGCCCTTCGGCATTACCACCATATTGGTCGGTGCGTTCATTGGCATAGGTTGAGAAGAAACTTTGGGCTAAATAACCGTGGGCGAAATGCAGCTCTAACCATTCAAATCCTGCCGCTAAAGCCCGTTTTGCCGCCGCCACAAAGTCTGCTTTAACGCGCTCAATGTCTTCAATCGTCATAGCAGTTGGTACTTTAGGTAAGTTTGCACCGAAAGCAACAACAGACGGCGCAATTGGTTGCCAGCCTTGTCCTTCACCATTGGGAATATGATCATCGCCTTCCCACGGGATATTGGCACTCGCTTTACGGCCCGCATGACCAATCTGAATCCCCGCCACTGCGCCGGCATTTTTAATCGCGCTGGCCACCTTAGCTAGACCTTGGGCTTGCTCGTCATTCCACAGTCCAAGGCATTTTGGGGTAATACGTCCTTCAGGAGAAACCGCAGTGGCTTCAACCACAACAAGACCCGCTCCGCCACGGGCAAGGCTAGAGTAATGCACCTGATGCCAGTCGTTGATGAGTCCGTCCGTGGCTTGATATTGGCACATGGGCGCAACGGCAATACGATTTTTGAGAGTAATGTCTTTAAGTTTGAAGGATGAAAATAGATCGGCCATAGGTGTTTCCTGTGTCAAATAGAATCAAAAAGGAATGGAATACTGAATGACGACAGACTAGCCTTATCGTGTCATAATTAAAAGCATTCACAGATTATAGAGTTGATAAAGTTTGCTTATGATAAATCCACAGTGGTTACACACCTTTGCTGTTCTGGTCGAGAAAGGTAACTTCACCCGAACCGCCGAAGCCATTGGTATCACCCAAGCGGCCGTGAGCCAACATATCAGTCGCTTAGAAGAGGAATACGGCACACTGTTTTTACGCCGCCCCCGTCAACTTGAAATCACTCCGATTGGCGAAAACCTGCTGACCTACGTTAAAGACGTCGAATGCGCGCAAAAACGCTTACAGCAGAAACTGATCCATGATGATGCTGAGGTCGGCGACATTAGCCTTATCACTCCGGGGAGCATTGGTTTAACACTCTTTCCGCTGTTAATCGAACTTCAACAAGCCTTTCCGGCGTTAAACATTCGCCACCGTTTTGCCCCTGACAGTGAAATAGTCGCCTCGGTATTAGCCAATGAACATGAAATCGGCATGGTGACCTTAAAACCTTCCGATCCTCGCATTCACAGCACGCATTTCACCGAAGAGCCGCTTGAACTTGTGGTACCTGCAAGCCATAAACAAAATGAATGGATTGATTTACAACGGCTAGGGTTTATCTCCCATCCCGATGGCGAGGCCATGGCAACTCGGTTACTTAGCCGAAAATATCCAAGTAATCCCGGTATTCAAGACATTCCCTGTAAAGGATTTACCAACCAAATCAGCCTGATCCTCGAGCCTGTCGCAAAAGGCCTTGGATTTACAGTCATCCCACAATACGCCCGCAAAGCCTTTGAACGACAACAAGATATCTATGTTGTGGAATGTGGCAGCCAAGTTGTAGACACCATTTGGCTTATCCACCGCGCGGAATGGCCCTTGTCACGCAGAGCCCAAAAAGCGATCACATTTTTAAAGGGGAAAATATAAAACCGATTCATTGCTGTCTTCATTAAAGACAGCAAGCCCTTATTCTGGCAGAGGAATAAAGTCATCCTGCACGTTGCACCGTAGGTATCTATGTGATGAGTCAAACGCCGAAGGCGCATTGTGCTGGCGTTTGTTAGCTGATTTTCTTTAATTTATTTATATTTTTAATGTAGCCCAGCTCAAAAAGCTCTTGCCCGATAGCTTTTACTATCTGCGTTTCCTCTGCTGTTCTATCCACTTTGGATATAAGGTTTGAATATTCAACTTGCATTTGCTTTATTTCAAAGTCTCTTTTTCGGCAATTGACGCACTTGATACAGTGAGAATCAACCCAAAATTTTAGTTCTTCAAACCAGTATTTTTGTTCAAGCGCAAAAAATATAAACTCTCTTTGGCAACCTTTACAAGTCTCTTCAATATCAACGTACAGTTTTCGAAAATAGTCTGCATAATTCTGTTTTTCTGGTTCAGCAGGTATTGCAGTTTCAGGAAAATATTTCAAGCTAGCATAGCGCCAGTGGGCACTTTCAATTTCGTCTTTAGAATAAACGTGACCAGAGGTAATTGGTTGAGATCCATATCTTGGATGAGGTACATAATTCTTCATTTTGAAGTAATACTCAAAGTTTCAATAATCGCTAATGCCGCCAGCACGCGCGGCGAAGCTACTGATTGATATCCAATTCATTATGGATCAACACCACGCACTGGGAAGCAAACAGCATCTTAGGCCCAAGGCTGATCTTTTGCGCACCAAGTCGTTTCAAGGTATTAAAACTTTTCTTCGGCATAGGAATATGATCGGTCAGCAAAAAGCACGGATTACCCACAAACTCCTGCTCACGGATAGAAGTGCCCTTCTTATCCATCATAAACAATTGATAATCCACCGCGAGGTCCTGCACCAGCTTTTCAAAACTGATGGTGCTCACAGTAATGCCCTCGTCCACAACGCGAGTTTGCTCTTTCGTCATACCCCGAGAAATATCTAAGTCCTTGGCAATTTGGGTCAGCAAAGCTTGTTCGTGAAAACCACCAATATGGCAAATATTTCGCGTATCGAAGCAAATAGTGCGGGAAAAATCGTGGGTACTTTCTAGCACCAAATAAACGACAACATCGTTTCGATGGGACTGAGCCACAAAGATAGTGTTCATTAGGGTATGAGCCAAGATCTCGGTGTGCGCCTCTTGGCCGACAGAAGCCAAAAACAACTGACTGTCAGTAGGTGCTGATCTTGCTCGTAAAACAAACGCGCGCATAGGTAAATGTCCTACTCAATAATCACTTAAATAATAAGTGGCGAATTGAAATATCTGTGTGAAACGTGTCATTTCACGTTGAGGATTTTTGTCTTAGTGGTACCAATGACGTCGACTACTGGAGCTTAAACGATTAGCGTTCGTCCTCATGACTACAAAAAAGATATAAAAAAACAAAACCCCGTATAGCAATGCTACCACGGGGTTTTGTTTTTACTTAACTGTCACTTATCTTAATAATTAAAACAGCCTAACAATTAAGCATTTAATTTGGTCGGTATGAGAGGATTCGAACCTCCGACCCCTGACACCCCATGACAGTGCGCTACCGGGCTGCGCTACATACCGAAATTGTTTAAGTGATCGGCGTTATCAGCTTTGATTTAATCAGTTATAACGTACTGGCTATTTCAAGCTAATTTTTTAAATCACTTATCACCTAAGATACTGTTTATGGGGTTTATCTTAAGCGAGCCAGAACTGTAGCAATTGCCTTGCAACTGCGCAAGGGCTTCATGAGATCTCTTTGAACAACTGCTTAGTTTATGTTCTGAATGACACAATTTTCGTCGATAACGGTTCTGAAATGGCCCCATCCATTGGTTATAGCATTCGTCAGCCTGCGACTAACGAGAATTGACCTATCTTCAGCAAAATCATCTAGTGGCACTATTTGTTTCGACAATCCGTTTCTATCATCAGCTTCAACAATCTATTTACGTTATAGCTTTGTTTGGGGAGGTAATTGAATGACTGGGATAGAGGCGTTGGGTTTATTTGTGCCATAATCACAGACAGTTAACACAAGCCATTTTCTAAAGGGACTTTTCTTTGCATCTACCCGCCTTCCAAACTACCCATCTCAGACTGGCCATTATTTTTGGGGTATTCGGCTTAGTTCTGAATCTTTTTCCCATCCCTCTATTCGCTAATGTGCAATTGATTCTCGGCAACGTGGCCGTGGTGATAGTGGCAATACTCTTAGGGCCTTGGTATGCGTTGATCACCGCCCTATTTACCGCAACGGGGCTCATGATCGTGTGGTCGAGCCCCCACGTGTATTTACTGTTTTTACTGGAAGCATTATGGCTTGGTTTTGCAAGGCGCCGAGATATTCAAATACTCTATGCCAGTGTGAGTTATTGGGTGTTATTGGGGATCCCGCTGTTAGCCATTTATGTGGCTGTCATTGCTAAAATGCCCGCCAGCCACATTCCTTTTACCGCGATAAAACAAGCCGTTAATGGCATGATTTACGCTGCAATTGGTGAACTCTGTGTGGTTGCTATTCCAAGCCTATGGCATTTTAAAGGCAAGCTGACCAATCTTAATCGCCGTACTTTTAGCTCGCAGCTCAGTTATTTGTTTACCTTAATTATTACTGTGAGCTTATTGGTCTCATCCTTAGCTTTTAATCACTTTTTTATTGATAAACAACAAGTGATGATTAATCGCAATCTGGACGATACGGCAACTCATTTGAGCCATGCAACAGACAACTACCTCGCTTACAACACGCAAGTCATCGCTAGCACGGCCAAGTTTTTGAGTCTGTCGAACGCTGGCATCAATGAGTGGCAGGCATTGCTATCGAGCATACATGATAGCAATCAAGGCTTTAAAACTATGCTGATTGCGAATGAACAAGGCAATTTGCTCGCTGCCAGTCCAATGGCCAATATCGTGGAGTTAGACCGCCTAGCAGAAATCCCTTCTGTGATGGATAGGGAATACTTTATCCAAGCGTTTTATAACCATAAAACCTTTGTATCACCCGCATTTATCGGCAGAGGTTTTGGTAATGACGTGATCGTTGCCATCAGTGCCCCCATTTTTAGTCCAAATGCTCCCAATCAAGCCAGAGGGATAGTCGAAGGCAGCTTAGATTTACGCTATTTTTCCAGCATAGATAAACAAAACCTGCACCATGAGCAGCAATCTATTTTACTGACCGATGAGAACAATAATCTGATTTATGCCTCCGAAGGATTAGGACTCGCACCGTTCACCCCCTTGTCATTCAGCAAAGGCAGCGAGATATATCGCGCCCGGCTTCAACTGATGAACCTGCATAATCTAGATTCAAATACCCCTGAGTACATCTATGCCCAGCATAAGTTAAACAATGGGTGGCAACTCTATGTTTTAGAACCTTTTGTGCCGCTTTTAAAACTGGCTGAACGCCAATATGTCAACACGGTAATTTTGCTGTTTTGCTCCTTAGTCGGCGCCTTTTTTATTACTAAAGCCATCAGTAAGTTACTGACCGAACCTCTGTCGCTTTTAGCGCAGCATTTCGGTCCCGCTAAGCAAGAAAAAGTCAGTGACGAGAAGTTTGAGCATGATCTACTCGATAAAAGTACCCCTAAAGAGATCTATAGCTTGTATGAAAGTTTAGCCTCAAACCAACAAGCCTTACTCGAACACCAACAAGAACTTGAACAAAAAGTACAGCAGCGCACCCAAGATTTAGAGGCTGCCAATGTGAAATTAAAGGATTTAGCCGAGCGCGATCCGCTGACGAATCTCTATAATCGCCGCTATACCGAACACCAATTCCCGCTCATTCAACAGATGTGCGAACGGGGTCAAGATGCCATGACACTTGCCATAATGGATTTAGACCATTTTAAGCAAATCAATGATACTTATGGTCATTTGGGCGGCGACGAGTGTTTAAAAGTGGTTGCTAAACTCTTAACGTCACTCTTCAAACGGGATATTGATTTAATCTCGCGCTACGGCGGCGAAGAGTTTTTGCTGATTTTGCCTATGTGTAATGCCCTGAAAGTCGAAGCACATCTTAATGAATTTAAACAGCAACTCGCTGATACTATGATAATCAATCCGCAAGATAATCGCAGCTTCAATGTCACGGCGAGTATTGGCGCTGTGATTGCCAATGCCACCTATAGCGACTCTTTAGAGCACTGGCTTAAGCAAGCCGACAATAACTTGTATCTTGCAAAGGAACAGGGGCGTGATCGGGTTGTTTGCAGCCTGATTGTTTAACTGGCGCTTGTTTAGGAGAAAGCTGTTGAAGAGGCAGTCGTTCAAAGGTAAAGAAGGTTTAGGCCAGATTAGCTGAGCGGTTAATCAAGCACAAAATCCTAGTGCATATGCGCGAGTCGATACTCATCCATGCGCTCGAGTAGATATGGGAAAAAGGGATTCCATTTCTGGCGCAACATTTCCGATGCCGACACGCTATATAAACCGCGCTCCCCCCGCGAAGCTGAGGCACCAATTTGGATCCGATGTAAATCAGGCTGAATAACTGCGCCATAGAGGCCATCATCTACACCAAAGGGGAGCGCAACATGGGACAAGGAATACACGCCAGCGGGCCAATACAAATCTAATGCACGCACTTCCTTACCTTCTGTGACCACGTTACCTAGCGCATCTAAACCAAAGCTGCGCGCTTGAACTTGCGTGGTTTCATTACTGATATTTTCCACCACAGTGCCACGATAATGCTGCGCAGGGCTATTGATGCTCGACAGCAAGCCTGCTAACGGATCATTGGACACCATTTTGGTATTCACATCGAGTCGGTTCATATCGAACAGCACGAGCTCATGGCCTTTTTCTGGTAACGTTTGATACAGATTATTCACCACCGCCGAAGTTGAAACGGTTGCATCCACGACCGACTGAAAAGTGAGTATCGACGGAACTTGCGCCCTTTGCGGCAAAGTTAATCCAGCCAATAAACCTTGATTGCGTAGAGCTAACTGATACACCACATCCCCCGCATTGACCGCAAAAGAGGTGTATTTAAAGGGATCGTACTCCACTTGAATACTGTTCCATTGCAGCTTATCCAGCTCCAGTAATCGGCCAATCCAACTCTGCCAGCGTGCGGCCGCCGCCGATGGCGTTAACCCTATCGCAGGCGAGATAAAAATCATCCCAGCATAATCTGGGGTTTTATCTTGACTGATACGCTCTAACTCATGGTTTAGTGCTATGGCGGCACCGGTCGAAAAGCCCACAACAAATAGCGGTTTACCTTTCAGTGTTTGCCGCATATGCGCTGTGGCTAAATTTACCGCGGCGACAAGATCTTGCCAATACACCTCTGTTAAGCCACTCGGAATGGTGCCATGCCCTGGCAATCTTAAACCCAGAACATGGGCTTTACCTTTAAAATGCGCTGCCACATTGGATAAGGCATAGGGCGAGTCTGACATGCCGTGGAGCAGCAATATCCCAAACTCGGCATCGGTTTTGGGCCATTCATAACTGCGATTCCAATTTTGGGGCCAATGGGCAGGATCGGATAAACTATTTTTGACATAGCGGTTCACGGGAGAAAATTCATTGGCAGGAATTTTTTGGACGACTTTGCGCTCAACTTCGGCGAATAAGCGCTCTTCTAGCGCTAAGTACTCATTAAAACTAGCGAGTTTAGTATTGTAATGGAACTCATTATCTAGCTCGACCGTATGCCATAACGACAATTCAGGTCGCGCATTAAGAAAGTAAATCCCTGTCGCGAGCAACGCCACCGCAATACCAATACTCGCATACGCTGCGGCTAAGAATAGGTGTTTTGTCGAACCTATGATAATGGCCTTCATGGCGATTCCTAGCAAAAAATAAGATAAAATGAGCAAGCCAATTATACGGTTAGATAAAAACATCCTTCAAATTTTTTACAGTGATAACATCCTCCGCCATAAGCCGCGCCATTTTATTAACTGCATAAGCCCTAATTGGGTTAGGATCGAAAGTGTCTTATTCCAACGAAATTTATACACACTTGATGATTATCGGTAATCCACACGCTAGGTTCGCCTACTATCTTCCTACCGCGCCGCTGATACCTGACGGCTGGCATTACACTCAACCAGACGCAGTCGGGGCACTCATTACTCTAAATGGCAATCATTGGCGTAAGATCTTCACTATTATGGCAAAAATCAACGCGGTTGGAGAAGATTGGCGCAGCTATCGTGACCAAATGTTACTCAAGCAAAATGAACTGCTCTGCATAGGCGGCACTGAATTGATGGCAAACGCGAAGATCCATCTTGTCGCGGGGCAAGTGGCTGCAAAGTGTTTAGGGTTCACCATCTCTGCAAACGAAATCCATGCACAGCATTTAACCGCCCAAAATAAATCCATAACCGCGATGACGCTTCCATCTTCCCAAGGGCAGCATTTTTTGCTCACGCCCTATTTGGATTATCGCCAGTACCCAAACCAGCTGATCGCCCTGACACGGCAACACTTAGTCGTGCCATAATCCCTACAACAAAATGCCGCGGCTAAATGTTGCGACCAGATGCCACTGTCACAGGTCTCTGCAACATCCCCCAGTGAGATGCCCCTGCAGGATAGCCAGCTTCAATGAATAATCGCAGCCAGTCTCCTCGTTACAGCGACGCCAACAGCTGTAAAGGCTGCCACTAGCTCAGCAACTAGGTAAAAAGACATAAAAAAAGCACTCGCGAATTGAGTTCAAACGAATGCTTATTCGAGGACGATTCAGGGTTAGTCGTAGATGGTTGGGATAGGCTGACGTTTATGCTGCGTTGCCTTATAAATACCAATCAATTTGTCTTCAACTGCCTTGCCGACATCTTTACCCTCAAGGAAATCATCGATTTGCGCATAGGTTAGCCCAAGTGCGACTTCATCTTCGAGTAGCGGTTTATTGTCTTCTAGATCCGCAGTCGGCGCTTTATGCACTAAAGACTCTGGCGCACCAAGATACGCGGCAAGTTGACGAACTTGGCGCTTGTTAAGACCAAATAACGGCGCTAAATCGCAGGCACCATCGCCCCACTTGGTATAAAAACCTGTGATATTTTCGGCGCTGTGATCTGTCCCAACCACAAGCCCCCCCACGAGTCCGGCGAGTTCGTATTGCGCTATCATGCGCATACGAGCTTTAACGTTACCCTTCACAAAATCCACTTTTGCCACATCGGGTAAAGGCAATCCGGCTTCGGCTAACGCAGCAACGGTAGCGCTGTGCACACCATCAACCCCTTGATGCACATTCACTGTGACCAATTTAGAAGGTTGAATAAACTGACAGGCTAATTGCGCCTCATGCTCATCTTTTTGGATCTGATAGGGTAAACGCACGGCGATAAACTGGTAACCGCCTTGGCTATTTTCTTGGTTTAAACTGTCCACCGCCAACTGACACAAACGCCCAGCGGTAGAAGAATCCACCCCACCGCTGATCCCTAATACCAATGCCTTGCTGCGCGCTTCTTTTAGTTTAGTTTTAATAAACGCGACCCGACGTTGCACTTCGAACTCTGGCTCTATGGCCGTGAGTACTTTCATTTCTCTTAAGATTTGCGCTTTCACCGAAAATTCCACCTTAAATAATCGCTGTATTTGGACGACCTGAACCCGACTAACGTTAACATTTATTCGCAACTGCCTGTAGTTAAAATTAGCGCTTGGTCGATTGATTGTTGATAAACGCCATAAAAATAAGGGCAACAACGGTTTGCCGTTATTGCCCTAGCGTAAATCAGTAAACTTAATACTAATAAAGCGACTGGCTTATCTTTCCCAGTAGGATTCTTCTAAGCTGTCTTCGCGCTCAGGTAAACCACGGGATAAACGCGGACTATGCTGGGCTAAGACTTCATAGGCGACGCGGTTAGCGTACTTACACACTTGCGAAAACGAGGAATAACATAGGCCATCACGCTTATGTTTACTCGAACCCGGCACGTTAGTCTTGTGAAAAGTATTAGCCGCCAGATCGTGCAATAACGCCGATAAGGCGCCATCGCCAGCGCCATTAGTGTTACCGATTTTTTCTGGGCCGCCCATGTAAGGTGAAATGTGGGCAAACACTTTGATTGGTGTTTCACAGTCACTTTTAAGCTTTGGACGGGAAAATTCATAACGATTAAATTCAGGGATAGCACCCGGCAACAAGGTGTGCGTCGTTTCGCGTTTTTCAGAATCTTCGGTATAACCCGCAGTATACAGCCCGATAGGCCCCGCCGTGGTTAATACCATGTCACACCATTCCAAGGCTTTTTCACTGGCAAGCAGAGGATCCCGTGAACCCGTTAAGGCTTCACCTTCGTCTTCATTCATCGCCAAAATGGTGACATGTTCTTTGATGAAGTTTTGCCACCATTGCGGGTCTTCTTCAATCAAGAAACGCGTGCCTAAGGTTAATACCACGGGCACTTCGGCAGCTTTTGCATATTCGATAGCGCACATGGCCGCATCGGTAATACGGTCGCCATCGCTGGCGCGCATTAAGTATGCAGTCAACACTAAGGCTGAACTGCCCTGCACTACGTCTTTATCGATAAATTCAGGTGTGAGTTTATCCATCGCGCCTTTGCTAATTGCAAATGTTCGCTCGCCGCACTCAGAAATCAGGGTAAAACAGCGACCGATAGGACCATCTACAGGTTGTAGAAAGTTAAGGTCGACTTTAGAAGAGGTATTGCATAAATAGCGGTAGGCGTAACTGCCCACTTCGATATTCTGGCTCATTACCCCAAACAGCACTGAACGGTCATCGGCCAGAATAGAATAATTGTGCACTGTGTTGCCAATCGTGCCACCAGCAAATTCATCGCTAATCAAACCATGAATTTTTAACTCAGTGTAGAGTCTGTGAGCCTGTTCATCATTGATCAGGGTCGAATTGCCTTTGGGTAAGCCATAACGGCTCAGCAATTCGTCTTCCACTTTAGCTTCGATATCCACTAAGGTTTGATCAATACCGCTGATATAGGTCGCAAACGGCTGAGGCTGTTGAGTCAGCTGTTCAAGCAGCGGATCTCGGGTTTTAACCGGAAAATAATGTTTAGATTTACGCTGACCGGGAAACTTCATAGTGGCTCTCTTTTCCTGGCATCCATGCTAATTGGCGTCTGGCGAGGCGGTCAAGCCAAGCAGCATCCTAAAAATATTGAGTCTAGGCTAGCGAGACAAAAAAACCACCCCTTAGCCGGAAGGGCGCAGATTCTATCACAAAATCAGTTCGAAGCCAGTGCTCCAATACCCAAACAACCTGAAGATGCAGGATTCAGCGAGAATTTAACGGAATGGTTCAGACAATGCCATTTATTGCTCCTGCATAAATGGCATTCACGCCATCCATGGCGATTGCGGCTATTTGCAGACCTAGTGGGCTAAGTTAAAAATAGTCAACACAGTATAAAGTGCGTTACCCCGTGTTTAACATCTGCCGCCGGGACGGAGCGCCTAGGGCACTTCACTTCCGTGTTGCATCAATTCAAAAGGTGGCCGACATTCTGTCATTGATGCGCCTTGAATTGAATCACCCTAGGCGCTCTGAAACTCGTATCTTCAGGTGGCTTGGGTATGGGCCCAAGATACCGCTTGTTCTTGGATTAATTGCCGTAATAATTCAATGTGTAACTCATCGTCGTTCAAACAAGGGATAAACCGATAGTCGCTGCCACCCGCATGTAAAAAGGTTTCCTTAGCACCAATGGAGATTTCTTCTAAGGTTTCGAGACAATCGGTCGCAAAAGCAGGACAAATCACATCGACACTTTTGATCCCTTGTGCTGGTAACTCGGCCAATAGTTTATCGGCGTAGGGCGTGAGCCATTCTTCGCGGCCAAAGCGCGATTGGAAGCACACTTGCCACTGCGACTCGCTCAGCTCAAGTTTTTGCGCTAACAGTTTAGCCGTGACAAAACACTGCTCACGGTATGGATCGCCCTCTTTCACATAACGCAATGGAATACCATGAAATGACAAGAGCAACTTGTCTGCCTGACCATGGGTTTTCCAGTGGCGCGTCACTGAATGCGCCAGCGCAGCAATATAAGCGCTATGGTCAAAATAGTCTTTATTAAAGCGAACCTGCGGTATGTCACGCACGGGTTTAAGATAGCTGGCAACGGCATCGAACACGCTGGCCACAGTCGAGCAGGAATATTGGGGATACAAAGGCAGCACAATAATGCGCTCTGCCCCTTGGGCTTTCAGGCGCTCAAATCCCGCATCGATGGAGGGATTACCGTAACTCATGCCCAATTCAACCGGGATAGTCTGGTTAAACGTGGCGCTTAAGTCCACCGCCAGCTTTTGTGCTTGGCGTACACTTATCACCATCAAGGGCGAGCCTTCTGGTGTCCACACACTTTGGTAGAGTTTGGCGACTTTCGCCGGACGGGTGTTGAGAATAATGCCGTTCAGCAGCGGTTGCCAAATCCACGGCGATAAATCGACGACACGAGGATCACTGAGAAACTGCCGTAAAAAGCGTTTTACAGCCTTAGGGCTAGGTTCGTCAGGCGTGCCGAGGTTAACCAATAGCACACCAAAAGCAGGGGAAGGATTCAACGTTAGGCTCATGGTTAATGGAGTTCACTTGGAGGCTAACATTGCGATACCCATAAAAAAAGCCTGCATCGGCAGGCTTTTTTCTAATATGAGAACTCGTTCTCGTAAATTTAGCTTTTTAGGTTATTTCAACACGCTGGCAAGCTGCTCACTCACGGCCGCAACCGATTGAGTGCCGTCAAACTTGTTGTATTGAGTTTGGCCTGCTGCTGCCACTTTACCGTAGTATTCAACCAGCGGCTTAGTTTGCTCGTGATAAATTGCAAGGCGTTTACGCACAGTGCTTTCTTCGTCATCTGGACGGATAGCTAAATCTTCGCCCGTCACGTCGTCTTTGCCTTCCACTTTAGGTGGATTGAAAACCACATGGTAAACACGGCCAGAACCTGGGTGAACACGACGACCACTCATGCGCTTAACGATTTCTTCATCTGGCACATCGATTTCAATCACGTGATCAATGCTAATACCGTTTGCCGCCATCGCATCCGCTTGTGGGATGGTACGTGGGAAACCGTCTAACAAGAAACCTTTAACACAGTCTTCCTGTGCGATACGCTCTTTAACCAGACCGATGATCAGATCATCAGAAACCAGTTGACCAGCATCCATCACTTTCTTCGCTTCCAAACCCAGTGGAGTACCCGCTTTTACCGCGGCACGTAACATATCACCAGTGGAAATTTGTGGGATACCATACTGTTCCATAATGAACTGGGCCTGGGTACCTTTACCGGCACCTGGGGCGCCCAATAGGATAATGCGCATCTCAAGAGTCCTCTTTTCGCATTGATATTCTTCTTAGGGCGGCGATCTTCGCACATCTCGCCGCCATTGAGAAGGCTTTTAGCTTCGACTTTAGCCTCAGAAACCGCAAATAAACTGCCGTTCCTTAAGCATTTTTATCATTAATAGAGCAAGGTATAGAGCTTACGGCGGTATTGATTGGCTATGGGATTACCTTGGCCAAGTGCCGTTAATACTTCCATAAACACTTGTTTTACTGTGCCATTTTCAGCACCTAAATCTTTACTGAGCACACCGAATAACAGATCTAATGCTTCATCATCTCGGTGGGCGGCATGCAATGCCTTACTCAGCTCGAGTAATAACACTAAATCTGTTGGATTTTGCTCAAACTTTTGCTGTAAATCGCGAATTTCAGGGGTATCCGCTGCATCTAGGGCAAGTGCGAGCTTGGCTTTTAAACTCTGGTAGTAACCGTCTTGGTCGGCAAGCCCTACCTTCTCAAGCATGGTTTGCGCTAACACTAATTCGCCCTGCATCAGATACACATCGGCGAGTACTAAACTCACCTCACCCGCTTGATTTGAGCCTGCATACGCGTCTTTAAGCAACACGGCAGCAGTGGCAAGATCCTCTGCGCTCACTTGGCTAAGCGCGAGCAATGCTTTGGCCTGTGCTAACTGTAACTGCCACATAGGCGGCAAATGTTTATCCAGCATAGCTGTGACTTGCGCCGCATCTTGCACCCCCGCAAAACCATCGACAGGCTGACCTTTATCCAAGACTAACGTGGTCGGCAGACTTTGAATGCGAAAGTAATTGGCGATTTCTAACTCTGCTTCACAGTCGACTGTAGCGAGCACGAATCGACCCGCATTTTGCGCGGCAATGTGCTCTAAGGTGCGTAGCATAGCCACACTTTGTTCCTGCGGCTGTGCCCAAAATGCTAACACCACTATCTGTTGCATCGAGGCATCAACCACTTGCTGAATATTGTCTTTAGTCAGGCTGAGGATATTGTCCATAGTATTCCCTTAACGTTAAAGGCCTCAAACATAGGAGGCCTTATGCTTTTAAAACTGAATGTTAGCATTCAGTTTCAACGCGCTATTTTAAAATCGTTGTCTTAACAGCTTGTATACCCAAGCAACCTGAAGAGTCGAGTTTCAGAGCGCCTAGGGTGCTTCAATTCAAGGCGCATCAATGTCAGAACGACCACCTTTTGAATTAATGCAACACGGAAGTGGAGTGCACTAGGCACAAACCACTCTTCCTGCACTAGAAACAATATCGGGGCCGTTCAAAGAAGGCCCCGATAGTCATTTACTTCATGTTAGCCAGTAACATTTGGTTCATCAGCTTGATAAAGGCCGATGGGTCCGCAAGGCTACCTTTTTCAGATAATTGCGCCTGTTGCAGCAGCAGATTTGACCAATCCGCGAAGGCGGTTTCATCTTGAAGATCATTTAAACGCGACACTAATGGGTGCGCTGGGTTGATCTCAAATGTTGGCTTCACTTCTGGCACTGGTTGCCCGGCAGCTTGCATCAGCTTGATCATCTGAGTCGACATTTCGCCTTCACCTGCAACCACACAAGCTGGGGTATCGGTTAAGCGTGACGTGACTTTCACATCTGCAACGGTTGAACCTAATGCCGCTTTAATGCGTTCAACCAAGGCTACTGATTCTTGCTCAAGCTTTTCTTGCGCTTCTTTTTCAGCTGCATCTTCCAGCTCGCCAAGTTCTAAGTCACCACGGGTCACTGAGTGCAGTTGTTTCTCTTTGTACTCAGTTAAGTGGTTGATTAGCCACTCGTCGATACGCTCTGACATCAGTAAGACTTCAATGCCTTTCTTACGTAACAACTCTAAATGTGGGCTGTTAGCGGCGGCTTCATGGCTGTCGGCAACGATATAATAAATCTTAGTTTGGCCTTCTTTCATGCGGCTGATGTAGTCATCGAGTGACACAGTCGGCGCAGCACTGCCCGTGTGGATCGAGGCAAAACGTAATAAGCCCGCGATACGTTCACGGTTGGCGAAATCTTCCGCAGGCCCTTCTTTCAGCACTTGGCCAAATTCAGCCCAGAACTGTTGATATTTTTCCGCATCGTCTTTCGCCAGTTTTTCCAGCATGCCAAGCACACGTTTGGTGATACCCGTACGCATCGCTTTGGTCACGTGGTTATCCTGCAGAATTTCGCGGGATACGTTCAGCGGCAAATCGTTTGAGTCAATCAAGCCCTGCACGAAGCGCAGATAAGATGGCATAAATTGCTCTGCGTCATCCATGATGAACACACGTTGCACAAACAGTTTCAGGCCGTGTTTACGGTCGCGGTTCCACATATCCCAAGGCGCTTTTGCAGGAATATACAATAGATTAGTGTATTCTTGCTTACCTTCTACCCGATTATGGCTCCACAATAGTGCGTCGTTATAATCGTGGGAAATGTGTTTGTAAAACTCTTGATACTCTTCGTCACTGATGTCAGCTTTGCTGCGCATCCACAAAGCAGTCGCTTTGTTCATGACTTTCCATTGGCCTTCGGTCGCAGGAATTTTTTCGCCATCTGGACCATCACGCTCTGGCGTACCTTCTTGCCACATTTCAACTGGCACAGAGATATGATCAGAGTATTTAGTGATGATCGAGCGCAGGCGCCAATCATCGGCAAATTCTTTTTCTTCATCACGCAGATGCAGGGTGATTTCAGTACCACGGCTCGCCTTAGTAATGGTATCAACGGTGAAGCTACCCTCGCCTTCAGATTCCCACAATACGGCTTCATCGGCCTTATGACCGGCAGCGCGGGTGCGAACCGTGACTTTCTTCGCCACGATAAAGGCTGAATAGAAACCGACACCGAATTGGCCGATTAACTGTGAATCCTTTGAAGATTCGCCCGATAGATTCTTAAAGAAATCAGCGGTGCCCGACTTAGCGATTGTGCCTAAATGCTCAATTACGCCGTCACGGGTCATACCCACGCCGTTGTCTTCGATGGTCACAGTGCCTTTTTCTTTATCGGCACTGATTCGGACTCGCAGTTCACCGTCGCCTTCGTACAGAGCGTCATTGGTCAACGCCAGATAACGCAGCTTGTCCGCTGCATCCGCAGCGTTGGAGACCAGTTCACGCAAGAAAATTTCTTTGTTGGAATACAAAGAATGGATCATCAAATGCAACAGCTGTTTGACTTCTGTTTGAAAACCATGAGTTTCTTGTTGTGACATGAAATTTTCCTTTATTTGTTACGCAATTTGGTAAAAGTAACGCTTAGTGTTTACTAAATGGGGCTCCAAATTTGCTTTTCAAGGGCAAGGGCTAAAACGAGGTTCGAATGGCTAAAAATAAGGCGCTTGATGAATACCAAGCGCCTTATATGTGTGCTTTGAACATCAGCCGATGTAGGCGTTAGTCTTGGGCTAGTTCTTTTTCTAACTGTTGGGCTATGGCTTCGGGCGATCCACTGTTACGGGCAAAGAGTCCATAAGCGGCGGGGATCACGAAGATAGTGAATAGGGTTGCCAGTAAAATCCCCGACAACACAACCACACCAATCACGAAACGGGTTTCAGCACCCGCGCCTGCGGCCATAACCAAAGGCACAGCGCCAGCGGCGGTAGTGATGCCTGTCATGAGAATAGGTCGTAAACGCTGCGCTGAGGCTTGGATAATCGCCTTGTCAAAATCAACGCCTTTATCCCGCAATTGGTTCGCAAACTCGACAATCAAGATGCCGTTTTTCGCCGCCAACCCGACCAGCATAATAATACCTATCTGACTGTAAATATTAAGACTCTGCCCCGTGAGCCACAAACCAATTAACGCGCCCACGGTCGCCAGCGGTACAGTCAGCATGATCACCATAGGATGAATGTAACTCTCGAACTGCGCCGCGAGCACGAGGAACACAATCCCCAGCGCGAGCAAGAACACGAAGTACATAGAGCTACCCGACTCTTGATAATCGAGGGATTGGCCCTTGTAGCTGATCACCGCTTCTGCAGGTAAATAAGCACGCGCCAATTGATTCATATAATCAAGGGCTTCACCTAGGCTATAACCATCTTCTAAACTGGCTTCTATGGTGATCGCGCGCATACGGTTGTAACGGTTAAGCGAACTGGCGTCGGCAAACTCTTCCACCGTCACTAAGTTCGACAGCGGGATAAGTTCTTGAGTCCGCTCGGAACGCACGTAGATGTTTTGCAGATCCGCTGCGGTATTTTGATTACCGCGCTCGCCTTCAATGATCACATCGTATTCTTCACCGTCACGCATAAAGGTCGTGACTAAGCGTGAGCCCAACATGGATTCCAACGTACGACCAATATTTGAAATCGACACCCCAAGGCTCGCCGCTCTGTCTCTGTCGATGACGACGCGAAGCTGCGGCTTAGTCTCTTTATAGTCGTGATCTAAACCGAGTAATTTAGGATTCTGCGCCGCCTTTTGCATCATGATATCGCGCCAGCGGGCCAGCTCTTCGTAGCTTGGGCCGCCAATCACAAACTGCACAGGTTTACCGACGCCACGGCCAAAGGCTTGGCGCATCACAGGAAACGCTTGCACCCCAGCGAGATCGGCAAGACGTTTGTTAATATCTGCGATCACTTCTTTCACCGGGCGACGTTTACCCCAATCTTCCAGCACGACAATGGCCATACCGTTAGAGAAATCCGCCGAACGGCCAAAGCCACGGGGAGCACGGATCAGCAGACGTTTGATATCACCCGTGTCGACCAGCGGCATCAAACGGTTCTCCACTTCATTCATGTAGGATTCTATGTATTCGTAACTCGCGCCTTGCGGTCCGTTGACCATCAAGAATAATGAACCTCGGTCTTCCTGCGGCGCAAATTCCTGCGGCACTTTTTGGACCAAATAAGCGCTAGTTCCTAACGCGATCAACACCAAAACTGACATCAATAAGGGGTGGGCCATGGCGGATTTTAACGACAATTGATAACGGTTTGACACTTTAGTCATGATGCCGTCGACCTTACGCACCAACCAAGAATCCTGCGAGCTCGGCTTGAGTAACTTAGAACACATCATAGGCGTGAGCGTTAGCGCGACTAGGCTAGAGAACAGCACCGCCGCACTCATGGTTACAGCAAACTCTTTGAATAGTTTACCTAAGTCGCCCTCAAGGAAAGTGATTGGCATAAACACTGCCACCAAGACTAAGGTGGTGGCGATAACAGCGAAGGCCACTTCACGCGCACCGAGGAAAGCGGCTTTGAGCGGTGAGTCCCCTTCTTCGATACGTCTATGGATGTTTTCTAGCATCACAATCGCATCGTCCACCACCATGCCGATGGCGAGGATCATCGCCAACAAGGTCAAGAGGTTGATGGTATAGCCAAGCGCATACAGCACAATAAAGGTACCAAGCAAGGATACAGGCACAGTGATCGCGGGGATCAACATGGCGCGCACACTGCCAAGGAACAGATAAATCACGATAATCACTAAGATCATCGCAGTGAACAGGGTTTGGTACACTTCTTTAATCGAGGCTTCGATAAACACTGAGCTATCGTAGCTGCGCTTAATGGACATGCCCGCTGGCAAGGTTGGGTTAATTTTATCAACCAGCGCATTCACCGCGCGCGCCACTTCCAAGGTATTGGCGGTTGACTGCTTAGACACGCCTAAACCTATCATCGCCTCTTTGTTACCACGGAACATAATCCGCTCTTCTTCAGAGCCTATTTCCACCCGCGCGACATCCCCCAGTTTAACTAAGTAACCGTCTTCCCCTTGGGTGATCACTAGATTTGCGAAATCTTCTGCGGTGCGATAACCCCGCTCGAGCCTCACCGTAAAGTGCCGCTCCTTAGATTCAATCGAACCTGCGGGTAACTCGACGTTCTCGGCTCTAAGCGCAGCCTCTACATCGGCAACCGTTAAACTGCGCGATGCCAAGGCTTGTCTGTCTAGCCATATCCGCATCGCATACACTTTACCGCCACCGATACGCATCCGCGCCACACCATCGACCACAGAAAAGCGGTCGGCTAAATAACGGTTAGTGTAATCGGTCAATTCGAGGGTGGTCATTTGATCCGACACCAAATTGAGCCACATGATCACTTCATCGCCGCCATTGGCTTTTTGCACTTCTGGGGGATCGGCTTCCTCGGGTAAATTGTCGAGTAAGCCAGAAATACGGTCGCGGACATCGTTAGCCGCATCTTCAATATTACGGCTAATATCAAACTCTAAGGTGACGGATGAACGGCCATCACTGCTCGATGAGCTCACGTGCCGAATGCCTTCGACGCCGCTGATCCTGTCTTCAATCAATTGGGTAATGCGGCTTTCTACCACGGCGGCACTGGCGCCGCGGTAGTTAGTGTCGATAGACACCACAGGTGGATCGATGTTTGGGTATTCACGCAGGGGCAACTTATCAAAAGAGACAAGCCCGAAAGCGACCAGCAGCAAGCTGATCACTGAGGCAAATACGGGACGTTTTACCGAGAGATCAGTGAGGATCATACACTTGGCTCCGCGCTCGTATCAGCAAGATAACTAAACTTTTCCGCGAACTCAGTTTGCACTTTATCCCCAGGATGGACTTTCAATAAGCCACGGATCACCACGTTTTCACCCAAAGCTAAACCGTCTAAGATTTCCACCCAACCACGGGTACGAATCCCTATTGTGACTTGTTTACGCTCAATCACATTGTCGGCATTAACACTGTAAACATAGTGATCATTTTGGATTGGGATAATGGCTGATTCTGGCAACATCAAGGCTTCGCGGCTACGTTTGATGAGTTTGACCTTCATCAACATGCCCGGTAATAAACGCAGCTCAGGATTAGGGATTTCGGCACGGACAATCACAGTGCGCGTCGTTGGGTTTACGCGGCTGTCAATCGAGGTCACCACGCCTTTGAAGGTAAAATCAGGAAAAGCCACGGCTTTAGCTTCGACTTTCTTGCCCGGGGCTAAATCTTGAATAAAACGCTCAGGCACTGAAAAGTCGAGTTTAATCTTAGAGATATCATCCAAGGTAGTGATCGCAGTGCCGGGCGATACTAGGCTGCCGACACTGATTTGGCGTAAACCTAAACGGCCATTAAAAGGCGCCAGAATACTGCGATCATTGAGTGATGCTTGCGCCTGCTCAAGCTCTGCGCGGGTGGTATCGATAAGGGTTTGTAATCTGTCGCGTTCTAACTCTGCCACTGTGCGGCTGGTGACTAACGAACTGATACGGTTGAATTCACGTTGATTATCACTGACTTTAACTTGCGCGGCTTTAACCTTAGCGATTTGCTCGGCATTTTGCAGTTGGACTAGCAAGTCGCCTTTTTTCACTATGTCGCCATCATCAAACTTAAGCGCTATCACCATGTCAGTGACTTTAGGGGTTATGGTCACAGATTCTGCGGCTTTGTTGGTGCCAATGGCTTCCACTTCATCACGAATAGGTGCCATGGCGGCGGTGGCAATCACCACGTTAGGCATGAGTTTCATTTGCGCAGTGGCAATCTCTTGCGGTTGCATGGCTTGATATCCAAACCATGCCGCGGCCAATAGGGCGATTATTAGAATAATTTTTTTCATCGGGCTTCCAAGGGATGACTCGCATTAATGACGGCTAGTTTACTCACTCACATCATCGCATCAATACGTTTTACTTTTTCTTACAAATTACGCCAATAGCGCAAAATATGTGTGATTAAGTGTCTTTGGCGATATACATGGCAGAATAGCCAGAATGCAGTACGATAACGAGGGTGTTTAGTGATTATCTCTAAAAATGATAAATCCAGCGGAACTTATTGCTAAAACCATTCAAAAAACATTGATATCTAGACAATTAAATCCTAAAACACCGTTTGCTTAGATAATCATCAAAACCTGATCCATCTCAGAGCTAAACCCCGATCCATAAATCGCAGCCAATAAAAAAGGGCGATAATTCGCCCTTCTCTTATCAACCGTTGAAATTAACGCAGTTTGCGTTCTTCTTTCATCAGGTTTGATAGTGACTGATACACATTGGTGACGACTTCATCGCTTAATGGCTGATCTTCAGCATCGCGGAGGAAGATCTTAGTGTCTTCAGGTGTATCACCATCTTCAAGCAGTAAACGGTAGCTGCCTTCTTTGAGCGCTAACTTATCGTCGCCCCACAATGAACTCCAGAAACCCGAGTTATCGTCAAACTTGATAAAGTACAATCCTTTCGCGCTATCCATATCGGCAATTTCGAAGCCCATTTCCGGCAGCACGATACGCAGACGATCCCACACTTGTTTGTAAGGGGCTTTAGCAGACCAGTAGGCTTTGCCTTCTTCTGGCGTGACTAAATCAACATTGATACCTAAGGTTTGCTTCAAACGATTCGCTTGGATCGCTTGGTCACGTTTAACACTGATGTACGCAATAGCACTGTTCAGCATATCAATCGTGTATCTTTGTTTATCTTCGCCACTTAATAACACGTTTTGTGCTTTATCGTCGTAAAACTCTTCGTGTTCAACTAAGTGAATAACGATATTCGCAGTACGACCATGTGGGCGTGTTTCCACATCAAAACGATAGCGTTGACGCAGCAGATAAACTTTATCTGAGCCCCACATGTTTGATTCGATCACTTCGCGACTTTCGATCCAATCGGTTTCTATGCTGCCTTTTTCGACATCACGACTACGAACGGCAATCCCTTTTTGGGCCAAGAAACCATCTAAGTTAGTAAAGATTTCTTGTTTTAAGTCCACCGAATTGTCGATAGATTCGACCACGATTTTAATGTTGTCGCTGCCCTCTTCCACGTGAGTACCTTCAGCCATAGGCAGCACTTGCAGTGGCGGGCGGATATCTAAACTTTTACCATAGAGTGAAGCATTGGCTTTAGGGCCTAATGCTGGCACATCGAATTCTTTATTGTAGGGCGGTGTTTTCAATCCGGCAGGGATCTTAAGCAAAGGTGCTTGCTCAGCCTGAACATAGTCTTCAGTACCGTTCGCTTGGCGACGCTCAAGTGGCGAACTACAGGCTGCAACGGCAGCAACTAAGATCAGTGGGGTGACTTTCTTTAACATTAATTATTTAACCTCTATCTGGGCACGAGTCATTGCTTCTATCAACAGACCATGACATTGCTCAGAAAGTTCAGTCAAAGGTAAACGAATATGGCCACATTCAATCAAACCCATGCGATGGGCAGCCCATTTTACTGGGATAGGATTGGCTTCACAAAATAGTGTGCTGTATAAACCGCGCAGTGGTGTGTCTATACTCAGCGCAAGCTCAGCATTACCCGCCAGCGCCGCATCACACATAGCTTTAAACGCTTGTGGCACTATGTTGTTAGCGACTGAAATCACACCATTACCGCCTAAGAGTAAGAACTCTCTGGCAGTGGCATCATCGCCGCTATACAAGAGAAAATCGTCGCCGCACAGTTCGCGCAGACGTTTTACACGGGATAAGTCACCAGTCGCTTCTTTCACGCCAATAATGTTGCTCACGTTGACTAACTCGGCAACGGTTTCTGGCAACATATCGACGGCGGTACGGCCAGGGACATTATAAAGAATTTGTGGAATATCTGTGCTGGCAGCAACCGCTTTATAATGCGCAATCAATCCCTTAGGAGTTGGCTTATTATAATATGGCGTTACGCCAAGCATAGCGGCGACACCCACCTTAGATAAGGACTTGGTGAGCTCAACGGCTTCAGATGTGGCATTGGCACCATTGCCACCAATGACAGGAATGCGGCCCGCTGCAAATTTAACGGTTTGTGAAACGACCGTTACATGCTCAGACATAGGCAGAGTCGCTGACTCGCCAGTTGTACCAACGGCCACAATGGCATCTGTGCCTTGGTCAATATGGAATTCGACTAACCTTTCAAGACTTGCAAAATCTACTGAGCCATCACTGTTCATTGGCGTGATTAAGGCTACGATGCTTCCGTTTATCATCTGACTTTCCCCAAGATTTCAGGATTCGCTATGGTACTGATGCCAACCACTAATGACAAGCATTAACGGGGCTCTCAAATTGAATTAGTTATGGTAGCATTACGTCCCGCACAAAAACTCAGCTTCAACCCTGAGTTTTCGCTCTATGATATCGAAAAAGTGAGGAAAATTCATGACCAATTTCCTGGTCGTAACAGCGATGGGTCTCGACCGTCCTGGACTCGTAAGTAAACTAGCTCGTCTTGCCAGTGACTGTGACTGCGATATCGTCGACAGCCGTATGGCATTATTTGGTAACGAATTTACCCTTATCATGATGTTGTCAGGCTCGTGGGCATCAATAACGAAAATTGAAAGCATGCTCCCCAGTCTCAGCGTTGAGTTAGAACTGCTGACGGTGATGAAACGCACCTCTAAACACACACCACAAAATTACCTTTCTCGCCTTGAAGTTCGCTTCACAGGTAAAGACCAGCGTGGCACGATTAAACGCATTACCCAGTTCCTTGCCGACAGGTCATTAGATCTGGCTGCGGTACGCTCTTTCTCAGAAGAATTGCCTGACAGTGAACAAACCCAAAACGTGTCGCTGACCATTAATATTCCTGAAAAAGTTGAACTAGAAAAGCTCGAACAGAGTATCTATCAACTCGCCCAAGATATGACCTTAGATTGCACTATTCGTCGTATGGAAGGCACAGCCATTTTAGAGGACAGAGGATAATAGATGAATACCTTAACGGCTGGGGCAAAAGCGCCTCAATTTACCCTACAAGATCAACATGGCAACTCAGTTTCACTGGCGGACAGCCTTAAGCAAGGTCCTGTTTTAGTGTACTTTTACCCTAAAGCTGCGACACCGGGTTGTACAGTGCAAGCCTGCGGTCTACGTGACAGCAAAGCGGCGCTCGATAGCCATAATGTGACAGTATTTGGCATTAGCCCAGATCCTGTGGCTAAACTGGCCAAATTTGCTGAGAAACAAGCACTCAACTTCACTTTACTGAGCGATGAAGACCACAGTGTCGCCGACGCGTTTGGGGTCTGGGGTGAAAAGAAATTCATGGGAAAAACCTATGATGGCATCCACAGATTAAGCTTCCTTATCAATACCGACGGCACTATCGCCCACGTATTCGATAAGTTTAAAACCAAAGATCACCATGAAGTCGTGCTCGCGCAAATCGCAGGTTAATGACAGATATGGCGACGAATACAAGGCTTCAAGCTGCTGATTTAATCGGCACAAAAGTGTAAATGTCGTGGGTTGATGTCAAAAGACTGAATAAATAATCGGCAATCGATAACAAAAAGGTCCTGAAATCAGGACCTTTTTCATGAAAAATTTTCACTTTCATATCACAAGATACGATCTAACCGCGCAAAAAATCCGCAAAAGCATTCAGCTATGCCCACATGTCATAGCATCTCAGCACCAGTTTATCCTGCCACATAGGGCCAAATAATCGCAGCGGCAATGCTCCACATGGTTAAGCATATAAAACGGTCAAGGTAACGCCATGCCGCTGGGCGAGTAAAAATTGGCGCCAGCAAACGCGCACCAAAACTTAAGCCGAAGAACCAAATAAACGATGCCAACACGGCGCCTGCGCCAAACCAAGGTCGATGTAAATCATCAAATTGAGTGCTGATACTGCCGAGTAACACCACAGTGTCGAGGTACAAATGCGGATTAAGCAAACTGATCCCAAGCGTGGTCAACACGGCCTTTTTAAAGGTATCGGCATTATCAGCCTGCTCCATCTCAATGCCCTTGGCCACAAACGACGCCTTGAGCGCATTTGCACCGTACCAGAGTAGAAACGCAGCGCCACCGAAACTCGCCACATGCTTAATGGTCGGGAAAGATTCAATAATGTGCCCCAGTCCCGCCACACCCGCAGTGATCATCAGCGCATCAATCATAGAGCAGAGCAAGGCAATTGGTAACGTGTACGAGCGCTTAATGCCTTGCTTGAGCACAAAGGCATTTTGCGCGCCCACAGCAATAATCAAACTGCCACCAATTCCCATACCTTGTATAAATGCCGCTTGCATAACCACCTCTCATGTTCGAAGAAGGCGCTAGCATAGTCAAAACAACAAAATTAATATAACTAATGTTTTTTATGTATCATAAGTAAAATTAATAACCATCAAACACAGATCGATTAAGGATGACTATGCTGGAATACGCCAATCTCAAAGCCCTCGCCGTTGTCGTCTCGGAAGGCGGTTTCGATCGCGCCGCTAAAGTGCTGCACATCACCCAGTCGGCGGTATCGCAACGCATTCGGCAGCTTGAGGAAAAAGTCGGTCAGTCATTACTTATTCGCTCAAATCCTGTGGTCGCCACCCCCACAGGCAAACGCCTGCTGCGCCACTATTCACAGGTGCAATTACTTGAGAGTGAATTAAGAGCCGAGATGGACGCTGACGATCCCAACCATCCAACCACAGTGCGTATTGCTGTGAATGCCGACAGTTTAGCCACGTGGTTTTTACCTGCGCTGGCAGGCATGTTCAGTCGCCATGCTTGGTTATTGGAATTGATTGTCGATGACGAGTCTTACACCCATCATCTATTGAAAAACGGTGAAGCGGTCGGCTGCGTCACCACAACTGAGGTCCCGATGGCAGGTTGCAGCAGTGAGTTTTTAGGCACCATGGAATATTTGTGTGTGGCCACGCCCGAATTTGCCGCGCGCTATTTTGGTGAGCCAAGAGACTCGCTATCGCTTAGCGACACTCGGCCATTTAACGGCATTAGCCAAGCCCAGTTAGCGAAGGCGCCAGCAGTGGTGTTCTCCACCAAAGATAAGCTGCACGAGAAGTTTCTCGCCCAATATTTCAATATGACGCCAGGGCAATGGTGGCAACATACTATCCCCTCGTCAGAAAGCTTTTTAGAAGCGATTAACTTGAGCTTAGGTTATGGACTCGTCGGTCATCTGCAAGCTAAGCCATTAATCGATCAAGGAATACTGATTGAGCTCACGCCAGAGCGGCGCATGCGTGTGCCACTGTTTTGGCAGCATTGGAATATCAAGGCGAAGCAAACGACACTGGTCTATCGCGCCCTTGCAGCAACCGCGCAACACAATTTACTGCAGGTATGATTTGTTGCATCAAGAATGAACGCACAACCCGCATGAATCTTCAGCGATTTACCCGCGATGCTGTTTAACGCGGAGTGATGATTCTCATAGCGGCGCCTTTTTGCTTCATCAAATGTGAGTTAAATGGCAGGCATAAAAAAATCGGGCTCAAACCAAAGTTTGAGCCCGATATTGAGAGTCATAGATCTAATTTCAAGTGAGTCTTAAAACTAACTCACTCTTTATTAGCTTGCTCTTAACGCCGCAATACGTTTTTCTAATGGAGGATGACTCATCATCATTTCCGCCATAGAACGTTTGCCGTTAATACCAAAGGCAGACATCTGTGCAGGCATTGCCGTGCTTTCTGGACCTTGGCGTAAACGCTCAAGCGCAGCAATCATCTTGCCTTTACCCGCTAAACGGGCCGCGCCTTCATCGGCTTTGTACTCACGAATACGTGAGAAGTAAGCGACGATGATTGAAGCCAAGATACCGAATAGCATATCCAGCACGAAAACCACGGCCATGTAAGCAAACATGCCTAAACCTTCGCCTTCTTCATCATTGCTCGACACGAAGTTATTGATAATGCCAGCAACCACACGGGCCGCGAAGATCACGAAGGTGTTCACCACACCTTGGATCAGTGTCAAGGTCACCATGTCACCGTTAGCAACGTGGCTCACTTCGTGGGCCAATACGCCTTCGATTTCATCTTGGCTCATGCCATATAACAGACCCGTACTCACAGCCACTAAAGAGTTGTCTTTACTTGGGCCTGTAGCGAACGCGTTCATGTCAGGTGATTGATAAATCGCCACTTCTGGCATTTTAATCCCCGCTTGCTTAGCTTGACGGGCAACCGTCTCTACTAACCAACGTTCGGTACTGTCACGTGGGGTGGTGATCACTTCACAACCCATGGTCTTTTTCGCCATCCATTTTGAAATGGCTAAGCTGATAAAGGCCCCACCGAATCCAAAAATGGCAGCGAACACCAGCAGTCCACCCATAGTAGACGTGTTAACGCCTAGAATAGACATTACAATTGAGGCTACTAGCAACACAGCTAGGTTAGTCGCAATCAATAAAAATATACGCTTCATTTCAGCTCCTTTAGGGCAAGAATGTGCCATTTAACTTTGTTCAAAGACATAATATGTCCAAATCATCGAAATTCAAGTGGTAAAAGAAAAGAGTTTTTAAATTAGGTTATCTTTCTCGTATAAAGGCACTGTCTTTCATGGTTCGAGAGTCTAGGGTCACTATATTAATCGAAACTTAAATCTAGCGGCTATCGGCGCTACAGCGCAATTCTGCTTTATTTCTCTATGTTTATCGGGATTAATCTTTGTTAACATGCCTACACACTCCGAGATTTCAGGATACAAAATGACAATCAATGCCCTACTACTGAGCAGCTCTCGTGTCGGTGATACACCTTATCTTGCCCACGCGATCCCTTTTATTAAACCGCTTACCGCCAAAGCGCAGAAATGGATTTTTATTCCCTATGCTGGCGTCAGCATGAGTTATGACACTTATTTAGCGTCTGTAGTGACAGGATTAAGTGAGCTTGAACTCGATATCAGTGGCATTCATCAGCATCCCGATCCTCAACAAGCGATAAAAGATGCCGATGGGATTTTAATCGGCGGCGGTAACACTTTTCATTTATTGCACCAACTATATCGCTATGATCTGGTTACGCTAATTGGTGAGCAAGTCGCCCTTGGTAAACCTTATATCGGCTGGAGTGCGGGATCTAACGTATCGGGACTAAGCATTCGCACCACGAATGATATGCCCATCATTGAGCCGCCGTCGTTCAAGGCATTAAACTTAGTACCGTTCCAGCTCAATCCGCATTATTCCAATTACCAAGCACCGGGCCACAACGGTGAAACCCGTGCCCAGCGGTTATTAGAATTCACTAAAGTCGACCCATTAACCCCTGTGGTCGGCATAGTCGAAGGCTCAGCCCTGTGGCGTCAGGGAGACAAACTCTCACTCTTAGGTGACCAACCGGCGTATTTGTTCTGCGGAGAACAGCAAGAAATCCCTATCCCTGTGGGCAGCGATCTGTCGCACTTACTCAAGGCCTAATTTACTTAAGCCCTAATTTACTCAAGCCCTAATATTCAAGCTAGCAGCCGCATAGCGCATCTAAATAGGCTCACAGGAAAAACGGTGAGCCTCAGTTATTTATCTAGTCCTATCGCTTGAGCCCTAATGTGCTTGTCTGTTTTCTTCAAATCCTAACGTTAACGGTGCCTCGGCTCTGTAGCAACGCCACTCGATTGAATCAGTGCTAAGTTAGCTTAGCCAAGCGCGTTTTCACCACACTCTTTATTACCACTGAGCTATTACTACCACTGAGCAATTACTAGGTGTTACTACCACTGACTATTATTACCGCCGAGCACATTCGCAATTACTGTTATTGATATCTAAACAACACTGCAAAGTATCCAGAGCAGCACCTAAATAGCGCAAATCATAATTTATGTTACAAATATCCAGCTACACAGGTAAAATTACCGCTCACCTCAGCGAGTCAGATCCCACAACTGAGGATTTTGTAGCAGACAAGTTATTAATATTTAGGGATTAGATAGACTGAAGCATATATTGTGCCTATGAATCAGCGTCATTTTAGTAAGGAGTTTCCATTTTGCGAATGAATCATACGATGAATTACCCTACCGGTTATCCGGCATTACTCAAAAAACTACCTTTTTTCATCTTGACCGCCATCGTCTACGTCGTCGGCATCAATAACGTCAATGCCGCACAGACAACCGCAGCACCTGCGTCTGTCCCTGAAAAAAAATCTAAAAATTTTACCCACGATACTGTAGTCGAACTCGCGCAACAACTGTCGCAAAAGCCATTTAAAGAAGCCAAGAAAGCGCCTAAAGAGCTGATCGATCTTGATTTTGCCACCTATGGCAAAATCAATTATCAAGAAAATGCCGCGATTTGGGGCGGTACACCCACTAAATTTTCGGTACAGCTTTTTGCTCCGGGTTTTCTCTATAAAAACCTTGTCGATATCGACGTGGTAGAAAACAGCAAAGCGATACCGATAGAGCTCACTGAGGCCTCGTTCGATGTGCCCAGTGACGCCATTGAAAAACTCATCACCCAATTAGGTCAATATGCTGGCGTGCGTTTGCATTACCCCATCAATGACGATGAAATGAAAGATGAATTCATCATGTTCCAAGGCGCGAGCTATTTTCGCGTTCTGTCTAAAGGCCAAACCTATGGCCTGTCGAATCGCGGTTTAGCAATAGATGTCGCCCAACCTAAAGGCGAAGAATATCCATTGTTTAAGCGCTTTTGGGTTGAACGACCATCCAAATACCAAACGGCGATTGTGGTGCATGCCCTGCTAGACAGCCAAAGTGTCACGGGGGCCTATCGTTTTGGTATTTACCCTGGCGCACCATCACGTGTCGAAGTGGATGTAACCCTGTTCCCACGCAAAGATATTCAACATGTTGGCCTTGCACCACTGACCTCTATGTTCCTATTTGGTGGATTAGATAACTCGGATAAACCCGATTACCGCCCAGAAGTACACAACTCCGACGGTCTGCAAATCGATCGCGGTAATGGCGAGCGTCTATGGCGCCCCCTAAATAACCCCAACAAACTGCAAGTCAGCGCCTTTGCCGATGAAGATATTAAAGGTTTTGGTCTGATCCAGCGCCACCGTAAGTTCGAAGACTATCAAGATCTGAGTGCAAACTACCAACTTCGCCCTTCAGCGTGGATTGAGCCACTCAATGATTGGGGCAAGGGTCAGCTGGTGTTGATTGAAATCCCATCGAGTGCAGAAACCAACGACAACATAGTTGCCTATTGGGAGCCGCAAGGCGGCCTGAAAAAAGATCAACCCTATAAATATTCCTATCGTATGACAGCGTCAAACGACAGCCCTTCAATCGCGTCAAAGGCTCGGGTGGTCCGCAGTTCGAAGGGACAAGTGCTCAGCAAGGGTAAAGAGTTACTCGTCGACTTTAGCAATATCAAGCCACAAGATATTGATAAAATTAGTATCGATGCCAGCATCAGCAAAGGCAAAATCCTGTCTACTCGGATTGTTGCTCACCCTGACATCAATGGCGCACGGGTATTTGTCAGCTTCGAACCAGAAAGCACCAATGTAGCGGAACTGAGATTACAGCTTAAGAAAGACGATAAACCCCTCGCAGCGACTTGGTTATACCGCTGGAATAGCGACGATTGGCAATAGGTTTTTGTTTATTAAAACCATTGCCGAACGAGCATCAACTAAGCCTATTGCGTTAATAAAAAGCTAGAGTTAATTAAAGCGTCAGTATTTACTGGCGCTTTTTTATACCTAGCGTTTATCGAGAGATTTTATTGATAAGTTTTCCATTCCTAGATTTATCTAAGCATAAATAAGTTAAACCAAAGCAAAAAACTCACGACCTGTTATTTCGCCGAAATAATATCACGGCTTTTGCTCTGAGTTCTCGGCACAAGAAGAGTTAAATCCACATAGCTACTGGCTTGCTTCAAAATGATGCTATCGGCTTCAAACGTACCGCTGTTACATGATGCAATGGTTTTCAGCACTCCGCCCCATGACTAACCCGCAGCAAGAAGCCCTGCTAACTAAGGCAAGAGATAATAGTCCAACACATTGATGACTATTTCTTATATCGAAAGCGGCACGCCAAGCGTGTCAGTCAAGTTTGGCCTTAAATCTCTCGCGGACAACACTGACTAAATGTGGAAATCCAGATGCATAAAGCCCCAACTTTCGTTGAGGCTTTATGCTATTCATACAGAATAATGGTACCCGAGGCCAGACTTAAGCTTTTATCGGCAGCGGCACGCCAAGCGTGTTAGTCAAGTTTGGCCTTAAATCTCATGCGGACAACACTGACTAAATGTGGAAATCCAGATGCAAAAAAGCCCCAACTTTCGTTGAGGCTTTATGCTATTCATACAGAATAATGGTACCCGAGGCCAGACTTGAACTGGCACGCTGTTACCAGCGAGGGATTTTAAATCCCTTGTGTCTACCGATTCCACCACTCGGGCAAACTCTGAATATTAATGACGGGAATCATGTCAAAAATATTATTAACGCTATATAACTAACACTTAATACAACAACTAAATCTTTAATAAAACCCTATTAATGCTTAGGACTTTATTTTTACCATTATCATCAAAAATAATGGTACCCGAGGCCAGACTTGAACTGGCACGCTGTTACCAGCGAGGGATTTTAAATCCCTTGTGTCTACCGATTCCACCACTCGGGCAAACTCTGAATATTAACAACGGGAATCGTGTCATTAATACGTTAATCTATGGAGGCGCGACCCGGAGTCGAACCGAGATCGACGGATTTGCAATCCGCAGCATAGCCATTCTGCCATCGCGCCATAGTTGCTAACTCTGATTAACCAAAATTAGACTTCAAGAATATTGGAGCGACATATCGGGTTCGAACCGATGACCTATACCTTGGCAAGGTATCGCTCTACCAACTGAGCTAATGTCGCATTGTGTTTTGCTATTGACTCAAATCAACAAGGTCTCGTATTTCACCTTACCAACAGAGCGAATATCACATTTCAATATTCGGTAGCGTTAAGATTTTGTTTTCACATCGTCTCTTGTCTACGGGGTGGCATTCTACCGATTTACCACCCAGTGTCAACCGCTGTTTTATCGATAACTTACTGCTTGCACACTAAATAATCTCTTTGATTTTTTATTGCACTATTCAGCAGTCAGATCTTTCCAAGCGGCTAAAATGTAACTCATCATTGACCAAAACGTTAATACTGCGGCGATATATAGCAGCACAAAAGCGGCATTGGTCATTAAAGGATTGTATTGCCAAATAAGGCCAATAATTGCCACCATTTGCGCGGCAGTTTTATATTTACCAATCCAAGACACGGCGACAGTGCCACGTTTACCTATTTCAGCCATCCATTCTCTCAACGCTGAAATGACAATCTCGCGGCCAATCATAAATAGTGCAGGCATAGTCAACCAGATATTGGCGTATTGATCGACTAACAGCACTAAGGCAGTTATCACCATCAACTTGTCAGCGACTGGATCGAGGAAAGCGCCAAAACGGGTTAATTGCTTCAATTTACGGGCAGCATAACCATCTAATGCATCCGTTAACGCCGCGAGCCAAAAGGTAAAGGCGGCAACAAAAGGGGTCCAGTCATAGGGTAAATAAAACAGCACCACGAAAATGGGCAGTAAAAAAAGCCTGAAAAGAGTTAATGCTATAGGTAAGTTAAACGGCATGATCAAACCAGTTAGTCAAAAGCAGCGCCAATCTTGCCTTAATTTTATCACCCTCGCAATGCATCATGAATGGTTTGTGCCATTTCTATGCTGATCCCTGGTACTTTGACTAATTCCGCCACACTTGCTCCTTTCACTTCTTGCAAGCCACCTAAATGCTGCAACAAAGCTTTACGACGTTTAGGACCAATTCCAGGAATCGATTCCAGTGTTGAAGTATTGCGGGTTTTCTGGCGACGATTACGGTGGCCAGTGATTGCAAATCGATGGGATTCATCACGAATATGTTGAATAAGATGCAACGCAGGCGAATCACCTTCGAGGGAAAAGCTGGTTTCGGTATCACCTAAGATCAAGGTTTCGAGTCCAGGTTTACGGCCCTCACCTTTCGCCACCCCAATGAGCTGCGGCGCTTTATCTAAATGGACAAACTTTTCATCCACTATCTTCTGGGCGATACGCAGCTGCCCGAGTCCACCATCGATAAACAGAATGTCAGGGATTTTACCGCCCGCCTCAATCTTATCAAAACGGCGACTTACCGCCTGCTTCATCGCCGCGTAATCATCGCCCGGTGTAATCCCCTCGATATTATAGCGACGATATTCACCTTTATGCGGCCCTTCCCGATTGAACACCACACAGGAGGCAACCGTGCTCTCCCCCATGGTATGACTGATATCGAAACATTCCATCCGTTGAATAGGCGTACTCAATTCTAGGATTTCTTCGAGTAATACAAAACGCTGCTCGACCGTATTTTTATGGGACAAGCGCGTAACCACGGCATTGGTCGCATTGGTCACGGCTAATCGTAAGAAGCTTGCCCTGTCGGCGCGCACATTGGTCTTAATCGAAAACTTTTTATCTAGCGCTTCTGAAATTGCCGCTTCGAGTTCATGCAATTCTTCAAAGTTGTGGCTAATCACCACTTCTTTTGGAATAGTGCGTTGAATATCCGCATTTAAATAAAACTGCAGGATGAAAGAGCGCAGCACTTCGTCCATATCAGTTTGGGCGGGCACGGAAGGATAATAGCTGCGACTGCCAAAGATTTTACCCTCGCGGATAAACAGCAAATGGAAACAGGCGATGCCCGACGCATAATGCACACCGATGACATCCATATCACCTTTATTATTCGATACTTCCTGTTGTTCTGCGACTTTACGCAGCGCCATGATCTGATCGCGAAATCGTGCAGCTTGCTCATAGGCTTGTCTCTCGGCCGCAAGCTCCATTTTGTTAACCAAGGCGCTGATCACTTGCTGATCTTTGCCCTTTAAAAACAGGCTGGCAAGTTTTACTTGCTCATCATAATCAGCGTTGCTGACTTTACCCACGCAGGGTGCGCTGCAACGGGAAAGTTGATATTGCAAACAGGGGCGTGAGCGAGACTTGTAGTAAAGGTCGTCACATTGACGAATTGGAAACAGCTTCTGCATTAAATGCAGACTTTCACGTACGGCGCCGCCGTTAGGATAAGGGCCAAAATAGTAGCCTTTTTCCCGCTGCGGACCACGATGATAAGCAAGCCTTGGGTGTTCGTGCTGGCTTAACAGTATGTAAGGATAAGATTTGTCATCACGCAATAACACATTGTATTTGGGCATGTATTGCTTGATGTAATCATTTTCAAGCAATAGCGCATCGGTTTCGCTATGGGTCAGCGTCACATCAATATGGTGTATATGCGAGACTAAGGCTTGGGTCTTAACATTACCGAGATTTTTACGAAAATACGAGCTGAGCCGTTTTTTGAGATCTTTGGCTTTACCCACATAAATGACGTCATTCTTGACGTCATACATGCGATAAACCCCTGCGGAGGACGAAACTGTACGCAAAAAACTTTGGGCGTTAAATTCATTCGACATCATTTACACCCACAATTTTGCAGACTTAACACAGACAACATACAGTATTTAACCTACGCGCTTACTCGACTCAAGTCATCGACCAACACAATTCATTTTCCATTAAAAATGGCCAGCATCTAGCATCTTATAGCGAATAGCTAACCGCGTTAGCTCAACATCACCACTGATCCCCAGTTTGGCAAATAAACGATAGCGGTAACTGTTAACGGTTTTAGGGCTCAAGTTCAGCTGCTCAGAAATATCGTTTACCTTCTCGCCGTTGGTGATCATCAACATGATTTGTAACTCACGTTCAGACAGAGACTTAAACGGGTTTTCATCGGCGGGATTAAACTGGCTCAGCGCCATCTGTTGGGCAATTTCAGGGGATAAATAACGTTGGCCACGAGAGACCTGACGTATCGCTTGCAGTACTTCCGGTGGCGTAGCCCCTTTAGTCAAATAACCCGAAGCGCCAGCCTGCATAACTTTACTTGGAAACGGATCTTCCGTGTGCACAGTCAACACAATTATTTTAGCATGGGGCTGATAACGTAGAATTTTTCGAGTGGCTTCCAGTCCGCCCATTCCTGGCATATTCATGTCCATTAAGATCACATCGGCTTCATTTTGGCGAGCCCACTGCACCGCAGTCTCACCATCAGGGGCTTCGCCCACCACTTTGATCCCACGTTCATCTTCTAAGATACGGCGGATCCCAGTTCTCACAAGCTCATGATCGTCAACCAAATATATCGAAATCAACTTTATCCACCTTTTACTATTTTCAGCTCGTTCCGTGCGTTAAATAAAGCAACACAGCAAACGGATAACGAGTTCATAAGGCTAATTTAGCCCAACAACCCCATTTCGCAAAGCATAAATTCAACATTGTTAACTAGATGATATTTAAAGAAAGGATTCCAGAATAGAATACCAATAAAAAGCGTTTAAAAACGAAGCAATACACAAAGCGCTATCAGCCTAAATGCTTGTTGGATCGGTAGTACAGCACAAACAAAAAGGCCATCATTACTGATGGCCTTTTTCGTGAATATAGCGTAGGAGCTGCGCTTCAAATCAGCAACCCAAGGGTTCAAACGATATAAATGCAAAATGCCGCTAATTGCTTAGCGGCATTTTGACTAAATATGGCGGAGGAGCAGGGATTTGAACCCTGGGTGGGCTATAAACCCACGCCGGTTTTCAAGACCGGTGCATTAAACCACTCTGCCACCCCTCCGAACGAGCGAGATAATAGCGATCTCTACTGCCACTGTAAACTTAAATTTATACTTAATCGTGTTAATTGGTTATTTCAAATTCAATTTTTGATTAAAAAACGTGTTTCAAAGCAAAAACAGAAAACTTGTGGCTTAGAGTGAGAAACCTTGGTTCAAATTGCACGAACAAAAAAGGCCATCATTACTGATAGCCTGTTTCGTGAATATAGCGGAGGAGCTGAACTTAGAATGAGGAACCTTGGTTCAAATTGCACAAACAAAAAAGGCCATCGTTACTGATGGCCTTTCTCGTAAAATATAGCGGAGGAGCTGAACTTAGAATGAGGAACCTTGGTTCAAATTGCACAAACAAAAAGGCCATCGTTACTGATGGCCTTTCTCGTAAAATATGGCGGAGGAGCAGGGATTTGAACCCTGGGTGGGCTATAAACCCACGCCGGTTTTCAAGACCGGTGCATTAAACCACTCTGCCACCCCTCCGAACGAGCGAGATAATAGCTATCTCCTACTCCGCTGTAAACTCTTAATTTAAAATAGCAATCCACATGGTCAATCTACATCCAATTTGCTTAAAAAATCGCATAATTCGACTTATGCTTTGAATTTCCGGTCAGTTAAAGCGCCACTAACAAGGCGATCCACTACATAACTTTTTATCAGGATATTAGGCTTAAGCTCGATTAATATTGATTAAACGGTCGGATAGTTTCTGCATTTCAAGGCTTAACGCATCGAGTGCGGTCGCATCGAGTGAGTTATCTTCACTAATGCTATTAATCCTCACCGCCAACTCATTGATCTCCTGAGTCACTTGGCTTTGTTGCTGAGCAGCTAAAGCAATTTGCTGGGCTCGCTGCGAAATATCATCGAAACTTTGTACAGTACTCGATAAAGAACTGGCCGCTCCCTCAGCCTCAGCAACTGCGTGGACTGTGCGGGACTCACCTGTTTGCATCGCTTGTACCGCAAGCCGCGAAGCCGATTGCAAAGCGTTAATCATGGTACTGATTTCATTGGCGGAATCTTGAGTTCGCCCCGCAAGAGTCCGTACTTCATCGGCAACAACCGCAAAACCACGCCCCTGCTCCCCCGCCCTTGCTGCTTCTATAGCCGCATTTAACGCTAATAAATTAGTTTGCTCAGAAATCGCCTTGATCACATCCAATACGGCGCCCACTTTCTGGCTATCTTGAGCCAACTGGGATATCACCTTGGTCGCATTGGCGATCTCCCCCGCTAATGCCTCAATCGAAGCATTGCTGGATGCCACTCGGGTTTGCCCTTCTCGCACCACAATTAAAGAGGATTGCGCCGTTGCAGCACAATCGTTAGTGTTATTCGCCACTTCCATCGCGCTTGACGACATTTGTGTTATCGCCGCGGCGAGTTGCGCACTCTCAAGCCGCTGCTGTTCTGCACGTTGGGCTAACCTATGGCTAAGACCACTTAATTGGGTTGCCTCAAACTGAACTTTCTTCGCCTCTTGGGTGATCAAATCTAGCATTGCCCTCAGTGTACCCGCATAGGTATTTACAGCTCGACGCAAAGCGCCAATTTCATCATCCCGCTGAATTTGCAGCTCGACATTGGCGCCCAAATTACCGCTCCCAAGGGAAGCAATTTGATCTGTGGTTTCCTCAAGCTGCGCCAACAGTTTTTTACCCGACAACCAAGCCAAATAAAGTAAAATGGCGAGCAAGGGTAATAAAAACAACAAAATATCAAAGGTCAGCTCACGAGCAAGCCCTGTAACTCGGGTCTTTGGCGTCACAAGACCAATCACCCATCCGGTATCAGGCATCACAAAAAGGCTTACCTCGCTCGCCTGATTGAGTCTTCCATCCTTATCTAAACTCACAGAAATTACGTTATTAATTGAGGTTTGTTTAAGCGCAGCTTCAACGGGGGCAAGCCAAGGTAACTGCCCGACGAGATCGGTAAAGCGCAGCATAGTGTCTGACTTATTCGCTTCAGGAAAATGCAAGATATTGCCCGCTTTATCTAAAGCGAAAGCATAGCCGTCAGTCACATTGCCATGTTCTGTTAGAAATTTTGCTAAATCATCAAGTTTTAAATCTATTGTTGCGACCCCAGCAAATGTCCCCGTCAGACGATATGGCACACTGCATGTCACCATCGCCACTTTCGTCACGGTATCCTGATAGGCTTCAGACCATAGGCACTGAGATACTGAACTCGTGCGTGCCCCTGTATACCAAGGATCATTGTGATAGCCAGGGCCAGATTGCGCATTATAGTCATCGGAATAAGCCAGTAAATTATCGCTACTACGGGCCCAGAAAAAACTGTGACGGATGCTGCCAGCGACAAATTTATCTGGCTCTGGCCAGATCCCACCACCTGCGATAGTGAGATCGCCATTGTTATCAATTAGATTAGGTAAGGAATTAAGATAAAGAGCTTGCTCGTGGGGTAGCACTTCTGCAAGGCGTGCAAGGCTTAAAGTAATACCCTCAATGCTGGCAAGCTTAAGTGCGAGTTGCCTCACGATACTGCTACCGGTTTGCTCAATTAACTCCTGACTCGCCGCCACTACTCTAGGTTGCCCCCTCAGTGACATCACACCAAAAACGGCGAGTCCGGTCAGTAAAAGCAGTACTATGCTGCCCATAGTGAGGCGCTGCGAAATACGTGTTGGTAACCACATAGCTTTCTCTACTTAAAATAAGTCACCCAGATGGGAGAATTGCTCGGCCGTATGATCCAAGATTGTCGAGAATCATACGTCGCACCATCCTAGTGCAAATTTTAAAGGCCATAAAAACCATTAAGTTGGCCACGGATTTGAGTGTAGACCATAAATAGAAAGAGCGGACTAAAATGCCGCTAATCAGCCACAGTAACGCAGCTTTGAATGAAAACATGGGATTCAAATTGCACAAACAAAAAAGGCCACCATTGCTGATAGCCTATCTCGTGAATATGGCGCAGGAGCTGCGCTTAGAATAAGGAACCTTGGTTCAAATCACACAAACAAAAAAGGCCACCATTGCTGATAGCCTATCTCCTGAATATGGCGCAGGAGCTGCGCTTAGAATGAAGAACCTTGGTTCAAATCATACAAACAAAAAAGGCCATCATTACTGATGGCCTTTCTCGTAAAATATGGCGGAGGAGCAGGGATTTGAACCCTGGGTGGGCTATAAACCCACGCCGGTTTTCAAGACCGGTGCATTAAACCACTCTGCCACCCCTCCGAACGCCGAAAATAATATAAGCATACCGCTAGCTTGTAAACCTCAATTTTTAATTCTCGAATCAAATGCTCAACTTATATCCACTCAGGTGTTTTTTACGGCAAATACATCACACGTTTTAACGAATAATCGGGCAAACAGACGTAAAAACACCTATACAGTGAGAGACTTGTCGTCTTGGTATGGTAAAATCACTGTAACTTTTCACGGTAAATGCTTATATGAATTCACTCTTGATACCCACGTCTTCACTCGCACCTGAATTTAGCCTGCCAACCCTTTCTGAAACGGATGCTAATCTAAGCGCATTACTCTTAGGGCAAGAGCGCACTGTGGATGCGTTTAAACTCCACCAAGCGGTTGTCGATCAACACTTATATTTAGCCGATTTCCCGAGTATTGACCGCCAGTTAATCATCAAAGCTTGTATCGATAGCCTAGCACCTCTATCCCCTTCGTATTTAGTGGCGACACGTCCGATTGATAAGGCGGTAACATTTCAGTGGCAGTCCGATAAGCCACTGGAAAATCAAGGAAGTATTGCCGAGAAAACCACTCACTATTGCTACCTTAGTGGTAATATTCGCCGCGCTGATTTAGTTGGCCGTATGGTGCAAACTGGGACAACGAGTCAGTATAAAGCTGGCGCCCTTGCCCAATGCCATTATGTATTTATTTGCGCCGAGTCACTGTGGAAACGTGAAGGTTTATGGGAATTAGTGATGCAAATCCTTACCCATAAAGAATATCAAATTAGCAGCAGCCTAAGTCCTATTCCACTGAACTGTAAGATTGTCCTCGTTGGTGCTGGGATGATTTATAGCCAAGTCAGAACAGAGGATTGGCAATTTCAACGTCACTTTACACTACTAGCAGAACTCGCCAGCGAAATCGACTTGGTGCGTTATAAAGAGTCACAATACGTCACATGGCTGCAAGCGGTTGCCCAAAGCGTGGATGTCACGCTTGAACAATCCAGCTTAGCGCCACTCTTTCGTTATAGTGCACGGTTAACCGAACATCAACGTCGTCTCAGTTTGTCTATGCTCGAGTTTGCCCAACTCATGGTGCAAGCAAAAGCCTACCGTGGTAAACCAAGTATCAATGCAAGCAGTATTGAGCACGCGTTAAACCAAGCCAACTATCGGCATAACAGTTCGGAAGAATATTCAGGCCAAAGCTTCGATGACAATTTCATAAATCTGCCAACTTCGGGTGCTATGGTTGGCCAAATCAATGGCTTAACTGTGATTGATGCTATCGATTATAGCTATGGTGAACCTGCGCGGATCACGGCATCGGTTCACTACGGTGATGGTGAAGTAGCCGATATTGAAAGAAAATCTGAACTTGGCGGGAATATACATGCCAAAGGCATGATGATCCTTTCAGCCTGTTTATACCGTATCTTTGGACGAGACGCACCTTTACATCTGAACGCCAATATCGTTTTCGAGCAATCCTATCAAGAAATTGATGGCGATAGTGCATCACTCGCAGAGTACTGTTGTTTGATGTCGGCGATTGCCGAGCAGCCCATTATTCAATCACTGGCGATTACCGGCGCATTGGATCAATTTGGTAATGTGCAAGCGATTGGCGGTATCAACGAGAAGATTGAAGGCTTTTTTAATCTGTGTGAGCGCCGCGGACTTACCGGAGAACAAGGCGTTATTATGCCCAAGTCGAACGTGCTACAGCTAAATCTTAATCCCAAAGTGATTACAGCTGTAGGCAAAGGACTGTTTCATATCTATGCCATTGAGCATATGGATCAGGCTGTAGAGCTATTAATGCAAATGCCCGCGGGTGTTGCCGATGAAGATAATGATTTCCCTCATGATTCATTATACGGCCTCGTACAGGAACGATTAGATAAGCTCGCAGGAAATGGAGAGGAGGAAATCGGTCTAATCACAAGATTGCTCGCAAAATTGGGATTTTTTCGCCGCTAATTAGCTGATCGGAGTTGTTTAGCTTACACGTGTTCGCTAATCTTGGCGGCTCTTATTGCTGGAGTAGTAAAACAATGAATAAAGCAAACAGTTTCAATAAAGAAGAACTCATCGCCTGTGGCCATGGGAAATTATTTGGTCCAAACTCACCTCGTCTACCTGTCGATAACATGCTGATGATAGATAGAATCGTCACTATCAATGATAATGGCGGCGAGTTTGGCAAAGGTGAAATTGTCGCTGAACTCGATATTAATCCAGACTTATGGTTTTTCGACTGCCACTTCATTACCGATCCTGTGATGCCAGGCTGTTTAGGCCTAGATGCCATGTGGCAGCTCGTTGGCTTCTATTTAGGCTGGGAAGGCGCTGAAGGTAAAGGGCGTGCACTAGGTGTCGGTGAAGTGAAGTTTACTGGCCAAGTATTACCTGGCGCGAAGAAAGTCACTTACAAGCTCAATATCAAGCGTACTATTCACCGTAAACTGGTAATGGGCATTGCCGATGCAATTCTTGAAGTGGATGGCCGTCAGATCTACAGTGCAACCGATCTTAAAGTCGGTGTCTTTAGCGATACCTCTACATTCTAATCCGCCTTACTCCAAAACACTGAAGATATAAGTACTGCAGATATAAAAATGCCCTCATCTGAGGGCAATATGCTGCATTACTTTACTTATTCTGGGCTATTTAATTAGTGAGGTAAAACTCAATTATTTATTAAATAGCCCATTAACTCGGCCATCCACACCTTCACGCCAACCACCTAACCACTGCGATCGCGAATCAAGATTTGCATATGGACAGAGCTCCTTAGAGCGTCCACCAACCCCAGCTTGGAATCCTTTTGAAAAAGCTCTGTCTAAACGATCTCGTTTTTGTCTTTTCATGCAAGCGTCCTCTGTTCTACATAAAATAGAAGCAAAAGCTTCACACATAGGAATAGTGCTTTTTGACGCCAAGATCAATCAAAAAATCATCCATTTTATCGACTATTTATTAAACTATTGAGATCATGATTAAAAAAAATCGAGGCATTTCGCCTCGATTTTTTAAGTCTGAATTGAAGCTTAAAACTTAACGAATTCGACGACGGAACCACACTAATGGCAAGACAAATAACCAAGCTAGGGTTGCTGCACCTTGACGTTCATAATTACTATTATCAGTGTTGTCATCAACTACAGTACAAGCTTCACCGCTAGAGGCCGGTTTTAACACGACCATACGCGGAACATAGGCTGTAACTGGATTACCATTACCACTGAGTTCAAATAACGGCATTCCATTTTCACCAACAATAATATTACCCTTAGAATCTAACTGAAACGAAGGTTTACGAATAAAGGCAGTACCCACTATGGTGCCATCTTCATTAATGCTGGTCGCTTCAACAACGAGAATATCACTGTTATAAGTCAACAACTTACCTGTGCCATCAGTAAATTCAACCTTATGACGGCTCCAATTACCATCCGCGCCCTTTTCATAACCCTTAGACTCGCAAGTTAACAGGTTATTAAGATTGCTGAATTCACCTGTTGATTTCTCATACAAGAAACCTGCCTTAGGACGGGGCTTTTCTTTGTCGTAAGTCGTTTCAATATAACCAACAACTTGGCCTTTATTGTTAATATCTTTTGGCTTACTTGAAAGATCCGTTGCCGTTGAGCCAAAATCATTCGGAGTCACATAGGCAACTTCCGGCGTATTGGTATCAAATACGAAAAACTTATCACGTAAATAGCCTTGGATATAACTACGGTAACTACCAACAAGAATCCCACTGTCATTAATATCATAGGCGATAGAACTTGAAATTGAATCTCCCATAGGGATCCAATGGTATTGATAGTTCCCTTCGGTGTCCTTAGACCAATAGGCTGCATCTTGACGCAGCTTATCTGTATCATTATTACGATAAACGTGTGAACGACCAACAACGACACCGTTATCATTCAAACCGAGCGCTTGAGCAGTAAAGGTCAAGGTATTATCAGCTTTAGGCGTTAAACCTAGAGGCAACTCAGTGCCTGTGGCTACATCATTCTCGATTTGCCATACATAGCCACGAGTCTGATATTGAATATTACGTGTCCCCGTAGAGTTCGGATATTGCTCACGTTGCACACAAATATCCAACGGCAAGGTATTATCCGTTCCTAAACAATAATTGACACGATCACTACCATATTTACTGATATCAATACTGGCATAACCCGCTACTAAATTATTGTTATTAATGGCTGTTGCCGCAGACCATCCGCCTAACTCAACCGTTTTATCATCTTTTACATATTTAGTAAAAGGCGGTTCCAGTGGAATTTCAATATTGCCGGATTTCGCAACACCGCGGAACTCGTAGTCGCGGTAATACCAATAATCATCGGCTACATCTGCAGTGGCTGTATTCTCTGTTTTCTTTTCAGGCGCAGTCATACTACCTACTTTAACGCCCGCATCATTGATACCGTAGTAAAAAGTATCGACTGAGTTGACAATCGAAGTATCACTCGGTGGTGTAGTACCATTGATACTGTCAAAAGTTGGCTTCCATGCGCCATAAGCACCATTTTGTGCTGCGATAAAAGCAAAGTTATTGGCAATAATCGCCGAAGTAATTGAATAGGTAATAGTTTCCTCTTTGGCTATACCATCTTCGACATCAATAACTCCGCCTTCCACATCAGATGTACTAAGTTTTTTCTTACCTTTGATGATACCGACCAACTCGTCGTTAGCATTAACGCCTAAGGCATAACCATTACGGGCACCTTGGAAGCTGTCAGAGAGCGGCAGATCATAATCATCAAGGTTAACGATTTCATAGACAGGTGCAGCATGGGCACTGTTTAATACACCAAGGACACCTAGGGCAACCAAGGAAAGGGCTTTATCCAACTTTGACTTCATTAATTCTATTCCCATTTTTATTATTGGTTTACTTCAGTGACTCAAGCTCTTCCCAACGCTCGAAGCAAACTTCCAATTGCTTTTCTTTATCCGCCAACTGGCTCAATACCAGATTAACTTTATCCTGCGCCTGACTATAAAAGTCTGCATGTCCAATGCTCGTCTGCAATGCGAGAATTTCAGCCTCTAATTGCTCCATCACAGTGGGTAACGACTCTAACTCACGCTGTAACTTATACGACAGTTTTTTTACCGATTTAGCAGGTTCTGCAGCCTTAACTTCAACCGCTTTCGTTGCAACCGCAGGAGCTTCGACCGCCTTTTGCGAACTAGGTTCCTCAGAATAAAACTTTGCCCCCTGATTCACAGCGTCTTGATAACCACCCACATACTCGCTCCAATGGCCATTACCCGCATACCACCAACTACTGGTGACGGTATTATCGATAAATGCCCTATCATGGCTCACTAACAAAAGTGTGCCTTGATATTCAGTGAGCAGCGACTCTAGTAATTCTAGGGTCTCAATATCAAGATCGTTGGTCGGTTCGTCGAGTATGATTAAGTTTGCTGGACGAATTAATAGCTTAGCCAGTAACAGACGGTTTTTTTCACCACCCGACAGCGCTTTCACAGGGGTTCTGGCACGCATAGGTGAGAACAAGAAGTCCTGCAAATAACTTAATATATGGCGGTCTTGGCCATTAATCGTGATGGTTTTTTTACCTTCGCCAACGTTATCTTCAACCGTTTGCTCAGGATCTAAGGCTTCACGATATTGGTCGAAATAAGCGATTTCAAGCTTAGTACCGACTTTAATTTCGCCCGATTGCGGTTGCAGCTTTTCGATTAACAGCTTGATCAAGGTTGATTTTCCACAACCATTCGGACCGATCAGCGCAATACGATCGCCACGGATAACCGTCGTATTAAAGTTTTTAACCAAATTTTTATCGGGCAGATTGAAGTTAAGATCGGTTACATCAAACACTAACTTACCAGAGCGTTCGGTATCCGATACCGCCATCTTAGCATTGCCTTGACGGTTTAACCGCTCACTGCGCTCTTCACGTAGAGCCTTTAGCGCACGCACTCGGCCTTCATTACGGGTACGTCTGGCTTTAACGCCCTGACGGATCCACACTTCTTCATCGGCGAGACGTTTGTCAAACAAGGCATTTTTTTCAGCTTCAACCCGCAGCCATTCTTGCTTACCATCAAGGTACATTTGATAGTTGCCTGGCCATGAGGTCACGACACCACGGTCTAAATCGACAATTCGCGTCGCCATACGGGCAATAAAGCCCCTATCGTGACTAATAAAGACGATAGCGCCTTGATAATCGAGTAAGAACTTTTCAAGCCACTCAATGGTGTCTATATCTAAATGGTTGGTTGGTTCATCGAGTAACAAGAGATCAGGCTCGCTGACCAGTGCTCTGGCTAACGCCACTTTACGCTGCCAACCACCGGATAACTCGCTCAAGGATTTATCAGGATCGAGTCCTAATAATTCGCAGTTTTGTTGAATGCGCGAATCGAGCTGCCAACCATTATAATGATCTAAGGTTTCTTGCAGACCTTGCATCTCATTCAGCATACGATCCATTTGCTCAGGCGAGGCATGGGCGACATCGTGGGACAGTTGATGATAACGCTCAAGCGCCTCACCCACTTCCTTTAACCCTGCCGCAATATACGCGTATACCGTACCTTGCTCAGCTTTAGGTGGATCTTGCTGTAGACGACTCACGGTCACATTACCAGCGATGTTGAACTCACCTTCGTCCAACAACACATCACCGGATAAGATTTTTAATAAACTCGACTTGCCAGCTCCGTTACGGCCAACAATACACACGCGCTCGCCGCGTTGAATAGTAAAATCCGCTTTTTGTAACAACGGAGTGTAACCATAGGCTAAAGAGCCACTATTGATACGAACCAGACTCAAACTAAGCTCCTGTAAACTCTTGTAATTGCGTTGCGTTAAATGGCCAATGTAACTCTCTATCATCCCAAGTTTTAAGCACAGGGATCGATACGCCGTAACGCTGCGCGAGGTATTCATCGTCACATATATCTATGGCCCGATAACCAATATCAGCCGCGTCCAGTAACGCCGCGGCAAGTTCACACAGATGGCAGCCATCTGTGTGATATAGCAGATAAGGCCTGTTATCTAATTCTGCTTGAGTCAACTCAGGCATGGGTGATAAGCCAAGTATTATGGATATGTGGATTGCGTTTGTAGTCCATAGGCAAAGTCATGTCATCAATGTTCGTCACATTAATGTTCATCTTTGTCAGCGTCTCTATGTCCATCTTAAACTTACGTTTATTGTTAGAGAACACGAGCTCGCCCGTTGGGCTGAGCAGTTTCACTAAGGATGCCAATAAATTCACATGGTCCCGTTGCACATCAAACGAATCTTCCATACGCTTAGAATTTGAGAAGGTTGGCGGATCGATAAAAATCAGATCGTACTGTTCATTACAATCCCTAATCCACTGCATGCAGTCAGATTGAACAAACTCATACTGCTTACCTTGCAGTCCATTGAGCGCAAAGTTGTCCTTCGCCCATGCAATATAGGTATTAGACATATCTACCGTCGTTACCGACTTAGCACCACCAAGCGCTGCGTGCACAGAAGCAGAACCTGTGTAAGAGAACAAGTTTAGTACGCGGCGACCTTTAGACTTTTGACCGACTAAGCGACGTGTCAATCTGTGATCAAGGAACAAACCAGTATCCAAATAACCGGTTAAGTTCAATTTGAACTTAGCGCCATATTCGGTGGTAATAAGCTCTAACTTAAGCTCATCCAGCTTTTGATATTGACTCGTGCCCTTTTGACGCTCACGGGTTTTCATGATCATCTTGTTCGGATTGATGCCAATGGCCGATGGCAGTGCTAATAACACATCGCTTAAACGACGCTTAGTCACGGCTTCAGGTATGGTCGCTGGCGCCATATACTCTTGAATAATCACGTAATCTAAATACTTATCAACTGCGACGTTATATTCAGGAATATCGGCATCATAAATACGATAGCTATCGATGCCTTCTTTCTTTGCCCATTTCTCTAATAACTTGGCATTCTTCTTAATTCGGTTAGCAAAAGCTGGGGCAATATCAGCAATGTCGACGCCATCTGGTAGCACTGGCGTATCACGGCGAGTACTGTTGGCATGTAAGGTATAGATGTTAAAAGCACATTCAAGCGCGCCGTTAAACATCTTCATTTGTTTATCGGCTTTAAGCTTTAGCGATGACACCAGTTCGATATCACTACACAGCATGGCCACTTTCCAGCCGCCAAACTCTTTCTTAAACTTGTCGCCCAGCTGATAGTAAAGCTGCAATAACTCAGACACATTGCCTAAACGCTCACCATAAGGTGGGTTAGTGATCAAATAGCCGCTTTCCGCTGGCGGCGTTATCGTTAAAGCATCCGCAACTTTAAATTCGATTAACTCCAGTACACCGGCATTTTCGGCGTTACGTTTGGCTAACGCGACTAAACGCGAATCGATATCTGAACCGTAGAATTTAATCTCGCAACGTTTCACGCCCAATGATGCACGCGCTTTCGCTTCTTCAACGATTTCTTGCCACACGGCTTTATCATGGCGACGCCAATGTTCAAAACCAAAACGGCTACGTTGCAGACCTGGGGCAATATCGGCCGCCATTAAAGCCGCTTCAATTAATACAGTACCGCTACCACAGAAAGGATCGAGCAAAGTCGAAGGCGCCGCTTGCCAGCCACTGCGTACGAGCATGTTGGCGGCTAAGTTTTCCTTCAATGGCGCTTCACCTGTGGTCGAACGATAGCCACGTTGATGCAGCGATGGACCCGAGAAGTTCATCGCTATCGTGATAACACCATTACGGAAATGTGCATCAACTTTAAAATCAGCATCAACACGAGACACATTCGGACGCTCAATATCATCGTCACGGAAACGATCGACAATCGCATCCTTAATCTTCAAGGCGCCAAACTGGGTATTATTGATAAAACCACCCGTACCGTGAAAATCGATACTAAAAGTGCTTTTATTGGAAAAGTGTGCCGGCCAATCGACACAATAAGCGGCATTGTAGAGTTGCTCTGCCGACTCGCAGCTGCCTTTATAGATAACCAACACAATGCGGCTGGCTAAGCGTGTCCATAAAGTAATACGATACGCTAAAGCTAAGGAGGCCGTGAAATACACACCAGCAACACTCTCTTTTACTTCAGTCGCACCAAATTCTGTCAGCTCTTGGGCTAAGCTATATTCAAAGCCCTTAGGGGCGGCGGCAAAAAAATTAAGCATGGGATAATCAGTACGCAGTCAAAATCAAAGCGACATTATACCTGCTCGGATACATAAAAGATAAACAGTTATTAGCCCAAGTCCCATTTAGTCACTGTCTTGACCTAAGATAATCGACGAAAAATCCCCAACTTATACGTAAATCGTATGAAAGCCCCCCACTCCGCTTTATATTTAAGCGTTCACCACCTTTTTCGATCTTCGTCCTTGCAATGCCAAGGCGCTGCCGTTATAGTCTGCCCCGCTTTGAAGACGGACGCGGGATGGAGCAGCATGGTAGCTCGTCGGGCTCATAACCCGAAGGTCGTAGGTTCAAATCCTGCTCCCGCAACCAATTTAAAGCACAATAGTAAAGTAAAACAGATAGATATCGGACGCGGGATGGAGCAGCATGGTAGCTCGTCGGGCTCATAACCCGAAGGTCGTCGGTTCAAATCCGGCTCCCGCAACCACTTTCTATATGTGTTTATAACGAGAAACGGCTATCGGGCTCAACTCCTTATAAACAACAGGCAAATGTAGTCGCTGATTTAACATTAGCAATCCGGCTACTGCAACCGATTCTTAAATGACAGAATTAAAACAGTGATTAACAGCAACAATCGGACGCGGGATGGAGCAGTATGGTAGCTCGTCGGGCTCATAACCCGAAGGTCGTCGGTTCAAATCCGGCTCCCGCAACCAATTCTTAGATGACAGAATTAAAACAGTGATTAACAGCAACAATCGGACGCGGGATGGAGCAGCATGGTAGCTCGTCGGGCTCATAACCCGAAGGTCGTCGGTTCAAATCCGGCTCCCGCAACCACTTCTCTTTATTAAAGAGAAAATGACCAGCACAAGCTGGTTTCTTTGTATCTAAAATTCGTAAAACCTTCCGTAAATAATCACTCGTGCACCCGGTAACTCGTCGGGCTCAACTCTCTATGAACAACGGGCGAAGGTCGTCGGTTCAAATCCCGCTCTGTAAGCAACTCTCTTTATAAATTAAAAATAATCAATAATCTAACCAATGCAGTTCACTTGAGGTGAACTGCATTGGTTAATTGAAACTGTTTATATTAATAGATACCGCAGACAAATCTACTTATTACGAAGCTAGCTTAACACTTCTGCAAAATCACACTGCCGATGGAATATCCCGCGCCAAAAGAACTTAACAAGCCTAAATCACCCGCTTTAAAGTCGCTGGAATACTTGTGAAATGCAATCACAGAACCCGCGGATGCGGTATTGGCGTACTCGTCTAACACGACGGGCGCTTGTTCCGCTGACACATCATCCCCAAGCAGCTTTCTCACCACGAACTGATTCATGTTGATGTTCGCTTGATGCAACCACAGACGCTTAAAAGACTGCGGCGTTAACGCTTGTTCGGCCAGATGTTCATCCAAATGTTGGTAAATCATCGGCAGCAGCTCTTTAAACACTTTGCGCCCTTGTTGGTGGAACAGTTTATCGGCCTGATGGGCAGCACTCGGATCGCAGCGATTCAAGAAACCAAAATTACTGCGAATATTATTCGAATAATCAGTAAAGCAGCGGCTTGAGAGAATTTTAAACACATTGTCAGATTGAGCTAGGCTTTGCTCTTCCAGTACGAGAGCAGTCGCGACATCACCAAAGATAAAATGGCTGTCACGGTCGCGATAATTCACTTGCGCCGAACAAATCTCAGGGTTGATGACTAACACTCTTGAAGCTGAGCCCGTCGCAATCGCATTAGCAGCGGCAACAATTGCAAAAGTTGCCGATGAACACGCCACTTGCATGTCGTAACCATAACCGCGCGTTCCGAGCGCACGTTGAATTTCAATCGCCATCGCAGGATAGGCACGCTGGGTATAAGCACAGGCAACAATGACTAAATCAATCTGCTCAGCTTTGAGATTGGCATTGTTAAGCGCCATCAATGCGGCTTCAACCCCAATTTCAGCCTGCATAGATAACTCGTCGCTGCTGCGCTCTGGAATTAACGGCATCATGACTTCGGGATCGAGAATGCCCTCTTTCACCATCACATATCTGTGCTTGATGCCCGAGGCCTTTTCAATAAATTCGCTTGAGGAATAGGACAAAGCCGCGACATGGCCTTGCTCAATTAAGCCTGCATTTTCAAGATTATAAATATCCACATAAGCATTGAAGCTCTCAACTAAGGCTTCATTAGAAATACTGTGGGGCGGCGTAAATAAGCCACTCCCCGAAATCACGACCTGTTTCATAGGTGCTCCGAACGGGTGCTTGTTGTAAGGTGAGCAGAAGCGGCATCATCACTCGTAAGCGCGGGCGATAACTCAGTTTGCCCCTGTTCTTGCTGCTCTAATCGTTGCTTTTTATGCATTTGTGCTAAGTCTATCACGACTGTTGAAGATATTTTATCTTGGATCCCCTGCCGATTGGCATCCCAAAATATTTGCATAAAGCCAAGTAAGCCAGTGGTGAAGCCTGCGGCATAACCACCGTAACGGCCAAAGGCGGCCCATAAACTGATTTTAGCGCCATCGAGCTGGATCACCCGTATACCAAGCATCTTCTTACCTAAGGTTTGACCATCAAACCGCGCGGTAAAGACGGTAAAGTAAAACGCCGCCCAACCAAAGCCCAATCCCATATCACTCATAAAACCTTTAACCCAAGCGATAACACTGTGAGTGGTGGATTCCTCTTCATCATCGGCGCCTTTCCCTTTTGTGCCTAGCTGAAGTACAGTTTTGGTTACGTTTGTCGCTTCGGGTACTTTTACAGTGTTAGCCACAAGACCTTGCGCGGCATCGGTTGGTTCACTGGTTTCAATGGTTTGAGTCGGCTTAAGCGGCTCAGATTGTGTATCAAGCTTTGGCAACTCGATTTGGGACGCGATAACCGGCCACAAGGTACCATCAAGCACTTCTGTCTGGAGCTTTTCGCTATCTACGACTGACAAACGACTGTTGGCTATGGTGCTAAGGACTATCTCCCGTCGCTCAGTCTCTGTCATACCCTTTGATGCTGAAGCATTTTCTATCACTTCGCGCAGGGATTGAACTTGGGTTTTACCACAAGCGTAATTATCACAAAGACTCAACGAAATAATGGCAGGAAGAGAGGTTAAAACTTGCTCTCCCAATACTGTCTGCTGGTCTGATTGATCAATATCAGTGCTGTTTGAACCTTGGATATTAAAAATATTAGCAACAGTGGTCAGCAACATAAAAGCCAACATCACGGCATAAAGGCCCCATTTGAGTAAACGACCCAATTTATGACTGCGTTTCTCAATATAGATGATACCGACCACCAGCAATACAAACATCCAATCCATCTGCTCTGCTAACACTGTGATTAACAAACCATCAATCAACATGGCTAAAGCGCGTTTTAGCGGCGCAGCCAATGGCGTATAAAGTACAGTGTCTGCAATGGTAAAAGCATGGGGAGTTACCATAGTTTTTGGGTCTTTGCCCAAATCAGTTTGCTGTTGTCTCATGTTTGCGTCTTGTCCGATACGAGTGATAGGCTTGTTTTACGATCGACACATCAAGGAGTTATCCTTGCGAATGCAACAATCTTTTTTATGTTAGCAAGAGGTTAACACAGTTAAACTGGCTGCCAATCAGGGTTTGCGAATAACAGTAAGCCCTTTAATAACCAAATCGAATAAAGAAGAACAAACAATCACTTCTAAAAGCGCCACAGCAGATTATGATTCAATAGTGCCAACATAGGAGCAAGCAATCCATGAGCAAAATTTTCGAAGACAATTCATATACTATTGGTAATACCCCGCTAGTACGTTTAAACCGTGTTAGCCAAGGTAAAGTGCTGGCCAAAGTCGAAGCGCGTAACCCAAGTTTCAGTGTTAAATGCCGTATCGGTGCCAATATGATTTGGGATGCCGAGAAAAAGGGGCTACTGACTAAAGACCACGAACTGATTGAGCCGACGTCTGGCAACACAGGTATTGCGCTGGCGTATGTTGCTGCGGCCCGTGGTTATAAACTCACTCTAACCATGCCAAATACCATGAGTTTAGAGCGTCGTAAGCTGCTTAAAGCCCTTGGCGCAAATCTCGTGCTAACAGAAGGCGCGAAAGGCATGAAAGGTGCGATTGATAAAGCGGAAGAAATCCGTCAATCGGCTCCTGAAAAATACATTTTATTACAGCAGTTTAATAACCCTGCTAACCCTGAAATCCATGAAAAAACCACAGGTCCAGAAATCTGGAATGATACCGATGGCGAAGTGGATGTGTTTGTTGCAGGTGTAGGTACGGGCGGTACAATTACAGGTGTGAGCCGTTACTTGAAAAAAGTGGCAGGTAAAACCATTACCTCAGTGGCGGTTGAACCTGCAGATTCTCCTGTGATTGCGCAAACCTTAGCAGGTTTACCAGTACAACCTGGACCACATAAAATCCAGGGTATTGGTGCAGGCTTTATCCCTGGTAACTTAGATTTAGAGTTGATTGACCGCGTAGAAGCTGTCACTAACGACGAAGCCATCGACATGGCCCGCCGCTTAATGCAAGAAGAAGGCATTTTAGTGGGTATTTCATCGGGTGCCGCCGTTGTTGCCGCAAACCGCATCGCTGAATTGCCAGAATTTGCGGGCAAAACCATTGTGGTGATTTTGCCATCGGCTGCCGAACGTTACTTATCTTCAGTCTTGTTCCAAGGCCAATTCGGCGACGAAGAAAACATTCAATAATCGACGTTGGATTCCCCTTTAAAATACCCAGCCTTAGCTGGGTATTTTTATTTGTGACATTGCATTAATTAGATCCCAGCTGCAGAGCGTAAACAAGTTCTGGCTCAAGTTTGGATGCAGCTCATAGTTCTCAGTATCACCAGTAGCATTAGCGACTCAGTGAGTTATAAAGAACGTATATTCTCGTCAATCGATTCCTTTTTATGCCTTTTCCCCCTCAACCTATACCAACGCCATCAACCCCAATATTGATAAGAAAAAATTACTTTATGAATAAAATTAATCAAATTTATTTATCCTTAATACCCGCAGTACACTGAGGACATCAAAACAGCGCCCCAAAAAAGCGATGTTAAGCATTGTCAGTATTGAGAGGTATTCAACATGACTTCAAAACGCAAACGCTGGACATCCCACGCAGCTAAACTTCCCAGCCCTATGGCAGGACTGGCACTTGCCATTGCCAGCTTAGGTTGGACTTGGGAGAACATGACACCGTCACTCAATGGTGCAGGACAGCTAACAGGCGCCATCATCGCCTCTGTGTTGTTGTTACTGCTCATGGGTAAGTTTATACTGCATCCGACTATTCTAAAGGACGAACTCAGCCACCCAGTGATTGGTAGCGTGATCCCCACCTTCGCAATGGGGCTGATGGTCGTGTCTAAAACACTCGGCAATTATTTCCCCGATGCAGGCTTAACTCTGTGGCTAGTGGCCATAGGTATCCATGTACTCTTCTTAAGCGCGTTTATCTACTATCGCGCCATTGATTTTAAACTCGAGCACATGGTGCCAAGCTGGTTCGTACCACCGATTGGCATTATCGTCGCGGCGGTGTCTTTCCCTGTATCTGATTACCAATGGTTAGCCAACGCTATTTTGGTTTTTGGGATGTTAGCTTACTTAATCATGCTGCCTTTAATGCTCTATCGCCTCATTTTCTGTCAGGCGATTCCTGATGCAGCTAAACCAACCATTGCAATTCTCGCGGCCCCCGCCAGTTTATCACTCGCAGGTTATCTAACCGTTTGCGAGCAGACGTCAATTCCCTTAGTTGCCCTACTACTGAGCATCGCCATTTTGATGACCACCATCATCTACTTAGCCTTCTTTCACCTGCTAAAGCTGCCCTTTAGCCCAGGATACGCAGCCTTTACCTTCCCTATGGTGATCGGTGCTACCGCGCTCTTTAAAACCGCCGCTTGGTTAACCCAGTTCAACAACATGGGTGAGTTAGCGATATGGATAAAATACCTAGCAGAATTCGAGCTTGTGATCGCCACCTTAGTGGTTGCCTATGTTGCTCTACGCTATTTAGCACACTACTTTCCAGTACGCTTTAAAGCGGTAGAGCAAACAGCAATACTTGAGAGTAAATAAACAGAATTGCAGTTTGTAAAATGTAATTGTTTTACATGAGAGATTATTTTTAAACTAGACCATAAAACAAAAAGAAGGCGAATATATATTCACCTTCCTTTTGTATTTAAGCAATTATAAATTTGGCATTCACTTCAAAAAAGATTACTTATTAACCTTTACAGGGCTGCACACCGTAATTATTGAGCCCATCAATAAAAATCGTGAATAACAAAATCACATTAAATTAAACCGCACAAAAAACCTTATATCACCTAACACTTAAATTTTTTGATTCCAAATATATAGAATGACAAACCATATATTAATCAGGTTTTATCTTTTTTATATAAAAATAATCACAAAACAATATTTCCACAACCCGACGTTACACCCAAAAACAAAACAACAAACACTATAGAGAAAAACCAAAAATAAACCTTAACAAAACAATTTAAACAAAATAAAAACACAAGTCATCATAAATATCCTACAGTCCATAGTTTTTAGCTTAAGATACTTCGCCTTAGCATCTAAAAAAACATTAACGTTAACAAATTATCAACCAGCGTCATTAAAAACCTATATTGCACTTGTTATTTTCTTGTGGTTATATCCTGAACTGAATTAAATGAGCACTTATTCTTTACATAAGTAACCATTTAAGAAAAATAAAAAATAAACATACAACATGTGTTAAGGGAGAATAAAATGCGCGCAAATTCTACATTAGCCAAAGCGGTTCGCTTTGCGTTAATCAGCGGTGCTGCCACAGCCGCTTTATCTACGTCAGCTGTATATGCTGCTGAAGACGGTGCAAAAGTTGAACGTATTGAAGTAACTGGATCTCGTATTATTAGAGAAGGAGCGATAGCTCCTACGCCTGTCACTGTCATTACTGGAGACGAGCTGCTATCAACTGGTGCAACCAACATTGGTGAAGCACTGAATCAATTGCCAGCGCTAGGCAATACATATTCCTTAGCTAACTCAGGACGTAGTATTGGTACTTCAGGTTTAAACCTTTTAGACTTAAGAAGCATGGGAACAGATAGAACTCTAGTGCTTGTTAATGGTAAACGACATGTTGCAAGTTCTGCGGGAACATCTTCAGTTGATGTAAATACGATTCCTAGTAGTTGGGTTGAAAAAGTTGAAGTCATTACCGGTGGCGCATCAGCCATCTATGGTGCTGACGCCGTGACTGGTGTTGTCAACTTTATTCTAAAAAAAGACATTGAAGGATTAGATGTTTCTGCAACGAAAGGTTGGGCTGGAGATAATCCGCTTTCTAAGGATCGCTTAGCATTATCTTACGGTACTAATTTCGATCAAGATCGCGGTAATGTTGCCTTTGCGGTTGAATACAGTGCTCAAAATCAATTAAGAGCATTCGACCGAGATGAAACATCAACTTCATTTACTAATTTAAAGAATACCAACCGCCCGATAGGGCCAGATGGTAAGCCTATCGATTCTAATAACCCGTCAGATCCTGATAAATATTACACTCCAAACGGTGGACACTATACTATCAGTAATGCTGGAACCTTCTTCTTAGATGGTTGGAAAACGTTCAATCCTGATGGTTCATTGCGTGATGTTTATTCTGGTCCCAAAGTAGACGGTATTTACTGTGTTGATTGCGATTATACTAACCTCAATCAATTTGTAGAATTACAGCCAGAATTTGAACGTTATAACATTAACTTTAAAACAAACTACCAAGTTAATGACAATATGAATGCATATTTCGAAGCGAAATATGTCAATAGCCAATCTACAAATGAAGGTCAACCTGCATTCTTTTTTGGCAAAGGTAGTGACCCTCTAAAAAATACCGATATAAAAATTGATAACGCATTCATTAGCCCAGAACTAGTGGCATTAATGAAAGCCAATAAGGATGCCGATGGTAATCCTGCACCACTCGATAGCATCAATATCCGACGCTTTATGACAGACCTAGGTCAGCGTATTGAAGACGATACTCGAGAAACCCAACGCTACGTACTCGGTCTTGAAGGCCTAGTCTTTGAAGACTGGGATTATGATGTTTATGGTATTTATGGCCAAACCGATCTCGAACGAGTGAATAAAAACAACCTCGTGCTCGCTAACTATCAACACGCATTAGATTCAATCAATGTAAATGGTAACGCGGTATGTCGTGACGAAAATGCAAGAGCAGCAGGATGTGTTGCCCTTGACATTTTAGGGTTTGGCAAGCCTAGTCAAGCCGCAATTGATTACGTCAATACGACCTCAACAGGCACATCTGTCATCAAACAAACCGTTTTAGGTGGCTCTTTAACAAATTCTGCTCTGTTTGACATGCCTGCTGGTGTTGTTGGTTTTTCAACTGGTGTTGAATACCGTAAAGAAGAAAGCGAAATTTTTGAGCCATCAAACGTTAAAGGGACCTTCTTCAATACCTTAGGTGAAGATAAAGGTGACTTCGATGTAAAAGAAGTATTTGCAGAAGTCAGTGTTCCACTTCTTGCAGATCTACCAATGATCCGTCAACTTGATATGGAGTTAGCGGTTCGCTTTGCAGATTACAGCACTATCGGGAACGCTACTACCTGGAAAGCAGGTCTAAGTTGGGAAGTGAATGATGATCTACGTGTTCGGACGACTTATTCAGAAGCCATCAGAGCGCCAAATATCAGTGAGTTATATGGTGCTGAGAGCCAAACCTTCTTCAGTATTGAAGACTCATGCCGCACTAAATACTTAAATGATCTAAGCAATCCAGATGTACGTAAAGCCAACTGTGCTGCTCTAGGCATTCCGACAGATTTTAACTCTGATTATGATTCAAAAAGAGTTGAGGGCGTAACTAGCGGCAACAGGGACCTAGACCCTGAAGAATCAACAAGTTATACAGTTGGATTTGCATATCAACCTAGCTTCATCGATGGCTTATCTATCACTACTGACTATTGGAATATAGCAATTGATAACGCTATTGATTCAGTTAGTGCTCAAGATATTATTGACCGCTGTGTAGATTCAACCTCAGGAATTAATAATGAGTACTGCGCATTACTAACCCGTAACCCAACAACCCATGAAATAACAACAATTAGAAGCTCTTCACTTAATATCGCAGCATTAGAAGCCGCTGGTATTGACTTTGATATTGGCTATAACTTTGATGCATTCGGTGGTGACTTCCGTACAAACCTTATTGCAACTCGTTTGCTTAAGCGTAAAAACTTTTCATTCCAAGATAAGCCCGATGATTTTGAGGAACTAGCAGGCACATTAGGTTATGCGAAATGGCAAGCAAACTGGTCATTGAATTATTCTATTGCCCAGTGGAGCGCCAACTGGAGAACGCGTTTTATTGAAGGCGTAAGTTTATACACTGACAAAGAACTTGCACGTAACGCTAACCCAAGCAGTAATATGGAGTATAGTGATTATTTCATCAGTGATATCTCTGTTGCCTATGCGTTTGATACAGGCGTTACCTTGAAATTTGGTATTGATAACGTATTCGACCGTGACTTGCCATACGGAACAACAGGTACTGGTGCAGGCTCTGCCTCCTACGACAACGTAGGCAGATTCTTCCATACAACAGCAAGCTTTAAATTTTAATTTAAAGTGATTTGTATTAAAACGGCATCATCTGATGCCGTTTTTTTGACCATTAAAATATCAAACTGCTTAAACAAATGACTTTCATCTTAATCCCCTCAACCGCTACAACGCTATTTACCGAGAGCTGAGTTTTTTTCAGCTACAACTTTCTCAAGCAAGACATAAAAAACTTTATAAACAATTATTTATATGAAATCATAAGATTTCAAGTCGCTCTTCTACGATCACATTATTATGAATAAGCATAAAAAATGCCCAGCGATTTGCCGAGCATTTTCTTGTCCTTCAACGGGTAATTTAAAGTATTCTAAGAATGCTTGGTCAATTTAATCTCGCTCGCATGTTGAGGTTTTTCGGTATGTAAATGGGTTGCAGAAAAGTGGTCATGGTGAACTTTGTGTGGATCGCTTGACGTCGTTTTTCCCTGCTCTACCCACCAATAACCTAAACCTACTATCACACCGCCGCCGACAATATTACCTAAGGTGACTGGGATTAAGTTGTTGAATATAAAGTTAGTCACGGTTAAATCGACAAACTGCTCTTGAGTCACACCTAAAGATGCGAAGAATTCTGGGCTGGCGATTGATTGGATCATCATGCCCATCGGCACCATAAACAGGTTAGCGATACTGTGTTCAAAACCGCTGCTGACAAACATGGCCACAGGTAAGATTAACAGTAGGGATTTTGTTAACACATCACGGCTGGCGAAGGTCATCCACACGCCTAAACACACCAACATGTTACACAAAATACCTAAGCTAAAAGCTTGGATCCAAGAGTGATGCAGTTTGTGTTGCGCCACTTTAAGGGCATTTAATCCCCAGTGACCACCATCGAGTTCATACATGCCGGCGGCGGTGATCAAACAAACCATCAGTATAGCGCCGACAAAATTGCCCGCATAAACCCGGCACCAACACTTGAGTAACTCTGCGCCAGAGACCTGTTTTTGTGCCCAAGCCACGGTACTGAGTACGGAACTGGTAAACAGTTCTCCGCCGCAAACAACCACTAAGATCAGACCTAAACTGAAGGCTATTCCACCCACTAAGCGAACTAAACCCCAAGGCGCATCGCCAGCACCTGTGGTCACAGTGAGATAAAATACAAAGGCTAAGGCGATGAAAGCACCTGCAAACACAGCCAAGCCAAAAGATTGCCAAGGCGCTTTAACCACTTTGCTGGTACCGTAAATTTCCGCCTGATTATAACAACTAAAGTGCGCAGAAACCTGTGGCGCTTCGTGGGCGCTATTTATCACAGTTGGGGTTGATGATGGAATTGGGCTTTTCATTGCATGACTCCAACTTCAGATAAACAGACTTGAATGCGTAGCATATATCTCTCCTGCAGCGCCATTGCGCAGATAGCACGAATCAAAACCGAGATGTTGATTTGCTGAAAATGATGATTCACTAAAGTCTCGCTTTGTACCATACAACGCGCTCATGCTGTGAAGTAGATATTGCTAAAGCGTGATGTTATTCACACCAAAAATGTGAAAACTTTGAAGCCAAAAACACAAAAGGTTAATTGGTCTTACCAATAGCGGTCAGTTTTAGCCATCAGAATGACATGCTATTTAGGTTGTCCATAACACCAAAATGGCTCGTATCCAGCTAATTCAACTCTCAAGTACACTCGTTATAAACTCGCTATCAAACGGTTCACTAAATCAGCTTCAGTAAACTCAGATCTACTCAGTCGTGAAGCATTGATTAGGCAGTAAAGCATAGATGTGGCAATAGATTGACTCGCACACTTAGATATACACTGGATTGACTCCGCCAGCGCTCCACGCCTCATTATTGACAGTTTAGCCCAGCAGCAAGCGACAACATGCCTGATGAGTAGCAAAAGCCTTGCTCAGCCACTCTTTTATGTTTTTTAGCGGAATTCAGGCATTACCGTTTGGCCAGTATGGATAACCCTATGCCATTCCCTAAACATCAACGAGATTAGCGAATAAACTACAATTAATACAAATATCTAACAATGAGCTTGTTTCTACGTCACGAACACAACAGCCACTGCTATACCCTGCTTCTCCGGCCATCACGCCCCCAGCAAAAATCAATCGATACGAGGATAGATTTCTCCCAGATAAAGGGGGACAGTAAATCACAGCAACCATAGGTTTATTGATTTAAGAAGTCATAGGTTTGAATGTCACACCAAGTTGAAAAGCGTGCTGTATTCCTAATTGTGGTAAAAAAATGCTACCTAGCTAGCAAATTTGGGATTAAGCCAGCACAAACCAATCCGTTTAAGATGCGATAGCGACAGACCTATGTTAATATGCTCATGGACAATTGGTCTTACCAATTATGAAAAGAAATTGATCGGTAGCCGATAATCAAAGTAAGCGAATATTTGTCATCTTATCGGGTATCAATAGACAGACTTTTGGAGTGACGAGCACTTCAAAATCCAGTTCCCATCATAGGGCGTCATCATGAAGGGAGCTTTATTTCAGGAATTAGCTATTGGCTTATACTCAGCATCGCTTCACGCTGATTGCCAATAACCTTTATCTTAACCAGAAGGTATTAGTACGATGACCGAAAAAACTGAACTGTTTGCCAACGCATGGGAAGGCTTTACCCCTGGCGATTGGAAATCTGAAGTCAATGTACGTGACTTTATCCAACAAAACTACGCGCCTTTTGAAGGCGACGAATCATTCCTTGCCGGTGCTACCGAAGCGACCACAATCCTGTGGGATAAAGTCATGGAAGGCATCAAACAGGAAAACCGTACCCACGCGCCTGTTGATTTCGATACTAAGATGGTCTCTACCATCACTTCCCACGACGCTGGCTACATCAACAAAGAATTAGAAACTATCGTTGGCTTACAAACAGATGCGCCGCTAAAACGCGCTATGTTGCCTAACGGTGGTATCCGCATGGTGGAAAGCTCATGCGCAGCCTACGACCGCGTGCTAGATGAAGACGTTAAATACATCTATTCAGAACTGCGTAAAACCCATAACCAAGGTGTGTTCGATGTTTACACCCCAGAAATTATGGCTTGCCGTAAATCAGGTATTTTAACGGGTTTACCTGATGCTTATGGCCGTGGCCGTATCATTGGTGACTATCGCCGTGTGGCACTTTACGGTATCGATTACCTGATGAAAGATAAGTTTGCCCAATTCACTTCACTGCAAGCGCAGTTCGAAGCGGGTGAAGAATTATCAAATGTTATCCAATTACGTGAAGAAATCGCAGAGCAACACCGTGCACTAGGTCAAATGAAGAAAATGGCTGCCAAATATGGCTGCGATATTTCTCGCCCAGCGACCACTGCACAAGAAGCAATTCAATGGACTTACTTCGGTTACTTAGCCGCAGTGAAAAGCCAAAACGGCGCGGCGATGTCATTAGGCCGTACCTCTTCATTCCTCGACATCTATATTGAACGCGATCTGAAAAATGGCACCTTAACTGAGCAACAAGCTCAGGAAATGATTGACCATTTCGTGATGAAACTGCGTATGGTACGTTTCCTACGTACTCCAGAATACGATGAATTGTTCTCTGGCGACCCAATTTGGGCGACTGAGTCAATCGGCGGTATGGGCCTAGATGGCCGTACATTAGTGACTAAATCAAGCTTCCGTTTCTTGAACACCCTTTACACTATGGGTCCAAGTCCAGAGCCAAACATCACAGTATTATGGTCAGATAAACTGCCCATCGGTTTCAAAAAATATTGCGCCAAAGTGTCTATCGACACTAGCTCAATCCAATATGAAAACGATGACCTAATGCGTCCAGATTTCCAATCTGACGATTACGCTATCGCCTGTTGTGTAAGCCCTATGGTTGTGGGTAAACACATGCAGTTCTTCGGTGCCCGCGCCAACTTAGCCAAAACTATGTTGTATGCAATTAACGGCGGCGTAGACGAAAAACTGAAAATCCAAATCGCGCCCAAAGCCGACCCCATCACAGATGAAGTACTGAACTTTGATGACGTGATGAACCGCTTAGACGGTTTAATGGATTGGCTAGCGACTCAATATGTCACTGCACTGAACTCAATCCACTACATGCACGACAAGTACTCTTACGAAGCCGCGCTAATGGCACTGCACGACAGAGACGTACGTCGCACTATGGCTTGTGGTATTGCGGGTTTATCTATCGCTGCCGACTCACTGTCTGCCATCAAATACGCCACAGTAAAACCGGTTCGTGATGAAAACGGCATAGCCGTTGATTTCGATATCAGCGGTGACTATCCAAAATTTGGTAACAACGACCCACGTGTAGATGATATCGCCTGTGACTTAGTTGAACGTTTTATGGCGAAAATTCGCGACCGTAAAATGTATCGCAACGCTATCCCAACGCAGTCAATTCTGACCATCACCTCAAACGTGGTTTATGGTAAGAAAACCGGTAACACACCAGATGGTCGTCGTTCAGGTGCGCCATTTGCACCGGGTGCAAACCCTATGCATGGCCGTGATGAAAAAGGTGCAATCGCTTCTTTAACCTCAGTGGCAAAACTCCCATTTGCCCACGCTCAAGACGGTATTTCTTATACCTTCTCAATCGTGCCAAATGCGCTGGGTAAAGATGATGATGCTCGCCGTACCAACTTAGCGGCATTGATGGACGGATACTTCGACCACAATGACAAAAAAGAAGGTGGCCAACACTTAAACGTTAACGTGATGAACCGTGAGATGCTCGAAGATGCCGTTAAGCATCCAGACAAGTATCCACAGCTGACCATCCGTGTTTCAGGCTACGCTGTGCGCTTCAACTCACTGACGCCAGAGCAGCAACAAGATGTGATCACGCGTACATTCACAAAAGGTCTGTAAGCTAAATTAGTCAAGGCTGTAGTACACTGTGCTACAGCCTCACTTATTTTAACAGGAGTCACAATGGCAGTTATCGGTCGGATCCACTCGGTGGAATCCTTTGGCACAGTCGATGGTCCAGGCATACGGTTTATCACCTTTATGCAAGGCTGTTTAATGCGCTGCCAATATTGCCACAACCGTGACACTTGGGATCTTGATGGCGGAAAAGAAGTTCTGGTTGATGAGTTAATGAGTCAAATCATCAGCTATCGGCCTTTTCTCGATGCCAGTAATGGTGGTGTTACGGCCAGTGGTGGTGAAGCCATTTTACAGGCAGAATTCGTTGCCGAATTATTCACAGCCTGTCAGCAAGAAGGTATTCATACCTGTTTAGATACCAATGGTTTTGTACGTAAGTACACGCCAGTGATTGATGAGTTACTCGACCACACTGACTTGGTCCTACTCGACATCAAGCACATGGACGATGAAAAACATATTGAGTTAACTAAAGTCAGCAACCATAGAACATTACAGTTTGCTCAGTATTTGGCAGAGCGTAATCAAGCAACGTGGATACGGTATGTGGTGGTGGGCGGATTTACCGACGATGAAGCATCGGCATTACAACTGGCCGAGTTTATCAAGCCCATGAAAAACATTGAAAAGGTAGAGTTACTACCCTATCACGAATTAGGTAAACACAAGTGGGAAGCCATGGGCGAAAGCTATCAACTCGATGGCATATCACCACCGAGCCGAGAAACCATGGAAAAGATCAAAGCCGTATTTGTTGGGCAAGGGATTAACGCGATTTATTAATCCACAGTAATAGAAAAGCCAACACGGATAACAGCGGCAATCGCCTAAAGTTCCTCCCAATAACTGGCATCTAAACGCTCAAAGGCTATTTTTAAAATCAGTGCCATATCGAGATAACAGGCTTTAGTGCCTAAAGTTTGGCAATTGATACCCATGGACGACAACTTCGCACTCAACTGGTTACTCCAGTCGAACAGCGTTAACGGTAATGGATGGCGCGCTCGCCAACCTAACCACAGCAGCCCCTGTAACGGTAAGCTGATGAAAAATAAACCGAGAGTGACAGCTTGGGGCAGAAATGCCCAACCGTGAATATACAGCTGGCTCATACTCACAAAAAACGCCAACACTGGCATCACCAGCATGGCTAACTGAGTGGCTCGGACGACCCGATACTCAGGGAAATAAAAACCCAGTTGTCTAACCATAGGCCAAGTCTTCATATAACGATGACCATCACCTAAGGTTTTGAGGATCTTAATGCTCAATTTTAGACACCAACTACAATGGAATACTGCTTTTACCATAGCACAATCTGGCGAATCGCCCCAAGACTGTTATGGTAAAAACACCGCAGTTCCTCATTTTTTTGAATCGTTAAATTAAACACAATGGCAAAGGGTTTACACATGTCAAATAATCTGGTTTTAGTGCTCAATTGCGGTAGCTCTTCTCTCAAATTTGCCGTCATTGACGCGCAAACAGGTGACGATCAAATTTCTGGCTTAGCCGAATGTTTTGGTTTAGAAGACTCGCGCATTAAATGGAAAATCAACGGCGAAAAACATGAAGCGGCCTTAGGCGCATTTACGGCTCACCGTGAAGCAGTTGAATACATAGTTAATAAAATCCTTGCGGAACAGCCTGAATTAGCAGCAAAAATTCAAGCCGTTGGCCACCGTATCGTTCACGGCGGTGAAAAGTTCACTCGCTCAGTGATCATCGACGAAAGTGTTATCAAAGGTATTGAAGATTGTGCTTCATTAGCGCCTCTGCACAATCCTGCTCACCTTATCGGCATCCGCGCGGCCATTGCCTCTTTCCCTAAATTGCCACAGATTGCCGTATTCGATACCGCCTTCCACCAAAGCATGCCAGACAGAGCTTATGTCTACGCCCTGCCTTACAAGTTATACCGTGAGCACGGTATCCGTCGTTATGGCATGCATGGTACGAGTCATTTGTTCGTTAGCCGTGAAGCAGCAAAAATGCTTAACAAGCCCATTGAAGAAACTAACGTTATCTGTGCTCACCTGGGCAACGGCGCATCAGTCACGGCAATCAAAGGCGGCAAAAGTGTCGACACTTCTATGGGCTTAACCCCATTAGAAGGTTTGGTCATGGGCACACGTTGTGGCGATATTGACCCTTCAATCATCTATCACTTAGTTCATCAACTGGGTTACACCTTAGAAGAAGTGAATAACCTGATGAACAAACAAAGTGGTCTGCTGGGTATTTCTGAGCTGACTAACGATTGCCGTGGCATCGAAGAAGGTTACGCCGACGGCCATAAAGGCGCGACCTTAGCCTTAGAAATTTTCTGCTACCGTTTAGCCAAATACATCGCCTCTTACACTGTGCCACTGGGCCGTTTAGATGCAGTCGTCTTCACTGGCGGCATTGGTGAAAACTCAGACTTAATCCGTGAAAAAGTGCTCAACATGCTGGAAATCTTCAATTTCCATGTCGATAGCGAACGCAACAAAGCGGCGCGTTTCGGTAAAAAAGGCATCATCACCCAAGATAAAGGCACAATTGCCATGGTGATCCCAACGAACGAAGAATGGGTGATCGCCGAAGATTCGATTAAACTGATTAACAAATAAAAAATGACCTAAGCCGTTTGCTCACCCAAACGGCTTTATGCTTTACATCGCCATACTCACAAGCAAATTTGCAGAAACTATTCTGCCAAAAACCATCGAAACTAGAGGTTTTTATGTCTCGTAATATTATGTTAATCCCCATAGGTACCGGAGTCGGCCTGACCTCCTTAAGCCTTGGGATGGTACGCGCACTGGAGCGCCACGGGGTTAAAGTTCAGTTCTTTAAGCCTATTTCTCAGCTTCGTCCAAACGATAATGGCCCAGAACGCTCAACCACTATTCTGAGTAAATCGCCGACGGTAAATCCGTTAGAGCCCTTCGACATGGCCCATGCCGAAGCCTTAATTCGTGCTGACCAAACCGACGTATTAATGGAGCAAATCATTGCCCGTGCGTCCGATTGCGCCAGCAACACTGAGACCTTAATTGTTGAAGGTTTAGTGCCAACCCGTAACCATCCCTTTGCAGACGATGTGAACTATGCCATCGCTAAAGCCATGGATGCTGACGTAATTTTTATTGCCACGCCGGGTAGCGATACTTCAACTGGGTTGATGAATCGCCTTGAAATTGCCTACAACTCTTGGGGCGGGAAAAAGAACAAACGCTTAATTGGCGCTGTGATCAACAAGATTGGTGCCCCCGTTGACGACGAAGGTCGCGCGCGCCCAGATCTCTCTGAAGTCTTTGATCACCAAGGTGTTCAACGCTCAGATGCGGCCAGCATGTTCCAACTGCCTGGTAAAAGCCCACTGCGTATTTTAGGCAGCGTGCCCTACAACCTTGATCTTGTTGCACCACGTGCTTCAGATCTGGCGAAGCATTTAAGCGCACGCATTCTGAATGCCGGTGAAATGCATACCCGTCGCCTGCGTAAAGTCACGTTCTGTGCCCGCAGCATCCCGAACATGGTCACGCATATTAAGACTGACTCCTTGCTTGTAACCTCTGGCGATCGCTCAGATGTCATCGTTTCAGCCTGTCTTGCGGCCATGAACGGTGTGAAAATTGGTGCCCTGTTATTAACTGGTAGCTACGAGCCAGAGCCAGAAATCCTCAAGCTATGTGAGCAGGCGTTTGAAACGGGTTTACCTGTGTTCTTAATCGACAGTAACACTTGGCAAACCTCACTCAACATTCAACGTTTCGACCATGAAGTACCCGTAGATGACGCGGTTCGTATCGATCTGGTGCAGGATTATGTGGCGAGCCACATCGACCAAACGTGGATTGAAAGCGTCACTAAAAACTCACCCCGTGAGCATCGCCTGTCACCACCCGCTTTCCGTTACAAACTCACGGAATTGGCACGCGCCGCCCACAAGACTGTGGTGCTGCCAGAAGGTGATGAGCCGCGTACGATTAAAGCGGCGGCCATTTGCGCCGAACGCGGTATCGCTCGCTGTGTGCTTTTAGGTAAAAAAGAAGAAATTCTGCGTATCGCTGCACAGCAAGATGTGGTGCTTGGCGAAGGCGTGATAATTATTGATCCAGAAGAGGTCCGCGACCGTTACGTAGAACCTATGTTAGATCTACGTCGCAGCAAAGGCTTAACTGAAGTCGTTGCCCGTGAACAGTTAGAAGATAACATGGTGCTCGGCACTATGATGTTGGCGCAAAACGAAGTTGACGGTATCGTTTCTGGCGCGGTTAACACTACGGCCAATACCATTCGTCCGCCACTGCAATTGATCAAAACGGCACCGGGCTCAAGCTTAGTGTCGTCCATCTTCTTTATGTTGATGCCAGATCAAGTGCTTGTTTACGGTGACTGCGCAATTAACCCCGATCCCAATGCTGAGCAGTTAGCTGATATCGCCATCCAATCAGCGGAATCAGCAAAAGCCTTCGGTATCGAGCCAAGAGTCGCGATGATCAGCTACTCAACCGGTAACTCTGGCACAGGTTCAGATGTGGATAAAGTGCGTGAAGCGACGCGTATTGCCAAAGAAAAACGCCCAGATCTGATTATTGATGGTCCATTGCAATACGATGCGGCGGTTATGCCAAACGTTGCTCGCTCTAAGGCACCTGATAGTCCTGTCGCTGGCCAAGCCACCGTTTTCGTATTCCCAGACCTCAATACCGGCAACACGACTTACAAGGCTGTACAGCGAAGTGCGGATCTGATCAGTATCGGTCCTATGCTGCAAGGTATGCGCAAACCTGTGAACGACTTATCTCGCGGCGCGTTAGTCGATGATATCGTCTACACTATCGCCCTAACGGCAATTCAAGCAGCACAAAACGACGCAGCTAAAGGCTAACACAGCGAAATCTGCATAGCGTTACGCACAACAAAGCACTGGTACTTACCGGTGCTTTTTTTATGCTCAAATTTAGCTTAAGCAAGGCTATCGCGCTGCGACAATGGCTCAATAGCAAAGCCAATATGGCAAAATAAGCAGACTAAATACGAGGAAAAACGAATTAAGCGGTGTGAATAAGGTGAGTAAACGGCGAAAATATCCACAAGTGAAAGTGGAACATGGCGGAAAACTGAAAAGCGTCACTTTTTAACCAGCAGATAAAGCAAGACAATATCAGTGACTTACAAAGTATCACTGAAGTCTTCAACATAGTTTTCCACAGTTTCTGTGGATAACCTTTTTATATGCCTCCTAACTATATGCCACACTCAATAGGCTTGAGTCAACGCATTTCCCAATAGATCGCAAATAACGACAGAACTTGTGCATTAGGGCTAAAATCGCGATACTCAGAACAAATTCCAATAACTAAAACTTATGCGAACTCTATTTTTTATCTCCCTGCTGTTCCTCTTTGGTTGTGGCGATCCCTCGACGGAAGATCAACGCCAGTTATCACCCGAAGAAGTGAGCTTAGGCTTTTTTAAAGCGATTTATGTTGATCGTAATGTTGAACAAGCCAAGCAATTTGTCGATGAGCCAATTAAACAAGTGCTCACCCATTACCACATTGCCGCAGCCGTACAACGTAATATGCTCGGCCTGTCGATGACCAATGTTGAAATGGAAATTGATGATATCGATATCGACTTTTTCCGTAAATTTACCAAAGACGTCATTGTTGTGGTCAAAATGAAAGGGCTTAAAGGCGGCCAGCCATGGATTGATGACAGGACCATACGCCTCCACAAGATTGGCAGTAAATGGACTATCGTCGAGCTGATGCCAGAAAAGCGCAAAGTAAACGGTTAATCTCCCTTCTCGCTCGCCTCTTTTATTGCGCATATCTTATCATGCGCTCAATCCAAGTACCGATTTCAACCAAAAAAATAGCAACCCTAAGGTTGCTATTTCAATGTGCTTGTTTTGTTACGTCGGACTCATAAGTACCGTCAGTTAATCGCTATCGATTAAGCTTGGATCACTTCTTCTTCGCTTTCAGCAGGTAAAGACGTCAGTACATCGTCTTTCACTTGATAATAAGCATTTTCGTATTCATGAACTTCCATAACAACTCCTGCTTGATTGGGTAAGGTCGCAGAGGCATGTCATTCTATGCTGACATTTTGCCTATGAGGAAAGGGATATATTCCGTGGGCAGGAGTATAACAAAGCCAAAATCATAATTACAGAAAACTTTCAGTTTTGTTCGGGCGCCGGTGCCACTTAAGGCGTCTTATCACTTTTAAGGCTCAATATCTGTCCTAAAAACTGAAAGCCTTTCATTTATGGCAATGATGATTCGCCGCCCATGACGCCATTTAATGCAGCCCTATATGCACAAACGCTATTAACAGAAATCGCTTACAAACAATGAATCTAGGGAAGTGTGACGCTAGCTGCTATCAATTAAGTAATGACGCGAGTAGGAGGTAAGATATGAACGCACTCATTGAGCTTGAAGCCACCACACTAACGACATTATTTAGCCACGGCGATGTATTAGGGATCCGCATGTTTATGGAACACATGAATATGCCATTAGATGTTCAGGACAGGCTTTATGATGAAATTTCCGCCCTCAAACACTTAAACCATCATCAAGTGAGCAAAGTGATTGAAACCTTTGGACAATCGCAGCTCTCTGAACGATTAAGCTACTGACGAAACGTTTAAGCTATTGAGTAACCATTTACTCATCAATAAGTGACTGCGTAAAAAGCTCAACACTTAAACTAATCTAACTGCAAGCTTGTCTTGAGTTTGCACATCCATATTTGTCACACTTTTAAAATCAGCAATTAAATTTTCCATTTAGCTTCATTAAAAACCGACAAAAAAGGCCAGTTAATACTGGCCTGTTAAGCTAAATCAAGACTAGGCTCGAGTCGATAAACGGTAACGCAGCACCTTAAGCGACTTCTCTTCAGACAGATCCATAAACGCTGGCGGATTGGCTAAGCGCTCTATGTATTCGAGTGCTGGCGCCGCATCTGCGACCTGCTGGCGTAGGAAAGTGGTATCGAGCTCGGGTGCATTGAGGCAGAGTAACACTTCGCCATTCTCGGCAAGTAACTCAGGTAAACGCCTGATTAAACGTACATAATCCTTAGTCGCGACAAAACTGCCCTTTTGATTGCTCGGTGGATCGGCCACAATAATGTCGTAGGGACCGAGCTTTTTCAGTTTGCCCCAAGATTTAAAAATATCATGGCCTAAAAAACGTGCTCCCGCACTAAAGTCATTCAGCAAATGATTCTGTTTGCCTATGCCTAATGCGCCTTTGCTCATGTCCATATTGACCACTTCATCGGCGCCGCCTTGCAATGCCGCGACCGAGAAACCACAGGTATAGGCAAACAAATTAAGCACTTTTTTATAGCGGGCATTTGCTCTCACCCACTCGCGGCCGTTAGCCATATCGAGGAATAAACCGTGGTTTTGTCCGCGCATTAAATGCACCTGAAAGCGTGCGCCATTTTCACTAACGATATGCGGCTCAGGCACTTCGCCTTGCAGCACTTGAGTAAAGGTCTCCCCCGCACTGCGGTATTGGTAGACTAAATTCAGTTGGCTATCGGGACGAATGGCCTGCCAACGCGCCGCAATGGCCTGCTGGCATGTGGCTAAATCGTCATCGGCTAAGGGAGTGAAACTGGTCAGCAATAGCACTGGCGCAAACCAATCTAAACATAGGTGTTCACAACCCGCGAAGTGTCCTCCGCGGCCATGGAACAACCGCACTGCATCATCACCCAATTCAATTGTCGCTAGCGCTTGTATAAAACTTTGCATCTTCTATTACTTACTCTCTGTTGTACTTGTATCGGCGTCATCGCCATCGGAACTTGAGTTTTCCGTGTTGCTGGCCACGAACTTATCTTCAACATCGTCCGATAATAATATGGCTAACCAGTTACCACTTTTACTCGATTCGAGGGCAATTTTAACCACCATAGTCAGCGGCACCGACAGCAACATGCCGACAGAACCTAGCAACCAGCCCCAAAAAATTAACGATAAAAACACCACTAAGGTCGATAAGCCCAAGCCGCGGCCCATAAATTTAGGTTCAATCATATTGCCCATCACCATGTTGGCACCGACATATAAAAGTGCAGTACCGCCCGCTGCCGCAGGGCCAAGCTGAATGAAGGCCAATAACACCGCAGGAATGGCGGCAATGATAGAACCGATATTGGGAATGTAATTAAATAGGAAGGCGATCACCGCCCACAGCATGGCATAATCCACACCAATAATGGTTAAACCGACACCGACGATAACCCCAGTCGCTAAACTCACTAGCGTCTTGATCACCATGTATTGATTAACCGATTGCAAAAAGCGGTCAATCTGCTTGAGGCGCATATCGGGATCGTCCAGCGCTAGATGCAATTTCTTTGGCAACGATTGGGCTTCAAACAGCATAAAGACTATGGTTAAGATGATCAGAAATAAATTCGCCATCACATTGCCTACACCCGACAGCATATTCGTCGTCATAGACAAGGCCATGCCAGGGTCAAAATACGCTAACACTTGATCCTTGGAAATCTGAATATTGAAGGAATGTAACTTATTCAATATCCAAGCAAATTGCTCGACTAACTGCACCCGATATTGGGGTAATTGCTTGGAGAACTCATTGACTGAACTACCGACAACCGAGGCTAACCAGAGGCCCATCAACACAATAAAGCCCATCAAGAGGATCACCGCGAGCCATTTAGGCACACGGAATTTGGTCATTAAACCAATCGCGGGATTACAAATCACCGCCAGAAAACTGGACAGCACAAACGGTACCACAATCGGGCTCGCCGCCTTAATCCCTGCCAAAATAATCACTACAAAGGCCATAACCGCAAAGCCACGGTAAGCAGCAGAGGGCGCATTAGGTCGCGTCATTTATTAAAAATCCTTCTTGATCTTAGATAAAATTGTTAGGCTAACCCGAGAACACACTTAACCTCAGAAACCTTAGCTTAAGATAGCCATTTGCCATTATGAAACCAGAAACCGCGATTATACGCATTAAAAACTTAAGACTTCGTACTTTTATCGGCATTAAAGAAGATGAAATTCAAAATCGCCAAGACGTGATCATCAATGTCGTGATCCATTACTGTGCCGAGCGTGCCCGTAACAGTGATAATGTTGAGGATGCACTCAATTACCGCACTATCACCAAAAAGATCATTGAGCTGATTGAGAACAACCGTTTCTCATTACTCGAAAATCTCACCAGCCAAACGCTGGCCATCGCCAGTGAGCATCCTTGGGTTGAATTTGCCAGTGTCGAAATCGACAAACCCCATGCCCTGCGCTTTGCCGATTCAGTCTCGATGGAGTTGTGTTATCAGAAATAATCTCGCTAGAAATACCCTGACTAAGTGATCGTTGCACACCGTATTTCGGTATATATCCTCATAGCTCAACCGATAAGAGAGGTTCCATGAATATACTGATCACTGGCGCAAGCGGCTTTATTGGCCGCCAATTAGTCGAACGATTGGCGCCCCATCATCAACTGACGTTATTAACGCGCTCAGTGCAACAAACGCAAAGAATACTCGGTAATCAGCACCATTACCTTGAGAGCCTCGATGCGCTGAGCGACTTAAATCATATCGACGCCATAGTGAATCTTGCGGGCGAGCCGATCGTTGCTAAGCGCTGGAGCAAAAACCAGAAGCAGCGGATTTGTGATAGCCGTTGGGATATCACGGCAAGATTAACTCAGCTCATACAGCAGAGTAGTAATCCGCCTAAGATCATGGTGAGTGGTTCGGCCGTGGGTTATTACGGTCGTCATGATGATCAATTGCTCGATGAATCCAGTGGTGCCCATGTTGAGTTTAGCCATGACATCTGCCGAAAATGGGAGCAAGAAGCCCTTAATGCAAACACTGAGCACACCCGCGTCTGCATTATCCGTATAGGGATTGTGTTAGGAAAAGGCGGCGCATTAGAGAAAATGTTACCGCCCTTTAAGCTCGGACTCGGTGGCCCAATTGGTCATGGACGTCAAGGCATGAGTTGGATCCATGTGCAAGATCTCATTTCCCTTATCGACTTTTTACTCACCCAAGAACATTGCAAAGGCGTATTCAACGCCACTGCCCCCAACCCAGTCAGTAACGCTGTGTTTACCAAAGCACTGGGAAAAGCACTCAATCGCCCCGCCCTTATCACAACCCCGCCGCTTGCATTACGCTTGGCTATGGGTGAAATGTCTGAACTGCTAACCGAAGGACAGTTTGTTTATCCTAAACGCGCCCTCGAAGCCGGTTTTCAGTTTCAATTCAGTGACCTCGACAATGCCTTAACCGACGTGTTAGCCAAATAGGCTAGCACGCTGATGCTAACAATCCCGCGGAATCTTGCATTAAACATCGACATATTCGGGCGCTAATGCGCACGAATTTCGGTGCTAAGGCTTGCTAGATGTTGACGTAAGCACAAGTGTCACTTTAGCAACACTAGAAAAACAATATCATAACATCATGATTTATAATGTGATTTAGCGACAGCGCGACACTTTTCTGCTAAACTCGCCCCCATTCGGTTATAGGAGGCACGCATTAATCGCCTCAACCTTGACCACAGATAGACTCAGCAACACCCCATAAATAGACAGTTATTTATGCTCAAGAACAGGCTATTTAATCTGCTGTTCTTGGCCTGTAAACCATAAAACGAAACACACTCGCGCTCACTCATCCTTTAAATTTTTATCGGATTGACACTGATCTGTCCTCGACATCAAGCGCTTAACATCCAGCATTAGCAGGTACTTAATAACAAGATGGGTGACTCCTCAATGGGCATTGTGCTCACTGAAATGCCCACACTAAGACAGTTTGTAAGGAATTTTCATGCACACGACCTATACGATTGGCGAGCTAGAATCATTTTTAATTGCCATTTTCGTGCTGTTTATCGGCCACTCTATCAATCGCCATGTACGTGTCTTTAGGCAATATAATATCCCCGAACCTATAGTGGGTGGCCTCGTTGTCGCCGCGGGTGTCGCATTTCTTCACTTTCAAAATATCAGTCTCGACTTCAGCTTATCGCTGCAAAATACCTTAATGCTGATGTTTTTCAGCACGATTGGCCTCTCAGCAAACTACAAGCTGTTACTCAGCGGTGGTAAAAAAGTCTTTATCTTTCTAGGTGTTGCCTCGATTTATATTGTTATCCAAAACGCCGTCGGCGTCAGTTTAGCGAGCCTATTAGGGCTCGACCCGATTATGGGCCTTATCGCAGGCTCTATCACCCTGTCGGGTGGCCATGGAACGGGCGTCGCTTGGTCACAAACCTTTGCGGAAAACTACGGTATCAATACCTTAGAGTTTGCCATGGCCGCGGCGACCTTTGGTTTAATCATGGGCGGGATCATAGGTGGTCCCGTTGCGCAGCGATTAATCGGTAAACATAATCTTGTCTCTCGCTATGGGATTGGTCGCAAGCATCACAGTGAACATCCGCATTTAGTGACTTACGATCAGTTAGAAGAAGATCAAGTCACAGCCAAAACCATATTAGAAACCCTGTTTGTACTGCTACTGTGTGTTGCCGGCTCAAAATGGCTCACGCTGTGGATCAGCCAATCGGACATAGCTTGGCTCAAAATGCCCGACTTTGTTTATGCTCTCTTCCTTGGCGTTATCATCGCCAATATCACTGAACTCACCCGCGGCTATAAGCCCCATACTGAAAGTATCGATGTCATAGGCACAGTCGCTTTGTCACTGTTCCTTTCTATGGCTTTGATGACCTTAAAGCTATGGGAGATTTTTGATTTAGCCATCCCACTGCTGGTGATCTTACTGGTGCAAACCGCAGTGCTAGCGATGTTCGCCTATTTTGTGACGTTCAAAGTGATGGGCAGTAATTACGATGCGGCGGTGATCACCGGCGGCCACTGCGGCTTTGGTATGGGCGCAACGCCAACGGCGGTAATGAACATGGGCGCGCTTGTCTCGCGCACAGGGCCGTCGCCCCAAGCCTTTATGGTGGTGCCTATCGTCGGCGCTTTCTTTATCGACATCGTTAATTTGATTGTCTTGCAGGGCTATCTAAGCTTTATGAAATAGTTGCTTTGAAGTATTCATTTTAAAATCATTTATCGTTGAATCAACCAGCTAACAAAAGGGCGCCTCATTCGGCGCCCTTTTTGATGGTGCAAAATCGTAAATGCTAAAACTCGCGCATAAGACGCTCAGGTCGAGGCAAGTAATGATCATCATAATCGAGGGAGAAAACCACTGAGCTAGAACGGCCAACAATTTCATTGCGTGGCACAAAGCCAATGACCCGAGAATCAGCGCTATTATCTCGATTATCACCCAGCGCTAGATAATGCGCGTCTGGCACAGTGACAGGTCCAAAATTTGCGAGCCTTGAGGGGACAGGATTAAGGCGAATACTGTGGGCCATACCGAGTAAGTTCTCCTGCATTTCGGTGACATCAGAAGGAGCATAAGCACTCAATACTTGGGATGTGTAACTAAGGGGTTCGCCATTTAAATACAAACGATTATCCCGCATCATCACAGTATCGCCAGGCACAGCAATTACCCGCTTAATGAGTTTTTTATCAGCCTTTTTCGAGTCGAACACTACAATATCACCGCGGGCGGGATCCGCCAGTTTGGCTAAGGCGATATGGGTAAATGGCAGCCTAAGATCGTAGGCCATCTTGTTCACCAGAATGCGATCGCCTTCGACAATAGTCGGCAGCATAGAACCCGATGGCACAGTATTCCAATCAGCCACAGCGCTCCTGAACACTAACATTAAACTGATAAACAGAAAAAAGGAGCGGTTCTCCTTAAGCAGTTTTGTTATTCCTTTGAACATATATTCCCTCTCTATGGCATGTATAAGCGAGTCGCATTTCTCAGTTAAATAGACCCATTGCGTTGCACTAAGTTCTGTTGCCAGCAACTTAAGTACTGGTCAATTTGTAAGCCAATGTAAACACGCATGTTCAAGTTCAAACTGAGCAGAACCAGTCAGCCAATAAAAAAGCACTGAGCTTTGGCAGCATCAGTGCTTTTAATTATTAACGCTGTCTATTTACGCCATAAACTCAAGTGTTAGCTCCTGCAAGCAACCATTAACTGCCCGCCTTTAATAGCTCAGAGCAAGATTGGCTAAGCAATTGTCGGCAACGCCACACCCCAAGTAAGGCCACGATTAAAGCGCCAGAAACAGGGGCAATTCCCCACCAAGGCCAGTGCATATACACATTAAGCTCAAACACTTGCGTCTTAAGTAGATATAACGCAAATTCGGCCACTATGACTGCTAACACGCCCGCAATACCGCCAAGCAAGGCGAACTCTAAACCCGTTGCACTGCGCAATAACCATCCCGAAGCGCCAAAGGTACGCAGCACCGCCAGTTCGCGCTGCCGAGTTGCCATGCCCGCTTCAGTTTGTGCAATCAATACTAAGGCACTGGCCAGTAACACTAAGGCCAGCACTAAGGTCAGCGACAGCGACACTTGCTCGATGATCTGCCGTAACTGCCCCACCATAGCGCCCACATCGATGATCGATATGGTCGGGAATTGCTGAATAAGCGCAAGGATCACCGCATCCTTAGGCGTACCATCGGCACTCAGTGCTTGCCCGCTTGTTGCTGGGTCGTTTGTTGACTGGTCATTCGTAGCTTGCTGATCATTGAGATAGAAACTCGCCATTGAGGTATAAGCAAAGGGCGCGAGAGCTTCTTGGGTGAAAATCATAAAGAAGTTCGGCTGCAGCGTTTCCCAATGCACGGCACGGATACTGGCAACCGTGACTGTGAGCTCTTGATTATCAATCACGTAAGTCAGCTTATCGCCAAGACCAATACCTAGACGCTCCGCCACGCCGGACTCCACCGATACTTCATCAGCGGCTTGATTAAAATGCCCCTCTAACAGTTCGTTGTTAGCAGGCAGTGTATTGCGCCACGTTAGGTTTAACTCGCGCGAAATGCCCACTCTTCCCTTTTCACCCGCTTCAGACTGTTCATTCGAAATCAGCGCTTCACCGTTAATTTGAGTTAATCGGCCACGGATCACAGGATAAATGTCTGTCGCCACTATCCCCTTCGCCGTCATGAAATCATTCAAGGGCTTTGCATCATCAGGCGCAATATTGACAAGGAAATAATTAGGCGCATTTTCGGGCAACTGTTTTTGCCATTCGTTAAGTAAATCTTGTCTTAGCGCCAAAATCGTCAATAACAGTACCAGTGCAGCGCTAAAGCCAACCAATTGCACCGCATTTTGCCGCGCACGACGCCTTAGCCCCGCCAGCGCTAATTGCAAAGGATTGGTAGTCTTCATACCAACACTGTGTCCTGCTCGTATCATCACAAATCCAAGCAGACTTAATAGCACAGCCAGCAATAGCACAGCCGCGACCACAGTCAGAGTCAAAGTCCAACTTTGGGAATACAAATAGCCCAGTAGCGCCATAGCCCCTAGACTCAGTAGCAAATGCAGCCACATACCAAGCTGTAAGCCTTCTAACTGACGCTGCAACACCCGCAGTGGCGGAATAGCCAGTAAACGCATCAATGGATAAGCCGAAAACATAAAGGCGCTGATGAGCCCTGTGCTGATGCCGAGTAATAATGGCCGTGTGAGTGGCGGTGAATAGGCCGCAATTTCGGGTGGCAATAGGTAACTGATCCCAAAATCGAGTAACCCTCCTCCAATAAGACCTAGACCAATTCCTAGTAGCGTTACCAACAATAAATGAGTACCAAACAACAGGCGAATTTGCTTTGCCGAGGCGCCAAAGGTTTTCAGCATGGCCACCACATCGTAATGACGCTGACAATAACGCTGGGCGGCAATACCTATCGCCGCGCAGGCCAATGCAATGCCCATCAAACTTGCCAGCAGTAAGAAGCGCTCCGCTCGCTTAACGGCTCCCGCAATCGGCGAGTCACCGGATTGCACATCGACCCAACGCTGGGTACTATTCAAAAGCGGTTTAACACTTTGTTCAAAGGCCGTAAGCGAGGCTTCATCTCCGGCAAATTGATACAGATAAGTCACGCGACTGCCCGGTTGAATAACACCTGTTTTGGCGACATCTTCCATGCGCATCAATACCACGGGCGATGAAGCAAAAGGATTAAAGCCCGCGTCGGGTAAGCGGCTTATTTCATTGCTGAGCACAAATTCGCTGTTACCTAGTTCGATGGTTTTAGGATAACCGAGGAGTCCACCTAAGCGAGTCTCAAACCAGATTTCACCCGCTTGGGGTAAAGCCTTGGTTTTACCGCTGGTGAGTTCAATGTCGCCCTTGAGTGGATAACCCGTCTCTACAGCGCGAACTGTGACTAACTGAAACTTATCACCCGAATAGACCATAGAATTAAATTGCATGTTCGTCACATGCTTAAGCCCAAGCTCTTCGGCTTTGGTTAAAATCGCCGCATCAATTTTAACTGGCGAATCAATAATCCGATCGGCGGCAATAAACTGCGAAGCTTGGCCAGTGATCGCCACTTGCAGCCGTTCGCTCACCCGCGCCAACCCACTTACAGACAATACCGCAAGCGTAATAGCGAGGATAATCAATAACAATTGCCCTTGCTGTAACTCGCGCTTAAACAGGCGCCATGCCAGACTTAACTCCATTGTTAAGCCTCCTTAGCATTGGCGAGCGGTGCTGTATGCGCCGTATCTTCCTGTAAATGGCCGTTATCCATCACTAGCTGCCGCTCACAACGCTTTGCCAATAGTAAATCGTGGGTGACGAGGATAAGAGTGGTGTGGCTTTCTTGATTCAGTTCAAACAACATATCGGCAATTTTATGGCCGTTGACGCTGTCCAAGTTACCTGTAGGTTCGTCGGCAAACAGCACTGTGGGCTCACAAATAAAGGCACGGGCAATCGCCACCCTTTGCTGTTCTCCGCCCGAAAGCTGTTTGGGTAAATGGGTTAAACGATGGGATAAACCGACTCGCACTAACATGGCTTGGGCTTTTTCCTTAGCATTACTCACGCCCGCAAGCTCGGCGGGTAACATGACGTTCTCCAGCGCGGTTAAGGTATCCACTAACATAAAGGATTGAAAAATAAAACTGACCTTCTGTTTACGCAGCGCGGCTTTTTGCTCTTCATTCAGTGGGGATAACGCCACACCATCGAGCCAAATTTCGCCAGAGGTAGGCGTATCAAGTGCCGCAAGCAGCCCGAGCAGGGTAGACTTACCCGAACCCGACGGGCCAAGAATAGCCACACTCTCACCTTGCTTGACATCTAAGTTAATGCCCTTGAGGATAGTGAGCGTTCCTTCCTGAGTAGTCACTGATTTTTCGAGGTTAACAACATTGATGGCACTGTTTTTTAAGATGACGTTAGACATAGGATCCTTCTTATATAAATCGTTCTGGTATCAATCGCTAAGATTAAAATCAATGGCGAAGACCCTGGGGGCATTCATCCTACTGAGTGTATTCATGGCCACGCCAGCGCACGCGGCAAAGGTGTTGATCCTCGGCGACAGCTTAGGCGCTAGCTATGGCATGGCAGAGCAGTCAGGCTGGGTGGCGCTGCTGCAAAAAAATCTGCCCGAACATCAATTTACTAATGGCTCAGTGAGCGGCGAAACCACAGCGGGCGGCTTACGCCGATTACCCGCCTTACTCGATTCCGTCGCCCCCGACCTTGTGGTCGTTGAACTGGGTGGCAATGATGGTTTACGTGGATTCCCCCCAACGCAACTTGAAAATAATCTAATCCAAATCATTACCCTAGCCAAAGATAGCGGCGCAAAAGTGCTGCTGACCGAGATCATGGTACCGCCTAACTATGGCCCTCGCTACACCCAAAAGTTCACCCAAGTGTATCAAGACATATCCAAAGCACAGGATATCGTGTTGATCCCCTTCTTTATGCAGGATATCGCGCCCCATCCAGAATTAATGCAACGGGATGGCATTCACCCCAACGAAAAGGCGCAGGCGCAGATAGCAACTTGGATGCAACCATGGATAGAAGATGCGTTAACCCAATAAAATAGCTGCTATTTTAAGCTGTCGAACCGCTTACTTAGCTAAACTCATGCTCAACGGATAAAAACGTGTTCTAACGCAAGATTAACCCTATAGATAAACAGTAAAATTCGTGTTAGCAAATGGTTAACTCAAACAAGGAGTCAATATGTCCCTTAGCCATCAGCAAAAAGTGTACATACCCAAGGAAGCCCGTACCAATCAATACATCACAGCCGAAATCAAGGTGACGGATGAACTACTGAGTCAATATCCTGATTATCAAAGCTGTTATCAAACCTTAAGCCGTTTGATATTTAATTTGGCAGAACAACACGATCTGCGTAATGTCCACGTGATCACTAACGATAAACTGCCAGTTGTCCGTTACCACACCGAAGCCTATTGCTTCCAAACCACTGAACAAATTCTATTTTTTTATAATCCAGCCTACCACGAAGCCCAAAATTTATTCTCGCAAGAAAACTACCGCGCCCGTAAACTGCGCATTGTCTTCCTTGCCACAGGTGAAGATATCCGCAGTAATTCCGCCAGTTTCCACATTAGAGTGCGCGAATTACTGACAGAATTGATGCCTTTAATGCCGATAAGCGATCTTAAAGTTAAGGTCCGCGACCATCAGCATTTATCCTATGATCTGTTCGCAAAAGCCAAGGGCTATAAAGAAACCTATGGCTATAAACTACGTGCCATCGGCCCAAGATATAAAGCCAGAAAGTGCGAATTACCAGAGAACGTCAGCTCTCTCACTTATGTAACAGTAAGCTTGCCACTGAGCCGCAAACTCAAACAGGGTTTATTACCTGACTCAGCAACCGACTTTACGCCTTTATATCAACACCTTGAAGATTGCTTCCTCAAAGCGGCAGCCAACAGACAATTGACGCGTCTTGCCATGATAGCAAACGGCTTAACCCCGCTGGTGCGTAACAGTAAGTTTGAAAAACTCGACAGCAAAGCCGAAGTACAAATGATAGGGTTCGATCCTAATGCGACTGAGCAACAAGTGATCCGTCGCTGGAATGCCGATAACTTAGTCGAAGCCGCGCACTTTACCATAGTCGCGGGCACGAAAGACTGTGATGACTCAGGCTTCGGGCGCTTTATGAATAATGTTGAAACCGCATTGAAAGGCTTTGCCGCAGATATCGGTATCGACCCAGAGCGGGAAGATTTAGTCGTACGCTTCCATCAACATATCAGCTATCAAATCTGATTAACGCGACATTCAATTCGCGAAAAACCAAAGGGCGCATTCAGCGCCCTTTTCTTTCTGAATGTATTTAAGCTGATATCGGTGATGGGTATAACTTAGCTTTTCAACCAATGCTTTATGATAGTCACCACTTTGTCGTAATCATCATCAAAGCTATGGCCACCGTCTAACTCCATCACAGTCACATTCGGCTGTTTTACCACAGGACACAAATGCTTAGGGGCATCATCGTCTTTGCCATATAAGCACAGCATAGGTACTGTCTTCTGTTTATTTACCTCGGGCAACGTAAGATAACTTGCGGACTCATTACTAGACGTGACGATTTCACTCACATGCACTTCAAAATCCGACGTCTGCGAAGGTGACAATAACACCCCGCCGAGGATCTTATGTCGATACTTGAGTGGCAGATCATTAAGCACAAAAGGAATAATTTCGGCGCCAAATGAATAGCCAACCAATACCACCTTTTGTGTGCCAAATTCGGCCTCGTACTTATCGATGATGGCTATGGTATCTTGGGTCACATCCCTGGGATCCTTTTGTTTCCAGTAGTATTTTAGTGAACTCCACCCCACGACTGGCCAGCCCTGCTGTTGCAATAACTGGCTCACACCTTGATCTAAATTAGCCCAGCCACCATCGCCACTCATAAAGATGACTAAGGGCGGCTTTTTCGCACTCGATTTGTCATTCGCGCTGCTAGCGACTGGCAGAAGTGTCAGGCCGAGAGAGTCTGCAAAGTCATCGGCTAAGACACTAAAACTACTGCAGAACATCATCATAAGGCTGAGTATTTTCACAAAGGATTTATTCATCGTTCACCTACTTTTTAAATACACCGGTTGCACCACGACTCGTTAATGTCACTAAACTGCCCACCACAATTGGCAGAGATAATCCGCCATAACAAATCAAATACTTGGCTTCCCACGTTGGATTAAACTTATCCTTGTATCTTCTAAGGCCCTGAAAGTTATAAAACTTATTCCCTTTCTTATACACAACCTTCGCCAACTTAGTCCAAAATGGCACCAACGCTCTGTCGGTCAAACCTGACATAGGCGCCATCCCGAGATTAAACCTCTGATAGCCTTGCTGTTTTCCCCATAGCAATAGCTCAGTAAACAGAAAATCCATGATATTACTGCTCGATAATTTAGGCTCGTAACGCATCAGATCGACAGAAAATTCAACCTGAGCGGCACTCGCCCAAATATTTGAAAACGCCACGAGTTCGCCATTTGCATACACTAATGCCATAGGTGTCGAGCACAGATAGGCGGCAGAGAAATAGCCGACAGAAAACCCCTTTTCACGCCCTTGCTTCGCCTTTAGCCAAGTCGATGATATGGCTTCTAATTGCGGCAGTATGGCCCTTACTTCACTCGCCTCAATCACAGTAAAACTTAAGCCTTCACGCTGCGCCTTGGCATGGCTCTGGCGCAAACTTTTATAGCGACTCGACGTTAAGTCAAATTGGTCAAGCTGAACAATTGCCTCCTCGCCTAATTTATATAAACCTAATCCTTGCTCTAAAAAGTTCGGCAGGTATTTTTGCGTCATTTGATAAAACACCGGCCAACCGTCGTAGGCATCACATAACTCCCTAAACTGCCACAACAAATCATCAAATTTCTGTTGATTACCAATTGGATCGCCCATTACCACCCAGCAATGTCCAGTCCTTGCATACATAAGAAAGGCGTCTTTATCCTCATTAAATAGGATTGATTTATCTTGCACTAAGGCCAAATAGCCATGACTGCTCGGCGACTGTGCGACAATCTCCATCGCCTGCTTTAATGAATGCGTATCCAGTTGTGGTGATTTAAGCTGAGTTCGTGACGAGAAATAACGCACGGCAAAGGCAAGCACGATAAAAATAGCAATCGCTCCACCTCGCAATGCTCGTGATACATGGCTATCAGGGGAGAAGGTAAACCAGAGTGAATGATCATAATCAACATCTTGATAGGAGAAAAATAATACCCAAATCATTAAGAATAAAGCGGCAGAAAGTGATAACAGCCAACCCAAAGAGTATTTAATCCCGACGACTGAACCCTTTCGATAAAACAAATTCTCACATGGCAACATCAATGTGTACACTAATCCTATCGCGAGTGACATTTCCCATTCTGCGCCCTTAAGCATAATAAATAACACGCACACCAACAGCAGCTTTTTCGTTAATTCAAAGGCGTTATGGTAGCGTTTAAATAATCCATGGGATAACAACAATAGCAAGACACCACTCACGCTCAAAATGATGCTCGATATTTCTATGATCGGCAGCGGTACTAACTCGCCTAACCAGTGATACTTATGAATAATAGAAGGATTAGCCACTGACAAGAGTAATAATAAACCTGAACTAAATACACTGATACTCAGTAGCGGTGGTAACAGTTGGCGGATAAATGCAATTCGAGTATTTAATTTTACAATTTTATCTTTATTTGACAGCGCGATCGTAATAACAAAGTATGCCAAAGAAATTAAAAATGGAATAATGTAATAAATGATCCGATAGACAATAATGGCGCCGAGGATTTGCTCAACCGGTAAATATTGCGATAAGGCCACAGTCACGACGGACTCGAACACCCCAATACCACCCGGCACATGGGCAAGCACCCCAAGCGCATTCGCAACAAAGAAAATACTTAAGACCTGTATATAGCCCAAATTCTCTACCGCGGGCAGTAAGCTATAAAACAAGGTTCCTACGACAATCCAATCAAGTGAAGACACCAACAACTGTTTTAAAGATACAGATAACATAGGTGGCGTAATTTCAAAGCCACGAAAGTTAAATGGCTTTTTCCGTAGCACACTCATCAGTAAATAGCCCAATACACTGAGCAGCATGCCAATACCGATTACTGTCGTTAATGAAAATAGCCATGTTGGCAAAGGTAAGGCTGATAATTTTTCAGAGGGAAAGCATACCAGTGCAATACCACAAATAAAAAAGAGTCCGAGGAAGAATGTCACTGAACATGAAATGACTATTTGAGTGATTTTATTACCACTTAATCCAAGTTCGGAATAAAACTTATATCTTATCGACGTCCCCGTTAACAGAGAGAACCCAATAGTATTGGAGAACGTAAAACCCAGAAAAGAAATAGGAACTATTTTACGATAAGGTATCTCCTTGTCGACATTTCGAACGGCAATATAATCATACAAGGTTAATAAAGAGTAACTACCCACGGTTAGCAGCGCTGCACATAACAACTCAACAAATGAAAAATCTTTAACCTCTTTAACAATGTCACTTAATTGATATTCTTGCTCTAAATTATAAAGCAAGAGTAATGAGACAGTGAATATTATAAGGCTAATAAACACCCGCACTCGTCTCCCCATGTTAATCTCCAGCACCTAAGATTGATTCAGCTAAGGTTATTTAACGTCAACATTGAAACAGCATTAAAAATTAATTAACTTTAGTTTAATTTGTAACACCACTTTATCGACGGGATTTTTAACATAGGGATTTTTCATTCGCAATGAATTTACGCATTTGCTGCATGACGTTTTATTAATGTGCTTAACAAGCTGATAGCAATAGTGAGTGAATGATTTTAAATTGAGGGGGGAATAAAATAAAAGCCAAAAAAATCTGCAATAGATACGCAGCTTTGGGCGTTAAGCCAAACAAAAAAGTGTGAATACTCAAAAAGTATTCACACTAGATTCCGTTACATTGGACGGTTTTTCTCGATAAGACGATTAAAAATAGCATTCACAGATAAAGATGCGCCATGGGCAATTTTATCGGCAAGTTTCTTTCTCACCTGATAACGCATCTTATACACAGTGCGCTCTGCGGCAAGTGACATAATCACATCATCACTGGTCGAAATCGCATCAACTAAACCTAATTCAATGGCTTGCTGCCCGTACCAATGCTCGCCAGTAGCCACTTTCACTAAATCCAATTCAGGGCGATATTTACCGACAAACGCTTTGAATAAGACGTGAGTTTCTTCGAGTTCTTCTTGAAACTTCTGTCTTCCCTCATCGGAGTTTTCACCAAACACTGTCAAGGTGCGTTTAAAATTCCCGGCGGTATGTTGCTCATAATCGATTTCATGCTTTTTCAGCAAACGATTAAAATTCGGCAATTGAGCAACAACACCAATTGAACCAACAATTGCAAAAGGCGCCGCATAAATTTTATTCGCAACACAGGCCATCATATAACCGCCACTGGCAGCCACTTTATCAACGCATACTGTTAGCGGAATATCGGCTTGGCGTAAACGGTCAAGCTGGCTGGAGGCTAAACCATAGCCATGCACCATACCGCCACCACTCTCGACATTAACAACCACTTCATCGCCTTTTTCCGCAATAGCTAAAATGGCACTGATTTCTTCACGCAGTGACGCAACCTCAGCGGCATCGATACTGCCCTTAAAATCGATCACGAACACTTTGCCCGTGATGCTGTCATCAGCAGCTTTGTCTTTCGCCTTTTCTTCAGCCTTTAATTGCTTCTCATAGGCTTTGAATTGCTTCTTTGAAAGGAGTTCTTCTTTTAAGCCATGCTTCAGTTCTTCTAACTCTTCAGACAGGTTAGTGATCCTCAGCTCGCCCTTATCTGACTTATGTTTAACAGTGGAAGCCAACACCACAATAATAACCGCAACGATTGCGACCACTATCGTGACGGCTTTCGCCAAAAACATTCCATACTCGTATAAAAATTCCAAAGTGCTCTCCGTTAGGGCGTTACATCAATCAGTCAATTGCGCGCTATTCTAACAGCCTAAAGGCACATAAAAAAACCCAGCATTCGCTGGGTTTTTACGATTAAGCGCAGATTAGTTAGGACAAGTCGCAATGACATCACTGTTTGTCACTAAAATCGTCGCATCGCCTTTACCTGCAGTCGCAGCATAGGTTGCCACTTGAGTCTGCATTTCAACGGTAGCAGCGGCAGCCATACCGTCTGTAGCGTCCGTTTCACCTGGGCTCACAATCGAACTATGATGGCCTTTAGAGAAACGCACAACGCCATGACCTTTACTCGTACTATCGACACAAGGTAGACCAATAGCAGAGATCAGCGGCTCAGTGCCCGATAACGGGAAGTTATCAACCCGGTTCGGTAACACTTGATCAGGTAAGTTACCGTTGCCATCACCGGCTATTTCAATCAAATGAACAGGTAAGTCCGTCGCCTTTAACATAGCCGCATGGTTAATTGGATCCGCAGAATCCACAGCAGTTTGAACCGCAAAGGCAAACGTTGGAATAAACTGGGCATATACTGCCTGCACCAGTGCCGCATATTCAGGACTCCCCACCTCATATCCTGCAGTATTAGCCTTATCAACTAGCGCTTGGAAAGTCGCAGATGCCTTGATATTGCTAAACAGCACTGGACCAAAGGTTGCAGAACCCGCAAATGATCCTGCTAATCCTCCCGCTGGCGCAGCTAGGGATAAGGCCTTGATGCCATAAGCATTTGGCAAAGCATCGCCCGTTGCAGGGTTCTTCATGCCTGTGCTGGCATAGGTCGCAAAATCGGTGCCGACAATCGCGCCTAAACTCAGACCTTGAGCACTGATTTTAGACACGTCAAATACTTGTGGCTGACCTGCTTGTGCTAAGCCCTGTGCTAATCCTGTTAGAGCAAGACGAACACCTAAATGGTCCATCGTCGCTTGACGGAAATTATCACGAACCGACAAAGTGCTAGAGATATTCACGAACACCAGCGGATTACCATTTTTAAAGGCATCTGGTGTACCGACTACAGCCCCAAAAGAAGGATCGGTCGCAGAGACTTCATAAACCCCATCGCCGTTAGCATCGAATGAGCGCGCACCATGCAGTGGCATATCAATAGCAATTGTTGCAACGCCCATGGCCGCATACGTACCCGCATAGGCTAGTGACATTTCTTTACCACCACCTAAACCGTGCAGTGCGATTGTTGTTGGCCAACCCGCTGTCGGCGGAGTAAAGGGAATACCTTGTTGCTGATAAAAGTCCGCTAATCTTGCCGCATTAGGCATAGAAATCAGTACAGGTACGGTTTCATATCCTTTAATCGCTGGAATTGGGTTGAACTTAGTCAGATGCTTAGTTTTATCTACCGCGGTACCATCGTCTAACAACCAAGTTTTACCTGCCATTAGAGACGGATTGGCTAACGCATCGGCAGGGTTCGCAATTCCATTGGCCACGGCTTGCATACCAAAATTATTCTGGCTGAGCGTGCCCGCTTGCAGTGCTAGTAGCACAGATACAGGGCTATCACCTTGTGCTTTCCAATGACCATTAATTAATGGTTTACCCTCAGCGGATAAACAACTGACCGAAGAGCAGTCACCGTAAATCGGTAGTTTAATTTTTGCAGTATACACATCGGCTAAACTTGACACCACGTAGGCAGCTCCAGCAGCCGGTGTTAAGCCCGCCGCTTGTGCAACAGTATAACCGGCAGGCGTTGGCATCTGAGCAAAACTGGGTGCATAAGGCGCGCCCTTTGCCATCAGCAGTTTAGTCGTTTCATAGACGTTAGCGACAGACTGTGTGGTAAATAAGCCGGTAAAACTAATAGTCGATAAATCAACATTATGAGCCGCAGCTATTCCTTTTTCATAACTATTAATCAAAATCTGTAGGGACTTTTGTTCTGGTAACGGTAAGCCTAATGTATCAGAATCCATTCGAACCGCTTTATAAGTGTTAGATGTAACCAATGACTCGCCTTTAGAATCTCGTATGACATTAGTTGTTGCATAAATATACGATTGACCTGCTTTCAACGGCTTAATTGGAATGATGACAATCTGTTTACCAACAGCTTTAGAAACAAAGTCTACGCCAAATTGTAATTCGCTACCGACTTTACAAGCCGAAACCGATGGTTTTTGCTTACATTCTGGATCAGATGATAAAGGACCACCGACAGTGGCTTCAAACATTCTTACTGCACCGGGTAATCCAACTGTGGCTTCATCTAATGACAGTTCAACGCCCTTATGGACAAGCGTCACGTCATCAATTGGAATTGTAATGGGTGAAGTCGTAGACCAACCATCTAAAGCACCCAAAGCCATTTGAGGATCAGTGTAATCAGTTGTGCCATCAGCCTTTTCCTTAGGCATATTTAATGTACCATCAACAGTACCATTAAATATTAGATCATTCGGAGTCGATAAAACTGGTGAAACCTTATTACCTGGATCAAATCCAATCGTTATACGCGATTCAGGGACGAGCGGGTCAGTCTTATCCTTGAGTTCGTTAAAACTGTCCTCACCACATCCTGTGAGGCCCAGTGCAGATGCAATCGCAACACCCAAAATGAGTCTTTTCATCTTTTTTCCCCAAATCTTGTTGTAATAGTTTTGTTTTCCCCAAGAAATTAGTCACAATAGCTTTTAAATCTGTGACCAATAGGGCTTATGTTAGCCCCTAACTCATTTCAAGTTAACGTAAAAATATTGAGTTAGCCACAAGTTTGTCACAAACATTTTAGCTATTTATAACAAAGTTTCATTCATTTGTTTGAAACATGCGTTTATCACTTCGGCGACTCTAGAAGTGGCGGGCATTCCCGCCAAGAGGAAAAAGAGACTCATGTTGGAATATCAAGCAGCAAAAGATTTACTCAAAGGCAAAACAATTTTAGTGACAGGCGCAGGCGCTGGTATAGGACGCACCGCTGCCATTGAGTTTGCAAAGCACGGCGCCACTGTGATTTTACTCGGTAAAACAGTGAAAAAACTAGAAGCGGTTTACGATGTCATCGAACAAGCCGGTTATCCAAAACCTGCCATAGTGCCATTAGATCTTAAGGGCGCGACGGAGCAAAATTATCGCGATATGGCCGATACCATAGCCGAGCAATTCGATCATTTAGACGGCTTATTACATAACGCGAGCCTGCTCGGTGCCTTAGGCCCGTTTGAACACATAGATATTCCATCACTTGAAGACGTGCTCAAAGTGAACGTTACCGCCCAAGTTATGCTAACTAAAGCATTACTACCTGTGATGCGTCAAGCACCCAGTGCATCGATTATCTTTACGTCGAGCAGTGTGGGTCGTCAAGGCCGCGCCTATTGGGGACCATATGCCTTCTCTAAGTTTGCCACCGAAGGCATGATGCAAGTCCTCGCCCATGAGTGCGATGGCACCTCGGTTCGGGTCAACAGTATCAATCCAGGTGCAACCCGCACTGAGATGCGCGCTAAAGCCTACCCAGCTGAGAATCCACTGGATCTCAAAACCGCAGAAGAGCTCATGCCGACCTATTTATATCTGATGGGTCAAGATGCTAGCGCAGTGAACGGTCAGCAGTTCAACGCACAGTAAATTCATTTTTTATACAAAAGCAAAAAGGCCGCTAAGCGGCCTTTTTCATTGGGATAAAACAACTTAGCTGCGCTGACGCGATGGCTTAGGTTTTCCCGAACCTGTCACTTTATGCTTACGCACGGCGCGACGAATTTTGGCACTCTTCACCTGTGCACGGGCTACGCTGTGTTTATCAGCAGCAAGCATAGTGCGGGTTTCTGGCTCTAAACCTGCCAATTTACGCAAGTAGTTAACTTGCTCCATTGGCAATTCAACCCAGCCACCCCGTGGCAGTGATTTTGGCAATTCAACCATACCGTAACGGATACGGATCAAACGGCTCACTTGCACTTCTTGGGATTCCCACAGACGGCGTACTTCGCGGTTACGACCTTCGCGTAAACACACATGCCACCACTGGTTCATGCCTTCGCCGCCCGCTGGCTTGATGCTATCAAACTGCGCAGGGCCGTCTTCTAACATCACGCCGGTACGTAAACGTTGCACTGTCGCTTCAGGGATTTCACCGAAGGTACGCACTGCGTATTCACGGTCGACTTCGTTCGATGGATGCATTAGACGGTTCGCTAATTCACCATCTGAGGTAAACAGTAATAAACCAGAGGTGTTGATGTCTAAACGACCTACCGCAACCCAGCGTGAATCACGCACTTTAGGTAAGCGATCGAATACCGTTGGACGGCCTTCAGGATCTTTACGACTACAAATTTCGCCTTCGGGTTTATGGTATGCCAATACGCGACAGATCACGTCTTCAGCAGACTTTAACGAAATGGCTCTGCCATCGATACGCACTTTGGCATCGGCTTCAATCCGATCCCCAAGGCTAGCAATTTCACCATCAATACTAACTCGGCCTGCAGCAATCCATGCCTCCATCTCACGACGGGAGCCATGGCCTGCACGGGCCAAGACTTTCTGCAACTTTTCACTCATTAGTATTATGCTCTTCTGACTGTTCTGGCGTTAATTTCACACTTGAAAAAACCGCCTGCAATGACTCAGTATCCGACAGCGGCGGTAAATCCGCTAAGGTGTCTAAGCCAAAATATGCTAAAAATTCTAAGGTAGTGGCATACAACGCGGGTCGCCCCGGTACTTCTTTATGGCCAACTACTTTAATCCAATGTCTATCTGACAAACTTTTTATGATGTGACTACTAATGGCCACACCGCGCACCTGTTCAATATCGCCGCGAGTCACAGGTTGACGATAAGCAATCACCGCCAAGGTTTCTAATGTCGCACGCGAATATTTAGGCGCCTTTTCTTGCCACAGGGGCTGCAAAAAAGGACTCAAGACGTCTAAGGTCTGGAAGCGATAACCCCCAGCGACTTTCACAAGTTGCACACCTCTGTCTTGATAATCCTGCTGCAGCTCATCCAATGCAGCTTTTATTTTGTCTCTGGAAACCGTGAAATCCACCAATACAGTGTCTTTCAACATTTTCGCCGACAAGGGTTTCCCCAATACAAACAAACTCGCTTCAATAAGCTGTTTTAATTGAGTCGGATTTATCTGCATCAATTAATAGGCCTTAACGTAAATAGTTGAAAACGGTTCTGTTTGGTACAATTCAACCAATAATTCTTTGACTAATTCCATCAGTGCTAAGAAGGTCACGACCACGCCTGCCCGGCCTTCCGCTACGGTAAATAAACGTTCAAATGCCGTAAAATCTTCCGAGTTCAGCATGGCTAAAATCTGGCTCATGCGCTCACGGGTCGATAACTGTTCACGCTTAACATGATGATCTTCATAGGCATCAATTCGTTTGAGCACATCGCCAAAGGCGCGGGCAATTTCGAACAACGAGACTTCTGGCGGGATCATTAACGGCTTAATGTCAGGTGCTGCCACTGCTTTGGCTTGAAATACATCACGCTCGAGCCGCGGCAAATCATCGAGTTTTTGCGATGCTTCTTTAATCACTTCATAGGCTTTCAACTGACGGATCAATTGCGCCCGAGGATCTTCCTCAACCTCATCTTCAGCCACCATACGCGGCAGCAGCAAACGGGATTTAATCTCGGCAAGCGTTGCCGCCATCACTAAGTAATCGGCAGCAAGTTCGATTCGAGCCTGAGTCAGCAACGTAATATATTCTAAATACTGCGCGGTGATTTGCTGAATGGGTAAATCGACAACGTCTAATTTTTGCTTACGGATCAAATATAAAAGTAAATCCAATGGTCCTTCAAAGGACTCAAGGAACACTTCCAATGCCTCAGGCGGAATAAACAAATCCAGCGGCATTTCGGTCATTGCCTGACCACGAATAACGGCTAAGGGTAAACTCTGTTGCGTGCCCTGCATCCGCTATCTTGCTCCGTTAACACTGCGCTACCCAACTTAGGCTAACGCCAAACGCGCGATTATACCTGTAAATCTACGGCGATAAAACTGCCAAATGTTAACTCCCCATATCCGCATCACTTACCCGCATCCATTCGTAATAAATCTAATGCGGCGGATTTAGAGGAACGGCGTGATATCACCCGCGCCTTCACGTAAAATCTCGGCGCCATCTTCAGACATATCAATCACAGTCGTTGGCTTTTCGCCTAAATAACCACCGTGGATAATCACATCCACTTGATGCTCGAGCAAGTCGCGAATTTGTTCAGGATCAGACTCGGCAAATTCTGCATTCGGCATCACTAAACTGGTCGACATCAGCGGCGCATCTAAGGCTTCAAGCAACGCCAGTGCGATCACATTGTCAGGCACGCGAATACCTATGGTCTTTTTCTTATCATTTTGTAAGCGACGCGGCACTTCTTTGGTCGCTTTAAAAATGAAGGTATAAGGCCCAGGTGTGCAACTTTTTAGGATGCGATACGCCTGATTATCCACTTTGGCGTAGGTCGCAAGCTCAGATAAATCGCGGCACATCAATGAAAAGTTATGATCGTTCTCGATTTGACGAATTCTCGCCATCCGCGTCATCGCGTCTTTCTCACCAATCAAGCAGCCTAAGGCATAGCCCGAATCGGTGGGATAAACAATCACACCACCCGCTTTTAAGGCGGCAACAGCTTGACTGATAAGGCGAGCTTGCGGATTTACTTCATGTACATAAAAAAACTGACTCATGGTCGTTCCATCCAAGATTCCGATTGCCAGACCCAATCAATACCTTGGGGCTGATACAGATTTTTACCTAATTCGATCCAATTGCTCGGAAAGTGAAAATCACTCCCTATCGATGCAAGCAATTGATTTTGTAAGCTCAAGGCCACAAGGTTGGCCCTGTCGTCTAATGTTTGCTGGCCAAGTACCACTTCCATGGCATCTCCACCCGCTTCTTTATATTCACGCACTAATCGCTTAAGCCACTTTGCCGATAACTTATAACCACTGGGATGCGCCAACACAGCTAATCCACCCGCGTTATGAATGATATCGATGGCGCTGGCCATATCACCCCAATTATTGGGAACATAACCGGTTTTACCGCGGGCAAGGTAGCGTTTAAACACGCTAGGCATATCCACAGCATGACCATTTTCAGCCATCCAGCGGGCGTAATGTCCACGACTCAAGGCCGCTTCACCCGCCAACGCCTTGGCGCCTTCGTAAGCGCCTTCAATACCGGCCTTGGCTAATCTATGGCCAATTTCTTGAGCGCGTAATTCACGTAACTCACGCTGGTTTTCTAAAAATGCCAATAACGCAGGATTATCCGCATCGAAGTTAAGCGCAACTATGTGAATATCATAACTGTTCCAGCGAGTAGAGATTTCTACGCCAGAGATCAATTTCAATGGTTCTGCTTGCGATTGATTAAAGGCACGGGCTTCGGGTAAACCTGCTACCGTGTCGTGGTCAGTAATCGCAAATAACTGCACGCCCTTTTCAAGGGCTCTAGCCACCAATTCAGACGGCGTTAACTGACCGTCGGATGCGGTCGTGTGGCTGTGCAGATCAGCCAATATGCTTTGAGTATTCATGGGGCTATTGTACGTGAATTTGTTAATCAATGCGCTGCTATCTCGCATTTTGTGGCTGTGTGACTTAAATTTTCTGCGTCATTAAAGTGAATAAATCACAGAAAATGAAAAATATTCAATTGACATTCGACCCCAGCTAAGGTTTTCTATACACCAATTACTGAATTAGCGAGACCCTTTTGAATGACACACATTAACGCTTCATTAAACATCATTTGGTGGTGGCACTTCCCAACTTAGCGGGTGGTGTGAAGCTCTGTGCTCATTTGAAAGTGACCAGAATCAACAAGAAGCCCGCAGAAATGCGGGCTTTTTTGTTAGGTGCGAAAAATGTCGGCAGACTCGGGTAACAAGATTAAGAAAGCGAGATAACTCATGATGTTAAAGACATTTTATAAGGTAGCTGGAGTATGAACATGCCCAAACAGACATTCGCACGCTCAAGCACACTCAAGGCGGCATTAACCTACCACAGCGATCCACTGCGCTTGTATCAGCACATTACCCAAGATGCGCCCCATACTATGTTGCTGGAATCGGCCGAAATCGACAGTAAAGATCACTTAAAAAGCATGGTGATGACCCATGCCGCCATGATGATCCGCTGCGACGGTTATCAACTGACCTTTACCGCACTGACCGACAATGGCGCGAGCTTACTTGCTCCCATCGCACTTTTTTTCAGTACAGCAGCCAATCTAGTCCGTGATAACTTGACCTTAGTGGTGACGCTGCAAAAAGACACTAAACTGCAGGATGAAGATGCACGCTTAAAATCTACCTCGCCACTCGATGGCCTGCGGATGTTTATCCAACAAATTGATTGTGGCACTCATACTGACAGCCAAAGTAAACCCGCCTTTGAGGATCTGTTTTTAGGTGGCGTACTGGCCTACGACTTGATTGATACCGTCGAACCGCTGCCAGCCGTACCGAACCGCGATAACGATTGCCCTGACTACTTATTTTACCTCGCAGAAACCTTAATCCTTATCGACCATAAACTGAAACAAGCCGACATCATTACCCATAATTTCAGTCGTGATTCCGCCCAGCATACCGCCATCACCGCAGCGCTGAGCGAGCGGGTACGAAGTTTAAGTTCAGAGTGTAAAAACTTAGGTAATTCACCCGCCGATATTCCGACACTGGTCGCCATCGATGCAACTGAGCAAGTTAATATTTCCGATGAGGTGTTCAAACAAACCGTTATCGATTTGAAAGAACACATTATTGCGGGCGATATTTTCCAAGTGGTGCCATCGCGTAGCTTTAGTTTGCCTTGCCCGAATACCTTGGGGGCTTATCGCGCCCTGCGCCTGACTAACCCAAGCCCATATATGTTTTATTTCAGGGGCCATGATTTCACCCTTTTTGGCGCCTCACCCGAAAGCGCACTCAAATACGATGCCAGCAGTAACCAAGTCGAAGTCTACCCGATTGCCGGCACCCGCAAACGCGGTAAAACCGCCACGGGCGAAATTGATTTTGACTTAGACAGTCGCATTGAACTTGAACTGCGTTTAGATAAAAAAGAACTGTCGGAACACTTAATGCTGGTCGATTTAGCGCGCAACGATATCGCGCGCATCAGCCAGAGCGGCAGCCGTAAAGTCGCCGAATTATTGAAAGTGGACCGTTATTCCCACGTGATGCACCTCGTCAGCCGCGTAACGGGGCAACTGCGCCAAGACTTAGATGCGCTGCATGCTTATCAGGCCTGTATGAATATGGGCACTTTAGTCGGCGCCCCAAAAGTGAGTGCATCACAACTGGTTCGCCAAGCGGAAAAAGCCCGTCGCGGCAGCTACGGCGGCGCTGTGGGTTACCTTAATGCTCTGGGTGACATGGACACCTGTATTGTGATCCGCTCGGCCTTTGTTAAAAATGGCACCGCCTTTATTCAAGCGGGCGCTGGCGTGGTGTTTGATTCTGATCCCCAAAGTGAGGCTGACGAAACCCGTCAAAAAGCCCAAGCCGTGATTTCGGCCATCAAAATGGGCGCTGGGCTGCCAGTCAATGAATCGTCAGCTCAATCCTCTTCAGTTCAATATAAATAGGAGTCAAACATGAAACTCTATCTACTCGATAACTTTGACTCCTTTACCTACAACTTAGTGGATCAATTTCGCAGCCTAGGCTGTGAAGTGGTGATTTACCGCAACGATGTTGCCGCCGACTTTATCGCGGAAAAACTGCTTAACGAACAAGAACCCGCAGCGCTGGTGTTATCACCCGGTCCTGGTGCGCCCCATGAAGCAGGCTCTATGATGGCGCTTATCGCCAAAGTCGCGGGCAAGGTGCCTATGCTGGGGATCTGCCTTGGACATCAAGCTATGGTGGAATATTACGGCGGCACAGTGGCGCGCGCACCTTTTGTAGTGCACGGCAAGGCAAGCCCAACTTTCCATGATGGCACTGGCGTATTTGCCGGTTTGCCTTCTCCCCTGCCCGTTGCCCGTTATCACAGTCTCGTCGCCACTAAGGTGCCTGATTGCTTACAAGTAATTGCAACAACTGACGCTATGCCGATGGCGATTCTGCACCCTGAGCACAGAGCCGTTGGCTTTCAGTTCCACCCAGAATCGATTCTAACGACGTTGGGCAGCACACTGCTCATTCAAACCTTAGCCTTTCTTACCCAAGAGATGACATTTCTACCCCAAGAGATGAAAACAGGAGTAAGCGCATGAGTACCAACCCTATTCAGCCTTTACTCGACATTTTATACCAAGGTAAAAGTTTAAGCCGCGAGCAAACCTTTGAGATTTTTAGCGCGTTAATTCGCGGAGAAATGAGTGAAGCTGCAATGGCGGGAATGTTAGTCGCGCTGAAAATGCGCGGCGAGACAATAGATGAGATCAGTGGCGCCGCCGATGCCATGCGCGCCGCTGCCAAGGCTTTTCCCTACTCGAATGGCGATAGCATTAACAATGGCATCGTTGACATAGTTGGCACGGGTGGCGATGGCTTTAATACCATTAATATTTCCACCACAGCGGCCTTTGTGGCCGCAGCGGCGGGCGCTAAGGTCGCCAAACACGGCAATCGTAGCGTGTCGAGTAAATCGGGTTCATCGGATCTTTTGGCGCAATTTGGCATAGACCTAACCATGTCGCCAGAGACTGCCAGTCGTTGCCTTAACGCATTGAATCTGTGCTTTTTGTTTGCGCCCCACTACCATGGCGGGGTAAAACATGCGGTGCCCGTAAGACAAGCATTGAAAACGCGCACTTTATTCAATGTGTTAGGGCCGCTAATTAACCCCGCACGACCTGAGTTTATGTTACTTGGCGTGTATAGCCCTGAGTTAGTCTTACCGATAGCGAAAGTATTAAAGGCGCTTGGCACAAAACGCGCTATGGTAGTGCACGGCAGCGGTTTAGATGAAATCGCGCTGCACGGCAACACCCAAGTTGCTGAGTTAAAAGACGGCGACATTATTGAGTATCAACTCACGCCCGCCGATTTAGGTGTGCCTTTAGCGCAGATAACAGACTTAGAAGGGGGCGAGCCCGCCAAGAATGCCTTAATTACCGAGGCAATTTTAAAAGGTCGCGGCACTGAAGCACACGCCAATGCGGTCGCCATCAATGCCGGTTGTGCTTTATATGTGTGTGGGATTGCTGATTCCGTTAAAGCGGGAACCATACTGGCACTCGCAACCATTCAAAGTGGCAAAGCCTTTGAATTGTTAAGCCAATTAGCTAAAGTCAGCAGTGAAACCAAGGAATAAGTGGCAATGACTCAAGAACTGATAACCGCTAGCCAAGACGTGATAACTCAGCCACAGGCACAAACCAATCCTATGCAAAAAAGTAATGTGTTAACCCGTATAGTCGATACCAAAGCGGCCCATATTGCCGCCTTGAAACTGCGTTTCCCAGAGGCCAGTCTGTCGCCAAAAATCTCTGACCGCAGTTTGTTTGCCGCACTCAAGGCGCCCAAGGCGGGTTACATTTTAGAATGTAAAAAAGCCAGTCCCTCCAAAGGGCTTATCCGCGATGTGTTTGATGTAGAAGCCATTGCCGATATTTACGGCAAATATGCGGCGGGCATTTCGGTATTAACCGATGAGCAATTCTTCCAAGGGGATATGGACTATATCCCTAAGGTGCGCGCTCGGGTGAACCAACCTATTCTGTGCAAAGATTTTTTTGTGGACGAATACCAAATTACACTCGCCGCCCACCAAGGCGCCGATGCGATTCTGTTGATGCTATCCGTACTCGATGATGCGCAATATCACCGCCTCGCGAAAGAAGCGGCTAAGTATCGACTCGATGTGCTGACCGAAGTCAGTAACGAAGAGGAACTTAAGCGCGCCATCGCATTAGATGCGCCGATTATTGGCATTAATAACCGTAACTTAAGGGATTTGAGTACCGATCTCGCCACTACTGAAGCACTTGCGCCACACATTGGCAGCGACCGCGTGGTGTTAAGCGAATCAGGCATCTACAACAATGAGCAAGTACGCCGCCTGAGTCCACTGGTTGATGGTTTCCTCGTCGGTAGTTCGATAATGGCCGAGGCTGATATCGACTTAGCCTGCCGTAAATTGATCTTCGGTCACAATAAAGTCTGCGGCCTCACCCGCATGGAAGATATTCGCGCCGCAGCAACGGCAGGCGCCGTCTACGCCGGGCTGATTTTTGCAGAAAAATCCCCGCGCGCGTTAACCCTTAACGCCGCTGAACAATTGCTCAGGGAATATCGCGCATCCGCGGCCCCCGCCATTGAATTTGTCGGCGTGTTTGTTAATGCCGCGCTAGAAACCATTTGTGATGTCGCCGCCCGTTTGCAGTTATCTGCGGTGCAGCTGCATGGCACTGAAACTGAACTTGAAATCGCACAACTCGCAGAGCGACTTGAGCAAGCGGGACTCACTACTCAAATTTGGAAAGCCGTCAGCGTCGATGCGCAAACGGGTGAGCTTGGTAACTTACCTCAGGGAGCATCGCGATATCTCTTTGATAGTAAAACGGCAGACCAATTTGGCGGCTCGGGCCAAGCCTTTAATTGGCAAAGCATTGATGCGAAATTCCTCTGCCCACAAAAAGCCCATGCCATGTTGGCGGGCGGACTCAATCCTGGCAATGCGGCCAGTGCCAATGCCCAAGGATTTTACGGTTTAGATTTTAATTCTGGCCTAGAAACCGCCGCAGGGATTAAATCGGCGCAACTGATCCAAACGGCTTTTGCCAATTTACGCTTCTAAATGGCGAGATAAAACATTCATATCTGTGGCTCAACTAAAGCAATGCATTTAAACATGCTTGAGCGTAAAGCCACAGATAAACAGATTGATAAGATAAGGAACACGGTATGACCAAGCTAAAGCTTAACCCTTATTTCGGCGAATACGGCGGTATGTATGTGCCACAGATTTTAGTGCCAGCCCTTAAGCAATTAGAAACTGCCTTTGTGGAAGCCCAAGATGATGACGACTTTAAAGCCGAGTTTACTGATTTACTAAAAAACTACGCGGGTCGGCCAACGGCGCTCACCTTAACCCGCAATTTAAGCCCAAACCCTATGGTGAAAATCTACCTTAAACGGGAAGATTTACTACACGGCGGCGCCCATAAAACCAACCAAGTATTAGGCCAAGCCTTGCTGGCTAAGCGCATGGGTAAAAAAGAAATTATTGCCGAAACTGGCGCAGGACAACACGGCGTTGCCACCGCCCTTGCCTGCGCGCTATTAGGCTTAAAATGTAAAGTCTATATGGGCGCGAAAGATGTTGCCCGCCAATCACCTAACGTATTTAGAATGCGGTTGATGGGCGCGGAAGTCATTCCTGTCACCTCAGGTTCTGCCACCTTAAAAGATGCCTGTAACGAAGCGATGCGCGACTGGTCTGGCAGCTACGAAAAGGCCCACTATTTGCTCGGCACGGCCGCGGGGCCTCACCCGTTCCCAACCATAGTGCGTGAATTCCAACGCATTATTGGCGAAGAAACCAAAAAGCAAATGCTAGAACGTGAAGGTCGCCTGCCCGATGCGGTTATCGCCTGTGTGGGCGGCGGTTCCAACGCCATCGGCATGTTTGCTGACTTTATCGACGAGCCAAGTGTCGAACTGATTGGCGTCGAACCTGCGGGTAAAGGCATAGACACGCCAATGCACGGCGCGCCGCTTAAACACGGTAAGACAGGGATTTTCTTCGGTATGAAAGCACCTTTGATGCAAGACAGCGAAGGACAAATCGAAGAATCTTACTCGATTTCAGCCGGATTGGACTTCCCCTCCGTTGGCCCGCAGCACGCGCATCTTAATGCCACAGGCCGCGCCCGTTATGAATCGGCTACCGACGATGAAGCCTTAGAAGCCTTCCAACAACTGGCGCGCTGCGAAGGCATTATCCCCGCATTGGAATCGGCCCATGCCCTCGCCTACGCCGTGAAAATGGCGCGCGAGTGCACCAAGGAAACCATTTTAGTGGTCAATCTTTCCGGTCGTGGCGACAAAGATATTTTCACCGTTTCTGACATTTTGAATGGTAAAGAGGAATAATAAGCATGAGTGACACGTCTACCAATACTGGCCGATACCAAGCCACCTTTACCAAACTCAAGGCCGAAGGCCGGGGCGCTTTTGTCCCCTTCGTCACCCTTGGCGATCCTAGCCCTGAGTTATCACTAAAAATTATCGATACCTTAGTGCAAAACGGCGCAGATGCCTTAGAACTGGGCTTTCCGTTTTCCGATCCCTTAGCCGATGGCCCAGTGATCCAAGGCGCTAACCTGCGTTCTTTAGCCGCAGGCACGACTCCAACGGCGTGTTTTGAATTGCTTGTCCAAGTGCGTGCCAAATACCCTGAACTGCCAATCGGTTTGCTGCTGTATGCAAACTTAGTGTTTGCTAACGGCATAGATGCGTTTTACGCCAAAGCGCAGCAAGCGGGTGTGGATTCAGTGCTTATCGCCGACGTACCCGTGGAAGAATCGGCGCCCTTTAGCGAAGCGGCTAAAGCCCATGGTATCGCACCCATTTTTATCGCGCCGCCTAATGCCGACAGTAAAACCCTTGAGCAAGTGAGTAAAAGTGGTGAAGGTTACACTTACCTGTTATCCCGCGCAGGGGTCACAGGCACAGACACTAAAGCGGGCGTGCCGGTAGAGGAAATTTTATCTAAATTAAAAGCCTTTAACGCCCCGCCACCGCTCCTCGGTTTTGGTATTGCCGAACCCGCTCAAGTAACTGCCGCCATCAAAGCAGGTGCTGCGGGGGCGATTTCTGGCTCTGCCGTAGTAAAAATCATCGAAACCCACCAGCACGATGAAGCTAAGCTACTGGCGACACTTGGCGATTTTACTCGCGCCATGAAGGCTGCAACCTAAGCGAGTCTTGATTTAACTAATCCAATATCAATCAAGAAATAAAATAAGTGAGGTAGACTCGTCGCCTCGCTTATTTTGTTTATATTTACCAAGCTCTATGTTTGCTCAGCCTTTATCTCGCTCAAAAACCATCTATCAAGACAATCGATCAAAACACTACGGACACTCACCCGATATCTGAAGTCACCACTGTATAACTGTCACTTTTAAGCCTCAGGACAAATCGTCGACATCAGCCAAACATCCGAAGATACGATTTACCTGTCGCAATCAAACCTTGCACTCCCCTTTGATACTAACTAAGCAAATCTTCTATTTCGCTCGGTCACTAGGTCAATGGATCAATGCAACAGGCGCGCTTTGGATTACGAATGGAATGAATTAAGTGTTGATCCCTGCGCTAACTGCCAACGTACAGCTAGGCTAGCTTTGGCTTTCATGATTGGGCTTTAATGATTGCGCTTTATCGGTGCAATACCTAGAATGTCGCCGCGCGGGCTAAACTTCATCAATCGCTTAAATACCTTGCTTTCGCTATTGAACCCAATGGGAAGAGCAAATGAAGTCGATAACGCAATTGACTGTGTTAGCCTGTGACAAATCATTCGCCTGATACATCTCCAATAGAGGATCCGATGACCATTTCCAAATCTTTGCCCGATGACAAACCTCGTACTTTTTTGGGCACGCCTAAATTACCAGCCAAGTATGCCACGGTTGTAATGCCCTTTTTCCTTTCCATTCTGATGAGTTGTATCGTTTCTGGGATCAGCACTTTCAATGGCGTTGGCGCTTCACCGCAGTTTATCGAACTCTGGCTCGGTGCTTGGCTTATCTCATGGGTGGTCGCCTTCCCGACATTACTGATGGTATTGCCATTAGTCCGTAAAATTACCGGACACTTTGTCGATTTACGCTAGTTTTACGATTTAACCTTTTTAACTTGCATTTATAAGTTAACAGCTACATTTCAAAGTCGTCTTAGGACGGCTTTCGCTTCAATTCATTCCCTTAAGAAATGCCCACAGCCGCTCCCCATACCGAGATGACGTCCTTATATACCGCCTAACTCACTCATTTTGACCTATGCGTTCAGCTAGGCCTCAACCTGCGCTTTACAATGGATTTACACTGACATTTAAGCGGCAACTATCCCCATTAGGCTAAGCCGACATTACCGACGCCTAGATCCATACTCCCCTACGAATAAATCAACGCGTTAATCAATATAACTAATTGTATTAATGACCTTTTAAATTAACCCCTTCGCAATAGTTTCAATTATACATACCTCAGTTTTAGCCTTTTTGCCGGCCAATTATCTTACCGACACATACGTTATTAACCGTACTCAGCACGCATATCCGTAAGCTAAAAGTATTAATTCACACCACCACACAAATGAGAATGGTTTGCATTTGAATATTTTCACGTGCTAATTTACTGACCGTTGTCGGGACAGAGGCAGCAGGGAAAATAGCCTAAGGACTGCGCTAAACATAGCGAATTAACCACAGCAAAATAGATAATCAAACAGGTTATTATGACTGCGGTATGAACTTAATTTACGTCCTTAGGTAACTGATTACTGGATCGGCAACACGCAACAGCATGTTGCCAAAGGAGACGTAAGTGACTACACAGCAAAGGGAAATGGATCGCGAAATTTTTGATCTACTCGGTATAGGCATTGGTCCATTCAATCTTGGCCTCGCCGCCTTATCAGAACCTATCGACGGCTTTAACTGCTTATTTTTAGATGCTAAAACCAGCTTTGACTGGCATCCGGGCATGCTACTCAAATCCTCAAGACTGCAAACCCCCTTTATGTCGGATCTGGTGACTATGGCCGATCCCACCAGCCGCTACAGTTACCTTAATTTTGCCAAGCAAACGGGCAGACTTTATCCCTTTTATATTCGTGAGAATTTCTTTTTACCCCGCCACGAATACAACTTGTATTGCCAATGGGTGAGCCAGCAACTCAGCAATCTAAAATTTGGCTTTAAAGTCACTCAAGTGGATTACAACGCTGGTGAAGGGATTTATCGCGTCACAGGTTTTGATAGACACAGTGGCAAAACCCATACCTATCAATGCCGAAAGCTAGTACTAGGCACAGGAACAGAGCCTTACCTTCCAAAGGATTGCCCCATTCAAGATGCGCGGGTCATGCATACCGCCAGCTATATGCAGCAAAAAACCTACCTACAGAGTCAGCGTGCCATCACTGTGATTGGTAGCGGCCAAAGTGCGGCAGAAGTGTTTTACGATCTACTACAAGACATTGATACCTATGGCTATCAACTCAATTGGATGACACGGTCAGCACGTTTCTATCCATTGGAATATACCAAGCTAACGTTGGAGATGACCTCGCCAGATTATGTCGATTACTTCCACGAATTAGCACCGGAAAAACGCTGTGCTTTGATAGCCAGTCAAAAATCGCTCTACAAGGGCATTAATGCCGAGCTTATCAACGACATCTATGACTTGTTATATCAAAAGCGCTTGATTGCGGATTTCCAATGCCAATTGATAACCAATGTGGCGTTAACCCGTATTCAAACTGACCCAAATGCACTCAAGTTACATTTCCAGCATCAAGAGCAAGATACCCCTTTGAGCCAAACCACGAGTGCAGTGGTGTTAGGCACTGGCTATCACTACCGTTTACCTGAATTTATCAAAGAGATAAAGCAACAGATCGAGTTCGATGATGCGGGACAACTTAGCGTGCAACGCGACTACAGCATAGATATTCGCGGTGATATTTTTGTCCAAAATGTCGGTTTACATACCCATGGAATAAGTTCCCCGGATCTGGGAATGGGTTGTTATCGCAACGGTATTATCTTAAAGGCCGTGCTTGGTTATGCGCCCTACCATATTGAAGAACATATCGCCTTTCAAACCTTCGATCCTTCTAAATTATCCAGTCACCAGCCCTGCGGCGCCAATGCAATCAATACATTGAATCTTAATCCTAAAAACTTCACTAAGGTCTCAGATCACACAAATACTGCTGATGCGCCTCAAAGTCTGTACCCAACCCAAAGGCCGACTTCAAGTATAAGTGCTGGCACGAGCTCAGGTGCGGGACCCCATATGTCAGTCTTGATGGCGCCGAATAAGGAGGCGCAATAATGGCGAGTCAATTTAGTGACCATTGTTTAACGCGGCTAGGTTTAACGCAGCTATCGGCTATTACAAGCATTAATGGTTTCCAATTCAGAGCGTTAGATCTTAAGCAAGACACACCAACACTGCAGTCTTGGTTTAACCAAGAGTACGCGCAGTTTTGGGGCATGCAAGGCTTGAGTCTCGCCGCCATAGAGAACCTTATGGCAGCCACGCAGCACAAGTTTGCCTTGATGGGTGAGTGGCAGGGCAAAGCACTCTTTATGGCAGAACTCTACGATCCCGCCCACGATGAAGTCGGCCACCACTATCCTGTTGCGCCGGGGGATTGCGGTATGCACTTAATTATTGCGCCGCCCGATGGCAGCCCAATCAGCGGCTTATCTTTCAAAGTGATGGATGCGATAGCGCAGCTTGTACTTGAAAAATTGGCCTTTAGCCGCCTTGTGGTTGAACCCGATCAACTCAATGGCAAAATTCATCGCTTAAATAGCCGAGTAGGTATTCGCTATGAAAAGGCAATTCAATTAAGTACTAAAGCAGCTTACCTCGGATTTTGCACTGCGGCCGATCGCCAGCTGGCATCGAACACGCCCTCTTCGACGGGATTAGCCCAGACAAGCTCAGTGCTACCAAGCTCGTTCAAAGCACCCGCAACCTCCCCCATAACAGTATCGACTCTTTAGGTGAACAAGATGAACTTACCCACAAAAGCCTTATTAATAAATTCATTGCCAACGCAGGATCATCCAACTCATGCAGCGGCTCAACTCGAGCCAACGTCGTCGTCAACCTCGACGTCTATGCCAGAGCATTTAATCCCCGCCTATTGGCAAGCGGCGAATCGTCATTTAGTGAAGAAAATCCTCTGCGAATTCACCCATGAGAAGCTCATCACACCGACGCTTTACGGGCAAAAAGCGGGGCTTAACCACTATGAACTGCGGCTCAATAACAGCACTTACTATTTTAGTGCGCGGCACTATCAGCTCGATCATCTGGCGATTGATACCGACTCCATCCGCGTTTCAGTCGCAGGACAAGAGCAAATTCTCGATGCGATGTCGCTGATCATTTCCCTTAAAAATGACTTAGGGATCAGCGAAACCTTACTGCCCACCTATTTAGAAGAAATCACTAGCACGCTTTATAGCAAGGCCTACAAGTTAGCGCATCAGGCGATTCCCGCAGCCACGCTGGCGCGAGCCGATTATCAGAGCATAGAAGCGGGCATGACAGAAGGTCATCCGGTGTTTATTGCCAATAACGGCCGAATTGGTTTTGATATGCAGGATTACCGTCAATTTGCCCCAGAAAGCGCGATGCCGATGCAGTTAGTCTGGCTTGGCGTGCGCAAGAGTAAGACCACGTTTGCCGCCCTCGAAAACTTGAGTCACGACGTATTATTAAAGAAGGAGCTTGGCCAGCAGTTCGATGATTTTCAGCAGCATCTTAAAAACCAGCAGCACGATCCACAGGACTTCTACTTTATGCCTGTGCATCCTTGGCAGTGGCGCGAAAAAATCGCCCGTGTCTTTGCCGGCGACATCGCCCGCGGCGATCTGGTTTACCTTGGTGAAGGCAATGAGCAATACCAAGTGCAGCAATCGATACGCACTTTCTTCAATCTTGCATCGCCGCAAAAGTGCTACGTCAAAACCGCGCTTTCTATCCTAAATATGGGCTTTATGCGCGGTCTATCGCCCCTTTACATGAGCTGCACTCCGCAAATTAATGCGTGGGTGGCGAACTTGGTTGAGAGCGACCCTTACTTTACTCAGCAAGGCTTTGTGATCCTTAAAGAAATTGCCGCCATAGGTTACCACCACCATTATTACGAACAGGCACTCACCCAAGATAGCGCCTACAAAAAAATGCTCTCGGCCCTGTGGCGTGAAAGCCCACTGCCGCACATTGAGCCTAAGCAAAATCTGATGACCATGGCTGCTCTACTGCACACGGATCATGAAGATAAAGCGCTGATTGCAGCCTTGATAGCCGCCTCAGGCTTGCCAGCCAAAGACTGGCTGAGCCGTTACCTCAACCTGTATTTATCGCCGCTGTTACATGCTTTTTTTGCCTACGATCTGGTCTTTATGCCGCACGGGGAAAACCTGATCTTAGTGCTCGATGAATATGTGCCAGTCAAGATTTTAATGAAAGACATAGGCGAAGAAGTCGCGGTACTCAATGGCGCGAAGCCGCTACCTGAAGATGTAAAACGTCTGGCGGTAAGCCTTGAAGAAGAGATGAAGCTTAACTACATCTTACTGGATATTTTTGACTGTATTTTCCGCTATTTAGCACCGCTGCTCGATGAGCAAACCAGCGTCAGTGAAAGCCAATTCTGGGAATTAGTGGCGGACAATGTACGTGACTACCAAGCTCAGCATCCGCATTTGGCCGCCAAGTTTGCCCAATACGATCTGTTTAAGGACAGCTTTGTCCGCACCTGCCTTAATCGTATCCAATTAAATAACAACCAACAAATGATAGATCTTGCCGACAGGGAGAAAAACCTACGCTTCGCCGGCGGCATCGACAATCCCTTGGCGGCCTTTAGGCAAAGCCATGCCTTTAAGCGTCCCAAACTTGGCAGCGTTGAGCCAAAAACACGTTAACACGCAGCTCAGACCTGAAACTTTACGAAACGTTTGTGTGGGCTACTTATTGGCCCACTTTATTTAAACCCAACCTAAATGGAATTAAAGATCACCATTATGAAGACTTTTCCTCTCTCCAGCATCGCACTCGTCTGTCGGCAAGCCCTCGTTAGCCCGAAGCTATTGCTGTGCTCAGCCATGTTAGCCACGGTTCCCCATGCCACAGCTGACACTGTCGATACGGATAGCAAAACTAAAAAGCACCAGAAAGAAATTGAAGTCATCAATGTCATTGGCGCTAAGGATTTACACGATAATCGCTATAAAACCCAAGCGATGAACACGGCGACAGGGCTCGATTTATCCTATTTAGAAACGCCGCAGTCGGTCACGTCTATCACACGCCAAATGATGAACGATCAACAGCTGAATAGCGTGATTGATGCCATGACCAGCGTTGCTGGGATCAATGCCCGCCCTATGGATAACGACAGATACAGCATTAGTGCCCGCGGTATTGCCGTGACCAGCATTTTGTACGATGGCGTGCCCACCACCTACGACACCCGCTTCAACTATGGCGATAATCTCATCGACACTGCCATCTACGAGCGAGTAGAAGTGGTACGCGGCGCGACGGGACTCATGACGGGAGCCGGTAATCCCTCGGCGGCGATTAATCTTATTCGTAAACGCCCGACCCAAGAGTTTATGGGCAGCACCTCGTTAAGTGTGGGCTCATGGAATAATGTGCGCGGTATGGTCGATGTTTCCAGCGGCTTAAATGACTCGGGTTCCGTGCGCGGTCGCGCGGTGGCCGCCTATCAGGATAAAGATTCGTTTCAAGACAGGTACGAGCAGCAGCGCACTACGCTATACGGCATAGTCGAAACCGATATTGGCGAGAGCACCTTATTCACCCTTGGTATCGATTACCAAGATGCTACGCCGAGCGGCACTATGTCGGGCGGTTTACCACTATTTTACAGCGATGGCAGTCGTACTAATTATGATCGTGCCACTTCAACGGCGCCCGATTGGGGCTCGGCGCATACCCAAGGACTCAACACCTTTGCGAGTCTCGAGCACAGATTTGATAATGGCTGGAACCTAAAAGGGACTTACACCTATGGAGACAACTCGTTGGAGTTCGATGTGCTATGGGCCACGGGCTATCCCGATCCTGTAACCAATATCGGCGCAACTGCAGGCTCTATCGCCTATGTCGACGGCAGTCGCACCCAACACAATGTGGATTTACGCGCCGAAGGACAATTCCAGCTCTTTGGTCAGGAACATCAATTGATGTTTGGCTGGAATGGTCAGCGACAAGAGTTCGCCAATCCCTATTATTATCCCACTGCTGCAGTACCACCACTGGGAGATTTTCGCGATCCGAACTTCCAGTACCCTAAACCTCAATGGAAGGAGGCCTATACCACTGGCTCATTTGGCGAAACCAAACAGAGTGCCGCCTATGTGGCGACTCAGCTTAATCTCAGCGACGCTTTAGCAGTCCTCGTCGGATTACGTCTCAATGAGTGGGAAACCGACCAAGATAACTTTGGCAGCCTGTACGATTTCAACATCAGTAACGAACTCACTACTTACTTCGGCCTCACATACGCTCTGACCGAGCAATATTCGCTTTATGCCAGCTATACCGACATTTTTGCGCCGCAAACTAAACAAAGAATCGATAAAAGCTATCTAGATCCGGTCAAAGGGAAAAACTACGAAGGTGGGATTAAGGCGAGCCTGTTCGATGAGGCTTTAGATATGTCGCTGTCGGTGTTTGAGATCAGACAAGACAATGTCGGAGTCAGCACAGGCGATGTGATCCCTGGTACCACAACGCAAGTGTATGAAGGCGTAAACGGTACAAAAACACAGGGATTCGAATTTGAGTCAACAGGTAAAATCACTGATGACTGGAATCTTTACTTAGGTTACACCCAGTTCACTAGCGAAGATCCTAAGGGCAAACGTATCAGTACCACGTCACCACGTCAGCAGTTAAAACTCTTCACCACTTATACCTTTGGTGGTGATTGGCATAAATTGCAAATTGGTGCAGGGGTTAACTGGCAGAGCCGCGTCTACCAAACGGTTAATTCGCCACTTGGCAAGGTCGAAGTCGAGCAAGGCTCCTATGCACTGGCGAGTTTGATGGCAAGTTACGCCTTCACCGAGCAACTTAAGCTCAGCGCCAACCTGCACAACGCCTTAGATAAAACCTACTACAGCCAAGTCGGTCAATACAGCCAGTTCCAATACGGTACACCACGCAGTGCCAGCTTAACCTTGGACTATCGCTTCTAAGTCAGACCTTTATTGAGATAGTTCGAAAACCCTTGTGAGCCCAAATCTTGGGCTCACAAGGTCCTCATCTATTGGACTTATCAATAATAGCGGGGCTGATCAATCACAGCGGCAATCAAGCACAGCCATTAAGGAGTCATTATGGCAAGCCAACGGGGAGACACCAGACTGCAACTATTACGTGAGACCTCGCCAAGCCAAGACGGTTTGAATCAAACCATTTTGACACTCAATCAGCTGTTACATGAGCGGGCGCCCTTCTATGGCGAGCACTTTAGCGCAACGACCTCACCCACAGGACTCAGTTTCGATGAATGGAGCCGTGCCGATACCTATCAAACACTGCTAGCGCGTTTTGCTATAGCGCACCCTAGCGCCGAAACTCAGAGTGAAACTGAAGCTGTAACTGAAGCTAAAACCGAGACGGATAAAACAGCTGCAACCAGCCGAACGCCTGCTTTCGCCAGTAAAAGCGCTTTGGTCAGTAAAAACGCTTCGGCCAGTAGAAAAGACACTCGCAAAGCGCTGCATTCACTTTGGGGCCAATGGTATTTCGGCCTCTTAGTCCCACCTATGATGGAATGGATTTTCAATGCCCCACAAACTGACTTAGAATCCATCCACTGGCAGCCACAGTTCATTTTTATGCAGGTACACCCCAGTGGCCGAGTGGCCAAATTTGAATGTAACATCGCAAAACACCAACCAAATACCGCTTTGACCTTTAAAAAACACCACGGCATCGAGCCACTTTGCCAAATAAACACTAAGCCAAGTTTCAAGACAGACACTAAGGTACACTCGCCATTAACCTTATATAAGCCGCCAGTTGATAAAGAACTCGCCCTACAAGGCCTTATCTTAAACTTACTGCAACCGAGTGTTGAGCGCCTGCTCACTTTAAGCCCCGTGCCCGTTAAATTATATTGGAGTCATTTAGGCTATCTAATCCACTGGTATCTTGGGGAGCTGGGACTCACTGAGCAGCACAACCAGCAATTGAAACAAGCCCTGTTTCGCCGCACGACCTTTTTAGATGGCAGCACCAATCCGTTGTATAACAGCATAAACTTGCTCATCGAACCTGAGCAAGATAGCCCAACACCGATTACAGTTGCGAGAATAGTAACGAGTACAGCATCGAGCTCAAGAACGAGCCCAAAAATCCACTGCATTCGCCGGACTTGCTGCTTAAGGTATCAACTCGCCAACACAGGCCAATGCCACGATTGCCCGCTGTTAAGTCGTGCAAAGGTTAACGTCAACGCCGCCAAGCCAACGTGAAGCTAGCTTATAAGATTAAATCGGTTTAATGGGCAAGATCGCAATCCTAGGCCCATGATGCTTTTGCCCTTATGTTGCACATGCTACACTCAAGCCCATGTCTCTTTAACACGATTAATTATGAAACAACTGCTTGATTTCCTGCCCCTCGTCATCTTTTTTGCCGTCTATAAATTTTTCGATATTTATATCGCCAGCGGCGCATTGATCGCAGCCACCGCGCTTCAATTGATCGTGACCTATGCGCTATATAAGAAACTTGAAAAGATGCACTTAATCACCTTTGCTATGGTGACAGTGTTTGGCTCACTCACTTTAGTGTTCCACGATGATGCTTTTATCAAGTGGAAAGTAACCATCATCTACAGCTTGTTTGCCATCGCCTTAGGTGTCAGCCAATTGCTCAATAAATCGATATTAAAGTCGATGTTAGGCAAAGAAATGCAAGTAGAAGACAAGATTTGGGCTCATGTAACTTGGTATTGGGTTGTCTTTTTCACTGCTTGTGGCCTAGTCAATATTTATGTCGCCTTTAGTTTGCCATTAGAAACTTGGGTCAATTTTAAAGTATTTGGTTTAACCGCTTTAACCTTAATTAATACTGTCCTGACCGTATTTTATCTTTATAAACACCTTCCCGAAGATCAACGCAAGGAACTCAAATAATGTGGTATATGATTTCAGCTCAAGATTTTGAGAACAGTTTAGAAAAACGTTTAGCCGCTCGCCCTGCTCATTTAGCTCGCCTGCAAGCCCTCGCCGATGAAGGTCGTTTACTGATCGCTGGCCCACATCCAGCCATTGATAGCGAAAACCCAGGTGATGCAGGCTTTAGTGGTTCACTGGTTGTCGCCGATTTTGAATCCTTAGTCGCAGCAAAACACTGGGCCGATGCCGATCCTTATATCGAAGCGGGCGTGTATCAAAGCGTGGTCGTTAAACCTTTCAAACGAGTCCTGCCCTAATGAAAATAGTGTCCTTTAACATCAATGGTCTGCGCGCACGCTTGCATCAATTGCAAGCCTTGATCGACAGCCACCAGCCCGACATTATCGGCCTGCAAGAAACCAAAGTGCACGATGAGGCGTTTCCATTAGCCGAAGTCGAAGCCATGGGGTACCAAGTGCATTACCACGGCGGTAAAGCTCACTATGGTGTTGCCATGCTGTCTAAAATCGCACCAGAAAAACTGCAAAAGGGTTTTCCTAGCGATGATGAAGATGCCCAGCGCCGCATGATTATCGGCACATTTACCCAAGCGAATGGTCGTCCATTGACTGTGTTCAACGGCTATTTCCCCCAGGGCGAAAGCATAGACCACCCAACAAAATATCCTGCTAAACGTAAATTTTATCAGGATTTAATGCACTACTTGCACACAAATCACAGCAACGATGAAGATATCGCCATCATAGGTGACATCAATATTTCGCCGACCGATTTAGACATAGGCATAGGTGAAGTCAATCGTAAGCGTTGGCTAAAAACCGGCAAATGTAGCTTCCAACCGGAAGAGCGTGAGTGGTTAAAAACCTTACAAGACTGGGGCTTAATCGACACTTTCCGTCAATTACATCCAGAGCGCATCGAACGTTATTCTTGGTTCGATTACCGCAGCAAAGGGTTCGATGACAACCGCGGCCTACGTATCGATGTGATTTTAGCAACGCCTTCACTGGCAGCACGTTTAGTCGAATCCGACGTCGATTACGATCTGCGCGGCATAGATAAACCATCTGACCACGCGCCCATTTGGAGCACGTTCAAAGAGGCTTAATCTGCTAGAATTAACTATCTTGTAGACATAAAAAACATCGGCTTAAGCTTAATACCGATTAGTTTAGATAAATTGCTTGACTATCTCGCTGAAATCTAAAAATCCGATGACCTATGTCATCGGATTTTTATGTAAGTATTTAAAATATTAGCCCGCACCCGAATCACTCGTTTCTTCCCATTCACCAGCATAACTGGCGTCTTGATAACTCAATAATGTATTAGTTTTCTTATATAGACAGCTGGCTTACTTTGGGGCTGGCAAAGAAGCTATAACGCTGTCCTGCAACACTTGAACTCCTCCAAAGAATGCGGATATTGCAAAGCGATTAAGCAAAGCAAACCTGTAAAAAAAGCCAGCAATCAAGGTGGTAAAACACTCATCCCAATTTATGCACTGACTCTCTGTTGTGTTGGAGTTGTTCTTGTTCAACAGTTTGGATCAAGTGGAGGGCCATTTATTCATATTTCACTCTCCGAGTGATAAGGTTTACTTCTGATATCAATGCGTTTTTTGGATGTCAAATTTCGCCATAAAAATATCGGACAATATGACTCCTGCCATAGCACCAAAGGAAACGGTGAAAATCATGATGAAAGGTAGAGGTTTTAAATAAGCGGAAGTGAGCATGCCTTGACCAAACCAGTGCAGTAATAAACCAAGGAACATGACACCAAAAGCGAGCCTATTCGCGGCAAAAAACATCGGAATTTCAAACGCCCATAGCTCCTTGTTTCCCTTAAATTGAGCGAAACCGCAATAGAGATAAAGCAGTAATGCGACCATAGCGATAGCACCAACACTGAGTGTATAGCTTAATTGAGATGTCCCAGCCAATACTTGATAGCCGATACGAATGGCATAAATTCCAACACCCAACCAAAGTATCAGCAGCGGCAATAAAATGAGTCCCATTTTTTATCCTTAAAACTTGAGATAGACATACACTTTGCACCTAAAGCGAGCTTTGAAAATTGGCGCTTAATGCTATTCACTGACCTCGGTTTGTGAAGTGAGCGCTTGAAGTACGTTCTTAGATTGAGCACTTAGCGTCAAATCTTATAGTAAGTACTTAAAGTTAGGACTTGGAATGGAATGAGCACTTAGAGTCCGTTCTTAAAGTAAATATCTTAAGCAACTGTTAAAATAGCGCCGAGATCAGCATGCTACTTTATCCGCGCCATATGGTACACACTGACAAATTCACCATTTCTAAAGGCAAAATCCTTCGACTCACCTTCAATCACAAAACCAAACTTTTTATACAGACCAATGGCGGCATGATTGTCGGTATAAACCGTTAATTCAATTCGTTTTATATTCATCCATTTATCGGTAAGCTCAAGCATAGCGTTAATCAAAGCGCTACCAACACCGCGGCCTTGATAGCTATCCTTTACCCCCATTCCAAAGGAGGCTACATGCCTGCGACGGGGTTGCTCGTACACCTCAAAACCCAACTCGCCGACAACTTCACCTTCAATCTCTGCGACATAGCGATGAATATTATTCGATGTTGCAGCAAGGCGTGACTCCCATTTATCGGTCGATGGCCAAGGAAGTTGCAAGGTGCCTGCATAGGCATTCGGGCAGGTATATACGTCTTGAATGGCTGCGGCGTCACGCTTCTCTGCATGCCTAATCGTAATCTTTTCCAATAAATCCCTCCTTGATTTTCTTTCTCATAAAATACCTGTCCGGTCCCACGTACATAGAGCTAAGTACACGGAGCAAAGCCTATCGAATTAACTAAAGCACATGCGCAAACATAATAGAAAATCGCAACTCTGCCCGCTTCTTATCTAACCGACTTTACGGATGAAGCTCGCATAAGACAAGTATGAAATTTAAAAACTATTGATAAACCTAGTTTTTATATGGATAGGTATCAATTGATATGAGCATTTAAAACCACGGCGCTATCTCCACAGCCCTACCACACAGCCTCGACAATCCTGCCTCGACATCTAGATGAAACACTAAGCAAATAAAAAACCCGCTCAAGATAAGTTCTTGGCGGGTTTATGGGATATCGCGACACTTAAGTCGAGCCGAACCGTTCAGCATTAAAATTAAGCTAATATAATCAATCACATTACACTAACTAAACTGAGTCACTGTGTTCTGTCAAAGCGGTAAACGACCATTAAATGACAAGGCTAACGTCGTGCTATCCACGTATTCAAGCTCTCCACCAACGGGTACGCCGTGGGCGATGCGACTGATCATCACCTTATGGCGTCTGGCCATATCAGCAATAAAATGCGCTGTGGCCTCGCCTTCTACCGTCGGATTGGTCGCTAAAATCAACTCGGCAACATCACCCGAAGCCAAGTGGCGCTCGAGTAACGCTAAACCTAGCTCTTCTGGCCCAACACCATCGAGTGGCGATAAATGACCTAAAAGCACAAAGTAGCGACCAGTGAAATGTCCACCCGCCTCAATGGCTAACACATCGGCTGGCGTTTCCACCACACAAATGGTGGAAGACGTGCCGCGTTTATGGCTAGCACAAATCGGACAAAGGGTTTCTTCAGTGTAGGTTCGGCAAGACTGACAATGACCGACGTCACTCATCGCACTGGACAGCGCACTGGCTAATTTAAGCCCTGCTTTTCTGTCACGCTCGAGTAACTGAAACGCCATACGTTGCGCCGATTTAGGCCCAACCCCAGGTAAACAACGCAGGGACTGAATTAACTCATCTAACAGTGGACTAAATTTCATCGGCTATCTCAATTAAAATGGCATTTTCATGCCTGGAGGTAATTGCATACCACCAGTGACTTCGGCCATTTTAGTTTTTTGATTTTCTTCAATTCGACGGGCTGCATCATTACAAGCTGCAGCAATCAAATCTTCCAGCATTTCTTTGTCGTCTTCCATCAAGCTTGGGTCGATTTCGACTTTACGCACTGTGTGCGCGCCTGTCATGGTGACTTTCACCAAACCTGCACCCGATTCGCCCACCATTTCCATACGGGCGATTTCTTCCTGCATTTTGGCCATTTTTTCTTGCATCATCTGGGCCTGTTTCATCAGATTGCCCATACCGCCTTTTCCAAACATAGTCTTTTCTCTTCTATTAGGGTTAGTCGCAAGCATTAACGCGGCTAATCTTACTTAAATAAATGGGATTGGCAATCAATGCCGTTATCTTGTTAATAAACTTATGATCTCGATGCCGAGTTTCTCAGCAGCATTACTATAAATAGGTACTTTAAGCTCAAATTTAAACCACGGCGTAACAAATTAACGACCAAACTTTGCCCCTAGGACTCGTTGATTGTCGATAATCGATAGTGGTTAACTCGCGGCCTCAGTTAGCTCAGGTAAAGCTTGTATTTGCTGACTGCGTAAATTCAACAACTCAGGTGGGTACACTAAACTATCAGCATCGAGTTCGGCGCCCATACGTTGGATCAACCATTGCACATTATCATCATGGATCAATGATTGATGTGCCTGTTGCAGCAACTCTTGGTGGAAACGCTTACGTAACTCTAAAGGCGTTTCCCGCTGTTCATCGATTCCTATGACCACTTGTACCCGTCTTGGGTTCCCGAGCGCGGTAGTTAAGGCTTGCTCAAGCTGCACTATGGCAACATCGGCCGCAAGATGTTTCTGGTTTGGCTTAAGCAACAGCGGCAAAGGATCGCTCTGGGTTTGGCAAACGGAATTCACCGCCAATTGCCGCACTCGTCCGCCGATCTCTAAGCTCGCCATCAACTTGTACCAATGCAAATCTAATGGATGACCACTAATAGGTTGAGTCGAACTGAGCGCAACGTGTGTCTCCTGCGTGTGTTCAGCATTAGCCGTCTGATTCAGTGCATCATTAGCAGTGTTGTTAGCCTCTAAAGATCCTTGGTCACCGCTGGCTGAGTCGACCTTAATTTCTGAGCCTTGAGCCACCATAACATCAGCAGCATCAGCAACATCAGCGATATCATTATTGCCGCACTCAACCTGAGTCGTTTCGATAAGCTCTGAGGTTAACTCTGCTTCTGGCTCAGTCTCCCAAGGCGGACGATCATATGCTGCCAGTTTGACTGGAACAGCAGAAACAGAACTAGCTGATTCTGCGATCGAAGATACAGATTGATGCAAAGTAATTGGCTCAAGATCTAAGTCAAAATCATCATCAAAATCTATCGCTAAATCGGGGTCTAAATCAGCAGCAGGATCAGCAGAAAATGACACATTTGTCTGACTGACATGACTTTTACTGGCCGACTTAGGTAAGGTGGCTACATTTGATTTACTGTTTGGTGTCTTTAACTTTGAGTCCAGTAACGACTTTTTTTCATCACCGTCCTTAACACTTAAGGCGTCGAGATCCGATAACAGTGAATCTCGCGCAGCCAACACAGCCGAGAGAATATCATCATCGGCTAAGGATGCAGAAGCAGGTGTTGGAATTGAAATTGGTGTCTGAGGAGACGCTTGAGCCATAGCTACTGACTGACTATCAACTGAACCTTGCATGCCAACTGCACTTTGAATACCTGTGCTTTGAATATCAGCAGAATGTTGAACACTATCCGAGTGTTGCACATTAGCTGAGTGTTGAACATCATCAGGTACCGCATGAGCCTCAAAGCTGTGATGAAAGTCGTCATCATTGTAAGAGCCAGAAGAAAATTCAACATAAGCATCTTGATAGGAATCGAGCGGCGCCGACTCTTGGGCATAATCTCCCATCGCAGGATATGAATACGCTGCTTCAGTTCCATAGGAACTATGCCCATCAAGCCCTTTTTGCTCAAGCGTGTTGTTAGCGGTGGGATTGTTATCCAGTGTGTTCTCAGCTGCGCTGTTGTTAACCATTTCAGCCGCTGCTGGATTAACAATACTCGACTCGGCAGTTGCCCCAATTAATTCAGGAACTTCACTATTCTGAGCATCAAGACTGGCAACCGATGCTTCATTGTCAGCAACGGGCTCAGAAATGTGTATAGAAGTCGCTTGAGCGGTTGATACTGTTTGAGTTTGAGGCTCTACCTCAGCATTCACTATCTCAGCATTTAAGCTGTCAGCGTTAAATCCCTGACTCTGAGCCTGACTTAAAATCACCGTCTGTTCGGCAACTAATGCCGCATCCGCTTCGAGCTCAGCATCAAGCGCCTGCTCTACAGCATCAGCTGGCTCAATTGACACTTCAGCCGTAGCCGTAGCAATAGCGTCCGCTTGCGCGGTTTCAACTTGCTGATTAGCGTTAGTTTGCTCAATTAATACTGTTTTTTTTTCAGCAGGCACTTTTTCAGTGATATGCGGTTCAGTGCTATGTGGTTCAGCAGTATGTTCTGCACACTGTTGTTCATTTACATGGGGAGCTTGCACTGCAGCAGTTGCCGCAACGGGCGTTTGGCCTTCGGGTAAACTGATCTCAGCGACCACATCAGGCTGCCAACGCTTTACCGGCTTTTCTGGCACAAATGCGACAGCCCGTAACAGCGCCATCTCAAGCCCCGATTTAGGGTCTGGTGCATGGGGTAAATCTTTGCGGCCCGTTAATAAAATCTGATAATAAAGCTGCACTTGCTCTGGCGTAAGCTGCTCGGCAAAGGCGCGAATTTGCGCGCTATACAAAGATTGCTGCGCGCAAGCGGGGGCAAATTGGGTCAAGGTAATTTGATGTAACAGTTCAAGCAAACTGCGCAGCACTTCTTGAGCATCGGCGCCGTACGCCAGCACTTGGGCACAGGTGGGCATTAACACGCCAATATCGGCATCGGTTAAGGCTTTAAGCAAAGCAACCACATGCTGCTCATCAATACTGCCAAGCATAGTTTGTACTTGAGTGAGCATCACATTGCCGCCACCAAAGGCGATCGCTTGATCGGTCAAACTCAAGGCATCACGCATACTGCCGTTGGCGGCTTTGGCAAGAAGCTTTAGCGCTTCAGCATCAAAGGGAAGCTGCTCTTGGGTCAAAATATGATTAAGCTGAGTGCCAATTTCGCCTTGGGTCAGACTTTTTAAATTGAACTGCAAACAACGGGATAACACAGTCACGGGCAGTTTCTGCGGATCGGTTGTCGCCAGAAGAAATTTAACGTGCTCGGGGGGTTCTTCTAAGGTTTTTAGCAGTGCGTTAAAACTGCTGCGCGATAGCATATGCACTTCGTCGATGAGATAAACCTTAAAACGGCCACGGGTCGGACGATACTGCACATTGTCTAACAGCTCACGGGTATCATCGACCTTAGTACGGGAAGCGGCATCGACTTCAATTAAATCGACAAAACGGCCTTGGGCGATTTCCACACAGCTACCGCAAACACCACAGGGAGTGGCTGTCACGCCTTGTTCGCAATTTAAGCCTTTGGCAAAGAGTCGCGCTAAGCTGGTTTTACCGACACCGCGCGTTCCCGTAAACAGGTAAGCATGGTGTAAACGCTGCTGGCTTAACGCATTGGTCAAGGCATGCAAAACATGGCTTTGGCCAACCATTTGATCAAATGTGGCAGGGCGCCATTTTCTGGCTAACACCTGATATGACATGGAACTCCCCAGAGTATGTGATACAAAAGCGGGAGCATGCGCCCCGAGAACTTTGAAAGATAACATGTCATGATTTGACATGCCATCAAACTATCCCAAGGCGCCTTTAGCTGCAGATTTATTCGCCTTCAAACTCACAAAGTTTAACCAACTCAAGCCCTAATGCGGTTAAACGGGCTTCACCACCTAAATCAGGTAATGAGATCACAAAGGCCGCATGTTTAACTTCACCGCCCAGTTGGCGAATGAGTTTAACGGTCGCTTCAATAGTACCGCCAGTGGCGAGTAAATCGTCAACAACGAGCACTTTGTCATTTGGATTAATCGCGTCGGTATGAATTTCTAGGCTATCGTGACCGTATTCCAGTTCATAGCTTTGGCTGATAGTTGCACGCGGCAATTTACCCGGTTTACGCACAGGTACAAAACCGATACCCAATTCTAAAGCCAACGGCGCACCGAATAAGAAACCACGGGCTTCGGTGCCCACTATTTTGGTAAAGCCTTGGCCACGATAGTGTTCAACTAACAAGTCGATGGTCGCTTTATAGGCGGCTGCATTCTCAAGCAAACTGGTGACATCTCGAAATAAAATCCCTTCCTTAGGATAATTAGGAATCGTTTTAATGCTTTGCTTTATCAAGGATAAGGTTTCTGTATTCATAGCCATCATATTTACTTAATAAGTTACTTAATCAATTCACCAACCTAGCGTTGGCGGTATAAAACAAAACGTCCACACTGGGTGGACGCATTGTCGAAAGTCGGACAAAGCTTATGCCGCTTTAGTTTTAGTTGCAACAATCACAACGCACAAGTGATGGAAAGGTTATCAATTTGTGCCTCAGATCAAACCCTGTCGACACAGTGTTAAATCACCTCAACCATGACGCGACGAAAACTATCTGTCATGCATTAAATTCACAGTGTCGCTCTATTCAGCTATTTCAGGGATCCCTTTGAGATACCAGAGTAAGACGAGTGCCATCACCAACAGCAAACCTTTTACCCAAAGGATGGGCACCACAATAATGCTGACACTAAAACTCAGCGCGCTGACTATCATAGCTTTGCGTTTCAATCCTTTACGCATTGCTCGCTGCTCTTGCCACTGGGTTAAGGCATCGGCAAACCATGGGTGAGTCATCAACCAATAGTGTAAACGTTCACTGGAGCGGGCAAAGCAGAAAGCGGAAAGCAAGATAAACGGCACGGTCGGCAGCAAGGGCAGCACGATACCGAGTAAACCTAAGGCTAACGCGGTTAAACCTAACAATAAAAATAATCCGCGCTTTAATACCATAGATTAACTTACCCTTTATCGGAAAAACAAAAGCCACTCTAAGAGTGGCCAATAGTCTATGCGCTCAAGATTAACGCTCGCTTAAATTAGACCTAAGTGCTTTAACCAAGACAGGCTTGCTGGCAGAGTCGGCAACAGTAAAACTAAAATAAAACCAATAAAATACAAAAAATTAAATGGGTCTTTGAACGGCTGACTACTCATTACAGCTCCTCTAGTATGTGCAAGTATAAGTGCGCAGGAATCGTACAGTGATTGAGATCACAAAACGGCCGACATTGTAGCGGTTTGTCAAATTAATAAAAACCCTCTAAATGTAGGGTTATTGCATTTATTTCGGCAATAATCCCAACCTTAAGACTGACGTCCGCGCACTATCCCTTTGGCCGCTAATTGCTCGAGCAACTGACCACAACCTTGCTCAATAACTTCTGGCACCATTTGAGGGTAAGTGATTGTTAGCCAATCAACTATCTCTTGAAAACCCGCTTGGCCTTGAGCTTGAAGAAATGCCAACACCTGCGCACTTAAGGGGTTTAACTGTAAGAAACACACTTCACAATCGGCATCTTGATAGAGACAAAAAAACACTGGCGCATCGAGTTGTTGCTGCGGACGATAATCCTGACGAATGTGCTGCACCTCAAAATGATACTGCGCTACCCTCGCCGTCTTCGATAAACATAACGCCTGCGTCGGAATTTGCGCTGGGCTAAGTTGAGACTCATCCCCACTTACCTGTGCAACCGCAACGGCCAACTCCAGCCATTCATAGTGCGCTAATTCGAGCATAAAAACGGGATCATTTGCCGTGGGCTGATATTCCTGCTGTAAAAAATCTAAAAACTCGCCCGCGATGTCGATAAAAATCGGCGATTGGCAATCGTGCTGGCTAAAAAAGCTCTGCACCAAAGCTAACCAGTCTTCCTCAGAGTGCAAACTTTTCAGCACGGGAAAGCCGTTCGACACAAATCCCAGCACATTATTAAAAAATAACTCGCGGTAAACCTGCATGCGTCGAACATCGGTATCCGCGGGCAATGGCGAAGAGGGATCGCGGATATAATCGATAAAGGATTGCTGCACTTGCTTAAAATCCATTAGGCGCTCCTCTTTACAGCATGAGTGCTATTTTGAATTTGGGAACTGACCGCCGCTTGATAAGCGTGGATTTGATTTAGCTCGAGCAACAATTCAGCGGTTGTCGGCAGATTAAAGTCACGCTCAAGCAAGGTCGGCTTTACCCCATGCAAGGCATAGCAACGTTGCAACAATGCCCACACGGGATCGTTAATTGCAGCGCCATGGGTATCAATGAGCAGATCTTCAGCTTGTTTGTAGTGCCCAGCAATATGCAGATAAGCGATGCGCTCCGTCGGCATGGCCTGTAAAAAGGCATCGGCATCGTATTGATGGTTTATCGAGTTCACATAGATGTTGTTCACATCGAGTAGCAGTTTACAATCGGCTTCTTGCAGCACGGCATTAACGAATTCAAGTTCGCTCATTTGCGCACCTGGAGCGGCATAAAAAGACACATTCTCTAAAATAAGCGGCCGCTCTAGAATATCTTCTACTTGCTTGACCCGCGCCGCCACATGCTTTACCGCTGCGTCGGTAAAAGGGATAGGCATGAGATCATATAAGTGACCTTGCCCTGAGCAATAACTTAAATGTTCGGAATAGACTTGGATTTGGTGTAAATCCATAAAGGTTTTGATATTTTTTACAAACGCGAGATCTAAGGGTTCAGGGCTACCAATGGATAAACTCAAACCGTGGCAGTAGAAAGTATGTTGCTCGGTTAGTTCACGAAATTGGCGACCAAATTTACCACCTAAGGTCATCCAATTTTCTGGTGCCACTTCAAAAAAATCAATAGCATCAGGCACCTGTGTACAAAACTCACTGAGCATTTCTCGCCGTAAGCCCAGCCCTACCTGTACCGCATTTTTTTGATTATTCATAAAACCTCACGAACGCTTGGTCATCGCTTTAGGATAAAACAAAAGAGACCAGCGCGGGCTGGCCTCTTTAGACTCAATAACCCCCATCACAGCGGGAGCAGTGCAGTCAGTTTTATTTCATTTCTTTTTTAACGGCTTCGACTTTAGCGTCAACTTTCTCTGCGGTTTTCTTCATATCAGCGCCACATTTCGCTTCACCACACTTACCTTCATGGGCCTTATCCGCGGCTTTTTTCATGTCAGCGCCGCATTTCGCTTCGCCACATTTGCCTTCATGGGCTTTATCTGCGGCCGCTTTCTTCATATCCGCGCCACATTTAGCTTCACCACATTTACCTTCTTTGGCTTTTTCAGCAGCGGCTTTCTTCATATCCGCGCCGCATTTGGCTTCACCACATTTGCCTTCTGAGCCGACAATTTGATAACCCGCATCCATTGCTTCAAAACCAAACGGGTTAGTTTGGGCATTGACAGCAAAAGCGGAACTCATGACGACTGAACCTAAGGCCACTGCAACTGCTGTTTTTTTAACTGAATTCATAAATAATCCCTTCTTGTTTATTGAGTAATGTTGACCAACAACAGTATAAGTAGCTGGCTTATTGCAAAAGACCTGCCCTGTTTCAATTCTATTGCAAAAAAATATCACTAAATCACAGAAATGGTCAAAATATCCTGCTAGGACAATCAGTTTAGCGTGGATTTTATTTATGGGAGCGCATAATCATCCGCATTCACTCGGCCACTTTGTAACTTAAGGCCGATAAGGTAGAATGCTCGCCCTTTGCAAATAGATATGGGTTTACTGCAGTGCGTGTGATTTTGGCTCCAATGGAAGGCGTAGTAGACGCTTTAATGCGTGACATTCTATCGACCATCAATCCCTACGATTTGCTCGTCACCGAATTTGTGCGTGTGGTAGACCAACTGCTGCCTGAAAAAGTCTTTCTCAAACTGTGTCCTGAGCTACTCAATAAGGGGAATACTCCTTCGGGTACGCCCGTGCGAGTGCAGTTACTCGGCCAAGAACCCCAATGTATGGGTGAAAATGCCCTGCGGGCAATTGAACTCGGCTCACACGGTGTCGATGCCAACTTTGGCTGTCCGGCAAAAATCGTTAACCGCAGCAAAGGTGGCGCCGTATTACTGCAATATCCTGAGAGCGTGCACGATATTGTCAAAGCCATGCGTCAAGCGGTGCCGAAAGAACATGCCGTAACCGCCAAAATACGTTTAGGCTACGAAGATAAGTCACTGTTCATGGAAAACGCTATCGCTGTGTATGAAGCCGGCGCAACTGAGCTTGCCATCCATGCGCGCAGCAAAGTTGACGGTTACAAACCACCCGCCTACTGGGAATACATCACCGAAGTGCGTAAACGTTTGCCAATCCCGGTGATCGCCAACGGTGAAATTTGGAACCGCGACGATGCTAAGCGTTGCATCGACGTCACGGGCTGCGACAGTATTATGATCGGCCGCGGGGCGATTTCATTGCCCAACTTGGCCGATACCATCAAGACAGGCGCAACCCCTTATACTTGGGCGCAAACCTTAGGGCTGATGCTCAGTTATACCCAAAGAGAGCTTAATGGTCGCAAGAGTGACTATTATCCCGCCCGGATCAAACAGTGGTTTACCTACCTCAATCGTCAATATCCCGAAGCCGATACCTTATTTAGGGAGCTACGCGTGTTTAAAACAACGGAAGAAATCGTCGCGGTATTAGAAGCTGCGCAGCGAAACTTAGCCGACTAACCATAGAGTGTGACCAACCACAAAACGGAAATCTATCTGATAAAGGTAAGAGATCGAGACTCAAACGCGGCAATGTGTGCAATGAAAGGGACTTAGTCATAGCACACATAATGCGATAGGAATGAAGTACTTTTTCGATTTTTAACGGCGAAAATATTTAAAATATGGCAGATACTTGATCTTTATCATAGTCGTTGGTAGTGGAACTATTAGACTGGACGCCTAGAGTCAAATGAAATAGGCGATTTTACGTGAGCACCACCCATATCAGACATGAATTGTCAGAGCTTGAAGCTAATCTAAGGAAAGAACTCGGCGCGCTCCCTCCGTTCCTCGAAGTCATAGGGGAGCATTATGCTAGCCTGAGTCTGACAGAGTTAATTGATACATTGGCGCAAACGCCACTGGCCGATCACCCGCTATTTTGCCAGCTGAATAAACTTGATGCCGCCTTTTGTCAGCTCGACTTAGGCCTCTACGGTCTTTGCTCGGATTGTGAGGCAGAAATCGAAACCGAACGCTTAAACCAAGATCCCACTGAACAACGCTGCGCCTCCTGCGCCGAGCATTATCAACACGAACATCGCCACGAGCTGCGCCTCACACATTAATAGCGCTGATCCGATATCCGGTAAACAACCTGAAAAGCAGGCAAAAATAAGCAAAAAAAACTCCGCAAGCGGAGGTTTGAGTTAGAGATTTAAGTCTAGCGAACTTTCTCTAATCAGAGTGATACTTTTTCTAAAGTAAATATACACTACCAAACCAGCGATTAACTTTCTTCGCAATAACGTCTACTTAGTAAATTAGATGTTCTTTAAACATAATAGAAACTGTCATATAAAAAATACCACTCAATTGAGTGGCATTTATATTTAAATACTCAGTAATGATTAATTACTTAAAGTTGACAACCTTCAACATTCTTTGAGTTTTCATAAACAATATCACCTATCGGACTATAATCCGCAGCAACAATCGCTTGTTTCTCTTTCAAGAATGAATACAGTAAATCAGCATCCACAAAACCCGTTTGGATTGGGCTAGCAAGTTTAGGATAACCGTCACCACCAGCAGCGTTAAAGCTAGGTACAGTGAACTTGTAAGCACCAGTAGGGCTGAAGTCTTTGCCATTTATTTCACTAATATTGGCAGTCTTAGCTACGCAGTCAATGGTCATTTTCACGCCCGTGATTTGTGCATAACCACCTGAACCAATTTGAAGACTACCTACCGCGCCTAAATAAGCCGCAACTTCAGTACCTGTCATTTCGTTCAGAGTCACCATGTTACCGAATGGCTGAACAGTCAGCACGTCACGGTAAGTGATATTGCCAGGTTGAATAGAGGCACGTACACCGCCCGAGTTCATCACGCCAAAATCGGCTTTGACTTTATCACTTTGCGCCATCGCTAACATACGGCCTAAGTTAGTTTGCTTATTACGAACGTTTGCACGCTCGCCATCTAACAGAGCATCCGTAGTTGCTATGACTTCGTCTAACTTAGCTTGACCTTTCTCTTGGTAGTAAGATAGCAGCTCTTTTAACTCAGCATCAGGCTCAATCTTAGTGCCCGCTAAATCAGCAGTCTTCTTGCCCGCGTCATCCAATTTACGCATATTCACAGGCACAAGTTTATAGCTTGCTAAATGAAGCTCACCGTTAAAGTATTCAAAATCTGCACGACCAACATATTTACCCCATTCATGGGCTTGCATGATCCAAGTACCATTCTGTTTATCTGGAGCACATTCATCGCCTGGTTTAAAGTCAGCGTAGGCTTTGTTGTCAGTACCTGGTTCCATACACACTGGATTTTGTGAATGACCACCAATAACCACTTGCAAATCGCCTTCTTTCAATGCGCGAGCCATAGCCACATCACCAGGGGCGTTACTACCGTTATGGCCGTCAGCATAGTGACCCATGTGCGTGGTAGCGAAAATAATATCGGCCGCTTTGGCGTCTTTAATTTCTTTAATCACTTTAGCGACTTCAGTCTTTGGATCGGTGAACTCCAAGCCACTGATGAATTCTGGATTACCAATCTTAGCCGTATCTTCGGTAGTTAAACCTATTACAGCGACTTTAAGACCGTTTACGTCGAATACCTTATAAGCATCAAAGTAACGTTCCCCTAGATTGCCATCTGCATCTTTATGGTAAATATTCGCCGCTAACATAGGGAATTCCGCAAGGCGGCGCTGCATATCAACAACGGATAATGGATTATCAAACTCATGGTTACCAACAGCCATAGCGTCGTAACCAATTTTATTCATACCTGTGAAATCTGGGATCGCATCTTGTAGATCCGATTCTGGCACGCCAGTATTAATGTCGCCACCAGACAGCAATAATGTTTGACCACCATTCTTACTGACTTCTGCACGAATGCTGTCAATTAAGGTTTTACGCGCAGCCATACCGTATTCGCCGTCACTGTTTTCCCAGAAACGGCCGTGGTTATCATTGGTGTGTAAAACGGTAAATGTTGTGCAAGCGCTTCCCGCTTCAGCACACGTTGTTGGGACTTTATCGTCATCACTATTATTACAACCCGTAAGCGCAGCGACAACAGCAGTTGCAACTAGTCCTTTAATAAGCATATATCTCATTACATCAACCCCTTGATTTTAATTATTTTATCATAGAAAGATTGCCGTGAACTCCATCAAGTTCAGCGTCACGGATAATAACAAAGAATAAAGATAAATTGTGTCATTTTTATTAAAAACTTGACATTAATAGGGGAATTCGCAGGAGCTTTAAGACAGATTTGTTTCATATAAAAAATAAGCTGAATGACTGATTTCTATATATGTAGAGAATTAAATATAAAAATGAAATAACTTAATTTAAATCCTTCAGTATAAATGACTTAGAAAGTGTTACAGAAAAAATTGATTGTTCCCATAAAAAAACAAGCATGGGCAAATTTAAACTTACCGCATGCTGTTTTTATCGGCAATTAGACTTGTCTACATTTCAAATCGCTGTAATAACCACTTAGAAATCTCTTTTAACTGCGCAGGGATCACCGAATGTGGCATAGGATAAGTCTGCCACACCACATTATAACCGCCCGCAATTAAGGCTTCTTTTGCTAATGTTCCAGCGGATAATGGCACTACATCATCCTGTAGACCGTGTTGCTGTAATATGGGTGTATTGCGATTTGCTGCACTTAATTCAGCGGGTAACACATCGCCCGTCGGTAAATAACAAGATAGCGCCATTATCCCTGCAAGTTGCTCGGGGAAACGCAGTCCAGAGAATAAACTCATCACCCCGCCCTGGCTGAATCCCGCTAATACGATACGCTCGCTCGCAATACCCGCCGCGATTTGCTCATTAATTAATGCGGCAACCCTTTTCTCCGACTCAAGCACGCCTTCCATATCGGCTCTGTCGTGCAAATCCATGCTTTTAATATCATACCAAGCGCGCATGACGTAGCCGCCATTAATGGTCACGGCTTGTTCTGGTGCATGGGGGAAAATAAACCGGATAGCATGCTCGGCAGGCAAACCTAATGCAGGCACAACAGGGGCAAATCCGGCACCCGAATCCCCTAATCCATGTAACCAAATAACCACTGCTGTAGCTGGTGTCTTAGGCTCAACGACAATACGCTCAAGAGAAACTGACATACTAAAAAATCCCTAATTCGATATTAAACACTCATCAACTAAAAAGTGATGATAAATCTGTAAGTTAGACATGCTGTGCAGGCGTGCTTTATTCCGCATCCATGCCCAGTACATCTTGAATCGCACGCAACTGGGTATTTGAGTCCAATACTAAGCTCCAACGTACACCGCCACCATCGGCGATTAACATAGGTGGCTGACGTCGCAAACCTATATCCTCCGCACTCGCTTGCAGCACGATACTGGCAACATTGAGCCGCACTTGCACTTCGAACTCAGTGACGATTAACTTACCCTGCGAAAAATCTAACACCATTTTGATAACCGCCCTATGTGAAAACGCCGTCATCATAGCAAACTTGTGGTCTTTTACCGATGGCATTTCCTTCCCAACAGACGAGCCATTAAAGTTTGATTACATTTGAGCTAACAGTGAGATCACAAATCCAGTGGATTATCAGGTAAACTTTTGCCCTATATAGATAGAGCCGATAGAAAACCAAGCAGCATTGATGCTGTTATCGGCCCAAACTCGAACTAAAATACTTCATCATTAGGCTGTTAAATAATGCTTTCACTTCGCCGTACCGTCCTGAGCAGCGCCCTACTTTTTGCGCTGCAACTCCTTCCTAGCACTGATGCCAATAGCGCTACTAATACGTTAGCCGCTGAACCGACTGCCACTGTTGTACAAGCACAGACGCAGCAGAACCAAGATGCACTGACCTATGCCAATTACACTGACGTCAACGTGAGTCATGTTGAACTAGCCCTTGCCATCGATTTTAAACAAAGCCGCTTATCCGGCGAAGCCACCCTCGATTTGGCTTGGCATAAGGCGGGGAAAGAACTCATCTTAGATACTCGAGATCTAACGATTAACAGCGTGAGTGCTTTGAATTCAACTGGGAAATGGCAAAGCGTGCCCTTCACCTTAGCCAAAGCGGACGCTGTAAAAGGTGCGGCGCTAACCATCAAACTTGCCGATGAAGATACCCAAAAAGTTAAAATCAATTATCACACGTCGAATAATCCATCCGGTATTCAATGGTTAACTCCAGAGCAAACCCAAGGTAAACAGTTACCTTTTATGTTCAGTCAGAGTCAGGCGATTCATGCTCGCAGCTGGATCCCACTGCAAGATACCCCAGCCGTACGCCAAACCTATAGCACAACGATAACTGCCGATAAAGCCATTACTGTGGTCATGAGTGCCGATCGCAAAACCCTGTCGAACACTCAGACCCAGTTCACTATGCCGCAGGCTATTCCAGCTTATTTGATTGCCATTGCGGCCGGACATTTACAGTTTGCGCCCTTAGATAACATCTCCGGCATTTGGGCTGAGCCAGAAATCCTCGACAAGGCGAGCAAGGAATTTGCCGACACACCGGAGATGATCAAAATCGCGGCAAAACGTTACGGTGATTATCGCTGGGGACGATATGACTTGCTTATCTTGCCGCCAAGCTTTCCCTTCGGCGGGATGGAAAATCCACGCCTTTCCTTTATTACGCCAACGGTGATCGCGGGTGATAAAAGTTTAGTGAGTCTGATTGCCCACGAACTTGCCCATTCTTGGTCGGGTAACTTAGTGACCAACGCTACTTGGCGCGATCTCTGGCTTAATGAAGGTTTTACCACCTATGTGGAGAACCGCATTATGGAAGATCTCTACGGCCGTGACCGAGCGCTAATGGAGCAAACCATTGGCTACTCAGAATTACTTGCCGAGCTTGCAGAACTCACGCCTAGCGATTCAGTGTTGCATGTGGATCTTGGCAAACGCTCACCCGACGAAGCCTTCAGCGGTGTCCCTTATGTAAAAGGTCAGTTGTTTTTACTCTTTTTAGAGCAAAAATTTGGCCGCGAGCGCTTCGATGCCTTTGTAAAAAACTACTTCAATCATTTTGCATTTCAAAGCATTACCACGGCGCAGTTCCGTGAGTATTTATCTTTGAATCTATTAAACAAATACCCCAATGTGGTCAGTGAGGCTGAAGTGGACACTTGGATTGAAGGGCAAGGTTTGCCATCATTTTTGGTGCAGCCCAACTCCCACGCCTTCGATGATGTCGATGCCCAAAGGCAAACTTGGCTCGACGGTAAACTTAACGCAAGCGAGTTGAAAACCAGCACTTGGACAGTGCACCAGTGGTTAAGGTTTATCAACGAAATGCCAAGAGTCAATCTAGACCAAACCAAGCTTGCCGAGCTGGATAAAGCGTTCCATTTTACGGGCACAGGCAACAGTGAAATTGCTTTTGCATGGTATTCGCTCGCCCTAGACAACTGCTATTACGCGGTACTACCCGCATTAAAACAACACTTAACCCATGTTGGCCGCATGCGCTTAATCGTGCCGTTATACCAAAAGCTTGCAAGCACAGATCAGTACGATTGGGCCAAGAGCGTCTATCTTAAGGCTCGCAGCGGCTACCATCCACAAACCCAAGCAAGCCTAGATATGATGTTTGCCGACAAACCACTCGAGCATGAACATAGCCATTAGCCAGATTAAGAGCCATTAGCAGTTGCGCTAACTATTAAGCCATTAGCACCATAAAAACAAAAAAGCCCAAACCTAGGTTTGGGCTTTTGCTATTCAATCTTCTGCCTCGACTCATTCAACTTATACTGAACTGATACTCCACTCACATTAAGTCAGATAGAAGCCAAGTTCGAAGCCGAGTCCGAAGCCTAAAGATTAGTGGTGATGACCACCGGCGCCATGGGCATGACCATGGGCGATTTCTTCATCACTCGCGTCACGGGCACCCACGACTTCGATATCAAAGGTCAGTTCACGGCCGGCTAATGGATGGTTTACATCCACAGTCGCCATAAACTTACCCACTTTAACGATAGTCACTTGGCGTTGACCTTGGTCAGTATTGACCACAGCCGTCATCCCCGGTTTCCACACAGTCGCGCCCAATAAATGCTTAACCGACACACGTTGGTGCGCATCCGCATCCGCTACGCGCTCACCGTAGGTTTCGGCAGCAGGCAAAGTCACAGTGAACTTTTCACCTATGGCTTTACCATTAATCGCGTTTTCAACGCCTGGCATCATGTTGTCATGACCGTGTAAATAGGCAATAGGATCGCGACCTTCGTTCGTCTCAATCACTTCGCCTTTCTCGTCACGCAGTGTGTAGTTAAACTGCACAACCATATCGTCTTTAATGCTCATCGAATATCCTTTGATTTTCTTCGATTTCAATTGTGGGCCGAGCTTAACAAAACTGCGCTTTTCACTCCACTTTTTTATCCGGCCTAAAAGCGCTCAAAACCCGCAACGAGCGCTCTTTGGCTACAGTGATAGTCCTAAAGCGCTAAACACCTCTGGGCTTGGGAAACCATCGGCAATCATCTGTTTGCTCCGTTGAAAGGCTTGCAGCCCTACCACAGAGTTACGCCCAAACACGCCATCTGGCTTGCCAACATCAAATCCAGCCTCGTTCAGTTTGGCTTGCAATTGCTTAACTTGCTCGCGACTTAAGCGCGGCTGTTCTGGCGGGCTCACTGTCAAAGGTAACCCCCCATTAATGCGATCGGCAAGATGCCCAACTGTGATGGCATAATACTCAGAGCGATTCCAACGCATAATCACATTGAAGTTCTCATAGCCTAAAAAGGCTGGCCCCGTATGCCCTGCTGGCAAATACAACGCGGCTTGAATATCCACGGCGGGCAAAGGTTGGCCATTCGCTTGCGTAACATTTAAGGCGGCCCACTCAGATAAGGCCAAGGGCTGCTTTGCGCCTAAATGACTGTAACTAAAATCCTTTGGTAATAAAACTTCGCGACCCCAACGTTCATTTCGCTGCCAGCCTAAGTGCTGTAAAAAGTTCGCGGCGGAAGTCAGCGCGTCAGTGGTGCTATTCCATAAATCGGCTTTACCATCGCCGTCACCGTCGACGGCATATTTGGCATAGGCCGACGGCATAAATTGCGTGTGTCCCATGGCGCCAGCCCATGATCCCACCATAGTGTCATCATCAAACTGATACTTTTCTTTCAGTTTTAAGGCTTGCATCAATTCTATGGTGAAATAATTGCTACGGCGTGGCTCACAGGCCAAAGTCGCGAGCGAATTCAATACCGACATCTTGCCTTTATAGGAACCGTAATTAGTTTCAAGCCCCCAAAAAGACAAGATATATTGCGGCGGCACGCCATATTCTTTAGCTAGTTGATTGAGTAAAACGCTGTGTTTTTTCAGTAAGCGACGGCCTTCATTGACGCGCCATTCAGTAGCGCGCTTACTGAAATAATTATCGAAGGTCTGGCTGAATTCGGGTTGTTGCTGATCAAGCTCAATCACCCGCGGCACAAATTTCAAATTTGCAATGGTCGAGTTAATCGTCGCCTCTGACAGCCCTTCGGTGCGCGCCCGCGCTTGTAGCCCAGCCAGACAACTCGGAAATGCCTCGGCATTTACTTGTACGCTAGCATTAATATCAGACATTTGATTGGCTTTAGCAGCTATGCCACTGGCGTTGCTACTGACTGCGTTAGCAGTTGCGCTAGTGTTGGAACTGGCACTCGCCGCTGGCACGCTTGAACAGGCACTCAAGCTGACACAGGCGGCAATACTCGCAAACAGATAAGTTAACCCTTTAATTTTAATCAAATCAACAACTCCAATATTTGATTTCACAACAATGACAAAGTCATCACACTGCTGTGGCTAAACACGACAATTTTCCTTCTTCGAGAAGGCATTGCCCTAGAGAGATATTCGCCTTGGCATAACGAGTTAACGGTTCTATTACAAAAAACCTTTAACGGCCAATGGCATAGAAGACATGTCTCTCCCCCATGGAAAGCCTCTATCTGAATCACACTTGGTCAGCAAAGCACACTGCATCAAGGCTTTTCATTGCCAATAATCCTGACCCATAGCGCCACGTAACACAATCCTTATCGCCATAAATACCTTGTGGCACAGGCTTATTGCTCAGTTATCCAACACAAGAAAAATCTTAACAAAGAATCCCTTGGTATCGCAGCATGTTACCGTATAATGGGTAAGTTAACAGCACACATCAAAGAGACCTATCATGACTGAAATCAATGCGGCTTTGGCTGGCTTTATCGAAAATGTAAAACAACATCAGACGCTTTGGGGTCTAATGGATGAAACTGGCGAAGGCTGGGTCGTTTGTGACTCTTCAGAATTTGAAGACACAGATGTGATGCCATTGTGGTCAAGTGAAGCCACTGCAAAATCCCATTGCAGCGACGAATGGCACGACTACCAACCCGTTGCGATTTCATTAGAAGAATTTCTGGAATATTGGGTGTCTGATCTCAACGACGATGGTGTGTTGATCGGTGTCGATTGGCAGACTGATGAAGATTGCCTTGAACTTGATCCAATTGTTTTAGCAAAAGATTTGGTTGATGTTGAAGAAGTTTAATCCCTTCAATATGCCATTGATGACATCAAGGACTGAGGTAATCATTCCTTGATGTCTGCAATTCCGCTTATCGATATTCCCTTCGACCAACGCCATACTTGTTGGTTTTGCGGCGAGCCGAGCAATCAACACTTCGAATATATTGCCCACACACATACACCACATCCTTCATTAGCTGTGCCCGCCTGCAGTGAATGTTTGCGATTAGCCAAGCAACATACCCTAAGTTCAATTTGGGATTGTCGTATGGCCGTCAAAGATGCACTGATGCGCATTTACGCAAAACACCTCGCGATTGGGATTAATTGGACCGAAGAAGAACTGGCCGAGTCTGAATTTTCCTGCAAAGTGTTTGAAGGCTTTAAGAAAAGTGCTTGGATGATGTACCAGATTGCCCGCGACCGTATCAACGCACCCGGCTGGCCACTGGTATTAGAAGGCGAAGAAATTGACGACCAAGGTTATAACGCAGGTTTTGAATTTGATGGCGTGACCTTTAACTCAGTTAATGCTGCAATCCAGTACTACTCGACGCAATTCACCTTAGATCCACAGTTTTTTGCCGAACTGGTGCGCCTCGTCGGCCGAGCAAGATTCAACTACGCCCTACGACTCGCCCGCATCCATATTGCCGCCGCCAAAGAAATGAAACGCCAAGTGTTACAAGATGTTGAGGCCGAATTAGCATTGTAATCAAGCGTTAAATAAAAAGGTAATTTGGTAGGATTTAAACAAAAGCGATGGAAAGGTGACGATTGAATGGCTGATATTAAAAGTCTGATATAAACAGGCCATATTTAAAACAGTTATTCAAAGCAATTATTAAAAGCAATTATTAAAAGCGCTGAGCCTACCGATGACCAACACAAGGCCAATCACCGATAGGGAAAATCTCAAGATGCTTAGTGATTGATCACTTGTCTTAATCTTTCTTGTACCACTTCCACGAGTAAATCCGGCTGGAATTTAGAAATAAACTTATCACAACCGACCTTCTCAACCATGGCATGGTTGAAACTGCCGCTCAGTGAAGTATTCAAGGTAATATATAGATCTGACATAGCTTTATCACCGCGAACTTCAGAGGTCAGTTTGTAACCGTCCATCTCGGGCATTTCGGCATCGGTAATCATCATCAGTAATTCTTTAGATACTTGCTTACCTTCATCACGCCATTTCTGTAATAACGTCAATGCCTGCAAGCCATCCGAGGCTTCAATGATTTCTATACCTAGTTGGCTTAAGGTTTCACGCACTTGACGCCTTGCGGTCGATGAATCGTCCACAATCAAGATTTTTCTGCCTGGCATTTCATGGACTAAGGTTTCATCGAGCACACCTTCAGAAAGCCTAATATCGTAGTGAATAATCTCAGCTAGCACTTTCTCTACATCGATAATCGACACTAATTGCGATTTGCCTTGGTGCTCGATGCGGGTAATTGCCGTCAAATAATTATTGCGCCCTGCCGTTTTCGGCGGCGGCATGATATCGCTCCATGTCATGTTGATAATGTGCTCAACCTTACCGACTAAGAAGCCCTGCACGCTGCGGTTATACTCTGTGATGATCATATTAGCATCATCATCCGGCGGTAAAGGTTTAAACCCAATCGCCGAACGTAAATCAATCACAGGGATAGAAATGCCGCGAATATTAGCAACACCATAAATATGAGGATGACTCCCAGGCATAGCATTAAGGGGAGGAAGCTTGACCACTTCTTTGACTTTAAAGACGTTGATGGCAAATAACTGCGTGGAATTAATACTAAAGAGCAACAACTCGAGGCGGTTCTCACCCACGAGTTTGGTACGCTGATCTACGGTTGCAAGTACGTTTGCCATAATGCTGCTTCTCTACTCTTGAGGAAAATCCTTTCCTCACATGCGACGGATTAGCTCAAATTATAGCGTTAAACTCCCATGAAGAACCATGCCGTGAGTCTATTTTATCTAAAAATTACAACCACTCTCGCAAAAGTACGAATATTCAACCCATTCAAAACGCATATTCAATTTTAGGTCAGCGACACTGTCGCCTAACGCTGCGCTTTCTGTGCAAGCACCATGCCCGCAAGATCCAAGGCATTTCTGTCGCAGATTATCTCAAACCCCGATTGACGCAGCACAAGTAACAACTCGCGGTGATTAAAGCGATTTTGCTGTGGATGCTCGAATAGGCGTCGGCTTAATGGATTACAAATCGCAGCGCGATATAAATCCTCTATCACAAAGTAACCGTTTGGTTTCAGTACTCGGGCAACGTCCTTGATGGCTGCCTGCCAATCTGGAATATGGTGGAATACGGCAAAATCAAACACCATATCGAACTCGCCATCGGCAAAGTGAAGACTAGAAGCATCAGCAACCGAGAAACTCAGCCCTTTTAAGCCCTGCGGCCGAGCTTGCCAACGGGACTGTGCCGCTGCAATCATTTCGGGATCGATATCCACGGCCGTGATATGTCCTGCGCCAAAATGCTCGCGGATCAACTGAATACCATTACCAAACCCACAGCCGATTTCTAATGCACGCTCGCAGCGGGCCATAGGTTTAGGCATCATAGAAGTCAGTAAAGGCGCTTCGATATGATTTTGTAGCCAAAAACGTATTGGATGCTGAACGAGCTTTTTCTCAAATGGATTTAATTTCATGCCATCCTCTAAATATGGGTAAACTATTGTTGAATAATTTTACTGATCGAACTGCCACTATGGTACGTAATGATAGGAACATAAGTTCACCAGAGGCCACGATGAAATTACCTCTTTTCCCACTACCCATTTGTTTATTGCCCGAAGGTTACACACAACTGCGGGTATTCGAACCTAGATATAAGCGTTTAGTCGCCGAATCGTTAAAGTCAGGCGAAGGATTTGGCTTATGTATGCTCGAAGAGGATGGTAAAACTATTCAGCCCATAGGCACCTTAGTGCATATTATTGATTTTGAAACCCTACCCGATGGCTTTTTAGGGATCAGTATTCAAGGTGCGCAGCGCTTTAAACTCAATGAAATCCGTGTCGAAGACGATGGATTAAAGCGCGGCGATGTTAGCTTTATCGACAATTGGCCTGCGACACGTATTGCGACCGATGAGCGTTACTTGAGCCAAATGTTACAAAATATCCTCAAGGAATATCCGCAACATCTCAAGCACTACCAAGCGGAACAGTTCGAAGATATTGCTTGGGTCTGTCAACGCTGGCTAGAAATATTACCCGTGCAAGCCTCCGAAAAGTACACCTGCATTAATGCCTTAGATCATATTATGACCCGAGACCTATTGAGAGCTGTGATAAAATAGCCCTGTGAATGATCCTTTATTTAAGCCAGTCCGTATTGATTGATAGTTTGACAGTAAAACTGGGCTCAGAAACGAATCAAGCCTCTCAATGTTGTCGTTACTGATGTCAACATCAGGACTAACGACTGTGATAAGAGCGAAAATAATGGAAAATATTCAATCACAAAGCAGGCAAAATCGGTATCATGGCCCTATCACGTCTCTGACTCATTCGGCTATGGATAACGACATTCCCGCTGTTAAAACCTGCGAGCCTCAAGCAGATGCTTTAATCACGTTCATGCTTCAAGTAGCAGATAAGCGTGATAGAGCCGCCTTTGGGCACTTGTTCCAGCATTTTATGCCCAAGATCCGCGCCTTTGGTTTACAAAGACTGAATCAACAAGGCTTAGCCATGGATTTAGTTCAAGAAACTATGACCAGCGTGTGGACTAAGGCCCACCTGTACAATGCTGAAAAAGGCTCAGTGACAACTTGGGTGTTTACCATAATGCGTAATCAGTGTTTCGATATGCTGAGACGAGTACAACACAATAAAGAAGATACCTTTGGCGATGATATTTGGCCATTGTGCGATGCAACCATGGCTCAAGACACACTCACTGATCATAAATTGACGGCGAAACTCCTCCAACATCTTGATGCCCTTCCCCTCGCGCAACGACAAGTCGTGCAAGGTATTTACATGCAAGAACTCACTCAACAAGAGTTAGCCGATGCCCTCAAGGTGCCTATAGGGACCATAAAGTCACGATTAAGACTCGGGCTAGAAAAGTTGAAAAGTTTCTTGGAGACACACAATGATTAAGCATCATCCCCAACCAGAATTACTCGTAAGCCATGCGAATGGGGACTTACCTTTGTCGATGGCCATCGCGGTATCAGCACATTGCGCGTTATGTGAGACGTGTCGTGAGCAACTTGCCCTATTAACAGAGCAAGCCGCCAATTTGGCTTTAAATCCAGATGATGCTCATGCTGTAAAGCATACTGATAAAGCGACGATTCATACTGCACATATTGCTGAAAACACTCAAGCTACTAATGTACCAGTGATGGATATTGACGCTATGCTGGCGCAAATCATGGCTCAGCCTGCGGCAACGGATGTGCCTAGTAACGCTCCTCTGGATGTTCAAGTAAAACAACAGCATTACACAGTACCGTCGGTATTTCGCCAGCATTTGGCTCGTCCTTGGCAAATATTGGGCAAAGTCAGTCGCATGCGTTTTGATGTCGATGAAATGAACACCCGCGCGAGCTTGTTACACATAGATGCCCAAGGTGAAATCCCGCAACATACCCACAAAGGTTATGAACTAACACTATTACTGGCTGGAGAGTTTTCGGATCTTAATGGTGACTATGTGCCAGGTGATTTTATTGTGCTCGATAGCCAACATCACCACTCACCAAAAACCGTTGACGGTTGTTTATGCTACACAGTGTTAGATGCGCCACTGCATTTTACCAAAGGCCTAAGCAAGCTGCTTAACCCCATAGGTGAACTGATTTATTAAGCCTACTGCCTGCGCTGTAGCGTGACTTAATTTATTCAATTTGTTTAGATGAATCCGTTGCTAAATTTTCAGTTACTGAATCTTCAGTTGCTAAATTATCAGTTACGAAATAAGCCATTAATCCCATTGAAATAACCTATTTCAGTGGGATTTTGTTCTATTTTGCGAGAGCTTTTTATTCAGTTTGCTAGACGTTACCTCATCCTATTTGCCTAAAAAGCCGCAATATGGACACACTGCATTACCGCTAAATACAAGATAAGAACATAATTCATACCGAGCTTTATTCTTTAAATCAAATAAATAGCCAGAAACAATTCACGTCAACCCAACATTAATCAACAAATAATCACATTGAATAAAAATTAAACTTGCATAAGCTATTTTTATTGATATACTGCACGTCGTTTTGAGATACACCTTGTTGTTTACCTTTTTAAACCAGCCTGATCATTAGCAATCAGAGTTCGGTCCTCATAAAGAAAGCCTACTACAAGCAAAACCCTATAAGCTCAAGCATTCGATACCACTAAAATCATGTGCTTATGTCTGTGAACTTACTGTTCTCCACACTGTCATAGTATTGTCATTAAGCTATGGTCAACTGGCAGAATCAAGTTAGTCCATTGGCATAATCGACAACATGTATTATTTATCGATTAAGCATCTCTTGATTAATGAATCAAAGATGGGGTAACCTCGATACTCAATAGAACAAATCTTTCGCAAATTGCTAAGGATATTTTATAGTTACAACTATCTCACCTATGGGTGAATTAACAAAAAAGGAGTGTGGCATATGTCATACAAAATTAATGGACATGAAATTACAGTGAACTTTCCTGTAGATTCAATCTCAGTAAATAAAACCTCAATTGCTTTTACCGATCGTCAAGGTAAAAACAGACAGACTTTTTCGAAGCGTACAGAAGCCATCAGCTTTATGAAATGGTTATTGTCCGCAAACAAATAAGTCAAAAAATAAATTAGACGATAAGTTAGAAATAAGTACTTTTATACCCCGTTTGCTCAAGTGTATTTAATCGGTTTCCATTCTCTTCGCAATACCGAGCACTTAAGTAAACTGATAGCCGAATGTCACGAACACGCTATCCTTTTTTACGTCATGATGACGAACACATTTGGTTCAGGCTGTATCTCTCTCACACAGATACCTGCCGAACCAAATGAGTCAAATCCAGCTTAGATCATCCACTTCCACTACAGCATCCGCTAATATTCATTCCCATGAATACTGTTACGTACCTCTTCTATGCCAAAACCCAATACCCAAATCGCCATGCAAAGCTTGATAAACCAGATCAAAGCGACTATTCCACTCAACTTAGAAGAAGCACAATTGTGCCAGGGACAATGTTTAGGTTGTTCGAAAAAAATGCTTGAAATGCTCGATGCAGAAATCAGCTATTGGCAATATTCCGATACGATACCCAGCCTAAAAGATTTAAAAAACCTCGAAAAGATAGGCCAACGTACCTATAAAATCCTTAAGCGAAACCAGTTGCTGCCTTAATCGCTTGTATTTGCATTTAACTATTTATGTGGCGTTTTACTTATACGACTGAACATCAATTCATAACTGAACTGAACTGAACTGAACTGAACTGACAATATGATCCTGATAGAAATCACATTGCCAGTTTTATCTTAGCTATTGTCTATAGCCGTTAAAAATTACAATTCTATAGGCTCAACGTCTGGACTCTGCCAACCTTGCGCGAATATCTGCCAAAGAATATTCAGTTAAGAGTTCACCATCGGCAAATACGGGGACAAACTCGCAATTGTTAACATCTTGCCAGCTCGCTTGATCTTTAAGATAAAATTGCCCTTGCTCATCTTTAAACACCGCAACCAGTCCCTTAGCTGATTTTTTAGTACCGTCATCGGTTTTAGGATCTTTAAATATTTCTCTGTCTTTACCATCAACTTTCGCAAAGGTCGCTTTCACCGCGTAACCGTCGGTATCTCGGGTCACGTGTTGATAGGTAAAACTGCCAATCCCAAACACGATATTAGTCGAAGCAAAACCTTTGGCCTTTAAGCCGGCACAAATGGCTTCAGCCCGCTCAATGGTGATTGAATCGCCATAAATCAGTCCGACATGGCTATCGAGTAATTTGTAACCTTTGGCAGTTGTGCTGCCCCCAAAGACATCCCACAAACACTCGATAGCGCCTTTATACTCAGGGCTCCCCACAGCTGCTTGTGGATCGCCACAAATGATCTTCACCGGACAACCCGTATCAGGCCTAAACACCACTTTGCCCTCACGCGCAAGAATACGGTCTTTTAAGGCAACGGTGAACTCTGTCATCACCTGCCAAAAATCCCAAGAATCAGAAACGATACTGACAATGCCGCTAGGATAAATATCTTCTATCAGACGGCGGAACGTCTCTAATTCATTCTCCATACCACCCGCACACATCACACTGTGCTCCGTTGCGGCCACACTGCCGCCAACGAGTTCCTTATCACTGTCTGCAAGATAATATTGTTCAAGAAAATCAATCGCGGGAATGGTATCTGTACCCGTAAAACTGAGTAAATGGGCGGCGCCGCTCATTACCGCAGCCTCTGCACCATACATGCCACGGAAACTAAAATCATGGCCCTGCCAATCAACAAATGCGATGTCACCATCGGTTTCTAGCGCGTAAGTCTCAAATATTTTGCGGTATTGCAGCGCGGTAGTGGCACTGGTACACATACCCCACACATTCGCGGAAAGGATGGTTTCGAGGTAATTGGTCAACCAAAAGAATCGCTCATCGGTATTGTACAAAACCAAGCAAGGCACTTTTAGTGGATACACAGAGCCTTCAGGTAATGCCATGATTTTTACTGGTAAATAACCTAAATCATGCAACTCCTCAATATGCTGAGTACCGACATTATTTGGCCCGAGATAGTTATTGATACGGCGGGAGAATTGGCGAATGACCTGATCCTTGGGTTGTTGAAAGAAATCACGGTTCCAACTGTCGATCAAGAAATGCTTGATAAAATACTGCAAGCCAAAAAACACCATTTGGTCTGTATAACCACGACGGGATTTACGGGCGGTCAAGTTACTAAAAATCACTTGAGTATTATCGGGATACTGACGACGGTGGTCGACTTTGTAGCCATCAATGGCGGTAACGGGATTCAAGTACATAATATTTTCCTTAATGATTCATATAACTCAAAACAGCATGACAATCACAGAACTCGCTCGAAATATGTGCAGGGACACCTAAACTATCGGTACAAAATAATCTGTCGATGCCCACCTCGCGCAGAGCCGATTCGCTGGCCTTATCTTCATAATGTGACACGATCAAAATGACGCTTTGGGCCCCCTTTTGCTTTAACTTGATGGCAAGTTCGATAAAGGTTCTGCCACCAGCACAAATGTCATCGACGATTAAGCAGGTTTTGCCCGATAAATCATCACAGAACACTTCAGTAGCGATAATATGACCATTGACCACATCGCGATGTTTATCGGCCCTGATCACCGGCATTCCCTGTAACGCTTTCGCTAAGCCGAATACTTTCTTATTCGCCCCCGCATCGGGTGAGACTAACACTAGCTCACCCGATAATTGGGTGGTAATCGCGGCGACAAAGCTGTGGTTGTCAATAACTTGCACTCGGTCTAACAATGCGGCGGTGACATCGCTATGCGGGTCAAAAATGCTGACTGAAGCATATTGCTGCTGATTAATCAAGCTGGCATAGACTTTTACCGATAAGGCCTCGCCCACATTACACACTCTATCTTGGCGGGCGCCCGGCATATAAGGCAGTAACAGATCGATTTGCTCTGCACCGCTGCGGCGTAATGCATCAGTTAACAACAAGAGCTGTATGATGGAATGATCGCCACGATAGCCGAAGAAAAGTGTGACGCGTTTCGCTGGAGGAACCAGCAGTTGAACATGATTCTCCCCCGCGCCAAATTGAAATAAACGGTAATGAGCCTCATCACTAGCTGCGGGTAACTGATAAAAATCGGCTTGCAGTTGTTGAGTGTTAACTGTGCCTTGATACGCTTGAATGCTTTTAGATGCTTGAATACGTTGAGACATACTAACCTCCTGTCTATGGCAAGATTACCGCAATTAACGGCGCCCTTGTTGTCTACAGAACCAATAGTGTCTTAAAGACATTATTATGTAAAGTTGATTTTTAGACTATTTATGACGAAATAAAAGCCATTGATATACCTAAATTGCATATAGTGTCTAAAAGACACTATGTGCAATTTAGGTAACTGAATAGGAAAAAAAGCTGTTGAGTAATATCAAAACCTAAAACATAAGCAGTTGTCATTAGCCCCATGAAAACGCGTTTCAATCTGCAACGACTTTGATCAACATTCTAAATTTCTTAAGAATCGGTACGATGCGGTATCGGGTTTCAAGCGGTATAAATTCGCAGGACGCCCCCGTTCAGTGCGCTTTAATCCGGTATCGATCAATAAATCGGCCTGTTCAACCCGCCGACGAAAAGATTTACCTTGGATAGGCTTACCGAGTAAAACTTCATGTACATGCTGCAGTTCTGGCAAGGTAAAAGGTTCAGACAGTGCAAAGCCTGGCACTAAAGAATATAAGGCTTTCTGTGTTAAGCGTTCCCGCGCTTGCTCAATTAACTGCAGATGATCAAACGCTAATGGCATCTGTAACACATCCTCTACCGGCCACCACTTAGCATCACTCACTGAATCAATCTGGATTTGGCAGGCTTGATAACTCATCAAGGCGGTGTAACACACTGTCACCGACCAACCTCTCACATCGCGACAGCTATTACCCACAGTGCATAGCTGCTCAATATAAGGTGGCACTACCGCGGTTTTCTCATGCAGTTTACGTAATACGGTTTGTTCTAAGGATTGATCGCAATTTTCATCGATAAAGCCTCCGGGTAATCCCCAGAAACCTAAAAAAGGATGGTTTGAACGTTGCACTAAGAGTGCTTTAAGCTGCTGATCATGGTAGGTAAACAATACAGCATCCACTGTCAGTAGCTGAGCCTTGAAAGCCTTAGGATCGTAATTGGCAAGATATTCCGCTTCAGTCATGAGTATTCCCCATCATTCAATATCATAAGCTTAACTTAGGCATGACACAGCTTCAAACACATTATGTCTTAGCGTCACTAAGTAAATATCCTGCACCGTGGGCATAGCTACTTTGGCCAAATTTACGCTGATAACGCGGCAACATGGTCTCGTTCCCCAATAATCCGCCTTGATGCAAATACATCACATGACCTGGTTCACTACGCTGTAAATAATCCTCAAGCACAATAAAACCTAAGGGATCGTAGAGTAATTCAAATTGAATACCTGAGGCGCAAATCCGCTGCCACATGGCATAAAATTCCGGATAAAGTTTACCAAAGTGATATTTTTTGCCGACATTCACTATCTGTGGATGCTCGAGAGTGTTTGGATTAAGCATAGAGAATTGTAAACGTAAATAATCATCGCCCCCCACCACAGCACAAGTCACGACGCGAATCGCCGTTTGCTGACGAATAAAGTACTGATTTAAAAATACCGCCGTCGTCCCCGTTCCCGACGGTAAAAATACCGTTAAATCGACTAAATCATTCGCCTGCGCAAATTGCACTATTTCTTGCGCCAATACATTTACCCCGTATTCAGCGTAGGAACAGCGTCCGCCCTCTGGGATAAACAGTGCCGTCGGTTCATTCGCGAGCACTTGAGCCTCGATATACTCTTGGCAACTCAATCGCACATTGTCAACTTGCGCAGTAAGGTTAGGACTAGCCTTAAGATTTGACAAAACCTGAGGTTCAGATTGCGCATGAGTTAACGTCTGCTTTTGCGCCATTAACACACTTAAATCGATAATATTGGCACCATTTGCTAAGGCAGCAGCATAATTGCCCGTGGGATGTTTAACTATTTGACTGGCAATATGATCAACATAAAAGTCACACTGCCAGTCTTTCATCTTGGCCAATGTTGATAGGGAATACAAAGAGTTCGCTAAGGGTGAGCCATGACCTATCACCTTGTTGATGCCGGCAAACTCATGATCTAAAAAATAACCGAATTTACGCGCTTTATTGCCGCTAAACGCTGGATGCAATAAATCATCACGTTTTAGAAATATTTCTCGACCAGCAAAGGCAAAAATATCGACGGGGGAATTTGCAAACATCAGGCTACTCAAACGATTAAATACTCGGGCTTTTAAGCCATTTTAATGGAATGGCTAGTGTACCCTAAGAAATTAGCAATTTAGCGAAGAAGTAGTGGAAATCACAAATACAGTTTTGAACAATACCCGTAAGTAATTGATTTATTAGTGTTAAAAAAATTGGCACGTTTCTCGCTTAGTCATTGACATATATTCAGTTTATCAAAGCTAACGGCATTCATTACAGCTAACGGTAAAGGCTAAAAAAGTAACCTAAGGAGTTTTCAATGGCAGTATTACGCTTAATATTCAACATCGCTTGGTTTGTGCTCGGTGGATTTGTGATGGGACTCGCTTGGTGGCTCGCAGGTATCCTGTGTTTTATCAGCATTATTGGTATTCCCTTTGGCCGCGCCTGCTTTGTTATCGGCGAAATGACCTTCTGGCCATTTGGCCAAGAACAAATCAACCGTCGCCACTTGACCGGACGTGACGATTTAGGCACAGGTGCCCTAGGCATGGTGGGAAATATCATTTGGTTTTTGCTGTTTGGGATCTGGTTAGCCATAGGCCACCTAGCTCATGCCTTAGCCTGTTTTGTAACGATTATCGGTATTCCCTTTGGAATACAGCATCTTAAATTGGCGTTACTCAGCCTAACACCGATAGGCCAAACCGTAGTGGCTAAAGCTTAATAAGCCAATCAGTTAACTGCGCTATTCACTCTCGATTATTTGGTTTCAAGAGTGGATAGCGCTTTTTCATCCCATTCTGAAAATATCGCCTCATTGAAGGCCATTTCCTCCTCCAGTAAATCATTGCAACTATATTGAGTATGGACATATTGAGCATGGGCAGGTTCATCATCCTCTTGAACCTCTGTTTGCGGCTTAGTCGGCGTCGCAATCGCTAACAGGTAATGTGCCAGTTTTGCAGGAGCATCAATGGCCGCATCATGGCCGCAATACGCTAATACTATCAAATCAGTGTGAAAGTGCTGTGCCAAGGCTTTACTCGATGCCATGCTCACCAACGCATCACGGTCACCGCAAAGCACACTTATCGGCACTTCCACGGTCAATGGACACTGATATTGAAAAGCTGCCCACAGTTGCCGCCAGGCGTTACGGATAGTTGGCGAGGATTCGCGGCGAAATTCACTCCATTCGGCAATTAAATCGCAATCTCGCCGATGGCGAAAACAGGTTAAACGCACTATCGTCGACTCGATGGGGTGTAAAGCGTTACCCCGAGCCCGCAAGCAAAACGCCTTCAATGCATTCAGCGGATTAAATCTTTGATACCAAGGCGATAAATTCGCCGCACTGCTGTTTAATACAAAAACCTGCCTTATCTGCCAAGGCCGCTGGTGCGCCATTTCCAGCGCCAACATACCGCCCATAGACAAACCGAGGAGATAAATAGTCTCGCCTTCCTGCACCTGCTCATCCAATTGCAACCACACGGCATGGGCATAATCGGCAATCTTCAGCGGACTGGCCTTATTGGATAACGTCCCATTACCCGGCAAATCTGGGGTCAGTACTCGCAATCCTTTTTGTCGCAGTCGTTGATCGAAGCCATGCCAGTGGCGTTGATCACGCATTAATCCCCGCAGTAACACCCAAGTTGTCATGATTGTGGCTCCCGATACCAATACTGCCGCGCGCACTCAGTGAGTTCAGCCAAACGTTCAGGCGTTAACTGCTCTAACGATTGGGCGTAGGCCGCTTCCATCATAAATTGCATCAGCACTGTGTGCCTGCGTAAAATTCTGTGATGACGATGTGTTTTCTGCGGATTAAAAAAACCTGCAAAATTAAATATTTGCCTTGGGTTTTTCTTTATCCAAGCCCAGGACCCCATCTCTAATGTCAAAGGCAGAAACGGTACCTGTGCATGGGGATCGGCCACTTGATGCTGGCGATAGAGGTAATCCCAAATATCCCCATGGGTGCGATAGAACTGACTCTGCGGCGCAAGCCGGTAATGACCATGATGTGGATAACTCTGTTCAAATAATTGTTTTAGATGAAAAATATAATTGGCATTTTCGAAAGCGGTACGCGTATGGGCGTAGGGGAACCAGATATGATCATTCAAGCCAAAGCCTGAGTGCGCATCGAGGGAAATTAAACTGGTGCTGCGGCTCAGCAATTGCTGTACGTAGGCAACTAAGCCAGCGGTTTCAAGCTCCATTCCCCCCATGCCGCGATACCAGGGCAGCCGTGATGATATCCGCTGCCCTCCCACCATAAAGGAGACTTTTTCGCAGGATTCTATCGGGGCGTTACGCATCAAATCCACTTGATTGCCATTACCTCGCGTTCCCATAAATAAGCCAACGGGATTCACCACTGGGACAAAAGCTAACCGCACGCCCGTTAACATCTGCTGTAGGTGTTTATCCCACACCAGTCGCTGCAACAAACTGTTCAACAATGCCAAGATGACTTGAGAGCCAATACGTTCAACCCCATGCACGCCGCCCACAAAGAGTACTGTCGGACAGGGCTTATCTCCTCCGCCCAGTTCAACACTGTAGAGCGGAAAATGTTCGTGACGAAATGGGATGTCGGCAAGAATGTGATACTGCAACTTAAGATGATGATTATCAATGAGTTGTTGCAGCGTATCTAACTCAAATGGTAGCTCAAAGGGAAGTTTATTCATGTCACCTTAATCAAAAAATGAGAGAGCAACTCATGCCGTTAAGGTGATGCTAATAGTGAACAAAGACAGAATGATGACAAGCGGAATATCTGATGTGATTTTAAGAGAAATAGGCTAAAAATAGAGGGGAAATTAGAGAGCACGCAATCCTAAATCATGCATTAGTCTTCACGATACAATAGCTCTCCAATGATGGTTTCGACGTCAATTTGTGCTAAACCTTGATCGAAAATATCTCGCCAACGTTGACCTTCTTCGGTATTGCGAAACGCAATATAAAGCTGCTTATTCGCTAGGATTTGACGGTTAATTTGCAGTTTATCCGCCAGCGGCTGCAAGGGCTTTTGCTTAAGTAAATAGTGCAGCACGTTGACATCGATTACCGCGGCATCAATACGGCCTGCGGCCACTTTCTTAATATTGTGCTCGTCTGAAGTCACGGCTTCAGTCGGTTGAACGCCTGTAGCAATCATGCGATCTAAAGTCTGAGTATTCACATAATCTTTCACTACGCCTAAGGTATAGCGATTCAGATCTTCGACATAATTCCAACTCACAGGATGGGCTTTTTGCTCCACCAGCCCCAAAGGACCGTCGCCAATCGATTTAGAAAAAACAAACTTTTCAGTCTCAAAGTAATATTCGGGGAAATAACCCAGATAGTCAGAATTAGGCATGCTGGCGAGCTTTACAGCGCGGCTCCATGGGTAAAAATCCACTTCTAATTGATGCCCCATCACTTTAAGCGCAGCCCGCGCTACGGCAATACTGGCGCCCTGCTCTGCTAACTGCTGCCCCGAATAAGGCGGCCAAAGTAAGGATGTCAGCATTAAAGTATCCGCTTTCGCTGTGCTCAATCCCATGGAGGAAAGACAGCATGTAAGAAGCATTGACCGCCATCGAACCATTTAAGACTCCTTAGCCTGCTGCGTGGATTAACCACTAAATCATCGACAAATTAAGCATTAAACTTATCTGCCAAGATTTTATCGCTGATACTTTATCTCTGGTTTTAGTATAGCCATGAAGCCACTGCGGAGAAGTGAAGTTTTGTTACAATTCGGCTAATGACATAAGATGCCAAAAAATAAGCAAAGGATTAGACTGAAAACTGATATACAGTCAGTACTCAACTGGTAGTAAATAGTAAAGCTTGATTCGATTAACTCACCATAAGGCCAACTCCTATGCGCAAAGTTTCCGTTTTCAATCGCGCGACGTCCTCCCATACAAAAGGCGCAATAACTCAAGCGGGGATCACTGTGGTTGGCGCAGCTTTAACCTTGCTCGGGCTGGTCTTTTTACTCTTACCCGGTCCAGGTTTACTCTTGATCATCTTAGGATTGGCGCTGCTCAGCACACAATATGCGTGGGCAAAGCTGGCGCTGCGTCGTAGTCAGCGAAAGTTAACTCAAAGTGCGGCTTGGCTCGATGGCATGACTCGTCGACTCTTCCGTTAACTCGTTCACTTGTGGGTTAAACGGCATCTATAGACTGAATAAAATTCAAGCCGCATTGCACGGCTTGAAGTCAAAAAAGCAGGCGAGCCAAATCACTTAAGCATTAATATCTTCATATAACTCTTGATACATCAGCTCACGCATTTTGAATTTCTGAATTTTCCCAGTCACTGTCATTGGATACTGATCCACAAACTTGATGTAACGTGGCACCTTGAAATAGGCAAACTTCTCGGTGAGGAAATGACGAATATCTTCTTCGGTAATCGCGGAGCCTGAGCGGACTTTAATCCAAGCACACACTTCCTCACCGTATTTATCGCTTTGAACACCAAAGACCGCCGCATCCTGCACATCTTTATGGGTGTAAAGTTTCTCTTCAATCTCACGGGGATAGATATTTTCGCCACCGCGAATGATCATATCTTTAATGCGACCCACAATTTGCACATAACCTTGCTCATCCATTTGGCCGATATCGCCCGAATGTAGCCAACCCGCACTGTCTATGGTTGCCGCCGTTTTTTCGGGATCGTTCCAATAGCACTGCATTATGCAATATCCCCGACTACAGACTTCACCGGGTTGATTAATTGGCAACACTTCACCAAATTCGTCGACTATTTTCACTTCGGTATGGGGCAGAGCACGGCCAACGGTGAGCACACGTTTCTCAACCGGCGAATCGATTTCGGTAATATGATTGAGCGGACTGCACTCAGTCTGACCATAACCAATCAGTACTTCCTTCATATACATGAGATTTTGTACTCGGCGCATCACTTCTTCTGGGCAAGTTGCCCCCGCCATCACGCCGGTTCGTAAAGAACTCAAATCAAAACGCGTAAATGCAGGATGCTCAAGCTCGGCAATAAACATGGTCGGTACGCCATGTAAAGCGGTGCACCGCTCTTGCTCAATCACTTGCAATGTCGTCAAGGGATCAAAGGATTCGCCGGGGAACACAGCCGCTGCGCCTTTGGCTAAGCAGACTAAACTGCCGAGCACCATGCCAAAACAATGGTATAAGGGCACAGGAATACAGAGTTTATCGTGACAGGTAAACTTCATCGCCTCTGCGACTAAATAACCATTATTCAAAATGTTATGGTGGGATAAGGTCGCACCTTTTGGGCTACCCGTGGTGCCAGAGGTAAACTGGATATTGATTGCATCGTACGGGCTTAATGCTTTGCCGATACTCTCGAGTGCCGCCTTGTCATCGGCGGTCACATCGACGAGCAGATCATCAAAATTCAACATGCCGACGGATTTTTCAGCGCCCATACGGATCACAAACTCGAGATCAGGAACGGCCTTCGCCTGTAGTTTACCCGCAGGGCAAGAAGTTAGCTCAGGCGCCAATTCGTATAGCATTTCGAGGTAATTGCTGGATTTAAACTTGTCGGCACAAATTACCGCGCGGCAACCCACGTTACTCAGCGCATATTGCAACTCTTCAGGCCGATAAGCGGGGTTAATACACACCATAATGGCGCCAATTTTAGCGGTCGCATATTGGGTTAAACACCATTCAATATTGTTGGGTGACCAAATGCCCACCCTATCGCCGGACTTAATACCGAGTTTTAATAATCCTGTGGCGAGCGCCTCGATTTGAGCGAGATATTGGCGATAGTTCCAGCGGATATGTTGATGATGTACGACAACCGCTAATTGGTCGGGATAGGTTGCCGCAATCTCATCAAGATACTGACCTATGGTTTTCTCAACGAGTTTCGGTGATAACTCGCCTCTAAACTCGCTGACGTTGAGCGGACTGATAACTTGGCTTGTTGGAACTGACATTAAGGCCTCCGTGCATTTATTATTATGGTTAGCGAGGTCCAAACTAACCAATCCACGGATAATGTCACAAGCAAAAAAGCACTTTATTAGACTAAAGAGTAAGATAATCGATTAAATAACAATCCATTAAAGTGCGTGGTTAGCGGCTGATAAATTCAAGGTGAGTACTCGACTTCGGCGCATTTAGGCTTTGCAAGCGCTCAACAATGGCCAGTAAAATCCCTTGGCGGCGCATATTTTCTAACACGCCAGGACTAAAGACCTCAAGTCGCGTCATGGCGGTCAGCAGCAATTTGCATTGTGCTATGCTCGCTTCACGAATGTAGGCGGGTTTATCGACTAAGTAACTGTTGTTATACCAATAGTCCCAAGTGAAATTTGCCAATAACCAACCTTGGGTTGTCAGGTCATTAATAAATTCCAGCATCCGCTCATGGCTTAGGATCACATCACCGGCTGTAAAATCCTTAAGATATTTAGTGTATAAACCACAGTCGGACGTCATTGTTGAAGTTCCCATCACACACCTCACAGGTTTTGATTGCCACTGCTGCCACAACTTGTATGGCACCAATCACAAACCGAGATCGAATTTGACGCTTTGCCTTAGAAACGAGAATCTGCATAAGGCATACCAAATAAGATTGCTGCCTACAGGCTAAGCCACCTTATCTGAACCGAAACTTAATCAAACTCACAATGTTTCACATGAGTGACGAACTGGGGTGTTCGATAAAATTAAGATAAACTCAGGGATATTGAAGCGCTTAACGGCAACTATGAATAAAGGAAACAAGATGAACTACTGGCTTATGAAATCGGAACCCGACGAATTCAGCATAGATGATCTTAAGGCTTGCCCGAACCAAACCGAAGCTTGGCATGGGATACGTAACTATCAGGCGCGTAACTTCATGCGCGATGAGATGCAGATTGGCGATCAGGTATTTTTTTACCATTCAAGCTGCAAAGTACCCGGTATTGTCGGTATCGCTGAAGTCGTGACAAATGCCTATCCCGACAGCACAGCCTTCGATCCCGAATCGAAGTATTTCGACCCTAAGTCAGATCCAACCAAACCAAGATGGCTACGAGTGGATATCCGCTTTGTCGAAAAATTTAACGATATTATTCCCTTAAGCCTGATTAAAAACCTGCCGCAATTAGCCGACATGTATTTAGTGTCTAAGGGCTCAAGGCTGAGTATCCAACCTGTGACCGCCGAACAATGGCAAGCTGTGCTAATGTTAACCCGTTGAGTTTAAGCATCTCGACTCAGTAACGTTCAGCTAAGGTTCATTTAAGATACACTATCGTCACAGTATTAACTCAATGCCCTTTGGAGCACAGATGAATAAATCAACGTCAGTGGTTATCGCAGGACTCGTGCTCAGCTTAATGGCGCCTATCTCAGTTTTTGCTAAAGATGGCCATGAACACGAGCACCACAAAAAAGAGAAAGGCTTACCACCTGGATTACAGAAAAAGGTCGACCACGGTGAACGTTTACCACCCGGTTGGCAGAAAAAACTCCATCGTGGTGATGTGCTTGAGCATGATATTTATGACCGCGGTCGTATCATAGTGCCCTTAGACAGAGATGGGATTATTAGCATCCAAGTTGAAGGCGCATTGATCAAACTCGATAACAACAGCCGTAAAATCCTCGATATCGTCAATATCATTACCGAATAACGCAAGACATTCGTGAGATGGCTAATCACGGCAGTTTTATTAGCACGCCCAGTTCTTATTAGGGCGTGCCATCATCCCAAATCATGATGCTTGCACAACCCTATCCCTTGTCTGTACTTCTATTTATCCCACAATTTCTCGCGAGTGAATGACTACAGTCACAATTAAGCAACATACTGATATTTATCATATCTTTACTATCTGATGCTTGGTCACTCATTAGCTGAATGCTAGACTCAGCCAGTGCTAATATGCGTATAAACTTAGATGAAACGTCTTCGGCGGTACTCAAGGTTTTAGTCTGGACAGAAGACTAAGCTCCCGACATCAAAGCATTAGTATTAAGTTTTTTACATAAAGTTATAGCATCGAACCGAATCAGATAAGCGTTATCAAAAGTTACTCGCGCAGCCAAAGCAACGACTAATGCAAAACCTTAACGACACCCATAGCATCCCTATAATAACCGCAGACTAAAGCTGGATTTTTGACAATGGAACATACTTCACTTCAACGGGTTAAGCAGGCAATTATTGCGGGATTCTGGGCATCACTCGCCAGTATTTCTGTGGGTTTTCTCTTTAAGCTTTGGTTAGCACAATGGGTCGCCAAAGCGGATCTAGCGCTCTATCACACGGTTATCGATATTATCTCACTGTCGCTGATCCTGATGACAGGATTTCGCTCCTCTATGGTGGTGGCTTACTCCCAGACCAAACAAGATGTGGATATCACCAATATATTCCGCTACAGCTTGATCGCTATGGTGCTGCTGACATGGGGCTTAGTCTTGCCCTATATCAAACACAAACTTCACCTCAATGTAGAATATTTTCAATTGGTTGGCATTATTTTGAGCATGGGGCTCAAGGTATATTTTACCAATCAAATCGCGATGTACCGACTATATGCCATCTCCAATCGAGTCACTTGGTTAGAGCCGCTCGCGCAAGTGGCTAGCTTTTTCTTGTGTTTCTATGCGTTAAAACAAACGGCCATAGCGTCACTCTTTTACAGCATGACATTGTCATCGCTCATCGTTGCCTTATATATGTACTTAAAACGGCGTAAGGATATCGCCACTCCGCCCTTAAGTACGGTGCATTTTGATACGGGTTTACACAGTTTTATGAAGAAAAGCCTGACGGCGTCCATGGAGGCTGGCGCCAGTATCTTGATGATTTACATCACAGTACTGCTGACCATTGCCTATTTCAGCATAGATGAACTGGGTGATTTCCAAGTGGTAGTGCGGCCGATGATCACTTACCTCACCTTGCTGTTTGTCTTCCCCATCTACCGCTTTGTGCTGCCCGAAGTCGCAGTGTGCGTACGAGAGAAACGCTTTGACGAAGTCCAACATATTAAGTCATGGCTGACTAAAGTTTCTTTGTGGATCAGCGGTATTTTTTTTGTCGTTATGGTCTTTGCGAGCAAGCCATTAGTCGCTTGGTTATTCCCCGAGCAATACATAAAAGCGGCCCCAGTATTAATGCATTTCTCCATGTTTTTTATATTCATGATGCTCAATGGATATCAGTTGGCCTATATCAAAGCTCACGGCTATTTTACCCAAAGCCTGCTCATTCGCCTCGCAGGTATCGCAGTGCTAGTGGGTACTTTCTACGCTTATCGCCTATATACCGAGAATGTCGTCGCAGTGATTTTAGCCTTGGGCACAGGCTATTTGATGATGTATCTGATATCAAAAATTATAGAGAGGAAGATAAAAGTAATGACATGAGTAATGATGTATCAATTTAAAAATAGCCTCTTACAGAATCAATCAGCATATAATTAAAACTTACAGTTAATACTTTTTAACGATTGACCTAGGAAAAAAAGAAAATATTCAATTAACATTTCCTATAACCAAGGAAATAAATACAAAATAAATACTCAGTTACAATTAACAAGTAACAGAAATAATTAAAATACCAAGTTAAACAAAAACTCAATAAAATCAATGTAAATAAAATAATCGATAGAAAGCGCCGGCTGAAAAACGACATAAAATGTTATTGACAGTGAGCAAAATTGTTACACAAACGTTTAAATAAAGATAAATTATTAACCCAACCTTAAATACCTCACCTCTTAATTAATCATTAAAAAAACCAAACGTTGACATCTACGCAACTTTTAAATAAATATATGGATGATGTTGTTAAATAAGCATCATTTTTAAACCATAAATTTAACTAACAATAAATATAAATATGAAGGAGAGATGTATGAACTCTTTGTCACTAACGGCAAAAGCGGTTCGCTACGGTATATTTGCCGCAGCAAGTCTAACAGCTTCCACGTTTGTTTATGCCCAAGCTGAAGAGCAAACTGAAACGTTTGAACGAATTGAAGTTACAGGCTCAAAAATTAAGCGCATTGGTGAACTCACTCCTACGCCCGTGACAGTTATCTCTGGTGACGGATTAATTGATGCAGGTGTAGTGAACGTTGCTGATTTATTGCACAAAATGCCTAACACATTAGTAGGTTTATCACCTGAAACAACAAATAATACTGTATTTGCTAGTGGCTTGAATAATACAGATTTAAGAGGGTTAGGCTCTGACCGTACACTCGTTCTTGTGAATGGCCGTCGATTTGTTGCAGGCGCACCTGGCTCAGGCTCTGTAGATCTTAACAATATACCTACTGCAATGGTTGAGCGAATTGAAATCACAACTGGTGGTGCATCTGCAGTATATGGTTCTGATGCAATTGCTGGTGTTGTGAACATTATTACAAAGAAAAGTTTTGACGGCATTTCAGTAGACGTTTCGACTACGCAGCCAACAGAGGATGGTGGTGAAGAAAAATACGCTTCGATAACATTCGGCTCCGAAATAGGTAAAGCTAATTTTGTTACTAACCTTAGTTGGGCACGTCAGGGACAACTATCCTTTATGGATAGAGAGTTTCTTCGTGAAGCGCCTATTGTTGTACGTAACCAAAATGCAACGGGTCCTGATGATCCACAAGCTGTTGTATGGGGATATGGTCAGCAGGTTTTGGCTTCCTATAGCAAAACAGGGACATTTGTTTCGAAAGGGACTCGTTATTCATTCGATGAAAATGGCAATGTAAGACCGATGGAGTTAGGACAAGCTTTACCTCCTTTGACATCTGGTCGTGTCGATTATCTAGGTGGTGAAGGTTATAATTTTGCAGAAAACTCATTCATCAAAACGCCACTAGATCGTATTAACTTTTTCTCCGTAATGAGTTACGACATCAATGAAAACCATAAAATGACAATGGAAGCTAGCTTAAGCAAATCAGATGCTTATGGCGAAAGTTCTCCAGCATTTTTGAACTTTAAGTTACATGAAGATAATGGTTTCCTATCACCAGAAGCAGCAGCTTTAGTTGCGGCAGGTGAGTCAAAACCAGGAGCTGGAGTGACTCTTGGCTACTTAGCATCTGACTTTGGTAATCGAAAGTACAGCCAAGAACGCACCACAGCTCGAGTAGCACTAGGCTTTGAAGGTGAAATATCTGAAAATTGGACCTATGATGCCTATGCAACAGTAGGACATGTTCAAGCTGACACCGAATGGTACGGTGAAATGTTTGAACAACGCTTCTACGATGCTGTCGATACTGTCAAAGACGATAATGGTGATGTTGTTTGCCGTAGTGAAAGTGCACGAGATAATGGATGTCTTCCGCTCAACGTATTTGGGCGCAGTATTTTCGATAAAGAAGCCTATGATTGGGTTAGTACAGATGCAATTCGTCGTTCATCTATCACTCAGTCAGCATTAGGTGCCTCCGTCAGTGGCGATCTTTTCGAATTACCTGCAGGTTTCGTATCCAGTGCATTCTCTCTCGAATATAGAAAAGAGCAAGCGGACACTTTACCAGATCCAGCGATGCGCGAAGGCTTACTATTCAACAACCAATCTCAGCCACTTAAAGGTGAGTTTGATGTAACAGAAGCTTCCGCAGAATTGTCAATTCCACTACTAAGTGACATTACATTAGTACAAGATCTAACATTGGAAACAGCTTTCCGTTATATGGATTACTCGACATCAGGTTCTGATACTGCTTGGAAAGTAGGCTTAAACTGGGCAGTTTTCGACGATTTGAGAGTCAGATTAAACCGTTCAAAATCTGTTAGAGCTCCCAACATAGGTGACTTGTATAGCCCACCTGGACAAACATTTAGATCTATGAAGGATTATTGCGCAACTAGCTACCGCAACCAAATCAATCCTGAATATCTAGACAATGTCTTGGCAAACTGTGCTGCACAGGGCATTCCTACCGATTTTGAACCATCTCAAGAGTGGTACGGTTCAACTCGTCCAGGATTTATAGTAGGAAACGAGGACTTACAAAACGAAGTGGCTGATGACATTACTATCGGTTTTGTCTACACACCGAGTTATATTGAAAACCTAAGCTTCACAGTTGATTACTGGAAATTTGACATGAAAAATGTCATTAACAGTTTTACTGGCCCAGATGTTGTGAAGTACTGCTACCAATCAAGTACTCTGGACAACCCATTCTGTCCATTGCTTGAACGTGATCCAAATACGCATGAGATCACCAACTACTATGAAAAACCAGTTAACTCTGCAACCAGCATTACTTCCGGTGTAGATATTGAAGCTAACTATAAGTTTGAAAGTAGCTTTGGTGATTGGGGCTTCCGTCTGTTCAGTACTTACCTTGAAGAACGTTCATTTAATTCAACAGGTTTTGCTGAAGATGTAGTTAAAGAAACTGGTGAACAAGAGCGACCACGTTGGCGTCATCGTTTTACCACTGATTACACCTACGGAGATTTCTCTGCAGTACTCACAGCGAACTATCGTAGTAACACAGTACTAAGTAACGATTGGTCACCGAATCAAAACAACTATAATGATATTCCATCATATATCACGTTTGATTTAACCAGTCGCTATAACATCACTGATGCACTACAAGTTCGTGCGGGCATTCTCAACATGTTTGATGAAACACCACCTCGCCAACCAGGTGTGTATAACCAAGGTGCTTACTATGACATTTTGGGACAACGCATTACTGTAGGTGTTAACTATAAGTTCTAACCGACTCTGTTTGAGTTAATTTAAAATCTCCCATTTAAAGTGACATATCATCAATCTCGATATGTCACTTTTTTTCATTAATATGAAGCCGTTTTATTATAAAACAATTCAATTAACGCCCATCAAGCATGCGACCAATACCACCTAGCACTGAGCCTTCACCGCGATCACTGCCACCCGCAGATGGGGCATGGGCGATAATGCGATCCGCCATACGTGAGAACGGTAAACTCTGCAGCCAAACCGTGCCGTGACCTTTTAACGTCGCTAAAAACAAACCTTCGCCGCCAAATACCATAGACTTTAACGAGCCAGCGCGCTCGATGTCGTAATCTATCCCTGGCGTAAATCCAACCAGACAACCTGTATCAACCCTTAAGGTTTCGCCTCGCAGTTCTTTCTTTACTAAGGTGCCGCCCGCATGGATAAAAGTCATGCCATCGCCTTGTAGGCTTTGCAGAATAAACCCTTCGCCACCGAAAAATCCGGTGCCTAAACGGCGATTAAATTTCATCGTCACCCGTGTACCTAAAGCCGCCGCTAAAAAACTGTCCTTCTGGCAGATAAGCTCGCCGCCATATTCGGCTAAGTCGATCGCAAGGATAGTGCCCGGATAAGGGGCGGCAAAGGCGACTTTGCGCTTTTGGTTGCCTTGATTGGTAAAGTGAGTCATAAAAATGCTCTCACCCGTCAGCGCCCGCTTACCTGCGCCCATCAACTTGCCAAAAAAGCCTGACTCAGGCTCTGAACCATCGCCCATTTTGGCCTCAAAGCTAATATCTTGCTCTAGGTAGTTCATCGCGCCCGCTTCGGCGACCACGGTTTCGTTAGGATCGAGTTCCACTTCAACCAACTGCATACTGTGGCCGATAATTTCATAATCCACTTCATGACAACGTCTAGACATACTGTTCCCCTTAACTGTCAGTTCCTTGTTACTAGCCTTTAGATTGACCCCGATTGACGACTCTTTATCTATCGCAGTTCAATGTCACTCTCAATCTAGCACTTAACTTATGACATAAAATGTCAAAATGCGATTATTTTATGCGGTAACTTGTATCAAAAGATGACAAACGGCGACTTATCAACCTAACCCCACACCATTAAACTGCTCAGCCTTCGCAAACTCCTCTAATATCAACTCGGTAAAAAGTTGTCCCGCACGGCCTAACGGTCGCTCTAAGGTCGAGACGAGCTGTGGAATAAAGGTATACCGGCTGCCACCGACAAAGTCGATTTCAACTAACTCCCCCTTCACCAACTCTTCTTGTACGAGAAAGTCCGGCAACCAACCAAAACCTAAACCTTTTAACAAAGCGTTCTTTTTCATGATAAAACCAGAAAGATAAAACACTTTATCGCCGCCAAATTGCATTTCATCGCGGTAACTTTTATTGGGCGAAGAGTCTTCGATAGTCAATTCCACGTGTTGCTGCAGTTCGGACAAACTAATTTCGCGAATAAATGACAAAGGATGCGAAGCACTTGCCACCAGCACGCTAGTGATAGCTGGCAAAGGTTGCGGATGATAATAAGGACCTGTGCGATAATCTTTCACTAACATCAAGTCGGCATTATCCCGCTCGAATCTGTGTTGCACGCCGCCTAAAAATTCCATATTGAGCTGAATTTTTGTAGGGATTTGATGTTCAGCCATGCGCTTTAAAGCCGTCATAATTGGCTCCATCGGCAAGGCTCCATCTATCACTAGCTCTAACTTTGGTTCCCAACCTTCACTAAAACGGCTGGCAAGATGTTCAATGTTTGCAAGGTGTTGCAACAATCTTCGCCCCTCGGCCAAAATCACCCGGCCCTCTTGCGTCAACTCTGCACGATATTGCTCACGACTAAAAAGTTGCACGCCTAAGTGCTCTTCTAACTTTTTAACTTGATAACTCACCGCCGATTGCGCCTTGTGTAACCGCTCCGCCGCCTTGGCAAAACTGCCCTCTTCCACCAGCACTTGCAGCACATTAAAAGCATCAATATCAATGCGCATGGTCACTCCTTGGCTCTTATGAACATGTCACGGAAACACTACGATTCGTAAAGATTAGAATACCATCTAATTTTTAGATTGAGATAACGGATTTATTATTCTTTTTTTTGTTCATTCAAGCAACTAAATTGATAACAAGATCACACTAATGCAACTTGCAGCATAACGACCAGCGATGTAGGTAATCCTGCAACGCAATATTGAAGGAATAACCATGCCATTTTATGTGAAACAAGGCCAGATCCCCCATAAGCGCCATATCGCATTTGAAAAGGAGAACGGCGAGCTTTACCGTGAAGAGCTGTTCTCAACCCATGGGTTTTCCAATATTTATTCCAATAAATATCACCACAACATGCCAACCAAAGCATTGGAAGTAGCGCCCTATAGCCTAAGCCATGGTGCCAATTGGGAAGACTCGCTGGTCCAAAACTATAAACTCGATTCCCGCGACGCCGACCGTGAAGGTAATTTTTTCAGCGCCCGTAACAAGATTTTTTATAACAATGACTTAGCACTTTATACCGCCAAAGTCAGCGCCGATACCGACAAGTTTTACCGTAATGCCTATGCCGATGAGGTGGTTTTTATCCACGAAGGCGAAGGCACACTCTACAGCGAGTACGGCACGATTAAGGTCCAAAAGTGGGACTATCTCGTGATCCCACGTGGCACGACTTATCAACTTAAATTCAACGATTACAGCAATGTGCGACTTTTCGTCATCGAGTCATTCTCTATGGTGGAAGTGCCTAAGCATTTCCGTAATGAGTATGGTCAGCTATTAGAATCGGCACCTTACTGCGAGCGCGATTTGCGCGTACCTACATTGCAAGATGCTGTGGTTGAGCGCGGTGCCTTCCCCTTAGTGTGTAAGTTTGGCGATAAATACCAACTCACCACTCTCGAATGGCATCCCTTTGATTTAGTGGGTTGGGATGGCTGTGTTTACCCTTGGGCATTCAACATTACCGAATACGCGCCAAAGGTGGGCAAAATCCATCTGCCGCCTTCTGATCACTTGGTCTTTACCGCCCATAACTTTGTGATTTGTAACTTCGTGCCGCGCCCCTACGATTTCCACCCGAAATCGATTCCAGCACCTTATTACCACAACAACATCGATAGCGACGAAGTTTTGTATTACGTCGATGGCGACTTTATGAGCCGTACGGGCATTGAAGCGGGTTACATAACCCTACATCAAAAAGGCGTGGCCCACGGCCCACAACCGGGTCGCACTGAAGCCTCGATTGGCAAAAAAGAAACCTATGAATATGCAGTGATGGTGGACACATTCGCCCCACTGAAATTAACCGAACATGTACAAAATTGCATGAGCAAAGACTACAACCGCTCTTGGCTAGAAGACTAGCCCTAAGCCACCAGCGCACCGAAAAGGTTGCGTATCCCAAGGTAATAAAAGGGATAAAGAGTGTCGGCGGTTGAACTAAAATAATGAGGAAAACATCATGGCAAGCGAACTAAATCCACTGGGCTTATTAGGTATCGAATTCACTGAATTCGCCAGCCCTGATACTGATTTTATGCACAAAGTCTTTATCGACTTTGGTTTTTCACTGCTGAAAAAAGCCAAGAACAAAGACATTTTGTACTACAAACAGAATGACATTAATTTTCTGCTCAACACTGAGCGCGAAGGTTTCTCAGCTAAGTTTGCCAAATCCCACGGCCCAGCCATTTGTTCTATGGGCTGGCGTGTAGAAGATGCCGGCTTTGCCTATCGCGTTGCCGTTGAACGTGGTGCAAAACCCGCCGATGATGCCAACAAAGATCTGCCTTATCCTGCGATTTACGGCATTGGCGACAGCTTAATTTATTTCATCGACACCTTCGGCGCAGGTAACAATATCTATGCCGCTGATTTTGAAGACTTAGACGAGCAAGTGATCACCCAAGAGAAAGGCTTTATCGAAGTCGATCACTTAACCAACAACGTCTACAAAGGCACAATGGAACATTGGGCTAACTTCTATAAAAACATTTTTGGTTTTACTGAAGTGCGCTACTTTGACATCAGCGGCGTACAAACTGCGCTAGTGTCCTACGCCCTGCGCTCGCCAGATGGCAGCTTCTGTATTCCGATTAACGAAGGTAAAGGCAGCGATAAGAACCAAATCGATGAATACCTGAAGGAATACAATGGCCCAGGTGTGCAGCATTTAGCCTTTAGAAGTCGCGATATCGTAAAATCTCTGGATGCGATGGAAGGCAGTTCAATTCAATGCCTAGACATTATCCCTGAATACTACGACACCATATTTGAGAAGTTGCCGCAGGTGACTGAGAATCGTGAGCGCATCAAACATCACCAAATTTTGGTGGATGGCGATGAATCCGGTTATTTACTGCAAATTTTCACTAAAAACCTGTTCGGACCGATTTTTATCGAAATCATCCAACGCAAAAATAACTTAGGTTTTGGTGAAGGTAACTTTACTGCCCTGTTTGAATCGATTGAACGGGATCAAATGCGCCGCGGCGTACTGTAAGTTTTCATCCTGCTAATAAAAAACGGTACGCATTGCGTACCGTTTTTCTTTCTACGAATATCTACATCGCCATCTAAATCACCATCAGCTTTGACACCAATCACTCGGCTTTAACTTTCCTGCGCTAGTCCACATCGATAGGTTTGATAACCTTACAAGGGTTCCCCGCCGCCACACAGTTCGCCGGAATGCTCTTATTCACTACACTACCAGCACCAATGACACAATTATCACCAATGGTCACACCGGGCAGTACAGAGACGTTACCGCCAAGCCAGACATTATTGCCGATTTGAATTGGCGCGCCGTATTCCGTCGTTTGCCGCGCAATGGGATCAATCGGATGCGTAGCGGTAGAAATCATCACATGGGGACCAAACATCACATTATCGCCAATCGAGACTGAGCAAACATCCAATATGGTTAGATTATGATTAGCGTAAAATTGCTTACCGATATGGATGTTATAGCCGTAATCGCAAAAGAAATTGGGCTCAATATGGGCGCAGTGTTGAATATCGAGCAGGCCACGAAGGTGATCCATTCGGGCATCAAGCTGAGTCGGTTCGGCAAGATTAAACTGATGGCAAACGGATTTCGCCCGCATCCGCTCAGCCAATAACTCATCATCCCAAGCCTTATAGGGCTGACCCGCCAACATTTTTTGTTTCTCAGTCATCGTATTGTCAACATTCCGTCCATGATGACCTAACCCTAACAATCGATTGATGAAAGTTCAAGAACTGCCTTATATGCTATTGAATGAACTACCCATCTTGCTGACAGAACATTTAGCTAACAGCCAATGTGAGTCACATTCAAGCATTCAATCTCAATCGAGACAAAGGTCATTGCCTTTGTTCGTCATCACAATAAAGTTCTGCAAATAAATACACTAGACACAAACTGTTAAGCGGCATGACCGGATTTGTCCAAATCATTCGGCTGTGACGCCCTGCTTCACCGAAGATTTCAAGCAATAAATCCGAAGCCCCATCGAGTGCTTTGGGATGTTCAAAGCAAGATTGATGAACATTTAGCCCCCCTTCCAAGCGGTAAATTTGTTTTATCCGCGAAAGCTCACCGCAAGCCTGTTTCAATTGGGCAATGGCATTTAGGGTCGCAAGACGACAGGCATCGTAGCCTTCGCTCACAGTATGATCTGCGCCCAATTGTCCTTGATACTGAAGCTCGCCCTCTAAATAGGGAAACTGACCCGAGGTCATTAACTGACTGCCAACAATTGAATAGGATTCGTAATTCCCGAGAGCCGCAGCAACCTCAGGTAGTTCAAGCCCTGCCGCCACTAGCCGCGATTCAGGTGTGATCATCATAATGTCACCTCCAGAGATGAGACATTCGCAGGATTAAGCAGCGGGGCTAGCCAGGTCGTCAAATGCTGAGGATTGACTGTCAGCCAGTTCGCAGCGGCCTCATCTTCCGTCATTCCTTGTCGATTAACCGCATAATCGAGTTCTGCAACCATTTGATTCGATAATACTATGTTATCAAGTACCTGAATTTGTGCGGGCGAGAAATTAACCACTAACTCGCGTTCACGGGCGAGCAATACCGCTTTATCTTTTCCCCCGAGTAAACCTTTGGGGTCCTGAAGATCGCGAATACCGTATTGATGGTGTAAAAATTGTGGATGCCACAAAGGAACGACCACCCAATCGTTTACCGCTACGGCAGACTCAAAAGCGGCGACACAGTCGGCCTGAGTGCCTGTTCTAAATTGATAACCTGCCGCCGTTAATCCATATTGCGTCATAATATTTTTAGAAAATCGCGTGATCCCCGCCCCCTCACCTATCCCTTGAATGATGGGCCGCATACGTTGCCGGACGTCAGGCTTGAGTAAATCCTCAATGCTCGATACTTGCTCAGCAGGCACATAATCGGGTACGCCCCAGAGCGCATAGGGCTCATAATGTAGCCCGAGTTGCCGCGTAGCAACTCGCTCTTCGACACCTTGTCGATAAATCCCATGGCTATGGGGCAGCCATGCTGAACACAGCATATCCACAGTGCCTTCACCTAGCTGCTCAAAATTAGCCTCGTGCAATGCATAGCTTCGTTGCACCTCTTTACCCATAATCCCTATCACATGGGCCACCAGAGCGGCGGTGACGCGATGAAAACTTAAGTCCGTCACTCCCATGCGAATCATCGGCTTACCCTGTGAGCTCTCCATATTTGTACTCGTATTCAATGAATTCATACCTATCGCACCTCGAGGAAATAATGCCAATGATGCCAAACTGCCCAATCCCAACGTTTGCAATAATTGCCTTCTGAAGACATTAATCTCCGCCATGTTCAGGCTCCTTGGTGTCTAAAATAGTGAGCCTATCCATCACAATCCCTACGATGGCGTTATCCTTTGCATAGGGGAATATCATCTCTACTTTGATGCCATTCGGATCTTCAAGGAACAACTGATGCTCACCAATCTCAGGCACAATTCGTTCCTGAAAAATCATCCTCTGCTGGCATAAATGCTGCTGCATCTGGTGTAAATCCGTGCCACGAAACGACAAATGGTCAACACGTCCCGAGCCATAAATATTTCTGCTTTCCCCTAAGTAGGCATCTAGCGCCTGATCGCCCGCTTCCACTAAATGCAAAATGGGCTTATTTGAGGCATAGAGCCAATGTCCAGGAAAACCAAACTGTGGCCGCCAACCTAATTTCAATCCAAGGATAACTTGATAAAACAACAGCGTTTCAACCAGTTTGGGCGTTCTGATGGTAAAGTGATCCAATCCGATAATGTTCATATTGTCATCCTCTGGCAGTACTGACTCGGTATAACCAAGTGCGAATCCAAACCGTTTTAATCCGCAAAAATCGTGTGAATAAATTCAGTTCAGATAAGCACTTGGCGTAAGGTTATAAAATTAATTGATGAGATTAATTGTTCGGATTAATTACCACGAACGCCCGCCGCTAACGGCTTAAAACGGAAAATATAATAAGGTGGACTGTTTTCAGCTTTGCCATTATTTAATGGTGCCGATAACGGTAATTGCGCAGCCCCAGAGTACAAGTAACCTTGCTTGCCATAACTCACGCCGTCGGGCCAAACCATACGTTCATCATGGACATAAGTACGATACTGGCGAGAATCAGCAGGGATCACACCAATGGCCCGCTCTCCCACTTCTGTTAGATACAAATTATTCGCTTCATCAATACTTAAGCCACCGTTGTCGGGCTTATCGGCATAAGCCTCCACTTTGGCAGAGAGTGCCGCAGGCGTTAACGAAGGATTGATGAGATCTGTCATCCGCACACGGTAAACTTTGTCTTTATTCATCGGGGCAAAGTAGAGCCATGTTTGGGTTTTATCTAAAGCAATACCATCGGCACCCACATAGACTTCAATCTGCTTTCTACCTTTTGAGTCCTTATCGATAATCAGTGGCCGCTGTAAATCTGGCATCACACTGTTATCACCCTGTAATAGGCGCCGACTTTTCCCTGTATTTAAGTCCACAACCACCAGCGCAGCCTTTTCACCAATGGGACCCGTGCCAATCCCCTCATCGGCAATCACAATCGCTTGATGTCGAGATGAGATAACAAAGTCATTATGTTGTGACTCAGGAAGAGAGACTGGCGCGGGCAAATGAATAATGCGATCTAATTGATTTTTCTTGGTATCCCATGCCACTAATTTAGGCTCAATACGTGGCGCCTGCTGGCCAGAGTCTAATAGCCACACTCTGTCTTGATCGTCGGTTCGCAGCCCCAACACCCAATTAAGGCAAGTGTCAGGTTCTTTCGCTTTGCCCTGCGGATCATGGCATTGCTGCCAATCCGAATTAGGAAATGGCTTAGTACTACCATCCGCTAAAAGCTCTGCCACCTTAATGTTAGGTTGATAGAAAGGGTGATAACTGAAAATCAATCGTTCATCTGATGTGAAAGTAATACCGCCCACAGCCCCATCAAGTTCGGCAAAGACTTCCATTTTTGCCAGCGGCTCAGTCTGTGTCGCCCATGAGTGAGAACACAACAAACTGGTTGCCAGTAGTGTAAAAACCTTTGATAACATTGGGTATGTAATGCGCGTAGATAATATGGTCATCTTCATTCCTCCTAACGTGGGCCAGCTAAAAGCGTTAAACTTGCTTCGCCTAATCTATGCTGCCAAAGATAGAATCCCACCAAAGCGGGAGTTGATCCCTTGTCTATCGGCAACTGCGCCACATCCAAAGCATGCACTGTCCATACATAACTGTGTTCACGTCCCTCTGGTGGACAAGGTCCAAAGAATCCAGGTTTACCTAAATCGGTATTAGCTTCAATGGCACCACTGGGTAGCGCTCCGCCATTCACACCACCTGCGAGAGTCGACACCTGTGCCGGAATGTCATACACAACACGGTGCCAAAAACCACTGCCAGTAGGCGCATCTTTGTCATATAAAGTGACAGCAAAGCTCTTGGTACCGGCAGGTACATTTTGCCAAGTTAAACGTGGCGCAATATTTTCGCCCGAACAACCAAATTGATTCCAATAATACTCAGGAGGGAATCTTGAATTATCAGCTAAATTACTTTCGAGACTAAACGCAGAGGCACTGTCGTCAGCCATAACGTAATTAATACTGGCAGCCAAAATAACACTCAGTAAGAAGGTGTATTTACCTGCGGATAGAGATGATTTGATCATATGCAGAATCCATTATTAAACTGTTCTATAACAGTTATTGATAATTAATTTAAGAATGGGGGTTAGCATATCAATCAAATAAATATTGATAAGTCGTGTCTCGCTGATATGAGTTTCAAAAATTATTAGATAATCTAAACATGCTTCAGCGTTATTTTTCGATTATAGTATTGGCGACACGAGTGAATGAATAACTGTAAGCCGCAAGATAACGATAATTAAGCGAGTAACCTAATGACCGAACAAGAATGCGCTATGACTCAGGCAAGCTATCAGCCTTGGTTCCCCGTAGAAAGAAAGCTTAAACCCTATCCTGATTTGAGCTGCAGATTAGAGGGGGTATCGTTGACCTTACTGTGGCAAGAGCCTAATGACTGTGCGTTCTCGATGGAAATTCACTTCCCAACGATCGCAGGAATTCTGGTGATTGATGAATCAAGTTATCAAACTTTTTCAAATAGCATCCATGTTAATCTGAATGATGATTTAGGCAGTAATATCAATAATGAAAAAATCAATACGCCATTCCCTATCGATACCGATTTAAATATGACAAACCCACCCAGGTCCGATTATTTTTCTTTACCTTGGCCAATATGGAAGTCGGTAAAAAATGCACGTCGTCCTTATTATGGCGAATTAGGCGAACATATTTACCAGAGTCTATACAGTTATTATATTGTGGGTGCCGATAGCGTGTATTTGATCGATACTGAAACAAAACCTGAAATCAAAATCTTATCTTGTTAGCAGCAGGATGACTCTGCACATAATTCACGCCAGTGCACTAACCGCTCACACCCCAAATGGGTAACCGACAAAAAATATCGTTCGCTAACACAACCGATTACATTTATGTGTTGTCAGGCCAAAACAAGCGCATTGGCTAAACTCGCGGTTTTCATTACACTATCGGCCTTCCCATCTTCACCCAAGACAGACCAAACCATGCCAGATTTTGCCTTACTTGCAGTGTTTATCCCGACCTTCTTCTTTGTTTCTATCACCCCGGGCATGTGTATGACGCTCGCCATGACACTGGGCATGAGCATAGGTGTGCGCCGTACCCTGTGGATGATGCTGGGTGAACTGGTAGGCGTAGCGTTAGTGGCGACAGCCGCCGTGATGGGCGTTGCCAGTATCATGCTCAACTATCCCGAAGTCTTTCAAATTTTTAAATGGGTTGGCGGAATTTATTTAGGCTTTATCGGCGTACAAATGTGGCGCGCCCGCGGTAAGATGGCCATGCTAAGCGATGACGACACTAATCCCAGAGCCAGCAATTTAACCTTGATCTCCCAAGGCTTTATTACCGCCATTGCCAATCCTAAAGGTTGGGCATTTATGGTGTCGCTACTGCCGCCTTTTATCAATGCCGAGCGCGAAGTTGCGCCGCAGCTGCTCGCGCTGCTGAGCATTATTATGGTGACCGAGTTTACCTCTATGCTCGCCTACGCCAGCGGCGGCAAAAGCCTGCGTATTTTCCTAAGCCGCGGCGATAATATTCGCTGGTTAAACCGCATTGCAGGCAGCCTGATGATAGGCGTGGGCTTGTGGTTAGCCATGAGCTAACATTCATAGCCAATATTCATAGCCAATATTCATAGCTAACCGTTTGAATTAACAGCTTAGATAGAACTGCTTAGGTTGTACAACATAGGTTGAACATGCACGACATAAATGAGAGCCCAATAATGTCCCGTTAACTCGGTCTTTTATTAGGGCTCTTTTTTGTAAGGTAAAACAGCTCGCATCTGCGCCATATATTGCTGCATTTGCTGTGCTTCTTGCTCAACAAAATCGGCAATCGCCTCCCTAAATCCTAAGTGGGCGATATTATGGTAGGAATACATTTCAACAGGTTCAAAGCCGCGCAGCACCTTATGCTCTCCCTGTGCGCCCGCATCAAACATCTGGAACCCATGTTCAATACAGTATTGAATACCTTGGTAATAACAGGCCTCAAAATGCAAGCCGTCGAGCTCAACCGTTGTACCCCAATAACGGCCATATAAGCATTTCTGCCCTTGAGTATTCTCGCCTTTGAGATATAAGGCGCCAGCTACCATCTCGCCCTTGGCATCTTCGACCACCAACAGTAAGACTTGCGCAGCGAGTTGTGCCCCCAACTGCTGAAAAAAAGTTGGCGTTAAATAGCCGCGATGACCGGAGCGCTTAAGGTAAGTTAATTGATAACATTGGATAAACGTCTGCCATTGTGAAACGGTAATGTGTTCACCTTCGACAAAGTGAAACTTAAGATTAAAAGGCTGTAACTGCGCCCGCTCCTTCAAGATATTCTTACGTTTGCGCGAACTAAAGCCCGCCAGAAAATCATCAAAGTCGCGATAACCGCGATTGTGCCAATGGAACTGAGTGCCTAAGCGTTTTAACAGCGGATTGGGCGAGCCTGCAAATAACGGTGTTTGGCTTGGGGTAACAAATAAGCTATGCCATGAAGAAATTGGGCTGTCGCCCTGCTCTTTAACGCTTTGCACTGAGCTATCAAGATCAGATTCAACAACAACGGGCTGATCAATAACAGACTGGTCAAGCTCTGGCTCATCAAAAACCGAATCACTTTTCTCTAACGCACTAGGCTCGGACCTAAACAGCTCTGATGTTAGCCGGCGATTCAATGTCAGCAGCAGTAATTGCGCCACGCGCAGTTGCTCAACGCTATCGAATGCAGGATGAATGCCCATCCTTCGCCCTTGCACTGGGGTAAAAGGAATCACATTCACCCATTTAGGATAATAATCGAGTCCATGGCGCTCATAGGCTTCGGCCCACGCCCAATCGAACACATACTCGCCGTAGGAGTGAGACTTTTGATACAAGGGCATCACCGCAACCAGCGATAATGGCTTGAAGTGCTTAGCCGCTTGCCGGCTTATCAGGGCTCCAGCAGCCAAAGGCGACAAGCTTTTATCCAAACTTGCAACATCATTTAATCTGTCACCCACATCAAACACGCATAAATGCCACGGCGTCCAACCCGTTGCAGCGCAGGCCGAATGGCTCTGCTCTAGTGCCAACAAAAACTCATGGCGACAGAAGGGATTCGCCTCCCCCATAACGGCATTCCACGCACTGGCCGAAATGTCCGACATTGAGCTCGCAAAGGCCAAGATAAGCTGTCTCATTGGGTAAATTCTCGTCCTTTACGGATCTTAACTAATATACAAGGTTGCAATTAAGCCTAATTCTCGGCACATTGCATAGCCATAATGAAAATAAATTCAGGATTGAGTATGCGTCCATCAAGACCTTTTAGACCTCTTATTCTCGCCATTGCCATGGCGCTTCCCCTACTATCATCACCCAGTCTGCTTGCCGAAGAATCGTCAATTTTCAGCCAGATGGCCACAGCACAACCTGTGTGGGCCAAGCATGGCATGGTTGCCAGCCAAGAAACACTCGCCAGTCGCACTGGCGTTGAGATCCTAAAACAAGGCGGCAATGCCGTTGATGCGGCCGTGGCCGTGGCCTTCAGTTTGGCAGTCACTTTACCACGTGCTGGTAATATCGGTGGCGGCGGTTTTATGCTGGTGCATATTGCTAAAGAAAACAAAACCATCGCTATCGATTACCGTGAAATGGCGCCGTCTAAAGCCAAGAAAGACATTTTCCTCGATGAGAATGGCGATGCAGTGGAAAAGCTGAGCCGCGAACACGGCCTTGCTGTTGGTGTCCCAGGTACCGTGATGGGCATGAGCTTAGCACTTGAAAAATATGGCACTATGACACTCGCCCAAGTCGCTGCACCCGCAATTAAAATGGCGCAGGAAGGCATTAGCGTCACGCCAGATCTTGCCGAATCTCTTGCAGGCCTAAAACGCCGCATGACCCAATGGCCAACCACGGCTGCTATCTTCTACAAAGCCGACGGCAGCGATTATCAAGTTGATGATATTCTTAAACAACCTGAGCTTGCTCATTCATTAAGTCTGATCGCTGAAAAAGGCACCAAAGGATTCTACGAAGGTGAAACCGCCACTAAACTCATCAATGCGGTGAAAGACGCTGGCGGCATTATGACCTTAGACGACCTTAAAAATTATAAGGTTGTGGAACGCGAACCCGTGCGCGGCGAATACCGTGGCTACGAAGTTGTGTCTATGCCACCGCCATCATCGGGCGGCGTGCACATCATAGAAATGCTTAATGTGTTGCAACAATTCCCGATTGATAAACTCGGCCACAATACGGCGCAGACGATTCATCTGATGGCAGAAACCATGAAGCACGCCTATAGCGACCGCAGCGAATACTTAGGCGATCCCGACTTTTATAAGGTGCCCGTCAAAGCCTTAACCAGTAAAGACTACGCCCAAAAAATCGCCAGCCAAATCGCGATGAATAAAACAACGCCCAGCGCCGAAATCAAGCCAGGTAAACTCGCGCCCTATGAGAGCGACCAAACCACTCACTTCTCGGTAGTGGATAAATGGGGCAATGCAGTTTCAAACACTTACACCTTAAACTTCAGCTACGGCTCAGGTTTAGTGGCCAAGGGTACTGGCATTTTGCTCAATAACGAGATGGATGATTTCTCGGCCAAACCCGGCGTGCCAAACGGCTACGGTTTAGTTGGCGGTGATGCCAATGCGGTCGAAGGCAATAAGCGCCCATTGAGCTCCATGAGCCCAACAATAGTGATGAAGGATGGCAAGCCCTTCCTCGTCACTGGCAGCCCAGGCGGTTCACGCATTATCACCACCACACTGCAGATCATCATGAATGTTATTGATCATGGATTAAACATTGCCGAAGCCAGTAATGCGGCGCGGGTGCACCATCAATGGCTACCCGATGAGCTACGAGTCGAATCCAGCTTAAACCGCGATACCATTTCCCTGCTCGAAGCCAAAGGCCACAAAGTGAAAGTACAGTCCGCTATGGGCAGTACACAATCAATCATGGTGACCGAACAAGGGATTTTTGGCGCCTCTGATCCGCGCCACTCAGGTAGCGAAGCCATCGGCTACTAGCATCTCCATGATGCCAATGTTACTGAAATAGATGAGTGTAAAGAGATGAGTGAGAGAAATAGGTGGATGAGATAAAAGGGTTTATGACCTATTCGAACTAGGTCATAAACCCTGAGTAAAGCGTGTCTCTCCGCTTAGCGAATGCAAACTCTCGATAAAAAAAACCTGTTATACATCACTGTATAAGCAGGGCTTTTTATTGCGTGGAAAAGTTATTGTGCTGATTTGCATTGTTTTTACTTTAGTGACGCTGCAACTGAGTCATGAAATATCATACTAAACGCAACTCAATTCAAGACAGAAGGTGTAGACAAATTGTACTGGGTGACCTGTTATTTCAGTCACAGAGATCTAGTGTTGGCTGGTATTCAATCATATAGGCTTGCCATGGCATTCACTTTCCGACACGGTGAATAGAAACCTAAGGTTTCTGAGCTTATGAACGAGAGCCATGGAGGGCGAACTGGCAGTTAAACAAGGATGTTGTTCAAGTCCGTCCATGGGGCGGACGGTCGTCTCGCTAATCACCATGGCTCACCTTTCGAGCATTCGCATAACCTGTTGCTTCTAAAGACAGATCTAACATTTACCGTTATCAGATTGACTAATCATTTTATTTATTGATGACTTATAAATGCTTTTTAATAAGGCTAATAAAAATACACTACAATCTTTTGGACTTGGGACCAGTAATTTTAGTTGTTAGCAGTTTAGCGTTTGCTGATATCCACTCACACAGGCTTGCCATGGCATTCGCTCTTCGACTCGCAGCCAGTCCGTCCGTGGATGCTCGACAGCCCCGTCCATGGGGCGGACGGTCGTCTCGCAAATTACCATGGCTCACCTTTTTGGCACTAGTGTAACCAGTCTGTATGAAGGAGATACCCAGCACGCTTTTGGACAAAAGCGTGCTACGTTTTGCGCGAAATTCTCTCCATTTCGGATAAACAAAAATAATCCTAAACGCTGAGTCGTGAGCAACTTAAGGATGTAACGTTTGGCTTGAGGCTTTACCTTTACACCATTTGCCGCTGTTATGCTGCTTTTTAAATGCACACATGCTATCCCATCGACCACTTATGCCACTGTATTGACGACGAAACTCTTTGGCTGATGTGAGCCACGCATCGGGCGCAATGCCTAATTCATTGAGTAGTTTGGGCCGCTGATTATCGATATGGCCTTTTTTATCAAGGCGAATAGCGCGGCCCGTCCAATCAATAAGTTCGAGATAATCGGCAAAATGAAACGGAATTCCCGCTTGCTCATTCAGGTGTGCTGCACCATCGAATTGGGCAAGAGATTTGTGGGGGATGTGAGCTTGATTGGTTGAGGAATTTGTTTGTAAGGTTGAGATGGTTAATGGATGATTTGGGGTGTTTAGCGAGTTAATTCGCTCCTGAATCGATGTAAAATCAGAGGATTGCAAAGAATCGGCAATGCCTGCTCTGATTGGATTTAAATCCACATACATCATACACGCGAGCAGGGCTTGCTCATCTAACAGCGCTTGCGACTTAAAACGGCCTTCCCAAAAGGCGCCTTTACACTCATCTTCACGATTGGCCTTGCGGGCAATTTCTTCATTTAAACAGCGCATAAACCAACTGATACTACTTAATCGTTCATGCCACTCTGCAAGTAAGCGATCAAGTAACATCACTTCACCGTCGATTAAAGCATCACCATTCATATACTTAGTCGCGACAGCATGGCCTTTAGTAATTTGACACCAGCGACGAATAATATCTTTTTGCGTTAGCGATTTGGCCTTGTCGACATCAATTTTAAGCACTAAATGATAGTGATTACTCATCACCGCATAGGCACAAATATCGATACAAAATATCGCGGACAAGGCTTTGATTTTATCGACAATCCAGCCACGTCGATGCTCGTAACTGCGACCAGTGAGCTTATCTTCACCACACAAAAAAGCCCTTCTGACACAGCGATTTATCACATGATAGAAAGGTGTCGCATTAGCATCAATTAACTGTCTTCTGGCCGAGGTCATAGCAAACTCCACACAGACAAAATCAAGATAATTTAAAGCTTAAAGCCTAGTTGAAGGTGCTGAAAAACACAAAAAGATATGGCTGTCCCCGCATTTTATTGATTCTGGTAGTTTGGAGCCACACCAAGGGCAATAGTTAATTTCAAGAGATGAGCTCCCCCCATCATGGATGATTAGCCCATACTCATCAAACTTTGGAATATAGCTAACTAACATTTCTGGACACTGGTAAACATCTTGATGTTGATCGCAGTTTAATGCGATTGAGCTTTCCATTTCTTGGCAGCAATGCTTATTCATGGATGACACTTAACGCCCTAATTTAGCGCGGAAAGCCGCGCAGCGGGTTGACGTCGCAGCCAGCGTTTTTTGCTGGCGATAATATTTGATTGTTATGTGGTAACTACGCACACCACTCACCTATTGCATCTGGCGAAGAGAAACCATGCATCATAATGTTGTCAGGCTTTTCTCCGAACCCTAATGCAAACTCATTTTCCGACGCTAGTGTAAGCAACCAGCTGTTACCCTTTTTTGCGATTGCCAGAACATTTGATTTTCTATACTTTTCATAATCGTGCTCAGGAAAGCATGCAGATGTAACAACCACAGGTATCGGCTCTATAACATGTGCTAAAAGAACCTGAGAAACCTCAGCAAGATGCTCCTCGTAATTTTTTCCCTCTGGAGTGATTAGTTGCGCACCCTCAGCAATGGAAGATTTAATTTTATTTATTGCTTCGGACTTAGTCATAATGCTGTGCCCACATAACGTCTTAGTATTTATGCGCTGCGCTGTTTGCAGGGCATAAATCGCTTGTTGGACTTGGCCGCTGCCACATCCGTGTCAATTGGTATGAATGATGCTATCGGAATTTGCTTTTTTGCGGTAGCGGTTTTTTATACAGTTTGATGGGTAATCACCTGATATCGTTTTAGCTTTCTCATTCTCTTAAGCTCACTTTAGACTGATTATTGACCTTGGTTGACAGCTTTTCGGCCTCGTATACAGGCTAACGCTCGTACCATATTTTCTAGTTAGCAACCGTAATTACGGTTGGATGAAAATGATAAAGCCAAAACTCTGTAGCATTACTAAAATTGGGTCAACATGCGGATGTTGAAGTGAGCTAAACGAACAGCAAAAGTGTTAGTTAAGATTGGCATTGTTGCAACTGTGACCGTTGGCGGCATGGATGCCGTCGTCGAGCCCTCAGGGACGAGTTTATGGCGAGTCACTGGGGAAACAATGACAATTCATGCAGCACAACTGACGATATAACTCACTAGCTTTGAGCTTTTGAGCTTTTGAGCTTTTGAGCTTTTGAGCATTTCAAGTTGGAATAGCGGAAATCTAAGATTTAACCGCCATTGTTCTATTAACCCTTAATGCTTAGCTTAATACTTGATACAGACTTTATTGCTCCCCTACACTTTTATGCCATCAAAAATTACTTTAACAAAGAGCACTATTTTACCGCCGATAGCTCGATAAACGCTGCGGTGTACATTTTTAGGTTCAGCATAAATTGCTTATGGGTGATGAACTCTTTTTCTGTATGGCCAGTGTATTCCACACCCGGCATGGCTGGGCCAAAACTTAAGGCATTGGGGAATAATTTACTGTTGGTTGAGCCGCCAATTGCAACGGGTTTAGGGTTGACTATGCCAGTGAAGTGGGCAAACACGTCAAGCAGGGTTTGTTGCTGCGGCGCGTCCTTCATCACCATAGGCTCACCCCAATAACTTTCGATATCAGCAAGCTGCACTTGGTGTTTATCCTGCCACAGGGCTAGAGCTTCACGGGCTTGCTTAGCGAGTAACTCTGGCGTCTTGCCGACAGGGCGACGTAAGTTAATAGTCACCTCAGTACCCTTCTGCGTTTGCACCACCACAGTTGGGACTAAGGTCAGCGGTCCCATAAAATCATCTTTATAAGCTAAGTCACCAAACTGCTCGGCGTAAATGCCTAAACCCACCAGCTCGTCCATGGCGGCAACGGTTAAGGAGGCGCTGGTTTGCGGCCAAGGCTCATCCTGCAACTCGGGACTTAACAATGCCGCTAAATGGGTCACAGCATTGACTCCATCTTCAGGAGTAGATGAATGGGCGGCTTTACCGTCGGCAAAGATATGCAAGTTGCACTGTTTATCGACGCAATGGTTTTCAAAACGATATTTCATCCCCTGCTGCGCGGCGGCTCTGGTCTGTAACTTTGTCAGCAATGCAGGTGAAACCGCCTCAATTTCTGCTTCAGCCTGCTGCGGTACTTGGCTGGCAAAATAGCCGCCAGAGAAAGCGGTTAACGTGGGAGTTTGAGTTGAAGCCTCAGCTTTAGCTTCTATATTGGAGATCGTAATATTGGGCACTGTAAAGGTAATCTTGCTCCAGCCTTTCTCGGCGGTGACCACTGGGTATTCGGCATCGATAGTAATGTTCATGTCCGCTGGCGTGTAGCTGGCTAAAAAGGTTTTCAGTGGTTCCCAGTCGGACTCTTCTGCAAGATAAACCAAGAGTTCAATGCGTCTATCTCGCTTAATGTGTTTATCTTTAATCGCCTTCATCGCATACATGGCAGTGACAATGGCGCCCTTGTCGTCCTCTGTGCCGCGGCCAATCAGTTTGCCTGGTTCCGATTGAGTATCAAGCAGATAAGGGCTCTGCGCCCACAATGCAGGATTAGCTGGTTGCACATCGCCGTGGGTGACTATGCCTAACTTTTTAGATTCATTGTTAACAGCCGAATTGGCATCTAGGCCAATCAACACAACATAACCATGATCGGCATAATCTAACCCGAGCTCCTGACTGAGTTGTTGCAAACTCGACTTAAAGCCCATAAAGGCGGGATTGGTATCTGGCGTTTGCCCTTCAACCGCTTGGGTATTAAAACTCACCAACTGAGTCAAACTCTGCACCATAGCCGCATCGTATTTTGCGACCGCATAATCGGCGACCTTGAGTGCATTTTGGCTTAACTGGGGGACGTTTGTTTGAGCCGCTGTTGTTGCTGGCGCTGCAATACACTGCGGCATAACCCAGCTGGACGCAGTCAGTAATGCCAAGGATAACGCTCGACGCACGCGAGCATGTTGAATACCAGATTGAGACATAGAAGATCCTATTATTGTTATTCGTGTTTTAGGACCGTACTGCAAGAGACGGTTGAAAATGGATTAAGCTGGTTTAGTGCAAGGTGTGGCTTATGCCAGTCATCTGCGACGTGTTACTTACGCCAGTGACCTACGGCTATTATCTTCGACTACAGCCTTGACCCATGACCTTGCCAAGAAAGCGCACCGAGACGCGATAACATCTGCAGCCAGTTTGCCATATTATTTTGCTTAAAAGCCTGAAACAAAACATTTGTTACAAACTAAACACAAAATCAATGGAACCCCTAGTCCGATACATGTTAAACAGTCACATTAAGATAAATTAATGGTTTTAGCCGCGCGTAGACTTCAATTTTTGCTGAAATCCATGGCCATCATCAAACAATCACCCATAACAATAATCGACCTAACGGGGAACAAATAATGAAGGGACTAACCCTTAAACCGCAAGCCCGCACGGCTAAGCTCACGCTAAGTGCCATCGCTTTAGCCTTAACTTTGGGCGCTTGTAGCACACAACAACCCGAAGCCAGTGTTCAAGCAAACGCAGCACCCAATGCCGTGTCAGCGCAAATTATCAGTCAGAATGCGACTAATCCATTCTTTAAACCCTATGATACATTTATGGAAATTCCGGCCTTCGATAAGATCAAGCCAGAGCATTTCCTCCCAGCCTTTAAAGCGGGCGTAGCTCAGCAACACGAACAAATTCAAGCGATTGTTGATAATAAAGCCAAGCCCACCTTCGCCAATACCATTGAAGCCATGGAATTTTCTGGCGATCTAGTGACCCGCGTTTCTAACGTCTTCTTTAACCTGACAGGCGCCGATACTACGCCAGCATTGCAAGCACTCTCCAAAGAAGTGTCGCCTATGTTATCGTCCGCCGAAGACGATATCCTGCTCAATGACAAACTGTTTCAAAAAGTCAAAGCCGTTCACGACGCGAAAGACAGCCTAAAACTCAGCACTGCCCAAGCCAAATTGTTGGAAGATACCTATAAATCTTTCACCCGTGGCGGCGCTAACTTAAGCGAACAAGATAAAACCAAACTGCGCGCATTAAACGAAGAGATCGGCAAACTCAATTTAGCCTTTGGTGACAATCTATTGGCCGAAACCAATGCCTTCGAATTAGTGGTTGATAACAAAGCCGATCTAGCAGGCTTACCAGAAGATGTGATTGCAACTGCCTTTGAAACCGCCAAAAAACGTGGCCATGAAGGCAAGTGGGTATTCACCACTTCTCGCCCTTCTATCACGCCATTTTTAACCTATGCCGATAACCGCCAGTTACGTGAAAAACTCTATAAAGGCTATATCGAGCGCGGTAACAACAATAACGCCAACGATAACAAGATTATCCTCGCGAAGATTGCCGCCCTGCGTGCCGAACGTGCTCAGTTGATGGGCTATAAAACCCATGCGGATTTCGTGTTAGAAGAACGTACAGCTAAAACACCAGAAAACGTCTACGGCTTGCTTAACAAAGTATGGCCAGCGGCATTGGCCCAAGCCAAAGCTGAAGTTGCGGATATGCAAGCCATGATCGACGCGCAGGGTGGCAAATTTAAGCTGCAAGCGTGGGACTGGGATTACTACGCCGACAAAATTCGTGTCGCTAAGTACAGCTTTAACGAGCAACAAACCCGCCCATATTTCTCCCTCGACAGTACATTAAAAGGCGTGTTTTACACGGCTAACCGTTTGTACGGTTTGACCTTTAAAGAACGTACCGACTTACCCAAATACAATGCAGAAGTTCGTACTTGGGAAGTTTACGATAAAGACGGCAAGCTGATGGCCATCTTTATGGGTGACTATTTCACCCGCGACAGCAAACGTGGCGGCGCTTGGATGAATTCCTTCCGCAAACAATACAATATGAATGGCGTTGATTCTAAACCTATTATTGTTAACGTATTGAACTACCCTCGCCCAGCGGGCAATGAGCCAGCGCTGCTGACCTTTGATGAAGCCAGCACCCTCTTCCACGAATTTGGCCACGCCCTACACGGCATGTTATCGAACGTGGAATATCGCTCACAGGGTGGCACCGCCGTACCTCGCGATTACGTTGAGTTCCCATCGCAAGTAAATGAGAACTGGATGACTCAGCCCGAAGTGTTAGCCCAATTTGCCAAGCACTACAAAACCGGCGAAGTGATCCCGCAAGAACTAGTGAAGAAAATCCAAGCGGCCAGCAAGTTCAACCAAGGCTTTGCCACCGTTGAATACATGGCGGCCACTAAGCTCGATTTAGATTGGCACACATTAACCGACACCACGCCAAAGGATGCGGCCAAGTTTGAAGCGGACTCGTTAGCGGCAATGGGACTGATTGAAGAAATCAGCCCACGCTATCGCAGCACTTACTTCTCGCATATTTTCGCGGGCGGTTATTCAGCAGGCTACTACAGCTACCTGTGGTCGGATATTTTAGGCGCGGATGCTTTCGAAGCCTTTAAAGAAAACGGCATTTTCGACAAGGCCACTGCGGATTCCTTCCGTAATAATATCCTGTCGAAAGGCGGCAGCGATGATCCTATGCTGATGTATAAAAACTTCCGCGGTAAAGAAGCCGGCATAGAGCCGCTACTGCGTAGCCGCGGATTACTGGCAGAGTAATCGCTAATCATTTGCCAAAGGCAAGATAAACAACGGGAGCTTTGGCTCCCGTTTTCTTATAATTTTATTCAGCAACTTATACAATAACCTATTAATTGGTTGAATATTTTAGTACTGTGTTGCCGCATATAAGGATATTTTTAAAATTATCAATGGAAATGATTATGTCTAATGCCCTACTAAGCTCTCCATTTCAAGCAAATAAAGAAAAACTGCTCACACTGCGATTACAGAACGAACTCAATACCAATCGAATATTCAAAGCTCTGGATGCTTCCCCAAATACAATTGGTGCCGACGTGGTTTTTATAGACCATGAATATTCCCTATGATTCCTTTATGCCACTAATATCCCATTCGATTAATATTACGAGAATGTAAAGATACAGTAAGTACCAGCTTTAGCCTTAGCAATAAGGCGTACAGGTAGAAAAATCAACAACCTAACAATAGTCAGCTATAAGGAATTCAGAGTCTATGTCAGATATTTTTTTTGAGAAACATGACTTATCTATCGGCGTGTTTGTCGTCGGTATTGCAGTCATCATGTTCCTTATGTTTGGCGCGGGCGCTATCGGCCCTTTACTTTTCCTTACGATTGAAACGCTATTCGGTAAATTAACACACGAAGAGTTTGGTACCCTTTTCGCATCAAGTATAGTGATCATGACCCTGAGTATTGTTATACCAAACGTATTAATTATACGAGGTAGACCTAGAGCAGTTAAAATCAATAAAATAAACGTCTATTTTCAACTCATTTGTTACTTACTGTTTTTATTAGTTCTTGAACACAAACAAACCTGGATTTTTCTTTGCTTTGTTATTTTTCCGTTATTAGCGAACTGGTTAATGTCGTCTGCTAAATATCTAACCTTCCTTGCCTTTTACGAAACTCTACGCAAGGATCCAATCGTGTTTAGACAAAGCTTAGCAAAACGAATATTTAAGTAAGCACAGTAAATACAAGCTCTATTATCTAATATTAGTTTAAGTATATTTATCATTAGAAAACATTAACAACACGTCATGATATAACCCAAAAAAGATAATGGGTGACGATGAGCAATTAGGTGTCGATGTCTGATAAGTTTTGAAAAACATAACTTTTCTATCATAATTGTCGACAAGGTTACTGCGGATCCCGTCCGTAATCATATCCTTTTTAAAGGCGGATTCGTAAAGGTTGGTACGTTTCCGCTTCACATGTTAACCCACTTTAATTCACCGCTTAGGCGACATTAAATCTTCAATAGAGTTATATGATGAATATTGAGATGGTAGAAAAAGCAGATCATCTAAGTCTGCTCGATATTTGGGAAGCATCGGTAAGAGCAACCCATGACTTTTTAGCAGAAGAAGATCTACAACAATTAAAGCCGCTGATCCTCGAACAGTATTTTGATGCCGTTCACTTAAAGTGCGCTAAAAATGACAATGAAGAAATACTCGGATTCTGCGGGGTACATGATGGCAATATTGAAATGCTGTTCATCTCACCTGACGCGCGCGGAAAAGGGATTGGTTCCATGCTAGCGACACATGCCATTGAAGAACTGGGTGCCACAAAGGTGGATGTTAATGAGCAGAATCAACAAGCATTAGGTTTTTACCAGCATATTGGTTTTTCAGTAACAGGTCGCTCACCCGTTGATGGACAGGGTAAACCTTATCCACTGTTGCATATGACGTTATATTCCATTGAGGGATTGTAGATGTATCCTGATTCAATCGATGAGAATAGGATTGGAGAGTATCCGGCGGAAACAAAATCAGGCGGCGGTTATTTCTATGATCAAGTCCTAGAATATCGTGTTTGGTGTCGCCCTTGGCAAGGTGCTCCAGATGAATTTGATGGTGAAATCTACTATTACGCATTTCATACTTATAATGAAGCACTTAAATTTTCAAATGAAACTGACGGTTCTGAATCGCCTTTAGTACTTGTTAAACAGCTTGAATGGATTGATGAACCTGAAGCTGGAAAATTCATTCATAAAACGGGTGAGCGCCTAACAGAATGGAGGATTGAGTGGCTATTAGAGAGTCAACGTAAGGAGGACACTATTGCTAACTTTATGCGTGAAAATCAAACATAAACATTTGATTAAAATAATAAAGTGGTTCACTGCTGCCTTTCACCAACATTTCAACAAACTATTTTGGAACTGTGATTAGCGCGTTATCGGTAGATTTCCCCGTCCTCTAACTTCCTGTCTTGAAAAAATGATGAATAAATCCGCCCCGACATCAATAAAAAAGGCTTGCTAGGTTTCCCTAACAAGCCTTTGGGCCTTTTTACAACGAATCGATTAGTCGACTAAACCGCGGCGCTTTAATAGTGCATCGGTTGTCGGTTTTTTACCGGTAAAGTGAATGTAATCTTGCATAAGATCTTCACTGTTACCTTTAGATAAGACTTCCTTGCGGAACTTGTCACCATTATCGGCTTTCAATCCACCGTGCTCGCCCATATAGGCAAAGGCATCGGCGGCAAACACTTCGGTCCACAAATACGCGTAATAACCTGCGGAATAACCACCGGAGAAGGCATGGCTAAAGTAGCTCGATTTATAACGCGGTGGTATTGGCACAAAATCAAGGCCGTGTTTAGCTAACACTTGGTGCTCAAACTGCTCTACATTGCTAATTTGAGTATCGGCGCTGATAGAGTGCCATTCCATATCCAATAAGGCAGCTGACAGATACTCAACGGTATCAAAACCTTGGCCAAACTTATTTGAGGCTAAGATTTTATCGAGCAGTGCCTTAGGAATGGGCTCACCCGTCTTGTAGTGTTTGGCATAGTTAGCAATCACAGCAGGATCGATATTCCAATCTTCGTTAACCTGGGATGGGAACTCAACAAAGTCACGTGCAGTAGATGTGCCAGCAACACTTGGGTATTTCACCTGCGAGAATAAACCGTGAACCGCATGACCAAATTCATGGAACATAGTGGTCACTTCATCGAAAGTCATTAACGTTGGGCCATCGGCTGGCTTAGGAATATTCAGCGCGTTATAAACAACGGGCTTAGTGCCAAGCAGACCGCTTTGGGTGACGAACTCATCCATCCACGCGCCGCCGCCTTTGCCTTCGCGGGCATAAGGATCAAGGTAGAATAAGCCAATAGAGCTGTTGTCTTTATCAAAGACTTCAAAGGCTAAGACATCGGGATTCCACACGGGTAAATCGGTACGCGCTTTTAAGCTGATGCCATACAGTTTATGCATAGCGAAAAACAGCCCGTCTTGCAGCACAGTATTAAACTCGAAATAAGGCTTAATACTGCTTTCATCGAGGGAGTATTTCTCTTGACGCACTTTGTCAGCGTAGTAAGCCCAATCCCAAGGTTGCAGCTCAAAATCACCGCCCGCCTTTTTGATTTCAGCTTGAATATCAGCCGCTTCTACTTTGGCACGTGCTAAGGCTTTTGGCGCTAAATCATCGAGGATCTCATACACAGCGGCGGGAGTTTTCGCCATTTGATCGGCAACCGCATAGGATGCCCATGTATCGAACCCCAGTAAATTGGCTTTTTTAGCCCGAATTTGCGCCATTTTAACAATCAATGGACCATTGGTTGCGACGGCTCTGTGCGCCGAGGTTTCCCACACTTTTTGGCGCAGTTCACGGTTGCTCAGGCTAGAAAGCACAGGCTGGCGAGTCGTGTTCACTAAGGTAATCAAATAGCCTTCTTTGCCAGCTGCTTTGGCCGCCGCGGCTAAGGTGGCGATTTCGCTGTCAGATAAACCGGCTAACTGAGCTTTATCCGTCACAACAATCACATCATCTTTAAATGATTTTAAGCTGTTTTGTGAAAAGTCCGTCGCTAAGGTTGCAAGCTCGGCGTTAAAGTCACGCATTTTAGCTTTATCTTCAACTGACAATTTCGCGCCAGCGCGAACAAACTGCTCATAGTAGTATTCAACTAAACGCTGATCTTCCGCATTTAAGCTGCTCTTTTGTTGGTATACGGCTTCAACACGGGCAAATAACGTCGGATCGAGATAAATATTATCGCGATGGGCAGATAGCTTAGGTGCAAGATCTGCTTCGGTTTTCTGGAAATCATCATCAGAAATCAGACCGGCAAGATTAAAAAAGGTCCGCGACACCCGCGTTAATAATTCACCTGAGGTTTCCATCGCCAGAATGGTGTTGTCAAAACTGGCCGCTTGCTTGTTATTCACAATGGCAGCGATTTCAGCATCATGGGCTTTAATGCCTTGCTCGAAGGCAGGAGCATAATCTGCAGTATGGATAAGGTTAAATTGTGGCGCTTGATCCTGCAGTGGACTCTTGCTCAGCAACACATTGGTCGCCTCTGCTTTAGCAGCGGTTTGAGTCGCTACGGCATTTTTGGCTTCATTGGCACTGGCGGCTGGCTTGTCTGAACAAGCGCCAAGTAACAAAGCCGCGGCCACGGCTGTGGTTATAACGGACTTACGCATATTAACTCCCTTGGATGTTGCTGCCCTTTCGTTTGTATTTTTAAGGTGAAAGGTGCGCGCTAACGGATTTTGGCTTTCAGTTTAAAACAGTCTGAGTCAACGAACGCTTGTTGCTACGGTCGTTAATTTCGATGAACTACCTTAACAAGTTACGCGCATTTCAGCCAAGTTTTACCCCGCCACTGCGGCGCTAATTTGTATCACTTTATGTGTATTTAGAGTCTATATGTGCCTATGCCAACGCTAAGCTACACCTAAGGCGCAGCAATCAGTGTTAAGCGCTTGCAAGCAGAAATGATGAGGATTAGCTAAAATTCAATGTAAAAAGAATTATTTAAAACAATCCAATTGGATTTTTTAAGCCAAATATTCTCAACATAGAAAGCAACATAAGCAAATAAAACACCGTTTCTATAACAAATATTAATTCTTCTTAATAAACTTTTTGCTGTGATTATTTAAACCTCAATGTAACAAATACACAGGCCAAATGGCTCATTATTTAGGCAGACGCACTCTGAGTCACAATTTGAAACAGCTTTTCTCCGATTAATGTCACATTCAGATCATCAAATGTCTTTATAATTCCCGCTCGTTAACTTAGCGACAAATTAACCTAACAGTTAAATGACGCTGAATTAACGGGATGATGGGCATGCTCTTGACGGAACATGCGTTGGGGTCAAATAAATATAAATAGAGATAACTATGTTAAATAAGAAAATACTCGCAGTGATGATCACTGCCGCCCTTGGTGTCAGCGCCTGTAATTCTGATGACGACAAAGTCGTTCAAGCCGATTTACGGGTACTCGAAACCACAGATCTGCACACAAATATCATGGATTTCAACTACTACAGTGGTAAAGACGATCCCACTATCGGTCTTGCCCGCACTGCAAGCTTGATCCACGCTGCACGCAGCGAAGCCAAGAATAGCGTCCTCGTTGATAACGGCGATCTGCTGCAAGGCAGCCCTATGGGTGATTATATGGCAAAAGTTGGCCTGCAAATGGGCGATGTTCACCCTGCTTATAAAGCCATGAACCTATTAGATTATGAAGTCGGTAATATCGGTAACCATGAATTTAACTATGGTTTAGACTTCTTAAATAAATCCATTAGTGGTGCAGATTTCCCTTATATCAACTCAAACGTTTATTGCGCCGACGATAAGGGTTGCTGGAAAGAGGTGAAAAAAGGTGAGCATTTATTCACCCCATATATCATTAAACAAAAAAATATTATCGACAGCGAAGGCAATAATCAAACCATTAACATTGGTTATATTGGCTTTGTGCCACCACAAATTCTATTGTGGGATAAGCAAAATCTGACGGGGAAAGTGACGGTTGAAGATATCGTTACCACCGCGAAAAAATATGTCCCAGAAATGAAAGCCAAAGGGGCCGATATCATTATCGCCATTCCACACTCTGGCATTGGTTCAACGGAAAATCCTGGCGATCCTATGGCAGAAAACGCCACTTACGCTTTGACTTATGTTGACGGTATCGATGCGATTCTATTCGGTCACAGCCACTCTATCTTCCCAGATGCTAAGTATGCTAACTTGCCCAATACCGATGTCACAAAAGGCCTACTGAACGGCGTCCCCGCGGTGATGCCAGGTCGTTGGGGCGATAACTTAGGGGTGGTTGACTTTAAACTTGAGCGTAGAGATGACAAGTGGCATGTCCTTAGTGCCAAAACGCAAGCTCGCCCTATCTATGATGGCGCAAATAAAGCCCCATTAGTTGAAGCGGATGCTGCTATTCACGATGCCGTTGCTGCCGAGCACCAAGGTACCCTCGCCTTTGTGGATGAGCCTATTGGTGTCGCTGCTGCAGATATGTATAGCTTTTTGACCTTAGTACAGGATGACCCTACGGTACAAATCGTTTCCGATGCGCAAATCGCTAACGTGAAAGCAAAATTACCTCCGGAATTAAAAGGGTTGCCAGTACTGTCAGCCTCTGCGCCTTTTAAAGCGGGCGGTCGCCACGGTACAACCAGTGATGCCGATCAATTTGTGCAAGTCGATAAAGGTCCACTGACCTTTAAAAACGCCGCCGATCTGTACCTGTATCCCAACACTATGGTGGCCGTCAAAGCAACGGGCGCCGAATTGAAAGATTGGCTCGAGTGCTCAGCGAACCAGTTCAATCAAATCGACCCAACAAAAACCACCCCACAAGGGTTAATCAACTGGGATGGTCATCCAACCTATAACTTCGACGTACTCGATGGCTTAACCTACAAGATTGATGTCACTCAACCGAGTAAGTTTGACCGCGATTGCGCCGTTGTTAATGCCAATGCGAACCGTATCGTTGATTTAAGCTATAAAGACGAAAACGGTAAAGTCATCACTGGTGAAGAATTTGCCGCGAAAGAGTTTATCGTCGCCTCAAATAACTACCGCGCCTTTGGTGGTAAGTTTGCAGGAACGGGTAGCGACCACGTCGTGCTCGAACTGCCCGATACTAACCGTGAAGCGTTAGCTGCTTATATCACAGCGCAATCTCAGTACAACGAAACCACAGGTAAGTACGAAGCTATGGTCAATCCAAGTGCCGATTACAACTGGGATTTCAAAACCATCACTACCAATGTCACTTTGGACGTTCGCTTCGAAACCCAAGACAGTGACAAAGCCGCTGCCTTTATTGAAGCCAATAAACAACGTGAAATGAAGAAGCTCAGCAAGGATGAACTAGGTTTCGCCGTTTATAGCATCAACTTAACCAAATAAGCGTTAATCCCGAAATATCATGCTCAAAAAGGCTCTTCGTGAGCCTTTTTTATTCCCTACAGATAAAATTAACGCTAATCTGCGCGCTATAAACGGCGTGTCGCCATTTAGTTCATCATGCTCCACACTAAAGGTTAAACCTGCTTTGTGTCGTCAGATATCTACCTTATTATTTAGCGGCGTCCTCGCAACAACAGAGAAAGCTTATGAAATATCAATCAATCTTATGTGCCACTGCGTTATTGCTGGGCGCTGTGCAGCCTGCAATGGCCGACGTTCATCTCAATCTGCCTAAAAATGCTGAAGTGTTAACGGTCAATGGCAAACCAGCAGTAAAGAGTAGCAACCTCGTTTTAGCCGATGGGATCAATCAGATAGCCTTCCGTTATGCCGCACAATACCGGCAACAAGCTGACTCAGTGCATTATCTATCCGACGTGCTCATCGTCCGTTTTGATGCGTCAGCACAAACACTCACGCTGACCCTTCCCGCCATCAACTCAGCCAGAGATGCAAAGAAATTTGATGAGTCACCCAAGCTGACGCTATTAAATGCTCAAGATGAAACTGTGAGTTTTACCAGCGATAAATTGATTAAGAATGGCATCCAACTGGGACGGGATTTCGAACACGAGATACTGCAGTACAACCTTAGCAATCATCCGGCTTCATTAAATCTCACAATGAATACCGCGACAACACAAGCAAACGACGTCATTGCACCAGTATTGGCAAGCCAGCCACACATACACCAAGCACCCGCCGTCGTATCTACAAACTTGATCGCGCCAGCAGTGATGTCGTCATCAGCCGCAGCGAACAATGACAAGAGCCAACCAACCACTTCTGTGTCTTCTACAACCACATCTAGCCAAGCTGAAATCAGTCAAATGCTGGATTACTGGTACAAACAGGCCAACGACAGTACCAAAGCCAGCTTCAAAGCCAAAATCAATAAAGAATAACCCATAGAACACGCCCGCGTTGTAGAGGATATTTGTCCTCTAACCACAACTATCTATTTCAGACCGCCAGTTTAGTATCACTATGAACTGGCGGTATATTACAGTTCATAAAATGAGAACTGAGTAAAATCGAATAGTCTATAGTCTTCTGTCCTCCCTCCAACATAATTATCTATTCGCAATGCGTTATCTTAATAGTTAAATATTATTATAAATCAAATGCTTTACAAAAAAATAAAGAATATTTAGCTCCAAATTTAACAGTCTGAATTATGATTTACGCTATATATTTGGGCTAAATCCAAAAAAATGTAACAAAAAATGTCATAAAGGCATTATTTAGCAAGATTCATTATCTGCTTCAAAGCCCACTAAGCATGAAAAGATCAACGTTCGAATCCTATTCCATAAAAAACATTCAACCTTTAGACTTATTCAACCTTCCAACTGCTCATTCTTTATACTGATTTAAACTCGCCCCATCAAATGTTAAAAATAAGTTGCCTAAATAATAGGGCGAAAAATTACTAATCAAGTAAAAGGAATAACATGATGGAACTTAAATTAAAAAAAGCTGAGTTAGTGAATCTGTCCCATGATAAAAAAGTCTTACCTAGCGAATTAACACCACAAGTTGCCGGTGGTGTGATAACTCGTGCTTGCGGAGAGTTGACTGCCAATGCATACACCTGCCCTTCTGATCGTACAGGTAGCACTCAGCGCTGCTGTCAAATCCCTTAATACGGGGTTCAAGTAACCAAATAGGTTGTGACGTCACAATATAACACAGCATTTATTATCGGTAGATGTGTAAAGGGCATATCCACTATGCCCTTTTGACTTTCTAAATGAGCCAGTATGTAGAAGCTGTACTTCATGGAAATAAAGGAAGGTGGTTCAGTGCAATTTAATCAACCCCAACAATCTAGCCTTGCTAAACAGGCATTGAACGACATCGCTTCGCTATTAGCGAAAGATGCCAAGCAATCGATAGAGCAGCAAGGGGTTGGTTTATTAACTGGCTTGGCTGGGCAACAACTATTTTTCTGGCAATTACATAAACAGTTTCCTGAACTAGCAAGCCAACATGAATTTTCAGCACGAATGACGTTAATAGAAGAACAGATACCGTTTCTGCATTCACAGTTAGCGTTTGGCTATGGACTGACTGGTGTCGCTTGGCTATATGAATGTTTTTTGCATGAAGGGAATTACCAAGCGGAGTTTAACCACAATACTGATGTGCTCTTACTGCAACACTTACAACAGAGCGACTGGACTGGAGAATTAGAATTTATTCGCGGACTCAGTGGTTTTGCAGTCTATATAGCGCGGCGTCAAACTGCGGAATTAGGCTTACCTTTGGCCCAAGCGTTATTGACGCGACTGGAACAGCAATGGCATCAATTTGCCGATGGTACTGGTTCCTGGGGAGTGGCAACAAACTCTTTCTTTAGATTTAATCATGCAACAGATGACTCTGAGTTTAATTTAGGATTAGCTCACGGAGTCCCTTCAATCATTGCTTCCCTATTACCATTATTAGCGCATCAGCAACTGCACAGCCAAATTAAGACGTTGTTGCAAGCCAGTTGTCAGTGGTTAATTCAGCAGCAACAAACATCAGAGAAATTTGGTAGTTGCTTTGCGTACATCACGGAACAACCGTGCCAGTCACGACTCGGTTGGTGCTATGGCGATGCCACCATAGCCTTAACATTGCTGCGAGTCGGCAATGCAATAAACCGTGATGACTTTACCGCCGCTGGTAAGAACATTGCCTTAAAAGCCGCTCAGCGTAGACTAAAAAGCAGCCAAGTACAGGATGCAGGTATCTGTCATGGTAGTGCAGGTTTGGCTTTAATCTTTCAAGTCATAACGCGCTATTACACCGAATCTTCTCTTACACAGGCTGCACAATATTGGTTTGAACATACGTTAGCACTATATCAAACATCAGGACTCGACGGTTTTAATGCCGTACGCGAACAAGATAACTCAACATGCCGCCTACCAGACCATGGCTTACTCGGCGGCTATGCCGGTATAGGTTTAGTGCTATTGATGGCCTATGACGTAGAAACTAATTGGCTAGATGCGCTTTTATTAACCAATAGTTAATTTCGATGTATTGGCTATTTTTATAACAAGGGATTGTTTATGAGTTTAGAGTTTTTGCAAGCCGCGGATTTTTTTGTTATCCGGGCACCTAGATCAAGTTTGTCTCAACTACGAAAAATACCAACAAAGCCTACGGCCTTAGTCGATTTTCTCGCCAGTTGGTTAGCAAACCCAGCAGTACAAGAAGCCTTATATCTTGCTAGCCCTTCACTGATAGAACGATTGCCTAATTGGCAACAGCAGCCGAACAGTAAAGCGGCAATTAAAATAACTAACTCCCTGTTGAAATATTTTATTCGATTTAGCTCTAGAGCTACTCCATTTGGGTTATTTGCAGGTGTAGCCTTGGGGAAAGTAGCAAATGAAACGCACTTACAGTGTAATACCATGCTGCGAGATAAGCGCCATACCCGCTTTGACATAGCCTATTTAGCTGCGATTCGTGCCCAATTTAGTGAACCAAATGAGGCCGAGAAGTGGTCGTTATTGTGCTATCAAACAAATCCGACGTTGCAACAACAGAGCGATGGTCTGCATTATATTGAACCGTACTTTTCAGATACTGAGCAAAAATATCGTTTAAGTACCTTGGTATTAGATGAATATTTGCTTGCTATGCTGCAACTGGCGAAGAAGGAAGGGAACTTTGCTTCGTTACAAGATGGATTTCAACAACTCTATCCTACGGCGAATACTGCAAGCATACAGGATTATATTAAGCAGTTACTTACTGCCGGTGTGCTGCAGGTCAAATTACCACTAACGTTAACTTCTGGCTCCCCAGACCAGACTTTTATTACGGCGTTACAAAGTATGGGCGCTACAGACAGTGCTGATATATTGCACCGAGCTCTCACTCAGTTAAGCAGCATGGATAAACAACCTGTTAACCCACTTAAGCAATATCAAGAAATTTATCATAGCTTGCAAACACTGCCGTATCCTGTAAGCGAGAATCGCCTATTACAGACTGATATTTTGCGCTCATTTTCACAGTGCCAATTAGCACAAACGGAAGTCTCTGCCCTGATGCCTGCATTATTGGCATTATTAGCGATGCGAAAACCTTATAAAACGCCACTTAATGACTTTAGCCAAAAATTTGAAGCAAGATTTAGTAGCCAGTATGTGCCACTGTTGACCTTATTAGATGACGAAGTTGGTATTTCATTCTCCAGCGATGTTGGCTACCACACTTCTTTGTTAGCAGGGTTAAATATCACCAATCGTCACTACTCTACACAAGATATTATCGAACCATTACAACAGACGATTATCGCAGCTCTAAGCCATGTATCCCCAAGCGAAACTGTGCTGCAATTAACAAGTGATTCGTTATTGTCTAAGCATGAAAGTGCGACATTAATGGCTAAGTTACCCGCATCCTTCGCTATTAATTTGTCAGCGTATCAGCAAGAGGATGGCCGAGTTGTTTACTATTATCATGGTTGCTATGGTCCCTCGGCAGCGAATTTACTCGGACGTTTCTGTCATTTATCAACCGATATGCTGCAACAGGTCAAACAACATTTATCTCAAGAAGAAGCACATTCTCCAGAAGTCATTTTTGCAGAAGTACTACATATGCCCGAGGGGCGTCCAGGCAATGTCATCGCTAGACCGACATTAAGAGCCTATGAGATTGTTTTTCTTGCTGACAGTCACTTAACAAACGAGTGGCAAATCCCAGTCAGCGATCTATTTGTCTATCAAGAAAATAACGTGTTATGTTTATGGTCACAGCGACTACAAAAAAGAATAATTCCCCGTTTATCCTCTGCCCATAACTTCAGTGATCGTAGTTTAGGAATTTATCGGTTTTTATGCTCACTTCAACATCAAAACTTACAAATGCCTCACTTCTCCTTACCTGATAGCCTGCATAAAGCAAAACGAGTTCCAAGGATCATGCTAGATAATCTGGTCCTGCAAGAGGCCCACTGCAATATTCCAGTCGCACAATTGAAACGCTTATGGCAAGAAGGCCAGTTCGTTAAATCATATTGGCTGCAACTGCAGCAAGAATACGGTTTAGAGCGTTATATGAGCTATGCCATAGCCGACCATGTGTTAGTGATCGATCTGCAAAATAATATGATGTTCGAAATGTTGTTGGCAGAGGTAAATCATAAAAGCCACATTAGGTTGAATGAAGTGCTCGCGATGAAATACCAACCTTTGCTGCAAGGGCCAGATGGCCTTTACCAACATGAAATAATTGTACCGCTGTCAAATCGTGCAGCAACCCCATACTTAGCACCACTCATAGCACCATTGACGAGCTCAACCAATGACAACTGTAGGCAGTTCGCGCCTGGTTCAGAATGGCTCAGTGTCAAATTGTATGCCGGGCAAAGTAGTGTGGAGCAACTGTTACTAAAGCAATTGGCACCATGGCTAACGCAGATGCAGCAAGATGGTGCGCTCAAGCATTGGTTCTTTATACGCTATGGCGATCCTGATTGGCATCTACGGCTACGATGTTTTGGCGAGCCGGAACGATTATATGGGGAGTTACTACCCGCACTGAATCGCTTATTAGCGCCATCTCTAGCCAGTTCAGGCTTACATCGCATTGAGTTGTTCACTTACGTGCAGGAGACAGAACGTTACGGGGGCGAACATATGATGCCTTTGGCTGAGTACTTTTTCTGTTTGGACAGCCAGTTTGTGTTACAGGCAATATTATTCAGTCAACAAGATGACAGCTTGAGGTGGCGCTTAGCTATTTTAGCGATAGATTTAATTTTAACTCAATTCGATTATTTACCCGCCGAGAAATTTAAACTGATCGATAATTTGCGGACAGGATTTGCACAAGAATTTAAAGAAGGCTTAGAGTTACGCCAGCAAATGGGCGATAAATATCGATACTATCAGTCACAATTACAACAAGATAGCCAATTATTAGATTGGCATAACCAAGCTATTGAGCCATTCAAACAACAAATTCAGCAGAGTTTACAGCAGTTTTCATCTTCGATTACACCATGTTGTCAGGCAATGTTGGCATTATTTGAGTCACAACAAGCAAAAGGTAGTCGCGATAGTTTACTAGGGTCATTATTACATATGTTTACTAACCGTTTATTCAAGGCTTATGGTCGAGAGCAAGAGTTTGTCGTTTATGACATGTTACGCCGTATCTATCTAAGCCAGCGCGCACAACCAGTACGAGGTTTATCGCAATGAGCGATTTATTTCGAAAAGAAGTTATAGTGCAGCAACAGCAAAGATTGCAAGGGGAAGTAAGTTTAACTCAGCCAGTTAGTTTTATTGGCTTCACAGTATTAATTAGCGCACTTGTTTTATGTGCCTTGCTTTTTTTGTATTTTAGCGAGTATCAACGCAAAGAGCATGTGCAAGGTTCCATCGAGCCAGCCATGATGGCGATTCGTTTATCCACTCCTAAATCAACCAACGCAGAGCATCTTTTAGTACAAGTTGGCGAGCAAGTACAGCAGAATCAGCCTTTAGTACAGCAATTGCACAGCCCAAGTACGATGGAAAAATCATTTATACTGAAAGCTCCTTTTGCAGGAACGGTTACCGAAATTTTATGGCCGTCTGGTGAGGATATCGGCCCATCAAAACCCTCAATATCGTTATTACCCCAACCTGAAACCTTGCTCGCAATTGTATATGTGCCCTCGAGAGTTATAGGACAACTCACATTGGGACAAGTGCTACAAATGCGCATAGAGGAATTTCCCTATCAGCATTTTGGTGTGCAAACAGCCACTCTAGTTGAGATAGGAAGTCGACCTGTAGCTATAAATGAATCGCAATCCTTATCGGAGCCGAGTTATAGAGTCATTTTAGCATTGACGGAAGACGCAAAAAAATTGCCACTGAGAGCAGGTATGGGATTAGAGGTTGATATTAGCTTCGCGCCACGCAGACTATTGGCGTGGTTGTTTACGCCAAATGTTGATTATAAGGATCAAAACTAATGGCAACACTGCAAGAGAAGCTTAGAACTTGGTCTGGCCGCCGCTTACCCATGATAGTTCAGACTGAGGCGGCGGAATGCGGCTTAGCCTGTGTAGCTATGGTGGCCAGTATGCATGGCTATCAAACTGATTTAAATAGCTTAAGACAACGTTTCTCGCTATCGCTAGAAGGCTGTACCTTACTGGATCTGATGCATATTGCAGAGCAGCTGCAACTCAGTAGCCGCCCATTGAAAATTGAATTAGAAGAATTATCCGACTTAGCTACGCCATGTATCTTGCACTGGGATCTAAATCACTTTGTGGTACTAAAGTCAGTGAACGCTCAACACTGTATTATTCATGACCCAGCTTTAGGAGTGCGGCGAATATCCCTAACAGATGTGTCAAAATCATTTACTGGTATCGCTTTAGAATTGACACCGACTGCTACATTTACTGCAAAGCAAGCTAAACAATCGCTAACATTCTCGTCCTTTTTTTCTAAGATCTCGGGTTTAAAGCAATCGTTAGGGTTGTTACTCAGTTTGTCCGTTTTTTTACAGCTGTTTATTTTAGCCTCACCTTATTACATTCAACTCGTGGTAGACGCCGTTATTATCAGTAATGATGATCAGTTGCTATTAGTGTTGGCGTTAGGCTTTGCCTTGTTACTATTATTTGATGTTGCCACCAATGCTTTACGCAGCTTAGTGCTACTGAATTTCAGCAGCCAACTTAGTGTGCAGCTAGCCAGTAACCTCTTCCATCACTTAGTGCGGCTACCATTAGCCTATTTTGAAAAACGTCATATGGGGGATCTGGTATCACGATTTGGTTCTTTAAGGCAATTACGGGAACTGCTGACTACCGGCATTATTGAAGCCATCATTGATGGTTTTATGGCGCTAGGAGTTCTATGCATGATCTTCTTTTACAGCCCGTTATTGTCCATCGTCGTACTAGTGGCAGTGCTAGCATATTGCGCCTTGAGATTAGCGTTATATCGGTCATTACGCTTAGCCTCAGAGCAGCAAATTCTAGCTTTAGCAGGTGAACAATCTAACTTTATGGAAACGATCCGAGCAATTCAAACGGTTAAGCTATTTGGTTTTGAAAGTCAGCGAGAAGCGATTTGGCAAAATCACTATGTTAAAGCAACGAACAGGACCATTACGCTCGGGAAATATGAAATTTCGTATCAAGTAATGAATAAATTGTTATTTGGTATAGAAAATATTGTAGTGATCTATCTTGCTGCAGAATTAGTCATGGCAGGTAGTTTTACCACAGGAATGTTATTTGCGTTTATTGCCTATAAAGCCCAATTTATGGAGCGTATGAGCAAGTTGATCGAAAAGTTAATTGAATATCGCATGCTAAGTTTACATTTCGAACGGATTGCAGATATTGCCCTAACAGCCAAAGAGCAAACTTATCCACCACAACCAATGCTGCATAAAGTGGCCGGAAATATCTGTCTACAACAGGTCAGTTTTAGTTATAGCTCCGTCGCCGAGCCAGTGTTATACAATCTAGCATTACAAATAAACGCCGGTGAGTCGGTTGCAATTATAGGTCCATCCGGTTGTGGTAAGAGTACCTTAATGAAACTGTTATTAGGGCTATTAACACCATCCGAAGGTGAGATTTTAATCGATGACATACCACTGGTGAAATTAGGATTAGCTCAATATCGCCAGCAAGTCGCAGCTGTAATGCAAGAAGACCGATTACTCGGTGGGACAATAGAAGATAATATTACTTTTTTTTCGGAAAAAATTGACGTCGAAAAGCTCACTCGTTGTGCACAAATGGCTGCAATACACCAAGATATTTGTCAAATGCCAATGGGCTATAAAAGTTTAATAGGCGATATGGGCTCAGCACTATCCAGTGGGCAAAAACAACGGTTAATTTTGGCGAGAGCGCTGTATCGGGAACCGAAGATTTTATTTATGGATGAAGCAACAAGTCACTTAGACATAGTCACTGAGTCTGTTGTTAATCAAGCGATGAAAAATTTAAATATCACCCGAGTGGTAATCGCCCATCGGCCCGAAACCATTAAAGCTGCAGATAGAGTCATCGATTTAACACAACTTCTACAGCGACCAGCAATTAACAAAGTAAGTTAAATAAAATCAGAATATTGCACCGATGAAATGAATTAATTGTTTACGCCCTCTAGCAACTTAAGCGTGTCAGAAGGCTACTTTTATAGTCACACCCGTGATTCAGAAAATAACTTGGTCAATTCGATAGTTGAGTGACTTATGACATAACTGACAGGAATAGACCAAACCCAAGATAAGCAAGCACCTAAAAGCTTGTTATTATCAGATAGAGATTCACTCTTCTACGTTAATCATACCATTCCGCATTAAAGTTCAGTCACCTTTGCCCATTCCCGAGAGCACATTTTTACCACGCGTTTTGTACAACTGATAAAGCTGTTCCATGCCTGGCTGCAGGCATCCACTATGTCCTC
>Ga0070748_1000003_pt1 | contig 217481 bp, 178 predicted proteins | sample VirMetDEL_Nov_12_FD_77015 | JGI IMG/M metagenome (GOLD analysis project Ga0070748, IMG submission 77015) | Aqueous microbial communities from the Delaware River and Bay under freshwater to marine salinity gradient to study organic matter... | ecosystem: Environmental > Aquatic > Marine >... | reverse complement strand
TGAAGGCTTCAAGGTACATGCTCTGATGCTCTCTTTAAGAAAAAGAGAGCATAAGATCATAATCGACACCGTCCGTCAAATTGGGGGCGAAACGGTTAAAATATATTCACGATCTCGCCCTGCCTACCTTGGAGCTCGCGGTTTAGCAGCGTTGTGTGGTGTAGCACCAAGTGTGATTATTACATTAGTGAAAGATTGGCAGGCTGAATTACGATTTAAACCACGTGGGCAAGCTATTGAAAGGTTGATTCTGGAACAGGGCGGTGACCCAAGCGAACTATATGTACCTATTACTATAGAGGGAAAAACATACCATGCAATTAACGATACAAATTGCATGGCTATTCTTGAATACTACGCTTTTGACTCTCAAACTCCTTCTGAACAAGCTCAAAAAAATTATCGTAACCTTGCGAAATTAACCCTTCGTACTTTCATCTACGAGCGTACAGGTTATAACCCTAGTGACTCATTGCCGGATTATTGGAAAACATTTCATGAACGTATAACTTTAAATGAACTACCGTCTGGATATTTTAGCGTATTTTCAGAAATAGCTAATTTGGTTATATCTAGTATCAGGGGTGGTATGCCTTTTGACCATGAGACCATGCCGGATATTAGTGTGGGTATAGCTTGGAGTAAGCACTGGACCGATAATAATTTGGAAAGTAAACATGGTGGTCGTTGCAAATTCAAGCATATTTTTCCTGAAGATTTTCCTCAAAAGGATCCTATGGCGTGGATATATCCTGTAGAAGCGTTAGGTGAGTTTCGTCTATGGATGGATAATATTTATATATCTGAAAAATTTGGTAAGTACTTAAATAATAAGGTTAAAAAAGGTGGTTTGACAAACGTTGATATACTTGCATTAGTTCAGGCTGTTCAACCTGTAAGATTAAATTAATTTATAATAAAACGCTTAATAGGTATGCCTTTGATACTACAGGTTACACCGATCCCCTGCGAAGTTGCTGAAGGGCATTGAAGAAAATAGTGTGACGCAGACAGGACGTCTGCGTAGCTTTCGGGGGGAAGGGACGCCCCATCGGAAGCGTTAACTATTTTCGAATAAGCACGAAGCCAGTAACTAATGCATGTAACTTTGCTAGGGGCGTCATGGAGCATCCAAGGAGGATAGGACGAGCAGTCCTCCTTGGTCGGGTGTGGGGTGAAGCCCCACGACTTTGATTTAAAATAACAAACGAAGTTTGGGTAAACTCAATCGACTGCCATCTGCAAGATAGAAAAACAAAACCCCAGTAAAAACTGGGGTTTATTATTTAAGCCTATGCTGGCAAAGGTTAGCCAGCTAAGCTAATAAATCAGCGCGTTATTTGATAAACGCGAACGCATCACCGTAGAGATGTGCTTCTTCTACACCAATCTCACGGAAGATTTCCCGTGCTGCACCCACCATGTCGAAACGGCCGGCGATGTAGATGTCGTAGCCATTTAAGCTGACAAAATCCTGTTTGATTTGCGCTAACAGATTGGCGGTTTTACCTTGCCAATTGGCTGGGGCTTCTTCAATCACTGGGACGAAGTTCAACCAAGGGTGGGCATCGTGCCACTCGCGGGCGATGGTTTCAAAATACATGGCATCTTGGGTGCGACAACCCCAATACAAAGTGGTTTCAACTTGTTGGCCGAGGGCGATTTGGTGCTCGATGATACTTTTAATGTAAGAGAAACCTGTGCCGCCGGCGATTAACAGGCGAGGGCGAATGCTTTCGTGACGCAGGTGGGCTTCGCCGCCTGGGGCTTCGATGTCGATAGTGCTGCCATCAATGGCGCAGGCTTTCAGGCGCTCGACCACTTGCATTGGGTAGCTTTCACTTACAGCGGCGCCAATGTGTAATTCGATCAGCTCGGCGTTTGGCGCTGACGCGATAGAGAAGGGACGTTTATCTTTTTCACCCATGACAACACATAAGTATTGCCCCGCTTGGAAATCGAAGGCGGTTTCTGGCCTTAACAATACTTGATATACGGCATCGTTAAATGGGCTAACTTTCTCTATCTTACAACGTATGGTTTTCATCAAACTTCCTTTGCACCTTTCTTCAACAGTATGTGTCTAGGTGTCGCTTTAGCGGCCTGTTATTGGCCTATTCTCTTGGCTTAAGCCGGTATTTGAATAACGGCTTAAGCTGAATTATAGGGTTGGGCTGTCGTCTATGCCTAACTCATCCCAGATTGAGTCGATCTTTTGTTTTACTTTTGGATCCATCACGATTGGCGTGCCCCATTCGCGGTTGGTTTCGCCTTCCCACTTATTAGTGGCGTCGAGTCCCATTTTTGAGCCTAAGCCCGCGACGGGCGAGGCAAAATCGAGGTAGTCGATCGGAGTGTTTTCGATCATCACGGTATCGCGTTTAGGGTCCATGCGGGTGGTGATCGCCCAGATCACATCCTGCCAGTCACGGCAGTTCACATCTTCATCGACGATGACAATAAACTTGGTGTACATAAATTGGCGCAGGAAAGACCAAGCGCCCATCATCACCCGTTTGGCGTGTCCCGGATATTGTTTACGAATAGAGATCACTGCCATGCGGTACGAACAACCCTCAGGCGGCAGATAAAAATCAACGATCTCAGGATATTGCTTACGCAAAATCGGCACAAACACTTCGTTTAATGCAACTCCCAGCATGGCGGGCTCATCCGGTGGACGGCCAGTGTAAGTGCTGTGGTAGATGGCATCTTTACGGTGAGTGATGTGGGTAACGGTAAATACTGGAAACTTATCGGTTTCGTTGTAGTAACCCGTGTGATCGCCGTAGGGGCCTTCTTCCGCCAGTTCCTCTGGATCGATATAACCTTCGAGGATGATTTCACTGGTGGCGGGCACTTCTAAGTCGCAGCTTAACGCTTTGCATACTTCGGTACGTTCACCGCGCAGTAAACCAGCAAAAGCGTATTCGCTCATGGAATCGGGGACTGGGGTGACGGCACCTAAAATGGTCACAGGATCGGCGCCGAGTGCGACCACAACCGGATAACGCTCACCGGGGAATTGTTGTTTAAAATCAGCAAAATCTAACGCGCCGCCACGGTGGGATAACCAACGCATGATCAGCTTGTTTTTACCCAGTAATTGTTGGCGATAAATGCCTAAATTCTGACGACTCTTGCGCGGGCCTTTGGTGATGGTTAAGCCCCAGGTCACCAGTGGTGCGACATCGCCCGGCCAGCAATGCTGAATAGGTAATTGAGTCAAATCGACTTCATCGCCGGTTTTGATCACTTGTTGGCAAGGGGGATTGCGCACTGTTTTTGGCGGCATATTCAAGGCTTGCTTGAACATAGGGATCTTAGCGATCGCGTCTTTAAAGCCCCGTGGTGGTTCGGGTTCTTTTAAAAAGGCTAACAGTTCACCCACTTCGCGCAGGGCTAAGGGGTCATCTTTACCGAGCGCCATGGCCACACGTTTTGGCGTACCGAACAGGTTTACCAACACGGGCATGTGATGATCTTTGGGATTTTCAAATAATAGCGCAGGGCCTTGAGCGCGTAATACGCGGTCGGCGATCTCTGTCATTTCTAAATGAGGATCAACTGGGTAGCTAATGCGTTTGAGTTCGCCATTGGCTTCTAAGTGATCAATAAAGCTGCGTAAATCCTTAAAACTCATGTGGAAATAGCCTCTGCGGTGAAAATCCGTGTGGCGCGCACTATAGCATTTTTCTGTTTTAGGGTTAACCAATTCAGTGATCTTCAAGCTTAGGAAGCGTAAAATGGCTACCAGTAAGTCGCGATAGATCTCGCTTACGCCCTTTATTTCGAGGTTTATATGAATATCCCTGTAAAGTTTACTCAAGGAAAGTGTGTTCAAAGTCAATCACATGGCGTGCTTAAGCGGCCGCTAAAGTGTTTGATTTTGTCGCTGGCTGTGGGGATATCGCTCTTGGGCGCGCTCAGTGTGTCGACTGCTGCGGTTGCCGGAAATCGGGACCATTCGGAGCACGGCGAGCGCCAAGGTCATCGTGATAGCCACAGTCGTGGAGAAAGTCATTACAACAATCGTCATGACAACCATTACGACAACCGCCATGTGCGCAACGATAATCGCCACTATCGTCCCTATTATCGACCTTATTACCGTCCTTATTACCCTTGGGGTTTAGGACTGGGTTTAGGGCTTGCAACAGGTTGGGGCTCTGGCTGGAATGTCGGTTATGGTGTGAGCAATCAATGGAACAATGATTGGGGCTGGAATACTTCGCGTGACGTTTACGCTCGAAATTACTGGAACTCGCCCTATTCGGGCATAGGATTGTCGATTCCTATGGCCTACGACGATGAACCCGTGGCGATTTCTGCACCTGTACGGGTGACAACCAGTATGCAATATTCTGCGAGTGAAGGCCGTATGGTGTCGAGCATGCCAACAAGCATGCCTGCAAATATGGCCGGACAATCGACTGGGCAACTGGTGTCGCAAGCTAGCAATGCCGCAAGCAAGACGGCTGCGACTCCCCGTCCACGGGCGGCGCACAGTGTGTCGAGCTTGCCGAGTAATGCCAGAATTGTGCAGCAGGATGGTCGTACACTTTACGAGTGGCAAGGCACGCTTTATGCCTACGACTGGAACAGTCAAACCTATCAAGAACAGTTAGTCAGATAGATTTACATTAGGTAAATGACTGAGAAATTGGAGCCCCTTAGTGGGCTCCAATTTATTTATCATCTTTTATTATCTTTTTATTAGTTGGTTATCAGCTAGTTGTCGTTTTGTAGCATAGCGGAGAAAAAGTTTGAAAACCGTTCAACATCAGGTTCAAAATCCATCTGTCCAAAATCAGCATAAGGGCGCCAGTACATTATGGGTGTTGCTTGCCTTAGCGCTCGGGACGTTTGCCTTAGGTACCACAGAATTTGCTTCCATGACTCTAGTGCCCTATATCGCCAGCGATTTAGGCGTGGATGTCGCCCACGTGAGTTATGCCATTAGCGCCTATGCACTAGGGGTTGTGGTCGGTTCGCCGATTATTATGGTGCTAGCGGTTAGGGTCAGGCGGCGAACACTCTTGATTGCTTTAGCTGCCTTAATGGCGTTGGCCAATGGCTTAAGTGCGTTAGCGCCATCATTGAATTGGTTAATCTTTTTTCGTTTTCTCAGTGGCTTGCCCCACGGTGCTTATTTCGGCGTGGCTATGTTGCTCGCCGCCTCTTTAGTGCCGCCAGAAATGAAGGCCCGCGCCGTATCGCGGGTGATTATTGGCCTTACACTGGCGACAATTATCGGTGTGCCGTTTGCCACTTGGATGGGGCAAACCGTGGGCTGGCGCTCAGGTATTGGCATAGTGGCGATTTTGGCAACTATTACGGCTGTGATGGTGTATTTCTTAGCGCCTGATCAAGCCGTGGCCGCTGATGCGAGTCCAAGGAAAGAGCTACAAACCCTGAAGAATCGTGAAGTCTGGTTGACGCTCGGTATTGCGGCGATTGGCTTTGGCGGTATCTTCTGCGTGTATACCTATCTGGCCGAAACCTTAATCCAAGTGACACAAGTCGAGCCGTTTAAGATCCCGATCATGATGGCGGTGTTTGGTATTGGCGCAACATTGGGCACGCTAGTGTGTGGCTGGGCGGCGGATAAGTCGGCCTTAGCGGCTGCGTTTTGGTCGTTAGTGTTAAGCACTCTGGTATTAGCGATTTACCCGAGTTTGACCGGACATTATTGGGCGCTGATGCCTGTAGTATTCTTTGTCGGTTGTGGCTTGGGACTTGCCACCATAGTGCAAGCAAGATTGATGGATGTGGCGCCCGATGGGCAGGCCATGACAGGTGCGTTAGTGCAATGTGCCTTTAATCTCGCCAATGCTATTGGTCCTTGGGTGGGCAGTTTAGTGATCCTGTCTGGACAAGGGATTGCCGCGACAGGTTATGCGGCGTCTTTGTTGTCATTAGGAGGACTTGTGATGTGGTGGCTGACCCACAGGGAGAGTCGCCGCGCGGTGAGCTTAAACACAGCCAATTGCGCTGACTAGCAAGCGAATCACTCAGGTTCGAGGTGCTGCTATCCTGCGTCTCGAACCTGTTTTGTGCGCAATCTGCCAACCTCAGTTTTGGCTAGAGCTAGGCTCTTTGTATGGTGATATCGGCGATATAACCATGCTGGGTGGCAACTAAGGCTTGCTTGAGCATGCCTGCCGCTTCATCGGCGGACATAAAACTTGAGGTATCTAATGCTTTACCGCTACTTGGCCAAAAGCCTGTATCCATGCCGCCGGGATACACGGCAATCAACTTCATTGGGCTTTGTTTAAGCTCTAATCGCACCGACTCGATAAATCCCCGCACCGCCCATTTTGCCGCGCAGTAAGTGGACTCTCCCGCCTTGGCGGCAAGCGCTGCGGTGGACATAACCACAACCACAGTGACCGCATGATCTTTATAGCGTTTGACTAATTCCCGCACCAGCAGAATCGTCGAGGTGACATTGTTATTGAGCAGGCTGTGGATATCGCTGGCAGTTTGGGTTTCAATCGCCCCAAAGTAGCCGCTGCCCGCACAGTGGATCACGGTTTTAGGGGCTTGCGTCAGGCCATCGAACAGGGCTTCTAGACTCGATTCACTGGCGAGATCGGCGGTGATCGCGGCGATAGGCTTGTTGGAGAAGGGCGTTAATGCATTGGCGACGGTTTGTAGACGCTCGGCATGGCGGCCTGTGAGTGTTAGCGGTTCATTTTCTTTGGCGTAGAGCGATGCTAGCGCTGCGCCTAAACCACTGCTTGCGCCGGTAATTAATATCATAGTGACCTCGGTTAATGCTGCCTTTGCTTGAAAACCGCAGCTTAAACTCAAGTGCGCTTCAATTCATGATAAGGCGAGCGGTTAGATTAAGGTAAATAGTGGTTGATCGAATGCCACTTCATCGCCGTCTTTGGCCCAAATAGCGCTGATCACGCCATCGCGCTCGGCTTGGATGGGATTCATCATTCTCATCGCTTCGATAATGCAGACAACTTCACCTTGGCTCACTCGTTGACCGACTTTAACCAGTGGCACATCATCAAGTTCTGCCGCCGCGTAGAAAGTGCCGACCATAGGCGAGACTTGCACAAAACCTTCCACACTTGGCGAAATGGCGGTTTGCTTTGCCTGTGCATTCAATGGTGCCACGCGTGCTGTAGGTAGCGTTTGCGATGACTGCACATTGGCTGGCATAGGGCTGTAGCGAGTGATGCGAATCGATTCTTCACCTTCAGTGATCGCCAGTTCTGCAATGTCAGATTCTTGTACTAACTCAATAAGTTTTTTAATTTTACGAAGATCCATTGCCATTTCTCTGCCCTTGCAAAGCACGCTATTGAATAGAATTTACTGTGGCTGGTTGAGCCGCTTAATGGCTGCCGCCAGTGCAAACTCATAACCCTGAGAACCGAAACCGCAAATCACGCCTATCGCCTTATCAGAAAAATAGGAATGGTGACGGAAGGCTTCACGGGCGTGCACATTGGATAAATGCACTTCAAAGAACGGAATTGCGACGCCAAGCAAGGCATCACGCAGGGCGACGCTAGTGTGGGTAAAGGCGGCGGGGTTGATAATGATCATCTTGGCATCAGTCGCATGAATCGCGTTGATTAGCTCAAATTCGGCGTTGGACTGAATATGCTCAAGCTCAACTCCCGCCAATTTTGCCTGCTGGTTTAACTCTGCCACTATGTCGGCCAAGGTTTGATGACCATAAACGCTGGGCTCGCGGCGACCTAAGAGGTTGAGATTGGGGCCATTGACGAGCAAAATTTTGTGACTCATTGCGCTTTCCTTTACGACATGCCTTGGAATTAAAGCTGGGAGGCATTTGTTAGTTTTGTAGATAGGTCACTAACTTAACCTGTTCAAGTCGATTTTGCATTATCCGTTAGTCGATTGTGTGTGAGCTGAACATATGCGAGCCGACTATACCATTGAAATCCAGCGCCATTGTCGGCCAGTTTCAACTGTGGCCTAATGCTGATTAACGCTAATAATCAGTCTTTTGCTGACGCATGGCTTTAGTGGCGCCTTTTTGTTTCTTGGACTCTAATCGCCGCGTTTGGCTGCCTTTGGTGGCGCGGGTAGGAATGCGTTTTTTCTGCACTTCACCGACGCTGGCGACTAAGGCGATAAATTGCTCCAACGCCGTTTGGCGGTTGGCATCTTGGCTGCGGCTCGCTTGGCATTTAATGATGATTTTGCCGCTTTTAGTGATGCGGTGATCGGCCTTGTTGAGCAAGCGTTCTTGGTAATACTCGGGTAATGATGAGCTTTTAATATCGAAAATTAGCTGCGCAGCGGTGGACACTTTATTTAAGTGCTGACCGCCTGCGCCACTCGAACGGATAAATTGCCACTCGATTTCATTTTCCTGAAGTTCCACACGGTTTGAGATTTTTATCATGGCAAACTTAGGCATTTTTCAGCATGGATTGAGAAGCCATCAATAATCACTTATGGCTTTTCAATAGATTTGTTATCATCGGGCGCATTCTTTGCCATTGCATTGGTCAAGGCCATTGCTTGCAAAAGTGTTCTCGATTCGGAGTGCCTCTATGTTATGCCAAATCCCCGATATTGCTAAGGGTGTTATCAGTCTTTTTGCCAGTGGCCGACTATCCTCCACCGATTATCGGACCCGTTTACAGCCGGCGATTAAGAGTTATCGTAAGGATTGGGGCCAAGTTTGCCTGTATATTGAGGCTGACGTGTTACTCGAGGGCTGGGAATTTGAGTCACTCACAGGTAGTGGTGAAGTCCAATTACCTAATTTTGAAGCCTTAGTATTTGTGGGCGGACCTGATTGGGTGGGAAATGCGGTGCGCTTACTTGGTCCTTTTATGCAGGGCGAAGTGGCATGGTTTCCCCTAGAGCAGAAAACCAAAGCGATTGCTTGGATCACTAAGCGTTCGAATATCTAATGGTCTAATGTAGACCGTATTTACAAGGAATGAAGTATGTCTTTATTTAAATCGCGCGCTTTTTCTAAGCAAAATGTTTCAAAAATCAGTGCCATTGCGTTGGTGCTGGCGTTTACCGCTGGATTGAGTGCCTGCTCGCCAGAAGTCGGTAGTGATGCTTGGTGTAAGCAGATGAAAGAGAAGCCATCTGGCGATTGGACTGCCAATGAAGCCGCTGATTATGCTAAGCACTGCGTATTTAAATAAGTGTTGCGTGTTTAAATAAGCACTGAGTATTTAAGTCAGCGTTAGCCTTTAGAGATCACAGCTTGAAAGACTTTGCTTGCGAGCTGTGAACTTATGTTTATCATACGGGTCAGATGTTCCGTTATCCGTTATCCGTTATCCGTTATCCGTTATTTGCTATAGGTGATATTTGAATTCTACCGCTAAGCCATTTTTTACTCGAATGGTGACCTTACTGATAGCCATTATCGTGCTGCAATTTGCTGGCGCGAATTTAGGTGCGCATCAGTTACATGCGGGCAATGGCGCGGAAGAAGCCGACAATCATCCCCATCTGCAATTTAGCGCCCAAGTGACCACTTTGGCCCAATGTGTCGATTGCGTTTGTCCAAGCGAGCAAGCTCTAGGTTTTGCGGACTATACGGGTGTCACCAGTCATCATGCGGGTGAAAACCAAAGCAACGAATTGCATTCCCACTTAGTGAAAACCACAGAATTACAGGATTTTGACCTGTGCCTCGATTGCCAATGCCATGGCGGTCATGTGGCGCTGTTATCTCCTGGGCTAAGCCAACCTGTGCAAGCCTTAGAAAGCGTTTTCCTCGCAGCTAATTTAGCCTATTTCTCGCCTGATAATTTGCCTAAGTACCGTCCTCCAATCGCTTAATCCCCCACTATCCAGCTTATTCCTCGGTTAAGGATCTTGATTCATTCTATTGAATCTCAATCTATTTCGCCGCGCGATAAGCCATGTATTTTCATCCCCAAAAATGCGCGTTAACTGATGCTCGGCAGCCTTGGTTGTTGTATCAGCCATTGGCCTTTAGCCATGCGGTGTGTTGGTTATGCATAGCTTAAGTTACGCATAGTTTTAGCTATGTTTACTTGGCGGGATGATTCGAACGGCGCTTATTTGCCATGCCCAAACGATAGGATTGCTTTGCATTGAGCTATTTCACATGAAGCTCGAATCTAGCAGTCACGCTTTGGGCGCAAAGTCAGCCGATCCACATTCGATATTGTTAGGATTTGCGATGAACAAAACGACTCTCGCCCGTACCTTGGCTTGCCTGTTTCGATCGGGCTTGTTGAGCTGCGGTTTAGTCTTGGCCGCCGGATTGTTAGCCTTTGCCCTCGCGGCAGAAAATGACACTCTTGCAGTCTTTCTTGAAACCAATCCCTTGGAAACCAAAGCCATTGAAACCCAAGCCCCTGAAGCCGAGGTGTTTAAGGCTAAATCACTGGGTTTGCCCGCCAAAGAAACCGACACGCCATATGTCGCCTTAGGCCAATGGTTGCCCGCGTTACTCACACAGTTCAATCAGTTACCTGAAGTACAGGCGCAGCTTACACGGCAGCAACAAGCAGAGCTTGCCATTCAGGCGGCGGATCGCGCCGTGTATAACCCTGAGCTTGGGCTTAACTATCAAAATGCCGACACAGATTCCTACAGTTTAGGTCTGAGTCAAACCCTCGATTGGGCTGATAAGCGCGGCGTGGCGACAAAACGTGCCGAGCTTGAAGCGCAAATCCTGTTAGCGGACATAGGTTTAGAGCGTAACCAAATGTTGGCCGAACGCTTACTGGCATTAGCAGAACAGGCGCAAAGCCGTAAGGCGCTGACCTTTGCCGAGCAGCAATTAAGGTTCACTAAGGCGCAGCTCAGTATTGCCAAGCAGCGGTTGGCGGCGGGGGATTTATCCAACGTTGAGCTGCAATTGATGCAACTCGAGTTAGCAACTAACACCGCCGATTACGCCTTAGCTGAGCAGGCGGCCTTAGTGGCCGACGGCAAAGTGATTGAGTTACTTGGAAATAATAATTTTGCCTTTAGCGAGTTTATTAAGGAGATCCATGTCTTCGTGACTCAGGCTAAGCAAGCGCCAGTAACCGAGTTGAGCCCCTTAACATCCACTTTGCCGGCTCTGGCGAGTGCCTATCAGCAAGTGCTGCTGGCGCGAGTCAATGCCATGCAAGTCAAGGCCGATACGTCAGCAGACCCGACCATTAGTCTAGCCGCCGAAAAGGAAGGTACGGACAATAAACTTGGGGTTGGTGTGTCGATTCCTCTGCAAGTTCGCAATAACTACAGTGAGTTACAAGCCGTGGCCGATAAGGGCATAGCGATCGCTGAGCAAGGCTATCTTGCCCGTGAGCGAGTACTTACCGCTAAGCAGAAACAATTCCTCTATGCGTTACCGCGTTTGCTTGAGCGTTACCAAGACTGGCGCGAGTTAGTGCAAGTGTCAGGTGCTAAAGCGGCTAAATCCTTAAGCCAACAATGGCAGGCGGGGGATGTGAGTACCAGCGAGTACTTACAGAGTCGTCGGCAGTTAGCCGCCAGTTATTTGGTGGGCTTAAACCTAGAAACGGCTATCTATCAGAGCTGGTTAACGTGGATGGGCGAAAGCGGCCAGCTTATGCCTTTTTTGGATGGTAGCGCTGAACAAATCAGCCAAGCACCTCCGCACATGCCCAATGCCGCCGCGCGCACAGTAAACCCATGAGGTCACAATAATGAATTTAAATACTCACTACGAAAATGTCCTTCAACTGGATGCTGTAACAACGCCTGAAAAGCGTCGGTTTAACCTATCAAAAATCGCGCTCGCATTATTCGTGTTGAGCACGTTGGCATTTAGCGCTCAGCCTGTATTGGCTGGCGGTGATCACGCACCCGCGGCTAAGGAAAGCGGTGATTCGGTATCGCAAACGGCACCGACTGATGAACACGGCGAACAGGCGCTGAAATTGACCGAAACGCAGCAAGCCTTGGCGGGGATTAGCTTATTACCTTTGTCGAGCGATAGCTTGAATATCTCCAATTTGAATCTGGATATCAGGGCGACGGCCACCTTAGTGGTGGATCGCGATAGAACGGCCACCCTTGCGCCACAGCTCGATGTGCGCGTGTTAGCGCGTCATGTGGTGCCGGGGCAAGAAGTCAAAAAAGGTGAGCCTTTACTGACCTTGGGCGGCTCAGCCGTTGCGCAGACACAGGCGGATTACATCAATGCCGCCGCCGAATGGAGCCGAGTCAAACGCATGAGCGAAGGCGCGGTTAGCGTTAGCCGGCGGATGCAGGCGCAGGTGGATGCCGAACTTAAGCGGGCGATTTTAGAGGCGATTAAGATGACGCCAACACAAATTCGCGCTCTGGAATCGACGCCCGAAGCCATCGGCAGTTATCAACTTTTAGCGCCGATTGACGGACGAGTGCAGCAAGATATCGCCATGTTAGGCCAAGTATTTAGTGCGGGCACGCCGTTAATGCAGCTGACTGATGAGTCTTATTTATGGGTCGAAGCACAGTTAACCCCAACCCAAACCGCGCATATCACTATTGGTGGTCCGGCTTTAGTGCAAGTGGGGGATAAAACCTTGGCGGGCAAGATCATAGGTCGCTCCCATGAACTCGATAGCGTGACGCGCACCGAGCAAGTTCTGGTGAGTATGCCTAATCCTGATCATGTGCTGCATGCGGGGCAATTTGCCGAACTCTACTTTGCCAATACTGTCGCCAACTCTGCTGATAAGGCTGGTGGAATCGTGCTGCCCGATGCGGCGCTCACCCGCAGCGGCGATGGCGACTGGCAGATTTTTATTCAAGATGAAGATGGCTTCGAGTCCATTGAGGTAGAAGTGGTGCAGCGTCAGCGCGGCTTGAGTTTAGTGCGCGGCGCTGAGCTTGAAAAAGCCCAGCAGGCACAGCTTAAGGTCGTGGTGGCTGGTGCATTTTTCTTGGCGTCCGAGCAGGCGAAAGCAGGCTTTGATATCCATAACCATTAATGTCGCCACTGAACGCTTGAGGAATTTTCTATGTTGCAAAAAGTGATCGAAGCCGCGATTAAAAATCGGCTGTTAGTGGTGTTGGCCTTGTTCGCCATGATAGTGGCAAGCGTGGTGATGCTGCCTAAATTGAATCTCGATGCCTTTCCCGATGTGACTAACGTACAAGTGACCATCAATACTGCGGCCGAAGGGTTAGCCGCAGAAGAGGTGGAAAAACTCATCAGTTATCCGGTGGAATCGGCCATGTACGCCTTGCCGGCGGTGACAGAGGTACGTTCCTTGTCGCGCACCGGCTTGTCGATTGTGACTGTGGTATTTGCCGAAGGGACGGATATTTACTTCGCCCGTCAGCAAGTGTTTGAGCAGTTGCAAGCGGCGCGGGAGATGATCCCAAGCGGCGTCGGTGTGCCGGAAATCGGCCCGAATACTTCGGGATTAGGGCAGATTTATCAGTACATTCTGCGCGCCGAACCTAACTCAGGTATCGATGCCGCCGAGCTGCGCAGTTTGAATGATTACCTTGTAAAACTCATCATGATGCCCGTTGGCGGCGTGACTGAAGTCTTGTCTTTTGGTGGCGATGTGCGCCAATACCAAGTGCAGGTCGACCCGAATAAACTGCGCGCCTATGGCTTGTCGATGGCGCAAGTTACCGAGGCATTAGAGAGCAATAACCGCAACGCTGGCGGTTGGTTTATGGACCAAGGCCAAGAGCAACTTGTGGTGCGCGGCTATGGCATGTTGCCCGCAGGAGAAGAAGGTTTAGCAGCGATCGCGCAGATCCCGCTTACGGAGGATAAAGGCACACCCGTGCGGGTGGGGGACATCGCTCAGGTGGATTTTGGCAGTGAAATTCGTGTCGGCGCTGTGACTATGACTCGCCGCGATGAGGCTGGCAACGTACAAAACCTCGGCGAAGTGGTGGCGGGGGTCGTGCTTAAACGCATGGGCGCCAACACCAAAGCGACTATTGATGATATCGGCGCGCGGGTGAGTCTTATCGAGCAGGCCTTGCCCGATGGCGTGTCTTTTGAAGTGTTTTACGATCAAGCCGAACTGGTCGATAAGGCCGTGACCACAGTGCGCGATGCGTTGTTAATGGCCTTTGTGTTTATCGTGGTGATCTTGGCGCTGTTCCTCGTCAATATCCGCGCAACCTTGCTGGTGCTCTTGTCTATTCCTGTGTCTATCGGGCTCGCGCTCATGGTGATGTCCTACTATGGATTGTCGGCAAACCTGATGTCGCTGGGCGGTTTAGCCGTGGCGATTGGTATGTTAGTCGATGGTTCCGTGGTTATGGTAGAGAACATTTTCAAACACTTAACTCAGCCGGATCGTCGACATTTGCTGGAGGCGAGAACGCGCGCCGATGGTGAGGCAGACCCATATCATAGCGATGAAAACTGTGGTCAGCAGGCCAATATGGCTGTGCGCATCATGCTCGCGGCCAAAGAGGTGTGTAGTCCAATCTTCTTCGCGACGGCGATTATCATAGTGGTATTTGCGCCACTGTTTGCCCTCGAAGGCGTTGAAGGCAAGCTGTTCCAGCCGATGGCGGTCAGTATCATTCTGGCAATGATATCAGCGCTGCTGGTGGCCTTGATTGCCGTGCCAGCCCTTGCTGTGTATTTGTTCAAGCGGGGTGTGGTGCTCAAACAAAGCGTGGTCTTAGCGCCGCTGGATGCCGCTTATCGCAAGCTACTGACGGCAACACTTGCTAGGCCAAAGGTAGTGATGCTCAGTGCCTTATTGATGTTTGCTTTAAGTTTAATGTTACTGCCAAGGCTTGGCACTGAATTTGTGCCTGAGCTGGAGGAAGGCACGATTAACCTCAGGGTCACGCTGGCACCAACCGCGAGTTTGGGCACGTCTTTGGCGGTCGCGCCCAAACTTGAAGCTATCTTGCTGGCCTTTCCCGAGGTGGAATATGCCCTGAGCCGCATTGGTGCGCCTGAGCTTGGCGGCGATCCTGAGCCTGTGAGTAATATCGAGGTTTATATTGGGCTTAAGCCGATATCTGAATGGCAATCTGCAAGCTCGCGCTTAGAGCTGCAACGCCTGATGGAGGAAAAACTCAGTGTGTTCCCCGGACTCTTGCTGACTTTCTCGCAGCCGATCGCGACTCGGGTAGATGAATTGCTCTCGGGCGTAAAAGCTCAGTTAGCGATCAAAATCTTCGGTCCTGATTTAGCCGTGTTATCGGAGAAAGGCCAAGCGCTCAGCGATCTCGTCGCGAAAATCCCCGGTGCCGTGGATGTGTCATTAGAGCAAGTGAGTGGAGAAGCGCAATTGGTTGTGCGGCCCAAACGCGAGTTATTGGCACGCTACGGGATTAGTGTCGATCAAGTGATGAGTCTTGTCAGCCAAGGTATTGGCGGCGCGAGTGCAGGGCAAGTGATCGATGGCAATGCCAGATACGACATCAATGTGCGTCTCGCGGCCGAGTTTCGCCAAAGCCCTGATGCGATTAAGGACTTGTTACTCAGCGGCACGAATGGCGCCACTGTGCGCTTAGGCGAAGTCGCCAGTGTCGAAGTGGAAATGGCACCGCCGAATATTCGCCGTGACGATGTGCAGCGCCGTGTTGTGGTGCAGGCCAACGTGGCGGGGCGCGATATGGGCTCGGTTGTAAAAGACATTTATGCTTTAGTGCCACAGGCCGATTTACCTGCGGGATATACAGTGATCATTGGCGGCCAGTATGAGAATCAGCAGCGAGCGCAGCAAAAGTTGATGCTAGTGGTGCCGATTTCTATCGCTTTGATTGCCTTGTTGTTGTACTTCTCCTTTGGTTCATTCAAGCAAGTGTTGCTCATCATGGCGAACGTGCCCTTAGCTTTGATTGGCGGCATAGTGGCCCTGTATGTCAGTAGCACTTATTTATCTGTGCCTAGCTCTATTGGCTTTATCACGCTATTTGGGGTGGCTGTGCTCAACGGTGTGGTGCTGGTGGATTCGATTAATCAGCGCAGGCAAAGCGGCGAAGCACTCTATGATTGTGTTTATGAGGGCACAGTGGGGCGTTTGCGCCCCGTATTGATGACGGCACTGACCTCGGCCTTAGGCTTGATCCCGATTTTATTATCATCGGGGGTTGGCAGTGAGATCCAAAAGCCGCTGGCAGTGGTGATTATCGGTGGCTTGTTTAGCTCGACGGCGCTGACCTTGCTAGTGTTGCCGACCTTGTATCGCTGGCTGTATCGCGGCGATAAGCGCATTGATGAGCTCGGTTAATCACAAGTAAGCCGTCAGCGTGGGCAATAACTTGTTATGTTTCGGGTTATTGCCTTCGTTGTAGGCAGGGTTATCACATTGACTAAAACTCTAAAAATCAGTGAGCTAAAGAGTGGTAGATGGGCTAGTCTTAGAGTCGACATTTAAGGACGTTAATTTCTGGAGAACATTATGATTGCGGTAATTTTTGAAGTCATCCCGACAAAGGAAGGGAAGGAAGAGTATTTGCACGTGGCGGCTGAAATGCGCCAATATTTAGAAGGTCGTACGGGGCTGATTTCGATCGAACGTTTTCAGAGCTTAACCGACGATGGCAAAGTACTGAGCCTGTCATTTTGGGAAGATATGGCGTCCATTACCCAATGGCGCAACCAGATGGCCCATAGCATTGCCGAGCAAACGGGCATAGTGCCGTGTTTGTTTAACTCTTATCGCATCCGTGTGGCTGAAGTGGTGCAAGATTACAGTGAAACTGTGCATATTGAAGTTGAGTAATCGTTTATCTGCTTGATGTAAAACATCGCCGATATAAAAAACAAAACCCATCGAGTTCGATGGGTTTTTTATGCGTGACACTTAAGTTTGAGATTATTTTTCTTGCTGAGCTTTCAGTAGATCGCGGATCTCAGACAGCAGTTCTTGATCTTTAGTCGGTGCAGCGGGTGCTTTAGGTGCTTCTTCTTCCTTGCGTTTTAGGGTGTTGATGGCTTTTAAACCCATAAAAATGGCGAAGGCGATAATCGTAAAGTCGATAATAGTCTGAATGAATTTACCATAGGCAATCACCACAGAAGGCGCGTCGCCTTGAGCAGCCTGCAGCACTATGCTCAAATCACTAAAATTCACTCCGCCTAAAATGATACCAATCGGTGGCATTATGATATCGGCCACGAAGGACGAGACTATCTTGCCAAATGCGGCACCTATGATGATACCAACGGCCATATCGATCACATTGCCACGGGACGCAAAAGCCTTGAACTCTTTAATTAAGCTCATTAGGTTTCCTCCAAAATTGAGATTAAATGTTAAATTTTATTATGCTAACTGTATCAGGAAAACCTAAGGTCTTTTGCTGCCTGTTACCTTGCTAAGCTTATAGAGGCTTAGGGATTAAGGCAATTATGACATAGCGGATTTATCCCTATGGCAGCGATTTAAGCTTTACAAAGTTATATTTGTTACTGTTTTGATCGCTTTATTTCATCGATTTTGTTTATTCGCCCTGATCGGCTTGGCCGATAAAATCGGGCACTTCCAATACTTGCGATCCCCAACGTTTAAATAATGCGGAATAGATAAACTCGATAAAGACGCGATATTTTCGGGGTAAGTAGGCCCGCTGTGGATAACTGAGCACGACCTTAGTTTGTACCATAGGATAGTCATCAAGCAGCGGGATTAAGTAGCCTTTTTCTAATGCCACTTGGGCAATGATGGAGGGCACCGCTGTGATCCCAAGCCCTGCAATGGCGGCCTCGCGGGCTAAAGTGACATTGTTTACCGTCAGTTGAGTCATGGGCTCGGCGACAATCCAAGTTTTGCCATCGAATAACTTCCATGCTCCTTCAATATGCGCCGACTGTAAGCGGATCGCTTTATGTTTGGCTAAATCCTGTGGCACTTTGGGGGTGCCATGCTCAGCCAAATAAGCAGGGCTTGCCATTAACGATTTATGGGCGTTGACTAAGGCATAGCTTTGCAGGCGAGTGTCGCCAGAATCGGCAATTTGAAATAACAGATCTATGCCTTCTTCTATGACATCGACCTTACGGTTTGTGAGTTCAGCCTCTATGGTGATATCGGGGTAAAGCGTTAAAAACTGAGCGAAAATCGGTCCTAAAAACAATTGACCTAATTCAATCGGGCAAACGATTTTGAGATTGCCTTTAATCAATTGCTGGTGGGCACTAAGCTGATTTTCGGCGCTCTGCAGATCGGTGAGGATCTTATTGATCCTATTGTAATAGCTCGATCCGGCTTCGGTGAGTTTTAGGGCGCGGGTCGTTCGGAATAACAGTTGGGTGCCGGTATCGGCTTCGAGTTCGGCTATCTTACGACTGACGGTTGCCTTGGTGATCCCAAGGGCTTTGGCGGCGCCCGTAAAGCTGCCTTGCTCGACCACTTGAGCGAAAATTTGCACGCGATTGAGATCCATTATTGTTACACCTGTGAAACAGTGGGTTGATTTTTTACTGACTAATAAACTAAGTGAGACAGTAGTACACTAGATATCACTAATCAAGGAGTCATTCATGTCCAAAAGTAAACTCATTATCGCCGTTCCACTGTTACTCGCTGCGGTTGCGGGAGGCGGTTATTACTGGTGGACACAGGTACGTTTTATCGAAACCACTGATAACGCTTATGTTGAGGCCGATATTTCCCATATCAGCGTTAAAGTGCCGGGCTATGTGGTGTTAAGCGATGTGACTGATAACCAGCATGTACAAAAGGGTGAGCTATTAGCTCAGCTGGAAGATAACCAATTTAGCGCCAAAGTGAGCCAAGCTGAAGCCTCATTGGCAAGTTCGAAGGCGGATTTGCAAACCTTAGCCGCTAAGGTGGAACTGCAACGCGCGTTAATCACCCAAGCCAGTGCCGGTGTGGTGGCGGCGCAGGCCGATAACACTCGTGCGCAGCAACAATTGAGCCGCTCAAAAAAACTTAAAGTCAGTAACTACAGCTCCCAAGATGATGTCGATCAATTGCAGGCGGGATTCGATTCTGCCGCGGCGCGCCTCGATGAAGCCAAAGCCGTATTAGTGGCAAAGCAACGTGAGTTAGCTGTGTTTAATGCCCAATTAGATCAGGCGGGTTCAGTAGTAGAGCAGGCCAATGCGACCTTAGAATTGGCGAAAATTCAGTTAAATGATACCCGTGTGACCGCACCTTTTTCTGGGGTGATTGGTAAACGTGGCGCTATGGTGGGGCAGTATGTGCAACCCGGCCAAGCACTCTACAGTTTGGTTCCGGATGGGGCAGTGTGGATCACGGCGAACTTTAAAGAGACCCAGATCCAACATATGCAACCAGGACAGTCGGTGCAGGTCAGTCTCGATGCGTTTCCCGACAAAACCTTTATAGGTGTTATCGATAGTCTGTCACCGGCGTCCGGAGCCAAATTCAGTTTACTTCCTGCGGAAAACGCTACAGGTAACTTTACAAAAATCGTCCAACGTATTCCCGTGCGTATTCGCTTAGATTTGTCTGAGGCAGAAGCACACATGCTACCGGGCTTAAGTGCGGTCGTGAAAGTGGATACCGCGTCGGGCCCTGTAACATCGGCAATCGCTGCAAATACAGGTCGTTAGTATGAGCGCAACTGGCTCTATCACTGCGTCTGCCGATATGGAGACGCAGGGCATCAGTCTACCTAAAAAGCCTAGCGATTATGAGCGTGGCAGTCGCCGTTCATGGATCGCGGTATTTGGTGGGTTAATCGGCGCCTTTATGGCGATCCTCGATATTCAAATCACCAATGCATCGATGAAGGAGATTCAAGGCAGCCTTGGGGCAACGCTCGAAGAGGGCAGTTGGATTTCAACCGCGTATCTGGTTGCCGAGATGATCGCTATTCCACTCTCTGGTTGGCTCAGCACGGGATTGTCGGTCAGGCGTTATCTGTTATGGACTACAGCAGCCTTTATCTTTGCTTCTGTGCTTTGCTCAATCGCGTGGAACTTAGAGGCCATGATCGCCTTTCGGGCGCTACAGGGCTTCTTTGGCGGTGCGCTTATTCCGCTGGCCTTTAGGCTTATCCTTGAGTTTTTACCCGATAACAAGCGTGCCGTCGGCATGGCGTTATTTGGCGTGACGGCGACCTTTGCGCCTTCAATCGGCCCGACCTTAGGCGGTTGGTTGACTGAGCAATTTAGCTGGCATTATCTGTTTTATATCAACGTGCCACCAGGCTTGTTGGTGATGGCCATGTTGGCCTACGGTTTAGAAAAGCAGTCGGTCGTTTGGGATAAGCTGAAGAATGTCGATCTGGCGGGCATAGTCACTATGGCGCTGGGCATGGGTTGCCTTGAAGTGGTGCTCGAAGAGGGTAACCGCAAGGACTGGTTTGGCTCGGAACTCATTCGTAATCTGGCCATTATTGCCGCCGTGAATTTGGTGTTGTTTGTTTGGATCCAGCTAAGGCGTAAAGAGCCGTTAGTGAATTTGCGCCTGCTCGGTAAGCGTGATTTTGTGCTCTCCACCGTGGCGTATTTTTTACTGGGGATGGCACTATTCGGCGCTATCTATTTGATCCCGCTTTATCTATCGCAAGTCCATGATTACACACCGTTAGAGATTGGTGGCGTGATTATGTGGATGGGATTTCCGCAGCTATTAGTCTTGCCCTTAGTACCAAAATTAATGGAGCGCTTCGATAGTCGTTATCTCGCTGCCTTTGGCTTTTTAATGTTTGCCATTAGCTATTACATGAATAGCCAGATGACCGCAGATTATGCAGGACCGCAGATGATCGCCTCGCAAGTGGTGCGGGCCTTAGGTCAGCCGTTTATTCTGGTGCCTATTGGTATGCTCGCGACTATGCATTTGAAACCCCATGAAAATGCCTCGGCGTCGACGGTATTAAACGTAATGCGTAACTTAGGCGGCGCCTTTGGTATTGCGCTGGTCGCGACCCTGACTGACACTTTGTCGCGCGGACATTTGGCCCATATTAAGGAATCCTTACCCGCAGTGAGCACGCAAGCGCAGGACTATTTAGCCCAAAGCGCAAGCATGTTGCAGGCGGGAGGTTCAGATCCCTATACCGCGGCCGCTCAGGCGAAAGCCTTGCTGGGCAAAACCATGAGTCAGCAAGCCTATATTCAGGCCTATAACGATGTGTTTTACATCATGGGCGCTCTGCTACTCATCGCCGTATTCGCCGTGTTGCTGATCCGTAAACCGACTGGGCCTGTTGCCCACGATGCCATGGTCGAGTAATAACGTTTTTCGTTATCCTGTTGTTGCCATAGATTTCCCCAGATCTATTGGTTTGCGCAACAGTTTTGCGCCTTAGTCCTCGCGGATTAAGGCGCTTTTTTATGGTCTTTATGCTGTGGTAGACTCAAAGCTCTTTTTCGATGATTTGCAGAGGGATAATCGTTTGCAGTGGCAAAATCTTACATTTAATCAATTAAATGCCAATACCCTATACGACATATTGAAGTTAAGAGTCGATGTGTTTGTGGTCGAGCAGGCCTGCGCTTATCCTGAGCTTGATGATAAGGATAGGCACCCAGAAACCCAGCATTTAATTGGCTTATCGCCAGATGGGGAACTGCTTGCCTACGCGCGTATTTTACCGCCGGGGCTGAGTTATCCAGAGGCGAGTATCGGCCGCGTGGTGGTATCGCCTGCGGGACGGGGCAAAGGGCTAGCCATGCCTTTAATGCAGCACGCCATCGAATCGGCACTGACGACTTGGCCCGATGCGGGGATCCAAATTGGCGCCCAAGATTACCTTAAAGCCTTCTATCAAAAGCTCGGCTTTATCGCCTGCTCTGAGATGTACTTAGAAGATGGTATTCCCCATTTAGATATGCGCTACCATTCAGCATAAGCGGCTATCAATATGAGTTATCTACATCAATTATCAACATAAGTGATCAACAAAAGCTAGGCACATAAGCATTTAACATTAAGCCAATAAGGAACCGAGATGTCGACTTCAACGGACTATAAAATCAATCAACAACAAATTGCCTGCGTGGCGAGTTTTCTGGCTAAAGAGGGCAAAACCGAGGCCTTGATCGCGGCGCTCGCGAGCCTTATTCCTGACACGCGCCGCGAAGCGGGTTGTATTCGTTACGAGCTCAATGTGAGCCGTGATGAACCACGCCGCGTGACGTTTGTAGAGAAGTTTGTCGATATTGCCGCCTTCGATGAGCACTGTGCTAAAGATGCCATTCAACATTATTTCCACCAAGTGATGCCCGAATTGGTTGAGTCGTTCCATGTTGAAACTTATCACCAAATCATTGTTTAACCGTGAGACCAATTATTAGGAGCTTGCAGTGTTGATTAACTATATCGAGCCAGTATTTAGACCGCCATCCGAATGGAAGTCATTGATACTGCAAGTGACTAATGGTTGCAGTTGGAATCAGTGCAGCTTTTGCGACATGTATACCCAGCCGCAAAAAGCCTTTCGGGCACAAAAGCTCGACAAGGTTGAGCAGGATATTTTGGCCGTTGCTCAGTCTGGCGCCCCCGTTTCTCGGGTATTTTTGGCCGATGGCGATGCCATGAGTTTGCCCTTTGCGCGCCTCGAAGCGATTTGTGAGCTGATCAACCGCCACTTGCCGCAGGTGACTCGCATCAGCAGTTACTGTTTGCCGCGCAATCTGAATAATAAAACCCCAGAGCAACTCGCACGTCTGCGCGAACTCGGGTTGTCTTTACTCTATGTGGGTTGCGAAAGTGGTGATGACGAAGTGCTCGCCAAAATCCAAAAGGGCGAAACCTTCGAATCATCCTTAGTGGCACTGCTTAAAATCCGCACGGCTGGGATGAAGTCATCTGTGATGATCCTCAATGGCTTAGGTGGCGTGGCATTATCGCAGCAACATGCCATCAACTCGGCCAAGTTAATGAATGCCGCCCAGCCCGATTATTTATCCACATTGGTAGTCACTTTACCGCTAGGCACTGAGCGAATGGACGCGGTATTTGGCGGGCAATTTCAGTTGCCGGATCAAATGGGCTTGTTCCAAGAAATGCATACCTTGTTGGATCATTTGGAATTAGAACAGACGATATTTAGATCCGACCATGCGTCCAATTACTTAGTGCTCAAGGGCGTATTAGGAAAGGACAAGGCGAAATTGCTGGCACAGGTTGCACTCGCCATCAATGCGCCGCGCAGCATTCCCCTAAGACAAGAATGGCAGCGCGGACTGTGAGCGTATGATTTTGCAGGGGTTAGCATAGTTGGTAACCCCTGCCGCCCCCTTGCTTGCTACTGCCCCAGAGCCGCAGAGCATCGTTTTCGTTTGCATTTATTGCATCGATACAATGTCGTGATGTCACATCAAGCTTCAACATCTGTGGTCCGACATCGCTGCCACACAGTCAATCACTCACTCTCAAAGCGAACCAAGCTGATATTGCAAATAGGCAGTGATGCCGCATCGTTCAGGTCGGTATTGAATGCTATAGCACTGTTCTTTCCTTACCTTTCTAAGTTATAGCACAGTGCTGCACATTGAAATCCGCGAAAAATATCACCTTGGTCGTCTGGTTGATGGCCTAAGTTGTTCGATGCAGCCACTTTGGCCCAAAAGTACTGTTTTTCGTCGCAAAGCCGCCTATTCGTATCGTTAAGTGCTCTGCATAATGCTCGCATCACTTGGCAATACGGCCCGTGACACAGAATATGCAAGGATATTTACGATGAAAAAAGTAGCAATATGCAGTGCTCTGGCACTTTCGATGGCGAGTGCAACGGCCAGCGCAGAGACAAGCAATAAAGTATCGGCACCGACAATCCGCACCATGACTCAGGCGCAAGCGCCAACGGAACTGAATGCGAACACGACAGCTGTGTTGGTGATTGATTTTCAAAACGAATATTTCACTGGCAATATGTCGATCCCGAACGGCAAGCAAGCGTTGGGCAAAGCCAAGCAAGTGGTTAAATTTGCGCACCAGAATGCGATGCCAGTTTATTTTGTGCGTCATTTAGGAGCAGCTGCTGGGCCACTATTTGCGGAAGGCAGCGTTAACGCTGAGTTTCATCAGGATCTACAACCGCTAGATATTGATTTTGTTATCAATAAGGCGACGCCGAGTTCGTTTGTGGGAACTAATCTTGATCAACAACTGAAAGAGAAGGGCATCAAAACACTGGTGATTACTGGGCTTATGACGCACATGTGCGTGTCGAGCACGGCGCGTGATGCTGTGCCTATGGGTTATGATGTGATCATTGCAGAAGATGCCACCGCCACTCGCGATCTGGCAACTTGGGACGGATCTATCGTAGATCACGCCACGCTGCAACGTGCTGCAATAGCCGGTGTCGCCGATGTTTTTGCTGAGATTAAAACTACTCAAGCTGTGCTCAACATGCCAGTGGTGCGACTGTAACGGCCAACAAGCGCAAGATACCCGTTAGTACATAAATGAGTATTAGCTGGTATCTTTGAGTGAGCGACATTAAGGATAGTTTGAGCCGACGATGATAAATACGATGAACCAGAGTCAGATAGAAGCAGCTTCAAAAGTGACCATAGCCATAGTGGTCTTTGATGGGATCATTCCATTTCATCTGTCAGTTCCCTATGAAGTTTTTGAAAAAGTGCTTAAGGCCGATGGCACGCCCGCCTGCGAAATCACCATCTGCGCCGCCACACCCGGAATACTCAGAACCAGCGCAGGCTTCTCGATGATAGTTGAAAAGGGGCTGGATGAACTAAGCTCAAAAGACATCATCATAGTGCCGAGTTGGGATGATCCAGCACACGAGCCAGAACCCTGCATTATTAATGCCTTGCAGCAAGCGCACGCCAATGGATCGCGCATCATAGGCCTGTGCATGGGCGCTTTTGTTGTGGCTGCCGCTGGATTACTCGACGGACGTTCCGCCACCACCCATTGGCGCTGGGCACAATGTTTCCGTAATCTGCACACGAATGTGTTTGTCGATGAGAAGGTGCTGTATATCGATAATGGTGATGTGGTCACCTCTGCGGGCACTGCCGCGAGTATTGATTGCTGCCTGTATATCGTTCGGCAAATGTGGGGATCTGAAACGGCTAACGCAGTCGCTCGTCATCTCGTAGTGCCACCGCACCGCCAAGGTGGTCAGGCTCAATACATAGATATTCCCGTTCCGGCTGTTAATCAGCGCGAGCCTTTATCCGCCATTATGGATTGGGCGATAGCAAATATTGCATCGCCGCTGACGGTTGACACTATGGCTGAGAAAGCCTGCATCAGTCGCCGCCATTTTACTCGGCGTTTTCAACAAGCCACTGGTACCAGTTTTTCACTCTGGTTGGTTAATCAACGGCTTATTATGGTGAAACGATATTTAGAAACGACAGACCACTCCATCGACCGCATCGCCGAACAAGCCGGCTTCGCTTCTACCACCTCACTTCGGCGCCATTTCCGTCAACAGTTTGATATTTCCCCATCGAATTACCGATTTGTATTTAGGGGAAAGAGTAAGGCTAGCGAATGAAAGTTGTTTCATCATTAAAATCAGCACTGACTTTGATGTGATGACTTATCAAGGTTTAGGTGAGTCACTAACCCCCCGTTGTTTTAACAGACTGAACTTATCTCAGCTTGAGATTTCCTCTAAAACTTAACTGACGCATAGACATGGTCTGTCTGCTCGCTGGGTAAAAAATCAGTTATTAAGGTGATGTGAGATTTGAACGGCTTGGGATATTTCTAAGTTAGCGTTCCATACCTAAAATCTGAACTAAGGAGTTTCTGGTTGGCATAAAGACATGGTTTTTTCTAACCACGTTAAGAACTCTAATTCATTGCTTCCCAGTCTTTCTGTATGACTGAGCAGTACGTACTTATGTCTGGATTGAGTAAATCCAAATGGAGCGACCAGTCTCCCACTTTTCAAGTCATCTACTATAAGAGGATATGATCCAATCGCAGCCCCTAAACCGTCAACTGCTGCCTGTAAGCAGAAATAGAAATGCTCAAAGGATTTGGACTTGTTCGTATAAAAGGTATGTGTTGAGCGTGATGACCAATCTGACCATGCAGAAGGTCTCGTTTCACTATGAAGAAGAGCAATATCACCTAAGTTGTTCTGAGATTTTCTCCAATATTCAGGGGAAAAAACAGGACCAACCCACTCATTGACTAAGTTGTGCGCCGTATATTCAGGGCTAATATCGAAGTCATCGCGCCGAATGGCTAAAGATAATCCTGTTTCATTTAAATCTACAGGTCCTCCAGCGGTTGATAGCCGAACATCAATACCCGTAAGCCGAAAAAAACTGGCCAGTCGAGGCATCAGCCAGCGCATCGTTAATGTTGGTTCACAGGAAACTTCGAGATGTTTGTTACTTTCCCTTGTTAACTTCTTAATTCCATTATCTAAAGCATTAAAAGCAATGTCAGTGTACTGCTTGAGCAATTCACCTTCCTGCGTTAGACACATTCCTCTGCCTTGCTTGTAAAACAGCATCTGCGATAGATGACTCTCCAGCAATTTAATTTGCTTACTTACTGCTCCGTGAGTGATATGAAGTTTCTCTGCTGCTTTACTGTAATTCGATGACTCTGCCGTAACATGAAATACATAGAATGCTTTTAAATGTCTCATCTGTGACTTTTTCTCACATTTAGGATGCCTTTTTTTCGATTATAACTCATCAATAAATCTATACAATTATCTCAAACTTATGAAAAGTGAGGAGATAAAATGGAGTTATTAAGTTTTGCAGTGTTTGGACTTTTAATCGTGGTAAGTCCTGGAGCTGACTTTGTTTTAGTATTTAAAAATAGTGCAATCTATGGCAGAAAAGCAGGCGTTTTAACGGCTCTTGGGATAGGGATAGGTGTTTGTGTACATATTACCTATTCTGTTATTGGGATCAGTCATTTAGTTTCTCAAAATGCGGTTTTATTTAGCATAGTGAAGTATGTTGGTGCAGCGTATTTAATTTATCTTGGTGTGACAGGATTAGTCAGTTCCAAGTTAGATCTAGACTATGAAAAAACAAACGTTCAACCCACACAAACTAGAAAGTATATATTTCAAGGTTTTTTATGTAATACATTGAATCCTAAAACGATGATTTTCTTTCTTAGCGTCTTCAGCCAACTAATTTCATCTGATAATGAAAGCATGTCTTTCGCCATTACCTATGGTTTTTACATTGCTTTTTTACATGCAGCTTGGTTTTGTATAGTCGCTTACCTAGTGACATCAAAACACGCGAGTAACATGCTTAAAAAGTTTGGTCATAGAATCAATCAGGCGTGCGGTTTTGGTCTCATTGCTTTTGGCGCGATACTGTCAACCAATGCCTAAACAACACCTTTCACACCTTAAGGAAATATGTTGTAAATTCAGTGGAACCTACACTCACTAAATAATGAATTTATCTCATTTCAGTGTAATTACTTTTTAGCTAAATGGACTGCTAAAGGATTAGTTAGGATTGGCATTGTTTCACCAGTGACCTTTTAAAACAGGGATATTTGAACTGAGCCATCATGGATACTTCTTGTAAAAGAAACTGATGGTGAGTCACTGGGAAACAATGACAATGAATGTCGCACAATTGACGATAAAGTTATCTTGCTAGAGCAATAGACGTTAGCTGAACAATAAGTAAAACTGCACCTCTATCGGATAGCGTTCAATAGTCTTTTCGATAATATTTTCATTGAGTTGTATCAATTCTGATTTCAAATAATCAATCCTTCCTGTCAATGCATCTCACATTTCTTTAAAAAATAACTCAATACATATGTTTTTTCATATATATTATTTACCATATATACTCCAATCAACTTTGGGAGCAATCGATGCAACCTGTCGCATTTTTTAAGGCACTTGCCGATGAGACTCGGCTTAAATGCCTACTGCTGATCCAGCGTGAAGGTGAACTATGTGTGTGTGAGCTGATGGCGGCGCTGTCGGAGAGTCAGCCTAAGGTCTCGCGCCACTTAGCCCAGTTGAAAAAGGCTGGGTTGTTGGTCGATAGGCGCCAAGGTCAATGGGTGTTTTATCGGATCAATGCTGAGATCGCGCCTTGGTGCCAGCAGGTACTTGCCCAAACCTGTGATGATAACGGCATCTTTTTGCAGGAGAACGTGCGTAATCTTTGTCAGATGGGCGGTCGACCCGATCGCGTTACGGCCTGCTGTTAAGCAGTAGTGACAGGGGGGCAGTGATAAGCGGTGCTCTGTCATTTGGTGCTGAGTCTAAGTGAGTAGAGTATTAGTCAATTGTGAGTTTAGGGTCGAGCAGACTCGCGCGATTCTATCGATATTTAAGTAAGTAAACCGTCAATGTAGGGATCAATATGTTCCAAATATTTACTGATTTTGCGACTTGGCTAGTGTACGGCGTGTTTGGCCTAGAGGCGGGTTCGGCCTTGGGCGGAGCTGTGCATTTTTTTGTTGAAGATGTCAGTAAAATTTTTGTATTGCTGGTGGTGATGATTTATCTCATCGCCTTGCTGCGTGCGTCCTTAGATGTTGAGCGAGTCCGCGATTATTTAGCGGGTAAGAATAAGAGCGTGGGTTATCTGCTGGGATCGATTTTTGGTGCCATCACGCCTTTTTGTTCTTGCTCGAGTATCCCTGTCTTTTTAGGTTTTACCTCGGCCGGGATCCCCCTTGGGATCACTATGGCCTTTTTGATCACTTCTCCTTTGATCAACGAGGTCGCCGTGCTGCTGCTCATCAGTTTACTCGGCTGGAAATTTACCTTGCTATATGTGGTTGTGGGCATGACAGTGGGTGTGCTCGGCGGATTATTGTTAGATGCGATGAAGGCCGAACGTTGGTTGCAATCCTTCGCCGCCGAAGCCCTCGTTCGTGGACGCCAGATGGCGGCATCGAATGAGGTTTCTACCACTGAGCGGGTCTTATCTTTATCTGAACGTCATGAATTTGCTAAAGCTGAGGCGCTTGAGATTTTTGGCCGCGTCTGGAAATGGGTCATTATCGGCGTGGGTCTTGGCGCTGCCTTGCACGGTTTTGTGCCCGAGGGTTGGGTTGAAACCCATTTAGGCCAAGGCCAATGGTGGTCTGTGCCTGCGGCCGTATTAGTCGGCATTCCCCTGTATTCCAATGCGACTGGCATTATTCCTGTGATGGAAAGTTTGCTGGCGAACGGCCTGCCTATTGGCACTACGCTGGCGTTTTGTATGAGCACAGTGGCTGCCAGTTTCCCCGAATTTATTTTACTGAAACAAGTGATGCAGTGGCGCCTTTTGGCGGTGCTGTTGGTTGTGCTATTGACGGCATTTACGTTAGTAGGTTGGATTTTTAATTTTGCAGCACCGTATCTTTAAGGAAATAACATGAAACAAGTCAAAGTATTAGGTAGTGGTTGCGCTAAATGTAGTAAAACCGCCGAGATGATTGCGGACATATCAGAAGAAATGGGCGTGGATGCGATTGTGAAAAAGGACACAGATCCGCAAACCCTGTTGAAATTTAAAGTGATGAAAACGCCTGCGGTCGTGATCGATGGTGAGTTAATCCACAGCGGCTCAGTACCGACCCGAGATGAAATTGAAGGATGGCTAAGGGAGTAAATTAGCCGCCATTATCGTTGAGCAAGACTTGCTTTTGGCCTAGCAATAATCGTCGTTAACAAGATGCGCCATTGTCATCCACTAGGGTTGGCAATGGCGATGTTATCACTTAAGTAAAAAGTCCGTCTTATTCATAACATATTAAAAATTAACAATATAAATTTAAAAACAACATATTGGGATATCATCATGGCAATCAAAATCGGCATTAATGGCTTTGGCCGTATGGGGCGTTTAGCACTGCGCGCGGCATGGGACTGGGATGAGGTGGAGTTTGTGCAGATCAACGATCCCGCAGGCGACGCCCATACATTGGCACATTTACTCGAGTTTGATTCTGTCCATGGCCGTTGGTGTTATCCCGTGACGGCGAATGCCGATGCGATCCAGATCCAAGATAAAGCCATTCGCACCACGCGCAATAAAGCCATTGCCGAGACCGATTGGTCGGGATGCGATGTAGTGATTGAAGCCTCTGGGGTGATGAAAACCAAAGCCTTATTACAAGCCTATTTAGATCAAGGTGTTAAGCGGGTGGTTGTCACTGCTCCCGTAAAAGAAGAGGGCGTGTTAAATGTGGTGATGGGCGTGAACCATCAGTTATATGACCCAGCCATGCACCCAATCGTCACTGCAGCCTCTTGCACCACTAATTGCCTTGCGCCTGTGGTGAAAGTGATCCATGAGCAGATCGGCATTAGGCATGGTTCTATGACGACTATCCACGATATTACTAACACCCAAACCATTCTCGATGCGCCGCATAAAGATTTACGCCGCGCCCGCGCCTGTGGTTTGAGTTTAATCCCAACCACCACTGGCAGCGCGACAGCAATTACTCATATATTCCCAGAGCTTAAGGGTAAACTTAATGGCCACGCCGTGCGGGTACAACTGGCTAATGCCTCGCTGACGGATTGTGTATTCGAGCTTGAGTGCGCCGTTACCGAAGCGGAAGTGAATGCGCTACTTAAAACCGCCGCCGAGGGTGAGCTTAAGGGGATTTTAGGCTATGAAGAGCGGCCGTTGGTGTCGGTGGATTACAAAACCGATCCGCGATCGAGCATTGTTGATGCGCTCTCGACCATGGTGGTGAATGGCACTCAACTTAAGCTCTATGTGTGGTACGACAATGAATGGGGCTACGCTAACCGTACGGCAGAGCTCGCCCGTTTAGTCGGCCAGCTTGATTTGCCGCGCTAGGAGAGCTCAATGTCTGCCGCTAAGCTTTTTGAACAACTAATGCAATTGCCTGTTGCTGTGCGGCAATATTTGCTGATCACTTTCAATTATTGGAGTTTTACCTTAACCGATGGCGCACTGCGGATGTTAGTGGTGCTGCATTTTCACGACCTTGGCTACAGTCCGCTAGCGATCGCTATGCTGTTTTTGTTCTACGAGATTTTTGGCGTAGTGACCAATCTACTCGGCGGCTATCTTGGTGCGCGTTTAGGGTTAAATCGCACCATGAACGTGGGTCTTGGGATGCAAGTGTTTGCCTTAGCCATGTTATTAGTGCCGGCGGCGAGTTTACCTTTGTGGCTCGCCGGCGTGACTTGGGTGATGGCGGCGCAGGCGTTATCTGGAGTTGCTAAAGATCTCAATAAGATGAGTGCCAAAAGCGCGATAAAACTGCTGGTGCCAAAAGGCGAGCAGGGCAAGCTTTATAAGTGGGTTGCCTTGTTAACGGGTTCTAAAAATGCCCTCAAGGGTGCGGGATTTTTCCTCGGCGGCGCTTTGCTTGCCTTACTAGGGTTTGAGCTGGCGATCGCCACTATGGCGAGCATGCTCGGACTCGTATGGTTACTCAGTCTAGTGATGCTGAAAAAGGATTTAGGTAAAGCCAAGAATAAGCCTAAGTTTACGGAGATCTTCTCTAAGAGTCGCAGCGTGAACATTCTCTCGGCGGCGCGATTATTCCTGTTTGCCGCCAGAGATGTGTGGTTTGTAGTGGCGCTGCCTGTGTATCTGGCGAGTAAATTTGGCTGGGATCATTGGGCGGTGGGCGGCTTTTTAGCTGTGTGGGTTATTGGCTATGGCATAGTGCAAACCTTGGCACCTAAGATCACAGGCAATTATGAACACCAAAGCTTAGCAGTCGGTGCTGCACCCGATGGTCGCAGCGCGTTAATTTGGGCCAGTTTGCTAGCCTTTGTACCAGCGCTCATTGCCAGCGCGATACAGTTTAGTTTTTACCCTGAAGCCAGTTTGTTGTTGGGCTTAATGTTATTTGGTGCCCTGTTTGCGGTGAACTCGTCGCTGCACAGTTACTTGATTGTGAGTTACGCCAGTGAAGAGGCGGTATCGCTGGATGTGGGTTTCTACTACATGGCCAATGCTATGGGGCGTTTAGTCGGCACTGTGTTGTCTGGCTTAGTGTATCAAGCCTATGGTTTAGCAGCCTGTTTGTGGATTTCGACCGCTTTTATCGGCATCACTGCTATGATTTCGATTAAGTTACCTCGGCAAGCTGTGGAATAAGTGCTAATGCAAACGTGGCTCAAGGCATCAACACATAACTCTAAAGGTGCGTGTCTGCGGCGTTTTGGGCGCAGCCTATGTATGAGTTTAGGCTTGTGCTTAAGTTTGTTAGCCTTACCTCTTTACGCAGCTCAAACGCAGCCCGCGTTAATTACGACATTAACACCCGTAGCGGATTGGAAAAACTTAACTTACATCACTCAAGCCTTTAGTGAAATCGCCCTCAAAAATGAGTATGACGTGGCGAAACACCGGGTGCGTAAGTGGCGCATTCCAGTACGAGTGTTTATTGAGCATCAAGTGGGCGACAGGGCGCTGCACACCCAATTAGTACAGATGCACTTAGCGCACTTAGCGGAGATCACGGGTCATGATATTCAGCTGGTGGATACGCTTTCTGAGGCGAATCTGCACTTAGTGTTTACTCGTCAATCCCAATGGGAGAGTGAAGTTACCCGCTTAATGGGGCCAAGTTCGGCGAAAAATGTTCACGGCTCAGTGTGTATGGCCAAGTTTGCCCTGAACGCTAACAGTGAAATTGACCGTGCATGGGTGATTATTCCCGTTGATCAGGCAAAAATGCACGGTAAGTTAGTGGCTTGTGTGGTCGAGGAAATCACCCAAGTGCTGGGGTTACCCAATGATTCTGAAAAAGTATTCCCCTCCATCTTTAATGATAAAACCCCGCAGGACTTACTCACTGGGCTCGATTATATTTTGCTGAAATTGCTCTACAGTAACCAGATTAGGGCGGGTATGACGGCAAAAGAAACACTACCTATCATTCAAGCTCAGCTCGCTCAATGGCAGCGTGATGGCACCCTAACTCATGCCGATAAAACCGTGCGCCAAGGTGAGTTGTACCCGCTATTAGGTTATTGATGCTTGAGTGTTACGGCGAAAGTTGACATTGCTCGCATGCGACTAATTATTGCTTTTTGTTTTAGGAATAAGGGCATAGTCTAGCTTTATACAAGGTAAAAACGTTGGAGGGACACCATGCGAATGACACTGCAGTTTTTAGGGGCGACAGAGGAAGTGACCGGCTCATGCCATTTACTCTCGGTCGATCATGAACACTTATTACTCGATTGTGGTTTGATCCAAGGTGGTAAAGCGGATGAACTGCGTAATCATGATCCCTTCGACTTCGACCCTGAGTCTATTTCCGCTGTTGTGCTTAGCCATGCCCATATCGACCATTCAGGGCGTTTACCACTCTTAGTTAAAGCGGGTTTTGATGGGCCAATCTACACCCATAAAGCCACGGCAGAACTGTGCGCTATCATGCTCAAAGATGCGGCCATGCTGCAGACTCGCGACACAGAAAGGGTCAATAAAAAGCGCGCTAAACATGATCTTGAACCCTTAGAACCGCTCTTCACCGTTGAAGATGCTGAACAGGCCATCACCCAATTTGTGCCGCTGGAATACGGCCAAGTAACTCGGGTCATTCCCCATGTGGATATTTGCCTCTCAGATGCGGGGCATATTTTAGGTTCTGCGTTGGTTGAATTGTGGTTAGGCGAGGGTAAGTCCCAGAAAAAAGTCGTCTTCAGTGGCGATCTTGGCCGTGCGGGTATGCCGATTTTACGCAATCCGACCTTAGTGGATACGGCGGATTTAGTGTTAATGGAAAGCACCTACGGCAACCGTTTTCACCGCAGTTGGACTGAAACCTTAGCCGAGTTGAAAGACATTTTTGCTAAGACAGTCAACGAGAGCCAAGGCAATATCTTGCTGCCAGCTTTCTCGGTTGGACGGGCGCAGGAGTTATTATATCTCTTTCATTTATATGCTAAAGAATGGGATCTCGGCCGCTGGAAAATCTGCCTAGACAGTCCCATGGCGATTGAGGCGACTCGCGTCTATGTCAATAATTATCCGTTAATGGATGAGGATTTTAAACGTTTTACCCGCCAACATCCTGGGCAGCATCCGCTGTTGTCGAATGTCGAATTTATCCAGACGACTGAAGAGTCGATGGCGCTGAATGAAGTGCATAAGGGATTGATTATTATCGCGGGTAGCGGCATGTGTAACGGTGGGCGTATTCGTAGCCACTTAGAGCATAATCTATGGCGGCCTGAATGCGATGTGATCATCTGTGGTTATCAAGCCCTTGGCACACCAGGGCGTGCCTTGGTCGACGGTGCTGAGGAGCTTACTATCCATGGCAATAGTATTAAAGTTGCGGCTAAGTTACACACAGTGGGCGGGCTTTCTGCCCATGCGGATCAAGCTGAGTTATTGCGTTGGTATCGCCACTTTGAAGGTCAACCGCCGCTGATTCTAGTTCACGGCGAACCCGAGGCGCAGCATGGATTGGTCGATGTGATTAACCAAGACCCTAAGACTAAACCTCAAGCCACTGCGATAGCGACCCACGGCGACAGGTTAGATTTAACCGCGCTGCCACAGTTAGTGTGGAAACCAGCTTAAGTTAACTATTCTACACAGCCGCGTACTGCTCGATAGACTCCCTGCATCATCATTGCGGGGAGTTTTTATTTGTGTTGCAAATCAATACCTCACCGCTCGGCAACGACTCAGTGTACTAATCGATTCCAGATAAATTCGCAGATGATTTAGATTTCCAATTGTTAACTATTCGTTGTAATCTGAGGTGCAACTGTTAGATTGGCTCCTTGATATGTCGTATACGTTAGGTCAAGTCCTAATCCGATATAGTCAGTCAAACTATAACAATAACAAGCAATCACGAGGTTTGAATGGAAGCGATTACGGAGTTTGTTGGCCTGATTAATGGCTTTGTCTGGGGCACACCTATGTTGGTGATGATCTTAGGCGTTGGTTTGTTTCTTTCCCTCGGGCTGAGATTAATGCCCATTCTGAAATTAGGCACAGGCTTTAAGTTACTCTGGTCTGGCCGTATTCCCGACAAAGATAAAAATGTGAAAGGAGATGTGAGCCCGTTTAATGCGCTGATGACTTCCCTTTCAGCCACCATTGGTACGGGTAATATTGCAGGTGTGGCGACGGCGATTTTTGTCGGTGGCCCTGGCGCGTTATTTTGGATGTGGTGCACCGCATTAGTGGGTATGGCGACTAAGTATTCTGAGGCCGTGCTGGCGGTGAAATTCCGCGAAGTCGACGACAATGGCAACCATGTCGGTGGCCCTATGTATTACATTAAAAATGGTCTCGGCAAGAAGTGGGCTTGGTTGGGCACATTGTTTGCGATTTTTGGATCACTCGCTGGCTTTGGTATTGGTAACACAGTACAAGCCAACTCAGTCGCCGCAGCATTAAGCAGTAACTTCGGCGTTCCAGCTTGGATTTCTGGCGTGATAATGATGCTGCTTGTAGGTGCAGTATTGATGGGCGGCATTAAGCGAATCGCTGAAGTTGCCGGTAAGTTAGTGCCATTTATGACGATTTTTTATATCACTGCTGGCCTTGGTGTGTTGGTAGTGCATATTCAAGACGTGCCAGCGGCGTTTGCCCTCATTATTCACAGTGCTTTTAATCCTGTCGCAGCCCAAGGCGGTTTCGCGGGCGCAGCTGTGTGGGCGGCGATTCGTTTTGGTGTGGCGCGCGGCGTATTCTCCAACGAAGCGGGTTTAGGTAGTGCGCCGATAGCCCATGCTGCGGCACAAACCAATAATCCTGTGGCGCAGGGGCTAGTGGCTATGCTCGGCACCTTTATCGATACGATCGTGGTCTGCTCGATTACAGGGTTGGCTATTGTGGTTTCAGGCTCTTGGACCTCAGGTGAGAATGGCGCTGCGCTGACGTCATACGCTTTCTCCCATGCTTTGCCTCTGGGTAATTATATCGTGGCTATCGCCTTGTCTATCTTTGCCTTTACCACCATTATTGGCTGGAGTTTTTACAGCGAAAAATGTGTGCAATATCTCTTTGGTATCAAGGCGGTAAAACCTTTTCGGTTGCTATGGACCATAGCCGTCCCCTTAGGTGCTGTTAGCTCATTAGATTTTATCTGGTTATTGGCAGATACCTTAAACGCCATGATGGCTATTCCTAACTTAATCGCCTTGGCATTGTTAAGCCCTGTGGTCTTTGGTTTAACGCGGGAATACTTCATTAAAAAGCGTGCCGATGAAGCAGCAAAAGCCCAATCTTAATCTGAAGAATAAAGTTGAGTCACGTTAGAATAAAAGAAGCTCACATGATTGTGAGCTTTTTTATTTAAATCAATAATATTGCCGTATTAATCTGAGTTGTTGTCGAACTCAGTATCATCGAGTAACTCAAAGGCTGGAGCGACGTTAGGCACATCTTTAAACAGGCGTGTGAAGTGACGTTGTACGCCTTTCAAATCGATTCCTGCTAAGCCTGAGGCAAAACCAAACCAAGCATAAAGACCACTAAAGTTATCGAACATGGGCGGTAAATATTTCGGTGTGGTCAGAATACCCTCTTGGCAAGCTTGGTATAACACTGGGATATCTTCGATCGCCAATTTACCGAGGAACAACATAGGGATAAGTTCGGGAAGGCCTGAGGTGATAGCGCTGCGGATAAAGTTAATGTTTTCCACATAGCCGCGTACATAGGAAATATCCTTAGTGAAGAAGCTGCCGCCTTCTACCATGCCCCCACGGAAAACCCTTTGAGTTACGCGATAACTGTCGGTCGCGCTCAGGTTTAATCCTCTGAAATAATTGAATACTTCAATAAAGTCGGCGCCATTTTCCGCCATGTCGACCGCGGCGACACGGTCGCTAATACGCCGAGCTCGTCCCGGATTTGAACTTAGGGTCAGCATTTCCAGTAAAACAGCTAAACCCTCTTGAGTCGCGGCTACCCGCGGCGAACCGACACTGAGCCAAGTGGCGTGGGGTTGGGCTCGACCATTTAGCGTAGTGCCGACATGCACCCAACCTTCGTGAACCTCGTATACATTGAGATCCGACTCGCTGAACATGGCTTTGCTATTGAGCTTAACGGTATCGCCACCCACAGCGGCATCGGAGACGATACCGTCACTGAGGCGCACGCGCATGTCATCGCTATGGAAGTATTTCTCTAAACGTTGACTGAGCACGTGAACCGCTTCTGGTGCGCTAATAATCTTAGGATGATGTTTATTCATGTGTCTCGCTGCTGGCAGCGAGAAGATATAACTGAGTTTATCGCCTAACTGTCGCAGCGTATGACGATCGCCGTGCAATCTGTGACTCGCGCTGCCGTATAATTCTTGGCTAAGTTTACCAAAGGTCGGCGTGCCTCTGTTTTCGAGCATATCGACCACAAGGCGATATTGATCGACGTTAGCCACCAATATCTTGCCGAGTTTATCCCGTTTACCTAAACGTCTATGGATATCCTGTTTTAGGGAGGCGAGTTCTGCGTGGGTTTTGACGGGGTCAAAAGGTAAGGCAATGTTTTGATAGAACTCTTGCTTGATAGCCGGAAGTACAGTGCCCTTATTCGAGAGAAAGCGCTCCTCCATTTCCCGCGGCCATTTGATAGCATCTAAGATTTTTATTGGCGTTTGGATGCGAATTAATTCATCGGAAAAACGGCGTAGATCTTGTTGATATTGGGCTAACGACTCAGACATTCCCGTATATCCTGCAGGTAATTTCAGCGAGAGAGATGTGGCTAATCATAGCCTTAAACCTCATTTATTCATATTGATTCGCAGGCTAGCTGAGGAAATATACCGATTGCATAAATTAACTGTTATCGGTTTTGTGAATCATTTTGGTGCACCTGTGACTATTTTAGCGCTGTGTTTATGAGCCATAAATTAGTAACTATTTGTTTAATAGTATTTTATTGATATGGCATTAAAGCTGCTTTGTTCTGGACTTAGAAATCGGTTGATTGGAGCGAAACATGGCTGCGATGAGTTATTTGAGTGTGATCGAGCGGTATCACGAATACGAGGCCACAGTACATGAACTGATGGAATCGATTTTAACTGGGATTGCCGATGCCGAGTTATTTAAACAACCTAAGGTCGATGTCAAAGCGATGAAAGGAATCGCGAAGAGCTATCCCTTTGTTGAGCTGATGTATTTACTCGATGGCCAAGGCTTGCAGATAAGCCAAAATATCGCCGTGGTAGACCACCAAATTGAGTTAATCCCGTTAGGTGGCAATCGTGATCGCAGCCAACGACCCTATTTCATTAATCGTGATGAGTCCGATGGCGTCAACATTACACGTCCCTATTTATCCAATGCCAGTGGTAATTTATGCCTTTCCGCCTCTTTAGCGATTTATCAACAGGAGCAAAAACTGGGTTATTTAGTGGTGGATGTGGACTTGACCCGTTTGATTGAATTTATGATGGGCGACAGTGCACGGCGGCGCGTAACGCCAGCATTTAAAGCGGTTTATGGCGTGATAGTGGCAGGGTTGTTTGTGCTGGTTACTGTATTACTCTGGACCGCATTGCGGGATATTTACGGACTCTTTACGGTCGAGCGAATTGGCCAAGATCCGCTGCAACCTTTTGGGATCATTATTTTTATGACGTTAGCTTTAGCGATTTTTGATCTCGGGAAAACCATTCTCGAAGAAGAAGTCCTAATGCATAAGGATATCTTTCGCCACAGCTCAACGCGGCGAACCATTACACGGTTTGTGTCTACCATCCTTATTGCCATTTCCATTGAGGCGTTATTGACTATGTTCAAGGCGTCACTCGGTGAGAAACAATATATTGAACCCGCGATTTGGATGATGTTAGCCGTAGTTGGTTTACTCGTAGGATTAGGTGCTTACGTTTATTTAGGTGCTAAGGCCGAATGGTTGCTGATTAAAACGCAAGCCTATAAAAGCGGTAAAAAGTGACAAGGATGATGTAGCTTTGAAGGTGGTGATTAAGAGGGCTAAACAAGGTCACACCCAGCACTGAGAGCTGGGTGAGATATTAGGTCTGAGTGGACAAGAACTGTGAAAGTCCTAGATGAACAATCTGCTATTTAACGCAGCATCACCCTAATTTTGCCCACTAGATACTGAGATCAAATAGGCTAGAAAAAATCGTCATCTCCTAATGCACGCTTTAACTCCGCCCGTTCGAGGTAGTCTTCTAAACGCTTTTTGACTTCACGTCTATGTTGCATTGCCTCGGCAGCTTTGCTGTTTCTCGGTGTGGTCATTGCCTCAAGTTCAGTATCGTTGGGCACGACTTCAGTAATATGAGCCATAACGAATTCCTCTTGTTGTTCCTAACGACTTTCTAACTAAAAAGAGTAGGGTAGAAAAGCAAATAATTTTGTGAGTCAGGGTGAAAAATTCTTCCCGTGTGCCGGATGATTCAGCTTGCCGCTGTTTGGCTTAAGCCTGAGGCTACAATTGGATATTTGATTAATTCAGTTCTTGCTTATTTTGTGATTGAGAGCACAACAGTGTCATCGATATATTCGGGTTAATTCCGAGTTAAATAGTAGGATAAACTTGAATTTAGACATATTTACAACAACACTTGTAGCTGTGTTTATTGCTAATCTTTTGCTAGGGAATTGGCTCATATGGACAAGGATGAGTTTTCTAAACTGCATAGCCCATCAAATAATATCTATTTTAGCGTGCTGAGCTCTAGCTGGCTGATGATTATCGCTGCTTTACTTTTCATGGGCATTTCCTGGTATGTGCTGGAGCAATATCTTAGAGATAGGGGTGAAGAGCGTTTCGAAAACAGTGTGCAAGAGTTAACCGAAGCGGTGAATCGCAGAATGCTTGCCTATGAGCAAGTCTTACGCGGTGGTGTTGGCTTGTTATTATCTTCAAATGATGTGACCCGAAAGGAGTGGCAAACCTATGTTGTCAATGCGCATTTATCTGAGTATTACCCAGGTTTTCAAGGCTTTGGCTATGCTCAGTTACTTAAGCCTGACACATTAGATAACCATGTCCAACACGTTCAGGCCGAAGGCTTTAAAGATTATAAAGTATACCCAGAAGGCGTACGTGATCAGTATTGCGTGATCTTGTATTTAGAGCCTTTTGATTGGCGCAATCAAAGAGCCTTTGGTTATGACATGTGTTCCGAGGCTAATCGGCGTAAGGCCATAGATCACGCCATTAGCACTGGCCAGCCAACTATCTCAGGCAAGGTGGCCTTAGTTCAAGATACGCCCGAAGATGCTCAAGCGGGTTTCTTGATGTATTTACCCATTTATCAAGGAACGGTGGCAACGGAGGTTGAACGGAAACAACAGGCGATTGGACTTGTATATGCGGCGTTTAGGATGGACGACCTCATGCAAGGGATTATGGGAGATCGATTCTCAGGTTTGAAACTTGCTATTTATGAAAATCCGCAGGCAAATGCCGACAGTTTAATGTTCACTAGCAGTAAAGTACTGCCAAATCAAAAAGATGTGTTTTATCAGTCACAGACTGACTTGATAGGCGGCCAGCAGTGGCGCTTGGACATTTCGTCACAATCGCGTTTTATTTCAAGATCAGAAGAAACCCAGGGTATCTGGCTACAATTTATCGGTAGCGCTTTTATTTTGGCGCTGTTTTATTCAGTGCTAATCATGGCGCGCAATCGATATAAAGAGTCATTACTTACCACCGAGCTCATCGCGAATGAAAAACGCTTTAGACTTGTCATTGAAGCGTCTCCAAGCGCACTGTTTATGGTGGATAAGGCTGGAATTATTACATTGGTAAACACCCATGCCGAACGCTTATTTGGTTATGCCAGAGATGAGTTACTCGGCCGCTCTATCAATATGTTATTGCCAGACGTGCTGAGAGATGCGCATCAGCAGCACATGAATCATTATTTAGTGCAGCCGATTGCGAAGAATATGTCGATGCGCGATGACTTATTTGGCTGTTGCAAGGATGGCAGCTTACTCGCAATAGAAGTGGGTTTGACGCCCATTCATTTCAGTAATGGTATTTTCATTCTTGCGACAATTAACAATGTGTCTGAACGTAAGCGCATTGAAGTTCAGCGTGCAGAACACATGCAAGAGCTTGAGCGCATCAATCAAGAACTCGACCGTTTTGCCTATATCGCTTCCCATGATTTGAAATCCCCGTTACGGGGTATCGAGCAGTTAACCTCTTGGCTAACAGAAGATTTATCCGATAACACCAATGAAAATGTGCAGAAATATCTCGGGCTGATCCAAAGCCGTATTCACCGCATGGTGTTATTGCTCGATGGGCTATTGATGTTCTCCCGTATTGGCCGTGTCGATACTGAAACCACTGAGGTCAACAGTCGACAACTGGTTGAAGATATGTTTGCGCTCGTTGCGCCACCTCAGGGGTTCGAATTAGTCCTCAAAGGGGAGTTTCCGAACTTCCATACCGTACGCGCCTTGTTGGAATTAGTGATACGAAATTTAATCAGCAATGCCATTAAGCACCATGACTTAGGTACAGGTGTCATTACCGTTTTATGTGAGAGTACAAGTAAACATTATCTATTCAGTGTGTTGGATGATGGGCCAGGTATTTCGAGTGCCTATCAGAATAAAGTCTTCGAAATGTTTCAAACACTTAAACCTAGAGATGAAGTCGAAGGCAGTGGTTTAGGTTTATCACTTGTGAAGAAAACAGTTGAAAGTTTAGGCGGTAATATTCAACTCAAATCGCAGGGTAGAGGCTGTTGTTTTTACTTTACTTGGCCTAAGCACATAGTGAAAAAGGAGCTTTTATGAGAGCAGCAGATCAATATCAACAGGTCACTATTTTATTAGTTGATGACGATGATGTGGATTACATGGCCGTGCAGCGGGCGATGAGACAGCTTAGGTTACTCAATCCTTTAGTGCGCGCACGGGATGGCATTGAGGCACTCGCAATTCTCACCAGCTTAGACACAATTAAAGGCCCGTATCTAATTTTACTCGACCTTAATATGCCAAGAATGAATGGCTTTGAGTTTCTTGAGCAAATACGTTCAGACCCATCTCTCTCATCATCTGTCGTTTTTATGCTCACGACGTCGAGTACCGATGAAGATAGAATGAAGGCCTATAGTCATCATGTGGCTGGCTACATGGTTAAAACTGACATAAAAGACGGTTTTAACAATATTTTTAACATGCTTGAAGGTTACTGGCGAATAGTCGAGCTCCCATCCGCATAAGGTGAGTATATGGATTTACTACTGATCGATGATGATGAAGTCGATAGAACGGCAATTATCCGAGCACTTAGACAGTCAAAATTGGCGTTTAATGTGATCGAAGCAAATTGTGCATTTGATGGGTTAAATCTTGCTTTAGAACGCCATTTCGATGGCATTCTATTGGATTATTTATTGCCCGATGCCAATGGGTTAGAAGTGTTGATTAAGCTCAATGCCATGACGCAAGACCAGACAGTGGTCGTGATGCTGAGTCGCTATGAAGATGAGAAACTAGCCCAGCGCTGTATTGAATTAGGTGCGCAGGATTTTCTGCTCAAGGATGAGGTTAATTCGCGGATACTAACCCGTGCGATTCGCTACGCAAAACAAAGATCTTCAATGGCATTGGCGTTACGTAATAGCCATCAAAAACTCAAAGAGCTGGCCGAGCACGACTCGCTCACTAAGTTGGTTAATCGTTATGGCTTTGAACTGTGTCTGAATCGAGCGATCGCAAGGGCGAAACGTTGCCACGATTATTTAGCCGTTATCTTACTCGATCTCGATGATTTTAAAGCGATCAATGACACTTTAGGCCACCAAACTGGTGATGTGCTGTTAGTTCAAGTGGCGGCCAGATTAAGTGAAGTGCTGCGCGATGGCGATATTATTGCCCGCTTAGGCGGGGACGAATTTGTCGTACTGGTGACGGATAACGATTATAAATATTTCCCCATGATAGTGGCCAATCGACTGCTAAAAGTCTTTGAGGACGTGTTTTGTCTCGGTGATAACGACGTGCTTATTGGTGCCAGTATCGGTGTGGCTTTTTATAATGAAGCGGCTTCGAATAGTTCTGAATTGATGAAATGCGCCGATATCGCCATGTATCGCGCTAAAAAGATGGGCCGAAATCAGATACAGTTTTATTCCGAAGCCTTAGATAAAGAAGTACGCTACCGCAATCATATCGAATCAAGTTTGCGTATGGCCTTAAAAAGAAATGAATTTAAGGTCCATTATCAAGCACAGGTTAATGCGAAAAACCATCAGCTGGTGGGGATGGAAGCCCTTATCCGATGGCAGCACCCAGTGGATGGTATTATCGCTCCAGATCAATTTTTGCCCATAGCCGAAGAAATTGGATTAATGGATGACATTGATGATTGGGTGCTTGAACAAGCCTGCACCCAGGCACAGGTTTGGTTAACCCAATTACAGCCCCTAGGCCAAGAATTCACTATCGCGGTTAACCTCTCTGCATCTCAAATCGGAAATGAGAACCTGTTTGATAAAATCGTGCATACACTGACGAAGACAGGCCTGCCTGCTGGAGCATTAGAGCTTGAAATTACAGAAAATTGCCTTATTGAAGATCCCCATGAACATGCCAAAGTGCTCGATAGAATCGCCGGATTAGGGGTGCGTTTTGCCCTCGATGACTTCGGGACGGGTTTTTCGTCATTAGAACACATCAAACTGTTTCCGATCAGCGTGCTGAAAATCGATAAAAGCTTTGTCGCTTCCTACGATAAAGATGAAAAAGACACCCGATTGCTCGCTGCTTTACTCAACTTTGCCTATGGGTTTAATGTTATTTCTGTGGCGGAGGGTGTTGAAACGTTTGAGCAAGCAGAGTTTTGTACTGCTCGCCATTGCACTGTTTTACAAGGGTATTTATTCTCGCGCCCCTTAGATGCCGCGGCGTTTGAGGCCAAGTATATTCTGCCACTACTAACCCAAACTCAGCTCCCAGTGTGAGAGGTCTCGAACTATTTCAATAGCATAGTGATTTCGTCTGGTGAGGAATATTTTCTTGCTTTACACTGAGCAATAGACAAATATCAGCCCCTTTTTCTGTCGCTGTGCTTTTAGTGCCGCAGAACGGTTTATTCACTCATGCTTAAGTTGGTCACTCAGCAATGAAAATAGGTATTTTATCCCAATTCCCCCAGTTGTATTCGACACAACGTTTAGTGGAGGCTTGTCAAAGCCGCGGACATGAAGCGGTTGTGATCAATACACTGAACTGCTACATGAATATTAATTCCATTAAGCCTAGCATTCATTATGAAGGCACTGAATTAGTTGGCTTTGATGCCATCATTCCGCGTATTCATGCCAGCGTGACTTTTTATGGTTGTGCCGTTGTTCGTCAGTTCGAAATGATGGGCGTGTATGCGGCGAATGATTCAATCTCTATTGCGCGTTCTCGGGACAAATTGCGGGCGCTGCAATTGCTCTCCCGTAAAGGGATTGGCATGCCAGTGACAGGCTTTGCCAATAAGCCGAATGACATCCCCGATCTCATCAATATGGTGGGCGGCGCTCCGTTAGTCATTAAGTTACTCGAAGGTACTCAAGGGATTGGCGTGGTATTAGCTGAGACGAAAACGGCTGCTGAGAGCGTGATAGAAGCATTCTTGGGGCTGAAAGCGAATATCTTAGTGCAGGAATACATTAAAGAATCCAATGGCAGTGATATTCGTTGTTTTGTTGTTGGTGACAAGGTCATCGCCTCTATGAAGCGCCAAGGACCCGAGGGGGATTTTCGTTCTAATCTGCATTTGGGTGGCTGTGGTGAGGTGGTTAAAATCACTGCAGTGGAACGTAAAATGGCGATTGCGGCGGTGAAAGCGATGGGATTGGTGGTCGCTGGGGTGGATATTTTACGCTCTAACCGTGGCCCTTTGATCCTTGAGGTGAATTCGGCGCCAGGCATTGAAGGGATTGAACAAACCACTGGGATTTCGGTGACTGAGCCCATTGTTGAATATATCGAGAAAATGGTCGCAGCCCGTAAAACCAACAGGCCCATCATTGCCTAATGGTTGATTGTGCTAAAAAACGCCACCGTTTAAGGTGGCGTTTTTATGCTTAGAGCTTAGACGTAAGATCCTAAATGTTAGATCTTAGAGATCAAAGCTGTAGGAATAGCCGAGTACCAGTTTGGCATCATCATCGGTGAGATCGGTATCAGAAACCATGAACGACACTGTGCCCATGCTGGTATCTGCACTGAGTGTGACGTTATAGTCGGCATAGTTATCTTCGCCAAACCAAGATTGCACAACATCACCGCTTGAGTAGCCATAGTGCACTGATAAGCTAAGTTTTTCAGTGAGAGGCACAGAGACAGTCGCGGCAAGATAGCTGAGATCTTTATTATCTAACGGATCGGCGGCGACATCGTCACCGGCATTGATGACATGGGAGTAACCCAGTTCAAGCCACTTCCAAGTCACTGCAGCATGGAGTTCACCAAAATCAATGCTGCCAGGAGCGTCTGGGTAGGCGTAGTAGAGGTAGCCAAAGTCGTAACTGATGTCTTCGGTAATATTGCCACCATAACCCGCGTAGAGATCTAGCTCGTAGCTCGTATCGTCACCAAAATCCACATTTGATGCCCAAGTGCCGGCATAAAATCCAGAATCATGGCTGTAGTCAATCCCACCTTGGATTGCGACCGCATCTTTAGTTTGGGTCGCACCGCGCCATAGGTAATTAGAGGTACCACCAATGTTGCCTGATACGGCTGCAAAGGCATTGCCAGCCAGTAACATTCCCGTCGATAAGGCCAAAACGCTATACAGTGATTTCTTCATGCTCATCCCCTCGATTGACTTATTTATCGATTCACCATTGGCGCACTTAAGTAAGCAGTGGTCATTAGTGCATCTTGGTTTTTTTCTAAGAAGGGATTAGCTAATCACATGCCACTATTACAATTCTATGTAAAACAAGATATTAGAATATCAAGTGTTAATAAAATGTTTTTATTTGCCAGCTTATGGGGCAGAGGCGCACTCTTGTTGTGCAAAAAATATTCAAGGTTTCACTGGAAGAAAGCAAAAAAAACGCCTCACAATGGAGGCGTTGTTTTGAATTTTCTCGCTTAGTTTACGCTGTCGCGTAGGGTTTTACCCGCTTTAAACTTAGGCACAGTCGCTTCAGCGATTTGAATTTCTTTACCCGTTTGTGGGTTACGGCCGGTGCGAGCAGCACGAGTCGCAGTTTCAAACGAACCGAAGCCTACGATGGAGATTTTGTCACCATTTTTCATTGATTCGGTAATGGCTGCTTCAAAAGACTTCAATGCGCGTGCGGCTTCTACTTTCGTTAGATCGGCATTTTCTGCAATTTTGGCGATAAGTTCAGTTTTGTTCATTTTTATTGTCTCTTCTTTCCGTAGATTTATTTGAAATAAGCGTGCCTAACATGCCATAAGGTTCAGCGCTTGGAAAGCCTTTTGCGTCTAAGCTGCCGCAGGATGTTCGGTAAAGCGCAGAATATTTACTCAGTTCGTGACTTAAGTTTTATTCTGGTTTCATTCTTCTAACAGTTGATAGAGTAATTTTTTAACCAATTTGGGTTCAAAGGGCTTGTCGCATAAGGCATTCACCCCCGCTTGGGACACATTGCTGAGGTGGGTATCGTTGGCTTCGGAAGATACCATCAAGATGGGAATGTGCGATTGCTGGCTTTCGCTGCGAATATATTGAGTCAGCGCAAGACCATCTACGCTGGGCATATTGTAGTCAGTGATGACTAAGTCGAACATATTGTTTTTCATCAACGCTATGGCCTGTGCACCATCTTCGGCCTCGGTAATCAGTTTCATCCCTAAGTTACCAATCGTACGTTTAATGACATTTCTTGCCATACGGCTATCATCGACCACTAATACGCGCACATCTTGCACATCGAAGTTACTGAGGTCGAGTTCATCGTGGCTGAGCAGATCGATAGTGGCATTTAAGGCTGTGGCTAAATGGTCGGCACTGAAGGGCTTAGGCAGGATAGCGACCACACCCGATTGGCGGAATATCTCAAGTTGCTCACGGCGACACTCACTCGAGACCAGCATAAATTGAATATCTTTGCAGTCCGCGCTAGCCCTTAGGTAACCCAAAAGGTCAATGGCGGTGCCATCATCAAAATGCATGGCGCTGGCGATAAGATCGGGTTTGTGGCGAGCAATAATATCTTTAGCCGCTTCGATATTTTCTGCGGTTTGAATGCTGAGAATACCTTCCTGTTGCAAGCGCTGAATAATTATTCGACGCTGGATATCTGAAGGTTCTACCAAAAGAATGGATAGTTCACTGGGCGATAAATGGCTCATAGTCTACTTCAAGTTAAGAGTCGCAAGTATTTTATTGGGTCGCTAAGCTACGCTATTAGTAACAGCTTAGCAACAAATGTCCATTACCGTGTTTGACGGGTTAAATAATGACTCGTGACCTTAGAAAATGCGATCCAATACTGCAAGATTAAAATGACAATAATGCTTATTGTCAGCGGCAACATAGGAATATTGTGGCCAGAAACAACCACTTTTACATCTTCAGGGGTAATGCGGTAGGCAATAATCGCTGTCATGCCTAGGGCTGAAAATCCTAAGGTTTGCATGCCGATATAAATCTTCAAGACTAAGCTCGACCACGGCGTGCGCATCATTATGCCAACGAGCACGGGGAGGACGCCTAGGGTGAATACATCAAAGGATTGCGTTGTCGCAGCCCGTAAAAGTGCGGCAATGCTGAAGAGGCAATATAAAGAGATCAGTAGCATAAGACGTTTAGGCATAGATGGATATGTAGACAGGTAGCGAAGAAGATGAGCAAGTGTAGGAAATGCCCTAATCCGAGTCCAGCATAACCTTAATATCGTGTAGAATAAGCCTTTTGCGAAAGGCTTATTCTATTAGGTGAATTTTATGACAGAAGTTGAGTTTTGGAGTTTAGTCACGCGTACGGAAGCGGCGCAATCACAGGAGTCTTTGGCTCAAGCACTGAAGCAGAAACTCGCCGAACTGAGTAATGAAGAGTTAAAAGCCTTCGATAAAATCTTTGGTCAGCAGATGCGCCGTAGCTATTTGTGGTCGGTTTGGGGCGCGGCTTACATTATTACGGGCTGTGATTCTGAATATGCCTTTGCCGAATTCAGGTGTTTTTTGATTTCACTCGGCAAAGAAATCTACGATGGTGTGGTTAATCAGCCTGACACTTTAGCGCGTTTAGCCGCTTGGCCAGAGCGAGATGCCTATGCTTATCCCTTTGTGGATGAATACGATCTTATTGCAGGGCAATTATACGAAGATAGAACCGGTGATGAGTTGCCCTTTATGCCATCGGGCAAGGCGACGCCCGCGGGGAAAAAATTTAGCACTAAGCCCAAGGATTTAAAGCTGCAATATCCTGAGCTCAGCGCCCGTTTTCCATTTTAATCTTGCAATCGCTTATGAGCGTAAACAGGCATTGGTTGTCACATCGAATGTCATGCCGTATTTAGGGCAGATATCATTCATAAACTCATGTTCCTGTGCGGTTAATTGCTGAGAAAAATCTTGCTTAAGCTGCTCAGTCATTTGGGTTTCAGCCGCATATTGCGCCTGAGCCAATTTGCTAAAATGAGCGTTAACCGCCTGTTGTTGACTCACGGTCAATGGCGCCGCATGGCTTGAAAGACTAATGCTAGTTCCGAATGTTAGTAGGGCCAATAAAGCGATTTTATGTGAGTAAGATTTTGATAAGTTAGCTGTTTTTAGGTTCATAGGTAAGCTCCAAATTAAAAATTACGTTTAACACGTCAGTTCTAAATCGTGCATCCTTAGACGGTAAAGAAAACGAGTTGTGCTTTGAGGGGCTTAGCTTATTGTATAAATATTGAACCTATGCTGAACGGTTAGTTAGCGCTCATTTTTCATTTCTTTGCATTGAAACCCTTGCTTGCGAGTATCGAACTGGCACATAGAACCACATTCCCAAGGTACATCGTCGTAGAAGGCTGATTGTTCGCGTGCAAAATCGCGGCAGGTCTCATAGCTGTCAAAGTTATCGGTTTTTTTATACTTCCCCGAGTCATAGCCATGGTTATAGATAAAGGCTGACCATGTTTTAGGGCCGGTATTTTTATCACTCGGGGAGATAAACCAAATCGCACTAACTACGCAGGTAAACAGGATAAGAATGAACACAGGTACAACGGGGAATTTCATTTTTATTAAGTGAGCCATGTAAACAATAGCGGAAGGATAACGTTTTTTTTGTGGTTATGCGCGTAAAATGTTCACAAATTGATAACTATGCACTTACTTAGTGCAGTCTCGATACAAAAAGATACGTGTCAATTGTGGTTGTTCTATAAAATTTACTCATTTATACAAAAGCTTACACTGCGTTAGCTGTACTTATATCAGTTTTGCGTTAAGCTCTAGTTCAGGTTAGATTTTGTACTGTGGTTCCCAGAAAGTTATCTAGGCCTTGGAGGCAAATATGAAAATTAAGTCCCTTTTACTCGCAGGTGTATTAAGTTGCAGTGCGGCTTGGGCAGCCGACGAAGCGCCAGTGAATCCCGTCACTGAAGATGGCGTGGTTAAAATTGTTTGGCAAAGTCCTAAGGATTTTCGCGATATCAAATCATCCGGGGAAATCCAATCCCGCTATGAGAAGCGCTTATTTGAGACGTTAACAGAAAATATTAACAAAGAAGCCGCGAAGATTTTAAAACCAAATCAAAAGCTTGAAATGACCATTACCGATGTTGATCTGGCGGGTGATATGCGCCCAACCTTTGGTGCGACCGCTAACGATTTGCGGATTATTAAAGACATTTATCCACCGCGTATAACTTTTTCCTATCAAGTGTTAGAAAACGACAAAGTGATTATTGCGGGTGATGAAAAACTGTCGGATATGGGCTTTATGGATGGAATTAAATCTTTAACCGATAAACCTTTTATCTACGAAACCAAAATGTTGACTGATTGGTTAAAGAAGACGATTGCTCCACAACTTTAATCCTTCAATCGTTAAATCGGTCACTCAAGACTCAAGCACTGAGCGCTTGGGTTTCGATAGCAAGGTGATTTTCTAACAGGTAAAATCCGTTATTCGCGGATTTTGCCTGTTTTTTTGCCTTAGCACTTAAGGTCGACAGGCTGTGTTCATTGGCATTAAAAGTCAGTGCTGGTGGCAAGATACCCACGCACAGGCTGATCAACTGATGGTAACAGGCTTCACCTTGTCTATCGTCGGCGAGCATCTCCTGCGCTTGCCAATGCTCGGCGCTGTAAAACAAATGCTTATGGGTTTCAAAGTCCGCAAGGATTCGTTGGCAACGGCTGATCATATGTTCACAGGTGCTGATAATCACAAAGTCATCGCCGCCGACATGGCCGACAAAACAATTGTCGCTTTTATACTTCAGTAACAGATTCGCCACTTCACAAATCACCTCATCGCCGCGACAAAAGCCATAAATATCGTTATAGGGCTTAAAGTTACACAAATCAAAATAGGCCAGATAAAAGTGTTTCTTTTGGATCTTAAGGCGTTTTAATTCCTCTTGAATGGGCACATTGCCCGGCAAGTCTGTCAGAGGATTCGCGTGGCGGGCCATCTTAATTCTGTGCTCTGTGATCCTTTGCAGTAAATCTTTGGTGTGGCCTATGCCGAGTAGTTTGCCACGGCGAAGGATAATGAACTGCTGAGCAACTGTATTGGCCGTCTCTGAGGTCAGCAATTGGCTCACTGTAGATAAGGGTTCGTTGGCTTCAATTTGGATAACCTGCGGGTCCATCACTTCACTTACGGCATGATTTTCATGCAAGGCACGACCATAGGGCGTACTGAAAAGCTCGAGTAAGGTTGCGCGGCTGATAATCCCCAGCGGTAACTGATTATCGACCACAACCACCGCCTGCAGTGCGGGTTGCGAGCTAAAGGTGTCACTTAAAAATTTGAGTTTGAGTGTGGGCGCAACTGTGATGGCATTTGTGCACAGGCTTTCGGCGGATTCGCTGTATCTAGGTTGAATTTGGGTATTGTTTGGCACTAAGGTCACTTTCATCGCGCGGCAGGGGAGCACTTCTGGACGCCCTAGCAAATAGCCTTGGCAATAGACTATACCCAGTTGTTTGAGTACGGCTAATTCCTCTTGCGTTTCAATCCCTTCTGCTATCACTTTGCAGGTTAAGCTTTGGCATAACTCCACAATCGAGCGGACAAACTCCTGTTTGACAGGGGTCGAATCAATTTCATGGATGAAGTGGCGGTCAATTTTGACATAGTCGGGCGACAATTCTGACCAGAGCCTTAAACCGGAATAACCTGCGCCTAAGTCATCGATGGCCGTTAAAAAACCTTGGCTGCGATAATGATTCAAGCAAGATTTGAGTAAGTCGATATCATCGGCGGGATATTGCTCTGACAGCTCAATCACCACCTGCGATGGCGCTATGCCGAGTTGTTGCAACAGCTGTAAGGTCATGCCCTTGGGGTGCGCGGGATCTAATAATGCCTTGGGTGAAATATTGATAAACAGCTTGCCTTGAAACTGACGCAGCTTAAATTGTTCGAGTGAAATGCGCCGACAAAGGGTTTCTAACTCGCTTAACTTGCCTTCAAGCTCGGCGGTCTGAAATAGCGGCACTGGAGAGTATAACGGGCTGTGTTCAGGGCCGCGGCTCAAGGCTTCAAAACCGTGGATCTTATGTTCTAATATATTGAAAATTGGCTGAAATAAGGGACTGATTGCCGCTTTAGAAATTATTTTATCGAGCTCTTTAGCCAGATCTAAACTTGTCATTACGTCAGCCCTTTCGTCTATGTGAGCGGAGTCTATGACTTAGAAATGACAAAATGATGACAATTTTGAGGGCGCTTAGCGTTAGCTATGCTGGGGTTTGAATGGATAGCAGATGAAAAGAGCTGAAGACTACAGGCGAGTTTCAGCTCTTAATCAAGCTTAGCTTTGCGTCTTAAAGGCCTGCAATGTTTGCAGTAACGCACCGAGCTGGCGCACATAGGTTTCGAGTTCTTTAGCATCGAGCGCCTCATATTCTTCCATACGAGTTAAGTCATCGACCAACTCTTGTACATAGGGCAGAAAACGATTACTCGAAGCGATAAAACCTTGTTCTGCCGTGAATATGCTGGTGAAGTTTCCATGGCCAGCTTTCTTTAGCTCATCTAACTTAGCGTCGGCGTCTATGGCTTGGCGATAGGCGATTTGAAGATTCTCTTTCAGTTGCTCTATAACCTTGGTATGTGGCATAACAGCGTCTCATTGCAAAATTTGCAGGAATTATAAGGGGCAAAGGATATGGCAACAAGCCAATGGCGATTAATTGCATCAATCTGTTTTCTGGCGTTGACGGGTTGGAGCACCAAAGCGGTGAGTGCCGAAACAGATAAACCGCCATTTTATCAAGTGCAATGGCAAGGAAAGAGCGCGTATCTACTGGGTTCTATTCATATTGGACGTGCCGATTTTTATCCTTTACCCACCCAAATTGAAACCGCGCTTGGCAAAGCGAAGGGCTTAGTCGTGGAAGTCGATATGAATAAAGCCGATAGCAATGCCTTGCTGCGCCAATACGGCCGCGCCGATAAAACCAAAGGTTTAGATTGGCAGAGCCGAGATAAACAAACGGTTGAGAGCATGACGCCCTACTGCGCTACCACGGCCAATGTTTGTCAGTCGATTCAATCCTTCGCGCCTTGGCTGCAAGCCACGCAACTTAACTTAATGCGTTATAACAACTTAGGTTACAGCACGGATTATGGTGTTGATATGCAGCTAATGGCCCGCCATGCGGCTTTACCTGTGTATCAATTAGAAACCGCCGAGTCGCAATTTCAGTTATTAGCGTCCTTTGATAGCCAAGCACAGTGGACTATGGTGCGTGAGGCAATTAGTACGTCGGATGCCGATCTTTTATCGTTAATTGCGGCTTGGCGCTCAGGTAATGAAGCTGAGCTTGATAGCATAATGCAGGAGCAAATGGGCGGCGAGGGCGACACTGAGATGCTAGAGAAAATTCTCTGGCGGCGAAACCATGTGATGGCCGACGGCATTATAAAATTAATGGGCTCGACTGACGTGGCTTCACCATTATTTGTGGTGGTTGGTGCGGGTCATGTGGTGGGCGATAAGAGTGTGGTGCAATTGCTAGAACGAGCAGGCGCCAAAGTGAGCGCCTGCTGGAAACAGACCTGTCAGTAATCGTTTAGAACACAGGGTTTATAACGACGCGCATTTAACCTGTAGGACTCTGCCCTAAAAAGTGTACATATCGACCCAGCGAAATATAGGGCTCGCGTTGTGAATACTCGAGCTCCATTTGCAGCAGTTTTTGATAATCGAAGTCCACTGGCTGACTTTTTTTCAAATAGTCGTGGATCACCCGCACGCCAGACTGACAGATGAGTGACACCTGCCACTCGCTAAACCAATCTTTAACCTCTTGAATATAAAGTGGGTGTGTGGGCGTTAGCCGTACTTTCTTCTTTACTTTTAAATCTGCGGCGACGTAATCGAAATTGCCCGACACTAAGGCATGAAAGCGCATGGCTTCTTTGTTGTAAAACATCAAAGAGAATAATCCCGCGGGTTTAAGCATAGTGAGTAGGCCCGCCATCGTGGGTTTCGCATCCGTTAACCATTCGACGACCGCATGGCACAATATGATATCGAAATAGCCATGTTGCTCGACCGACAGAGCTTGAATAGGCGCATGGATTAGCTGGATAGCTAATGGTTCAGGCGATGCATCTATCTGCTCTTGCGCTTGCGCCAACATCTCCGCCGAGATATCGCACAGCACCACTTCGTGGCCGAGGCGGGCTAATTTCTGGCTAAAGTAACCAAAACCACCGCCCGCATCTAATACCCTGAGTTTTCTATCCCCCAGTTTTACTAGCGCAGGTGCGAGGTCGCGCCACAGTACAGCGGCACGAATGTCGCCTTTAGGCGTACCATAAATATTTTTCGCAAATTTTTGCGCGAGCTTATCAAAATTCTTATCTTGCACGTGATAACTAGGTTAAAGAGAGTGGAACGATAGTGTGGCACAGACGTAAATTTTTCGCACTCAGGAGATGTTATCGCCGAGCCGAGATGGGTAAATTTGTATCGTAATATTTTAATTTATTGATTTTATTAGTAGTAATTATTCCTACTAAACTTAGGGATACACAGAACTCTGTCCTCTGGGTTATAATCACGCCGTTTTCGCCAAACCTGACTCTATATACCCAAGCGACCTGAAAATACGAGTTTCAGAGCGCCTAGGGTGCTTCAATTCAAGGCGCATCAATGACAGAATGTCGGCCACCTTTTGAATTGATGCAACACGGAAGTGAAGTGCCCTAGACGCTCCGTCCCGGCGGTTTTTAACGCACTTTATGCTGTGTTGGTTATTTTGAACTTAGTCCACTAGGTCCGCAAATAACCGCCTTGCCTAAAGTGCGTTAAATTCCCGCTGAATCCTGCATTTTCAGGTTGTTTGGGTATAGTTGTCCATTCGGTGAGTCAGCATCAGCCCTTATTAAGACGCAGCGCTGCCTGTTTTACACTCGTTATCAACTTGATTGAGCAGACGTTACTCGTCTGTGCGGGGTAATTTATGGCAATGCATTTATGTGCCAAGGGATAGTTAATTAAAAGGTACTCAGACTTGAATAATGCATATTGTGTTGAATTGAACGCGATGCCGTCGCTGTTTTCTCTTTATCGCAAGATCTTCTTTGGCCGTAAGCCGGGTTGGGATCAGCAACCGCTGCCCTATATAAAGGTGACTGCGCCGCATGTGACTGTGTCTGAAACTAAAGTAAGCCAATATGCGCAGGTGTGTGGTTTTCAATTTGACGGTAAAGTGCTGCCGCCAACCTATTTGTACGTGATGGCATTTCGCCTGCATGCGGTGATTTTTACCCACGATGGCATCACTTTCCCGCTGCTTGGGATGATCCACCTAAAGAACCGCATTCAAGTATATCGCCCTGTGACGGTTGACGAGACTTTCTCCCTCGAGTGCGCCTTGACCACAAGCCGTGAGACGGATTCTGGCTTAGAGTTTGAATTTGTGTCTAAGGCGTTTGTGGGTGAAGAACTCGTTTGGGAATCGCTTTCCACCTATTTATATCGTATCGATGTCGCTGGACGTCGGGTTCGTCCACCTAAAGCCATTGATATGGCGTGGGAAACGCCACAAAGCTGGAGTTTGAGTGAAGATTTAGGTCGTCGTTATGCTAAGGCATCTGGTGACTATAACTTGATCCACTTGCATCCTGTGCTCTCAAAGCGTTTTGGTTTTGATCGCGTGCTCGCCCATGGTATGTGGTCTAAGGCCCGTTGTTTGGCTGAGTTGATGCCAAGCATTGGCGATCGTCCATTTACTGTGGATGTGACCTTTAAACTGCCACTCTTGATGCCTGCCGATGTTGGATTTGGCTATGAGCAGAATGCTAATAATATGGTATTTGAGTTACGTGACAGCAAAGGTCGTCGCCCGCATTTAAGTGGCGATGTGCAGTTTTAAGTCGCATTCAATAATACATACAACAACGGCGCCTTCTGGCGCCGTTGTTGTTTATGGTTGTTGCGTTTGGGAGGTAAAAATTAAGGTACGCTGTGACCCATAGATGCCTGCCAAATACTGAACCATTGCAGGCGATCGAGCTGGATCTCATTGGAGGCAACGGCACTCTTGATCCGCTCGATATTGCCACTACCGATAAGCGGCACGGGTCGGCTTGGTAGCATACGAACCCAGGCATAAATCACTTGGCTGATATCTTGGGCTCCCACTTGCTCGGCGATGAGCTTGAGGGTTTGATGCAAGCGAACTGCCTGTGGATTTGTGGTTTCAAAAATCTTTCCGCCCGCTAAGCACGACCAAGCCATAGGCCGAATACGACGTTGCTGACACAAATCGAGCGTACCGTCGTGTAGGGTGCTCATCGCTAGTGGCGAGAGCTCCACTTGATTGGTGACTAAAGGAGCATCCAAGCGCGATTGCAGCAAGGAAAACTGTGCATTGGTGAAGTTCGATACGCCAAAATGCTGCACTTTACCTGCTTGCTTGAGGATCTTAAATGCCTCGGCGACCGCATCAGCGTCCATCAGGGGATCGGGTCTGTGGATCAGCAGCAGATCTAAATAATCGGTATTGAGCTGCTTAAGGGAATGCTCGACACTGGCAATAATATGTTCGCAGGAGGTGTCGTAGTGATTAACGTAGCGCTCAGGGCGGCAGGCAAACGCGGGTTTAATGCCGCATTTACTGACCATTTGCATCTGTTGGCGCAGTGCAGGCTTTAAGGCTAATGCCTCGCCAAACAAGGTTTCGCATTGATATTGGCCATAAATATCAGCGTGATCCATAGTGGTCACGCCTAGTTCTAGGTATTGCTCAATCAGGCTAAGGCGCTGCATGGGCGTCATGTCCCAGCTTTCCATTCGCCAGAAACCGGCAACAAATTCAGAAAAAGTAAAATGGGACTCGCTCATGCTGTTCCTCTTTGGGACTGTGTGCTTTGGATTTATAGGGCGCAGGGCAAAATATTTGATGCAGATTAAGGAATCGCTCATTAACCCTTTCGATGGCTATATATCTTAAAGCCAATCACCTAATATCCGCCCTATTCAATGAGTGTTGTGCTTAGCAACCCCCTCATACTAAACCAAAGCGTATCTGAAAGGGAGAAATCGACGCATGCTGACAGATATGGATATTTCGAGTCGCGCAAGCCTTAAAAACATCACAGAATTGGGCGCCGACTTAGGCCTGTTACCCGAAGAGATGATGCTATTTGGTCACACCAAAGCCAAGGTGGAGCTTAGCGTGTTGCAGCGTTTAGCGGGGCAACGCAAAGGTAAATTGATTATCGTCACCGCAGTTACGCCTACGCCCCACGGCGAAGGTAAAACGGTGACGAGCATTGGCTTAACGCAATCGTTAAATGCCATAGGCCAAAAGGCCTGTGCTTGTATTCGTCAGCCCAGCATGGGACCTGTGTTTGGGGTGAAAGGCGGTGCTGCGGGTGGCGGTTATGCGCAAGTGGTGCCCATGCAGGAGATGAACTTACATCTCACGGGTGACATTCATGCCGTCAGCAGTGCCCACAATTTAGGGGCCGCGGCGATTGCGGCGCGGCTATTCCACGAGGCGCGCTTAGGTAAAACAGAATTTGAAGCGCAATCTGGACAAGCGTTTTTGGCTATCGATCCCAACGAGATCCGCTGGCACCGAGTGGTCGATCATAATGATCGCTGCCTTAGGCAAATTCATGTGGGCTTAGGTGATAATAACGGCCCAGAGTACGAATCCAGTTTTGATATTACCGCCGCCTCTGAGTTGATGGCGATTTTAGCCTTAAGTCATGATTTGGCGGATATGCGGGCGCGGATCGGTCGTTTAGTGCTGGCCTTAAATACCCAAGGGCAAGTGATTACCGCCGACGATTTAGGTGTGGCTGGCGCGATGACGGCCATCATGGCCGATGCGATAAAGCCGACATTAATGCAGACCTTAAATGGCTCGCCTTGCCTTATTCATTCAGGGCCCTTTGCCAATATTGCCCACGGTAACTCGTCAATTATTGCCGATGATATCGCCCTCAGGCTGGCGGACTTTGTGGTGACTGAAGGCGGTTTCGGCTCGGATATGGGCTTTGAAAAGTTCTGTAATATCAAGGTCCGTCAATCGGGGCAGGCGCCAGCCGCCGCTGTGTTGGTGACGACTTTAAAAGCGCTGAAGGCCAATAGTGGCTTGGCATCTGAGGCGGATAGCAATGTATCAAATATCCATGTGCCAAACATAAGCGCGACAAACAGCAATGCGACAAATAGCAATGCCCCAGATCAGGCTCGACTCGAAGCGGGCTTTGCAAATTTAAACTGGCATATCAACAATGTGGCGCGTTATGGCGTTCCTGTGGTGGTGGCTATTAATCGTTTCGCCACTGATTCTGATGCTGAGTTGCAATGGCTAACGGAAGCCGTCAATGCGAGCGCTGCCTTTGGTTGTGAAATTAGCGATGCCTTCAGCCAAGGGGAAGCGGGCGCTATCGCCTTAGCACAAACTGTGGTTCGCGCCGCTGAAACTAAGAGTCAGTTCAAGCTGTTATATCCAGATGAAGCCTCATTGGAGGCTAAGTTATCCACCTTAGCCGAAGTAGGCTATGGCGCTAAAGGCGTGAGTCTGTCTATCGAGGCGAAACAACAGGCGCAGCAACTGACCGCGCTTGGCTATGGACATTTGCCTTTGTGTATGGCTAAAACGCCGTTATCCATTAGCCACGATCCTAGCTTAAAGGGTGTTCCTAAGGATTTTGTGGTGCCAGTGCGAGAGTTAGTGTTACATGCGGGGGCGGGATTCATTACCGCCTTAGTGGGTAATGTGATGACTATGCCAGGACTTGGGCTGAAACCGGGATACTTGAAAATCGATATTGATGCCAAAGGCGAGATAGTCGGTTTGGGCTAACGTTTAGATTCAAAACTAACTGTGCTGAGATAGAAAAGGGCGAGCTGACAGCTACGCCCTTTGACTCAGTTAACGTGCTAATACTGTTGTAGTGCTAACGCTTTAGCGCTGTTTTAAAAAGGTTATTTCGTGGTTTGATAGATATGCACATCGCGCTGCGGGAACGGAATGCTGATCCCTTCGGCGTCGAAACGCATTTTCACTTCACGGGTAATGTCCCAATACACTTCCCAGTAATCTTCCGGTTTTGCCCATGGGCGCACGATAAAGTCCACCGAAGATTCTCCTAGCAGATGCAGTTTAATCGTCGGCTCTGGCAATGGCTGTACTTTAGGATGGGCCTCGACGATGGATTTGAGAATCGCTTCAGCATGTTCTATGTTGTCGCTGTAACCAATACCAAATGTCATATCCACCCGGCGTTGGTGCTCGACCGTGATGTTGTTAATAGTGTCGCCCCAAATCTTATTATTAGGAATAATAAGACGTTGGTTATCCATGGTTTTAATCGTGGTCGAGACCAGACTCATGTGGCTCACTCGACCTGTGACGCCAGCGGCGTTGATCAAGTCTCCCACATCGTAGGGACGATAAATTAAGATCATCATCCCAGAGGCAAAGTTCGACAGGGTATCTTGCAAGGCAAAACCAATAATCACACCCGCGATACCAAAGCCTGCGAGCAGCGGCCCAAGTTCGATCCCAAGTTGAGACAGGGCGATCAAGAGTCCGATAGTAAAGACGGCTTTGCCTGATAGCGAAGTAAAGAAGTCTTGTAATAGCTTGCTCAAATTCAATTTAGAATTGCTAACAGTATTCTTCACTATCTGTTTGGCTAACTTACCCGCGAGACCCGCGATAAATAAGATCAAGCAGAATACAAATAACTTAAACACGACCGTAGGGCCATGATTTATCGCTTGTTCCTGCGCCGTGTTCAGCCATTGCTCGATTAAGCTTGAGGCCACATCAAAGCTCAACACATCCTGAGTAATATCGCCTGACACACTGAACAAGGTCTTTTTCAGCGCGGCGGTGTCTTGGCCTAAAGCATCGAGTAAGTTGATGTCGATATTTAAGCTTTGGCTATTTTGGGCTAAGCGTTCCTTTAGCATCATCACGTGGCTGGTTTGCGCCGACGTAACGTCTTTGCCCGCACTGGTTGCGGTATCGACCGCAGTTTGCAGTTGCTGCTGAGTGTAAGTCACTAAACTTTCAAGCATATCTGCACGCGCAATTAAAATTTGCAGCAGTGACTTTTGCGCTTCACTAATATCTTGGCCAACTTGTTCGAGCCAATTGAGTGTCTCGAGTTGTTGTTTGTAATAGGTGTCTTTGTCTAATTCGCGCTTAGAGATATCGAGCAGAATCGCATCATCTGTGCCCGAGCCTAGTTGCTGCTCTAATTTATCAATGTTGTCATCGATATAGATATCAATCTGTTGGATGTAGTTCAATTGCCCTTGGATCAATGGCTGCAGAAAAGCACTGTCGATCGGTGTTGCTTCGAGCAGATCTTTAATCTTATTACGTAACTGTAAGGTTTTGTTTTGAATGCGATATTCGACAATCGTCTTCAACTCACCTTTTGCATGTTTTAGTTTATGGATATCGGTATCGATAGCCTGTTGCAACATAGCCAGTTCAGCTTTGACCGCCACTGGTGTGGTTGATGTGTTATCGGTTACCGCGACAGGTTCGGCTTGCGTTGGAGATGAAAGGCTTAACAATGGAATAAATAGGGCAAACACTAGAGCGAGGTAGCGATGCATAGGAATGGTCTTAAGTTGAAATATGTTTGGTTATGATAGTGGCTGCCGGATTGACTGTAAAACGCCGTCGCGTGAAATTGGCCTCGGAGCTAAGGTTTTTTGTAGTAGGGGTGTATTAGGCTTATTGCTGGGCTCGTGGCTTTACCCGTATCTTCGACAATATTAGCCTTTTATCAGTATTTGCTGGCCGTAGTCTGGCAGGGATCTGGTAAACTTGCGCATCGCTATTTAGGAATCGTGTTTTCATGTTGTGTTCCCATTGTAATCAGTACATCAAGGTCAGTGATATCACCCAGCAAAGAGGCAAAGGTTTTGATGCCCAAGTGCGTTGTCCCCACTGCACCGCTTGGTTAGGCCGTAGCCCAACATTGGCTAAGCTTAAGTTATTAGGCTTTTATTTGAGTGTGTTTACGGCGGGATACAGTTATTTCGATGCCTCAGTGCGGCACTTTGCGATCCCTGTGATGATTTTTTCGCTGATGTTGTTGTTCGTGAGTCACTTTATGGACCAAGTGATCACCATTGAAGCGCCGGAACCCGTCGATGATAGTGACCAAAGACAGAAGTACCGATAACAAGAAGACTATTTGTTGAGGCAAAAATGAGTCGAGCGCCTTTAGCGGGCGCTCAAGGTATAGCGAAGCAGGTGTTTATTGTGGCTAATTATCGCCGTCGCGAGTGGGCCTTTGCTTACTGAACGACTTGTTCTTGGGCAGCTAAGGAATGCTCAACGTAGTAAATTCCACCAAATATCACCACACTGAAAATCACTATCCCTAAGATAATCCCTAAGTTTTCACGAAAAAATGCTAGCATGTGAGTGGCCTTTTGGTGGTTGAAAATGGACGCCATATCGAGCTCAATTTCGCCGTTGTGCTCGCTGACATAAAAACTAAATACACTATAGTTACACTCACTTAAGCTAATCTTAAATGCACTCTTTACCAGCACTCCCGTAAGGTTTCGCCGTTATGGACGAGGCAAGTTGCCGCTAAGATTACCCTGCTCAAATATCTTGTAACCTTTTGCAAAGTGATTACCTTATTGCAACTTGCTATGGCCCTGACATAGACTTATGCGACTTTTTAACTATGGGGACGACTGAGTGAGACTTAAACGTCACATTAGACGCACGATTTCGATATGGCTTTCGGCCATCTTGATATTGCTGTCTTTTGCCGCCTCAGCCCATAGTGTGACCCATCTTGACGATGGGGCTAAGACTCACTGTACCCTGTGCTTCCATCAGCACCAGCTCAACAAGATTCTATTGACCCAACCGCTGACGCTTAATTTAGGCGTACAGCATTTCGATGTGGTCGAATTTGTTTTACCCCCATCCATTTCTGAACACGTCAGTGTTTATCGCAGTCGTGCGCCTCCTGTCACGCTCTAAATCAACTCAAACATTTTAACTTATTGTATTTCTTGATGACTTTATATCAGTCGTCGAGTGCTAGTTGTATTTTGGAGATATCATGACTGTTTTAAATACCCGAATTTCTTTGGTGGCTTTGGCGTGTGCGTTTGTATCGCCTAGCTTATTGGCTGAAGATTCGAGCCTCACGAACCCAGCGATCAGCGCCGTATTAAATGGTTACTATCAAACGGGTGAGCGCCCATTAGCCGAGAGTCCAGATGGCTTTGGTTTAGGCGAGACTGAACTGGCGATGAGTGCCAATATCGATGATATGTTTTACGGTAAAATCACCGCAGTAGTTGAAATGCATGACGGTGAGACTGAGCTGAATCTTGAAGAAGCCTTTATTCAAACCATGGCGATGCCAGCGGGATTTTCTATCCGTGGTGGTCGTTTCCTATCGGACATTGGTTACCTCAATAACCAACATTTACACACAGATTCTTTCACCGACCGTCCTGTGGTTTACCGTGCATTTTTAGGCGGCCATTATTTTGATGATGGTATACGTTTCAACTACGTAGCACCGACTGACTTGTATTGGACTATGGGCGTTGAAGCCTTTAAGGGCGACAGTTTACGTGCCGCCGATGAGCATGGTGAGCGTGAGTTTAAGAAGGTCGGCGTTTATACCTTGTACTCAAAAATCGGTGGCGACATCGGCGATAACAGCTCATGGCAAGCGGGTTTAAGTTACCTGCGTAACGAGAATGGCCAAGTGACCGCCCATGAAGAAGGCGAGCATGAAGATGAGCATGACCATGATGATGAGCACGCAGGTCATAGCCATGCCGCATCTTACACAGGTAAAAATACCTATGGTGCTGATTTTGTTTATAAGTGGGCGCCTAACGGTAACTACAAATATCAAAATCTTACCGTGAGCGGCGAGTATTATCGTGTAAGCGATTTTACCCCAGTCGATCTGCATCCTGAGGATGCGCCGAGCCAAGATTACCACCAAGGTTGGTATCTGAGCAGTGTGTACCAATTCACGCCGAGCTGGTCAGCGGGTGTGCGTTATGGTGAAGCGGATACGCAAGAGCTCCATGGCGATCATTTCCATGGACAGAAGTTGAAAGAATCTGAGGTGAGTTTGGCTTGGCATTCTAGCCACTTCTCGACGGTTCGTTTCCAGTATACCAATCAAAAGGGTACTAACTTCGACGGAATTGAAGACGACAACATCTTCACTATTCAATATATTATGTCTCTGGGGGCTCACGGTGCGCATCAATTCTAATTTAGCTAAATTGGCCGCAGTGGCCTTATCTGTCACTTATACCGGTTTGGCCCACGCCGAACTGAACGTGTTTGCCTGCGAACCTGAATATGCAGCATTAGCGAAGGAGCTGGCTCCTACGGCGAGCATCTATTCGGCAACGACAGCATTACAGGACCCGCATCAAGTGCAGGCACGTCCGAGCTTGATCGCCAAAATGCGTCAGGCGGATCTTGTGGTCTGCGCCGGTGCCGATCTTGAGGTGGGTTGGTTGCCTATGCTGCAGATGAAGTCGGCAAACGCAAAAGTGCGCTCAACCGATCAAGGCTTATTTTTCGCCGCCGATCAAATCGAGACCTTAGATAAGCTGGCCAGTGTCGATCGCAGCATGGGTGATGTGCATGCCCAAGGTAATCCACATATCCATTTCGATCCGACGCGTCTGTTAAACGTCGCCACGGCGCTGAGTGCTAAGCTGGCTCAATTAGATCCTGCTGGCGCAGCTGATTATCAAAAATCACTGGCAGATTTTACCACTCGCTGGCAAGCCGCAGTCCCGCGTTGGGAAGCGCAAGCTAAGGGATTACAAGGTAAAAAAGTGATTGCTTACCACTCAAGCTTCAGATACTTATTCAACTGGATTGGTATCGAGCAAGTGGCGGATTTAGAGCCTAAACCGGGTTTAGCTCCGACTAGCGGCCATTTAGCGAGTCTGCTGACGCGCGCCGAGCAAGGGGATATTCTGGCGGTGGTCGTGGCCTCTTATCAGGACGAGCGCGGTGCAAAATGGCTGGGTGAAAAAGCGAACTTGCCCGTGGTGATGTTGCCTATGTCTGTGGGTGGCAACGATAAGAGCCAAGATTTATTTAGCCTTTATGACAGCGTGATTTCCCTCTTAAATGGAGTGAAATAAACCTATGTTTGATCTTGAACTGATGTCGATTCTGTTGCCTGCATTGGCAGCGGGGATCTTAGTGTTGTCGACGCATATTGTACTTGGGAGACAAGTACTTAAGCGTGGCATCATCTTTATCGATTTAGCGATAGCGCAAGTTGCCGCCTTAGGCGCGATTGTCGCTCACATGGACCACAGGTTAGAAGACATGCCGTTTGCTAATGTGTGGATGCCAGCGTTGTTTGCCCTCGCGGGCGCAGGGTTTATCGCTTGGTTATCTAAGCGGATGGCGGGTGAGTTGGAGGCAATGATCGGCTGCTTTTATGTGTTGTCTGCGGTAGCGGCTATGTTGCTGCTGGCGAACGACCCACACGGCGCCGAGCTGTTAAAGCAATTGATGTCAGGTCAGATCCTGTGGGTGAGTTGGTCACAACTGATTTTGCCAGCAGTGGTATATTCACTGGTGCTATTGGCGATATTCCTGCGTCCCCAGATGTTGGATGGTGCTGGGTTCTATCTGTTATTTGCGCTGGTCATTACCTTGTCGGTTGAATTAGTGGGCGTTTATCTGGTGTTCAGTACTTTGATATTGCCCGCTTTAGCACTGAACAAGTACCGCGGTAAAGGTCGGTTATTTTACGCTTACCTCGTCGGTTTGTTGGGTTATGTTCTAGGATTAGTCCTGTCGGCAACCTTAGATCTGCCCAGCGGTGCGGCGATTGTCGCGACTTTGGCCGTGAGCGCCTTAGTGATCCGTTTAGTGTTAGCTAAAGTTGCGCCTCAGACAACGGGATCTGAAATCCTGCCAAAGCACCACGCTTAGATAAATATTGATATAAAAGCCCATAGATACACTGGATTTTCAGTATATCGATGGGCTTTTTTGCTTGCTTGTTAGCAAGTCAGCTTACAGATGTAAACAATATATTGAGTCCCAAAGCCATGGTAGCTATACTGACGCCACTTTTACAGTCGGAGTAAATCGTGCTTTTAATCGTCAGATCAATGCTGTTGGCGGTGTCATTGTTGCTTGCCTTTATTTTTGGTGGCTTAGTGTGTTTATTAAGACCTCGCCACCGCGACAATGTACATATGTTCGCCAAGATCTTCTCATCGGTCGCTCCGATCCTTGGGATCAAAGTGATTGTACGTCGACATAAAGATGTGCAGGATGGTCCCTATATTTTCCTCGCAAATCATCAGAATAACTTCGATCTTTTCACTCACACGACTGCGGTACCTAAAGGGACTGTGAGTTTGGGCAAAAAGAGTTTGGCGTGGATGCCATTATTCGGTCAAATCTATTGGTTGTCAGGAAATATTCTGATCGACCGCAAAAACCGTCACAGTGCTTTTGATACTATGGCGAAAACCGTGGAAAAAATTAAACAGAAGAATTTGTCTGTGTGGATTTTCCCTGAAGGGACACGTTCACGTGGTCGCGGTTTGTTACCTTTTAAAGCGGGCGCTTTCCATACGGCGATTGCGGCGGGGGTGCCTGTTGTGCCGGTATTGGCCTCGTGCCAAAGCCACATTAAGCTCAATCGCTGGAATAACGGTGTAGTCATTATCGATATGATGGCACCTGTGCCGACCGCAGGTTTAGATAAAGCCGATGTGAAAAACTTCTCTGCGCAAATCCATGCCAGCATGTCGGCGAGATTTGCTGAGATAAATCAAGAGGCGGCAGCACTTATGGGTAAAACTCTCGCGAGTGATGACGTATAATGCCAATTTGAGCCAGATTTACCTTAACGGAGACAAATCCATGTCTATTGAAAGTCAGTTAAAAGCCCAACTTGCAGAGAATCGTGACATAGTGCAAGCCCTGCTTGACGATGGCTCAGAGCCTGATGCGGAATATATTATTGAGCATCACTTTTCATCGACCAATTTCGATCGTCTCGAAAAAGCCGCAGTAGATGCCTTTAAATTAGGTTTTGAGGTAAACGATGCTGAAGAAATGGAACTGGAAGATGGTTCAATTATTTTCTGTTTCGATGCTGTCGCGCACCACAAGCTAGATGTTGAATTACTGGATAAAGCCGCAGAACAACTGCTGCAATTAGCGGTAAAACAGAAAGTGGAATATGACGGTTGGGGCACCTATTTTGTCGGTGATGAAATGGATGACGAAGAAGATGAAGACGACGAAGAAGATGATGGTTTCCCTCATTAATTCGCGCGTGAATATCTAATCTATATCCGCTTTAAATAAAAATGCCCATCTATGATGGGCATTTTTATTAGGTGGATATTTTAAGTTTGGCTGATTTTTTTCGCAGTTGTACTGGTATGCAGAACGCTGCAATTACGGCCTTTTTGCTTGGCTTCGTACAGCGCTTTATCGGAGCAAGAAATCCAGCTTGAGCTGCTGGTGATGTGGGAACCAATTTCGCATACACCTAAACTCACAGTCACAGAGATCTTCAAGCTTTCATACACTATGACGGATGCGGCGATTTTTTCCCTGAGCCGCTCGGTAAAATTCATCGCGTCTGCGCCGCTGGTTTTGGGCAATACAACCGCAAATTCTTCGCCGCCATAACGTCCGGCGCAATCGGTCTCACGCAGGGATTGGCTGAGTAAGTGGGCGATATGCTGGATCACTTTATCACCCGCCAGATGACCATAGCTGTCGTTGATATGTTTAAAGTTATCGATATCTATCATCACTAAACTTGCCATGCCTGAGTAGCGGGCATACATGTCGTACTCATGGTCTAAACATTCTTGCCAATGACGACGGTTATGCAGCTGAGTCAAACCATCGGTTTGGCTTAGGCGCTCGAGTTGCTCGTTCGCGGCTTTAAGTTGTAACTTGTTGATGGCAATATCAGTCACATCATAAATAATCACGCTGATATGGGTCACTTGCCCTGTAAGCGATGCCAGTGGCAACAAGGTCACGTTTTGGTACATGTAGTCTGCACGGCCTGTGATCGGGCGGTAGTTTTTAAATTGGAAAACGTATGGCCTTTGTTCCCAGCTGATAAAGGCACGGTTTTTAAGCATGAAAACCGATTCCATTTTCTGCTTTAACCAAGTGGCGGGCAGATCGGGGAAGCGGGTAAACAGGTTTTGACCTTTGATCGAATTAGGGGAAACACCGCTGTGATTCTCCATAAAACCGTTCCACAGCTGGATATTGTAATGGCGATCTAATACCACTAATCCCACCTCTATGGTTTGCACCATATCGATGAGCCAGTGTAGTTCGTTCATTGCGCTTTGGTCGTTTGACATAGGATAAAATCCAACTGGTTAATCGATTAAATAGCCGAGTTTAAAACTAAGCGTAGGGATAGAATCCTCGGTGAAGAGCAGTAACAAATCGCATTGAATATTATGATCTTCAATCCGATAGTTGATCTCCATAGCCAAAGTTCGTTGCCATTTCTCTGAATTATCATGGATCAGATCGTTAACCGTGCAGTGCCGTCCTAGCACGACAGGGTGAGCCTGACTAAATTTCATGTCGAGCTGTTCAGAAATGCCGTTAAGGAAGGCGCCGATTAACACGTTTCCGGTATCGATCAGGACTTCTATCTCAGTATTTTTATCTTCAGGATTGGCTAATCCCATCAGCTTGGCCATGTCCTTAAAGCTGGAGTCATGGAACAAGAGCAGAGCTTCACCCGCAATTCCCGCCCCAATAAAACCTTGGCAAAGAGCCGATACGGTCGAGCTTTCTTCCGTGGCCTTGAGTGCCATGGTCAACTCACTCACCTCAAGCACGTTCACGTTGGGGATGGGCAGTAACACGAAGACATCGAGTAACTTAGCTAACAGATCGGCGGCGCGGCCCATGGCGACGTTGGCAATTTCTTGGCAAGCGTCACGCATATCGACTTTGATCATCGGGACTTCGTCGGCGATATCTTTCTGCGTCAGGGTTAAGATGCCGTAATCTTGCAAAATGTTACTGATGGCATCGGCACTGACGGGTTTTTGAATAAAATCTAATGCGCCTAAGGCTTTGACTCGCTCGTGAGCTTTGATTTGAATGTCGCCAGAGACCACAATGATCAGCGCGGGGAGATCCTGCTGCTGCACGGTTTGCAGTACTTCATAACCGTCCATCACTGGCATGTTGAGATCGAGAAACACCACTTCGCCTTTTCCAGCGCGGATAGCATCAAGGCCTTCGGCACCATTGGTCGCATAAGTAATTTCCACATCCCACTCTTTTGGGAGCGTGCGGGCCATTTGCTTACGTGCCATGGCGGAATCGTCACAGATGAGTACAGATATTGACATGCTGACTAGTGATCCTTATTTGCCCATTAATTGAAGATAACACTTATTTTTCAGGTCCGACTGACGAATTGCATTCTTCGGGCAAGTCTGATTTATATCATCTAGATGTAACTTATAGATATTATTGATTAATTTATTTTTTCGCTGACATTAAAATTTGGCTCATTATTGAATCACATGATGCAAAATTTTAAATCGAGCTGGCTAATTTTTAGCAAATAACAAGGATGTAACGAATAAAAAGGACGACTGAGTCCATCTGTTTGCGGCGTTATCCTTAGCGGCAAGTACAGTGTTATATAAGCGTCGATGTTGGCGGCGAGGTAACTTCATTGCCGAGTTCGATAAGTCTATCTCATCGAAAGATACATTAGGATTACCGCACGTATTGGCGACAGCCTAACATAAGTTGCCTTCAGTCCATGTTTGAATTGGCAATATTTTGACTCAAGTCAAAAAACAGGCTTATGTTATATCTTTTAGTGAATCATTCCAAACGTGTTAACATTTATTCTGGACTGACCAGTAACGGAATATTTCATGAGTGGCCAAAGTGTACAAGTCAAAATCGATGATGGCATCGCCTATGTGTTGCTTAATCGTCCTGAAAAAATGAATGCGATTAACTATTTGATGTTTAGTGATCTCGACCGTGCGATTAAAAAGATCAAATCTAATCGTGGGGTACGAGCCGTGATCCTCTCGGGGGCGGGTGGCCATTTTAGCTCTGGGCTCGATGTCAAAAGCGTGATGTCGGCACCCATGCAGGCAGTTAAGTTACTGTTTAAGGGCTTACCTGGGAATGCTAACTTGGCACAGCGGGTGTCATTAGGTTGGCAAAACTTGCCTGTACCTGTGATTGCCGTGCTTGAGGGCTGTTGCTATGGCGGCGGTATGCAAATCGCCTTGGGCGCAGATGTACGCATCGCTAGCCATGACTGTAAGTTATCGATCATGGAGGCGAAATGGGGACTCGTGCCTGATATGGCGGGGTTGGTCGCGTTAAGGCAAATCATGCCTAAGGATCAAGCTATGCTGCTGAGCCTGACGGCAAAAGTGCTTGAGAGTCATGAAGCGCTGACCTTAGGACTCGTGACCCAAGTGAGCGAGACGCCGATGGAAGCGGCGCAACAATTAGCGCAGCAACTGATGCAAACCTCGCCGGATGCGGCTGCGGCCATCAAACTCAGTATTAACCGTAGTTGGACGGCTTCGGTGCGGAGTCTACTTTGCCGTGAGTCGATTAGTCAGATTCGCTTGTTGTTAGGCAAAAATTGCAAGATAGCGGCGACGCGCCAGCTCAAAGATCCACAAAAACCCTATCAAGATCGCCAATCGGGTTGGTAGTGCTATTTGGCTCGAATTAGTTGGAATCGTGGCGTTTACTGCGCGCCGCTCATGCGGGCGGCAAAGCCTTTAATCGCATCTAAGCAATTCTGCCACGCGCTCTCGTTGTCTAAATTGAGCGCTAAGCGGGTTTGGCGATAGTTAGGGCTTTCTAAGGTTACGGCTAAAACCTTACGGTTAGCGGCCGTTTCTAATGAGGCGGGGTGACCGTCTGGCGATTGGATATCTAAAATCGGTAAGGTGAGTTTCGCCAGTTGCTCCGCGAGTGCTTGATTGAGCTTTTCGTCCTCACGATAGGGATTGATGACGATTAGCACATCGGGATCGGCAATTTTCTTCTGACTTAATAAGCTAATCAATAATCCAGCGCTTTGGTCGGCGGTGATCAAAATGCGTTTGCCCGCATAGTCTGCGCCGACCGCATCTAACTGCGACATGCTTTGGACCAGAAAGTCTTCCTGCTCTTGCAGATGTTTGCTGTTATCTTCGGGCTTGATTTTAGGGCTAGGTTTGTTGGAAGGTGAGCTTAATTGCGCAGCGCCGGGTGAGGTGACTTCAGTGGCGGCGGTGGCAAAATTGGCCGCAGGCAGCTCTGTTGGCGGGGTTAAACTTAAACTTGCCCAACCGGCAGGATTAATATTACGGCGCACAAACGCCATCAGCCCCGGCGCGTCTGCCGTGCCGTTGGTGGCGGGCAGAATGATCGCCGCACCGAGTTTCTTTTTACCTTCCCATGCTCTCACCAACAAATCGTAGGGCTGATTGTCTATGGTGATTTGTTTGACTTCATTCTCGGGTAAATAGCGGTTATTTAATTTTTTGGCACTGACTTCAGCTGGCGTTGGCGCAGCTGTTGCTGGGTCTGCCGCGCGGGTAGAGATGGCTGTGAAACCAAGCATAAGGCAAAAGAGAAGCGAAATAATGCGTGCCATAGAATTGATAACCACCTGTGTAGTCTCATAAATTCATCAGTGCTTGAGTATAACCTGAACAATTACCAAAAAGTGAACTTTCCTCGCCAAAGAGTGGCGCCTCAGTATTTGATATAATCAAGTTAATTTTGAGGACGTCGCTTGGCATCAAAGTCGTTTGGAATCCAAAGCCACAGGGCATAAAAAAGCCCAGCGCTTTAGCTGGGCACATTGATGGAAACCTGTGGTTCGGCTCGGGCCTATACGTGGCTGACGAGTACCATGCGGATCGCATCGAGTTGTAACTGGCTGGCATCCAGATAAGTGTTTAACTCTTGCATCTGATTGCGCAGGTACTCCAATTCTTCCTCACGGATATTGGGGTTCACCGCCTTAAGTGACTCTAAACGATCAAGCTCTGTGCTCAGTTGTTGAGTCATTTTCTCTCTGGCTTGGGCAACCATTTCATCGACAACCACTTGAGCATATTCTTCACCCTTAGCAAATAACGGATGCAGAATTGGCTGAGATGCGGTGACTAACTTGCCGCCAATATGACGATTCACCGCGCTCAGTTGTTTATCGAAACTGGCGTAATCCACTTTAGCCGACAGATCGTTCCCGTTTTTATCCAGCAACACGCGAATGGGTGTTGGTGGTAAATAACGGTACAACTGGCTCGACTTAGGGGCAGAAGCATCGGCCATGTAGATGAGTTCTAAGAATAAGGTGCCAGCTGGCAGGGCTTTATTCTTCAGAATGGCAACGCTGGTGGTGCCGGTTTCAGAACCTGTGATCAGATCTAGCCCCGTTTGCACCAGTGGATGCTCTTGGGTGATCAGCGCAATATCATCGCGTGATAACGCTGTGTCACGATCAAAGGTCACTGTTACGCCATCTTCTGGCAAGCCAGGGTAAGTTGGGAACATCATGTGCTCACTCGGGCGTAGAATAATCGAGTTTTCACCTTTATCTTCTTGATCGACGCCGATAATATCCCACAGACGGATCACTGAACCGATCAAATGGGTATCACCATCATTCTGGGCGAGGCGCTGTACGATAGCCTGTGCCTTCTCGCCGCCGTGTGAGTTGATTTCCAGCAGCTTGTCGCGGCCTTGTTCCATGGCGTGCTTGAGTTCTTTATAGCGGCTCTGGGTGTGGTTGAGCAGGTTTGTCAGCTCATCGCTGTCATCACCCACAAGCACGTTTAGCAGATCTTCGGCAAATTCACTGTAAAGCACATGGCCACTCGGGCAAGTGAGCTCGAAGGCGTTCAGCCCTTGGTGATACCACTGCATCAAGCGTTCTTGGGCGGTATCTTCAAGGTATGGTAAGTGAATTTGGATATCATTTTTCTGGCCGATACGGTCTAAACGACCGATTCGCTGTTCCAATAGATCGGGGTTTAGCGGCAGATCGAATAGCACTAAGTGGCTGGCAAACTGGAAGTTACGGCCTTCAGAGCCAATTTCAGAACAGATCAACGCCTGCGCGCCGCCTTCCTCTTGGGCAAAGTAAGCGCCGGCTTTATCGCGCTCGATAATCGACATGCCTTCGTGGAATACCGTTGCTTGAATCCCTTCGCGGGTACGCAGGGCTTCTTCTAAGCTCAGGGCTGTTTCCGCTTGGCTGGCGATGATCAGCACTTTTTTGCTGCGGTGTGATTTTAAGAACTCAATTAACCAATCCACACGGGGATCGAACTTCCACCAACTGGCGCTGTTATCTTCAAATTCTTGATATAACTTTTCAGGGCTAAGGGCTTGCGCCGCTTTTGCCTCTAATGACTTGTGTCCGCCCATCATGCCACTGACGCGTGCGGCAGTTTGATATTGATCTGGCATGGCGTGGGGATAAGCGTTAAAGAAACGCTTTGGAAAGCCTTTTACCGAGGCGCGGCTGTTACGGTATAACACGCGGCCAGTACCGTGACGGTCGAGTAATTCTTGCAGTAATTCGCTGCGGGCAGCTTGTTGTACTTCGGTATCAATACCGTCGGCTTGGATTAAACGAATACTTGGGCTGATGTCTTTTTCGCCCAGTAATTCGGTCAAGCTGTTGATGGCGGCATCGGATAATTTAGCGTTGCCAGCTAAGGCTTCGGCGGCAATGGCGACGTCTTTATAGCTGTCTTCTTCGGCTAGGAAGGCATCGTAATCGTAGAAACGATCTGGATCGAGCAGGCGTAAACGGGCGAAGTGACTCTCATGGCCAAGTTGATCCGGCGTTGCGGTTAACAGTAACACGCCTGGGATCACTTCGCTTAATGCTTCAACCACTTGATAGGCGCGGCTTGGCGCTTCTTCGGTCCATTCTAAGTGGTGCGCTTCGTCAACCACTAACAGATCCCAATCGGCATCTAGGGCTTGATCGAGACGTTTTTTCTTACGCAGTAATTCGAGTGAGCAAATCACTAACTGCTCTGTGTAGAATGGATTGTCGTGATCGGCATAGGCTTCTACACAACGATCTTCATCAAATACCGAAAAGCGCAGGTTAAAGCGGCGCAGCATTTCCACTAACCACTGATGGCGCAGAGTATCGGGCACGATAATCAGAATGCGTTCGGCGCGGCCGGTCAGCAGTTGTTGGTGAATAATCAGGCCCGCTTCAATGGTTTTACCTAAACCCACTTCATCGGCTAACAGTACGCGCGGTGCATAGCGACGCCCGACTTCATGGGCAATCCACATTTGATGCGGAATAAGTCCAACGCGTGGACCTTGCAGACCCAGCAGATCCGATGAGGCCAGTTTATGGCGCAACATTTGGCACTGATAACGCACACCAAAACGGTCGAGGCGATCGATTTGGCCGGCGAATAAACGGTCTTGGGGTTTATTGAAACGAATATTATGGTTCAGCAGGGTTTCACGCAGTGTAGCTTGCTCGCCTGTCTCACTGTGAATGCCGTGATAGATCACTATCCCGTCTTTCTCGGTCAATTCACTGACCGCAAGGCACCAGCCTTCATGGCTTTCAACCGAATCGCCGGGATTGTATATAACGCGTGTCAGAGGGGCTTCTGCTCGGGAGAACATGCGGTTCTCACCCGTGGCAGGGAATAATACAGTGACCATACGGCCTTCTACTTGAACCACAGTTCCTAAACCAAGCTCTGACTCGGTATCACTTATCCAACGTTGACCTAAGGCGAACGGCATCTTAAATTCTCATTTCTAGGCGGACTCTAACAAAGGGCGCGTATGTTATACCAATACTCGTGATATTTAAATCGCCCTCTCACCCGTTAGAGCCTAATTCCCAGAGTGCTAGATTACAAATTGTACAAGCGACAAAATTGTCGTGCCAACACATGAAATTGTCACGCTAATGTCACATCCGCGGTTATACACTGCCTCGAGTCTGTATGGTAAACAATGGTTGCTGTATTGTTATCTCGTGAGTTTGGTGCCAATATCAATTTAAGGTTTAAGTGTGAGTTAAGTGCTATCAACTTGAACCTTATGATCATTCTTTGCCATAAGCTTTGCCAGTAATAGGAGCCGTGTAACTTTTATTGAGACTCAAAAGTGTGTTTAAACTTTTATGAAGCACTCTGGAGGCGCCATGGAACAAGACGACAGAAAGTTGTTTGTACTGGATACCAATGTGTTACTACATGAACCTTTGGCGATCTATTCGTTTAAAGAGCACGATGTGGTCATTCCGATGACTGTGCTAGAAGAGTTGGACCAGATTAAAGATCGAAAGAGTGACGTGAGTCGGGATGCTAGGGTTGCTATCAGGGCATTGGAAGATACCCTAGGCGGTGAAACCACCCCTGAGCAGATTATCAATGGTGTCCCTTTACCCAGCCGAGAGGGACATGCCGATGCCGTCGGTTCGCTCTCAATTTTCCCTGATCACCTTGTCGATTTTACCTTAGGCGCCCTGCCGGGAGATGGAAACGACAATCGTATAATCAACACCGCCCTACATCTGCAAAATCTGAATCATCCCCGTACCGTTGTCTTAGTCACCAAAGATATCAATATGCGCCTTAAAGCCAAAGGTGCGGGTATTCAATTGGTTGAGGATTATCGAACCGACCAGTTGATCGATGATATTCGCTTCCTCAGCAAAGGTTTTTACCAGTTCGAAGGTAATTTTTGGGAACACTTGAATAAGGTCTCCACCGAGCGTCACGGTAGACATACAGTGCATGAAGTGCCGCTCAAAGATCTCGAAAATGATAATTTTTACATTAACCAATATCTTATCGATACAGAGTCGGATTTTTGCGGCCGTGTTACCGATCGCACTGACACCCATCTACACATTTTAGATCTTGGCCGTGAGCGGGTGAAAAACCTCGAGGCATGGGGTGTTAAACCTAAAAACGTTTATCAAGGTATGGCACTACAGGCGCTGCTCGATCCCGATATCGATCTGGTGATCTTAACTGGCCCCGCCGGTTGCGGTAAAACCTTGCTCGCCATGGCCGCGGCGTTGGAACTGGTGGTCGAGCGTAATCGCTACGACAAAGTGATTGTCACCCGTAACACCCCTGAAATCGCCGAATCTATCGGCTTCTTGCCCGGCACGGAAGAGGAGAAGATGATGCCTTGGCTGGCCGCCATTACCGACACGCTCGAAGTGCTGCATAAGAATGATGTGAATCCCACCGGCAGCATGAACTACATCATGGAGAAGGCTAACATTCAGTTTAAATCGATTAACTTTATGCGCGGGCGTTCGATCCAAAACTCCATAGTGCTACTGGATGAATGTCAAAACCTCACCGCCTCGCAGATCAAAACCATGATCACCCGTATGGGCGAGGGCACAAAGCTGATTTGCTGCGGTAACTTAGCGCAAATCGACTCTAACTACTTAACCGCAGTGACCTCAGGTTTAACCTATATTGTTGAACGTTTTAAAGACTTTGAAGGCAGCGCCAACGTGTATCTAAATGGTGTGGTGCGTTCACGCTTAGCGGAATACGCCGAAGAGCATCTCTAAAGAGAGTCGGTTTAATTTAGCGTAATAACAAGGCCTCAGATATTGAGGCCTTACTTTTAGGAAGTAGAAGATTTTTAATCGACTTATCAGTGGTATGAGTAGCCTTTATCGGACAATTATTTTATGTGATTGGCAGTTCCTTCCTGCTACTATATGGAGCTCATAGCTTTTGCCGCCGTTGGCTGAAATCAAGCGCTGCAATCAAGGGTAGTGGATGAAATCGAGTGAGCCGGATCTGCAACTAAAATCGCCGATCCAGAAGAACTACAACCGTGCCGTTTTTTATACGTACATCGGCGTTATCGTCATGTCTTTGTTGACCGCATGGATGTTTTTCGACCGCCAAAAAGCCCAGCAGATGGAGCAGCGTGAAGAACAGGTTCAGCGGCATGTTCTGCAAATCGATTTGTTACTCGAGTCGAGCATTAGAGCGGTAAAAAGCTTACGTGACGTTGCCGTGGATCATTTGCGCTTAGGCGAACTCGTCCGTAAAGAGCGCTTACCCCAATACGGTAAATTTAACGAAAGTGGCCAGTATTTTACCTTAGAACCTAGCTACGCCCAGAGCGGTGAACCTTTTACCAACATGGGTAGGATTACTGGTGCAGGTTCCCTCGATGGCCGCAGCGACAAGTTCTATCAAGAGCTTGAGATGTTGTTTGAGTTGTCACTGTCATTCCCCGTCGCCAAAGAAGCCGCCCCGAAAGCCTCGGCAATTTATTACCTGTCGAAAAGTAGGATTATGTCCTATTTCCCTTGGTCGAATGACGATCAACGATTTAGGGACGAATTACTCAACAAGAAACAGTTCCAATATGCCACCCCGGCCATGAACCCGCAGCGCAGTGTGTTTTGGAGCGAAGCCTATGTGGACTCCACCGGTAAAGGTTTATTGACCACTTTAGGTGTGCCTGTTTATTTGGACGATGAGTTCATTGGCTCAATCAACTTGGACATGACGCTTGCCTCGTTAGCGCGGCAAATTCGGGTCTACTTTAAGATGCCGGGCACTGTGATTTTGCTCGACCAACAGAACAATATTTTATCCCACAGCGATTTTGATAGCTCAGACATTAATCGGGTCTATCACATCAGCCAACGTATTCCCTCTGAGCTGCATTCTTTACCTGAGTCGGAATTGTTCGATGCCCATGATGGCATCATACGTAACGGCTATTACATCCACTCGGTTGCCCTGCATAACGCGCCTTGGCGTTTACTGTATTTGCAGGATGAAGACGACCTATTCCAAGACTCGTGGGAAAAACTACAGCTGACCTTTATTTTGGTGGTGATCGCCCTGTCTGTGTTGGTGACCATAGTGCATTGGCAGACGCGTCGATCTTTTGTGAGCCCAGCCTCGCGACTACTGTCGCACCTAGAGGGTTGCTCCCAAGAGCCGCGTAAGCCACCGGAGAAAATCACCCGCGGCTGGGAACCTTGGTTCTTGCTAGTCAGTCGGATTTTTGAGGAAAACAAACAATACACCCACCATTTAGCGGAGCAGAATAAGCGGCTCGATAAGCTAGTGGCGCGGCGTACTGAACGCTTAAAAGACACCACAGAGCGGCGTGAGCGCGAATATGCGCTACTGCGTTCTTTGCTTGACTCAATCCCAGAAGCTATTGTCTTTAAAGACAAAGAAGGCAACTACTTAGGTTGTAACAAGGCGGCTGAGCGCATGCTGGGTTACACAGAGAGCGAGATGATAGGTTTGTCATCTGAGGATCTGACCTCGCCTGAAATGGGTATACGTATCCGCGCCGAAGACGAACAAGTCCTAAAAGATCGCACGCCGCTGCGCTACCAAGAAAAGGTCGAACTAGCGGGCAAACCTGTGCTGCTCGATACCCTTAAACTGCCTTTTTATAATCGCCGCGGTGAACTGCAGGGCTTGATTGCTGTGTGGCGTGATGTGACGCGGGAATACGAATCCGCAGAACAGTTACGCCTGTCCGAAGAGCGTTATCACTTAGCTATGGATGCGGTGGAGGATGGCCTGTGGGATTGGTATTTAGACTCTGAACAGATTATTTGTAACCCTGCGTATTATTCTATGCTGGGTTATAAAACCAACGAGTTTCCAGCTCTTGTGTCGACAATTGATGAATTATCCCACCCCGACGATCGGATTCGCGTCGAGGAATACCGTGCCCAATATTTAGCAGACCCTGTCGGCGCTTACGAAATCGAATTCCGTATGTTAGGTAAAAATGGCGGCTATCACTGGGTGTTATCCCGTGGCCGTGTGGTGGAGTTCACCGCCGAAGGTCAGCCTAAGCGTATGCTCGGTACCCATAAGGATATTACCCGCCATAAGAGTAACGAAGTGGCGCTTTTAGAAGCCAAGCAAGATGCCGAATTAGCTAACCTCTACAAGAGTGAATTCTTGGCCAACATGAGCCATGAGATCCGCACGCCGATGAACGCCATTATCGGTATGTTGCAGTTGGCACAGCGCACCTCGTTAACGGCGCAGCAGAAAGATTACCTCGAAAAAGCCGGTTTCTCGGCGCAATCGCTACTGAGGATCATCAACGATATTCTCGACTTCTCTAAAATTGAGGCGGGTAAGTTGGAGCTTGAGCGGGTGCCATTCCCGCTGGATAAAGTGCTCGATCATGCCCTCGATCTCAATGCGCTCAAGGCACAGGAGCAGGGCGTTGAGTTACTCTTGTATGCCCCTGTGACAGCGGGACTCATGCTTAAAGGCGATCCGCTGCGTTTAGGTCAAGTATTGATTAACCTGCTGTCGAATGCGGTGAAATTTACCCAATCTGGCGAAATTGAGCTGGGCTGTGAAGATGTCGGTGAGCGCGATCATCGGATTACCTTGAAGTTTTGGGTGCGGGATACCGGTATTGGGATCAGCAAAGATCAGCAAGAAAAACTGTTCGATGCCTTCGCCCAAGCCGACGGTTCGACCACCCGTAAATACGGTGGCACAGGTTTAGGTTTATCGATCAGTAAGCATCTGGTGTCTATGATGGGCGGTAAGATGCAGGTGCAGAGTGAGCTTGGGGTCGGCAGTACCTTTAGCTTTACTATCAGCTTTGAGATTGCCGAAGCCGCTAAGATTGAGCCTTTCGTCGTGCCGGAAAAGCTCAATAGTCTACGTACCTTAGTCGTTGACGATAACCCAACGGCACTGCAAATTTACTCGACCTTGATGCGAGATTTCCACTTCGAAGTTGATATCGCCGCCAGTGGCGCCGAAGCGCTTTATAAACTGTCGCGGGCGCCAATCGATCTGTTATTGCTCGACTGGATGATGCCAGAAATGGACGGCAGCGATGTGGTCAGCGCCATAGACACTATGGTTGCCGAGGGCCGCTTAGCGAAACGGCCTGTGATTATCATGATGACGGCCTATGCGGCAGAGCCCTTGCAGCATGAAGTCGATAGTGCCAATGTGTTTGCCGTACTGCAAAAACCGTTCAAGGCATCGAGCCTGTTCGATGAGATTATTGCCGCTTTTGCCGATGAGCCGAGATTGAATGTGGTTCAGCCTATGGTTGAAGTCCAAGTTGAAGACGGAGAACACACAGGTTTAGTGCTGCTGGTGGAAGATAATTTTATCAACCAGCAAGTGGCCACAGAACTCCTTAAGAGCGCTGGCTATGAAGTGGTGCTGGCCGACAATGGTCAAGTGGCGCTGGATACCATTGACTCACGGCCGTTTGATGCCGTGTTAATGGATATTCAAATGCCAGTGATGGACGGGTTAACCGCTGCAAAGGCACTGCGTGAGCGTTTTAATGCCGATGAACTGCCTATTATTGCCATGACAGCCCATGCCATGTCGGGCGACAGGGAAAAAAGTTTAGCGGCGGGGATGAATGCCCACATCACTAAACCTATAGTGCTCAACGAATTATTTGAAACATTAAATCACTGGATCAAACATAAGAACCAGCATCAGAATCGTTAATTTATTTGCTCGGGGCCAGTGATGGCCTCGCGTTATTTACTGTAAATCAATCGCTTGAGATCAAGATTCATCGATAACTTATTAAGGTAAATAACGCAGCCAGCCGTATCAGGAGGAAAGATGAAACCCCAAAGTTTAGCCTTAGCCTTATCCATAGCGCTGTTAGGATTTCCCACCGTTACCATCGCAGCAGCCGCGCCTAGTGCCAAGATTATTAAGCAAAGCCAAGAGGCGAAAGGGTTTCTTAATCTCTATTACGAGGAATCTCAGGGAGAGTTGTACCTTGAGGTCAATCGCTTAAATCAGCCTTTTCTCTTGGTCACTAGTTTGCCGCAGGGTGTAGGTTCGAACGACATTGGTCTCGATCGTGGCCAACTGGGTCAGACCCGCATGGTGCAGTTTGAGCGCCAAGGTCCCTATGTTTTACTCAAGCAACTCAATACCCAATATCGTGCGAATACCACTGACGCCGCTGAGCAAAGAGCGGTTGCAGAAGCCTTTGCCGATTCAGTACTATGGCAAGGCAAAGTGATTGAGGGCAAGCCAGATCTGGTGGCAGTCAACGATCTGGTCCTCAATGATTTACACGGTGTGGCTTCCGCTTTGCAACAGACTGAACAAGGCAATTATCGGCTCGATTTGAGCCGTTCTGTCATTTTGCCCAAAGGGATTAAATCCTTTGAGAAAAACGCCGATGTCGATGTGCAACTCACCTTTAAAGGCGATGTTGCTGGCGCGCAGGTCGCACAGGTAACCCCCGATGGCACCTTAATGTCGGTGCGGATGCGTTATTCCTTTGTTGAGCTGCCCGATACTGATTATCAGCCGCGGGCTTATCATCCGATGAGCGGTTATTTGTCCGATGAGTATCAAGACTATGCGACGCCCTTTGACCAACCGTTAGCTCAGCGTTTTATCCTGCGCCACCGTTTACAGAAAGTGAATCCTGGCCCAGCGCCAAGCGAAGTCGTTAAACCTATTACTTATTATCTTGATCCTGGTGTGCCAGAGCCGATACGTTCGGCGTTACTCGATGGCGCGCGCTGGTGGGAGACAGCTTTTACTCGCGCCGGATTTATCAACGGCTTTAAAGTTGAGTTATTGCCGGTAGATGCCGATCCGCAGGATATTCGCTACAACATGATCCAATGGGTGCACAGGGCGACGCGGGGTTGGTCCTATGGCGCCGCGCTGACCGATCCTCGCACAGGTGAAATCATTAAGGGTCAAGTCACGCTCGGCAGCTTGCGTGTGCGGCAGGATTATTTGATTGCCAAAGGCTTAACCGCAGGCTGGCAGGATAGAGTGGCGGCTGAGAAAGCGGCGACAGCCTTGTCGCTGGCGCGTATTCGCCAACTGGCCGCCCATGAAGTTGGCCATACCTTAGGGCTAGATCATAACTTTGCCGCTTCGACCAATCAGGATGCCTCTGTGATGGATTATCCCCATCCGAAAATCCAGCTAAAGGGCAATGATATCGATATTTCAGCACCTTACACTACAGGTGTTAGCTCTTGGGATGATTTTACTATCGCCTATGGTTATAGCGATCAAGGCGATGCCCGTACCCAACAAGCACTGCAAGTCGACTTACTGGCCGATGTCGCCAAACGTGGCTTACGTTATATCGGTGAGGCCGATTCTCGCCAAAAGGATGGGAGTCAGGCCTATGCCAGTTTGTGGGATAGTGGTGACGATCCGATCGACCAGTTGGGTAAGCTCGACAAAATTCGCACTAAGGCGATTGCGGGATTCTCTAGTGCAGCCTTGTTACCCAATGAGCCGCTGGGCGAGCTAGCCGATGCCTTTGCGCCAATTTATTTGCTGACGCGTTATCAAATCGATGCGGTTGCTAAGTTTATTGGCGGCACTGACTATAACTATCAATCTATCGGCGAAGGCAGCCGCTGGAGCTATATTGCGCCGCAATTGCAGTTAACGGGTTTAGATGCGTTGCTTAAAACCTTAGATGCGGCGAGTTTAACTGTGCCGCAAACCTTGCTCGACAGTTTAGTACCAAAGGCGGGGAATTATCATGTCACGCGGGAATCCTTTGACTCAGGTTTAGGCGCAATTAACGATCCTCTCGGCATGGCTGAAGTATTTAGCCGCCATACTGTTAGCTTGCTATTGATGCCTAAGCGTTTGAACCGTGTCAGCCAAGCATCCATGGCCGATAGCGAGCAGTTATCGGTGACAACATTACTGGATAAGTTATTCGCGGCGACCTTGTATCAAGAAGACAAGCTTGGGCTGGTCGAAGGCGTGTGGATGCGAGTGAACGCTGTGGTGATTGATGAAGTACTGGCAACACTGCACAATCCTCAAACCTCACCAGAGGTGAGGGCTGCGATTAACGATCGCGCTCAGTTTGTGATTAAGCAATTGAAAGCGAGGTCGAATCGAGCCAATGCAAGTCTTGCTGCCCATTACACTTGGTTGCAACAAGGTCTGGCTGCGGGCTTAACCGATGCTAAGGTTAAGCTGATCCCTAAGCCGTTAACCTTACCGCCGGGATCGCCGATTTAACCCAATGAACATAGGCGCCATTAGGCGCCTATTTCTTTTGGGTTTTTTGGATAAAAGTGATCGGCTTTACGCTCTAGATGAGTAAAGCGGCGGGTGTTTTTGTAGGGCAGTTTCATAAAGCCCGATACGCCGTGACCTTGGATTTTTCCGACATGATGCAAGATGCGATCGAGGCTGGCGCGAAACGCCGCTTGCTTACGCGGATTGAGCAGCTTCAAGTAACTGTGAATTTTTAAGTGATTCGGCAGCGCTTCAAAAATAATGCAGCCTGTGTGGTGAATTTGGTTGATGCGGGCTAATTCTTCCATGATCTCCACCGGCAGTTCGAGGTTTTCGTCGGGATCTTTACCGTCTTCGAAGTAAGAGTGTAATCGTGACTTATCTTCTAAGGTGGGCACATCACCGACTTCAAAGGGCAATTGCAGATCGGCGCTGGCGACAAACGGCTCGCTGATATCTGTTCGCTCGATATGCAGCGTGTCTTTGGCGTTAAAGAAACAGGCCTTAAATACCCCAATACGTTTAATTCCCCGCGCCAGATCCACCATATTGTTGACCGCTATGATCAAGGCACTTTTTTGCTTTGCATCGTAAATCGCAAGATTAGAGTCGATAAACACGCCGGTTTCCTGCCAATGAATAGCCAGACCACCCACGATCGGATATTGCGCTAACCGACCCACTGCGGCGATAAAGCCTTTTTCGGTATCGCCCATGCCCGCGAGGAAGTTGCGGTAATATTTTTCGAGCTGAATATCATCCATCTTAGCGATCGGATCTTGGGCGTTGTGTTCTTTTAAAAAGGATTTGCGAGAACTGTAGCTGACGGTTTCAACATCTTTATCGCGGGATTGTACCCACACAGGAATTTCGCCCTGTAACTCAGCTTTGGGCAGTTCTGGTAAATGCAGTCTGTGGCTGTGGCGCATACTTTTTAAAAAGTAATCACCGGCAATGTTGCGCTGCTCAGGATCTGTGCTGAGCATGCCCTCTAAGGTGCGGGCTAATTCGATTGGTAAGCCAATGCTGGTGGGTGAGATAACTTGTGCGCCGAAGCGACTTGCTTGCCCTGAGGCGAGGGCATACAGAGTTGCGGCAACACCTTGTTCGTCAAAGCGCGGGCTAGAGAGTGCTCCATTGAGTTGTTCTTCGCCGATAAAGTACACATCGCCCATGCGGGCGTTGGTATGTTGTTGATCGCTCGACATTAACGCCATCACATTGTCTTCGACGGGCTTGTTATGTTCATCCCGTTGGGCAAATACCGCTGAGCCCCAATCGATCAACGATAAGTGTTGCTGTTCAATGTCGTAAACCAGATTAGAAGGTTTGATATCGCCGTGCACTAAGGGCTTGCCTGTGCGCAGGTAATACAAGATATCGGCGAGTTGGCGGGCGATGCTCATGACCATAGCTGTAGGTAGGGCGCCCATACGGCGGCAAAGTTGGTCGAGATCTTCGCCTTTTGCCCGTTCCATCACGAGTATTCCCTGTTTACCTACTCGCTCAAATTTGATCGCGCCCGGCACATTGGGATGCTTGAGTAAGGACAGCATAAAGGCTTCTTCTTCGAGCCTATCTTGAATATGTTGCGGCAGATTAATCCGTGAGAACTTAAACACATGGGCATCGCCCGCTTGATTGATACCCGCAAACACGAAACCGTAGGCGCCTTTGCCGACCAATTCAATATCGGTATAACCTAATTTACTCAGCTGTTGCTTACAGAGGCGGATCCACGCCTTGTGTTTACGGGCATCATTGGCTTTGAGCAAGTAAATGGATTGCTCTTCAGAAATATAAAAATGCTGCAGCTGAGGTGTTTGCAAATTGTGCTCCTTGTTTTGTTCATTTAACCAGTAAGCGGGGGCGATAATCAAATGGCGGCTGGCTTTATTTTAGGATCTTGAGCGGCATGGGCTTTCAGCGTCAGGCGCGGCTTACCTAACCGATCATTTCGTCACTGACTTTGACTTATATCAAGTTAAATCCTCGCGACTATAGGTAATCTTTGGGACATGAGATGGGATCAGTTTTTGTTAATTAACCTACAGACAAAGTACAGCTAAGGAGGGCGTATGCCCACCCAATATAAAGCCTTGTTGATCGAGTTATTGGAATATCCACGCAAGCGTATTTTACAGTCAATGGAAGTGACCCATTGCCCGCATGCGGTATTTTTTAATGATAGCGACGAGCAATGTTTAACGTGTCATCAGGGCATGGAATGTATCTGGATGAACCAGAATGACGAGCTGGTGGCCGTGAACGAAAAATCGATTGCCGAGTTAAAACAGCAGTTGTTGATCGCCGTGGACTTTATCGACTCATCGTTAAGCCCGCACCATTTATCACGCCGTCAATGTCAGTGTGATAACTGTGTTTGGCTGCGTAAAGTGCAAGCCACGTTAGATCAGTAAGTGAGTCTTTACATTACTGAACTTGTCGAATGGCAGGCTGCTTTGCATCTGCTTTAAAATGTCATTAGAGTAAGGACAACTTTAGCGAATAGAGATAAACCCATGGAACCCGGTTTTTGGCATGAAAAGTGGCACCAGCAACAAATAGGTTTTCATCAGCAAGACATCAATCCTTTCCTCGTTAAGTATTGGCTGCAGCTTAGATTACCCGCAAATACCCAGGTTTTTGTGCCCTTATGCGGTAAGTCGCTAGATATGTGCTTCTTGGCCGAACAAGGGCATCAGGTCATAGGTTGTGAATTGAATGAATTGGCGGTGCAGCAATTTTTCAGCGATAACCAACTCGAGATGTCGCAAACGACCGTGGGTGAACACCAGCATTATCAAACTGAACAGATCAGTTTGTATCAGGGTGATATTTTCACCTTACCTAAGGTTATCACTCAAGAAGTGACAGCATTTTATGATCGCGCGGCGTTGATCGCATGGCCAGAAAGTATGCGTGCCCAATATGCCAAGCAGTTAGCGAGCTTATTACCTAGAGGCTGTGTCGGTTTATTAGTGACCTTAGATTATCCGCAAGAAGCGTTAATTGGCCCACCTTTCGCCGTATCCCCAACCTGGGTGGAACAGCATCTGAGAGATGACTTTGATATTGAATTATTATCCTCCCAAGACGTGTTGGCCGACAATCCCCGCTTTATTAAAAAAGCCGTGCCTTGGCTTAATGAAGCCGCCTATTTGTTGAAACGTAAGTAGGATTGACTCGGAAGTTGGATCTGTAACCCCATTGAATTATTCGCGGCTTTCGAGCTTGGAGTTCAGTGGGGCTTGTCATTAAAACATCATATCTAAAGATTAGACTGGCAAGATTATTTAAGACGAAGTGACACTCTAAACTGGCAAAACTATTTAGGAAGAAGTGACAGATAGAAGACTTTGTTGCTGCGGGACTTTTTGGATTGAGTTTGCTTTAGCTGGATTAAGTTTGCTTGAGTCTGCGTGGTTTTAGCTTGTCGGAAGTGTGTTCGTGAGTGAGTTACCCATTACCACTCTATTCGCGATTCAATCTACGCGACTTCGTAATAATTAGGCTCACGATCTAATTGATTCTGGATGATCTGTACCGCCATTCTGGCGCATTTACCACATTGATCGGCAACACCTAAGCGCTTTTTTACGTCAGCAAGCGAGCTATCGCCCTGGCTTACTGCATTTTTAATTTGCGTATCGGTGATCGCATGGCAAAGACAAACGTACATATATTAGTCTCCAAAAGAATTGGGCTAATTCTAAATGAAAACGCTTATCAAATGCAATCATGATTTTTGAGTGATTTTCATACATTAACGTTTTTGTTACATGACGCACATTTTATCGTCTATGCTAGATGTGTTTTAGCATTAAATTGCTTGGCAATTTTAGAAGTAGGTTCAGGAATACAGAGTCAGGGTGATGATGCCTCACGGATGGATAGCTCAGGGATGAATAATCAAAGAACTAATCAAAGATCCATAAGGTTTCATGAGAACAAATCTACCAGTTACACAGCGAGAATATGATTATCCAGCGGATTGGATTTTATTGTCGACCACGGACACTCAAAGTCATATCACTTACGCCAATCAATCTTTCTGTACCGTTGCCGGTTACGACCTCGATGCCATGCTAGGCAAGCCCCACAACATGGTGCGTCATCCAGATATGCCTCCGCAAGCGTTTGAAGATCTGTGGCGATTCATCAAAAAAGGCGAGCCTTGGAAAGGGATCGTGAAAAACCGCTGCGCCAATGGCGATCACTATTGGGTCGATGCCTATGTCTCACCGATTTCAGTTAATGGCAAAGTCGTCGAGTTTCAATCTGTACGCACTAAACCCACCCGCGATCAGGTTAAGCGTGCAGAAATAGCCTATGCGGAGTTGAACAAAAAGGGCAGCGTCAGCGCGTTAAAACGTACCTTGGACATGCCAGTTAAATTGCTGTTACTCGCATTGGTTGCCATGCTACCTATGCTTTACCTTGCTCTGCAAATTGGCTTAATGGGCTTTATTGCCCTAGCGATAAGTGTCCTAGTATTGCTGGTGGGCGGTAATCTGGTGCTGAGTCGTTATTATGCTATCGTGGCTAAGGCAAAGCATATCTACGATAACCCTTTGATGGCACATATTTACAGTGGAAACTCTGATGATCTTGGCGCGATTGATTTAGCGCTGCAAATGCAGAATTCAGAGCTTAAGTCGATTCTTGGGCGTGCATCGGATTCCTGTTATAACGTGTCAGAACAGGCCAAAATTTCTGCTGCCAAGGGCAAACAAATCCAGAGTACCAGTCAGGCTCAACTGTCTGAAATAGAACAAGTCGCTACGGCGATGCAGGAAATGACCGCCACATTAGGCGATATGTCCTCCAATTGTGCTGATGCAGCCAGTGCCTCGCAAATGGCATCCGCTGAAACCATCAATGGCGATAAAACGGTGTCGAGCACCATTAGCTCGATTCAAGCTATGGCGGAGCAGCTGCAACAAACATCAAAGGTGATTACTGAGTTAGAAGCCCACAGTAAAGATATTGGCACAGTACTCGATGTGATTCAGAGTATTGCGGGGCAGACGAATCTACTGGCATTAAATGCCGCGATTGAAGCGGCTAGAGCGGGTGAGCAAGGGCGTGGCTTTGCTGTCGTTGCTGACGAAGTGCGGGCGCTGGCGCAACGTACCCACGATGCTACTAAGGAAATCCAAAGCATGATTAACCTGTTGCAGCAGGGGACCAACAAAGCTGTGGTCAGCATGCAGCAAGGAGTGGTTGCCGCTGCCGACTGTATTTCAACAGCGGATCTTGCGGGCGCAGCCTTACGCACAATCCGTGAGGCCATTTCGACCATTACCGATATGACGCACCATATTGCCAGCGCGGTTGAAGAACAATCAAGTGTGGCAAATGAGATGAATCGCAGCGTGGTGAATGTGTCGCAATTTACCCATTCTAGCCATCAACTTGGCAGTGAAATGGTCGATTTGAACGATGAAGTGACTCGCGAGATGGATTCTCACTCAGTCTTGGTTGATCAATTCTTAAAGCGCAGCTTTAGGGTGTAATCACCTAAAACTTAAGATAACAAAGGCAATAGTCTGACTATTGCCTTTGCTTTTTCTGATCCCTGACTCAATTTCAATTCTCTAACTCAATAGCCCTTACTAAAGTCGATTCGATTCTGCAGTGGCTCACCGATAATGTAGCGGCGATAGTTTTGGCTAAAAATCTCGACGATTTGTGCGGGATGGCTTGGCGCAGAAATATGCGGCGTAATGATGGCATTTTCTCGCTCCCAAATGGGATGGCTATTGGGCAAGGGTTCTTGAGCACAAACATCGAGAATCGCTTGTTGGGCAGGTTTAGCGATAAGCTGGACATTAAGCGCATCGAGATCGAGTGCATCACCGCGGCCAACGTTAAACAGCACTGCATCATCTTTTAGTCTGCCTAAGGTTTCAGCGTTAAGCAGGTTCTGGGTTGCCGGAGTGCTGGGCAGTAAATTGACCACCACATCGGCTTGCATCAACGTCTGGGCTAAATTGGTCATCGCTTCAATAGCATCAAAACCTTCAACGGTATTACCACTACGATTGATCCCTGTGACATGCATGCCAAAGTGTTTTGCCGTCTGCGCTAGATGCTGGGCAATTGAGCCAGTACCGAGTATGAGTAATCGCATTTCTTGTAAACTTGTGTGACGTATGGGGGGTTGAACTTGCCACTGTTTTTGCTGTTGCTGCTGGCGATAAAAACCATGGCCACGGATATGCGCGAGTAAGTAACTGAACACAAACTCACTCATCAGCGGGCCGAAAATGCCTTTAATATTGGTGAGTTGATAGTCTTTTCTGCCCCTTAAGCTCATCAGAGCATCTATGCCTGCAAAGCTTGATTGTAACCATTGCAGATTTTTAGCATGGGGCAATAGGGGCGCGGCGAGTTTAGGTTCGGCTAACCAAATATCCGTTTCAATTATGCCCGCTGGATTATCATCGAGTATCTCTAAATCAGGGAGACTCTGCGCCTCAATCAAGTCGCGGTACTGTTGATTTGCCTTCGTTAGCAAGAGTAACTTGTGCCCCATGGCGTCTCCCTTTATGCTTAGTTATTGTTATTTTTCAATGTGCTGTCGCGGTCACTTCGAGGGATTGCGTCGCATCTTTTTAGGTTGAGTCATTATGGATCAGTTAATCGCCCTTATTGCCCAATTGGGGAACATGCTTCGCCCTTGGGCTTTTGATATTGCTACCGCTATGGTGGTGTGTCTTATTTTGGTTTTTTCAGCGGATGTCAATCGTCTCTTAAGGCGTCATTTGTTGGGGCAATCTTTTGTGCTACGGACATTTGTTTTTATTATTGTGAATGCCTTCGGTTATGGCTTATTGATTGTAAAAACCACGCCTTGGGTGGCAAGGCATATAGTGGCTATGCCATCCCATTGGATGTTTTTACTGATAGTGGCCGTGTTCATTTTTATCGGCTATTGGGCTCAGCGAAATAACCAAGTCTAATATCGATATCAAGCTTGTCGTTATTCGAAGTAACCAGAGTAATCGGCCGTTGTCATTTGAGTTAAGGCTTGCATGGCGCGGTCGGGATAATTGCTAAACACGCCATCGACGCCCATTTGCTTAAGTGCATGAATATCATCGCAATGGTCGACAGTATAAACATAAACCTTGGCACCTCGGTTATGGGCGTCGTCTACTAGTGCTTGGCTGATAAAACTCACATCCAAATGCAATGAATAGGCATTAAGGTCGCTTACCACCTCAGCCCCTTCGAGTGGAATACTGGCAAGCAACGGCGCGACTAAAGCATCTGGCAACGCCTGTTTAAGTTCATGCAGATACGGGTGATTAAAAGAAGAGATCAGTAACTGCTCCTTGGTAAACCCAAGCTGACTCATAGCCTTTGGATATAAATCGATTAACGGCGTGACGGTATTAATGCCTTTTAATTCAATATTGACTATGCAGCGCCCCGCAATCAGCTCAAGTACCTGCCATAGCGTTGGTATGGGCTCGCCTTTCACATTGATACTCGCCAGATAGTCTTTGGTCGTTAAGTGAATGACGCCCGTGCCCGAGCTTTTGTTATCGAGTCGTCTGTCGTGAAACACGACTAACTCACCTTCGACATTATGCACATCGAGTTCGACAGCCTGTGCACCCAATTCTAACGCTTTAGCCATGGCGGCTAAGGTATTTTCGGCCTGATAACCGCTGGCGCCGCGGTGAGCAAAAATAAGCATGGTCTGCGATCCTATTAGCTTCTAATAATGCCTTGTTGCTCGCGATTTTGACCATTCTTAATATGGATTTCCATCTGCGGGTAGGCGAGTTCGAGATTGTTTTCTTTGAGTTTTTTAGTCACTCGTTTATGTAAATCATGGCGCAGTGGCCAGCGTGCCGACATATCTTTGGCATAGGCGCGCACTTCATAATCTTGGGTATGTTTACCAAAGCCGGCAAACCAGACTTCAGGTTCTGGGCTGGCAAGTGCATCTTCACACTCTTGCACCGCTTGATACAGCGTCGCTTCGACTTTGGCTGGGTCTGAATCCCGCGCCACCGACACATAAACAATGACCCGCGTAATAGGATCTGACAAAGACCAGTTGATCAGCTGCTCTGTGATAAAGGCCTTGTTTGGGATGATAATTTCCTTTCTATCCCAGTCAATAATGGTGGTCGCCCGAATTTGGATTTTACTGACTGTCCCTGTTAAATCACGAATTGTCACTGTGTCGCCAATTCGCACGGGTTTTTCAAACAAAATGATCAAACCTGAGATAAAGTTGGCGAAAATTTCTTGCAAACCGAAACCTAAACCGAGCGACAGTGCGGCAATAAGCCATTGAAGCTTAGACCATTCCATCCCGAGATTAGAAAAGCCGATTAATAGCCCGAGGAAAACCACCAGATAACGACTGACGGTTGTGATCGCAAACCCCGTTCCGGGCGAGAGATCAAGCCTTTGCAGGATCATTAGCTCAAGTAGGCCGGGTAAATTGGTGGCAATCATTAACGAGAAACCCACCACTATCAGCCCAAACATCAAGGACTTCATGGTAATAGGCAGTTGTTGTTCTAGGCCATTGACGCTGGTATTGGTCGTCCACAGGGTGATGCCGTCGAGGAAGGAAAATAGCGCCGTGTGGGTTTGAGTCCACAGACCAATCAAGCTGGCTAAAAAGGCCAATAACAACAACGAACGCACTAGACCGAGGGATTGGCTCGAAATAGTTTCGAGATCGACCACGGGTTCTTCGTAGGTGTCGAGCCCATCGGTAGAAAGATGATGGGTTTCACCTTTTTCCCTTTGTGCTAAGCGCTCTGCACGTTTTGCCTTGGCGCGATCGAAAGCGATACGCCGGCGTTCAATTAACATCCAGCGTTTGATCAACTGGTATAAGAGTAAGAAACCCAGACCAAGCACGATAGATAATTGCAGCTGTAGCAACATTTGGAAGGCGGTGAAGTAGTAACCCCTAAAGGCTAATCCGGCACTCAACAGAGGCACAGATATCAACAAGGTCCAGAGGATCTTCTGAATGAGTTTTTTGTTTTTACCGTCTTTCTTCGCATCCGAGTTTTTACGGCTGAGGATTAAGATGTCTTTGTATAACAAGAATAAAACGATACAGAAAACAATAAAGGCACCGCGGCCTATGCTGTTGCGCACCAGTGACGTGTCGAGTACTTCGGTAAAGCCCATTAAGCCCAATAATGGACTGGCGACCAGCACAAAGTGTCTAAGCCGTGATTGTCCCGCTTGGATGAGTTTCGAGGGGCGTTTGAAATGGCCCACAAGTACGCCTTTGTCGAGCGTGAGAATAAAGATGAAGCGATACAAGAGGTAGACTAAACCAATCGCCAGTATGCCCATGCCCACAGCTTGCACAAAGTTGCGATCGGATTGATAAAAAATTAATCCCGCCATGATCACAGGGAAAGGTTTTATTAAGGCATAGCAGATACTGCAAACGAGCGCTTTGAGGGTGTAAATAAATTTATCTTGGGTCACATTGCCCACATAAGTGGTGTAATGATTTAGCAAGCGATTGAATTTAGGCGTGATTAAGTCCTGTACGACTAAACACAGTACCAGCAATATGATCCACCAAGACCAATAATCATTTTGCTCTTCCCAGGCTTTTCCCAGTTCACCCCACTGTGCTTGTTGCACAAGCCAAACCGCGCTGCGCTCAAGGTCGGTCAGCCATAATTTACTGATACTGGCAGCATTAGGCACCCAGAATAAATGCTCGTTAAGGGTATTTTTAAGGGTGAGATGTTGCTGGCTCAGCTGTTGGTAATTGACCTTCAACTTGCCTAATTCACTCAAGTATTGGTCATAGCTTTGCATCAACTGAGAGATCAAACTTTGCTGCGAGTGCAGTAGTTTAATCTGTTGCTCATTGTACAAGCCGGGCTGTTCTAACTCTTGCTCATTGAGGGCTTGTTGCTGCTCTAAATGGTATCTGTCTAAGCGCGCATCGGCGATCAGGGTTTGCAGTTTTTCGTGGTTTGGCGGCTTAGGCAGCGATTGCAACATCTGCAAAAAGCGCTCACCAAAGGCGGAGTTCATTTTGACCCAAGTGATCTGTTCTTGGATGTTCGCCAACTGTTTGGCTTGGGATTGATATTGGGTTTCCGACTGCTCTTGTTGCTCGACCACATTGTTGATCTGCAAGGTTAAGGTTTGCAGTTTTTGGCCATAAATCTGGTTAGTGTCGGCAATGTTGCGCGTAATAGGATCGACGACTTTGCCCGTGTTGACTAAGTTTTTGGCTAGGGTGGCATCCGTTTGTTGCTGACGTTGTTTATTGATTGCCTTGTTGATGGTTTCGATCAAGGCTTCTTGCTGCACCAGTTGTTGGCGGACTAGCTGTAATTGCAATTGCGTCAGTTCAATGCGTTTTTGGCTGCTGGCAAGTTCTGCTTCATCGGTGGCAAGGCTTTGTTCAAAGAAGAGTCGTTGAGTTTGTTGTAACTCACCCGTTGGTGTATCAAGTGGGGCGAGTTCAGCCTTTTTGTTTTGGGCGACACTCTGCCTCGCGCTGGCGATCACTGTGGGTAAGTCATTGTGGCGCTGTAATAAATCGTTTACTTGTCGGCCAAGGGTCGATTCGCTTTCTTTAAGCTCAGACAAACGAATATAGGCCATTGAAGCTTGCTGGCTGAGGTCTGTGCCTTTTTCCAGTGAGAGAGGTTTGTAGGCTTCTTTCAGTGCTTGGTTGGTGCGCTTCTTGTGTTGTTCAAAATCGATTTGCGCCTGTTGGAAACTGGTCGCACTGGCGGCGAGCTTCTCTATGTTAATTTTTAGGTCGTTAATTTGTTCATCAATGCTGAGATTTTGTTGCTGATCTTGCTTGTTCATGCCAAGACGTTTGTCCAACTGCAAAGGCGAATTGGCTAGGACAGAAAATGAGAAAAAAGCAATAACGAACAATAAAATACGTGGCATATGGGCTAAAGACATTTAGGGGCGAAAGACGCTCCATATTAGCCAAATTGCGTTGAGATTGGTATGTTTCAGGCGTTCTTTTTTCGCCGCTGTGATTGGTGCGATTGATGGGTTTCGAAGATGGCGGTAGCGACTATGATAGTGCCACCAATTAGGGTGTTGAGATTGAGCTCTTCACCTAAAATGATCAGCGCTAACATGGCGCCATAAAAGGGTTGTAAGCAAGAGACTAGCCCAACCGTTTTGGCGCTGAGTTGCCTCAGTGCGGAAGTGAATAGCGCATGGGGCGCGGCGGTAAAGGCAACGCCGAGTAAAATAATCAATCCCCACACATCGAGTGAGATGCTGTTCAATTCCGTTTGGTGCCACGGCAACAGGAACACCACGGCAACCAAGGTTTGGTAGAACATTGCATGTGGGCCGCTGTACTGGGAAAAGTAGCGTTTGTGCAATAAGTTACGGGCGGTGAACAAGATGGCGGACACTATGCCGATGGCAATGCCCAGCGTAGTGTCGTTACCTAAATTGGCCTCAGGGATGAGTAATATCACCCCAATCAGCACTAACACGCCGCTGATCATATCGAGTAATTTTATTTTACTGCCTGTCAGCAACGGCTCGGCAATCACTGTCATCACCGGATAGGTGAAAAATGCAATCATGCCAATGGCGACCGACGAGAGCTGCATGGCGGCAAAATAGGTTACCCAATGCAGACTGACGATCACCCCAAGCCCGATGGCGACCAGATAATCTTGTTTGCTGGCCAGCGTTAGCCGTTTACGGCTGAGTTTGACCAGCAAACCTAACACAGTAGCGGCGACGATACAGCGTAGGAAGGTGATGTCCAGCGCGCTGAGTGGGATTAATTTAGAAAACAAAGCCGTGCCGCCAAATAGCAGCACAGCCAGATGCAATTCAATTAATCCCGAAGGTTTAGCGGAACTCAAGAAAGCTTAATCCGCTTGCTTAATGTCTTTCAGGTTAGCGAAGGCTTGTCCCATACGCGTTACTGCTTCGGCTTCGACACCTTCAGCAAAGGTCGCGATAGCATCTTTAGCAAACAACATCACTACAGTACTGCCTAACTTGAAGCGACCCATTTCCTCACCTTTGTCTAAGGTGATGGCATCTGGGCCTTGGGTTGGATATTCCCAAGTGAAGACTTGCTTACCTGTCGGCGGCGTGACTGTGCCAGCCCAGACAGTTTCGATACTGGCAACAATCGTTGCGCCAACCAATACCATGGCTAATGGACCTAATTCGGTTTCGAAAATCGCCACCACACGTTCGTTACGGGCAAACAGACCGGGTACGTGTCTCGCCGTTAACGGATTTACCGAAAACAGTTCGCCAGGTACATAGGTCATTTTTGATAACGTGCCTTTAATCGGCATATGGATACGGTGATAGTCTTTAGGCGCCAGATAGATAGTCGCAAAATCACCGCCTTCGAAGCGTTTAGCATCTTCGGCTTGATCGCCAAGCAGGGTTAAGGATGAATAGTGGTGACCCTTAGCTTGGAAGATGCGACCGTTTTTGATTGGGCCTAACTGGCTTACGGCGCCATCGACGGGATGCACCATGATATCGGCGTCCATATCTAACGGACGAATACCGGGTTTAAGGGCGCGGGTAAAAAAGGCATTAAAGCTTTTATAGGCTTCAGGCTCACTCTGCGCCGCTTCGTTCATGTCGATTTTATATTGTTTGATAAACCACTTAATGGCGGCAGTGGTCAAGGCGCCAGCTTCGGCGGCGGCGAGTTTACCCACTAAACGAGATAATAAGTGTTTTGGCAGCATGTACTGCAGCGCTATTTTGACTTTATCCAATTTCAATTCCTTTTCTTACTGCTCAATCTTTGCTGAGACTGTTGTTATTTATCAATAAGTCGCTATTCGTCAGTGGCCGCGCGGAAATGGCGGGCATGACGTTGTTCATCTAAGCTGGCGATAATTTTATGGTAATTATTAAAGCGATCTGCGCTGATCTTACCTTGGCTCAGGGCTTCTTGCAGTGCACAGCCGGGATCGTCACCGTGTTTACAATCACGGAACTTACACGCGCCAAGATACTCGCGAAACTCGATAAAGCACCAGCCTACACGCTGTGCGGGAAGATGCCATAGGGCGAATTCGCGCACGCCTGGGGAGTCGATTAAATCGCCGCCACTAGGTAAGTGCAACAGTTTGGCTGTGGTGGTGGTGTGCTGACCTAAACCTGAGTTATCGGAAACATCACCAATCACCAGTTCGGCATCGGGTAATAGGGCATTGATGATCGATGATTTACCCACACCAGATTGGCCAGCAAATACGCTGACTTTATCTTTGAGTATGCCTTTGATGGTATCGATACCATCGCCAAGCTTGCTGCTGACCTTATAAACCGGATAGCCAATGTCTTTATAACGCTGCAGCGCTTCATCGATAGCCTGCGCTTCATCGGGGTTGAGCAAGTCAATTTTATTCAAAATGATGATAGGCGGAATATCGGTATCTTCAGCGGCCACTAAATAACGGTCGATGATCTGTGTGGTAAAGCTGGGTAATACCGAGGACACAATCAAAATCTGGTCGATATTCGAGGCGATGATTTTCACGCCATCGTATAAATCTGGGCGTGTAAGTGATGAGCGACGTGGATGAACGGCTTCAACAATACCTGCGATACCGCTATTGGCTTGGCTCTCAATGGCTAAGCGTACGATCACTTTATCGCCAGTCACTAAACTGGTGACGGCACGGCGAATATTACAGCGCACAACTTGGCCGCTTTCGGTTTCTATGTCGGCATGTTGGCCAAAACGAGAAATCACAGTACCGGGCTGTTCTTGCCCCAGTGAACTATCCTGTAACTCTGGCGTATTTTTTTCGCCACTGTCACGATTGAGTCGCTTCTCGTTATTAGCACGCATACGGCGTAATTGACCTTGGCTTAGGGGTTTCTTTTTACTCACTGATTCGTCTTCGTCAATTAGGTGATTTTTTGTGTCGGAAAAAAGCAGTATGATACACGCTCTTGAATAAAAAAGCCTGAATTTAGGCTAACTGACATGATAAGGCTGATTTATGACGGCAGATGTAAATAATCTCATTTGGATCGATTTGGAAATGACAGGGTTAGAGCCCGACGTCGACAGGATCATTGAAATTGCCACTTTAGTGACAGATCAAGAACTCAATATTATCGGTCAAGGTCCGGTTATCGCGATTCATCAATCGGATGACGTGCTGGCTGCTATGGATGATTGGAATCAAAAGCACCATGGTGAGTCAGGGTTGATTGACCGCGTTCGTGCTAGCCAAGAAACCGAAGCGCAAGCCGTGGCTAAGACGATTGCCTTCTTAGAACAGTATGTTCCTAAGGGGGCTTCTCCAATGTGTGGTAACAGTATTGGCCAAGATAGACGCTTCTTAAATCGTTATATGCGCGAGCTGGAAGATTATTTCCACTACCGCAATGTGGATGTCAGTACGATTAAAGAGCTAGTGAAGCGTTGGAGCCCAGAAACTATGGCGGGCTTTAAGAAGCAAAACACTCACCAAGCCCTGCAGGATATCCAAGAGTCGATCGCTGAATTACAGTATTATCGCAGCAAAGTATTTAAAATTTGACCGATCAGTAGATAAATATGCAAGAAGGGGTTGCAGCCGCATGAATTTTTCATATAATGCGGCCTCAACTTTTTGATGCGAACAGAGATGTACGGTCATTTAGATTGAATGCGACATTAGCTCAGTTGATAAAGGTTGATAGAAGATACCTTTGTCAATGTTGAAGGCAAATGTAGCAGCGATAAAAAAGGCGACATTAGCTCAGTTAGCAAAGGTTGAAAAACGATACATTTGTTGATGTTGAAGGCAAATGTAGCAGCGATAAAAAAGGCGACATTAGCTCAGTTGGTAGAGCGATACCTTGCCAAGGTATAGGTCATCGGTTCGAACCCGATATGTCGCTCCAAATTAAAATTTAGTGATTTGCCAAATCATTAATACAGATTATGCGACATTAGCTCAGTTGGTAGAGCGATACCTTGCCAAGGTATAGGTCATCGGTTCGAACCCGATATGTCGCTCCAATTTCAGACGGTTACAGTCTTAAAATGTAAATGCGACATTAGCTCAGTTGGTAGAGCGATACCTTGCCAAGGTATAGGTCATCGGTTCGAACCCGATATGTCGCTCCAAATTAAAACTTAGTGATTTACCAAATCATTAACACAGATTATGCGACATTAGCTCAGTTGATAAAGGTTGATAGACGATACCTTTTCGAATGTTGAAGGCTGATGTGACAGCGATAATTATGCGACATTAGCTCAGTTGGTAGAGCGATACCTTGCCAAGGTATAGGTCATCGGTTCGAACCCGATATGTCGCTCCAATTTCCTAAATATCCCACTATCACATTACTCAATTGACATTAGAACAGTTGCGAACTTGATATGGCGATACCTTCTTTTTTGCCAAGGTATAGGTCATCGGTTCGAACCGCTCTTGATCAAAATCATTTCGCTGTAATTCCGTTAAACTCTCAACAGCGACTTTTTCACGTCATTCCCTCAATTAGCTCATCTATATCCTTTCTTGATTAACGACTTTCCACTGCAAACCCTCTATATCTGATTCATCATGTACAACCAAAGGCTTACGTTAACCTATTGGGTTAAGTGTTTTGAGATCTCTTTTGGCTTTTCTCTCTTACACAAAACGGTGTGATTGGATTTAGATGCGTGATCTGAAGCGTGTTTCTTCAAGTTTTCCTAAATTAGATAGCTTCGCGAAAGTTAAATTATGACCTTGTTCAAATATTCGTAACGCTTTTGCTCACATAATGAAGCTAGACAAAATTAATAGCGCCAAGTAGTTGGCCTGACAGTGGAGTGCATTATATGCGTATTCAACAATTACGTGATCTACTTGAGTATGTGGCAAATTGCCGCTTAGATATGGCGCAACTCTATGGCCGACTCAATAATCAAGCTGACTCGGCCCGTGTGAAAATGATGCTGGATTATTTTGAGTCACATCAAAAAACCATGGCGGAGAAACTGCGTGATTATATGGAAGAAGCGCCACATCGTATTCTTGATACTTGGTATAAAGATTTCACTTTTGAAGACTTTACCAAGCGTTGCCAAGATATTATGTTGCCCGCAAACATGACTGAAGACGATGTGCTCAACTTGCACTTAGACTTAGAAAATCGTCTGATTGGTTTGTTAGAAAAAACGGTTAACTCCACCACTGCCGAAGATGCGCGTAATGCGTTAGCTAATTTGATCCGCGTGGAAAAAACTCAGCAGCAACGTTTAGTCCATAGTACGATTCGGATGGACGATATCTAAACCGTTATTTCTTCTCGATTCCTAAAGCCAGCCGAGTGCTGGCTTTTGTCTTTGTATTATCTATGTATTGATGACTTTTGATCTACTTGGCGTCATTTGGACGGGTAACTGCGTCTGAACTGATTTACGTCATAATTATCCGCTCTGATTCTTGCTATTTTCTTACTTTAATTGGCTGATTCTTTATCGGTCTTGCTCAATGCTGCTAAGACTCCTATGGTGAGGTAACTCATGGTGGAATGAAGTCGTTGGCGTCTAAGGAGATCCTTTATGGCACAAGATCTATCGCAATTCCCCAAGGCCTTATTTACCCAAGCACAGGTTCGTGAAGCTGAACTGAGCGCTGTGTCGCAGGGAGCTTCTAGCCTCTATGAATTGGTCGAGCGTGCTGGCGCGGCGGCTTTTGAGTGTTTAGTGAAGCATAACCCCAACGCCTCTTCTGTATTTATCCTCGCTGGCAGCGGTAACAATGGTGCCGATGCCTTAGTGTGCGCCCGTTTAGCCCGTGCCTGTGGTATGGCCGTTTCTGTGATGATGACGTCAGCGGCAGGCACGCCTGAGTGTCAGCAAGCATTGGCCCATTATCTTAAAGACGGCGGAGAGTTACTGCCGAAAGCCGTTGCGCCCATTCTTGCGGCCAAGATTATCGTCGATGGTTTACTCGGTACAGGTGTGCGAGATGCGGTGCGCGACGATATGGCTGAGTATATTAGTGCAATCAATGATAATTCCGCTTGGGTATTGAGCCTTGATCTACCTTCTGGAGTGATTGCCGATACTGGTGCAGTGGCGGGTGTTGCAGTGATGGCGGATGTCACCTTGTGCTTTGGTGGCTGGAAGCAAGGTTTGTTAACGGGTAAGGCGCGGCATTACTGCGGCGAACTTGAATTTGCCGCTTTAGGATTAACGCCATTCTTCCCTGAGGCGAGTGCACAAAGAGTCGGAAAAGAGACGCTTAAAGATTACTTTGCCGCCAGAGCGCGCGATAGCCATAAAGGCCAGTCGGGTAAAGTCACTGTTATTGGTGGTGATATGGGTATGGCTGGCGCCGTGCGACTGGCAAGTGAGGCATGTCTGCGTGCCGGTGCTGGGTTAGTCACAGTGATCAGTCGACCAGAGCATCAGTTGACGGTAAATGTCTCCCGTCCTGAATTGATGTTTTGGGGTTGCGATCTAGTCGATATGGAAGTGTATCTGCGCTTAGGTTGGGCGCAGGTTATCGTACTTGGCCCCGGTTTAGGTAAGCATGACTGGGGCTATAACTTGTTTAAAGCCGTGGGCTTAAGCGATAAACCCTGTGTTTTGGATGCTGATGCTTTAAATCTACTCAGTAATGAGCCGCGTCGGCAAACCAATTGGGTGCTTACACCGCATCCGGGTGAGGCGGCGCGTTTACTCGGTTGCTCTGTGGCAGAAATTGAGCAGGATAGGTTTGCGGCAGGGCGGGCTATACAGCAAAAGTACGGCGGTGTTGTGTTGCTAAAAGGTGCTGGAACCGTCATTTTTGATGGCAAACAAATGGTCGTTGCGCCTGTTGGTAATCCTGGGCTTGCCAGTGGTGGGTGTGGTGATGTGTTATCTGGTATTATAGGCGCGCTCATGGCTCAAGGAATGGATAACATGCAAGCGACTGTGCTGGGTGTTGTTGTACATGGTTGCGCCGCCGATCTTGCGGCAATACAGGGAGAACGCGGCATGTTAGCGAGTGATTTAATGCCTTTTATTCGCCAATTAGTGAATAGTGATTTACTCTAGGCGGTATGTGAGACTCAAGCGGGGCTGGGCTTTGTTCTATACCTGTACCTTTTTAGGCTTGAGTCGCCTCTCCATCAATAACAGCAGTGATATAAGCGGATATGACAGAGTTAACTTTTTTCTTAGACAACGAAGACGACACTATTGCGGTTGGGCAAAAATTAGCCCGCCATGTCCAAGCGCCTTTGACTCTGTATCTTACGGGTGATTTAGGTGCCGGTAAAACGACGCTGAGTCGCGGCTTAATTCAAGGTTTAGGTCATAAAGGAGCCGTTAAAAGCCCGACTTACACTTTAGTTGAACCATATGAGCTGGATGGTGTCGAAGTTTATCATTTTGATTTGTATCGTTTAAACGATCCAGAAGAACTGGAGTTTATGGGTATTCGTGATTATTTCACGGATAAGAGTCTGTGCATTGTTGAATGGCCAGATAAGGGAGAGGGTTTATTGCCCGATGCCGATGTCCATATGCATTTAAGTTATCAAAATAGTGGGCGTGAAATACGCATAGAGGCCTTGTCAGAGCTAGGTGAAAAGTTATTAAAAGCGATAAAATAAAAACTAAAATGATAAAAAATAATCCCTATTTTCAAATTATTATTCTTTCTTTATGTTCTTTTTTATCTGTGACGGCCCATGCGGCTAATCAGTTAGAAAGCGTACGTATTTGGGCTGCGCCTGAGTCAACTCGAATCGTGTTTGATCTAAGCGAAGTCCCGGATTACACCTATTTCTCTTTAGATGGTCCTAATCGCTTAGTGGTGGATTTAAAAAAGTCCGCCACTAAAGTTGCGCTTAAAAATCTTGAAAACAACAGCAAGTTAGTCAAGGGCGTGCGAGTTAGTAAGTCGCCGACTAAGGGCGATTTGCGTTTAGTCATAGATTTGGTGAAGCCACTGAATGCGAGCTTGTTTTCGTTGCCCGTAACTGCGCCCTATGGCAATCGTCTCGTGGTTGATTTAGAAGATAAAACCTTAACAACCGCCACCGCAGTTGTGTCATCTACCCCTGTTAAAACGGTTACTCAAGCGGCAAAGTCATCCCGTGATATTGTGATTGCTATCGATGCGGGCCATGGTGGCGACGATCCCGGCTCCATTGGCCCTTCGGGCGTTTATGAAAAAAAGGTGGCCCTGGAAATCGCCAGACGTGTTTCGAGTAAAATCAATGACACGCCCGGCATGCGCGCTGTGATGATCCGTACCGGCGATTATTTTGTGAATCTGAATAAGCGCTCTGAGTTGGCCCGCAACAGTAAGGCCGATCTGCTCATTTCTATCCATGCCGATGCTTTTACATCACCCAATCCGCGCGGGGCCTCTGTGTGGGTATTATCTATGCGTCGTGCTAACAGTGAAATTGGCCGTTGGTTAGAGCAAAAAGAAAAACATTCTGAGTTGCTGGGCGGCGCGGGTGAGATTATCCAAAACACGGATAATGAACAGTATCTTGCAATGACCTTGCTCGATATGTCGATGAACAGTTCGATGGCCATTGGTCATTCAGTTGCGGGCGATATTCTTAAGGATTTAGGCAGCGTGACCGAATTGCATAAGAGTCGCCCAGAATCGGCGAGTCTAGCCGTGCTGAAGTCGCCGGATATTCCTTCAATTTTAGTGGAAACGGGCTTTATTTCGAATCCTAAAGAAGAGCGTTTGTTGTCGAGTAGTCGTCATCAAGAAAACATCGCTAATGCTATCTACAAAGGTGTGAGTCGTTACTATCACAATAATCCGCCCGCGGACACTTTGCTTGCCCAGCGTGGCGGCGCAAGTTCTAGCAGTGCTAAATCGACAAAAGAGAGAACGCCAACCGCTTATGTGGGAAGTTCAACGGCATCGAATGTCAAACATAAAGTCAGTCGTGGTGAGTCTTTATCAGCCATTGCGCAGCGTTACCGTGTGCCTATGTCTAGCATCAAACAAGCGAATGGGATGAAGTCCGATGTGGTGCAGTTAGGACAAACGTTAGTCATACCCCAGAGTTAAATAGGAAAGCATGATGGGCATTCAGATCCTGCCACCGCAATTAGCCAACCAAATTGCGGCGGGGGAAGTGGTTGAGAGACCCGCTTCCGTAGTCAAAGAATTGGTCGAGAATAGCCTCGACGCAGGAGCGAGCCGAGTCGATATTGAAATCGATAAAGGCGGCAGCAAGCTGATTAAAATTCGCGATAACGGCTCTGGCATACCCAAAGATGAACTCGCATTGGCCTTATCGCGCCATGCGACTTCAAAGTTGCACACCTTAGACGATCTTGAAGCTATCCTCAGTTTTGGTTTCCGTGGTGAAGCGTTAGCCAGTATCAGCTCAGTCTCACGCTTAACGTTGACGTCGCGAACTGCAGATCAAACCGAAGCATGGCAAGCCCATGCCGAAGGTGCCGACATGGCGGTTAAAGTCATGCCCGCCGCGCATCCTGTTGGTTCGACGATTGAAGTGGTGGATTTATTCTTTAATACGCCGGCTCGCAGACGCTTTTTAAAGAGCGATAAAACCGAATTTACCCATATTGATGAATGGTTAAAGCGCATCGCCTTAGTGCGCGGCGATATCCATTTCACGCTGACGCATAACGGCAAGACGGTACGCAATTATCGTCCTGCCATGAATGAAGCCCAGTATTTACAACGTTTGACGCAAGTAAGTGGTCGCCCATTTGCTGAGCAAGCGCTTAAGATTGAATGCCAACACGATGATTTGCGCCTCAGTGGTTATTTACAGTCACCTTGGTCGCCGGTGATTACTGATACCCATTATTTTTATGTCAACGGACGGCTTATCCGTGACCGCTTAGTCAATCATGCTGTGCGCCAAGCCTTCGCCCAAAAAGCAGAACTGGAGCAACCCGGCTATGTGTTGATGTTGGATATCGATCCCCATCAAGTGGATGTAAACGTGCATCCTGCTAAACATGAGGTACGATTCCATCAGAGTCGCTATGTGCATGATTATATTCTGCAAGCATTGCAATCGGCGCTCGAAGAAGCAGGGGAACTCAATGTCGTTCACTCTAGTTCCTTGGATGAAGTTGAAGATGTGTTTGTGGATGCTCCAACAAGCGCAGTTGGAATAGCTGCCCCTTTTGCACTTGGTGCTGATACATTTGAGTCTGCTCAAGATGCAGTTTCCACTGCCGTTCAAGTAAAATCTGCCAGCGCAGGACGAGAAGGCGCCAGTTTTAGCACTCAAACCAATGCCTTTGGCAGCATGGCCACGCCAAGGGACAGTAGTCGCAGCAGTTATTCTGCAAGTGAATCTCGGCAACGTACTGAATTACCGTCAAAAGCGGCAATTGCAAGTTATGGGGCTTTACTGCAAACACCTGCTTACAGTGTAAAAAATCATGATTATCAGCCATCTCTGCCTATGCCTGCGATTTTAGATGGCCAATATTGGGTAATGGTTACGGAAGATAAGCTCAGTCTATTGCCAATAAAATCAGTAGCATTGGCGACGCGATGCCAAGAGATTGAGGCTAAGCTAGCGACCGGATTAATTGGGCAGCCTTTACTGATGCCAGTGTCTGTCGCGGCCGATGCAGATTGGCAGGCTGTGCTCGATGAACATGACACGCTGATCCGCCAATTAGGTTTAGAACTAACAATTCGTTACCAGCAGTTGATTATTAAAAAAGTGCCCCCATATATCAGAGAGAGCCTGTTAGCCAAAGTGATCCCTGAGTGGCTACAATCGCTACGTTTTGAAACACCTGCGCCAAGCGCATTGGCATTTTGGTTGGCAAAACACAGTTTAACGGGATTCGTTTCGGCACCAGAAATCTGGGCAGCATTTTCGCAGTTAGCTGAAGAGAAAAAACAGCTTATTGCCAATAAAGCAATATCATTACCTTGGCAATCGTGGCTAGAAGAGCAAGCAAGTGAATAAAGAATTACAGCCTAAAGTGATATTTTTGATGGGGCCAACTGCCTCAGGCAAGACTGCTTTAGCATTAGAATTAGCCGAAAAGCATAACTGCGAAATCATTTCGGTCGATTCAGCATTAATTTATCGCGGTATGGACATTGGCAGCGCCAAGCCTTCAGCCGACGAATTGGCCCGTGGGCCACATAGATTGATCGACATTCGCGATCCTAGTGAAAGTTATTCGGCAGCCGACTTTAGAGCCGATGCGATAGCCGAGATAGAACAGATTGTCAGCATGGGTAAAACGCCAGTATTAGTTGGCGGAACCATGATGTATTTCAAAGCGTTACTCGAAGGTTTGTCACCTTTGCCGAGTGCGGACGAGGCTATTAGAGCCGAGATCCAAGCGCAGGCGGATGAAAAGGGATGGGAAGCACTGCATGATCAATTAAGGGAAATAGATCCCGTGTCGGCAGAAAGAATTCATCCTAATGATCCACAAAGACTTTCAAGAGCGCTGGAAGTCTATAGAATAAGTGGTAAGAGTATGACTGAGCTAACTCAGACCAAGTCTGCTCCCTTGCCCTATGACGTAGTGCAGTTTGCTATTGCACCGCGTGAGCGCAAAGTGTTACATGACTTAATTGCGCAACGTTTTGCGATTATGCTCAAGCAGGGCTTTCTTGAGGAAGTCACAGAGCTGAAAGCCCGTGGAGACCTGCATTTAGACTTGCCTTCAATGCGTTGTGTGGGTTATCGACAGTGCTGGCAATATCTCGATGGTGAGTTTGACTATGATACTATGGTCGAAAAAGCTGTTGCTGCTACTAGGCAATTGGCTAAGCGTCAATTAACATGGTTGCGCAGTTGGCCAGAGTTGAATTGGCTCGAAAGTGGTGCTGAGGGGAATTTAGTTACACTTATGCGTCAATGCCGCTAGCTTATTAGCCCTTGCTGTATAATACTAAAACTAAACAAAAAACTATCACTGATATCGATTTATTTTATATAAATTAAAAAGGAAATAATAAAATGGCTAAGGGGCAATCTTTACAAGACCCATTTTTGAACGCATTGCGTCGCGAGCGCGTTCCTGTATCAATTTACTTGGTTAATGGCATTAAACTCCAAGGACAGGTAGAGTCGTTTGATCAATTTGTCATTCTGTTGAAAAACACAGTGAGCCAAATGGTTTATAAACACGCTATTTCTACTGTCGTGCCAGCACGCCCATTCAACGTTACTGGTCACCAAAATGCCCAAGGCGGATATGGTGCTCAAGATGATGCGCCTAGTGGCGAATAAGTATTATCTGAGGAGTTTGCTTCTTGTTTGATCGTTATGAGGCGGGAGAAACTGCGGTTCTTGTCCATATCGACTTTTCCGATGAGGAACGCCGAGAAGATTTAGTCGAGCTGCAGCTATTAGTAGAATCAGCTGGAGCCCGATCAGTCGGGGTGATTACTGGAAGTCGACGTTCGCCGGATCGCAAATTTTTTGTGGGTTCTGGTAAAGCTGAAGAGTTAGCCGCATTAGTGGCGGCGACCGAAGCCAATGTAGTGATTTTTAATCATGCATTGAGTCCAGCCCAAGAGCGTAATCTTGAGCAAGTGTGTCAATGTCGAGTACTCGACCGTACGACACTTATTCTCGATATTTTTGCTCAAAGAGCGCGAACTCACGAAGGTAAGTTGCAGGTGGAGCTAGCGCAATTGCGCCATATGTCGACTCGCCTGATCCGTGGTTGGACGCATCTTGAAAGGCAAAAAGGTGGTATTGGTTTACGTGGTCCAGGGGAAACCCAGCTAGAAACCGATAGACGTTTGCTCAGAGGACGGATTAAAAATATCAACAAACGCTTAGAGCGAGTTGATAAACAACGTGAACAGAGTAGACGTGCACGTAAGCGCAGTGATTTGTCGACAGTATCATTAGTCGGCTACACCAACGCCGGTAAATCAACGCTGTTTAATGCCTTAACATCTTCCGATGTTTATGCAGCAGACCAGCTGTTTGCCACACTCGATCCCACGTTAAGAAAGTTAGATTTACCCGATGGTGCCGTGATACTCGCGGATACAGTAGGGTTTATTCGTCATTTGCCCCATGATCTCGTTGCTGCATTTAAGGCGACTTTACAAGAGACAAGGCAAGCTGAGTTACTACTGCACATTGTTGATTGTGCAGATGAAAACATGGCGGATAATTTTGATCAGGTTCAATCTGTACTGAAAGACATCGAAGCCGATGAAGTCATGCAACTCGTGGTATGTAACAAAATCGATTTACTCGAGGATGTAACCCCAAGAATTGAATATAACGACATAGGCAAACCCGTTCGAGTTTGGGTTTCAGCACAGAAGCGTTTGGGATTTGATTTGCTATTGAAAGCCATCACTGAGCTTATCGGTGAGGTGATTAAAGAGCTAACACTTAGAATTCCGGCAACTGCTGGACATTATCTTGGCCAGTTTTATCGACTGGATGCGATACAGCAGAAAGAGTACGACGATCTGGGGAACTGTATTTTGTCTGTTCGTTTATCGGACGCCGATTGGCGCCGATTAGCTAAACAGAGTCAGGGTGAGTTAGAAACCTTCATCTACGAAGATTCGATAGATGAGGCTGTTTGTTAATAATCTAATTTATTTCATCCACTTATGGAGTGCTAAATGGCTTGGAACGAGCCCGGTAACAAGGGTAATGATCCTTGGGGAAATAAAGGTGGTAACGACAAAGGACCACCGGACCTTGACGAGGTTTTTCGTAATCTTTCAAAGCGCTTTGGCGGCAAAGGAAATGGCTCAGGCCAATCTTTTAGTTCGTTTAGCCTAATCATCATTCTTGCTGTTGCTTTGGTTGTTTGGGGACTCTCGGGTTTTTATACAATTAAAGAAGCGGAGCGTGGTGTGGCACTGCGATTTGGTCAACATAATGGCGAAATAGGACCAGGTCTTCATTGGAAAGCGACTTTCATTGACCAAATTTATCCCGTTGACATTCAATCGGTTCGCTCTATTCCTGCGTCTGGTAGCATGCTGACATCCGATGAAAACGTCGTGAAAGTTGAGCTTGATGTGCAGTATCGTATTTTAGATGCTTACTCATATCTGTTCAGTGCCGTCGATGCGAACGCCAGTTTGCGTGAAGCGACCGACAGTGCATTGCGTTATGTTATCGGACATAACAAGATGGATGATATTCTGACTACTGGCCGTGATGCTATCCGTCGCGATACGTGGAAAGAGTTAGAGCGCATTCTTGAGCCCTATAAATTGGGTCTGGCGATTGTCGATGTTAACTTCTTGCCGGCACGTCCGCCTGAAGAAGTGAAAGATGCCTTCGATGATGCGATTTCTGCCCAAGAAGATGAACAACGTTTTATTCGTGAAGCTGAAGCCTATGCCCGTGAAATTGAACCTAAAGCTCGTGGTGAAGTTGAACGTATGGCACAACAAGCGAATGCTTATAAAGAGCGTGAAGTCTTAGAGGCTCGCGGTAAAGTGGCTCGATTTGAGCTGTTATTACCTGAGTATCAAGCTGCGCCTGAAGTGACTCGCAAGCGTTTGTATCTTGATACAATGCAGCAAGTGATGACTGATACGAATAAAGTGCTGATTGATGCCAAAAACAACGGCAACTTAATGTACCTACCGCTAGATAAGTTAATTCAGCAGAAGCCTGCGACAATTGAGCTGGAAGCTAAGCCACAGCAAAATGTCAATTCTTCATCTGTATCAACGACTCGCGCGAATGAGCCTTTGAGTGGACGTCCATCCCGCGATGATCGTACTCGCCAAGGGAGGGAGTAATCCATGGGTAGATTAAGCGTTATTCTTATCGCCGTACTCTTAGGTATTGGTTTGTCATCTTTAATGGTGGTGAATGAAGGCGAGCGCGCAATTGTGGCGCGTTTCGGTGAAATTTTAAAAGACAATGTGGATGGCAAGCAAGTCACTCGCGTCTATGGTCCAGGTTTACACGTTAAAGTACCTGTGATCGATAAAGTAAAATTACTCGATGCCCGTATTCAAACACTCGATGGTGCTGCGGATCGTTTTGTAACTTCAGAGAAGAAAGACCTTATGGTCGATTCCTATGTGAAGTGGCGTATTTTGGATTTCGAAAAATATTACCTGTCTACAAATGGTGGTATTAAATCGAATGCTGAATCGCTTTTACAACGTAAGATCAACAACGATTTACGAACTGAGTTTGGTCGCCGCACAATCAAAGAGATTGTCTCTGGTAAGCGTGATGAGTTACAGAATGATGCATTGGAAAATGCTTCAGAAAGCGCTAAAGACTTAGGTATTGAAGTTGTCGATGTGCGTGTAAAGCAAATCAATTTACCCGCTAACGTCAGTAACAGTATTTACCAACGTATGCGTGCTGAGCGTCAAGCTGTGGCAAAAGAGCATAGAGCACAAGGTAAAGAGCAATCTGAAATTATCCGTGCAACGATTGATGCTAATGTAACAGTGAAGATTGCTGAAGCTGAGCGTAAAGCCTTAACCATTCGTGGTGAAGGTGATGCATTAGCGGCTAAGATATATTCTGATGCTTATAGCAAAGATGCTGAATTTTTTAGCTTTGTTCGTAGCTTAGATGCCTATCGAGCTAGTTTCTCAGGCAAGTCAGATATCATGGTATTAGAGCCTGATAGCGAGTTCTTCAAGTATATGAAGAGCACTTCACCTAAGAAGTAATACGTTAAAAGTGTTGATCTAATAGGCCCTGTTACCCAGGGCCTATTTTTTTATCTGGCGATTGTTAACTTAGATAGAAAAGTTAAGGCTAATTTATATTAGCGATGCATGCTTTATGCCGATGTCACAGACAAGATGCTCAAAAAACCTTCCAAATGGATTAAAACGGCTTAATAGTTGGGGCTTTTTTCGACTTTTTTCAAAAAACACGCAATCTCCCTAACTTACTTGCGTGTTTTCACTATGATCTGCTTCTAATTTTTAGCTATAATGAGCCCCGCTTCAAACTTCGATTTTTGACCCTAGTGATGACTAAGGGCCGAAAGTCTTTGAAATATAAAAATTCCAACACCCTCTGGGAGATAAGTGGATGAGCAATGCGCCAGTCGATACCGGACGTCGCAGATTCCTGACAGCCGCAACCGCCGTAGTAGGTGGTGCTGGTGCCGTCGCTGTAGCGGTTCCTTTCATCAAGTCATGGAATCCGAGTGCCAAAGCGAAAGCTGCAGGTGCACCGGTCGAAGTAAATATCAGTAAAGTAGAGCCAGGTCAGCTGATCCGTGTTGAGTGGCGTGGAAAACCTGTATGGGTTGTCCGTCGCACAGATGCTGTGATCAATGAACTGCCAACACATGATGATAAGTTAAGAGATCCTGCTTCTGCTGAAATGCAGCAGCCTGAATATGCAACAAATCCTTTGCGCTCAATTAAGCCAGAGTATTTTATTGCTGTCGGTATTTGTACCCACCTCGGATGTTCACCTACTTATTTACCAGATTCATTTGGTGAGCAAGTTGAAGGTGTCACTTCTGGTTTCTTCTGTCCATGTCATGGCTCTAAGTTCGATATGGCTGGCCGCGTCTTCCAAGGCGTACCTGCTCCATTGAACCTAGTTATTCCTCCACATCAATACGTTGATGATGGCACCGTGATTATCGGTGTAGATAAAGGAGTGGCGTAATGGTTAAGAATTTAATTAATTGGATTGATGCGCGTATCCCTATGACGGCGACTTATAACCGTCACGTGGGTCAGTATGCTACGCCAACTAACTTTAACTTTTGGTACTTTTTCGGTTCGCTAGCGATGTTGGTATTGGTTAACCAATTACTGACGGGTATCTGGTTGACGATGAATTATGTACCAACAGCAGAAGGCGCATTCGCTTCTGTTGAATACATAATGCGTGACGTTGAATACGGTTGGTTGCTGCGTTATATGCACTCGACTGGTGCGTCTGCATTCTTCGTTGTGATCTACTTACATATGTTCCGTGGTCTGATTTACGGTTCATATCAGAAGCCTAGAGAGCTACTGTGGTTGTTCGGTATGCTGATTTTCCTCGTGCTGATGGCTGAAGCCTTTATGGGTTACTTGCTGCCATGGGGACAAATGTCGTACTGGGGCGCGCAGGTAATTATTTCTCTGTTTGGTGCTATTCCTGTTATTGGTGACGATTTAACCCTGTGGATCCGTGGCGATTACGTGATCTCTGGTGCAACATTGAACCGATTCTTCGCACTGCACGTGATTGCACTGCCGTTAGTATTAGTGGTACTCGTGTTCTTACACTTAATTGCGCTACACGAAGTGGGTTCAAACAACCCTGACGGTATCGAGATTAAGAAGAACAAAGACGAGAATGGCTGGCCAGTTGATGGTATTCCATTCCACCCATACTACACAGTTAAAGACATCATGGGCGTTGCAGGCTTCCTGATTGTGTTTTGTTATGTGTTGTTCTTCATTCCTGAAGGCGGTGGTTACTTCCTTGAGAAGCCAAACTTTGAAGCGGCTAACCCGATGAAGACACCTGAACACATTGCACCTGTATGGTACTTCACACCTTTCTACGCCATTTTACGTGCTATTCCTGATAAATTAGCAGGCGTAATAATGATGGGGCTATCGATTGCTGTACTGTTCGTATTGCCTTGGTTAGATCGTTGTAAAGTTAAATCAGTTCGCTACCGTAGCACGCTGCACAAGTTGAACATTGCTCAATTCGCAATTTCTTTCATAGTGTTAGGTTACTTAGGTGTAGTTCCTGCTACGCCGACGCTGACGATAGTTGCACAGGTGTTTACTTTTACTTACTTTGGCTTCTTTGTGGCGCTGTGGGTATACAGCAAGAATGAAAAAACTAAACCTGTTCCAGCGAGGTTGACACACTAATGAAAAAATTACTGATTGCATTAGTCACCTTGTTGCCGACGCTGGCTATGGCCGTAAGCGGGCATAAAATACATTTAGAAGACGCTAATGTTGACCTGCATGATAAAGCTTCTTTAGAGCGTGGTGTGGACCTGTTCCAACATTATTGTTCTGGTTGCCATAGCACTCAGTATCAGCGTTATGAACGTGTCGCTACTGATCTCGGTATCTCTATTGATGATATGCGTAACAAGTATATGTTCACCGATGCCAAAATTGGTGAGCTTATGCAAAACGCGATTCCGCATAAAGATGCTGCTAAATGGTTTGGTGCTACACCGCCTGATTTAACATTAGTTGCACGCGTTCGTGGCGAAGATTGGGTTTATTCCTATCTAAAAGGCTTCTATAAAGATCCTAGTCGCCCATTTGGTGTGAATAACACAGTGTTCCCATCTGTTGGTATGCCACATGTACTCGAAGAGTTGCAAGGCACACCAGTTAAACAAGAAGATGGCACTATTGTGGTGACTGGCGGTAAATTAAATGCGGAAGAATATGATCAAGCGGTTCGTGATATCACGGGTTTCTTAGTCTATTCGGCTGAACCTGTTAAGCTAGAGCGTCAAGCTATGGGTTGGTGGGTACTCGGATTCCTGTTTATATTCTTTATTGTGGCCTACCTCTTGAAGAAAGAGTATTGGAAAGATGTACACTAGGCACCAATAACGGGTAAAATGTAATATCCGCATAGTGTAAACGGGGGGCTTAGCCCCTCGTTTACTTTTGTTTTATTTCGATTCTGGAGGGTATCAATGGCTGTTGCTGCCAACAAACGCTCTATCATGACACTGTTTTCAGGTGCTGATGATCTGTATAGCCATCAAGTACGTATCGTGTTAGCTGAGAAAGGGGTTACTGTTGATGTTTTACAGGTCGACCCTAACGAAATGCCTGAGGATTTGCTCGAAGTAAATCCATATAACTCAGTGCCAACTTTGGTAGACCGTGAACTCGTTTTATACGAATCACGCATTATCATGGAATATTTGGATGAGCGTTTTCCTCATCCGCCTTTGATGCCAGTTTATCCAGTGTCTCGCGGCCAAAGCCGTTTGATGATGCACCGCATAGATACAGACTGGTATTCGCTAGTTGACCGTATCCGTAAGGGTGATCGTGTTGAAGCCGCTCGTAAAGAGTTGACTGAAAGCCTGATCGCTATTGCGCCTATCTTCGGTGAAGTGCCTTACTTCATGAGCGAAGAATTTGGTCTAGCGGATTGCTACCTTGGCCCACTGTTATGGCGCTTACCTGTATTAGGTATTGAGCTAGATAGCCGTGTAGCTAAAGATATCAAAGCGTACATGACACGTATTTTTGAGCGTGAATCGTTTAAAGCTTCTTTGACTGAAGCTGAACGCGAAATGCGCATGGGTATGTAATGAAGCCTTTGACTCCAAATCGTCCTTATTTACTAAGGGCTTACTATGATTGGTTGATGGATAACCAATTGACTCCTCACGTTGTGGTCGATGCCTTTATCGAAGGTACTCAAGTACCGCAGCAATACGTGAAGGATGGCCAGATAGTGTTGAATATCGCTGCTGGCGCAGTGGGCAATTTGCAAATTAGCAATGAGTGTGTGGAGTTCAATGCGCGTTTTGGTGGTGTTCCCCAGCAGGTGATGTTGCCAATGGCGTCAATTGTCGCTATTTATGCCCGTGAAAATGGGGCTGGCACTGTCTTCGATATCGAAGATGCTTATTTGCTTGACGATGAAGTCGATTCATCTTTATCGGTTGTTGAAACAAACGATAAAGCGCCTGAACCGACGGATGAACCACCTAAGCGTCGCAGCCATTTAACCGTCGTAAAATAACGACCGCTAAATCGCTGTGGTGAAATGCCCAAGTTGTTTTAAAACTGAGCCAGTCCAATGACTGGCTTTTTTGTAGCTGTATTTTATCGCCGTAATTGGCTAAACCTTGAGGATAAGGTGTGGTAGCATTTGCGCCCGCATTCATCCGTTGGATATGCGTTCTACTCTTACCCATTTAGGCCAATGGATCTTGTATGTTGCTAATGATCGATAATTACGACTCTTTTACCTTTAACTTAGTGCAGTATTTTCAGCAGCTAGGGCAAGAGATAGTGGTCAAACGTAATGACGAAATTAGCATCGCCGACATCGAGGCGCTTGCGCCTACTCATCTGGTGATTTCGCCCGGCCCTTGCACTCCCAATGAGGCGGGGATTTCCCTTGCGGCGATTAAACATTTTGCCACGCGCATGCCGATCCTAGGTGTGTGTTTAGGGCATCAGGCGATGGCGCAGGTTTTTGGTGCCAAGGTGGTGCGTGCTAAGCGGGTGATGCACGGCAAGGTCAGCGCCATTGCTCACACTGGGCAGCGGTTATTTGAGGGATTGAATCAGCCCTTAACTGTGACACGCTATCACTCGTTATTGGTGGATGCTGTGCCTGAAAGTTTTGTTCTCGATGCTTGGTTTGATGATCCGATCCATGGCCGAGAAATCATGGCCATGAGTCATCAAGATTTACCCTTGTATGGGGTGCAATTTCATCCCGAATCGATTCTTACCGAGCAAGGTCTCGAACTATTAGCCAATTTTTTAGCGCAATCGGCTATGCCAGTATAATTTCCTCGCCCTAAAAACTCTCCGCACTATATTCGTACTATCAATTTCTGTTACAAGATTTATCCTTTTTTTAAGCAAGTTTAGCGATTAACTATGCTATAACTGCGGCAAAACTACGCGAATAGGCAAAACCAGCAGATCAACTAGACTGAGTCATTTAGCCGTTGCGATAACAATAAAAGGAAGGACAAATGAGAAGCGTAATGCGAAATTTGGGTTTAAGTGCGTTAGCGGTTGCCGTGTTGGCAGGTTGCGCTGCGACATCGACTGAAACAGCAGTTCCTGCATCATCCCCGCAAGCATTCCAAGTTCCCTTAGCCCAACCGCCACAGGTTTCACAGGCGCTTACGCTTAATCAAATTATGGCAAATCCCGATTGGATGGGCGTTTTCGCCAAAGAGGCATACTGGAGCGACGATAGCCAAAGTGTGCTGTTTGCCCGCCAAGCGAGTGCTTCACCTCTGCGTAGCTATTATCAGCAAGGTATCAATGACAGTCGCCCCGTCGAGCTAGCGCTTGATCAATTACACGCGGCAGATCAGCAGTTTGGTGTGTTTGATCGCACTAAGTCCCACAAGGCTTATCTGTATCAGGGCAACATTTTTGTTAAGCAATTAAGCACAGGCAAAATCAGCCAGCTGACTCGCCAGCGCAGTGCCATCGATGGCGTGCGTTATCTCAATAATGGCGATATCGCCTATTGGCAGGGCGACAATGTTTTCCAAATTCATCAAGACTCAGGCTTAGTCGAGCAACTTGCTGAAATTAAAATGGCGAAAGCCCCTGAAGGTGTAAAAGAGCCAACGTCTTACATTGCTAAGCAACAGCACAGATTAATTAAGTATGTGGCGCTGCAGCAAGAGAACGCTAAAGCCAAAGCACAGTACAAAGATGAATTGCAAAAAAGCGACCCAACACTCGCCGCCAGCACTTGGTATTTAGGCGATAGCGAAGTCGTGTCAGAGCTTAGCCTGTCACCGGATGGCCGCTATATTTTACTTGCTCTGACCGACAAGAATTACACCGGCAGCAGTGAACACGACATCATGCCTAACTACTTAGGCAGCGATGGTTATATTGATCCCGTACCCGTGCGTGCACGTGTGGCTGAAGATACGCCGCCAGGGCAACGCTTTGTAGTGCTTGATTTAAACCAGCATAAACAAGTCGATATCACTATCGAGGGCTTGACGGGTTTTGATGAAGATGTGCTCGCCAAAGTGAAAGCTGAGAATGCTAAAGCGAAAGGCGAAACTTACCAAAGCACTAAAGCGCCACGCAAAATTCAGTTGATGCAGGATTGGGGCTGGACTCAGAGTGCGATTCAATGGCATGAATCGGAAGATAAATTGGCTCTGATGCTAGAAGCTACCGATAACAAAGATCGCTGGATCGCCAGTGTCGATCTCGCTAAAGGTAAATTCACCACAGAACATCGTTTGCATGATGATGCATGGGTGAATTATGACTACAACCAATTCGGTTGGTTGCCGGGGACGGATTCTCTGTACTATTTGTCGGAAGAATCAGGTTATTCGCAGCTCTATGTGAAAGGACTTGGTGAAAAGCCGCGCGCCTTAACCCAAGGCAAGTTTGTTGTGAGCGACATCCAGCTGTCACCGGACGCGAATTATATCTACTACAAAGCTAACCAAACTCACCCTGGTATGTATAACGTTCACAGGGTGAACTTAGCCACAGGCAAAAATGAGCAATTAACGCAGTGGGATGGCAACTTAGATTACAGCCTAAGTCCTGATGGCACTCAGCTATTACTTAATGCCTCACGCCGCACTCAGCCCAATGAGCTGTATGTTCAACCCATTGGCGGTGAGTTAAAGCAGCTGACGTCTTACACCAGCGATGCCTTTAAAAATTACCCATGGCAAGCGCCAGAAGTGGTAGCAGTACCTTCAAATCATGGTGCTGGCAAGGTGTACGCTCGAGTTTATTTGCCACAAGGCTATGATAAATCCCGCGCCGAGAAGTACCCTGCGGTGATTTTCAACCACGGCGCAGGTTATCTGCAAAATGCTGACTACGGCTTTAGTGGATACTTTCGCGAATTTATGTTCCACAACCTGCTGACTCAACAAGGTTATGTGGTAATGGACATGGATTACCGTGGCTCTAAAGGTTATGGCCGAGATTGGCGCACTGCGATTTATCGCAATATGGGTCATCCAGAAGTGGAAGACTTAAAGGATGGCGTTAGCTGGATGGGAACCAATACGAATGTTGATACTCAACGTGTCGGGACTTATGGTGGTTCCTACGGCGGATTCTTAACCTTTATGTCATTGTTCACTGCACCAGATCTGTTCCAAGCAGGAGCCGCACTGCGTCCTGTGGCGGACTGGGCACATTATAATGCGCCTTATACTTCCAACATCTTAAATACGCCTGATGTCGATCCTATCGCCTATGAGCGCAGCTCTCCGATTGAGCATGCTCAAGGATTAACGAAACCACTGCTTATTATGAGTGGCGTTATGGACGACAACGTTTTCTTCCAAGACAGCGTGCGTATGGTGCAGCATTTGATCGAACTGGAAAAACCGACCTTTGAAACGGCGATTTATCCTGTCGAGCCCCATGGTTTCCGTCAGCCTTCTAGCTGGTTAGACGAATACCGCCGTATCTATAAGTTATTCGAACAAGAACTCAAATAACTCAGCTCGATTTCCCGTAAAGGCCTCTATGTGAGGCCTTTTTATTGGGTAACTGAGTAGGAAATATCCGATATCACACTATGTTTGTGTTCTGCGACTTTGCGTTATTGCTAAGATTAAGTGTATGTGCTGAAATTGTAATGATTTTGAGAGTTTGATTGTTTTGACGTCACTCAGGCATTAGCGATATAGGAAAGATTTATAGTGGCGATTTCGGTTGCGGGCGGTGTAAGACCCGGCAAAATTATAGAGATAGAGCACAGACTCTACCAACAGTTGATCCTCGGAAAGCATAAAGCGAGCCCGACTCTTTTGGATGACCTCGACCTTGAATTAGAGGCCGATGCGAATAAGTTAGATGTTGAGCGCGAAGCGATTTTGGCACGTTTGATGAAACAAATTAAAGCCAAAGAAGTGTTCGAAGCCGTGTCGAGCCAGTTGCATGAAACGGTCAATAACGCCATCGAGCATCAACTCGCGTCCCCCGAACTGGTTCTGGCTAAGTCAGAGATCAATGAGTCGCAAATTCTATTGCTGGAATTACTGCTGGCAAAAAATCTTGATGCGACGCGATTAAGACCGCTGATCAGCAACTTAAGTTGGTTGTGCCGTGACTTAACCAATATGGTCAACAGCCCGTCTTTTCGCGCCCGCCGGCCTCAGAGCTCAGATGTGCGAGTTACCGATATTAAATTGGTGATGAATTACATCGGCATCGAAAACCTGCGAACGATTATCCCTTATTTTTGCCTGCGTAATTGGCTGCCGAGCGCCAATGCTAAGTTGCTGTGGACTACCCGTAAATTATGGCGCTACAGCATAGTCAGTGGCATTGCGGCCAATGCGTTGGCTCAGCTTCATAATACTGACTCAGCCTTAGTTTACAGTAGTGCCTTACTCAATCAATTAGGCACCTCAGTTGTGCTGAGTTTGAGTGCCCGCTTATTTGATCAAACCTGGGGAGCGTGGATAAGGGAAGCCAGCAGCAGCCGTGACAAGGAAGTGTATGATGCGGTGATTGCCACTGAGTTTCCGGCCAAAGCTGTGTTTGAACAAGTGTTAAGCCATGGTCATAAACTTAACTGGCAGCTATTAGAGTTACTTAAGTTTGAAGCGAGCCCTTTGACTGGGTTATTGAAGGAGTTAGACCTAACCTTAAGCTATCGAGAATTGTCACCGCAGGCCGCATTAGTCGCGCGGGCAAACTGTTATGCTAAGGTGGTATTACTCGAAGAGATGCGTCAAATCGATCCCCAAGAAAAGCGTTTAATGTTCGATTATTACGAGTTAACTGAGCAAGAAGTGCTGCGCTTAAAAGCACAGAATTATAGGAAGTTAGATCTGCTGTAGTCCACGACCTGCGACTTGAGCGTCGGGATGGCGGCGTTTAAGTAGAGGAAGGGATATGCCAAGCTGGCAAGCATCTGTACTGAATACTATTTTATCTTATGTCGCTAGGCCATCCATCAGTCGCGGCAAGGCCAAAGTCCCCCTAGCGCAGGTGCGTAAAAAGTTGCTTGATCTCGATAAACGTTGGCTTCCTTGGCCGGATAAGTTAGTCAGTGCCACCATCCCTTTGCAACACTCTAGCTTGCTGCACTATGTGCTTCTCAATGAGCAAACTCGCCTTGGCAATCTGTTTTATATCCGAGGCGGAGGCTTTTGTTTTAAAACGCCCCACGCCCACGCAAGATTGATCGCAGATATCAGCCAACGTTGTAAATTGGATGCCTATATTCCTGATTATCGTCTCGCACCTGAGCATCCTTTTCCTGCGCCATTTGATGATGTGCTTGAAGCCTATAAGCGATTAATTGCGCTTAAGGGCGCTGAGAATGTGATCCTCATGGGCGACTCTGCTGGCGGCAATTTAGCCCTGAGTTTGTTGCTGGAATTAAAGCGTTTAACCCTGCCTTTGCCGACGGCTTGTATCTTGTTATCTCCCGCGTTGGATTTAGCACTAACCGGAGATACTGAGTTGATACTCGCGGCTGACGATCCCTTCTTCACCATCGAAGCTTTGCTGCGTTTACGTGGCGCTTATCTTGGGGGGGCCGACCCCATGTCAGCAAAAGTTTCCCCCTTGCAGGGAAACTTAGCTGATCTGCCGCCCATCTTAGTGATTGCGGGTACGCGGGAGCTGTTATTGCAGGATTCTGAGCGCCTAGTCGCTCAAGTCAAAGCCAGCGGTGGCGAGATAACGGGCTGTTTTTACCCTAACATGCCCCATGTGTTTCCCTTGTTCAATTTATTGCCAGAAGCCCTTGAAGTGAGGTCGAAAATTAGCCATTTTGTGCTTTCACACTTGATTCGTTAAAATGGTGTAGTTATTCACATTCAGTGAATAGCTAGCAAAATGAGGGGTAAATAACTTTTTTTCTGACTAATTATGCTGAAAGCCACGGGCATAACCGCTTGTATAGTTCTTAAACTGCAATCTTTATGCACTTTGGGTGGAAGTGCGAGGATTGATGTTTGTGAAAAACTGGTATTTTGATCACATTTTCGCTAATAATGGTTATTAATAGACACAAGCAATCCCAGTATCACTAACTCTAGATAAAGATACCTATGGGACTCTGACGGTGCAAGGCGCCGTTAAACAAACACAAAGGACGAAGAAGAATGAGCGTTGATATGAAGTTAGACCGTGCCCAGTTTGACGCAGTGATGGTGCCTAATTATGCGCCTGCTGCTGTGATCCCTGTTCGTGGCGAAGGAAGCCGAGTTTGGGACCAAGAGGGTAATGAGTTTATCGATTTTGCTGGCGGTATTGCGGTAAATTGCTTAGGTCACTGTCATCCTGCCCTTGTGAATGCCCTTAAAACACAAGGCGAAAAATTATGGCATTTGTCTAACGTAATGACGAACGAGCCTGCCTTAGAATTAGCGACTAAATTAGTCAACAGCACGTTTGCCGACAAAGTGTATTTTGCCAACTCTGGCGCCGAAGCCAACGAAGCCGCATTGAAACTTGCCCGTCGTTACGCCTTAGAAAAGCACGGCGTTGAGAAAGACGAAATCATAGCGTTTGATAAAGCCTTCCACGGTCGTACATTCTTCACCGTTAGCGTTGGTGGACAAGCTGCCTATTCCGATGGTTTTGGTCCTAAGCCACAGAGCATTACTCACCTGCCATTTAACGATGTTGCTGCATTAGAAGCTGCAGTAACGGACAGAACCTGTGCCATCATGCTTGAGCCGCTACAGGGCGAGGGCGGTATTATTGATGCCGATCCTGCATTCCTAAAAGCTGTGCGTGAACTGGCTAACAAGCACAATGCGCTAGTGATTTTTGATGAAGTGCAAACAGGTGTGGGTCGTACTGGCGAACTGTACGCTTACATGGGTACTGAAATCGTGCCTGACATTTTAACCACAGCTAAAGCACTCGGCGGTGGTTTCCCTATCGCAGCTATGCTGACAACGGCTGAGATTGCTGAACATTTAAAAGTGGGCACTCACGGTTCTACCTACGGTGGTAACCCATTAGCCTGCGCTATCGGTAATGCTGTGTTAGACGTAGTGAATACGCCTGAAGTGTTAGACGGCGTTAAACATCGCGAGCAGTTATTGCGCGATGGTTTGAACAAAATTAATGAAAAATATCATGTATTTTCAGAAGTACGCGGTAAAGGTTTGCTGTTAGGGGCAGTTCTTAATGAACAATACCAAGGCCGTTCACGCGACTTCTTGGTGGCCTCTGTCGCTGAAGGCTTAATGAGCCTGATGGCGGGTGCTAACGTGGTACGTTTTGCTCCTTCTCTGGTGATCCCTGAGGCAGATATTGCTGAAGGTCTAGCTCGTTTTGAACGTGCTGTGGCGAGCATAGCTGCCGCCTAAATGACCAAAGGAGTGCTGAATTTATTCGCACTCCTTTTTTGTCAGGGAATACTTACGTGCATCATTACCTGTCTTTTTGAAGAGAGGCGCCTTGATGCACGGCAAGCCAAAGTGAGGAGACACTAAGATGTTAATCATACGTCCTATTCAGGCTGGTGATTTTGAAGCCTTATATCAAATTGCCGAAGAGTCTGGTCATGGTTTTACGTCATTACCCGTGAATGCCGATTTGCTCAGACATAAAATTGCGCGAGCAGAAGCCTCATTCGTCAAAACCGTCGATGCGCCCTTCGATGAAGGTTATCTGATGGTGCTGGAAGATACCGACACCCGAGAAGTGGTGGGGACGTGCGCTATTGAAGCAGCCGTGGGAATGGAAGATGCGTTTTACCATTATCGACTCGGTACCGAAGTCTATCATTCCGAACAAATTGAAGTGCGTAACGAGGTCGAAACCCTCACCCTTTGCCATGACTACACGGGCGCCGCCGAGATGTGCACCCTGTTTTTGCGTGAAGCGTATCGCAAGGGCAACAATGGCCGCATGTTATCCCGCAGTCGCTTTTTGTTTTTAGCGCAACATGCGAAGCGTTTTGGCGAAACTGTGATTGCCGAAATGCGCGGTGTGAGCGATGCCGATGGTCATTCACCTTTCTATGGCTGGCTACAAAAACACTTTTTAGGCATTGATTTTATTCAGGCAGATTATCTTTCTGGTTTGGGTAAAAAGGCATTTATGGCCGAAATGATGCCTCGAAACCCTGTCTACGTTTGTCTGTTGCCGGAAGAAGCGCAGAAAGTGATTGGCGAAGTGCATACCAATACCCGTCCCGCATTAAGTTTGCTGCAGGCCGAAGGCTTTCGATGCCGCGGTTATGTGGATATTTTTGATGGTGGTCCAACGGTTGAGTGTCGTTTATCGGACATTCGCGGCGTGCGTGAAAGTCGTTTATTGACCGTCGATATTGGTGACATGGTCGAAGCCGACACTCAATTTATTATCTCAAATACCCAATTAGCCAATTACCGAGCGACGTCTGCTGCACTGGCCGTGGACGACAAATCCGAACATATCATCATTAGCCCTGAGCTGGCAGCGGGTTTGCTACTCGCAAAAGGCGATCAAATCCGTATTTTGGCAATGTAGGAATAACCAATGACACATTATATTCAAGGCCAGTGGCATGCTGGCAAAGGTCATGACGTGACCTCAATTAACCCTGCCAATGCACAATCTATTTGGACCGGTAAAACGGCCACTGCAGAACAAGTTAATGCCGCCGTTGATGCCGCGCGCGCCGCACAGTTTGATTGGTTTATGTTAGGTTTCGATGCGCGTTTAGCCATAGTTGAAGCGTATCGCACCCAACTCGAAGCCAATAAAGCGGAACTGGCTGAAACGATTGCCCAAGAAACGGGTAAACCTCAGTGGGAAACCGCGACTGAAGTCGGTGCCATGATAGGCAAAATTGCTTTATCGGCTGCGGCTTACAATAAACGTACGGGCACAGAAGCCAACGATACGCCAGCAGGACGTGCGGTTATCCGCCATAAGCCCCACGGTGTTGTGGCTGTGTTCGGTCCTTACAACTTCCCTGGTCATTTGCCGAACGGCCACATAGTCCCTGCGCTGCTGGCTGGGAATACCGTGATTTTCAAACCTTCAGAGCTCACGCCTAAAGTCGCCGAGTTGATGGTCAGCCTATGGGATAAAGCGGGTCTGCCTGCTGGCGTGCTCAACTTAGTCCAAGGTGAGGTTGATACGGGTAAGGCACTGGCTTCTCACCCGCAGCTCGATGGTCTGTTCTTTACCGGTAGCTCACGCACGGGTCATTTTTTACATCAACAATATGCCGGTCATCCTGGCAAGATTTTAGCACTTGAGATGGGCGGTAATAACCCACTGATCATCAAAGGTGTGCAGGATATTAAGGCCGCAGTGCACGATATTTTGCAGTCGGCTTATATTTCATCTGGCCAACGTTGCACTTGTGCGCGCCGTTTATATGTCGAGCAAGGCGAGCAGGGCGATGCGCTGATTGCCATGTTAGTCGATGCGGTTAAACAGATTAAAGTCGGTCCTTGGAATGTGCAGCCACAACCTTTTATGGGCTCAATGATTTCTGAAACGGCCGCTAAAGGTATGGTTGCGGCACAGGCGAATCTGCTGAGCTTAGGCGGCGTGTCTTTGGTCGAGTTGACCCATCTAGAAGCGGGTACGGGCTTAGTGTCTCCTGGCCTTATCGATGTGACAGCGATCGATGCATTGCCGGATGAAGAATACTTCGGACCTCTGCTGCAGTTAGTGCGTTATAGCGATTTCGATCAGGCAATCAAACTGGCTAACCAAACGCGTTACGGCTTGTCTGCGGGATTACTTGCCGATAGCCGTGAAGTTTATGATTATTTCCTCGCGCGTATTCGTGCTGGGATTGTTAACTGGAACAAACAAATCACTGGCGCATCTGGCGCGGCACCTTTTGGTGGTGTTGGGGCTTCGGGTAACCACAGAGCGAGTGCTTTCTATGCCGCCGATTACTGTGCTTATCCAGTCGCTTCTGTCGAGGCTGATGCCGTGAGTTTACCCGCGACATTAAGCCCAGGTTTGAGCTTGTAAGCGGGTAGAGATTTGACTTTTATGCGGTAAATAATTATGTGGGAAAGAGGAGGAAGGACTAATGTTCTTCCTTTTTAATAACAAGCAGTAACGTTACTTGAGTTTCTACTGTGGGTATGTGTGACGCTGCAACAGTGGCATTTAGGTCGTTACATTTAGTGTTCGCGGCAAAATAACAGCAATAACCGCAGCACAATAAAAGGAGTTTTTATGCATACCGACATCAACGCGTTATTTGCCGCCCTGTGGCAAGACTATATTCAAATGACCCCTTCGGCGGCAAAAGTGCACGCGCTGCTGGGCCATGGTAAGCCAATCATCAACGATCATATTGCCCTGCGTACTTTCAACATCGCTAAGGTGAATTTGGATGTGCTTGCTAAGCATTTCACTTCGTTAGGTTATGTACCTTGCGGTGATTATAAGTTTGAACAGAAAAAACTGATCGCTAAGCATTTTGAACACCCAGATTCGACTCAGCCTAAAGTGTTTATCTCTGAGCTGTTAGTTGAAGAATTTAGCCCAGCGCTACAAGAGACCATTCAAGGCTTAATCGCCCAAGTGGATGCTGCCGCGACAACGGCGGACAACTTTATTTACTCGGGTCGCCATTGGTCTTTAGATTCTAAAACCTATCAGGATTTATTAACTGAGAGCGAATATGCGGCTTGGGTCGCGGCTTTTGGCTATCGCGCTAACCATTTCACTGTGTCTATCAATCACCTCGACGGTTTTGAAACCTTAGAGTCAGTGAATGATGCACTGAAGCAAGCGGGCTTTGTGCTTAATGGTTCAGGCGGCGAGATCAAAGGTTCGCCAGAAGTGTTATTAGAGCAATCGTCGACTATGGCCGATAAGATTGGCCTTGAATTCACCGATGCGACAGTGGAAATCCCAAGTTGTTTCTATGAGTTTGCGCTGCGTTATCCTATGGCCAATGGTGAGCTGTATACCGGCTTTGTGGCAGCGTCTGCCGACAAGATTTTTGAAAGTACGAACGTGAATAAGGCTTAACGTGAATAAAGCCTAACGTCGTTAAGATTTTGAGCATAAAAACGCCATCACTTCGATGGCGTTTTTTAATGATTATATTAAAGAGGAAATATTAAAGAGTGCAGTCAAACTGGGTGTATAACGCTGAGGTGGTTCAGCAAGTCTAACTGAAGATCAGTTCGATCCTCAATCCACCTAAGCGAGTGCTGTGGCTAAACTTAAGCTCAATCTCATATTGCTCGGCAATTTCCTTCACTATTGATAAGCCTAAGCCGTGCCCCATGACAGACTCATCTAATCGCGTGCCCCTTTGGGTGAGCTTATCGAGTTCATCATCGGCAACCCCTGGACCATCATCATCGATACAAAGGCAGAGACGCTGTTGGCGTGATAGTTGAATGCTGACTCGGCTCTGAGCCCATTTAAAGGCGTTGTCTAGCAGGTTGCCTAAAAGCTCCATGCCATCTTCCCTGTGGATCGGCAGTCTGAGAATATTAGGGTCGAGTTCGAAATCACATTCGATGGTTTTATTGCGGTGAACCTTGTTTAAGGTGTTGGCTAGGCTGTGTAAATCCCTTGGGATCACTAATTGCGCCGCAGGAAGCATATCACCTGTGATCCTTGCCGCCGCCAGTTTGCGCTCGACCATCTTGTGGATAGAATCCAGCTGTTGCTGCAAGGCAATGGCGGTTTCGGGATCTTTAAGACCAAGGGCTTCGACCTGTTGCTGCATCACGGCCAGCGGGGTTTTAAGCCCATGGCTTAAGTTACCTAAGTTATTGCGGCTACGCTCAATTTGCTTGGCGGTGTACTCGAGTAACTCGTTGTAAGTCTTAGCGAGTGGCTGCACTTCGGGGGGGATATTATTCAGCTCCAGCGCGTTAATTTCGCCTTCTCTTAGTCGCGAAAGCGCGTGCTGAATATGCTTAACTGGCTTAAAGGATTGGCGCAGGATGAGGAAGATCCCCGCGATCATAGCAACTAACATCGCCAGATTAATCCCAAGCTTAGTGCCATAGACTTCGCTAAACACGCGTCTGCCGATACTTAAGTCTTGGGCGACGGTTAACGTGGCGCTGACATTGGCACTACTGGAATTTAATCCCAGTGATAACAGCTGCATATCGTTATTTTTTGGCCCTTTAGCTTGCCAGACACGGGTTTTATTTGGCGCGAGTGGCTCGATATCTAACTGCATATCCCACAGGGAGCGCGAGCGAATGACTTCATTAGGCAGGTTAAGCTGGAAATAGCGGCCTGAATAGGCGGGCTTATAGAAACTGGAAAGCTGGCTTTGATCTATGCTGATGTCCCCATCGTGGATATGGGTTGCCAGCATAATATGTTCGAGATCTTCTTCTAAGCGATTGATAATAGAGTCATGGAAGGCCTGACGCAGCATGGACTCAAATAATATGAGCCCAATGACTGTGCCTATTACCAGTAAGCCAGTTAACCATAAACTGAGCTTAGTGCGGATCGAGATCATTCAATAATGCCGTGGAAGATATAACCTTGGCCGCGACGGGTTTCAATAGCGGTTTTGCCTAATTTTTTACGTAAGTGGGTCACATAAACTTCGACCACATTACTCTCTTTCTCATCGTCAAACTGATACAGTTTATCGGTGAGCTGTGTCTTAGATAACAGCTTCTTAGGCGACATCAGGAAGATTTTTAACAGTCTGAATTCCATCGCCGTTAGCTCAAACAATTGGTCTGCCACTTTCACCGTTTGCTCGGCTTCGTCTAAGATCACGCCGCCATAGCTCAATTGCTTGCTAGAAGTGTTCAAGCGACCATGGGCACGGTGAATAAGAGCTTGAATACGCGCCAATAATTCCTGTGCGTGGAAGGGCTTGCCTAAGTAATCGTCGGCGCCAGCATTAAAGCCTTCGACTTTTTCATGCCATTGGCTGCGTGCGGTCAGCATGATGACTGGAGTGCTGATCCCTTGATTACGCCAGCCTTCGAGTAGTTCGAGGCCGTTGCCGTCGGGCAAGCCGATATCTAAGATCACGCAATCGTATTGGGTTTCTTTGATCAGATAATCGGCTTCAAGCGCTTTGTCAGTAATATCGGTCACATAGCCAGCGAGTTTGAGTTGTTTCTCCAGCTCGGTGACTAGCATAGGGTTATCTTCAACGAGTAACAGTTTCATGTTTTCGACATTCGCTCGGTAATGCTATTGAGTGATCGGCTTGACCATTAGTTGCATCAATACTGAGATTGACGATTTGGCCACGCTGAACTTTGATTTGCAAATCATAGCGCCATTTATGATCTTCTTGATAGAGATGAGCATCAATTAGTTCACCTTGGCAAAACTGATTAACTATGGAGAGTGTACCGTTTAAGGATAGTATTTGCCCAGAGTTGACGAGTGCCTTGGCTTGATAGTGTTCTAATTCAATAGGTTCGGCATTCAATTGCATTGGATGCGCCAGCGTGAACAGGCTGAAAAAACAGATTAAAAACAGCCGTTTCATTTGAGCTCTCCAATAAAAAATGGCCTAGAATTTATTCTAGGCCACTTTAATAAGGCAGGCTTAAATCAAGCTGAAGACTAACTTAACGGGTACCGTATACCACGATTGTCTTACCATGAGCTTGGATTAAATTCTGTTCTTCTAACATCTTCAAGATACGACCCACAGTTTCCCGTGAACAGCCAACGATTTGGCCGATCTCTTGACGAGTGATCTTAATCTGCATGCCATCAGGATGCGTCATCGCATCAGGCTGTTTCGCCAGATGTAACAGCGTTTGGGCAATGCGGCCTGCCACGTCTAAGAATGCGAGGTTACCCACTTTCTGGCTGGTGCTTTGCAGGCGATAGGCCATTTGTGCAGACAGCTTCATCAGAATTTCAGGGTTAACTTGAATTAACTGTCTGAACTTTTTATATGAAATCTCAGCGATTTCACAAGCTTGTTTAGCACGAACCCATGCAGTACGTTCGGCTTGTTCTTCAAACAAACCAAGCTCACCGATAAAGTCACCTTGATTCAGATAAGAAAGGATCATCTCCTTACCTTCTTCATCTTTAATCAATACCGCTACAGAACCTTTTACTATGTAATAAAGAGTATCTGAATCTTCACCAGCATGAATAAGAGTGCTCTTTGCAGGGTACTTATGAATGTGACAGTGTGATAAAAACCATTCCAAAGTTGGATCAGGTTTTGGCTTACCAATCAGAGCCATGTTGGTGTTCCTCGATTGATTAAAACGAAAGTAAGAATATTCTAAATAAGCATTTTACGTCAATTAAACTAATAAAAACTTGATGGAAGTCTTACTTTAGAATAAGTGAATAAATGCAATTAACCATCTAAAATTAGAGCTTATTTTGCTACTTTAGTGATTTAAGTCAACTAAATCGACGTCAAACTCGCTGGATTCACTTAACTCTGTCGAGTTAATCACATCTTACCAGTTTAATTAAGCCGTTTTATTATAGATTATGGATAAAACAGGCCCCTAAATGGCAGTAGAAGATGTTTCACTGTTGAAATTAGCTGCTCATTTGCTTCAACTTCCCCCATTATCCTGAGGTTTGTGTGTATTTAGGCTCGACTTATGGGGTTAATTCTGGCTAACTTTGAGGGCAGTCGCTTTTAAGAGAGGTAAGCAAGTGAAATACAGATTATGGGTTTTAGGTGCAGGTTTAAGCTTAACGATTGGGCTGAGCTCTGCGGCGCACGCATTTTCTATCCCGCAGCCTGCTGCCGAACTCGCAGCCAGTAAGTTTGTGCATATTCAGGTGACGGCAGAACAAGGCGACGCTGATGCCCAATTTCTGCTGGGATTAATGTATCTCTCAGGGCGTTTTGTGGAGCAAGAAGTGCCCTCTGGTTTGCATTGGATTTCACTTGCCGCCGAGCAGCAACATGAAAAAGCCCAGCAAACCTTAGCCGACCTGTCTTTTGAAGGCCAATTGATCAAGCGTGACTTATCCGTGGCCGAGCATTGGTATCGAGCCTTGAGTGAGCAGGGCAGTCGTTGGGCACAATTCCGTTTAGGTTTTATTTATGCTTCTGGCGGCGATGGTGTGCAACGTAATTGTGGTAAAGCGGTCGAGCAATTTTCCCAAGTGGGTGATGATGTTGCCTTAGGTAATGTGGCGTGGATTTTAGCGACTTGCCCAGAAGCTGAGTATCGCGATGGCAATAAAGCGGTCGAGTTATCCTTAAAGTTACTCAAAGTGAATGAAAACGATCCGACCAATTTAGATAATCTGGCGGCGGCTTATGCCGAAGTCGGCGATTTTGGTGCGGCAATTTCGACGCAGCAAAAAGCGATAGAAGCGTTAAAGATGAGTGCCGAAATGACCAAGACAGATGAGTTTATACAGCGCTTACAAACCTACGAACAAAAGCGTGCGTATCGCGAAACCTTACGCTTACTCGAATAAGGCATTCGTTATTGGAGCCCTTAAAGTAAGCCCTGTTGGTTTATTCGCACTTTAGTTGATGCATATAATGATAAATTGGAAAGCCTGAGTTAATACTCGGGCTTTTTTGTTTTTAATTCACGCTAACCGAGCGTCCAAGAATCTAGGATGTGGTATTCCACACCCGTGCTTGTGCTTTTTGAATGATATAAATGCAAATGTTCAGGCGTTAACGTTAGCGTTAGCGTATTCATCTCCTTGAGTTGCAATAACGCTGGCTCATCTCGTGTCCATTGTTTGGCCTTCCTAAATAAACTAATGTGCGGGCAAAAGTGGTGTTCACTGCTATGTAATTGCAGGCGGCCTGCTATTGCCTGCGTCTGCTTAGCTAATTGCGTTAACGGCGGCTCAACTTCATCGGCTTTTAAGCAACAGACTTGGGCATTAGGCCATAAATCGAACTGGTTAAGTCGAACACTGAATCTTGGCTTAGCTAAGCGGTCAAGCGCATCAAGGAGGGAGATACGTTGATCGTCGTCAACTTGCCCTAAAAAGCAGAGCGTTAAATGCATATTGTTGATACTCAATGCTTTCGCCTCAGGATTAAGGTGGCAAAGCAGTTGTTGCTGTAAATCACTCAGCCTTGCTTTTTGTGTAGTCGTAGGCGCGAAGCCGAGAAATAGCCTTTGTTGCATCGGTTTATCGTCCTTTGTGGGGCTCAACACGGATTATCTCAGGGAACACTTTGACGGTTAGCGTCTTTGAGCGTTAATCTAGTTGTTGAATTTATCGGCTAATTTACGACTCAAGCAGACGTTTAATTCACTGTGAGCCTATACTCAATATACGTCGATAATACCTTAAATGGATTTTTAGGTAAGGAAGTCACTTTTCATGTCAGTAGGTTTAGCAAATCCACTCCAACAGGCTTTGGTAAGTATTTTTAGTGAGTCTCCACTAGAAACCTTAGAGCAAAATGTTGACCGAGCACTTGAGACCATCACATTGCAACTGCATTGTGATGGGGTATTTGTATTGACGGGCAGCCAGTCTCTGGATCGTTTACGCACGCGTAATTTGTATCTAAAACCCCAATTTGCTAAAGGCCAGCAAACTCGAGTTTGGCCCTTAGCGCGCATGCCATTTTTTCGCTCACTCGTTCGTACTCCAAGACTATTAAATCTGCCCGATGTGAATACCTTACCCGCCGATGCACAGGCCGAGCGAACGCTATTAAGAGATTGGGACGTCAAAAGTTTATTGGTATTGCCGCCTGTGGTATTTGGCGAAACGCGTATCGCGCTGGGCGCGGTGAATTGCTCTGAGTGTTGCGAATGGAGCGAAGAGTTTATTCAGGAATTTAATCACGCCGCTGTGATGATTGGCTCGGCGATGGAACTGACGCGCATCGCCCTGAGCATGCTCGCCAGTGAGCATAAATATTGTGAAGTCTTCAATCAGCTACCTTTAGCCTGTGCCTTGCTAGATAAGCATGATCAATTGACTATGCTCAATAAAGTCGCCCTGCAAACGCTACCAATCCAACATGGTTATGACTTATTCGACATGGTACGTGAGGAAGAGCATGCCATGCTCACCGATACCTTACATGTGGTACGAGAAGGTGTACTCGGTCACGCTTGGTGTGAGTTACCCTTAAAATCTATCCATCAATTGGCTTGGTTGAAACTCAGCTTTAGCCAGATCAGTGGCGATAAAGATACCTTAGTCATGATTGCCGAAGATGTCAGTGAAAAGTATCGCCTAGCCGATGAATTGTCCTTCCATGCCAATTATGATGCGCTCACAGGATTGCCTAATCGATTGCATTTTGAGGCTTTATTAGAAAATCTGCTGCACGCCCACGACGACATGCCAATATGCGTGGCGTTTCTCGATTTAGACCAATTCCAAGTCATCAACAATATCAGTGGCCATCAGGCAGGCGATAAGCTGCTGTGCCAAGTGGCATTGCGCTTAAAACAGCTCGTGCGTAAGGGCGATATTGTTGCCCGTTTAGGAGGCGATGAATTTGGTATCTTAATGCATTACTGCAATGTGGAATCGGCGAAACAAATCGCTAAACGTATCTGTACCCAATTGGCGAAGCATGAGTTTATTTGGGAAAGCCGTAGTCACAATGTCAGTGTCAGCATGGGGATTGCTAAACTCGATAAAAAAGCCGCCGACATTTATACCGTGATGAGTCAGGCCGATGCTGCGTGTCGCTTGGCGAAAGATCAAGGCCGTAATGGCTGGCATTTATACAGTGCGAGCGATCCTAAAATGAACCGTCTCTATACTGAGATGATGGCGTCGGTGGATATCGTTGGCGCACTCGCGTTAAATCAATTTGAGCTTTATTTTCAAAGCATAGTGCCATTAAACCGTGAGGAGTCAGGTCTGCATTTAGAGATCCTACTGCGCATGGTGCAGGCTAACGGCACTATTGTGTCTCCCGCCATTTTCTTACCCGCCGCCGAGCGATACAACTTAGCTTCTAAGGTCGACTTGTGGGTGATCGATAATTTACTCAAGTGGGGCGGTTGCCATTTAGATATCTGGCAGCAATTGGACCTAGTGTCGGTGAATTTGTCGGCGACGTCTTTGGGCGACCATGAGTTTATGAACTGGCTAGAAATGCGTTTAATGGCCGAACCTGAGCTGGTGGACAAGCTTTGCATCGAAATCACTGAAACCGCAGCCGTGAGTCAGCTCGAACAAGCGACAAAGTTACTCGATATATTGCGCCCGCTCAATTGCAAGTTAGCCCTCGATGACTTTGGGGCGGGCTTTTCTAGCTTCGCCTACCTTAAGCGTCTCAATGTGGACATTGTGAAGGTAGATGGTCAATTTGTAGTGAACATCTGCGAAGACAGTGCGGATCAGGCGATTGTTAAGTCGATTTGCCAACTTGGCCAAGATATGGGCTTTGATGTGGTTGCCGAATTTGTCGAATCCCAAGATATTGGCCGAAAACTGCAAGCTTTAGGCGTCGACTACGCCCAAGGTTACGCCATCAATAAACCGATGCGGTTAGCTGAATTGCAGTCTGGACTCAGTCAGCCTTGGCTCGAAAAACGTGAGACCTTTGCGGCCTATCCCCAACTCTAGTGTTTGGTACACTTATCTACTGAGCCGGATTATGTTGCAGTGAAATGGTACTCACCGTCGATTGTTAGTACACTGACGGCCTGTGTTGGCTGCTGATGTCTTTTTCTTGAACTCTCTACCTATTCATATCTTATTAGCACCGCTGCGTGCGGCTTTTTCTCGTCACGCTCAAGTGATCCTCGAGGCACCGACAGGTGCGGGTAAATCTACCGCATTACCTTTGGCTATGTTGGATTGGCCAGAAATCAGTGGACGTATTTTAATGCTCGAACCGCGGCGTGTCGCGGCGCGTAGTGTTGCGCACTATATTGCCCGTTGTCGCCAGCAAAAGGTGGGGCAAGAAGTGGGTTATCGCGTGCGCGGTGAAGCTAAAGTCAGCGCCAATACCCGCTTAGAAATCGTTACCGAAGGCATACTCACGCGGATGATCCAACAAGATCCCGAGTTAACTGGGATTGAGATGATCATCTTCGATGAAATTCATGAACGCCACCTCACTACCGACTTAGGCCTCGCCTTAGCGCTCGAAGTACAAGCTTCACTGCGGGACGATTTAAAGATATTAGCCATGTCGGCCACCTTATCTGGCCTTGCCTTAGTTGAACTCATGCCAGAGGCTGTGACCTTACACAGTGAAGGCCGTAGTTTTCCCGTTGAGGTTGAATATCGCCCCGTGCCGACGCAGCAGCATTGGATCGATCATCTTGGCCGCTGCGTGCTCGATCTGGTCTCTGCCAGTAGCACCGGTGTTGATAAAACGGCTAGCAATAATGCCGTGCTCGTGTTTTTACCCGGAAAAGGCGAAATATCACGATTGCAGCAGTATCTGCGTGAGCGTTTAGCGGATGATGCTTTTCTGATTTGCCCCCTTTATGGTGAGCTTTCAGGTGCAGAGCAAGATAGCGCGATTGCGGCAACTACGGACGGCAGGCGCAAAATCGTGCTAGCGACTAACGTGGCGGAATCGAGCTTAACCATTGAAGGTATAGGTTTTGTCATCGACAGCGGCTATAAACGTCAGGCCAGTTTCAACCCTAAAACTGGCGTCACTCGTTTAGGCTTAAAACGTATTAGCCAAGCCTCGGCGACTCAGCGCAGTGGCCGCGCCGGACGTTTATCTGCGGGCATGTGTGTGCGTTTGTGGAGCCAAGAAGAACATGGCCGCATGCTCAGGGCCGATGAACCTGAGATCAGCCAAGCTGATCTGGTGGCTATGGCCCACGATTGTGCTTATTGGGGCGCAAAATCCTTCAGCGACTTGATGTTGTTAACGCCGCCACCGAGTGTGAATGAGGCGCTGGCGTGGCAATTACTGCAGCGCTTAGGCATGGTCGATGGCCAAAATAAACTGACTCACCACGGTAAAGCGGCCTACGAGCTAGGGTGTCACCCAAGGCTTGCCCATATGTTATTGGGCGCGACAAGCTTAGGCGCTGATTATGAGCAAACTGCGCAATTGGGCAGTTTGGCCTGTTTGCTGTCGGGGATTTTAGAAGCGCGCGGTTTGCCTAAAAAGGGCGCCGATATCATGAATTACCTGCACTTTGCCTGTCAGGGGCAAGCGGGACAGCAGGCAAAACAGTGGCAGAAAAAGCTCGGTTTAACTGCTGACTTAGTGAAAGTCGCGACCCATGCTCACCACAGTGATGTGGGATTATTGCTGGCACTGGCGTATCCAGATCGCATCGCCAAAGCCCGAGGCGTTGAGGGTTATCAATTAGCCAATGGGACTGGCGTGGTGTTAGCGGCCGAAGATGCCTTGTCGCAAACGCCTTGGATGGTGGTGGCAGATTTCCAAGAAACTGAAGGCAGAAACGCTGGGCGGATTTACTTGGCGAGTCAGTTTCAGCCGAGCTTGTTCGATAGCGAGCTAAAAGACTTGCTGGAAATCCACGAGATCTGTGGCTGGGATGAAGGCAAAGGCCGAGTGATTGCCGAGCGCCAATACAAGGTCGGACAAATTTTAGTGAAAACCGAGACGATTGCTAAGCCTGAGCGCAAGCAAATTGTCGCGGCCTTACTGGGTTATATTCGCCAGCAAGGATTACAAATTCTCAATTGGAACGATAACTTAGAGCAATTTCAATACAGGCTCAAACTCGCGACGGAGTTCGATGCGGGCAGTGACTGGCCCAAGGTCGATGATGGGGCGTTATTAGTGAGCCTAGAAACTTGGCTGGCGCCTTACCTCGAAAATGTGAATAATCTGCCGCAATTAGTTAAGCTCGATTGCTTTGGTTTTGTGGCAAACTGTTTGAGCTGGCAGCAGAAACAGCGACTGGAGGAGTTATTGCCAACCTCTTGGCCGTTAGTTACCGGTACCTCTGCGCCAATCGTATACGATGAATCTGGGCGTGCGCTGCTGCGGGTGCGTCTGCAAGAAACCTTTGGCATGGCGCAGAGCCCTATGCTGGCGCAGGGCAAGCTAAAGGTGACGATGGAATTACTTTCTCCCGCTCAACGTCCATTGGCTTTAACGGCGGATTTAGCCAGTTTCTGGCAGGGACCTTATGTGGAAGTGAAAAAGGAAATGCGTGGCCGATATCCAAAACATCTGTGGCCGGACGATCCTGTGAATACACTACCAACAAAATTTACCAAGAAGAAAACCTTGGGTTTAGCTCAGCCATAGCAGTGACACTGGCTTTTTAATCGCGTGAAAACACGCCTTGATTTGCACCACGCTTGCTATCGTGGCTGATGTCTTTAAATGCATGAATGATGAAGTAGATATGACGACTAAGACGACAAAAAAAACACCCGCTTCCCGTAGGGCCAACAATGGCCGCGGTTTCTTTCGACGAATGTGGTCAATCACTTGGAAATTAGCCTTAGCCGGATTAGCGGTAGTGACTTTCTACAGTATTTATCTCGATCAAATTATTGCGCAAAAATTTGAAGGTCAAAAATGGCACTTGCCCGCGCAGGTGTTCAGCCGTTCTATGGCGCTGTATCCCGGCGCGGCGGTCAGCCATCCACAAATGATGGCTGAGCTTAAGTTGCTCGGCTATCGCAAAGTCGCTAACCCACGCCAAGTGGGTGAGTTTTCGGCATCGAGCACTCGTATCGAATTGTGGCGTCGACCGTTCCTGCATCCTGAAGGCGATCAAGTAGAACAAAGAGTCATGATAAGCTTCGACAGCAATGGCGTCAGTTCAGTCACCCGAGTGTCGGACAAACGCCAGCTTGCCGTATTCCATCTTGAGCCTGTGTTGCTCGATCGCATTATTACTGGCGACGGCGAAGACAGGTTGTTTGTGCCGACCGAAGAAATGCCAAAGTCGATTGTGCAGGCGTTACTGCTGGTGGAAGACCGTAGCTTTTACGAACACCATGGGGTGAATCCTTTCGCGATTGCTCGCGCGGCTTTTGTGAACATTAGCGCCGGTCGCACAGTGCAAGGCGGCTCGACGTTAACCCAGCAGTTAGCGAAAAACTTTTTCCTATCCAGTGAGCGTTCATTACTCCGTAAAGTGCGCGAAGCCTTGATGGCAGTGATTATCGATTTTCGTTACAGCAAGGACGAAATCCTCGAAGCCTATCTTAACGAAGTGTATATGGGGCAGGATAAATCCCGTGCCGTTCATGGTATGGGTTTGGCTTCACGTTTCTATTTCGGCCGTCCTATCAGTGAGTTGACTATTGCTCAGCAGGCATTTTTAGTGGCGACGATTAAGGGACCGTCTTACTACAATCCATGGCGATATCCGGAGCGCATTCAAGAGCGTCGCGATCTGGTACTGCGTTTACTCATGGATGCGGGCGATTTAACCACGGCCGAGTACAAGGCGGCGGTAGAGTCACCTCTGGCGATTCGTAATCTGAATAAACCCGCACATCAAAAACTGCCTTCTTTCTTCGCCCTAGTAAAACAGGAAGTGAACGAGCGTTATGGTGATGCGTTACTGAAGCAATCTGGGGTAAAAATTTATACCACGCTCGATCCTATGGCTCAAGAAGCGGCAGAAAAAGCGGTCACTCAAACCCTTAAGAGTTTAGATAAGAGTAATAAGTCATTACAGGTGGGCATGGTAGTGACCGACAAATACACGGGTGGTATCGCGGCTATGGTCGGTGATAAAACCCCAGGATTTGACGGCTTTAACCGCGCAGTTGAAATTCGTCGTCCGATTGGCTCGTTAATTAAGCCCTTTGTGTACGCCACTGCACTGGCACCCAATAGCCAATTTACCTTAGCGACTCCCCTTAAAGATCAGCCTATTACCTTAAAAAATGAACAAGGTAAGACATGGTCACCGCAAAATTTCGATAAGAAGTTCAGCGGTCAAGTGCCTTTGTTAACGGCGCTGAAAAAGTCGATGAACGTCCCGACTGTGAATCTTGGGATTGCGGTGGGCGTGGATGCGGTTGCGACAACCTTAGCTAAGTCGGGTTGGCAGGAGCCGTTAAACGAGTACCCTTCTATGTTACTCGGTGCCGTCAATGGTTCGCCATTAATGGTGGCGCAGGTGTATCAAACCTTAGCCGATAGTGGGGTTTATCGTAAATTAACCACAGTGACGGCTGTGTTAGATGCAGATAAAAATCCATTACCTGTGACACGATTACCTAAAGAGCAGGCTATTTCACCCGATACTGACTTTTTGATCCAGTACGCTATGCAGCAAGTGGTGAATACGGGCACAGCGACGCGGTTAGGCAATGCCTTCCCCGGCGTTGGGCTGGCGGGTAAAACAGGCACAAGTAACGATAGCCGCGACTCTTGGTTTGCGGGCTTTGATGAGCGTAACGTCGCTGCCATTTGGGTGGGGCGTGATGATAACGGCAAAACCAGCTTGTATGGCAGCAGCGGCGCCATGGCAGTGTATCTTGCCTTCTTAAAGGAACGTCCACCTATTAGTCTGCGCTCTATCCCAGTGAATGGCGTAGTAAAGGGCTTTTTTGACCGAGATACTGGTGTGGCCAAGGAATCGGATTGCAGCAATGTTGATGCGCTTCCGGCATTAACCGCAACTTATCGTCCGGTGAATAACTGCGGTGAGCCTTTGCAATGGTGGCAGAAAATTCTCGGCCAATAGGCTCGAGAGCTGGCCAAAGACGTTGTGTGTGGAATATAAAATCTTAAGTAGTAGAACCTATGCGAATGGAAATGGCGTTATCGAGCGTACAGGCGTGTCGCCATCTTCCCTTAGCCTAGGTCGTTAACCCAAAGTGAGAAATAACATGTTTAAAACCGCTGCCGCCGTGCATATTTTAGTGAAACACAAAGAGCAGGCTGAGGATATTGTTAAGCAGCTGAATAATGGCGCTAATTTTGCGGTACTTGCCAAGCGTTTTTCCTCTTGCCCTTCGGCCAAAAAAGGCGGTGATTTGGGCGAGTTTAAAAAAGGTCAAATGGTGCCACAGTTTGATAAAGTCGCTTTCTCGGGCGAGTTATTAGTGCCGCACATAGTTAAAACTAAGTTTGGCTGGCATGTGGTTAAAGTGCTGTATCGCACTTAATACCGCAGCAATAAGCCCCAATGTAGCGTCTTATCGCCGCACGGCATTTTCGGCTAATTAAATGGATTGGAATATTAAGGAGCGATGGGCATGACCTTTAGTTTTAATACCGAAGATGCGAGCCAAGTTTGCGTGGGGGCATTTGCGCTGGCGGTGCCCGTGGCGTTTTCAGAGGAAGCCTGGCACCTCGGCGAAACCTTGCCTGTGCTCAATATCGCCATGCTCTTTAGTTTATCTTTGTTATTTCTAGGGGTTTTTACTTACCACAGCGTGTTCCAACAGAATATTCGTGCCCGAGTCCCTGTGTTTATTTTCCGCATCATGGTGGCGTATTTGCTCACCGCGCTGGTGGTTTTCCTCGTCTTGCTGTGTCTCGATAAAGTGCCATTTTTTGAAGACCCGCTAACCTCTATAAAACGGATCATCGTCATCACTATGCCTGCCTCCATGGGCGCTATTGTTGTGGATAGCTTCGATAAGGAATGATGCGCCTTAGCTAAACCTCATGACTTTTGTCACTGGTGGATACGCGTTATTTTGCGCATACTCATTGCCATATTCTGACTTTGAGCTATATCTAGAGTCGAAAGAAGCCTGATTTTTTAGCATGATAACAATAGCGCCAATCGATAAAGGAAATGACTATGAATACCGGAGCCCTCGCTTTACTTATCCCGATCCTCGCCATTGTTGGCGGATATGTGGTGGCGATTATGAAAATTCGCGACAAGCAAGGGGTGTCTAGCCGAGCGCAAGAGGCTGAAAATCAAGCCATGCGGGCCGAGTTAGCCACACTGCGTCAACGCGTCGAAGTGCTAGAACAACTGGTTACTGACGATAGTTTTCAATTGAAGCGAGAATTTAAACAAGTCTAACTATTTGTTCCTTATCCAATGGAAGACGTTAGCCTGTTAACCTAAGTTAATACCCTTGTAATGTGTTTGGCTTTACAAATGTGGTCATGGTGTTACTTTGTACGTCTTCCGTGGGATCAAGTCATCGGGTGAGTTAAATACCTAATTTAAGGTAGACTCGTGATAATTTTGTTATCCATCCCTGTATTGAGTTATTACAAATAGAGTTCATATGTTTCTAGCGCCTTATTTTTCCGAGCAAAATCAAGCTATTTCCGTATCTGCACAACAAGCCAGCGACTTCGCGAAGAAAATTGCGCAGGACTTTAATCCCATACACGATGTGGGCGCAAAACGCTTTTGCGTGCCGGGAGATTTACTGTTTGCCTTAGTATTGACTCAATATGGCCTGAGTCAGAGCATGAAATTTAGCTTTGCGGGTATGGTGGGCGATAGCGTCGAACTGCAATTCCCTGAACAAGTGAGCGAGAGTTTTTCGATTCGCGATAGCCGCGAAAAAACCTATCTTAATGTGAGTCGCCAAGGCGATGTAAGTTGTTGCGATGCGCAGACCGAATCCTTTATTCGTCAATATGTTGCCTTCTCTGGACATAATTTTATCGATATCCTGATCCCTTTGATGAAACAACATCAAGTGATGATCAACCCAGACCGACCTTTAGTGATTTACGAAAGCATGTCGTTTGACTTAACCACCCTCGATTTTGTGCAAGTGACCTTATCACTCGTTGGCCAAGATTTAAAAATCGACGGTAAACGTGGCGATGTGACATTGCACTTTGAATTACACAGTGGCGATACTCTTGTCGGTACTGGTATCAAGACTTTAGTCATGAGTGGTTTACGTCCTTACGACGAGGCGCTGGCGCAGCAAATGTGCGCCAACTATGAAGGTCGTAAAACCGATTATTGATTGAAGGAACAATCTCATGGCGTTTTATCGGTAGATAAAGCGCCATGCAATCCTTGATAGCGCGATGAACTCGCTTACATATTACAGTTAATCAATCGATAGTTGAGAGACTGTTTTTGAAACGTTTTCTGCCCCGTTGCGTATTTCTCCCATCACCAAAGTGACCTCGGCTAATTGTTTTTCCCCCTCCTGAGCAATTGATTCAACTTCGTTCATCATACTCGTTGCACTTGTGGTGAGCTGGGTATTTTTAGTGACGACGGTTGCTATTTCACTGGTTGATTTACTGGTTCTGGAAGCGAGCTGCCTCACTTCATCGGCGACAACCGCAAAACCTCGGCCTTGTTCACCCGCACGCGCTGCCTCAATCGCGGCATTTAATGCCAGCAAATTGGTTTGATCGGCAATCGAGCTAATCGTCGCGACTATGGCTTGAATACTTTGGGATTGCTCATTCAGTTGAGTAATCGCCTGAGTCGTTTTATGGGTTTGCTCAGCAATGGCATTGGAGGTATTGACGGTCGCATTAAGCAACTTAACACCTTGTTCCGCTTGCTCAACGGTGCGTTGCGATGTTGTGAGCGCAATATTTGCGGCTTCACGCACAGCGTGGCTTTGCTCGATCCGCTTGCTGATATCACTGGCGAACTTAACAACTTTAACGACCTTTCCATGCTCATCCATAATGGGATTGTAAGCCGCCTCCAGCCAAATTGAGTCGCCATAGGCATTTTTGCGCTCAAATAGCCCTTTGCTATAGCGACCTTGCTTAAGCTCGTCCCAAAAGTGTGGATTTTGTCGATAAAATTCATCAAAACAGAAAATTCTATGATGCTTACCCAAGATCTGTTCTTTGCTGTATCCCATTGTTTTTAAAAAGTTGGCATTTGCCTTCAGGATAGTGCCATCTGGGGTAAATTCAATAATAGCTTGGGAGCGATTTAGGGCATCAAAGATGGCAGATTGATCGTCAAGCTGTTGCTTATATTGGGTAATTTCAGAAGCCGTTTTCATTATCTTCACGATTTTGCCCGCCTGTTTTACAGGAAAGTAAGTCGCTCTTAGCCAGATTTCTTGGCCATTTTTATTCACTCGCGCGAAATGTCCCTCCTGTGGATGACCGGCTTTTAAATTACTCCAAAATTGTTGGTATGCAGGAGAATTAGCATAGGTCGCTGAGCAAAACAGCTTATGGTGTTGGCCAACAACTTCATTAAGTGAATAACCGACTACTTTTAAAAACAAGGCATTCGCATCGAGCACTTTTCCTTCAGGCGTAAATTCTACCGTGGCAATACTTTGCTTAATGGCGTCGATGACCGACTCCGCTTCTTGGCGCTTGTTTTCGCTCACTTCTAGGCTTTTACGTAATGAAGAATTGAACACTGAGATACTCCTGATGAGCTTAACTGACTCAAAAACCGCTGGTCTTTATTGAACGAGCTGGATACACAGATAAATATAGCTGTGATTTTAATGTGTGGTTTATTTCTAATAAACACGTGATCGGGATCTATATACCTAAATTGAGCAAAAGAAGATCACTTTTTTTGGTTTTAGCTCGACTAGGCTTTGGTTTTAGCCCGACCAGACGTAGCGGCAGAACGGATAGCTAAATTTTAACATGCTACTTGGGTCAGTTAGCTTGAATTCACGCTATTAAAAAAGCTGCCAATGGCAGCTTTCTAAATATTATCTATGCGCGGCGGTTAGCTTAGTTTTTCAATCTTAGCGGGCAACCCTTGTCTTGCCGAGGCGCCACTTGCCCAGTCCACCAGCGGGTAGCGGCCGTGGCGACTCGGATCGAACAGATTCAAGTCGTTCATATTGATGCCGACTCGGATCAGCGGATTGGCGGCGATTTTAAGGTTGTCGATCACTACGTCCCGCGCGCCGAGTTCCTTATGGCCATAACCGTGTTCGATGGCGATGCAGTCAGGGTGCACTCCGGCAACACATTCCACTAAGGCGATTACGCTGCCGTTAGGCGTGCTGATTTTTACTGTGTCGCCCGTGCTGATGCCAAGGCGAGTGGCGGTTTTCTCGTTCAGTCGCACCGGATTATTAGGGTGTACTTGGCGTAAACGATCCGAGCCAATACTCATAGAGCTCATGGTATGGGACTTGTAGCTGCTGATCAGTAATGGCCACTGTGATTTATCAAACGCCTTATCGAGCGGCGTGCCATCGGCCAAGGCGGGTTGATATAAGCGCGGACAACCACTCATAAATTCCCCTGTTAGGCTGTTGCGGCGACTGCCGACGTCGGGATTCCACAGCATCATAGGTTTAGGCCAGACTTTACTCGGATTCCCCGCGTCATCGCGTGCGCCGCGCATTTCTTCAAAACGGCCGCCGCGAGCAAATAAGTAACTGACTTTTTTAACTTCATCTGGCTTGAGTCTAGCGTTGAGCTCACTTTGAATGCGGCTTACACCGCTAAGATACATGTCCTCGGCGTTGATATCGGCGACGGCTTTACCTAAATAGGCCACGTTGGCGGCGCCGTAAAGTGAGTAATCCGCTGCGCGCGTTAACGGGTGTAAGCTGCCATCGGCGGCCTTAACGGCATTTTCGCCAAAGCCGGGTAGTTGCAACTTCATCGCCACTTGGCTCAAGAAAGACTCCATGCACACCACATCACCACTGGCCATTTTCGCGACTCTTGGCTCGACAATCGGCCAACGACCTGTGGCAACTTTGGTCAGCGTGCCTTGCCATGCAGAGGTCCAGCCCCAAGACTCGTACGTTAAGGTGTCGGGAACAATGTAATCCGACAGCGCCGAGGTTTCGTTGATGAAGCTGTCGATGCTGATAAACAGCGGTAGCACTTTAGGATCTTTCAGTTGTTCACCAATAGCTTCCCCTAAACCCGCTTGACCATAAATCGGATTGCCCATGTGGTTAATCCATGCTTTGAGTCGATAGGGATAACCGTGCACCGCCGCCGTTAAATGTTCGCCCAGCAAGGGCGATGAAATCGGAAACCAAGGCTCCTTAGCAGGATAAGGCGATTCGCCCGCTTCGACTTTACGGCGATACTCTGAGGTTTTCTCGTAGGGGAATTTAGAGCGCGATAGGAAAACGCCCTTAGGTTCAACCATGCCGTCAAACTCCTGCAGATTATACCTTGGGCCTTTACCAAAGGCGGGGAAGGAACCGCCGGAGGCTAATGCACCGCCCTTTAAATTGATGTTACCTATCATGGCGTTGAGCATCATGATCGCCCATGCGCTATAGAAACCATTGGCGCTCATTGTGCCGCCGTGGGAGATCACTGCGGCCTTAGTGCCATGGCTGGTAAATTTATCCGCGAGGGCAATAATCTGCGCCTCGCTGATATCGCACTCCTTGGCATAGTGTGCCATTTCGAAGCTGTGCGCCGCTTCACTTAACAGTTTGAAGCTAGATTTAACCGCAATCACTCCCTTAGGTGTGTCGACGCTTTGGTCTACTTCGAGCTTGGCTTTCTGGCTTTGGGTAGCCAAAACTACCTCGCCACTCGTTGCATCGACAACCAACTGCGAGTCCTGCTCGCCATAGACTTTGCCTTCGAAGGGCAAGCCAAGATCGCTGGCAAAAAGATACTGGCCATATCTTGGATGGGTGGGCTCGCTGATTATCAAGAAGCCTGCGTTACTAAAACCACGGTAACCTGATGCTTTTGCTGCATCGACATTGGGCGCACTCAAAAAATCGGCGGCATAGCGCTGGTTATCGATAATCCAGCGCAACATGCCCATGGCGAGGGCCGAGTCGGTGGCGGGGCGGATCGGCTGCCAAGTGTTGTTGCCCGCGCAAGGTTGGTTCGAAGTATTAGGCAGCATGGGCGACACCACCACATAACTGAAATTGCTGTTATTCACCCGCGCGTTAGCCAGTTGTCTCGCTTGGCGTTTAAAGGGATTGCCCGATTGCTGCGGCGAGGTGCCGATAAAGAGTAAAAATTCGCTATGGTCCCAATCGGGTTTCAAGTGAGCGTATTTTTTCAAATCATCCAATAAAGCGCCTGCACCAGCGCGGTAGGTAAACCCGCAATAGGCACCATGGTTGGCAAAGTTTCGCGTGCCAAAGCTGTTGAAGGTAAAACGTTTGATAATGGCATCGCGGCCTTCATCGGAGGCGTTCGAGACCAGTAACTGGTTGGCCTTAGGGCCGTATTCCGGATTATTGGCATCGAGCGGCGTGGCGATATCTCTAATCGCTCTTAAGCCTTCAACTTGGCCTTCGCCAAATAAATCACCGCCTTCGACGACTTCATTCAGCAACTGCTCAAAGCTAATGCTCTGCCATTGGCCACTGCCGCGCTTACCCACGCGCTTAAGACATTGGGTAACACGATGCGGGCTATCCAATTGTTCTAGCATGGCATTACCACGAGCGCAGGCGGTGGAACGCCCCTGTAGACCTTGTTCTTGAAAGGCGCTTAGCCCGACAAATGCAGTTTTGATTGGCGTATCGAAATCGATATGTTCGCGCGATGACAACGGATGATAAGGATTACCGCTGATGCGGATGATCTTATCGGTTTTTTGATCGATACGAGCGCGCACGCCGCATTTGGTCCAGCAACCTAAGCACATAGTATTGGCGACGCGCTGATCGTCATTGCTGATCAGCTGACCTGACTGTAAATCGACTTTGTATTCAGGCGCTAAGGAATTGCCATGCAGCGGATCTTGGGTCGGTTTTCCTGAGGTGCCATTGACGACACCTTTGCCCATTTGCGCTAACGTATGGCTATAACCCGCGGCAAATAATCCCACACCACCCGTGACAGCGGCCCCTTTGATAAAACGACGTTTACTCTTATCCATGATGGACTCCTTAATTCTGTAAACTAATTGGGTGCTCAGCGAGCAAGCTTTGCCGCAGGCGTGTGGCGAATAAGTTCGGAGACCAGCGCCATTAATGCCAGCCAGAGACCGAAGGTGCCGGCTATGCCTAATAGTCCTTCGGGTCCCCAAGGCAGTTGATAGAGGTAAGTCCCTGCGCCGTATTTAGGATCGGTTTGCGCTTGGATGAGCACTATCCAGCGAAATCCCCACGCGAGATGAATGGCCGTGAGGCTGACGACGATCATAGCCACATTGGGTAAGTGACGAATGGCGAGCATCAGTGCCAGCACGGCGAGTGTGACTAGCACCCAAATCGCGGCCAGTTGCCAACTTGGACTAGTTTCAAGCAATAACGCGGCTTCAGGGGCCGAGCCCTTATCGAATAATGCCCAGCCGATAATGCACAGGGCGAACAGACCAAAGCTGGCCCTTACCCAGAGTAATAGCTTGTCTTGGGTACTTTGTTGGTAGCCTTTTAATAATCGATTCAATACCGCCAAAGTGCCGCAGGCGGCGAGCAGGGCGCTCATCGCCATTAAAGGTGGTAGCCAATAGGTATGCCACAGTGGCCGCGCCTTAATGGCCATGGTTTCCATACCAGTGTAGAGGGCGATACTGCAGGCACTCAGTGCCGTGATCAGTGCGATCGGCTTGATGAATTTGTCACTGTTCCAATCACCGAATCTCAGTAATTGGCCTATTTTATTCAGCCAATCTGAGTCTTGATGCGCGGTGTGCTTAGGCAGATATTGACGCAGTAATAGCCAAGCAAATAGCGCGCTGGTGCCCGAGAATACCGGCAGTAAAAAGGCGCCATACCACATCCAAGATTCAGGGCGAACTTGCGCATAAAAATGCCAAGCCCGCAGCGGTTGGTGTAAATCGGCGAGCAAGGCAATAGGGGCGACAATGCCTGCGGTCAGCATTAAACAGGCGCAGAGTTTCAGTAGTCTGTCATCGGGTTTCGCGTGACTAAACAAGTGTATTGTCGCAACCCACACACTGGCATAGGCCAGACCCATCATAAAAAAGTATTGCACCGCCCAAGGTAGCCAAGTAATGGCGATATCTGGGGTAAAGATTTCTTTAATGACCATGGTGGATCTCCTCGCCAGTATCGGTAAGTAAGGTTCTTACGGGGGCTTGGCCGCTAATCTTGTCCACAAAGGCACTGCTCATGCCGATGTAGAACACGCGCGGTGAAGTGTTGGCCGTGGGTTTGAGTACCTTTATATCGGTTTTATTGGTGGCGAGCAGTTGGCTTATCTGGCTGTGGGGATCGTTAAGATCGCCAATCACACGGGCTTCTCCCACGCAGGTTTCGACGCAGGCGGGCAGTAATCCCGCATCCAACCTATGGGCGCAGAAGGTACATTTGTCGGCGGTATTGGTATCGTGGTTGATAAAGCGGGCATCGTAGGGACAGGCTTGCACGCAATAGCCACAGCCAACGCACCATTCATTATTGACGACTACTATGCCGTCCTTACGCTGGAAGGTCGCGCCCGTAGGACAAACGGGAATACAGGGCGGGTTTTCGCAGTGATTACAAAGTCTTGGCAGCATTAAAAACGCAGGCGGCGTGGTATCTTCCTGCTGCGAGACTTCATACTGCTGCACTGTGGTGCGAAATTGCCCTAGGGGTGGTTGATTCTCGATAGTGCAAGCGACGGTACAGGCTTGGCAGCCCACGCAGCGGCGTAGATCGATCACCATGCCGTAACGTTTACCCACTTGGCCTTCGCTGGCACTGTGCACTTGAGGGCTGCGCTTATCATCTTGTGCATACACTTGCACCACAGGGATCAGTGCGGCGCCAACACTGACGCTGGCCATTTTGCCGAGAAACTGACGTTTACTCTTGTCCATACAGATTTCCTTCACTCTTGCAGATGGCGAATAAACTGGCTCATAGACCTAGCGTTAAGGTTTATGGCGAGGTTTAGAGGCATTCTGTAAAAGGCGAGGCGGCATAACTATAGTGGTTTTCCACATATCAGGCGTGGGTTTGATCTAGCGCAACAAATATCCGTTAGAATAGCCTTCAAAATGATAGGGTTTTATTTTTTACGGCTTTTAAACTTAAGTTTGGCCTGCTTTCAATTTGAATTGGACCTACTTTAAACTGGATTTGAGCTTGAGTTGAATTTGAGTTAATGGGGATAAAGGATTGCACTTCACGTTATTTAGGATGATGAAAATAGTGTTTAGCTCAGCGATGTCGCTCAAGCGGCCGTTATCGATTCAAGGTACTGTGCCTAAGATGGCACCTCGAATGATTTTCAGGATGGCACTAGCCGTGGCGTTAGCGTACTTGCTCGCTTCGGCAAACGTGTTTGCCGCCGAGCCGCAGAATCAAAGTGCGTCTTCGGATGTAATGGACGCTGAGGTTGTTGCGCCAGTCGCTACCGAAGAGCCCGGTTATCAAGTGGTCGATGTGGGCGTGTTAGCCATCCGCGGTTATAAGGCGACCATCAACCGCTGGCAGCCGTTAATGGGTTGGCTCGAAACCCAAATTCCCAACAGTTACTTCAGGTTACATCCTCTCTCCCTCGATGAGCTCGCTAAGGGCGTTGAAACCCAAGGGCTCGATTTTGTGATCACCAACCCTGGGCAATCCGTGTTGCTGGCGCGGCAATATTCTCTCACTTGGTTGGCGACCCTACGCAGCCCGTTAAATAATGGCGCGGCGATGCAAGTGGGTTCGGCGCTGGTGGTGCGCGCCGATTCACCCTATCAGACTTTAACGGATCTCAAGGGACGTCGACTCGGGATCGTATTGAAAAATGCCTTTGGTGGTTACTTGACCTTAGTGTACGAAGCGCAGCTAAAGGGCATAGATTTGCCTCGCTTTGTGGGTGAGATTATTCCGCTGGGGTTCCCGCTAGATAACTTGATTTATCAGTTAGATGATCAAAAAAGTGGTGATGATGCGGCGAAAGATAATCGACTGGATGCAGCTGTGGTGCCTGTGTGTCAGCTTGAGCAGATGCAAACGGAAGGGCTGATTAATATCGGCCATTATCGGGTGCTCGATAACCAAACTCCGGTGGGATTTCATTGCCAAGTCTCGACTCGTCTTTATCCCAACTGGTCTATGGCGAAGACCAATCGCGCCTCCCAGTCTCTGGCTAAAAGCGTGACCCAAGCGCTGCTGGCTCTGCCCGAAGATCACCTAGCCGCTAAGTCTTCCGATTCTGCGGGTTGGACCACGGCAGTGAGTCAGCTGGCGATCGATCAACTGCTCAAAGATCTCGACATGCATCCCTTACAAACACCTTGGTGGCAAAGAGCGTGGCAGTGGGTCAAGTTACATCAACAATGGGCTTGGTTTGTTTTGGGGATTTTGGTGCTGCTCAATGCGTACCATTTCTGGTTGGAGTATCGTTTTAGCCGTCGCGGCCGGGAGTTGATTAACACTCAGCGCCAGCTCAATGAAAACCGCGCGCTACTGGAACATGCTCAGCGTATCGCGATTGCTGGCGAACTTGGCGCTAGCCTCTCCCACGAACTCAATCAACCTTTGGCGGCGATTGGCCATTATTGCCATGGCGCCGAAGTGCGATTACAGCGGGGGACGAGCCCTGAGGAACTGCAATCGGTATTGACGCTTATCCAGCAGGAAGTCACGCGCGCCGACAGTATTATCAGCCGCTTACGTAACTTGTTGAAGAAACGGCCTGTATCGAAACAAGCTTTGTACTTGCATGAGCTGGTCAATGAGACTGTGCCGCTGCTCGCCTATGAGTTTGAGCAACATCAAATCAATCTTGCCGTGAATGTGAGCGGTGAGCCCTATTTACAGTCCCTCGATGAAGTCGGCATGCAGCAGTTGTTGCTTAACTTGCTGAAAAACGCCTTTGACGCCTGCGTTCAGCGGTTAGAGCTTGAATCCAGTGGCACAGAACAGAGCGTAATGCGCAAGCCTTATGTTCCGACGATCGATATCGATCTTCGCTATCAAGAACGCACACTCTTGCTGACAGTCACAGATAATGGCACGGGTTTAACCGAAGAGACCAGCCTGCTGATGCAAGCCTTTTATTCCACTAAATCAGAGGGATTAGGTTTAGGCTTAGTGATTTGCCGCGATATTGCCGAGAGCCATGGCGGGACCTTTAGCCTAGAAAGCGCTATGGGCGGCGGTTGCCAAGCGCAGGTGGCTATACCGCGTAAACCTGAACCTAATGGAGTACTTTAATGAGTCTTGCCTTACCTGTGTATTTAATCGATGACGATGACTCAGTGCGTCGTTCCTTGCGTTTTATGCTCGAAAGTTATGGCCTTAAGATCACCGACTTTGATAGCGCCGAAGCCTTTTTTACTACTGTGGACTTAACTCTGCCGGGTTGTGCACTGGTCGATGTGCGTATGCCAGGTTTGAGCGGCCCGCAGTTGCATCTTGAATTAGTCGCCAAAAATAGTCCGTTAGCGGTGATTTATCTCACCGGCCATGGCGATGTGCCTATGGCGGTTGAAGCGCTTAAACTCGGTGCGGTGGATTTTTTTCAAAAGCCCGCCGATGGCGCTAGGTTAGCCGAAGCGGTTGTCAAAGCGTTGGAACATACTAAGGCGCATCATCAAGACAATCAGTATCTTGAGACGTATCAAGCGCTCACGCCAAGGGAGCGGGAGATACTCAACCTGATTGCCCAAGGTCTGAAGAACCAAGAGATCGCCGATAGTCTTTGTATCGCCATGCGCACGGTTGAGATCCACCGCGCCAATTTGATGAAAGGCATGCAAGTGGGATCGCTGGCGGAAATGATGCTGATCTATAGCCGGATCGCCGAACGCCTGCGCCTTGAAGATAACCGCTAAAATTTACCTTTTACTGCGCTAATTGCCGCTTTGTTAGCCGCCTATTTGGGCTAAGTTGTCGTATCATTGGCCGCTTAATATTGGCCTAGCTATGGGGTTAGGTTTTTGCTGAGCAATGGGCTGAGATGTGAGCTAAGGCATTAGTGCATCGCCGCTTAATTGCCAATACACTGTGATTGCCTTATTTTAGGGGCACTATTTTTAGGCCACGATTTTAACGTCAGTGGCCCTCTTGGATTGTTTTCTCTTTATCCTGTAGAAGGCTTCTGCAGCTTAGATAAGACGCTCCCGTTTGCATAAGGAATGAAATGGCAAGCTTGATTCGTATTGTGCTGATTGATACGCACCTTCCGGGCGTTGTGGAACTCGCCCTCAATGGCCATACCAACATTTGTGGTACTAACGCCTCGGGTAAGACGACATTACAACGTCTAGTCCCTGTTTTTTATGGTGAATACCCAAGCCGCGTGGTGCCTTCGACTCGCGACAGTTTCGAGCGTTGGTACTTGCCACACGATTCAAGCTACATCATTTATGAATATCAAAAGGCCGATGGCTTACTGTACCAAGCCGTGCTGGCCTCGGCGGGTGATGGTAAGGGCGTTAACTATCGCTTTATCGCCAAAGGTTTTGAGCTAAGCGATTATATTAAATCGCAAAATGGCGACACTATTCTGTGCCACACTATGGCGGAATTAGGCCGTGATTTAAAACGTGCTGGTATCGCCACCACTAACTTACTCAACACCCGTGAATATCGCGCCATTATTCAAAACGATCGCACCCTATTAAGCACGGGCAGCAACCGCAGCGAACTGCGCGGCTATGCGCGCCAATTTGCCCTGTGTGAGGGCGAGCATTCCCTGCGCCACATCGAAAAACTCGCCAAAGCGGTGCACTCCAAAGAAGGCAAGATGGAGACGGTCAAATCCATGATCGCCGCTATTTTGGAGGAAGATGGGGTTAACCCGCCCAGCTCTCGCTTAAATCCACAGCGCGTTGAAGCGTGGATCCGTGAAAGCCAACTTATCCAAGGGTTTGAAGTCATTCGCCCTGAGTTTGAAAAACTCGAACAAGAATTTAACCAACTGCTCAGCGCCGAACTGCGCTTATCAAGCTTGTCCCGTGGTTATCGCAACGATGAAACCTTAGAAGCTGATCGCCAAGATATTCAGCAAACCTTATCTAAAGAGCTGAATTTAAAACTCAGATTGCTCGACGATGAATGGAAAGAGCAGCGTGATGAGCTCAACCTCGACTTATCCGCAGCCAAAGGCGATGTTGCAAAGTGCGAGTACGAACTCGATGCCATTGAAGATCAGCACAGCGCCTTTTTAGATGCCAACATAGAGCAAGCTAAGGCCGATCTTGAGATGCTGCCAAACTGGCGCACCGATGTTGAAAACCTAAGTGAACGCCATAAGCTGCAAACCGAGAAGCACCAAGATATCGAGGCGGCCTACAATGCCCGTCGCAGTAAGATTGGCGAGCAGTTAAACCGCGAGTTAGAAGGTTTGCATGCCGACCAAGATAAGCAGCGCGAAGCCCGCGATAAGCAACGCGAAGTCGCGCGCACCGATATCGACGCCTTAGAGCTGCAATGGCGCAACCAAATGGATGCGGGCAAGGCCAGCTTTAGCGAGCAGGAATACCAATTTAAACTCACTGCCGCCGAGCTTAAATTACGTGTCGATGGTGTGACTTACACCGAAGAAGAAAAGCTGAGCCTCGCGATTTTCGACGAACGTATTCACCGCGCCGACGAAGAACAAGAAAGCTGCAATGCCAAGGTCGAACGCTTAAGCAGCGATGAACGCAAGCTCAGAGCCAAACGCGACCAAGCCAACGAAGCCTTGCGTATCGCCACCTTAAGGGTGAACGAGCGTCAAACTGCGCTGGATGAACTGCACCACATGCTGTTCCCGCAATCCCACACCCTATTGGAGTTTCTGCGTAAGGAAGCCCAAGGTTGGGAGCAAAGTTTAGGTAAAGTGATCGCGCCTGAACTACTGCATCGCACTGATTTACATCCCAGTTTAGTAAGCGAGTCGAGCGAAGCTTTCTTTGGCGTACATTTAGATCTTAAAGCGATCGATGTGCCTGAATATGCCGCCTCCGAACAAGAGCTGCGGATTCGGTTAAGTAAAGCCGAAGAAGCCCACACTAGCGCCCAAGAAATGCAGGCCGAGGCTGAATCTCAGCTAGTGGCGATTAATGGCGAGTTGGATAATCTCAGCCGTGAACTCACTTTTGCCCGCACAGCGTATAAAAATAGCCGTGACGATCTGCGTCGCCTATTCGATGAAAAGCGCAGTGAGCAAGATAAAATCAACAAAGCATTGAGCGAGCGCAAAGCCCATGCAGGACAGAGACTGACCCAGCTGGATGGCGAGCTAAAACAGCTTAAACATCAGCACGAACTCTGGCTCGAAGAGCAAAAAGAGCAAGCGCTCGAAGCGCGCATGGAAAAACAAGCCTATTGGCAGGAAGTGATCGGCGCGCTCGACAATCAACTCGGCCAAATTAAAGCAACCATTGAAGGCCGCCGAGAAAGCGCCAAAATTGAGCAGAAAGCCTGTGAGACTTGGTACAAAAACGAGCTTAAATCCCGCGGTGTGGATGAGGATAATATCCTCAAACTCAAACAGCAGATCCGCGAATTAGAAACCAAAATTAGCCGCGCTGAGCAGCGTCGTAGTGACGTACTGCGTTTCGATGATTGGTATCAGCACACTTGGCTTGTGCGTAAACCTAAACTGCAAACTCAGCTTAGCGATGTGAAGCGCGCGGTATCGGAAATCGATCAACAGCTTAAGGCGAAAACTCAAGATGTTAAGGCTCGCCGTCAACAACTCGAAACCGAACGTAAAGCGTCCGATGCGGCGCAGGTTGAAGCCTCCGAAAACTTAACGAAGTTACGTGCCGTAATGCGTAAACTCGCCGAGCTTAAGTTGCCGACCAATAATGAAGAAGCCCAAGGTAGCCTAGGCGAGCGTCTGCGCCAAGGTGAAGATTTGCTGCTGAAACGCGATTACTTGATGGGTTCGGTGAAGCAATATGTAGAGCATTTTGACTCAGTGATCGCCAGCAAGTCAGGTTCGGGCCTTGCGGAAACCTGGGAGCGTGCCCGCGAAGAATCGAGCTTTATCAACGACAAAGGCATTCGTCTGCTGGATTACCGTAAGTTAGTGCCACAGCTTGAGCAATTGCTGAACGTGATAGTGCCGCAATCGATTACTGCGCTGCGCGAGCAAGGACGGATTTTCGGCGTCGACTTAACCGCCTTCTACGATGTATTAGCCGATATCGACCGCCGCATCGCATCCCAAAGTGCGCGTATTACCCGCGAAGTGGGCGAAGAGTTATTCCTCGAAGGCGTGTCTGAATCGGCGGTACGTATTCGCTCGCGCATCAGTGAGTTAGAGTTCTGGCCTGAACTTGAACAGTTCGTCAAAGCCTTTAAACATTGGAAAGCCGATGGCTTTAATGGCTTGCCCGATGAGGATTACACCAACAGTATGCGACGCGCCTTAGACATTATCGGCCGCGCCGCGTTAACGGGGGGGATCTCTAAGTTGCTGGAAATCGAGCTGCGCCTCAAAGAAGGTAACAGCGACTTAATTATCCGCACCGACAGACAGCTTAACGAATCCTCAAGTCACGGTATGGCGTATCTGATTTTGTGTAAGTTCCTGTTGGCATTCACGCGTTTGCTGCGTGGCCGCGCCGATGTGACCATTCACTGGCCAATTGATGAGCTGGGCACTTTGCACCATACCAACGTGAAGAAGATTTTCGACGCCTGCGAAAACAACAATATTTGTGTGCTGGGCGCCTTCCCGAACCCAGAGTCTGAGGTGCTGAACTTGTTCGCCAACCGTTACATTATCAACAAACAAACCAAGAAGTTGCAGGTGGTTAAGCCTAAGGTGAACCCAATTGCAGACATGTTGAATAAGCGTTTGTCGAAGGAGGCCATCTAATCATGCTTGAATTAAAACAAACCAAGATGTTGCAGCTGGTAAAACCTAAGGCTAACGTGAAAAGCGCAATTGCCGACATGTTGAATAAGCGTTTGTCGAAGGAGGCCATCTAATGAGCGATGCAACTCAAACCGTATTAGTCGGTACTGGCGCTTTGATTGAATTGTTACTCAAGGGCGAGTTTATTTGCCGCACCACCAATGAAGAAGGCTGGCGCGCCCTTAAAAATAGCAGCACCCGCGAGCGGGTCGAAGCCTATTTAAACCAGATCAACCGTACCGTGGCGTCCGCCGCCGAAGGCGATGTGTTCTTCTGTGGTTATTTGCAGCTCGGCGATAGCGAACGCAAAGTGATTTCATCGCAGTTTAAAGATATCTGTCAGGCATTGATCCCGCTGGTGGAATGGCTGGTATTAGTGCAAGAAGCCAGTGGCCAAGATGCGCCGCTGAGCGAAGGCGCGCCCGTGCGTTTAACTGAGCTGCAAAGCCGCATCGAAGACACGCCGGCGTTTCGTGAGCAGTTAGCCAAACTCAGCCAATATCGTCTATTTGGCTCGACTAGTACCAACAGCGATGCGCAAATTAAGTTAGTCTTCAAACGCTTAGTCGAACTCGGCTATTTAGTGCGCCCCAATGCGGAGAAGCAAATCTATATTGCCACGGGCAAGCTGGATTATCTGTATGAAGTCATTCGGTTTATTGACGAAACCGAAGGCCTAAGCCTAGAAGCGCAGGCGGAAACGGCGACTCAGCGGGACTTAATCTAATGTTGGCACGATTAAACCTAGGTAAAAGCTGCGACCAAGGAGGCCGTGATGAGCAGTAACTTACATCAGGCGGGGGTTAAGCTGCTCAAGCAGTTAGGTCGCCATGCTGACATCATTATGGACGCCTATTTGGCGGGTTCTCTTAACGAGGATGCCCACGATCCAAGCGTGGTTGAAAAGCTTAAACAGGCTGGTATTTTATGGCGGCCAGAGCCAGATCAAGAGTTGCGGCTTAAGCGCTCCGTGCGTGCCTTACTCGAAGAAGGCTTAAGCGACGAGCGCAATCGCCAAATCGACTCTAATGTCGGCTCGGCGCTCGCGACCATTAAAACCTTGGCCGACCATTATAAAGAGGCGCGTTATAGCTCAGATTACAGCGCCGCCGAGGCCTATTTATCGGATTTGAGCGAGCATGTTTATAGTTTCGCCGATAGTCTGCGTTATTCGATTCGTGTGCTCTGGGGGCGGATCAACAACGAGTTCGGTTATGTGGGTACGATCAACGCTAAGATCCGCGAAAACGAATTAGCCCAAAGCCAAGTCTCTGAATTGCTTAATGGCTTAGAGATGTTCCAGTTTAGTGAGCTAGGCGAAATCGCTGGCGATATCCGTGAGCTGCGCAAACTATTAGTGACGACTTTACAAGAAACCATGAGCGACTGCGCCCAAGAACTGAGCGTAGTGCAGGGACGTTTACTCGAACTCTTAGGTCGCTTTAGGCAAATCCGTGGCCGTACCCGTTTGCTCAAGGGCTGGTTGCTCTACACTGATTTGCATCCGGATTATCGGCCTGCGGACCATGTGTCCCACAAGGACATTCCGAGTCTTTTCAATCGCGCCGAAGTCTTGCTCGCACCTGCTGCGGTAGACGTGCACAACGCCAGCCAAGAGTTGGAGTTAATGGGTATAGTCGCGCATATCAAGGCTATCAGTCGTCATCCCGTGATTGAAGCGGTACGTGAGCGAGATGCGTCAGTGTCACTCACCCAAAGTGAAGACTTCGATGTGCCCGATAATCCACTTAAGCAGGCGGTGGATACCTATTTTGTCGATGTAATTGAGTCTGGTTTGCGCCAATCGGCGCTGGAATATCTGCTGGATAAGGCCTTGCCTTGGGAAGCCGAGAGCTGGATTTATCAAGTGATTGGTGGCTACGAAGGTCTGCCAGATGAACATAAAGCCTACTTTGAGCTTGAGCCATTAGGTGAGCCACATCCTATCTATAGCGGTAACTTTATCATTCGCGATGTTGAGTTATGGCTCGCCTAGGCCAGCAACAACTGCAACTGTTGGAGAAGGCTTTTATTAAGCGTTCTCTCAAGGTTAAGCTCACGGCTAACTGGCGCGCGATTTACCGTGAGTTAGAAGTGGGCGAGTTAGACGAGTCTGAAAAGTATCTGTGCTTCGCGTCCAAAGACTTTGATCTGCTAAGGCAAGGCGTATTGGCGCTAATGGGGCTCGATCTCCGGGATCTGGATTTCAATGTCGATCGCATGGCGATGTCCGCCAAAAGTCATAATGAGAAGCTCGCTAAGATCCGTCCTGAAGCCGAATACGTTTTGATGAAGTATCTAGGTTTTGAATCGTCGCCAACTGGGATTTCAACACGCACATCGCTACGTATTCCTTTGGATGAAGCGCAAAAGCATTGCCATGAACTCAATGTCGCCGCCATCTTAGTGGTTGAAAACTTGGATGTGTTTGACGTTATCCATCAAGCGCGTTTGCCACAGGATTTAACCCATGTGATGGTTATCTACCGTGGCAGCGGTCATCATTCACCGATTGGCGTGCGGCACTTTTTACAAGCTATGGCAGGTAGATTGCCGATTATCGCTTTTACCGACTTAGATCCCGCAGGGCTGCAAATCGCCCATACCTTAATGGGCGTGACCCATTGCCTTGTGCCGCAACTTGCGCTAACGGCTACTGCCGAGTTGTTGGCTATGGGGCAAATTAATTCAACCTATGATTTCGACAAGCAAGCGAAACAGACCAAATATTTAAAGCATGCCGATTTAAAGCGTTGGCAAGAATTAGCTTTTTGGCTAACTCAACACAGTATTAGCATTAAACAGCAACACCTGCTAGCTCACGGGCTTGAACTAGTGTTAGTGCCATATATTTAGTCATCACGCACTTTATCTCTCTGCTTTACACTAATTATCTAGTTTTAAATTCCGTTATAATTTGAATTTTAGTCATTAAGACTGAGGTCGATTTTCTAATTGTTTTTAATATGTTTTCATTGTGATTTATTGGTTTTCATTCTGTTTAAATATACGGTTTTAAATAAGTTTGTAGCCTGCTCATTGATTGAACATAATTATTTTTTATCATTAAAAATCAATTGAATGCTAATTTTCCGTGATGCGGTTAGCTTAATTCAAGATGAAAAAATGAAATTTATTCATTGAATTAACGGCTAGCATGTTTCACTATCCCCTGCCTAAGCCAAAAATGGATTGGCAATTGTGCTCATCATGGAAGATGAATAACAAAAAAACTACATTTCTGGGGAAACCACAAGCATGATGAAATCACTTTCGACGCGGATCTTTATAGGTCTGTTTGCGGGTCTTATTTTCGGCACAATAGTGCAGTACTTCTTAAACGATATCGGCTTTTTCTCGGGTAATTTAGTCGATCTTGCTGGCGGCGCTGGCACTATGTTCGTCAATATGATCATGATGCTCGTCGTGCCATTAGTGTTCGTGAGTATTGTTTGTGGCGTCTGTGAGCTGCAAGATCTCAAAAGCTTTGGCCGTTTAGGCGGTAAGACCTTCGGTTTCTATATCATCAATACCTTTGTGGCGATCGCGACGGCATTATTAGTCGTGCTGTTACTCGACCCTGGTAAAGGTGTCGATATGAGCAGTACAGACGGCGTGGCGATTACTGCGACTGAGCTGCCAAGTTTGATGGCATTAGTTGTCGACATAGTCCCGCGTAACCCTGTAGCGGCGTTTATGTCGGGCAATATGCTGCAAGTGATCTTTATGGCTTTAATGCTTGGTGGGGTGATTAAGTCACTCGGTGAGCATGTAGTTGGCGCAGTGCAAGGTTTTCAAACCGCGAATAAAATCATGATGAAGCTGATTTCTGTGGTCATGAGCCTAGCGCCCTACGGTGTGTTTGCCTTGATGTTTAAGCTCGGCGCGACCTTAGATGCTGGCGTATTTATGAGCGTAGTTGAGTACATGGTGCTGATCCTCGCGCTGCTACTAGTGTGGATTTTTGTGGTTTACCCAATGGCGGTGGGCATATTCACCCCGATTTCGGCCAAAACCTTCCGCGAGAAGACCCAAGAGCAAGTGCTATTTTCACTGTCGACCGCAAGCTCGAATGCGACTATCCCTGTGACTATGCGCACCTTAACCGAAAAGTTAGGTGTGAATCGCGCGGTAGCAGGCTTTGGGGTGCCACTCGGTGCGACAATGAACATGGGCGGCGTGGCGATTTATATCACTATTGCCATCTTCTTTGTCGCCAACGCCTTTGGCATGCCTATCACCTCTGAGCAATTGCCTTCGCTGTTATTTAGTATCTTCCTACTTTCTGTCGGTGCTGGCGGTGTGCCTGGCGGCGGCATGGTGATGATAGGCGTGTTAATCCATCAAATGGGTTTACCAATAGAAGCTTTCGCGATAGTCGCGGCCTTAGATCGCATTATCGATATGGTGCTGACCTCTTGTAACGTGGTAGGTGATGCTGCGGTATTAACCATAGTAGACCAAACTGAAAAAGTGCATCAGGTTGAACTAGCGAAGAGCTAATCTGGCCGTAACGTCATATACCATAAATGCAAAAAGCCACTGTCATCAGTGGCTTTTTGTTTTTACGATTTGATTAAATGCTGATTGAGGTGACTACTTGGTAGCTTAAAAAAGGCAGCTTAAAAAAGCTAAAAAAGGCCACCCAAGATAAAACAAGAACATAATGCACTTTCTGTTGGCATTTAAGTGACAAAAAGTCACTTAGCCGTTAAAAGGCTAGCGAATTAGGGTTACAAAGGATGATGACTGACTAAATTGACCTATTTGGCTGAAAAAACGATATTTTTAGTAAAAAAAGCCCAACCCATTGCCTCGTTGGAGGTCTTGAAGGAACGAGTAATGAAACAGGCTTGAAATTAGCCAGCGTTAAGGTACCGGCAGCATTTAGCAAAGTGCCGTCGTCGCTTCTCTAAATGCTCGCAGTAATCGGTCAGTTCTTGCAGCGTCCCCACTGGACCATGAAATATCTTGCCAAACTCTGTGGTCAGTTTTAACCAATTTTCATGGGATATATTTAATCTTGTCAGTAAGTTGGCGCTATTTTCACTTATTGCACCACGCTTGTCGTTGCGGATGATCCGCCCTGTATCCTCAACTAACTCAAGATAATCCTTGAGTGTAAACGCGATTCCATTAGGTTGGTTATCGCGTTCATTACCAATGAAAGGCAGTAGATTGCTAGGCTGATCACCTTTCAATGCTGCCCGAATGCGTAGCTGAATGCTGGTATGGTCTGATTGTTCTGGCGTGTCAGCCATTTTGGCTCTGATGGGATTCAAATCAACATAGGTCATACAGGCTAAAACAGCAGCTTCATCAAGAAGAGCCTGTGACTTAAAGCGGCCTTCCCAGAAACGACCACTACAGTTATCTTCTTGATTTGCTTGTCTTGCTATCGGTTCGTTTAAGCAACGCATGAACCAACTGATATCACATAAACGGCTACGGTAAATTGCTATTGCATGCTTTAGCCTGAGGACTTGGTGAGGTTCAACCAACTCACCTTTAGCGAATTTTTGCGTAAATTCATCACCTTTAAATAGCTTATGCCACTGCTCAAGCACTTCGCGATCAGTCCAACGATTAGCACGGTCGATATCCACCCGTAACACCACATGTAAATGATTCGACATCACCGCAAAGGCCGCTACATCAATAGCAAAAACCACCTCAAGTTCAAATAGTAGCGATTCTACCCAAGCGCGGCGATGGTCATAGTTTTTCCCCGAGTAACTATCATCGCCGCATAAAAATGCACGCCGAACAACGCGACTACAACAGTGATAGAAGGGCGTGTCTTCAACACTAATCTGAGTTCTGCGAGGGCGCGGCATACAAACCTCTTTGTTCAATGCTTAGCCTAAGCATAGTCGGAGGTTAACTACCGCGCCATTAACAATGGATGTCCATTTAGTTGTCTTTACAATGGATGTCCATTTAGTTGTCTAGGTGTGGGTTGAAGACCCACGACTTTGAATTATCTAACTATCAATGATTTTATCTTATATGATTATATTTTAGGATTAATTGCTATTAATAGGCTAGCTTTAACATTAATAGAAATTTCTTATATTTATTTTATGCAAGTGAATTTATATATTTAAAAGGAAGATCTAATGAGGATTTCACATGAATACAGAAAGAATAGTTCAAATTATCAATATGAAGTACATGATGATGGTGTCAAGGTTAGAAGAGTTGATGATTCTGGAACCGTTTATGAATATAAATTTATTTGGGGTATGAAGTTTGTTACCAACAGAAATAACCCTATCGAAATAGTCAGCTTGAAAAAAGAACAAAAAAGTTTTGTGGCCGGATTTTATCCACTTGCAAGATACTTAGAAAAAGAAGGTACGACAGATTGCAGTCTCTCTGAGCAAATAGATATTTTGATCAAAAACGGTGAAGTAGTACCTTTGCAAGATAGCTGTAACATTGATCCTGAAGAGTATGTTACTGATAGAGAAGCATTAATAAAATTACGACGTGGACAAGCACAATTTAGAGCTGATGTGATGGATGTTTGGCGTAATTGTTGTGCTGTTACTCAGAATAATTGTCATAAATTGTTGATCGCCAGTCATATTAAACCATGGAAAGTTTCTGATGATGTTGAGCGTTTAGATCCATTCAATGGTTTGATGTTGATTGCAACTATTGATAAAGCATTTGATTCAGGATTAATTAGTTTTGATGATAAAGGTAATATTTTAATATCAAAGTATTTTGTTGACTTTGAAAGTGCAGGTATTTGTAGCACTATGAAAATAGATGTAAAGGAAAAGAACAAATTTTATCTAGACTATCATCGAAAGAATGTATTCGAAAAGTTATGAATATAACTAAAATTTTAAAATTATAGCAACAATATAATTCTTTATAAAATTTGCTCAATGCATGGAATGAGTTGGGTGGTCATAGAATTACAAGGGGATATTGTAATTTAATTCCTGGTCGGGTGTGGGGTGAAGCCCCACGACTTTGATCTTGCCTTAGATTTTCTCTGAATTGATTCATACAAATAAATCCAAACCCAAGTTTGAAAAACAAAAAAGGCGCCTAAGCGCCTTTTCTACATTCTGAGGTTAAGGAAAAACTCCCTACCTCATCGAAATCTGATTACACAATCAGATCATACTCTTCCCGTAGGATCTTAATAATATCTGCCTTTGGATTCGCTGGCAGCGGGATTGGAGCGCCAGTCACTTTCTCGGCAACGCCAGTGTAAGTACGTGACACTTGCATCATGGCCTCAAGTGGCAGGTCGTTGTCGCGAGCTAGGGCTTCACGCTCTGGCATTCTGTCTTTGTTGAGCAGCACATCAGGATCGGGGAAATGATTCAGCAAGAACTGGCGGAAACCTTCTTTAGAGTTTTCCAAAATCTTGCCATCGCGGTAGGCGCCGGCGTCCCATATACGTGATGAATCTGGAGTGCCGACTTCATCCATGTAAATCAGTTTTGAGTTGCCATCTTTGTCAGTCACATAACCGAACTCAAATTTAGTGTCGACAAACACTTGGTCAATGTCGGCCAGTGCTTTTGATATCACTTTAAAGCCATCTTTTAACAGCTTCTCGTACAGGTCAATATCTGAAAGCTTTTCAAAACCAAAGGCTTGGTAGTTGGCTTCGATATCGCTGCGGCTGATGTTTACGTCATCTTGGGCGGGCACGCCTGGGATGCCGGTTAAAATGCCTTTGGTCGATGGGGTGATCAGTAAGTCTGGCAGCTTTTGATCTTTTTCTAAGCCTTCTGGCAGTGTGATGCCACAGAATACGCGCTCGCCCTTAGAGTAAGCGCGCCACATTGAGCCTGTAATGTACTGGCGGCAAATGGCTTCGACTTTAATGGGGCGGGCTTTTTGGACTATCCATACGAACGGGTGCGGGATATCCAAAATATGGCTGTCGGCTAGGCCGTTTTCGGCGAACAGTTTAAACCAGTGGTTAGAAATCGCGTTTAATGCCGCGCCTTTACCGGGAATGCCTTTGAGGCCGCCTTCACCGTGGAAGATACAGTCGAAGGCCGAGATACGGTCGCTGATCACCATGATGGCAAGCGGGGTATCTTCGGGGACGTTATAACCCTTGGTTTTGATTAAACGGTGGCTGTCGGCATCGGTTAGCCAGTAAACGCTGCGAACCTTGCCGCTGTGGACTGGGCTGTCGGTGCGGATTGGCAAATCGTTATTCACGGCTAATACGGAATCAGCAAGACTCATGACGAGTATTCCTTAGGATAGAGAGTGTAGGGATAAGGTTTTTATAAGTGTCGGTTTGCAGAAGGATTATGGCGTTAGCAACAGCCAGATTCATTGCAACCGCTTTATTATTCGCGCTTGGCTTAGGGCGTAAAGCGCTCAGCCAGTTTGCGGGATTTGATGTTAAATCTTGAACAGCAAAAGGGGTATTTTCGGGCGGTGTTTGAATTGTGTCAGCAGGAGATGATGCAAGGGATGGAACAAACGCAGGGCAAGGTTGGCACCACAGTGAAAGTGGTCTGTTAAAGCGGGCGGGGCCCGTGCCATTTTGCTCGAAAATGCTAACCATTAATCCGAGAGAACCTTGTGCTAGACTGCCGCGAAAAAGTGGCGACATTTTACCTTTATTGACGAAATTTGCCACGGCTATTTGCATTGTTCTTTGCTGATGTGCGAGCTTATGACACAGTTGCAGCCCACAAGACCATCAAGCTAAATATCCAATGGAGGGAAGTACACTGCGCGGGTGCAGCATTGGAATAGCGAAGATAGGCAGAATCATGAGGATATGGGGTTTCATCAGGGTTGGTCTAAGGCGACCGATCAGCTTGAGGAACTCGTCTCGAGCATTTAGCCGGTGAGTCTCAAGCCTCGTATCAGAGAGTAAACAATAAGCAGTACCTAGCCCAATTGCCCTGCATTATCATATTGTTGGGGATTGGGCAGGATTAGAGGTGTTATGTCGTCACAGAAAGAAGTGCCAATGCTTAAACAATCAGTGCTTGCGCCATCGCAACTGGCGCAAAGCGCGGTTTTGCAGGGCAATAGTTTTTTATCAAAACAGTTTAATGGTTTGTCGGAATTAGCCCAAGAGCTACAGGGCATAGAGTTCGAGGATTGCTGCTTTCAAGACTGTCATTTTAGCGAGAGCGTTTTTCGTAAATGTAAGTTTATCGATTGTCGCTTTGTACGCTGCAACTTGAGCTTAGTGAAAGTGCCCCAGTGCCAGTTCAGCGGGGTCGAGTTTGAAGAGTGTAAGTTAGTCGGTATCGATTGGACCCGCGCCGCGTGGTCGCGTTTATCCTTTGCCGCGCCCTTTTCCTTTAAGCAGTGCATTCTAAATGACTGCTCATTTTTAGGCTTGTCCCTCGATGAAATCATCATCGAAGAGTGCAAGGCCCACGATGTCGATTTTCGCGAGGGCAGCTTTAATCAAGCCAATTTCACCTACACGGATTTTAGTCATAGTCTGTTTGGCCGAACTCAATTATTGGAGGCGGATTTCAGCGAGGCCACTAATTACGATATCGACATTTTTAACAATAAAATCAAAGGCGCTAAGTTTAGCCGCGACGAAGCGATTCGCCTGCTCAACTGCCTCGATATAGAGCTAATGGATTAATGCGATTGTAATCAGTTTGCGCCCGCTAGCGCGATGTTCTTATCCTGCTAGGGTTATTGCAATTGATTGAAATGTCAGTTTTCTTCTAAGCCGCCAGTGTCCAAACTGGCGGCTTTTTTCTGTCTTCTCCGTCGATGTAAAGCCTGTTCCCAATAAGCCTATTGATCTTATTCACGTATTTCAGCGTCAGTCTTAGGTTTTAGTTGCGATAGATCACACCGAGCTTCCCCATGTGGTTTACCACAATATCCGCCTACCTCTTTCGGGATAACAATCTTCGTGGATGAGCAGTGTATTCAGCGGATGCTGGTTTTGAAGATATGGCGGCGCTGTTTTTACGCTTTTATAACTAAAAAAGTAATCAAATCAGTGAGCAAACCTCTGCTCGATGGCGCCACAAATGGCGACTGACGAGTGGGATGAGCGTGATGGAGGTAACCATGATTGAGCTTAATAGGCGAACCTTTTTAAAGGGAGCGGGAGCGAGCAGCGCCACGTGTGCGTTAGCCAGTCTGCTGCCGGGCAGCTTAGCGGCATTAGAGAATAAGCAGCTAAAGGGCATGGGCAAAGACATTGCCAGTATTTGCGAGATGTGTTCAACCCGTTGCCCGATTTCGGCGCGGGTGATTGAGGGCAAAAACGTCTTCATTAGTGGTAACAAGGCCGCTAAGTCCTTTGGCGGTAAAGTGTGTGCTCGTGGCGGCGCAGGCCATAGCTTACTGTACGATCCACAGCGTATCGTTAAACCGTTAAAGCGGGTCGGTGAGCGCGGCGAAGGCAAATGGGCTGAGATCAGTTGGGATGAGGCTTATAAATTAATCGCTGAAAACCTAAATAAAATCAAAAAAGAACATGGCCCAGAGGCAGTGGCATTCTCGTCAAAATCGGGCTCACAAGAAAAGCATTTGTTTCACCTTGCGACCGCCTTTGGTAGTCCAAATACTTTTACCCACGCGTCGACGTGCCCCGGCGGTTATGAAATTGCCGCTAAGGCCATCTTTGGCACTAAGGTCAAACGAGATTTAAGTAACTCTAAATACATCATTAACTTCGGCCATAACCTGTACGAAGGCATCAATATGTCCGAAACCCGCGGCATGATGGCGGCGCAAATGGACAAAGGTGCCAAGCTGGTGGTGTTCGAGCCAAGATTCTCCGTCGTGGCCGATAAAGCCGATGAATGGTATGCCATTCGCCCCGGAACCGACGTTGCCGTCGCCTTGGCGTTATGCCATGTATTGATTGAAGATAATCTTTACGACAAGGCATTTGTCGCGCGCTATGTGGAAGGCTTCGAAGCCTTTGCCGCCGAAGTGAAAGCCTATACCCCTGAATGGGCCGAAACCATTTCCGATGTACCTGCCAAAGACATTCGCCGCATCGCCCACGAATATGCCGCTAAAGCGCCCCATGCCGTGGTCGATTTTGGTCACAGAGCCACCTTTACCACCGAAGAGTTTGAGATGCGCCGCGCCCTGTACGCCGCCAACGTCTTGATTGGTAATATTGAGCGCAAGGGCGGGATTTATATCGGCCAGAAACCCGGTGATTACAACAAGCTTGCCGGTGAAGCAGTTGCGCCCGTATTGGCTAAACCTGGCGTGAAAGACATGCCAAAACCAGCAGCGAAACGTATCGATCAAGTGGAAGAGCAGTACGCCATGATGTGGACATCGGGCGGCGTTTACCAAACTATTCTCGATGCCACGTTAAGCGCTGTTCCTTACCAGTTACACGGCTGGGTGATGTCACGCACTAACCCAATGCAAACCATGACAGACAGGGCGCGCGTTGTTGAAGCGATGAAAAAGCTCGACTTTGTTGCCGTGTGCGATGTGTATATCAGTGAAACCGCCGCCTATGCGGACGTGATTTTACCTGAGTCGACTTATCTTGAACGTGATGAAGAAATTGCCGATAAGTCAGGTAAAAATCCCGCCTATTATGTGCGCCAACGAGTCGTTGAAACCTTAGGTGATACTAAGCCTTCTTGGCAGATCTTTAAGGATGTGGGGGTGGCTATGGGCCTTGGCGAGTTCTATCCATGGGAAAACATGGAAACCCTGCAAATGCTGCAGGTGAACCGCGACACTGACCTGCTGCGCCGTATTAAAGACGAAGGTTTTGTGAGTTTTGGTAAGCCAATTATGTTGTGCGAGCCTAAGATGGTTGCCGAGTTTATTAAGGCATACCCCAATGCGCGACCTGCCGATGACGACGGCACTTATGCAAGCGTACTCACCTTTAAAACCCCGAGTGGCAAGATTGAACTCACCTCCGCCAAAGTCGAAGCCATGGCACCGGGCCGTGGGGTGATCAAGTTCCGCGAAGTGAATCTTAAAAAAGCAGATGAGCTGTACTTTATCCAAGGCAAAGTGGCGGTGCACACCAATGGCGCCACCCACAATGTACCTATGCTCGCTAACCTGATGTCGGATAACGCTGTGTGGGTTCACCCCATCACTGCGGGCAAATTAGGGATCCGCAATGGCGACCCAATCCGCCTCACCAGCAGTGTTGGCACAGAAGAAGGCCATGCCTTAGTCACGCCGGGTATTCGCCAAGATACTGTGTTTGCTTACATGGGCTTTGGTTCTAAAAACAAAGAGTTGGTCAGAGCAACGGGCAAAGGTATCCACTGCGGTAACTTACTACCGCACGTTACTGCTCCTGTGTGTGGCATGACAGTGCACACCACGGGCGTCACGCTGGCAAAGCGCTAATCGGAGGCTTAAATGAATAAACGATATGTAATGGTGCACGACGAGAATAAGTGCATCGGCTGCCAAGCTTGTAACGTGGCGTGTCGCAGTGAAAATGGCGTACCCGAAGGCGTAACTCGTCTGCAAGTGCGTGTGGAAGGCCCCTTTGGTGAGATGCCCAATCTGCATTTCAAATATCACAGGGTATCTTGCCAGCAATGTGAAGATGCGCCCTGCGTTAAGGTGTGCCCAACGGGCGCTGCCTATGTGGGTGAAGACGGCATTGTCTCCATCCACGGCGACAAGTGTGTGGGTTGTATGTACTGCGTGGCGGCGTGCCCTTATAAAGTGCGCTTTATGAACCCAGAAACCAAAGTGGCTGACAAGTGTAACTTCTGTAAGGATACGCGTTTAGCACGGGGCGAAGAGCCAGCGTGTGTGACTGTGTGTCCAACCGATGCCTTAGTGTTTGGCGATGCTAACGATCCACAAAGTGAAGTGGCCATCATGCTCAACACTAAAATCACATACCAAGATAAAACCCATTTAGGCACTAAACCTAGGGTATATCGCGTTCCTACCAAAAGAGGGGGGATTTGATTATGAACAATACTTGGGGCGACATGGCGCAATATGATCCTGTCACTTGGCACTGGGTCATTGCCGTTTACCTGTTTATGGCGGGGTTATCTGCGGGCAGTTTACTGATTGGCATTGGTTTACGCTGGGCGAATAAGGAACTCAACGCGGGAGCCGAAAGCAGTATTCTTAAGGCTGCGGCCATTATTGGGCCTGTGGCGATTAGCTTAGGTCTAGCTTGTTTAGTGTTTGACTTAACCAAACCATTCCACTTCTGGCTGATTTTAATTCACTATAACTTCCAGTCTGTGATGGCAATTGGGGTGCTGGCGCTGCTGGCGTATTCTCCCTTAGCCTTTGCCTACGCCATTATTGTGCTGCGGGATGACTTGCCAAAGTGGGGTTTGGGTTTCTTAACGCCTATCGCTAAGTTACTTATGCCATTTCGAAAGCTGATTGAAGTATTGTTGTTTGTCCTCGCCATTGGCGTAGGGGCTTACACTGGCTTCTTAATTTCGGCGATGAATGCTTATCCTATGCTCAACACTGCGGTACTGCCTGCGCTGTTTTTAGTGTCGGGTTTATCGGCGGGCGCTGCGGCAAATGCGGTACTGGCACTCTTGTTGTTTAAGACCGATAGCCATGATAAGACTTTGGCTAAGATGCACGGGTTAGAATTGCCTGTGATGGCGATTGAAATCATGTTCCTGTTCATGTTGTTCTGCGCCTTGTACTTCAAGGGCGGCGCAGCGGCTGCGGCTTTAGCGTCGTTAACCTCTGGGCTATGGGCAAGCGTGTTCTGGATTGGCGTTGTCGGTATCGGTTTTGGTATTCCATTGCTGTTCATGTTGTTACCCGCAGCAACTCGCCACACTAAGGGCGCGATGATCATGGTGGCCTGCGCGAGCTTAACCGGCGTGCTCGCGCTAAGACACTTTATTGTGTATGCAGGGCAAAGCTATTTAAGCTGAGTGTAAGTTGACTTTACATATTGATAGATAAAGAAAAAGCACTGGCAATGACAGTGCTTTTTTATTGTTTGAATTTTGAGAAGGTTTGCCAGTACAAGCAGGACGCTTATTGGGGTAAGAGTTCGATAACCGACTTCACCGTTAGCACTAAGGCGCTGATACTGCACAGGACTAAGGTCGCCATTTTAGTCTTCTCTTTATCGACACGGCCTACCAATCGCCCCGCGACTAAATACCCTAAAAGCACTGAAGGTAGCAACATCAACGACAGCCACAGGTGCTTCAATTCTAATAAGCCAGTGATCGCCAGAATGACCATAGCTATGGTGGAGCTAAAAATGAAGAAGGCCGACAGGGCGGCGCGAAACTGCGAGGCATCTTTGCCTGACAATAGAATCGCCATCGGCGGACCACCAATAGCGGCAATATTACCGAAAATCCCCGAGACGACACCCGCGCCGAAGAGGGTTTTCTTATTCACGGGTAGGCTGAATTTATACAGGCTAAGGATCACCGCGACCGCTACAATGGCGGCGATGGATAACCCGAGTATGGGCTGAGGTGCAAACAGCAACAGGCTTGCGCCGATAAAACCACCGGGCACTCGACCTAAGAGTGCATATTGCAAGCCATTGAATTCTAAATGGCCGCGCTCACGGAATAAGGTCAGTAACGCTATGGTAAATCCCATGGCGATAACGGGACCGGGCACGAGTTCGGGGTCGACGATATACAGCAAAGGACTGGCTACCACCGCAAGTCCAAATCCAATCAGGCTCTGGGTTAAGGCGCCAAGAAACACGACCAGCGAGGCTAAGGCGAGTGTCTGTGGATCTATTAGAGAAAACATAGGATTCCATATAAACAAAAAGGGATCGTTAACGATCCCTATTGATGAGCACTGTGATATGACTTTGAAAGCGACGAGTCGCTATTCCATATCTTCCCACTCGATCCCCATTTCGTCCATCAGCAACTTGGCTTCGGCGGGAATACTGTCTGGGCTGTCTTTTGACAGATCTTCATCGTTAGGCAATGGCTGGCCAGTGTAGGCGTGCAAAAATGCCTCACACAACAGCTCGCTGTTGGTGGCGTGACGCAAATTATTGACCTGACGACGCGTACGTTCATCCGTGAGGACTTTTAGCACTTTGAGCGGAATAGACACAGTAATTTTCTTTACTTGTTCATTCTTCTTGCCATGTTCAGCATAGGGGCTGATGTATTCCCCATTCCATTCAGTCATTGACTCACCTGTTATAACGCTAAATTCGGGGCAGATTTTAAACCCTTACAAACAACAGTCAAATTATTGCTACTATTTCTTTGTGATTGCAAACAGATTTCTTTATGTTCAGACGTCTAAACGTCTTCACGCCTATTGACGATGGCCTTGGGCTTAGGTACATTTAGACGTCCAGACATCTCTATCAGTCTACCGAATTTAGGAGTCCACCCATGGCAGAGCGTCAATTAGCCACACTGGCAGTGCGTCAGGGTATCGAAAGCGATACTCAATATGGCGCAGTTGTGCCACCGATTTATTTGTCGACTAATTACGCCTTCGATGGTCATAAAAATCCCCGCGAATTCGATTACAGTCGTTCAGGCAACCCAACGCGCTGTATTTTAGGCGAAGCATTAGCGCAATTAGAAAAGGGCGCCACTGGCATAGTGACCTGCACTGGCATGGCGGCCATCACTTTAGTGACGACCTTGCTCGGCCCCGATGATCTATTGGTTGTGCCCCACGATTGTTACGGCGGTTCCTACCGTTTATTTACTAACCTGGCAAAGAAAGGCCAGTTTAAGCTGATTGTGGTTGATCAAACCGACAGCCAAGCGTTAGCCGCCGCTATCGGGCAGAATCCTAAGATGGTGTGGCTCGAAACCCCGTCTAACCCGCTATTGCGAGTGGTGGATATCGAGGCTATTGCTAAGGCGAGCCATGAGGTCGGCGCGCTGGTTGTGGTCGATAACACTTTTTTATCGCCGATATTGCAACAACCCCTATTGTTAGGCGCGGATATCGTTATCCACTCCACCACTAAATATATCAATGGTCACAGCGATGTGGTTGGCGGCGCTGTGGTCGCCAAAGACGCGCAAATCGGTGAAAGCTTACATTGGTGGTCGAATACTCTAGGCTTAACGGGCTCGGCTTTTGATAGCTACTTAACCCTGCGCGGTTTACGTACCTTAGCGGTGCGCATTCGTGAACATCAAACCAATGCTCAGCGCATTGTTGAGGTATTAACCCAAAGCCCTGTGGTGAGCAAAGTTTATTACCCAGGGCTTGCGGATCACCCAGGTCATGCCATTGCAGCCAAGCAACAACAAGGCTTTGGCGCTATGCTGAGTTTTGAGCTCAAGGGCGGCGAGGCCGAAGTGGTGGCCTTTTTAGGTGCACTCAGCTTATTTAGCGTGGCGGAAAGTTTAGGTGGCGTCGAAAGTTTAGTGGCCGTGCCCGCCACTATGACCCACAGAGCCATGGAGCCGCAAGCGCGCTTCGAGGCGGGTATTAAGGACACCCTATTGCGTCTATCGGTGGGTATTGAAGATGCCGCCGATTTAGTTGCAGATATTCAAGCAGGATTAGCCGCCGTTGCGGCTTGTCAGTAGAGGAATAATAGATGGCACGTTGTCACTTACATAAATTTGGTGGCTCCAGTTTAGCGGATGCCGATTGTTATCGTCGAGTCGCCCATATCCTGTTAACCCACGGTCATAGCGATGATCTTGTGGTGGTCTCTGCGGCGGGTAAGAGCACGAATTTCCTGTATAAATTATTAGCGCTGCGTGATGCGGGTCAGCTATGGCAAGAAGAATTACAAGTGCTGATCAGCTACCAACAGGGGTTGATTGAGCAGTTGTTATCAAATGAACAAGCCCGCGATCTGCGTGAGCGTTTGGCCACTGATAAAGCGCAGCTTATCAGCTTATTATCCTTAGATACCCGCAACGATTACCAAATTAACCATGTGGTAAGCTTTGGCGAACGTTGGTCGGCACGTTTAATGGCGGCGCTGCTGCGCGAATCTGGCGTGGCGGCCAGCCATGTGGATGCCTGTTCAATTTTAGTGGCCGATGAAGCCGCTGTGCCGCAAATTCGGGTACAAGAATCCCGTGCTAAAGTACAAACCCTATTAGCTGCCCATCCAAATGAGCGCTTAGTGATCACCGGCTTTATCTGCGCTAACGAGCGTGGCGATACCTTGTTACTTGGCCGTAATGGTTCAGATTTTAGTGCCAGCTTGATTGCTAGTCTCGCCGATATCGAGCGCGTGACCATTTGGACCGATGTGGAAGGGGTGTTCAACGCCGATCCTAATAAAATCAACGATGCCAAGTTACTCAAGAGCATGTCACTTGCCGAAGCCGATCGCCTAGCGCGTTTAGGTTCGCCAGTATTACATTCGCGCACTTTGCAGCCTTTGTTTAATACCGAAGTGAGTTTAGCGGTACGCTCAAGTTATGCATCCCACACCGACTTTACCTTAATCGCGCCCCACAGTTCGTCGGCGAGTGCACCTGTGGTGACTAACCTTAATGCAGTCGTGCTGTTCGGCTTTAAGCTTACGGGTGAATTAACTCGTTTATTAGATCTATTGATCGCCGCGGGTTTAACGCCATTGGCCCATTGGACCTCTGCCCAGCAAAGGGTTGAGCTTGCCTATACCGCTGAAAATCAAAAACAAGTGCAAAGATTGCTCGATGCCGAGGCAGAAGCTTTAGGGATCAGCGATCAGCAGATCAATACCGATCTCGGCTTAGTCGCATTAGTCAGTGCCGATGCCGAGCATTATCGCCGCAGCTTCGCCCGTTTACTGAGCCGTGATGCTAAACCTTTGTTCAGTGGCGATTTAAGTTTAGTGACGTTAGTGCCTCAGTCGCAGGTGAATTTGTTAACCCAAAAGGTTCATCGTCGCTGCGCTGGGCCGCGTAAACGCATTGGTGTCCTGCTGCTCGGTGTGGGTAATATCGGTGAGGCTTGGGTCGATTTGTTTAAGTCGGTTTCATCATCATTGGACCATGAACTCGAAGCCAGTGTTGAGTTAGTAGGTTTAGTCAGTTCGAGTAAAGCTTTGATTAAATCCACAGGGATTAATCTTGCCGCGTGGCAGACTGAGTTTAATACCGAGGCAACACCTTGGCAGTACGAGCACTTGTTCGAGCAATTAGAACGGGTTAACTGCGATGAGCTGGTGGCCTTAGATATCAGTGCCAGTGCCAGTTTGACGCTGCAATATCCAGAGCTATTCGAGCGCGGTATCCATGTGGTGAGCGCGAATAAACTTGCGGGCTCGGGTCCACTGCCTTTCTACCGTGAGTTAAAGCAGCAACTGGGTAATCGTCGTTTATTTTGGCGCTATAACGCCAGTTGCGGCGCAGGTTTGCCTATCCAACATGCGTTAAATGATCTGCGTAACAGCGGTGATAGCGTTGAAGCCGTGGGCGGGATTTTCTCTGGAACCTTGTGTTGGTTGTTTGAGAAATACGATACCAGCAAGCCATTTTCAGAATTAGTGATTGAAGCCAGAGGCTTAGGCATCACTGAACCCGATCCCCGCGACGATCTGTCCGGTCGTGATATGCAGCGTAAACTGCTCATTTTGGCCCGTGAAATTGGCCTTGAAATCGAGCTTGAAGATATTGAATTACGCTCGTTAGTGCCAGCCGATTTGGCCGATATTCCCTTAGATCAGTTTCTTGCCCGCATTGCCGAGTTAGATGCCGATCTACTGCAACAATATAGTGCGGCGGCGGAGCAAAATAAGGTGCTCAGATACGTAGCATCCTTAGACAACAGCGGCCCAGAGCTTAAAGCCGAAGTCGGTTTGCAATGGATTGATGCCCATCATCCCTACGCTAATTTGACCCCCGGCGATAACGTGTTTGTGATCCGCAGTGCCTTCTATCAAGGCAATCCGTTGATCATCCGTGGGCCAGGCGCCGGACGCGAAGTGACAGCGGCAGCGGTGCAGTCGGATCTGACGCAGATCTGTCGCGATCTGCTGCAGGAATAACGCGATATCAAGCTTCTTTAAGGACTCCTTCGAGTCCTTTTTTATTGGCTAGAATAAATCTATCGAATTAACCGAGATTAAATGCGGTGTATGGGCTTTTTTTGGCTTGACTTACATCTCAGTTTCTCTAGTATATGGACATATAGACGTCCAAACGTCCATTTGAACTAATTCATAATAGCAAAGAGTAGCGCCAAGGGCGGTTGAGGAAATACACATGGCTTTTCATCACGCACAACATTCACAATCGCTGAACCAGAGCTTGTCTGAGCTTAATGGCGATATTAATGTTTCTTTTGAGTTTTTTCCGCCATCGACCCCCGAAATGGAACAGATCCTGTGGAACTCTATTCGTCGTTTAGAGCCACTTAATCCTAAGTTTGTCTCTGTGACCTATGGCGCTAACTCAGGTGTGCGCGACCGCACCCACGGCGTGATTGAGCGTATTCAACAGGAAACCGACCTTGTTGCCGCGCCGCACTTAACCTTAGTGGATGCTAGTGATGAAGAGCTATTAGAACTGGCTAAGCATTATTGGAAATCGGGCATTCGTGACATAGTGGCACTGCGGGGCGATTTACCTGCGGGCAGCCCTAAGCCCACTCGTTTTGCGGTAGATTTAGTGCGTTTACTGCGCTCTGTGGCCGACTTTGATATTTCCGTTGCAGCCTATCCAGAAGTGCATCCCGATGCGAGCAATGCACAGGCTGATTTGATCAACCTTAAGCGTAAGATTGATGCGGGCGCTAGCCGTGCCATTACCCAGTTTTTCTTCGATGTGGAATCTTACCTGCGTTTTCGTGACCGCTGTGTCGCCGCCGGTATCGACGTTGAAATCGTGCCGGGCATCTTGCCTGTGACTAACTTTACTCAGTTAAAACGTTTTGCGGGCATGACCAATGTGTCGCTACCTAACTGGCTGCATAAGCAATTCGATGGTTTAGAAAACGATGCCGGTACACGCCAATTAGTGGGTGCAAACGTAGCGATTGATATGGTTAAGGTGTTGTCACGTGAAGGCGTGAAGGATTTCCACTTTTACACCCTAAACCGCGCCGAATTGACCTACGCGATTTGCCATACGTTAGGCGTGCGTCCTAAGTAAAACTTTATAAAATAAGCTAATAAAAACGCCGCAGAGAATGCGGCGTTTTGTTTTGTTTAAATTCTAAATTGAGCTAATAAAGTTGTTAAACGGACTGCGAGTTGGGCAAGCTCATCGCCAGCGCGTGCAGTTTGTACCGCACTATCTGTCGCATTAGTTGCAATGTCATTGATGTTATTAACATTCTTATTAATCTCTGCTGAAACCGCACACTGCTCATTTGCCGCGCTGGCGATTTGGATATTCATCTGGCTAATGGTGGAAACCGCATGGGTAATGGCTTCGAGTGCCTCACCCGCTTGGTGAACTTGGGATACACAGCTTTGGGTGGTGCGGGTGCTGGTTTCCATCGCATTGACTGTGGACTTAGCTTTATGCTGAAGCGCTTCGATCATCAGCTGAATTTCTGTCGTAGATGCTTGAGTGCGGCTCGCCAGAGTGCGTACTTCATCGGCAACGACTGCAAATCCTCGACCTTGTTCTCCCGCCCTTGCGGCTTCAATTGCCGCATTGAGTGCGAGTAAATTAGTTTGGTCGGCAATGTTACGGATAACCACAAGCACAGAATCGATTTCAGCGGTATTACGCTCTAATTCATTGATTGCACTTGCTGCTGTGGCTATTTCCTCGGCTAATATTGCGATAGTGGTTACCACTTTTTGTACAACTAATTTGCCTTGTTCGGTTGAGTCATTGGCATGATTGGCGGCATCGGCCGCATCGGTTGCGTTATGGGCAACTTCTTGTACCGTTGCGGCCATTTCATTCATTGCGGTGGCAACTTGATCTGTTTCGAGGTGCTGACGACTCGCCATCTTCTGGGTTTCCCGCGTAATGCTCGACATTTCTTCAGCAGAGGTTGCGAGTAAACTCGTGGCATCAGACACTTGAGTTACTGTGTGGTGGATCTTCTCCACAAAACGGTTAAATGCCTGCGCTAACTCGGCGATTTCATCTTTACTCGTTATGGTAATTCGACGGGTTAAATCGCCTTCGCCTTCGGCGATGTCATTCATGGCTTGGGTTGTTTCTGCTATTGGGCGGGTAATGCCCTTAGCAATAAACCAAGCAATGGCAGTGCCGATTAACATTGCAGCGAAACCGATGAGGATCAACTTGAGGCGAATATCCGCCATGACTTGCTCTGAATGGCTTCTGTCCATCGCAATATCCAGTACCCCAAAGACTTGTCCCGAGTAATCTTTTATGGCGTGGCGATACAAAGCGAAGGTTTTGCCCTCTAAGCTAATAGTGCGAATCACTTCATTGCCTTGCATCACGCTATTGAGTTCACTTATGGCCTGAATATCGGGCGTGAACGTGGCGCCAAATGCTTTAAAATCCGCACCATTAGGCAATAATAGTGCGATTTCAGCTTGATAAGCATCTTTGAAACTGTCGAAGAAAGGTTGTCCAAAGGACATACCAAATTCCACGGATCCTGTGTGTTGGCCTTGATAACCCATGGGCACTAAACCGCGAATGCCTAAACCTTCAACACCATATTCCAACCCGTTTAATGGCTGTTTTGTGGTGTTGGTTTCCACAATGGTTTTACGAATGGCAGTGAGATCATCACCGAATTTTTCGGGGCGATGTAATCGTAAAAAAGAGGTTGCCGGCGGCGTATGAAACTGAAATTGTTGTACGTCGAAATCTTGCTTAAGCTTGGCAAACAGCGGCAGAGTACGGTCTTTGAGTGCAGGGCGATCCCGTTCGGCGAAGTTACTTTGGATCTCTGGCGTCAGTGAAACTATCGTTGCCATTGCCTGTGCGAGTTTACCGGATGAGGCTATGTTGGCTACCGCAGTTTCGTACAGTTTATGCAGTTCTCTTTGCTCAGATTCTTTCACCTGACTGCTGAATTCCGACAGGACTAGCAGCATGATAAAGCTCATCATGGCCAACAGTAATAGACATATCCCAACCACAATCCTCGTACTAATTTTTAAATTCACCAAAGCCAACCTCCCAGTTCACTTCATCAGTCTGATTTATCTTTTTAATATTATAGAGATACGGCTGATTATATTTGAGATGGCGCCAGCCTTTTGGATTATTTGTTTCCCCATGCGACATTTTTGCGCCATAGGACACAGAAAATTTTTTATATGAACACATTTACTTAGCCTGCTAACTAAGTATAATGCTTAGCACGCTAACTAAGTGAGTAATCAAGATGCAAAAAGAATTAGAGCGATTGAAAGAATTATCACTGGCGGAGCATTTAGGCCGTCTGCATCGACTGTGGCGCACCGTGGCCGATGTCGAGCTGGCGCCTTTGGGATTAACTCATCCCCGCTGGACGGCATTGTGGAAATTACTGCGTTTAGGCGACAGCGTGAGCCAGAAAGTGTTGGCCGATGCCTTAGAAATTGAATTGGCTTCGCTAATGCGCACCTTAGGGCAATTAGAAGAGCAAGGTCTAGTCGAGCGTCATTGCTGTGACAAAGATAAGCGCGCACGGATTGTGACATTAACGCCTGCGGGATTGGATGTATTAAAGCAAATGGAAGCGCGGATAATTCAAGTCCGCCGTGAGTTATTAGCTGGGATCAGTGCTAGTGAACTCAGCGAATTTGAACGCATTATTAGCCTGATTAGTGACAACGCCAGCGCCAAATTGGCCAAGGCAACAGCAACTATTTTGTGAGAAAGAAGATGACACCGGATCAACAGTTTGCCCGTTTAGTAAAATTTGCCATGTTCGCCTTTGTGATGGTTTTCGGCTATTTCATGCTGGCCGACACTATGATGCCATTGACGCCGCAAGCCATGGCGACCCGTGTAGTGACTAAAGTGACACCGCAGATCAGCGGTAAAATTCAGACCATAGCCGTGACTAATAACCAAGCGGTTGCCAAGGGCGATTTGCTGTTTCAAGTCGATCCCGCGCCCTATGAGTTAGCAGTATCGCAAGCTAAATTGGCCTTAGAGCAAGCCCGCCAAGACAATGCTGAGTTAGATGCCTCGCTGCTGGCCGCTAAGGCCGAGGTTAATGCCAACAAAACCACCTCGCAACAGAAACGTAGCGAAGCTAAACGTCTCGATGCCCTGTATGCCACCCATGGTGTATCGCAGCAGCAAAGGGATCAGGCCGATAGTGATGCCGCCGCCGCGGAAGCCAATTTGCTCGCCGCCAATGCGCGCTTAGAAAAACTTAAGGTGAGCCGTGGCAGTTATGGCGAAGAGAATCTTAAGGTGCGTCAGGCGCAAAACCATCTTGCCCAAGCCGAGCTTAATTTGTCGTATACCCAAATCCATGCCGATCAGGACGGGATAGTAACGAACCTGCAGTTAGAAGTCGGGAGTTTTGCGACCGTGGGACAACCATTGTTAGCGTTGGTATCGGATAAGATTGATATTATTGCCGATTTTCGCGAGAAGAGCCTGCGTGGTGTCAATACTTCTTCGACCGCTTTGATTGCGTTCGATGGCGAACCCGGCCGTTTATATCGGGCGACGGTGAGCAGTGTCGATGCGGGCGTGAGCGCGGGGCAATTCGATGCCAATGGCCGTTTAGCAGCGCCGCAGGAGTCTGACCGTTGGGTACGTGATGCCCAAAGATTGAGACTGCATTTGGAGTTAGATGGGATGGCGATGAACAGCTTGCCAGCGGGGGCGCGCGCGACCGTGCAACTGCTGCCTGAGAATAGCCTATTTGGTTTGCTTGCTAAGGTGCAGATTAAAGTCATTAGCCTGCTGCACTATATTTACTAGCTTATTTACTCGCCTATCTACACGCACTTGTTGCTGTTGACGGCCAGTGACTCGCGGTTGGTGTGTGTTTGCCGTGAGTCGCTTGAGTGAACGCTTCAAAGCAACATAAGTGTGAATGCAGCATAAGCCAGCTAAACATCCCCATTTTACGTATCGATAGAACAAGGCGACGAGCATGTTACTACGCCATAGCCCATTGACGGCCAACGATTTACGCCAGTGTTTACGGATTGCGACTGGCGCGACCATAGGTTTTACCCTGTGTAAAATGTTTGGTTGGAGCAATGGAGTCTTCTTCACTGTGACGCCTATGCTGCTACTCGGACTCGTGCCCGTGATGAATGGCCATGCTATGCGCCAGTTATTGGCCTCATCTGCCATGGCGGGGTTAGAGGTTGGACTGCTCGGTGGTTTCTTTGGCAGCCATCCCGGCCTGATGACGCCCATCGTATTTCTACTATTTTTATATCGTTTTGCAGCCATGTCCCGCGGCAGTTTATTCCTCTTTGGCGCCAATGGAGTGCTCAGCCTCAGCATCATGCTGCACTTTGCAAGCTATCCCAATACCAATCTGAATGACTTAGTTTTCAGTAACTTTTGGGCGACGGCATTGTCGGTCGTTATTGCCTATGCTATGACGGCACTCTGGCCCGATGTGGAACCAAGGGCGGCTTACAAGCCAGGACCTAAGGCGCCACATCGAATGCGCCACGAAGCATTACTCGGCGCGACCATAGCGACCGCATCGTTTCTGGTATTCCAAATATTTGATCTGCGGGATTCGATGTCGGCTCAGGCGACCACCTTGTTGCTGCTGTTTCCTATGCATTGGAATGGTGCACTCGATTATGCTCGTAAGCGCGCCATAGGGACGCTACTGGGCGTGTCGTTTGGGATACTCGTGCAGTTGCTGCTCTATGATTGGTCTGGGCTATTGATATTAATCGCCCCTTTGTTGTGGATTGGCTTGATGATCTTTAGCCAAGCCCATGTGCGAGAGGCAAGTGGCTCTGGCGTGGGTTTTGGCGCTATGACAACCTTAGGTATTCTGTTTGGACAGTATCTGACCCCAGGCAACGATTTAATTTTTAGTGCCTTGTATCGAGTGAGCAGCATTCTCACCGCCATTGTCGGCACACTACTCTTGTGCTATTTGATACATAAGTTATTGAATCGTTTTGAGTCGACACGATTTGGTTATTAATTCTGGCTACTCGGGTTTGAAGGCTTGCAGCATACCCTTTCAAAGAGTAAGGTAAATTTATCCCATTTGGATTGAACGATAAATGAGCTTTAATGAACGTTAAAGCTCATTAATTGACTGTTTTAAAAATGGGCTCAGTGTGTGAGCAACAACATAAATAACAATAACCTCCTATGCTTTAGAGCTTAACTCTCTTCAAGGATAGAACATGAAGATTAGAACATTCGTCATAGGTTTAACGCTATGTAGCGGCTATGCCGCTGCCGCCGAGCCTTCTGACAAACAATCGATGAACGTAATCCCACAAGCTGCACAGTTATGTGTGTCTTGCCATGGGGTAGAAGGTCAGGGCGTTGAACCACTCGGCCCTCGATTAGCGGGATTATCTAAACAATATATCTCGACCCAGTTACAGCATTTCCAAGCGGGTGTGCGTCAAAACGCAACCATGATGCCGATGGCAATGACGTTACAAGGAGATGGGATTGAGCAAGTGGCAAACTACTTTTCTGCAAAGCCTGCCAATGAGGTCAAGCCCGTTATCCGCGGTGAACAGGTGGTTTTCAATGACGATACCGCCCGTTTAGCCTACCAAGGTGATTGGTCACGTGGTTTACCAGCCTGCGTGACCTGCCATGGTCCTTCGGGATTAGGTGGCGGCTTATTTCCCCGTTTAGCAGGTCAGCAAGCGAGTTATATTAAAACTCAATTACTGGCATGGCAGTCGGGAACGCGTAAAGGTGATGTCGATGGCATGATGGCGAACGTGGCTAACAAGCTTACCGCTGCTGAGGTTGATGCCTTAGCGAACTATTTTGCAAATTTGAAATAAGGAGCCGGCCATGAAATATTCCGCAATGTTATTACTGGCCGCGATGGGGTCGTTAACCGTGCAGGCGCACGCTGAAACTGAGCCAGTACAAGAGCGGCCAGATAAGCAAGCTCCGCTGCCTTCTTTCCCTAAGATACCGGATCAAACCTATCTCGTTCCTAGACCTTTGAGTGCGGTTCCTGAAGGCGCCTTTGGTGATAAAGTGCGTTTGGGTTATCAGCTATTTGTGAATACCCAACAGCTGCGTGATAAGTATGTGGGTAATGAGCTTAACTGCACCAATTGCCATATGGATGCAGGCCGTAAAGCCAACGCATCACCCCTCTGGGGCGCATATTTTGCTTATCCGGCGTATCGTAAAAAAGACAATAAAGTCAGTAGCTTTGAAGAACGCATCCAAGGTTGTTTTAACTATTCGATGAACGGTAAAGCACCAGCATCGGGTAGTCCTGAGTTAGTGGCGCTTTCTGCCTACGCCTATTGGTTAGGCATGGGTGGTTTGATGGATGAAGCTAATATCAGTGGCCCTGTCCCTGAGCTGAGTGATGCCGAGTTAGTTAAAGGTGCCAAACGGGAAGACTTCCCGCAACCAGAGGCATTAGCTAAGGCGATGACAGTTGAGCAGCGTGCCAACTTGCCGGGTCGAGCTTATCCTGAGATCCCAAAACCCGAACAAGCCTATTCACCTGAACGGGGTAAAGAGGTCTATGTCGCCCATTGCCAAACTTGTCATGGCGTCGATGGCCAAGGTCAAGCGATTGCTGGCGTTTATGCGCTGCCACCGCTGTGGGGATCTCAAAGTTACAACTGGGGGGCGGGAATGCACAGGGTCAATACTGCCGCATTCTTCATCCATGAAAACATGCCTTTTGGTAAGAGTATGCAGTTAACTAACCAACAGGCTTGGGACGTTGCAGCTTATATCAACTCCCACGAGCGTCCACAGGACCCGCGTAGCAAAGGTGATGTAAAGCAAGCGCAGGAGAAATACCATAATGACAGCGATTACTATGGTGTCACGGTCGATGGCAAAGTGTTAGGCACTGAGTCCTATCCGATTTTTCCTAAGAAGTCATAGCCCAAAGGGTTAGGCCAGTTTTGATATGAGTTTGAGTTAGTTATAAATCTAGACCTATTTTCATGAACCAAAAAGCCAGTAGAGGTTATCTTTACTGGCTTTTTAATGGGTCAAACATGCGTTGATCAATTTTACTGAGTCATCTGTGATTTCAGTTGTTGGGATCTTCGCGTTTGCAGGTATCAATGTATAGCTGAGTCATGGCATTCGCTCACCGACTCGCAGCCAGTCCATCCTTGGATGCTCGACCGCCCCGTCTGATGTGAAAGGATTCACAAATGCCGTGATGGCATGGATGCCAAAAAGCGGCCATGGGGCAGGCGGTTGTCTTGTATAAGATCAATACGGCCTTACGGCCGAGGTGAATCAAGTTCGTGGGGCTTCACCCCACACCCGACCAAGGAGGACTGCTCGTCCTATCCTCCTTGGATTCTCCAAGACGCCCCTAACGGAGTTGAAAGCCCCTTGGGCATTTAGCGTCCTTATGCTATCGCGTCAGACGCTCGTCCCTGATTCGACTGACGCTATCCCGGCATCCATGCCTCGATCACGCAACGAACACAAATGCCCTGCGGCAACTCCGAGAGGAGGATGAACTCCTGTGGTCATAGTGTTGGCTGTTAATCTGGAAAGAGTGTCGCCTGTCCTATTTTTCTGAATACATCCAAATATCATTTAAGTTAGATAACTTGATGAATATAACCAATTGAAGGGTAAGAAACACCGAGGTGTTAATTTGCACGCTGAATTGACATGAGCACCTTGCTTGATTGAATAAACTATCTCGCGCTTATTGAAAAACCATTATGATCTACGCGCTATAACAACTTATCTTGCAATAAGGATTACCGTGTCTCAGCCATCGGAACAACCTAAGTTAGAAACTGCGCAAATTTGCCCTTTGTGCCAAGGCGCGAATCAATGTGCGGTGATTGTTGGTAAGGGTATTGAGGATTGTTGGTGTGCGCAGCAGATGTTCCCGCCTTTGGCGGTGTCGCAAGGGCAAGCATCAGATTCGCTACAAGGTGCAATCAGCCCTATTTTACCGTCTGCCAATGCGTGTATTTGCCAAACCTGTCTTAGCCAACTCAAGCAGAGTTTAAGTCAGGGGCAGATTACAACGCAGGATGAAAAAAGCCCATCGAGTGTGAGCGATGGGCTAGGTTATGAGGTGAAATAGCGGGCTGAAGTAATGAGCTATCGATTTATGGTGTAATCCAGTTGCACAGTGGTTTGTGCCTCAACGGCTATACCATTTTCAAACTTGGGTGCGTAACGCCATTTATCTAAGGTTTCAATACTCTCTTTTTCAAATAAAGCCCCACCCTTAGAAGCTAAAATTTCAGGATTTTTGACGAAGCCATGTTCATCGACAGTAAATTTAAGCTGAACCCAGCCACTTTTACCTCGCTGCGCATAGGACATTGGATAGTCCGGTAGAGTACGGAAAATAGGTTGTTGTTCCTGTGCGTCGGCCCAAGGACGCATTTTGCCGATAGCAATACAGTGGGCGGTGGACTCGTCACGCTTTCCTTGGCGCTCATACAGTTCGACTAAATACGCATGGGCACTCAAGGCATAGGGATGACTAAAATTGAGTGCGTCGAATTGTTTAACGACTTCTAAAAGCAATGGAATCGCTTTGTCATCATGCTTTTCGGCATATTCAACGGCACCCACCACATAGGTTGCCTTGACTCTATCCAATGCATTTTGGGGAAGAATTTCTTTATAAATATCATAGGCATCGAAGGCATAGCGTCTTACGCTTTTGGTGTATAGCTCTGTATTGGATAAGCGGTTAAAGGCTGCCATTTTTACATCGGCGATCAGCTTCTTTTTATCGGATTTTTCCGCAATTGCGATAGCAGTAAGAAAATCCTCTTTCGCATCTTTGGCTTCGACGGCGGTTTGCGCAGCGCCCAGTAAGGGATCGATAAGCTCAAGCGCTTTTTTGCCATAATGAACTTTATAGTTTGCCAGAGCGAGCTGATACAACTCATTCGCCTTAGCCGTTTTGGGTAGATTCTTTTCTGTAAATGGGTATGGGGCGACTTGCTTCTCTATCGCGCTGGCCCAATTCAAGGCGAGATTTGCTAGGTCGATACTGTCTTTAGCATATTGAGCTTCGCCGAGTTGATACGCGGCTTTTGCGCTTGCTTCAATATTTGCAGTGTCGCCTTTTTCAACGGCGGCTTGATAGTCACTATAGGCTTTGGCAAAGCTATTTTCTGAGGCGTGCAAGCTAAGAGAAGTGCCTAAAGTGAGGGCAAGAAGACAGGCTATTGGCAATGTTTTTCCGTGCGACATTCTATATATCCTTATTATTGATGAATTTAGATGATACATAGATGTGCATTATGGGACAAGTCGGTTTGGCTTTTGTTAATAATGCTGGGGGAGTGCTGATAACTGAGAATTGAGAGTTGAGAGCTGAGAGCTGAGATTAAAAATAAGCGAGCCCAGTTGAAACCGAGTTCGCTTATTCATTAGTGCTTTGACGCTTTACTAGCTGTTATGAGTTCGAATAGCCGCAAGTGCTTTTACTCGCCACCATCACTTCGCAGTGAAAGTCACGGAAAATTGCCCGAGTGCGCCGTATTCAAAGTCACAAACCTGCGCCAATGGCAGATCGAGTACGCCAGCGTAGGAGCCGGTGATCACATATTGCCCTTGAGTTAAGCCAATGCCTTGGGCGGATAAAAAGTTCACTAACCAGTAAAGTCCCGCTTTAGGGAAACCATTAGGATGAATGGCGGATTTTTGCAGTGTTTCGCCATCCTGAATATTAACGCTGAGTTCGAAATGGCTGGTCTCTAAACCTGCTAGCGGGTTTAGCACTGGCCCTAACCATAATCCTTGATTGACTAAGCCATCGGCGAGGGCATCGAAATGCGTCGCTTCACTGGGCGTATGGTAGCGGCTTTTGATCAATTCCAAGGCTAAGCGAGTGTGGCCTAAGGCCGTGTCGATTTCAGCCTCTGTGTAAGGCGTGGTTCTTGGTGGTAAATCGCGAGCAATCTCGAAGGCGAGTTCAGGTTCGACGCGGGCCTGGCCTTTAGTCGATGGATAGAGTGGGCAAGTGGCCGATTGTTGATACACATCAGCTTGATAAATAGGCGCTACGACGGTTTTTTCCGCCGAGGGTAATAGGCATTTCCACGCCGCGATAGGATTATTGTTAGCCTTATAGATTGCAGCCACGGTTTGCTGAATGGCGAAGGCCTGTTCGAAGCTCGTTGGCCTCAGCTCTGGGATCAGTAAATCGCCGCTGGTGCCTGCGGCGCGGCGCTCGGCGAGTTCCTTTGCTGCGGCATGAATCTGCATTTGAACTGGTTCGAGTGTGGCGGTAGATGACATTAACTTTCCTATTTAAAGCGTTCGCTTAAAAAGAAGTGGCCTAGAGAGTGTGTGAAGAAGCCATTTAATCGGCCAAATATACTCGGTTATTGCCATCGCGGGAAATGCCAATGTTGGCTTTCCTAGTAAATCAGCTGCCGCTGGGTCAAGAGTGCGGCCAATATTCCAATTATTGTAAGATGCTGAAACTTGCTCCACATCAGTGTCAGCTAAAGTATCCAATCTAACGCGAATGTTTCCATGATGTGCCGCTAGATATTGCGCTGACTCAGTGCCAGAATGACGCTCCATTTTGCGGTCTCTACTGGATATCTCCGTGAACCTTAGCCATAACGCCCCTTCGGCAAATAATCATGCTCAACTCGGGCTGCTCTTCATCTCAGTTGCGATTGTATTTTGGGGTATGTTACCCATAGCCTTGAAGCTTTCGGGGGCTTTTATCGATCCTGTTACTTTGACTTGGTTTCGTTTTTTGGTCGCGCTTGTGGTCAGCATACTAATCCAATGGAGCGCGGGCAGCCTTAAGCAATTTGCGGCGCTCGATGCTAAAGTCTGGTTAAGATTAGTGCTTGCGGGCGTGTTTTTGATGCTCAATTATGTGTCTTTTGTTTACTCACTCGATTATCTCGCGCCGGGTGCTGCCCAGCTGAATTTCCAGACTTCGCCCTTTTTCCTTGCCTTCGGTGGCGTGCTGTTTTTTAAGGAACGGCTGAATGCGGTGCAGCTCAGTTGTTTTGCGACACTGGCCTTAGGCATGTTGATGTTTTTCCATCCGTATTTGGATTTATCTGGCGCCAATAATCATCAGGTTTGGATTGGGGTAATGATTATTCAGTTCTCGGCGTTGTCGTGGACTAGCTATGCCTTGTTGCAAAAATCCTTATTGAATCGTTTATCGCCCGCGAACGTGCTTTTAGTGATCTATGGCTTAGGTATTTTCGTAATGGCTCCCTTTAGCGACTTTAGTCAGTTTGCCAGTATGGACAGCTTCGAGTGGCAGATTGCGCTGTTTTGCGCCGCCAATACCTTGATCGCCTATGGCTGTTTTGGGCAGTCGATGAAGTACTGGCCGACGGCACAAGTGAGTGCCATGCTGGCACTCACGCCGGTATTTAGCTTTAGCGCCACGGCATTGGTAGTGAGCATTGGCTGGTGGCCAGAAGTCTTCCATGCAGATGAATTAGATGGATTATCTCTGCTGGGGATTGGCGTCATTATTGTGTCTGTGATGGTGGTACAATTACTGCCACTGTATCGCAATCGTCAGGCGAAGCGTTTGCAGATTGTCTAAGGCGTACATTTTCATCTAATGGGAAAAGCCAGTGATCTCCAGACTTAGCGATTTAAAACTTAAGGATATCCGTGGGGTCATCTTCGATCTCGACGGCACCTTAGCGCATTCTAATCCGGATTTTTCTGGGCTACGGCGCGAGTTGGGGATTCATTCTGGCACGGATATCTTGGCCCATGTTGATAGTCTGAGCGCGGGTGAAGCGCAGACTCAGGCGCTGGAAATCGTCCATGAGTACGAAAGACAAAGTTCACTCAATGCCAGTTGGATCGATGGCGCGCGCGAGCTTATCGAATGCCTAAGGGCTAAGTCGCTGCCCTTGGCTATTTTGACCCGAAATATGCCAGAAGCGGCGCAAATCACTATCGATAAGCTCGGCATAGATATCGAATTGGTGTTAACGCGCTACGACGCGCAGCCTAAGCCGCATCCCGAAGGCATTCACCTTATTTGCCAGCAGTGGCAACTCGCGCCCGCAGATATCCTGTATGTGGGCGATTATCTATTCGATCTACAAACCGCGCGTAATGCGGGTAGCCGCTGCGCATTATATTGCCCTGAAATTATTCCCGATTATGCCCACGAGGCCGACATGCTAGTGGCTTGCTACCATAGTTTTATCGAAGCGTGGACAGTGGGTGACTAGGCATTGTGTGGGGCTGTGACTGCATCTTGTTTATCTTGCTTTAGCCCTAAGCGTACACTATCCAATAAGGCAATCAGCCAGCAGAGGATAAATCCGTACATCAGCTTGTCTGCACCATCACGAATGGTTGCCGTGGTTTGTTTCGTCACTTCGGCTGCAATCACGCCCATATCCAGCGGCAAAACACCAGTTTGAATATCCAGCGAGATCAGCTGCGCCACTTGCATGACTTGTTGCAGCAACAGGCCGAGACTCAATATTGCCAGCACAAAAAACACTAGAGCGCTGCGTTTATGTTGCAGATAAAAATGGCCGCTGCCAGGGGCGACGAAGGCGGATAATAGTCCAGCGGTAAGGGCTTTTTTCATGGGGAAACTCTCAAAGGGAACGCTTGGCGTTTGGATGACATTGTTAAGCGAATAAGCATTAGAGTCAATCTTGAGCCATGGCTGCTCGTTAAGGAGTCTGTTTTTGTCGATATTGCGTCTTTGCGCTGCCTATTTGTCGTTTATTTATTAACATCAGTCTACACAGAGCGTATTATTCCGCTGCTTGCATGGCAGCTTCTGGAGGAAAAGGAATAAAATGCAGATATCTTTAAATAAACGTGTTCAAGGGTTTACCTTAATTGAATTGGTCGTCGTGATCATTATTTTAGGTATTTTGGTTGTTATCGCCGCCCCTAAATTTATGAACTTGCAAAGAGATGCCAAAGTGAATGCCGTCAAAGGGTACTTGGGACAGATGCAAGATATGACCAAGATGCTGCATATGAAAGCGCAAATCGTTAACACCACTGGCGACGATGTTACTATCGCAACCCAATACGGTGATTATCAGTTCTATGCAGGCTTTCCTGAAACTAAGAGTGAATCAACGTCACCTAATTTGTATTTCTTAGAGACTTTTATGGATTTAGGTGTGCCTAAACAACAGACTAAAAATAATACCAGAAGGCAGGCTGATTACGGTGATATACAAGCATTTGAAGATAATGACTATTCGCGATTAGGTTATGGAACGGGAGATTTAACTGCTGGCCAGTGCTTTGCCGAATATCACCATACCTCAACTGGACATTCGTTTTTATTCGAGACCGATGGATGCTAGTTTTAGCTGTTAGCAAATTCGTTATCTGAGGCCTGTATTCATGTTGTGAATGGTCGTAGGCTCTCTTTGTTAGAGACAGATTACTGATTTCAAGCCAACAAAAAAGGAGCCTAGGCTCCTTTTTTAGTCTCTAGCTTAAGCTAGATTAGTCTTCACGTGGTTTACGTGGCTTACGCTCACCGGCAGGTTTGTCTGCACGAGGTTTGCGGTCAGCAAATGGCTTGTCACCCGTAGATGCTGCGCGAGGCTTACGGTCACCAGCTGGGCGATCACCTGTTGGACGATCGCCACGTGGTTTACGGTCACCAGCAGGGCGGTCTGAACGCGCGCTACGGCCTGAATCAACAAATACTTGATCGCCAGCTTCGCGGATGTTCAATGGCTTGCCACAAACACGTACTTTACGTAGGTGCTGTAACACGTCTTTTGGCATGCCGTCTGGCAGGTCAACAGTGGTCACTGCATCGTAAAGTTGGATTGCGCCAATGTAACGGCTGTCGATGTTAGCTTCGTTCGCGATAGCGCCAACGATGTTACCCACACCTACACCATTCTCACGACCTACGTCGATGACGTAACGGCACATTTTCAAATCTGGGTTATCTTTCAACGCTTCAGCTGTACCTAAGCTGGCTGGCATTGGACGCGGTTCGCGACTTCTGCGTTCACCACGCTCACCACCACGCTCACCACCACGGTCGCTGCCGCGATCAGTACGTTCACTGCGCTCATCACGGGCACGTTCTTGAATTGCTGGCAATTGAAGCGGGCGTTCTTGTTGTACTTGATGCAACAAGGCTGCGGCGAGAAGATCGGTATCGACTTCTAACTGTTGGCATAGTTGAGCAACCGCTTCTTTCATGAAATCTAAATCGCCGTTGATCGTCTCAGCCAATTGCTCACCTAAGCGAGATAGACGACGTTCTGCAACAGTCTCTGGGCTTGGGATTTTCATTGGAGAAATACGGCTGTTAGTTGAACGCTCGATCGTGCGCAGCATGCGCATTTCACGGCTTGTCACAAACAGGATCGCCATACCAGTACGGCCAGCACGGCCAGTACGGCCAATACGGTGTACATAAGCTTCGGCATCATACGGAATGTCGTAGTTCACAACGTGACCGATACGCTCAACGTCAAGACCACGGGCCGCAACGTCAGTCGCGATCAGTATGTCTAACTTACCACGTTTCAGTTGGTCAACTGCACGCTCACGGGCTTGCTGGTTCATGTCACCATGTAGTGGTGATGAAGCATAACCGCGGGCTTCTAACTTCTCGGCTAACTCAACACATGAGTTACGAGTACGCACGAATATGATTACACCTTCAGTGTTTTCAACTTCTAATACGCGTACTAAAGCTTCGAGTTTGTTGTGCTGTGATACTTGCACGAAACGCTGCTCAATTGACTCAACCGTTGTTTGGCTTGATTCAATACGAACATGCACTGGGCTGCGTAAGTGTTGGTTTGCAACACGCTTAATTTGCTCTGGCATAGTGGCAGAGAATAACGCCAGTTGGCGCTCGCTTGGCGTGTGCTCAAGGATCCATTCGATATCATCGATGAAGCCCATTTTTAACATTTCATCGGCTTCATCGAGCACGAGTGCTTTTAATGAGTCGAGTTTCAAAGTACCGCGACGCATGTGGTCCATAACACGACCAGGCGTACCCACGATAACTTGTGGACCACGTTTCAGGGCATTCAACTGTTGTTGCATGCTTTGACCGCCGTAAATTGGCAGTACGTGGAAATTCTTCATAAATTTGGCATAGCTGCTGAACGCTTCAGCAACCTGAACCGCTAACTCACGTGTTGGCGCTAATACTAAAATCTGCGGCGTGGTTTGGCTGGTCACTTTGTTTAGTAGTGGTAAAGCGAAGGCGCCAGTTTTACCTGTACCTGTTTGCGCTTGACCTAAAATATCTTTGCCAGCCATAAGTGGGTCGATACTGGCTGACTGGATTGGCGTTGGTTTTTCATAACCTAGCTCGTCAAGAGCACGCAACAAATTCTCGGATAAGCCGAGTTCACGGAAAGTTCTTTCATCGGATGACATTGGGTTGTAGCCTTGTGGATGCGCGCGCGAAATGGCGCTAATAGTTTCACAGACAGAAAATCAACCCCGTGTCGATTTCCCGCGAACGACGGATTATAGCAGCATGGACGCCACTTTACCAATCAGAGTCACGCTATTTAACCTGTTTTCTGCATTTTTTTCGCTAAAACTGAGCAAGAAACGCGCCACTTCCCATTAATTCTTTAAATATTCGGCATTTAATTGAAGTAACTCAAATGCTGACTCAGTCACTGCCGCAAGAAAAGTGATGTCGATTGTCGCGACGGTATCTTCAGGGGTGTGATATTGGGGATGGGTCGGCACGCCAAAATACAACCAAGGGATATTAGCTTTGTGGAAGGAATAGTGATCCGATGCCCGCAGCCAATCGGTACTTTGTATGCTACGGCCAACGGGTTTGGGGTGGGAGAGCTTAATGCACAGTCGGTTCTGTTGATTCAGTAGAGGTTTAAATTGAGTGAACTGAGTGAAGTTTCGACTGCCTTCGAGGTAAATCGCATAGGGCCTGCCGGGGTGACTCACCATATCTAAATTCAACATCAGCTCAAAAGTCGCCTCTGGCAGACGGGTTTTGAGTTGTTCGACCAAGGCTATGCTGCCATAGAGCCCAGGTTCCTCGGCATCGGTTGCGACAAACATCAGATTCACCTTAGGTAAGGTATTCGATTGCAGGGCAAATTGCTGCTGCCAATGTTTGGCAATCGCCAGCATAGCGGCGACGCCGGAGGCGTTATCATCGGCGCCGTGGTAAATCTTGCTGCCGCTCATGCCTAAATGATCGTAGTGGGCGACGATAATACGCCATCGATTCGTCGGCTCTGTCGCCATGGCGGTGGCGACCACGTTGGCGCCATTTTCTTGGGTGAAGAAGGTTTGATATTCAAAGGGCACGATAAAGTCTGCTCCCCAAGGCTGTAAACCTAGCCCCTGAAATTGCTGCTTTATATAGTCACGACTTTTTTCTGCGCCTGGAGTTTGGGTTTTGCGGCCTTCAAATTCATCTGAGCTTAATCTTGTGACAATCGCTTGTAACTCTAAGGGTTCGGCCCAAGTGAGCTTAAGCTCAGTACGTGCACAGGTTTCGGGTGAACTGGCGCAGCCAGTGAGAGTCGTTGCAACAAAGCAGGCCAGTGCTAATAAGCCAAGTCTTTGGAATTGATCTCTTATAAGGTGCATGAACGTGAACTTGGCGAGCAGCTGACCGATGCGACTGTGGTTGAATAGAGTCGATGCGCTTAGGTTTATGTCGCTTAGGTTTTTACTTAAAAGTGATTGATACTGCCTCGGTAATATAAGGTGAGTCACTGGGGACTGAGTGCTATCACGCATGGACATTCCTTATCGCTGAAGCCTTCGCCAGAAGATGAATATCATCTTTGCCTAAATCCGATTCTAATTCAATGTGATCTATATGTATGCGATAGCATAAGCATATTGGATTACTGAACTAAAAAAGAAGCGCAGTGCTTATGCGACTGCGCTTCTACTGTACTCAGACCAAGGGCTCGAAACTTATGCCTTGGCTTTATTAGCCTTTGCCATTTCAATATCCCGTTTTAGCAGTGGCTTTAAGAAGCGTGCCGTGTGGGAGGTTGGATGCTCGGCGACTTCTTCCGGCGTGCCTGTGGCTAAAATCATACCGCCACCACCACCGCCTTCTGGGCCTAAGTCGATAATCCAGTCCGCCGTTTTGATCACGTCCAGATTATGCTCAATCACCACAATGGTGTTGCCGTGGGATTTAAGACGATGCAATACATCGAGCAGCAGTTGGATATCGGCAAAGTGTAAGCCCGTGGTCGGTTCATCCAAGATATACAAGGTTTGGCCCGTGTCACGTTTAGACAGCTCTTTGGCAAGTTTCACCCTTTGGGCTTCGCCGCCCGAAAGTGTGGTCGCACTTTGGCCGAGGCGCACATAGGATAAACCAACATCCATCAAGGTTTGCAACTTACGGGCAATGGCAGGTACGGCATCGAAGAAAGTGCGCGCATCTTCCACTGTCATCTGCAGTACTTCGTGAATATTCTTGCCTTTATAGCGTACTTCTAAGGTTTCGCGGTTGTAGCGCTTACCTTTACAGGAATCGCAGGGCACATACACATCGGGTAGGAAGTGCATTTCGACCTTGATCAAGCCGTCGCCTTGGCAAGCCTCACAGCGGCCACCTTTAACGTTAAAGGAGAAGCGGCCAACTTGATAACCGCGAGTACGTGACTCTTGGGTTCCGGCAAAAATTTCGCGAATTGGGGTGAAGATGCCAGTATAAGTGGCAGGGTTAGAGCGTGGCGTGCGGCCAATCGGGCTTTGGTCTATATCGACTACTTTGTCGCACAGCTCCATCCCTTCGATACGATCATAGGGTGATGGCTCATCCACAGTCGCCCCGTTGAGCATTCTATGGGCGATCTTGAAGAAGGTATCGTTGATTAAGGTTGATTTACCTGAACCCGATACGCCTGTCACACAAGTGAATAAGCCAATCGGTATGGTTAAATCCACATTACGCAGGTTGTTGCCGCGCGCGCCAAACAACTCAATCACTTGAGTTTTGTCGAACGGAATACGCGGCGTATCGATATGAATGCAGCGCTTACCGGAAATATATTGTCCGGTGACTGATTCTTCACAGTCGATGATTTTCTCAATCGGGCCGTCGCAAATCACTTCGCCGCCATGAACACCTGCGCCAGGGCCTATGTCGATCACGTGATCCGCCATGCGGATCGCATCTTCATCGTGCTCAACCACAATTACAGTGTTGCCTAAATCCCGCAGGTGGATCAGGGTTTGCAGTAGACGTTCGTTATCCCTTTGATGCAGGCCGATTGAAGGTTCGTCGAGCACATACATCACGCCGACAAGTCCGGCACCAATTTGGCTGGCGAGTCGAATCCGTTGGGCTTCACCGCCCGAGAGGGTTTCTGCCGAGCGTGATAGGCTTAAATAATTGAGGCCCACGTTCACGAGGAAACCTAAGCGATCGCGGATTTCTTTTAAAATCTTCTCGGCGATCTGCGCTTTTTGGCCACTAAACTCGACTTTCTCGAAGTAGTCCAAGGCTTCACCAATCGACCAAGTGGTGAGTTGCGGCAAGTTGATATCGCCTAAAAACACATTACGGGCTTCTTCGCGCAGACGCGAACCACCACAGCTTTGGCAGGCTTGGGTGTTGATAAACTTGGCTAATTCGTCACGTACCGAGTTGCTTTCGGTTTCGCGATAGCGCCTGTCCATGTTGTTGAGAATGCCTTCGAAGGGGTGATTACGCACCACCACATCGCCGCGATCGTTGATGTACTTAAAGGCAATGCTATCTTTGCCTGATCCGTACAGGACGATTTTGCGGACTTTTTCGCTGAGCTGCTCGTAGGGCACTTCGACATCGAACTTATAGTGTTCGGCGAGTGAGCTGAGCATTTGGAAATAGTAGAAGTTGCGTCTATCCCAGCCGCGAATCGCGCCGCCAGCCAGTGACAGCTCAGTGTTGCTGATCACGCGCTCAGGATCGAAAAACTGTTGTACCCCTAAACCATCACAGGTTTGGCACGCGCCGGCTGGATTGTTAAAGGAGAAGATCCTTGGCTCTAATTCCGCCATCGAATATCCGCAGTGCGGGCAGGCGAAGTTGGCCGAAAAGATCAGTTCTTCGCCTTTTGCTTTACCAGTACCTGTATCGTCATCCATGGTGGCAACGGTCGCGATGCCGCCGGAGAGTTCCAGTGCGGTTTCAAAGGATTCAGCTAAGCGTTGCTTGATATCGTCACGCACTTTAAAACGGTCGACGACCACTTCAATCGTGTGCTTAACGTGTAAATCTAAGGTTGGTGGATCGGTTAAGTCACACACTTCACCGTCGATACGCGCACGGATATAACCCTGCGCCGATAGACCTTCGAGCAATTTAACGTGTTCACCCTTACGGGCGTTGACCACAGGCGCGAGCAGCATTAAGCGGCTGTCTTGGGGCATTTCTAACACTTTATCGACCATCTGGCTGACGGTTTGCGCCGCCAAAGGTTGATTGTGTGTCGGACAACGCGGCTCACCCACGCGGGCAAACATCAAGCGCAGGTAATCGTAAATTTCGGTAATAGTGCCCACGGTGGAACGCGGGTTATGGGAAGTGGATTTTTGCTCTATGGATATCGCTGGGCTTAAGCCTTCGATATGGTCCACATCGGGCTTTTCCATCAAACTCAAAAATTGGCGAGCATAGGCTGACAGGGACTCGACGTAACGTCGCTGGCCCTCGGCATATAAAGTATCGAAAGCAAGGGAGGATTTGCCAGATCCCGATAAGCCCGTGATGACAATCAGTTTATCCCTTGGGATAGTCAGGTTGATATTCTTGAGATTGTGGGTGCGTGCGCCGCGTATTTCAATCTTATCCATCTATCGCTCTAATGCCATATGCTTAAAAAAATGAGCATAAGTATCGCACAGTTCCGCGGCTGAGTTTAGTTGATTCTGTGATCGGCACCAATCCTAGGGCTGGCACTGGCTTTTAATCACCTTGCTGACGGTGGCAGTTATGTACCGAGTGGATTAACTAAGATTAATGCGGTTGTTGCGTACTGACTCACAGGACAAATGTGAACACTATGTTAGACTCGGTTCCCTGTGCCTGAGCGTTAAATAGGGCAGAAAAATAAACATGTTAACCCGAGCACGGTCAATATAGGTCCGTGATAATCGGGATAAAAGTTAACTGTACAGGCAGTGGTTGAGGCCACTATTTCCTTTTGAGCAAATCCTTTTGGGTGTGGTAACATGCGCCCCTTAAAAGACTTCAATCCAGGGCAAAATCATGGGTAACAACGGACTTTCGGGTACTGAGAAAAAAGTCGCGTTTTCTTTAGCCAGTGTATTTGGTTTACGCATGATGGGCTTGTTTATGATCATGCCCGTCTTTGCACTTTATGGTCAGCACCTCGAAGGCTTCTCGCCGCTGTGGGTCGGTATTGCTATCGGCGCCTACGGTCTGACTCAAGCTGTGCTGCAAATCCCCATGGGGATTTTATCTGACAAATATGGTCGCAAGCCGATTATCCTTATCGGTCTGGTGCTGTTTGCCATTGGTAGCTTGATTGCCGCCAACGCCGATTCGATTTACGGCGTGGTGTTTGGTCGTGCAGTGCAGGGCATGGGCGCGATTGCCGCAGCCGTGTTAGCACTGGCGGCGGATTTAACCCGCGACGAACAGCGTACTAAGGTCATGGCGATTATCGGTATGTGTATCGGCGGCTCTTTTGCGCTGTCCTTACTGGTCGGCCCGATTGTGGCACAACATGTGGGCTTATCAGGCTTGTTCTTCCTCACGGCGATTCTCGCTGTGACGGGCATGTTGATCGTGCAATTTTTAGTACCGAATCCGATTTCCCACGCGCCTAAGGGTGACACGTTAGCCACGCCTGCCAGACTCAAGCGTATGTTGACCGATCCCCAGTTGTTTAGACTCGATGCGGGGATCTTTATTCTGCATTTAGTGTTAACCGCAGTATTCGTGGCCTTGCCGCTGGATCTGGTGGATGCCGGTTTAGTCAAAGAAAAACACTGGATGCTGTATTTCCCTGCTTTTGTGGGCGCGTTTTTCTTGATGGTGCCGTTAATCATCATAGGGGTTAAACGTAAGAATACTAAAGCTATGTTCCAAATCGCCTTAGTGATCATGATAGTGGCGCTGCTGGCGATGGCGGCATTCTCTAACAACTTATGGGTGTTGAGCTTTGCCGTAGTGCTGTTTTTCACTGGCTTTAACTATTTAGAAGCCTCATTGCCCAGTTTGATTGCCAAATTTTGCCCCGTCGGTGAAAAAGGCTCGGCCATGGGCGTGTATTCCACTAGCCAGTTTTTAGGGGCCTTTTGTGGTGGTATGCTGGGCGGTGGCGCCTTCCAATTAGTGGGCGCGGTTGGGGTGTTTATCGTTGCCGTGATCTTAATGTCTATTTGGTTATTCCTGACATTGGGCATGGAAAATCCCGTGCTGTTAAAGAGTTACACCTTAGAAGCCGAAGTCAAAGACAAGGCGCAAGCGCGGGATATGGCGGCTCAGTTATCACAGCTCATGGGCGTCGTCGAAGCGATCGTCGTGCTTGATGAAAAAGTTGCTTATCTTAAGGTCGACGAGCATTTCGATTTAAGAGAAGCACGAGCTGTGTTAGGCTCTGCTCAATAATATCTGGGTCTGCCGTGTGATATTTGGGGAAGCTGATTTTCCTCTATGGCGACACAGATAAACAACATACTGAATTAATAGATTATTTAAAGAATCGCAGGAGATTTCAATGGCCAGTCGTGGTGTTAACAAGGTAATTTTGGTTGGCAATTTGGGACAAGATCCAGAAGTGCGTTATATGCCAAACGGTAATGCAGTCGCTAACATCACAGTTGCGACCAGCGAATCGTGGAAAGACCAACAAGGTCAACAGCAAGAGCGTACTGAATGGCACCGTGTGGTTCTGTTCGGCAAATTAGCTGAAATTACAGGTGAATACCTGCGTAAAGGTTCACAAGTTTACCTTGAAGGTAAACTGCAAACCCGTAAGTGGAAAGACCAAAGCGGTCAAGACCGTTACAGCACTGAAGTGGTTATCGACCAAAGCGGTAGCATGCAAATGCTAGGTAGCCGTGGTCAAGGTGGCCAAGCACAAGGCGCGCCAATGGGCGGCGGCATGCCACAAAACGCAGGTTACCAATCTGCACCACAACAAGCGGCTCCAGCACAAAATCAATATGCGCCAGCGCCTCAAGCTGCACCTGCTTACCAAGCGCCAGCTCAGCAACAATATGCCGCGCCAGCACCTGCTCAGCAGCAATATGGACAACAACAAGCTCAACCACAGCAAGGTGGTTATGCGCCTAAGCCACAAGCCGCTCCAGCGCCTGCTTATCAAGCGCCAGCTGCGCCGGCACAACGTCCAGCACCACAACCACAGCAAAACTTCACTCCAGATTTGGATGATGGCTGGGACGACGATATCCCGTTCTAATTTGCTATGAAGTACTAGCGTCAATTTAGATGCTAAAGTCGACATAATCTCATTCTTTAAAGCCTCGCAATGATTTGTGGGGCTTTTTTATGATACACATTCTCTATTTGTTTATATTAGTGAATACATTAAAGAAGATAATCGAGAGTATCGCTGGAATAGCTCAGCTATGGCGACATTTTATGTTGTATTGTTAGTCGTTGGCGGAATTCTTAATCAAATTGAAACGTTGCCAATATCATTAGTTGTGGCATCAATATTTATTCCATTAGCTGTTTTATATCCGCTGTATCAAGCTCAAAAAGCAGTTAACTTTGCACTTGAATCTGTGGAATATCCTGATAATTCGCGCTTAACTTGGTTGAATTGGATATGGATTGGTCTGTTTTGTCTCTATTGGGCGATGATTATTTATGCTCTCACCTTGTTAGTTTAAATTTCTGAATATGAAAGCGGAATATATTTCTAATCACTTATATTCTGCTTTTTTAACGTCACTGCAAACATCTGGGAGCTAATACGGTTGGTATAAGCTAATTTTTAGCTTACTGAATGCTATCCTTTGCCCTATCCCCCTCGCGCTTATTTTTCAAGATATTCCTGCTAAATATCAAGGCTATAAACTATTTTTAGTACGCCATAAGGTATTGATTTTGTGACTTAAAGTGCTTTAGGTACTATAGTGACTGCTTATTTTATCTGAAACTTAGGTATGCGCTTCTTAGGTTTCTTGTTTGATTTTGGGGGAAAAGTGCGAATTTTAATGAATAATTTCAAGGCGATTAGCCTGATGCGCCAGTGGCTACTGCTGACATTGTTAACTGTGGCATTACCGCTACAGGCGAGCGAAGAGCCGCTGTGGATGGGAACGCCTGACTTGCCCATGAGTGGGCGAGTCCATACCGGTGAACTTGCCAATGGCATGCGCTATTTATTAGTGAGCAATAAGACGCCAGAGCAGGCTGTCATAGTGCGCATGCGGGTGGATGTCGGCTCAGTGGTGGAGTCAGATACCGAACAGGGGTTAGTGCATTTTCTTGAACACATGGCCTTTAATGGCTCGACGGGTTTGGCTGCGGGGGAGATGATCCCGACTTTGCAGCGCTTAGGTCTGAGTTTTGGCGCCGATACTAATGCTGTGACTGAGTTTCAGCAGACGGTTTATCAATTCAACTTGCCTAGTAATAGCCAAGATAGAGTCGATACTGCTTTATTTTTAATGCGTGAAATTGGCAGTAATTTACTACTCGACCCTGCGCTTATTGAGCGTGAAAAAGCGGTGGTCTTGGCTGAGCTGCGTGAGCGTAGCGGTGCGGATCTGGAGAATTACCGCAATCAATTACAGTTCTTGATGCCGCAAACATTGCTCTCGCAGCGTTTTCCTGTGGGCGAGGCCAACAGCATAAAGAATGCTACTCGTGAGGCTTTACTGTCTTTATACCAAGGTTTTTACACGCCCTCACGCACCACTTTAATTGTGGTGGGTGATATCGAGGTGGCCGCAGTTGAACAAAAGATAAAACAACAGTTTGCCAGTTGGCAGGCCGCGCCTTTAGCGGCGAAGGTGAAGCCGCAATCGATTGGCACTGTCGCTGCGCGCCAGAGCGTCGAGGCAGCGGCATTTTTCGATCCTAGTCTATCGACCTCGGTTTCACTCGGCATGCTCAAACCTATGGCATACCCTACCGACAGCCCTGCCGTGCGCGAGCAGGAAATACTGCTCGAACTCGCCCATGGCATCTTGTATCGCCGAATGGAGTCGCAGTTACTGCATAGCCAAGGTTTATCTGGCGTTAGCCTGCAGGTTGGGGAGCAATTTGATCTCGCCTATGGCACTCAAATGAGCTTAGGTACGCAGGAGAATAACTGGCAAGAGGGCATAGCAATATTGGAGCAAACCCTGCGCCAAGCACAAGAGTTTGGTTTTAGTCAGCAGGAAATTGACCAACAAATCAAACGTATGCACAAAGGGTATCAGCTCAGCGCAGCGGGGAGCAGTACCATTCACAGTGTGGATATTGCTGAGGGGTTAGTGTATTCGGTCGCGGAAAAGCGCGTGCCTGTAGAGCCTGAGTGGCAGCTGGCATTTTTTGAAAAAATACTGCCGACAGTGACGCCGCAAAAGCTAAAGCAATTGTTTAATCAGACATGGAATGCTACGCCGTATCTGTACCTGACGAGCAATAAGCCCATCGAAAATGTTGAAAAACAGCTTATTGCTAGCTATGAGAAAAGCCGCAAACAAGCTGTGAGTGCGCCAGTAACTAAGGCAATTGACGAGTTTGCATACACTCAATTTGGCGATCAAGGCAAGTTAATCGCCGATAGTCGCGATGCCGAAACGGGCATTCGTCAGTTGCAGTTTACCAATGGTGTGCGGCTTAATCTTAAACCTACTGACTTTAATAAAGGCACTACTTTGGTCAGCCTCAACATAGGCTTTGGTGAAGTGCCATTCCCTGAGTTAGATGGCTTATCTTATCTGTTTAACAGTGCGTTTGTGCAGGGTGGACTCAAGGCCCATGATTATGAAAGCCTGCAGGAGATTTTTGCTGGGCAAGATATTTCCATCAACCTAGGCGTGCGTGAGCAGAGTTTTGGCGGTGAGATCAGTACCAATGCCGCAGAACTGCGCACGCAGCTTAGCTTAATGACGGCCTTTTTGATTGAACCCGGCATGAATAAGCAGGCCGAGCAATTGTTCCGCGAGCAAGTGATTGCCGAGCAGCAAAGTCTCCATAGCAACCCGCAAACTGAGTTTTCTAATCAGTTTGACCGTATCTCCCACAGTGGTGATAAACGTTATGGTTATGGTGAACCAGAAGAAATTTTAAAACGTCAGTTTGCAGAGCTGGCGCCGAGTTTCCATTCAGCCGTCGAGCAAGGGGCAATTGAAATCGCCATAGTGGGGGATTTCGACGAAGCCAGCGCCATTACTGCTGTGGCTGAAACTCTCGGAGCAATCAAACGCAGCCCCACTGAACATGGCCAATCGCTAGTGCCTGTGTTCCCGAAAGTGCCGGCTAAGATGACGTTAACACACTATGGTCATCCAGATTCAGCGGCGCAGGCCATGGTGTGGTCAACAACGGATATGACTCACCTAAGCCAACACGCTGGACTGGGATTGTTGGAGCAAGTGCTCAGCATCCTATTAACGGAAAATGTGAGAGAAAAAGCGGGCGCGAGTTATTCGCCATCGGCCTTTTCTTACAATGATCTCAATGCCAGCGGTTATGGTTATCTCGGTCTATTTAGCGTGACGACTCAAGCCATGTTGCCAACGGTTTCCGAGTATTTCACCGCTGCAGTTAACCAAGTGAAGCAGCCGCAGGGGATTAGCGAAGACTTACTTAACCGAGCCCGCCAACCAGTGCTTGAATGGATGCAAGCCGCGCCGCAGAGCAATGGTTTTTGGTTAGATTTGGCGTCAAATGCCCAGAGTTATCCCGGACGCTTTGCTGCTTTCAAACAAAGACAAGCGTTGGCGCAGAAGATGACACCGGCTGAGCTTAGTAAACTGGCACAGCAATATCTGCCAGCAGATGGTAGTTTAACCATCCAAGTTCTTCCTGCACCACTTGAACCCCAGCAATGAGTGTTAGTGCATAGAATAGAGGATTGACCATTCGCCGACATATCCCCTGTGCTAGCCAGTGCAGGGGATATTTGTTTCTGTTCCTTCTGTTCCTTCTGTTCCTTCAATTTAGGGCCAATTCCACGGCCTATATTCCATAAGTCGCAAACGGAAATACCTGTTGTCGAAAATGCCACTCACTTAACTGCGCTCGCCCCACTACTCTAGGCGCAACTTATTTGCGAGGAGATGGATGGGGTGAGGTATATGTTGCGATATCTTTTGTGTAGTTTTTGTTTAGTGCTTCTGTATCCAACTGGGATAGATATGTACTTGGTTGGTTTACCGCAAATCGCGCAGGATTTAGGCGCGAGTGAAGCACAGTTGCATATCGCTTTTTCTGTGTATCTTGGCGGAATGGCGGCAACCATGCTTTTTGCTGGCAGCGTAGCGGACCGATTAGGGCGCAAGCCTGTCGCTCTATTCGGCGCTATTGTCTTTGCCTTAGCTTCGTATTTAGGTGGCATGGCTGAGACAAGCAATCAGTTCTTACTCATACGTTTTATGCAGGGAATTGGTGCTGGTTCCTGTTACGTTGTCGCCTTTGCTATTTTACGCGACACCTTGGACGATAAGCGCCGAGCTAAAGTGCTCTCAATGATCAATGGTATTACGTGCATTATCCCGGTCATTGCACCTGTTATTGGGCATGTAATTATGCTCAAGTTCCCTTGGCAGAGTCTGTTTAGCACTATGGCTGGCATGGGACTATTAGTCTGTTTGCTATGTATTTTTATATTACGGGAGACTAAACCTGCGCAGAGTAGGATTGAGGATGTTAATCGTCAGTTGGCGCCGCAAGAATCTTTTCGTCAGTCCTTTTTCCTCAGCCGGCTTGTTATGACGACTCTAGGTGTGACTACGATTCTCAGTTATGTCAATGTGTCTCCCATGCTGATCATGGGGCAGATGGGGTTTGACCGCGGCCAATATTCTAATGTTATGGCATTGACAGCGTTAGTGAGTATGCTGGTATCGTTCTCGACTCCTTTTGCACTTGGTGTGCTTAAAGAAAAAAGTTTGATGTTGATTTCACAGCTGTTATTTGCAGCAGCTGCGCTAGTGTTTGTGCTAACTCAGGTGCAATATTTTAGCCTTAATGTGAATTTATTAGGCTTTGGTTTTGTCTGTAGCGGATTCGCTATTGGATTTGGTGTGACTATGAGCCAAGCACTGAGCCCCTTTGCATCGCGTGCTGGGGTGGCAAGTTCATTGTTAGGTATTGCACAGGTTTGTACTTCAGCACTGTATATTTGGCTGATGGGATTAATAGGTATTAGTCCACTTAACATATTGTTGCTGATATTAGCCTTGGGCTCTGTTATCAGTACCTTACTCATATTATGTGTGCCTACAGCACCGAGCGTTTATCTAGATGAAGAAATCACTCGCACGTCTTGACCTTAATCTATTGTTTACTCTACAACTTCTCTTACAAGAGCGGAGTGTGACTAAGGCCGCTAAAAAGCTCAATGTTACGCCATCGACCGTGAGTAAATCCTTGGCGAAATTGCGTGATTGGTTTGACGACCCACTATTCATTAAAACGCCTCAGGGATTACAGTTAACGCCATTGGCCCAAAGCATGGAGCATGACTTAGCCGATTGGTTACAAATGGGCAAACAGCTTATGGGCAAGCGCGGGGACGATATGGCTAAAGGGCTCAGTTTTGAGCTGATGCTTGAGTCACCTTTGTCGCTCATTATGCTTAATCAATTAACGCAGGCGATTTACCAACACTACCCTGATGCAAAAGTGAAAGTACGAAATTGGGATTATGATTCACTAGAGGCCATTATTCGCGGTGAGGCTGACATAGGTTTTACAGGCCGAGAAAGTCATCCTCGTTCCAAGGAATCCCTTGATTTATTACCGTATTTTATCGATTTTGAGGTTTTATTTACCGATCTTCCTCAGGTGTATTTACGCCGCGATCATCCCGCCTTGCAGGAAGAGTGGAATATAGACACTTTCTTAAAATACTCGCATATCAATATCTTGTGGGAAAAGAGCGAAACCTGGGCCTTAGATGATGTACTTATTGAGCTTGGTTTAAGTCGCAATATAGTACTGACCTTGGCCAGTTTTGAGCAGTCACTGTTTGTCGCGGCAGAGCCTCACCACAGTATGATGGCAATCGCGCCGCAATATTGTGAGCAATATGCCCACCAATTACACCCTGACTTAGTCAGTCGTCCTATCCCGATAAGTGGCGAATATCTTGATAAACTTGCCATTCCTTTTACCTTGATTTGGCATAAGAGAAACAGCCACAACCCCAAAATCACTTGGCTGCGAAGCAAGATAAAAGCGATTTACCAACAGCATGATTAAGGTTTCTATTTACTGCTTTCACTTTGTTGGGGAATACCCAATTGCTGGCAAATATATTGGATGCACAGTTCCCGCTGCTGACACCACAGTCCGTAGCTGACTGGGATGAGTTTAATCCCCGCACGCTGTAACAGTTTATACAGTTCAATATCGAAAAAGTCCGCCCATGGTCCTGGGTAACCGATTAAATCTATCGCTAAATATTGGTCACCATAACGGCACAGAATATCCAGTTCCAGCCCCGCCATATGGTAGGCGCGCCATACTGTAATCCCTTTTTCTTCAATCACCTGTGCCACCGACTGGCCAAAGGTATCGAGGGCATCGACATAATTGTGTGCCGCTTGAAATTGGCCCGCCGATGCTAAGTAAGTTGCCAGTAAATTATTGTTGGGGAGCTCATGCGCTTGTACCGATAAAAATAGCCACTGCATTTGTTTAGCGCGGGTGATGGCGACATTGAACATATCGGCTCGATTTAAATACACGGCGGCGCGGCTGTCATTGGCCGTAATGCTAAACGACAGCAGCATAATATCGCGCTCTTCCCCTTGAAAACCAAAGGGCGTGGCAATCCTCAATTGATGACGTTCTATTTGCTGCGTGCTAAAGCGTGCGAGGATCTGCTGGGATAAATACTCAGTCTGATTGCGAAAACAGGAGAGCACTCCAATGCTGGCGGGCACTAATGCATTCTTTTGTTCATCAATCAGTTGAGCTAACTTTTGAATTAATGCCTCCGCTTCTATGGCGTTAATTCCCTTACTATCACGGCTGCCAGTAACCTGGACTCGGTGTAAGTGCCCTGAACTCGTGCAGGGTCTGTGCTGCATAATCTTCAGCATACCTTGATAAAACTGCTGATTACTAAATTGGATCAGCTCAGGTTTACTCCGAAAATGCTCATTTAAAAATACCACTTGGGATTGGCTCGCAAGGGATTGTGATACTAAGTCGAGCATACTGGCATCACGGTAGCTCATTAGGCCGCGGCAATCCGCAGCAAGTCCAAGTTGGGTCTGGATTTGGGTTTGCTTTGCGCGGGATAAAAACGAGAAATGGCGCAGCTGTTTACTGTCGCCCACCACCAGTGCTGCTTTTGCCCGCTGCAATGCTGGTAAACAGGCGGCAATATTGGCTTGGGTGGCTTCATCAATAATCACTAGATCAAACATTTGCTGCTCCATGGGCAGCACTTTATGCAAGCTGGCAAGGCTAGATAACCAAATGGGAAAGGTTTGCTTTAAGGCATCAAAATCCGTTTTGTAGAAACCGTCGAGTTGCTTAGCGGACTGCCGAGCGCGAAGTGCACTGGCAAAACTCACCAGCGTACTGCGCTTATGTTTGAGTAATTGGTTTAATCGATAGTGAGTGGCCAATTGTAAGTATTTGAGGCTTAAGTCTTCTTTTTGGGCGATGAGGGCGGTTAATTTATCGAGCACATCCCATTGCTGAGCAAACTGTTTGATCCCGGCACGGTAAGCCCAGTTGTAAAATCCTAAGCGCCAGCGCGATTGTCCTTGTTGTAAGGTCGCCAGTTTTTGGCCGCGACGTATGGCGTGGCGGCAATGGTGAATAAAACCGGCTTCCATTTTGGTTTGCTCGCGAGTCACAGTATTAAGTTGCTGTTTTGCATTGAGTAGTCGGATATCTGAGAGGGTTTCAGCAGTCGCAGGATGCTGACCATGAAGCATTTCATCTATCTGGTTTTTAAGGACTTTAATAAACTGCGGCGAGCCGGCGCGAATAAGACTGCTCCCTAGCTGGAATTGTTGCTGCAACTTATCGGCAATCACATCAACGGCAACATCGGTGTGGGCTACGATGAGGACAGATTTACCCCTTAATACCTGCTCCGCCGCCACTGTGGCTATGGTGTAACTTTTACCCGTTCCCGGTGGGCCCGATATTTGCCCCAAAGTATGGTTGGCCGCCACCTTTAAGGCTTGAATTTGTGCGCGGCTTAATAGCCCAGGAAGGTAATTCTCTTGGGTATCGACATTGTGACTAACTGAATCTCGAGTTGGCGCTTGCCCAAACAGCGCTTGAAGCGGCGCAGAGTGTGAGGGCGCTGTGATGAGATTGTCGAGTTCGTGCAATATGCCGCGACTTGCCTGCGAACGCTCTGCAAGAATAATTTGGCTGCGACTAACCATAAACCGCCCACGTTTACGGCATAAGCCAGTGAATTCAGTCTCATCGATCAGCTTGGGAAAATGCAATAAATGACTGGTATCAACATCGGCTTGGCCCGCCCGCAGCCAAGCTATCCAGCCACTGACATCCGTTGGATTATCGCGTAATTCTTGACTTAAGCTGTGTCCTTCAACGACTAATTTTTCTAACAGGGCTTCATTGATGGTGAATGGCCCGCCGCCAGAGAAGCTGTTATTAGATTCGAGGTAAATGTTATCGCCATCGGCCTGTAACTGGCATTCACGGTACAGCAGTGGGGTGACGACTTTACGTTTTTCGCCATTAAGCTCGACAGTGCCGCAGAAAAACAGACAAGAGTGCAATAATACTTTTTCTCGCAGATACAAAGCACTACGCGCCATTAATGCGGAGGCAGGAGCAAATGGCACCGGCAAGCGTGGTAGAAAGCCACTGCTTAACTCGTCTTCACCTTGGAGCAATAGCTTTTCTTGCTCAGCAAGTTTGTGGCTAGACCAAAGGTTAATTTCAGCACTATCGTGTTGAAAACACTGTTTGTAGTAGTTAAGAATTCCTTGCAAACCCTATCCATCCCAAAGACTTAATTGGCGGTGCGAGAGTAACTCAATCACATAAGTCGAACAAGGTTTGCACCAACTGTGGATGATTTCTCCATGGTCGCAATAGCCTAAAAGAGAGGTATTCGATATGCCAGCCTTATTGCTCTGGAGCGGAAGCGTTTTTGTAGATGTGAACTAAGGTATCAGCAATCGCATTTGTATCAATTAAGAGCCCGAAAAGTGGCGTTTGTATCAGTATTTTGTGTGTTATTGAAATGTTTGTTAAGTGTTTGAGTTTGTGAAATATTTGTTTTTGTTTTTAGTGGAAATTGCCATTGTTGTCATTGTATAACTGCGTAGACTGAACTGAATTTTTGTCTGCTAATGAGGGAAACAATGATAAAAAGTAAGCTAAAGGGATTCGCGGTTTTGACCTTCGCCTGTTTAGGCGTGACCGCTTGCGGTGGTTCTGATAATGACAAGGATGAGGATACCTCTAAAACTGATACTTATGTGCAATTCTATAATGCGACAGTGGGGAGCACTGCTACCGCGCTGAAGATTGGCGATAAAACCTATGAAAGCGTGAGCTACGCAGATGCGATGCCACGATTTACATCTACCCCCGGTGTGAGTGAGGTAGAGGTGATGGGTAAGGATGCGGCAAATAAAGATATTTCACTCTACAAAGAGAATATCGATTTAAAAACGGCAACCGACCATTTCTTTGTATTGCATGGGGATTTTGCCTCGCCAGCCCTTTTGAATATTAATTACTCGCGTACCGAGCTCGATAAACAAAATGCCGAAGCGGACAAGAGCAAGATGCAATTATTGATTGCACACACTGCGACTGATGCACCTGCTTACGATGCCTATATTGCCAAAGCGGATAAAAGCTTTGCCGATGCAGTGATGCTAGGCAGCGTCTCCTATGGTGAGGTTTCAACACCACAGATTTTAGATACGGGCGACTATAAAATTTATCTGACTGCGGCGGGTACGACCAATATCAGTTACACCACGGCAAGCATTAACTTTAAAACCAAGGTGCCTTATAAGTTGATTTTAAGGGAAAGCTTTGGCGCTTCAGCTGCTAAAATCAGTTTAGACAGCGTCGACTCAACCACCAATGTGCGTAACCATGTCGCCCTCGAAAGCAGTGTAGACTTTAGAGTATTCAACGGTTTGGCTACACATAATGTTGATGTGAAAGTGGTGAGTAGTAAGCAAGAAGCGCTATTTAGCAATGTGGCCCCCTTCGGCGTAACAGCTTACCAAGGCGCCGAGTTTAATGACTTTGGTGTGAGCGTACTTGACCATACTAGCCAAGCTAAATTACTCGACAATGTGCTGATCACCCTTAATCAAGATGATATTAAAACCATCTTCATTTACGAGCAGGCGACAGAGCAGGGCAGCCAAGTGAAGGCGATGGAGATGAAGCAAACTCAGACTCCAAGTCCCTATAGCTTTAAGTTTGACATCGTGAGTTTTGCCGATAAAAGTAATCTCACTGTATATTTCTTAAAAGCAAATGACACGATTGAAACTGCGGTAAATAAAATCACTGCGGTCAACCCAGCTAGCCCTCAGTCAGTGACTGTACCTGCAGGCGAATATTCTATTAAAGTCATCGCAGTCGAAAACGGCACTAAAACCGTTGTCTATGCCTCCGATTTAATGGATTTCAGCAATGATGATAATGTCACTATGGTGCTGAATAAAGATGCTGCCACTAGCTTTGGTTATAACTTGATTAAGCTCTAACCGTTAAGGTGAGTGAACTTAGCTAATACAAGAGCGCTACTTAGGTAGCGCTTTTTATTGATTGTGGCAGTGGGGTTAATGTAGGCTAATCGGCAAAATTAAGCTGAGTGGTGGTTGTGTGGATAACGCGAGCAGCATAGGAAAAGGAGTTCACTGTGATTAGCAAAGGATTTAAAGACGGCCATTTCCAAATTGGTGAAGGCAGTATTAGCGGCACCATAGCGTGCATGTTAGCCATATTATCGTTTTTAGGTGTATTGGCGTTTCATTTCCCTGAATACCTGACTACCCCCGAATTACGCCAAAGTTATAACGTCGATATTATTCGCAGTTTGATATTTGTCGCCTTAGTGGTGTCGGGCAGCTTAGGTTTATTAAATTTTATTCGAAATAAAAATAAACGATTTGGCTTTGTGGCTTGGGTATTTGTGAGCTTGGCGATTGCCTTTGGTGGTCATCAAGTTGAGGTTGAGCCTTTTGCCAATCATAAGGTCTCACTGGGGTTAGATTGGTTTATTTTAGACTTATTAGGTTCAACCTTAATTTTTATTTTTATCGAAAAATGGCTGCCTCATAAACCTGAACAGCCAATATTGAGACCCGAATGGCAAGGGGATTTAAATCATTTTTTGGTGAATCATTTAGCGATTGGATTTGTATTATTGGTGACGAATCAATTTGTGCAGTCGACCTTTTCTTGGGCCATTTCCAGCACAGTGCAAAGCTTTATCGCGGGTCTGCCCTTTGTGTTGCAACTGCTGTTGATTCTATTGGTCGCCGATTTAATGCAATATGCGGCGCATCGCGCTTACCATGAGATCCCATTCCTGTGGCGTTTCCATTCGGTACACCATAGCGCCAAGCATTTAGATTGGCTGGCGGGATCAAGGCAACATATGTTTGAGTTGATCGCCACCCGCTGTTTAGTGCTTACGCCGATTTTTATCTTGGGATTTTCCAAAGATATCATCAGTATTTATGTCATTATCGTTGGCGTACAGGCGGTATTTAATCATGCCAATGTCCAAGTTAACTTCGGTTGGCTACGTTACTTAATCGTCAGCCCGCAGTTCCACCATTGGCACCATGCTTCCGATAAGGCGGCTATAGATCGTAACTATGCCGCCCATTTTTCATTTTTAGATTACCTCTTTGGAACCGCAGTTCGAGGTCAGAAAGAGTGGCCAGAGCAATATGGTGTCGTCGGTGATTACATGCCCGTTGGCATGTTTAAGCAGCAATTATATCCCCTCGGTTTAGCGAAGAAGGACACAAAATAACGGCGCTGCATTTGAAGCGACTTATTTTAAAAGATGGGTTTGAAGTGGTTGTTCGCAAGTGACTCTTCGCAAGTCGCAAGTCGCAAGTCGCAAGTCACAAGTCACAAGTCGCAAGTCGCAAGCCACTCTTCCTGTAAGCGTGGGACACAAAAAAGCCCAACACAGCGTTTTTAATTCGCGCTTTGTTGGGCTTTTTTGCAGTTAATATCGCAAGTGTTATTCGCTGATTTTCAGCTCTTGGCCTGGCTTAATAATGCTCTTGCCATTGAGCTGGTTCCACTTCATTAAATCAGCCAGTTTGACCTTATTCTTACGGGCGATTTTATCCAGTGAATCGCCGGATTTCACTTTATAGGTTTTCGCTTTTACCGCTGGTTTGTCGGCCGATTTTGAGCTGGTGGCTTTAGTGCCACTGGCATTTGCTTTAGTCGATGACTTGCTGCTGACTTTGCTATCGGCCTTAGTGTTGGCTTTAGCGGGTTCAGGCGCATTGTCATTGGCCGCCATTGGCGTTAATAGTGTGAGCTCTTGGCCGACTTTGAGGCGATCAGAGGTCAGGTTATTAGCCTGTTTTAATGCCTTGACTGACGTATCAAACTTAGCCGCGATTGAGCCTAGGCTGTCGCCGGATTTAACTATGTAGCTTTGGCTATCATAGCGTTTTTGGGCGTAGAGTTTGTCGTGATTTTCTTGATATTGACCTATGTTTTCCAGCGGTAAGGCGATTTGATATTTGCCTTTGCTCGGGATCACGCCTTGGCGAAAGCCAGGATTATAGGTTTTAAATTCTGCCTTGCTCAGCCCAGCCGCATTGGCGATTTGGCCGATATCCACGCCATTGGGTGCAGGTACTCTATCCAAGAAAGGGCGGTTAGCTATCGGTCGCACTTTTAGATTGTAATGATTAGGGGCGCGAATAATTTGAATAAACGCTAACCACTTAGGCACAGTTTGTACGCGTTTCGCTGGAATGCCCAGCGACCAAAAGTCCGTCGGTTTACCCTTGGCTTTGTTCTTGTCGATGGCGGCTTTAATCACCAATTCACCGGTATTGTAGGCGGCGACGGCGTTGATCCAGTCGTGATCTAAGGTGTCGTATAAATGCTGTAGATAGTCGAGCACGGCATCGGTTGAGGCCAGCGCATCTTTGCGACCGTCGTAGGCTGAGTTAACCGTTAAGCCAAAATTACGCCCTGTGGCGGGGATCATCTGCCACAGTCCAGCCGGGCCGTTTGCCTGTGCCAGTGGATTGTAACCACTCTCGACTATGGGTAATAACGCCAATTCTAATGGCATGTTACGCGCTTCGAGCTGGCTGACGATGTAATACAAAAAGGGCTCGGCGCGTTCGCCGACTTGGTTCATAAATTTCTGTTTATCATCGAAAAAGTTACGCTGTTTGCGTACTTCGGCATCGTCATGTACGTCAATGGTATTGGCGTGTTGGATCTTTTCCCAAACGTCGCTGTACTGCTCAACCACAGCGGGTGGCGTGTGCTGCTGGTGTTGTGGCGAGTGGTCGTTAGCGTTACTCACATCATTTGCTGGGGCATTGAATTCTGTGGTTGATGGGCTTGCCGACGTGGTCGCGCAACCGCTCAATTGGGCCACAAACATGGCCAGCATTAGCACTGTAAAAGAGTGCGTTTGGCGAAAATGTTTCCGCATGATTGTCCTGTGATGAGTTAACTGGGCATTCCATATTGGTGCACATGCTAATCTGTTTTCGCGTTTCTGGATAGCTCCCCCACGGTTTCCCCCTATTTGCAGCGCCCGCTTAACGCACGTTTAGCGCCGATTGTGCCGCCCTTTGGCTGGATATCTTGCGTTTAGCTTTAGCCATTAATGCGCTACCATAGCGGCGATTTTTCATTGACTTGGGTAGCAAAGTGCAGACGTTAGCGCAGTTAAGAGCAGGGCAGTTACAAGGGATCACGCGTTTACAATTGGTCGAGGAGTTAACCGAGTTTCCGCGGGAGATTTTTGACTTAGCCGATACCCTCGAAATCCTCGATTTATCGAATAATCAATTGAATGCTTTGCCCGAGGACCTGTACCGATTATCGCGTTTAAAGATCATCTTTGCTTCTAATAACCGCTTCGAGCATTTACCCGAGGCATTAGGACGCTGTGAAAGTTTAGAGATGATTGGCTTTAAGGCGAATCAAATCCGCACTGTGACTGCCGCCGCGTTACCGCTACAAACTCGCTGGCTCATTCTTACCGATAACCAAATCGAAACCTTGCCTGCGGCTATGGGCGATTTACCTCGTCTACAAAAATTAGCCTTGGCGGGCAATCGGTTAACGGCTTTGCCCGAGTCGATGGCTAATTGCCGTAACTTAGAATTAGTGCGCCTATCGGCCAATCAACTGCAAGCGCTGCCAGCTTGGCTATTGGGTTTGCCTAAGTTAACTTGGCTCGCGTTTGCGGGTAATCCGTTCAGCCATACCTTAGTCGATCCCCATGCCGATGTGGCCACAGTGGCGAATGTGACACTGGATGATATTAAGTTGGCAGAAAAACTGGGTGAAGGCGCCTCAGGGGTGATTTACCGTGGTGATTGGTTGAATCAAGCCATGGTCGCCATGACGGGTTCATCGCAGATTGCGGTAAAACTCTTTAAGGGGGAAGTGACCAGCGATGGTTATCCCGCCGACGAGTTAGATTGCTGCCTCACCACAGGAGATCATCCGAGCCTTATCAAGGTGGTCGCGCACATCAGCCAAAAAGATCAATTGGGCTTAGTGATGGAGCTTATCCCGCCGGGGTTTAGCAATTTAGGCTTACCGCCAAGCTTAGCAAGTTGCACCCGCGATACTTTTCATGCCGATACCCAGTTTAGCCTTGATGAGGTGGCAATGATGGCATTCCAACTCGCCGATGCGATGGCGCACATGCACGCTAAGCAAGTGAGCCACGGCGATGTCTACGCCCATAACATTATGGTTAATCAACAGATGAACTTGTTGTTTGGTGATTTTGGCGCGGCATCCAATTTACACAATCTGTCTACAGTCGAACGCTTGGCGATGGAGGCGATTGAAGTGCGGGCGCTGGGCTGCTTGATTGAAGATCTGTTGGCTTATGTGAGTGGCTCGGTTGGTCCTGAATACTATAAAAAATTGAGTGCGATTAAAGACGAATGTATGCAGTTAGATGTGACTCAGCGCCCCTGTTTTGCAGACGTGAAAAAGGCCATCGGAGCCCTGCTAAAAGGCAAATAGTGGCTTGCTAACAGGCTGGCTTTACATCTGTTTCTAGTTTGTTATGGTTTATGTGATTTTGTGTGATTTAAGTTTTGTCGATTAGGTTTTGCGTTAACTCATTGTTTTGTTTGAATGTGTAACAGTATTTTTACTGGCACTGACAGGGATTATGCCTATAGGCTGTATACCCAAATAACCTCAAATTGCTGAACAAGCACTTTGGAGGACTGGGTATTAGTCTTGGGTTCAATCCGGTTTGCTGTTGTCGGATAGGATGTCCGTTGAATAGTAAGAACAATAGGTTTGCATACTATGTTTACACGAACGCTGTTTACACAAACGATGTTTATACAAAGAGTGACTGAACGAGCACGCAGTGCATGCGATATTTCATTTAAAAGCCAGCCCCACAATCTTCCAAAGGCGCCCTTAATCGCGCCTTTGACGTTTCTACTGGCGAGTCTTTTCACCTTAACCCCTATAGCCGTATCAGCGGCGGACAAGATCGACGTTATCCCTGTGACGGTCGAGGCCATTCAAGAAACTGCCTTTGCCGATATCGTCAACGAAGTCGGTAAAATTAACGCCATCGATTCGGCGATCCTCAACTTTAATGCCAGTGAAAAAATCAGTGCTATCCATTTTAGTAACGGCGACAAAGTGACGAAGGGCCAAGTGATTGCCGAGCAAGATAACACTAAGGCCAAGGCTGATTTAGACAAGGCCAAAAGCACCTTAGCACTGGCAAAAACTAAGCTTGAACGGATTGAAGACCTGTTAATCAAAGAGCCATTTGCACTCTCTAAGCAAGATGTGGATGAACTGCGGGAAAATGTGAATCTGGCTGATGCCGATTTTCGTCAGAAACAAGCAACCATGAACGACTACTTGATCAAAGCCCCCTTCGACGGTCAGCTAACAAGCTTTAGTCAGTCCATTGGCAGCCAAATTGGCGCAGGTACCGCCTTAGTCACCCTCTATAGTTTAAATCCGGTCGAAGTCCGTTATGCCATTAGCCAGAAGGATTTAGGTAAGGCACAAAAAGGCCAGAAGGTGAATGTCACCGTTGAAGCCTATGGTAATAAGGTGTTCAATGGGTTAGTTAACTATGTGGCCCCTGCGGTGGATGAAAGTTCAGGACGAGTTGAGGTACACGCCGCCCTCGATAACCCTGAGTTCAAACTGGCGCCCGGTATGTTCGCCAATATTAAGCAATTCTACAGCAATGATATTAAACACTTATTAGTGCCGCAAAATTCAATTATCGCCAATAATGACGAACGCTTTGTCTGGTTAGTGCGCGGCGATAGCGCCGTAAAACAAGTGGTTAAACTCGCGCAAAACACTAATGATGGCTATGCGGTTGTAACCGAAGGTTTAGCCGAAGGCGATCTCGTGGTTAAAACGGGTATGCAAAACCTCAAGGCCGATAGCAAGATTAAAGTCATTCAGGACAAAAGCGCGGCAGATAAAGCCACTGTCTCCAGTGCTAACTCTGGTGCGGTCGAAGCGCTAAGCGCTGAGCCCAGCACTGAGGGGGCCGAATAATGCGTTTACCCGAAGTCTGTATTCGCCATCCTATCTTCGCCTCCGTGCTCAGCATCATGGCAGTGTTACTGGGCTTGATTGCCTTTCAAAAACTCGATATCCGATATTTTCCTGAGCACACCACCCACTCGGCATCCGTGAATGCATCGATTGCGGGGGCGAGCGCCGATTTTATGTCGAGCAATGTGGCCGATAAGTTAATTGCGGCGGCTTCGGGCATAGACAAGGTCGATACTATGTCGACCGACTGTAGCGAAGGTCGCTGCTCGTTAACCATTAAATTCAATGACGATACCAGCGATATCGAATACACCAACTTAATGAATAAGTTGCGTAGCAGCGTCGAAGGGATTAACGATTTCCCCCAGAGCATGATAGATAAACCGACCGTCACCGATGATACCTCGGCTACCGATGCTGCCAGTAATATCATTACCTTTGTGAACGCGGGTGGCATGGAAAAGCAGGCCATGTACGACTACATTAGCCAGCAGCTAGTGCCGCAGCTCAAGCAAGTGCAAGGCGTTGGCGCCGTGTGGGGGCCTTATGGCGGCTCACAAAAGGCGGTTAGAGTCTGGCTCAACCCCGAGCAGATGAAGGCGCTCAACATTAAAGCCGCCGATGTGGTGGGCACCTTAGGTTCTTACAATGCCAGCTTCACCTCGGGGGCGATTAAAGGTAAGTCGCGGGATTTCTCGATCAACCCTTTGAATCAAGTTGAAACGCTCGAAGATGTGAAGGACTTAGTGATCAAGGTCAGCGAGGGCAAGATCATCCGTGTGGCCGATGTCGCCGATGTGGTGATGGGCGAAGAAAGCCTGTCGCCGAGTCTGTTGTCCATTGGCGGACACAGTGCCATGTCGCTGCAAATTTTACCTTTGAGTAATGCTAACCCTGTGACAGTGGCCTCGAACATTAAGGCCGAAATTGCGCGCATGCAGCAGCATTTGCCCCAAGGGTTAGAAATGACCTTGGCCTACAATCAGGCCGATTTTATCGAGGCTTCCATCGACGAAGGTTTTTCCGCGCTGATTGAGGCGGTGATCTTAGTATCCTTAATTGTGGTGTTATTTTTAGGTAGCCTGCGGGCGGCGTCAATCCCGATCATTACCATTCCTGTGTGTGTGATCGGCGTGTTTGCCGTGATGTCGGCGCTGGGTTTTAGCATCAATGTGCTCACTATTCTGGCAATAATCTTGGCCATAGGTCTGGTGGTGGACGACGCTATTGTGGTGGTGGAAAACTGCTATCGCCATATCGAAAACGGTGAAACCCCTTTTAACGCGGCGATTAAAGGCTGTCAGGAAATCATTTTCCCTATCATTGCCATGACCTTAACCCTCGCCGCCGTGTATCTGCCGATAGGACTCATGTCGGGGTTAACCGCCGATCTGTTTCGGCAATTCTCCTTTACCTTGGCCGCTGCCGTGATGATCTCTGGTGTGGTGGCGTTGACTTTGTCGCCTATGATGAGCGCCTATCTTATCAATACCACAGAGCAGCAGCCTAAATGGTTTAGCCGAGTCGAGCATGCGCTGCAGCAGTTAAATGATTTGTATATCAAAGAGCTGGATAAGTGGTTCGGTCGTAAGCGTTTAATGCTCGGCGCGGCAGTGGTGCTTGTCGGTCTTGCGGGCATCGCCTACTGGCAGCTGCCGAAAATACTTTTACCCGCGGAAGATTCTGGTTTTATTGATGTGGCGTCCAATGGCCCAACGGGTGTGGGTCGCCAGTATCATCTGAACCATAATGCTGAGCTTAATGGCGTGATGGACGAGCATTCTGCCGTTGGAGCGAACTTGTCTTACATCGAGGGCGAGCCAGTAAACCATGTGCTGCTCAAACCTTGGGGTGAGCGCAGCGAGGGGATAGATGAGGTGATCAGCGACTTGATGACTAAATCGAAGGAGAGCGTTTCTGCTTACAACATGTCCTTTAGCATTCGCTCGGCGGATAACCTCAGTATTGCCAATAATCTGCGCTTAGAGTTAACGACCTTAGATCGCAATAAGGATGAGCTGAACAACACCGCCGCCAAAGTGCAAAAGTTACTCGAGGATTATCCAGGGCTGAACAACGTCGGCAACTCGGTACTGAGGGATCAACTGCGCTACGATTTATCTATCGATCGCAATGCGATTATCCTCTCGGGGGTGAGTTATGGCGATGTGACGAATGCGCTTTCTACCTTCCTTGGCTCAGTCAAGGCGGCGGACTTACATGCCACCGATGGCTTTACCTATCCCATTCAAGTGCAAGTAAACTTAGATAAGCTCAGTGATTTCAAAGTATTGAATAAGCTGTACGTCACCTCAGAATCGGGGCAAGCATTGCCGTTATCGCAGTTTGTGTCGATTAAGCAGACTACGGCAGAGTCGAATATTAAGACCTTTATGGGCCTTGATAGCGCCGAGCTGACGGCAGATATTATGCCCGGCTATTCCACCAATGAAATTAAAGCCTATTTAGACGAGCAACTGCCAACGTTGCTCAATGACGCCCAAGGCTTTAAATACAATGGGGTAGTGAAAGATTTAATGGATTCGCAGGCGGGGACTCAGTCGCTATTTTTGCTGGCACTGGTGTTTATCTATTTGATTTTGGCCGCGCAGTTTGAAAGCTTCGTCGATCCCTTAATTATCTTACTGACTGTGCCCCTGTGTATTGTTGGCGCGCTGCTGACCTTAGCTTTGTTTGGCCAGAGCGTGAATATCTACTCGCAGATAGGGTTATTAACCTTAGTGGGACTCGTGACTAAACACGGCATCTTGCTGGTGGAGTTTGCCAATAAGCAACAGGACCAAGGCTTGAGTGCGATTGAGGCGGCGCTAAGCAGTGCCAAATCGCGCTTAAGGCCGATTTTAATGACCTCTTTAACCATGATTTTAAGTGCCATTCCTTTAGCGTTAGCTTCTGGGCCTGGTTCATTAGGGTTAGCCAACATAGGCTTAGTCTTAGTCGGAGGCTTAATGACGGGGACCTTCTTCTCGTTATTTGTGGTGCCTGTGGCCTATGTTGCTATGGCCGAACTCAAAGCTAAGGATGTGCTTGCTGGGCTGCGCAGTGCTAAAGTTTAGTCGCAGGTTGGTTGGGGTTGATCGAGCCTAGATCCACTACATGGGTTCAACTTGCCCATAAATACGTTATGATTTAAGCCAATAGCTAAGCGCGTTGGCTTAATTTTTTTGTCGAGTGATCATTGCAGTATTTGAGAGAGTGTTGAGTGCGAGTGGCCTCATCAGCGACGGAGAGCTGGCATTATGAGTTTGTTACAGTGTTTTCATAGGGCGCCCCTGTATCTGGCTTGCTCGGCTGGGCTGATGTTTGCCTCTCCGGTCATGGCCTCTTTTTGGCAGGCCTTGTTCCGCAGTGAGTTACCGGTCGATCAAGTGACGGCGCCGGCGGACAGCCAGCGTTTCGAGTTTGTCGGTGTGTTGCCCGCCAATACGCAATTAGAACTGGTCGGTTATTACGCCTCATCGATTTGTACCCGTAAGGAAATTCGTTTTCCCAGTGGCGATCTCGCTAATCCCTACCGCGCCACACTCGAAAAAACCTCAGTGCTGCGGCAAGTGATTAGCAGTGGTAGCAAAGCGAGTGAGTTTTCGCTGCCCTTAGCCTTAAATGGCGGTGGTGATTGTCAGTGGCGGCTTGAGGATTTAATGCTCGATGTGACTATACTGCCAAACCATCCACTGTGGCAGAGAGCTAAAACGCTGCAACGGGATTACCTCGCCAAGTTGCAGCGCACTTCGGTAGATGCGGCTCAGCTTGCCAGCCAAACGGCGTTGCCGACTCAAGTGTCACCCCACGATGATTTTTATTTAAGTCATGAACTTAATATCGATCCCATTCGTGCGGGTAGTGAGGCGGATAACTCGCTGCTGGCGACCACGCCGCTATCGTTAGCGCCAGTCTACTATCCAGTTTTTATTCATTATCCAGAGGAAGACAAACCCTTCGAGGCACGGCTGAAGAGTAGCCTGCAGCGCACTGCTAGCCTGTGGGCCAGCCCGTATACTCAGGCCGTTCGGCGTGGCGATGAGGCGGTGATGCGGGTGAACTTCAATCCACAGATTGCCGAGCATTACGAAGTCGATGTCTGGTATCAGCCCGATACGGTGGAGGTGAAGTATCCCGACGGCACTCAATATGCTTATGTTAACAGTGATGTGAAACTGTATGCCTATGGTAAACCTGAATCACAAATCAAGACCTTAGCTCAAAGTGCCAAGGCCGAAGATAAGCGCTTATTGGCGCGTATCTATGAGCTTGGGCACGCCTTGCCTAAGGACGAGGCTAAGGCGCTAAAGTATTACCGTGAAGCCGCAGAGGCGGGCGATATTGAGGCCTTGCACTGGATGCGTGCTCAAGCCGGTTACGCGGGGCGAAATGATGAAAAAACCTATTGGCTGGAGCGCGCCGCAAGCTTTGGTGACAAAGAGGCAAAGCTTGAGTTAATCCATTTGCCTTTATCTGCCATCGAACGTGGCCTCGTTAATACGGGTGAAGATAAGGTCAGAGAAACGCAAGCGTGGCAGCAGTTAAATCAATTAGTTGACCAAGGATTGCCAGAGGCAAGCAGCCTTATGGCTTTCTATCAACTGTTACCTTATTCGCCGTATTTTAATGCTAATGCCGCGCTGGAAAATTATCGTCTGAGCGTGAAGGCTAAGCCTGAACTGGCCCATGCGGCGGCCAGCGATTACTACTATTTGGCGGATAATTTTGCTGCGGGTGAGGAGTTTTGGCAGATTGCCGCCGAGCGGGATCTCTATGCCGCAGCCGAACTTGCCAATATCTTGTTATCGGAAACCCATCGAGATGCGGTTAACGCGCGTTACTGGTTAGCAAGAGTGACGACGCTGGGTGCCAAGCAAGGTTTGCAGGCGGACATTTTAGGCAATGCATACTTCCAGCTAGCAACCTTATTAGATAAAGGCGAGGGCGGCGCGGTCGATGCGAAAACAGCGTTAACGCTTTATCAGCAGAGCATTGAAATTGCAGAGCGATTTTCAAATGACTATGAAGCAAGGGCTAAGGACAGAGTGCAAGTGCTTGAAGAGATGCGCTTATAACTTCATGTTTATATAAAAGAGTATTCGTTAGCATTTAGCCAATAAAAATCCCTGCCATGGCAGGGATTTTGCTATTTATTCAACTGCTTGATTTAAGCCTCTAGTGTTAGGTGGCTAGAGTTCAAAAGCTGATTTAAACGATCTGGCTTAAACAACGACAGCCAACTAGCGTAAATCAACCTGCAGTGCGACACCCGAACTCTGGGGTTCACTCTGCACTGTGATGTAATACCACCCCACGTTTGGTGCATCGACTGTGATACTTTCTTGAGTGTTAGCAGGCGTGACAGACGCTGCATCGAAGTGTTGAGCATTGGCCCACGTTGTCCCCGAAAACAGGCTCACATCACCACTGCCGTGGGCCGAGTTGATGCTTAACTGACTCGTACCTTCTGGCACCCAAAGATAGTAATCGCTGCGGCCATCGGCGGTGCAGATGGCTTTGCCTGAACTCAGCTCACCATGACTCAAGGGCGATTGCGTCGTGCAGGCATTAACGATTAGAGCTGGCGTAGGCGTATTGCTCGCGCCTGTATTGAGGGTGAGTGTGACGCCGCTAAACTCAGTGGCAGTATCCACTGTGATATAACGCCAGCCGCGATTGGCACTAAAACTTAGCGACTCTTGATTACCCACTTGAGTGCTCTTGGCATCGGCATTATCGGCGTCGGCCCACTGACTGGCATTGAAGTAGAGATTGGCATCCCCAGAGCCGCCCTTAGTGGTGACGGTGAACTGAGTATTATCTTCCTCAACCCAGAAGTAGAAGCTGTTGCGTCCACCACTGATGCACTCGTTTTTGCCCAGTGTGAGCTGGCCATAGTCTAAGGTCACTGCACCGCAATTTGCTGGTGGCTCAGGATCCACGCCGCCATCTCCCAGATCGGGATCAACATCAGCGAACAGCTCAGTGGTGCTGACTTGCATGTCGACGCCGCCAAAGTCCCCCGACAAAGTAATGTAGTGCCAATATTCGTCAGGGTTTAACTGCACTTTAATGACTTGATAGTTGCCATTGCCGATCCCCGCGCCTTGGTTTTGTTCTGGGCTTGCCCAGCCTCTAGAATCGAAATAAATGTCGGCATCACCCCAACCGCCGCCAATCTTGATCCAAAGATCTTGGGCCGAGCGATCAGTATTAGTGAAGCTAAAACTGGCGCGGCCGAGTTTAGAATCGATACATTCCATCGGCACATCGATTTTCAGGCTGGCCGATTCTGTGTAACGGTAGGCTTCGTTCGTCACTTCGCAAGGTGAGTAATCTTTACTGATAGTGCCCGCAGGGCCAGTCCAGTTACCTTCACGGCCACTGGGCTCAGCATCGACATCACTTGGGCCCTTATCGACAATGCCATTGTCAGCCGTGCTCAAGCCGCTGGCGAGCCAACCTTGCCACTCGTTGTCGTAACGTGTGCCGATACCATCCATAAAGGTTTGATATTCAGCGTATTGATCGTTACGTAGGTAGGCCAGAATCTGTCTTACATCGTCTCTGTGGTGCTCAAACATAAAGCGCACCGCCAGATAACCCCAGCGATAGATGCGGTCTTGGCCCGATTCATAGTTGTTTTTGAATATGGTCGACAACATGAACTCACCGGTTTCGCCCATGGCAATTGCCGCTGGGTTTGCGTCACGGTAAGAGATGTATTCCGCTAGGCCTTCAATCCACCAAATAGTATTGGCTGACGTGCCGCGACTAAAGTCACCAAACAGGTTATAGCGCCCGTCGAGGTAGTGCACATATTCGTGTTGCAGGTTCCAGACATGGAAATCCGGCGTGCGCCATTCGGCTTCATAGGCGATAAAACGCGCCTGATTTTTGAGTCCGGCGGGCGAGCCTTCAAGGTACATGCCGCCGTTATCGGTATTGATGCCAAAGATACTGTTGGCTAAGGATTTATACTCAGACGAACTGCCAAAGATCACTAGCTCTAAGTCATCGTTGTTATCTTGCTCCACGGGTTGCATGCCTGTTTCGAGCTTACTGTGGAAATAGCTCTCTTGGCTGGTCAGCACATCACAGGCCCACTTGGCTTGATCTTGATAGAGATCTTGGGCGCGGATCTTGAGACTGTCGGAGCATTTCCAATTAAAAGGTAAGGCATCGGCCTCTAATTGCGCC